>Ga0207684_10000032_pt1 | contig 293234 bp, 253 predicted proteins | sample KBSK5501metaG_FD_184342 | JGI IMG/M metagenome (GOLD analysis project Ga0207684, IMG submission 184342) | Corn, switchgrass and miscanthus rhizosphere microbial communities from Kellogg Biological Station, Michigan, USA - KBS K5-50-1 metaG... | ecosystem: Host-associated > Plants > Roots >... | reverse complement strand
GGATGAATCGTTTTCGACGACTGCTTGTTCGCTGGGAAATTCGAACCGATACATATTTGGCCATGCTCCATCTTGCGCTGGGAATCATTACATGGCTTCAAGTATCCCTACCGAAATAGGCTCTTAGAGGTTTTCAAAGGAACAGCGACAGATCGATCGCGTTGGCCATCGCCTGGTACCCGGCGTCGTTCGGATGCAGGTTGTCGCCACTGTCGTAGGTGGGCAAGAATCGACGCGGGTTCGACGGATCCCGCGTGGCCAAGTCGAAATCGATCACGCCGTCGAACTCGCCGCTGTTGCGGATGAAGTCGTTGACCGTTTGGCGCTTGATCTCCCCTTCCTCGGAGAAATAGCCCGCGCCTTCGAAGGGGGTCAGGGTAGCACCGATGATTTTCAGGCCTTTCAGGTGCGCGCGCGCGATCAGCTGCCGATATCCCTGGATGATCTGATCTGCATTCACCGCTTCGTCCGGGAAGGTGAATGAACGACCGATATCGTTGATTCCCTCGAGCACTACCATGTGCGTGACCCCATTGTGCGCCAGCACATCCCGATCAAAACGAGCGAGCGCATTGGGTCCCGCCATGTCGCGGAGCACCCGATTGCCTGAGATGCCCTGGTTCAGTATGGCCATCGGCATTCCCGCTGCGAGCAATCGCGCCCCAAGGAGATCCGGCCAACGATTGTTGGTATCGGGCGTGGACCGGGTTCCGTCGGTGATCGAGTCGCCGAGGGTAACGATACCCCGGATGCCCTCGGATGCCGTCACTTCCACGTCCGCCAAGTAATACCAGGACAGCGTGGTGCTATCGACTGGCATCACCTCGGCCGCGGTGAAGTTTCCCGGCGGAGAGATGTACGATGTCTCCAACGCCGTTCCATGCAACGTCGGCGGCCCGAAATTCCCGCCCACCCACAGGCTGATCGCCAGGTCCGCCTGTGCGGGAACGTCGAGATCGACGGGATCGCTCAGCGCCGGTGCGCCGGTGGGGACCATCACCGCCTGCAGCCCGCCGAAGGTCAGCTCGCGATCGGTGCCAGGAGCGATCGACGAGCCGGGGCCGCGAATCGCCACACGCGCTGCGTTGATCCACATTGGCTCGGTGCCGAACGCGTTGGTGAACCGTACGCGGACGCGACTGCCGCCGATGCTCACGTGAACGATCTGCCTCAGGGTCTGGTTTTCGAAATGGACCGTCGCCGAATTGGATACCGGGCTGGTGGTCCAGGTTGCGAGCCAACGCTGCGCGAACGCAGCGGGAGCGCCGAAGACGCCGCTCAGGCCGAGCGTCAGCACGAGCAACAGGGATGAAAATTGCCGCCGGGTCAATCCAACGCTTCGAAGCGAAACCGCGAGTCGCCTGCTCAACTGAATCATTGCTTCCTCCCTCGGTGGTGATGTTTTGCTTTGGTCCGGTGTGCGCCGTCCCATTGGTTCAGTCAATGAGGTTGGAACCGGCGCTTGGCGCTTCGTTCAGGGCCCAACGGGATCAACGATGACTAGATGGCACTTCCACTCCTGCCGTTTGACGATATAGATGGGCCAGGAGGGCAACCGCGTGCCGGGTCAAGACAGCACCCAGAACTCTTTCAGAGCTCCTAGCGACAAGTCAGTCGACAGCGGCGCCGTCCTGCCCTACGTCGTGGTCGACGTGTTTACTGATCGCGCGCTCGAAGGAAACCAGCTTGCTGTGTTCACCGAGGCGCGCGGCCTCTCTCCCGAGCAGATGCAGCGCCTGGCGCGCGAGATGAATTTGTCGGAGTCTGTCTTTGTCTTGCCAGCCGAGCGGGGAGGCGATGTCCGGATCCGCATTTTTACGCCCCGGAACGAGTTACCCTTTGCGGGGCATCCCGTGCTCGGCTCCTCCTTTGTGATCGGCGAGCACCTCCAGCGCTCCAACGTGCGCCTGGAGACGGGCGCTGGAATCGTGCCGCTCGAGCTGCGTCGCGACGGTGGCCGCATCGTCTTCGGCCGAATGCAGCAACCGATTCCCACCTGGCAGCGGTACGAGCGCGAGGCAGAGCTGCTCGCCGCCCTCGGGGTCAAGCAGTCGCGACTGCCCGTAGAGGCGTACAAGAATGGTCCATTGCACGTCTACGTGGAGCTGGAAGACGAGGAGGCGGTCGCCGCTTTGCGTCCGAACATCACCGCTCTCGCCAAGCTCACCGACGTGGGCGCCAATTGCTTCGCCGGCTCGGGTCGGCGCTGGAAGACCCGCATGTTCGCCCCCGCGCACGGAGTAAACGAGGATCCCGCGACTGGATCTGCTGCGGGCCCGCTCGCGGTCCACCTCGCGCGACACGGCCGCATCGCGTTTGGAGAGGAGATCGAGATCCGACAGGGTGCCGAAATCCGCCGCCCTTCCCTCCTCTACGCGCGAGCCTTTGGCTCGCCGGAAAAGATTGAGCGGGTCGAGGTCAGCGGCTCCGCCGTGATTGTTGCTCGAGGCGAATTCCAGCGCTACTGAAGCGCTTCTCAATCACGGGCGGGCGGATGCTGCCATCATGGTCGCGGTCGCACGGATACAATCCCACCGCGCGGTGTAACAAATCGCCGCTCGACAAGTCAGCATCAGTAGGTGACCTGCGTCCAGTTGCGGTCAGTCGCGATCGAGCACATTGGTTTGGCTTGAAGTCAGTTGCGCCAAGGATGGATGGGTGACGCCATGACTACCAGAAGACGATTCGTTCAGACTGTCGGGGCTGGATTGCTCTACGTCGGCTCGCGCGGGGCGTTGGCCGGACCACCGAGGGCCGTGCTACCGGGCGCACCCAAGGAGACCGACGTCAAGCTGCCCGCCGGCGGCAGCATGCCGATGAGAACGTTGGGACGCACCGGAGTGAAGGTGTCGCTGATCGGCCTCGGCGGCTTCCACCTGGGAGTGCCTCGCGACGACGCGGAGGCAACGAGGATCATCCACTTCGCCCAGGACCACGGGGTGAATTTTTTCGACAATTGCTGGGACTACAACGATGGCAAGAGCGAAGAGCGACTGGGCCGAGCGCTGGCGGAAGGCGGTCGTCGTCAGAAAGCGTTCGTGATGACAAAGCTGGACGGCCGCACCAAGCAGGCTGCCACCGCACAGCTCGAGCAATCGTTGAAGCGCCTGAAGACAGACGTGATCGACCTGGTGCAAATCCACGAGGTGATCCGGATGAACGACCCGGAGCGCGTATTTTCCTCGGACGGCGCGATCGAGGCGCTGGTCGATGCGAAGAAGGCCGGGAAGCTGCGGTTCACCGGATTTACCGGGCACAAGGATCCCGCCATTCACCTGCACATGCTGCAAGTAGCGAAAGAAAAAGGGTTCGAGTTCGACTCGGTACAGATGCCGATCAACGTGATGGACCCGCATTACAAGAGCTTCGAAAAGAACGTCGTGCCAGTGGCGCGCGAGCAAGACGTCGCGGTGCTCGGAATGAAGCCCATGGGTGACAAGATCATCCTCGAGAGTCGCGTGGTGCGCGCGGACGAATGCCTGCGCTACACCATGTCCGCCCCCACCTCGGTGACGATTACCGGCTGCGACACCATGGGCGTCCTCAAGCAAGCGCTGGCGGTGGCGTTGGCCTTCAAGCCCCTTACGGACGAGGAACGCAGAGCGCTCCTGGCACGCACCGCGAAGGTGGCGGCCAACGGACGCTACGAGCAGTTCAAGACCACGGAGCGCTTCGACGGTACGACTGCGCATCCTCGCTGGCTGGACACCGCTCAAATCTGACCGCGACGTCCCTTTCACGCGGCGAGTCACTCGGAGGTTTGTTCCTCCCGTCGGATCGAAGCTCGTTTTTAACTTGACGAGCTCTGCTGGGATTGATGCGAGATATGTTTGTAACCTGGTTGTGATTGTCGACCAGCGGCCGACTGGTCTTTCCGGAATTCCACGTTCGGGCGTGTCCGATCAACGACTCCGCCGCGTTTTTCGGTAGAGCATTTGGCTTTGCAGTGTAGACTCCGCCGCCCTCGAGTTACGCGAGGGTAAGTTGCTCGTCCGGTAACCGAGGCACAGGGGTGAAGCACTTTACAGTCACAGCAGGGGCAATCGTCACTCTACGCGGAGGGATCACATGAAGCATCTATGTCAGCGGCATCGGTGGATGGCTGCCGGAACCTATTGTGCTCTGATTTTCAGCGCGATCGGTTGCTCCAGCGGCACCAGCCTGGACCGGATCGCAAGCTCAGCCGAACAGATCGGAAAAACCTCACAAGCGGTGATAACGGCGGGGCGTGCCCCCGACCCCACCGGGCGCGGTGAGCTCGATGTCGCGACCACGGAATACAAACTTCCAGCCAGCGTGGATCCGAACATCCTCACCGATCGAGCCACCGAAGCGTGGGCGCGCGTGTGGCGACCGCTCTCCTCGGACAACGACGAGTCGAGAAGACTACCACTGGTGGTTTTCCTTCACGGAAATCACGGCACCTGCGGAACATTCTTCTGCCGGGCGGCCATCTGCGGTACCGATATCCCTCTCCCGGACGGACCACGCATCGACGACCGCATCGACTACACCACGACCGGAACCTGCCCGCGCATGGGTGAAGGCACTCCACCGGCGGAACACGACTACGTCGTATCGCCGAGCCACGAAGGGTATGCGTACCTCGCGGAACAGCTTGCCTCGCGCGGCTACCTCGTTGTCTCAATCAACGCCAACCGCGGGGTCACCGCTGGCGCGATCCAATCCAATGTAGACCGCGGGCTAAACCTCGCGCGCGGCCGCCTCGTGCTCAAACACTTGATGCTGCTTAGCCGCTGGAACCAAGGCCTCGATCCGACCCCGGCTTCGCTTGGCTTCGACCTGAGAGATCGCATCGATTTCAGTCGCGTTGCGCTGATCGGGCATTCGCGCGGAGGCGAGGGCGTGCGCGCCGCGTACAATCTCTACACTGGTCGAAACGCGGACTTCGCCCCTTACGCTGGGATCAATTGGAGGGGCATGATTCCAAATACAGTGAACATCCGAGGGATTTTCGAAATTGCACCCGTGGACCGGCAGACGGGCCGTACCCTCAACGCCGAGGGAGTTACCTGGAACACCATGATCGGCAGCTGCGACGGCGACGTGATCAACCAGCAAGGCATTTGGCCTTATGACCGGATGATCAAGAGCTTTACCGAACAGCCCGCTGCGCAAAAATCTTTCTATTACGTGGTCGGCGCCAATCATAACTATTGGAATACGGAGTGGCAGTTCAGCGACTCATCCGGTTGTTTCAACCCGGCGGAGCAGCTCTTCGTGACCGACCCCGACACGGGTATTCTTCCCGGCGTCACCGGCTCGGCGAGCCAGCGGACCACCGGTTCCGCCAGCGTTCTGGCGCTGGTCCGCGGAGTGCTGCGTGCGTCCGACGACGAAGACGAGGATGAAGGGAGTTTCAACCGCTTTCTCCGAAATTTCGATCCTCAGTACGGTTTGCCGCCGGTGGTTACCAATGTGGCGCGCATTCAACGCGGATTCATCGCGTCGCCCAGCTCGCAGGTTACCCAGGCGCTGGAAGACTTCGATCGGCCGACGGGCACCAGTCAATTCGGCGTCCCCAATGATACCAGCAACCTGACCGCTGAGCATGTCCCCGTGATCGAGCACGGCATCCCCTTCAGCGCGCGCGATGAGATGGGCAACCTGGTGGCTCTACCGCCGTTCGTCCGGGCGGCAAAGGTCACCTGGCAGAGCGCGGGCGCCAATGTCTTCTTCCAGATCAATTTCGCGGCCCCTGGCGGAGGAATTGATCTCTCGCGGTTTGCCACGCTCGACTTCCGCGTCGATCGCGAGTCTCCAAAACGGACCACGCTCAATCCCTCCAACGCGACGAATTTCCATGTTCAGTTGGTGGCCTCCGATGGAAGCTTGTCGGAACCGGTCGCGGCAGGCGACTTCGCCGAAATCGTCGGGCCTTTCGGGACTCCAGATGCGGACCTGAGCTTCATCAACCCGGCCTTCCCCGACGGCTTTCACACCAACCTTCCCACGGCGCGGATACCGATCGGCAATTTCCGTTTCCGTGATCTAAATCAGACGCGCGGCATTCGTCTGACTTTCGATGATACGCCCACCGGCCAGATCTATCTCACCGACTTCCGCGCCTCGCGGCAGGGCGTCCGGTCCCTGGAATCCGAATCCGACCAGGCAACAGTGGACGGTGCTTCGATCCTGAATGCGTCCTCCAGGCGCATGATTGACCAAGGCAACTTCATCGAGGACGTTCGTTTCGTCGCCGGGGTGGCGACCGGCGCAGGCAATGGAACGGTGCGCTTCACCGTTTGGACCGAAACGCCCGTTGCGGTGGGCAACGAGCTGCTCACGATGGCGGTGGGCGCAGTTCAGTGCGACGGGTCATATGTCGATGGTACGACTCAGCGGATGATCTTCGATTGCCCAGCCGAGGCGCTCAGCTCGGTGGCCGACGGCGAGCCGATTCGCGCTGGCAACAACGCCACGATGCGCTGGTACTTCGGAGAGTTCGACAGCTCGATGTTGAACTAACAGCTCGAAGGCCGAACCTCCGCGTCGCGCGAGCGGCGCGGGGGTTCTTTTTTTCCTGCTCAGCGAGTGAATGAGATCCGTTCGCTGAAGGCCGGCTCTGCACTTTGCGCCGGAAACGACAGTCGTAGATCGACAGCTGTTCCGTCGGTGGGCGAGCTCCTCCAGCGCACCGAGCCGGTCACCTCGCTGGCGGCGATGGCCCCGGCGTGGCTGCGCCGCATCGTTCCGCGGCAAGCACCGGCGTCGCGCACCGCGATCGCTCGATCCAAACTCCAATCGGGGGGCAATTGAAGCTCTCTTGCAGTTGCGCCGCGATCGAGCGGAGTGGGCGACACCAGCGTCACTTGAATGCAGAGATTTCGAGAATCATCGCGCTTGGTCAAGATGACGCGATCGATGCCGCCGGGAAGGTATCGAACGTCGTACTGCACCCGCGGGCTCTGCGCCGCCTCGGCATTTTTGCTCATCGCATCTTCCGTATGACATGCCCAGCCAATACACGAAAGCCAAACGGCGGTCGCGCAAATGACCGGAGCCCCATGGCGTGGAACCAGGACTCTCTTCTCCATACCTCTGGCTTATCACGCGCCGCCAAGCCATGCGGCCAGCAACAAGGGCCCTCGACTTGGCGAGCCCTTGACTTCGCGCCTTCGGCCCTACGCTCGGGCAGAACGGGTGAGCGGATTCGCCCGGGACGCCCGGCGTTGGGCAGCGCTTAGAATGCCCAGCCGGCGATGGTGAGCACCTGCACGCGCGGATCCTTCGGCGCCAGACCGAGGAATGCGGTGGCGGTCAGCTTGAGCCCCAGCGCCGTTGATTTCAAAAGCAGGTTCGGACCAACGAGCGCCATCGGGTAGAACGTCGACTCGCCATGCTGATCGACTCCCAGCTTGGTTTCCAGGCCAAGCCGCAGTTGGGGGATCAGCGAGAAGCTCGCCGCCGCAGTCGCTCCCAACTCGATATCACCTCCCTCGGCACTCGGGTTCTTGAAATAGTTGACATTGGTTTCAAAGAACAAGTTGGCGGCCCAGAGCATGCGCGGGACGAGGTCCCCGCCCAGCAGGAGCCTCACCTCGGCGCGATCTTGCACTCCCTTGCGCGGGTGCCATTCCAGGTAGAGCACCGGATTGAGGGGGATCTCGTTGTACGATCGGCCGAAGGAATAGCGGAGCTCTATCTGGTTGCCTTCCACGTCGAAATGACCGTCGTTGTCCAGTGAGAAATTTTGATACAAATCCAATTGCAGGTGCGGCGCGAGCCCGATCTCGATTTCCACCTGGAACAACCCTTCCCTTTCGCCGTCTTTCTTGAACTTCTCGGTCCACCAGGTCTCCACTTCGTACCGTCCCGGGTCCAGCAGCCAGAATCGCGTTCCCGAGAAGACTCGGTCCTGCGTTTGGGACGGCGATGGCTTGCGGGTGTGCACCACGGTCTCGTACGAGGGGGCCTCTTTGGAGGGCTCAGCCGAGTACCCGCCCGCGGTTTGTGCCGCCGCCGAAGCGGAGAGGAGAGCGCACGCCAGCGCCAGCGTTCCCGCCCCAGCGTAGCGAGGCGCAGTCGAGCAGCATCCGCCAACCACGGGCCCGGGTGCGCCGGTCTTTGCCGAAACGTCGCTCTTCGAAACGTCGCTTTTCGCCATTCGCAAAACAGTAGCGAAGCAGGCCGAGCGCACAATCAGGTGAATACCGTATGGGATTATTCCCGACCGAGCAGGCCCTGTCGCATGGCAAAGCGCGTCAGCGCCTGGACATCGTGAAGGTCCAACTTGCGCATCAGGCTGCTGCGGTGGGTGTCCACTGTCTTGGGCGAAAGCCCGAGCTCGCCGGCGATCTGGCGGTTGGTCTGTCCTTCCGCGACCCTTTGCAGCACTTCGCGCTCACGCGGCGTCAACAGCTTGGAGATGTCGGTTGGTTCCGCGCTCTCGAGTAAGAACTGCTCAGCCCCCTTCGCCAGGTAACGCTCGCCGGCGGCAACTGCCCGAAGTGCGCGCACCAAATCCTGCAAGCCTGCGCCTTTGACCACGTAGCCATGCGCGCCCGCACGCAGAGCGGGCGCCACGTACTCGGCCGTTTCATGCATGGACAAGACCAGCACGCGCGTGCCGGGCCTTTTTTTTCGAACTTGCCGGATGGCTTCCAGGCCATTGGCGTGAGACATGCTCAGGTCGAGCAGCAGGACGTCTGGGGAGCAGCGCTCGACCGCCTCCACCGCCTGGTGGCCGTTTTCCGCCTCCGCGAGCACCGTCACGTCCGGCTCGGCGCCGAGGAGAGCCCGCACGCCGGCCCGGACGATGGCGTGATCATCCGCAACCACCACGCTGATCAATCACAGACCTCCTGCCAGGGGCAGAGTCACCGCAATGGTACAGCCGCGGTCCACGGGCGGAAGCGAGAAGGTTCCACCGAGCAGCAGCACCCGCTGGCGAATTGAATCCAGACCGCAGCCGTTTGGCTTGTCTTCCCCGATGCCGACGCCGTCGTCCGCAATCTGCAGACGCAACTCCTGTGGATTCATCGCCAGGCGAACGGCAGCCCACGTTGCTCCGGCGTGCTTGGCGGTATTGCTCAGGGCCTCCTGGACGATTCGATAACAGGCCACCTCCAAATCCTCGCCCAGAGCAGGAAGCTCGGGCGGAGCGTCGTAGATGACGCTCAGGCTGGTCGCGCTCGCCACCGCCTCGCAGTGGCGGGCCAGGGCACGACTCAGCCCCAGCTCGACCAGAGCCGGTGGCAACAAAGCAGTCGTCGAACGACGAACCTCGTCCACCGCCTCGTCCAGGTGGCGGGCGATGGCCGGAATGGTTTGCGCCGGTAGCGAGCCGCGTTCCAGCGCGAGCAGCTGAAGCCGCGCCGCGGTGAGCGCCTGGCCCACGCCGTCGTGAAGATCGCGCGCAATTCGACGCCGCTCCTCCTCCTGCAACGAAAGCGTCAGCCGGCGCATCAACGCCGCGATGCGCCTCTGGGCCATCGCAAGCGCGCGAGCGGGCACGCGGTAGAGAACGAATCCCAAGGCGATCGCCGCCAGCGCGAACACCAGCGCGAGCGTAGCGGTCGTGCGCCAGAGGAATGTTCCATCCACGCCGACCCATACCGTGCCGACTTTTCCTTCGTTTGCCGTCACCGGCGAACTGCTCCAGATCAATCCGCCGTTGGAATCCGTTGCGGCGGTCCGAGCCTGAAGAGGAATGTCTCGTCCTCGCTCATCGATGATGATCAATCGCGAGCCTCGCAGCCGTCCTTCGATCACCAGCTGTTCGTACAATTTAGCCGCATCGTAACGCCACAGCCTGGGACGCTCCTGGACGATCTCCCGCAGGGCCAGCGCCGCGTGTTCGGCATCCTCGCGAGCCACCGACCACAGCTCGTAGCGCTTCTCCAGGTGATAGGCCAAGGGAGCCGACGCCGCCAACGCCGCGCAGGCCAGAGCCAGCATCGGCATCATCCGCTTGCGAAACCAGGCGGTCAGCTCGAGCCGAATCAGGGTTTCTCCTCGGCCAGCGGGAGATAACCACTGCGCGCGATGGCCAGGCGACCTTCGGAAGAGCGCGCAAAATCCAGAAAGCGCCTGGCGCGTTCGAGGCGTTCCGGCCGCGCCACGAAGGCGAGCACGCGGGTGGCCTTCCATCTTCCGTCCTGCGCAGCGGCGACGGACGGCAGGACCTGGTCCACCGCCACCGGCTTGAGAGGCAACTTCCAGCTCTGGATGGCCCCCAAGCTGAAGACGCCCAACGCGCCGGGAGTCACGGTCAAAGCCGCTCCCATCGCATCATCGTGGTAGAGGACGCGGAAACGGCCGGCGCGGTAGGCCTCGAGCCGAAGGGATGCCAGCTCCGGACAAACGCGCTCGATGGCCTCATTGGCGGATTCCTGCGGATCCCGAAGCAGCGGCGTGACGCGAGTTCCATCCTCGAGCTGCCGCGGCAACCCCGAGAAGATGGACTTCAGCTCACCCCGCGAGAGGCCGTCGAGCGGAATCCTCGAGTGCGTGGCCATCACCACCACGTCAATGGCGATCGGAACGACCCGCAGACCGTGTTGGCGCTCGGCATCGCTGAGTGGACGCGAGACCATCCCCAGGTCCACCGCTCCTTCCGCCGCAGCGCGAATGCCTGCTCCAGAGCCGATGCTCGGCTCCACCTGCGTTCGCAGGTCGTCGGGCCGCCGTTCCCATGCGGCCGCCAGCTCGGAGGCGAGCGGCGTCATTGCTCCGCTGCCGGCAATTTCCAGGCGTCCCGGATTTGGCTGGAAAAGCAATTCCAGGTGCGCCGCCTGCGTCGGCTGCGGCGGCGACTCAGTCGCGCAAGCGATCACGCCCACCGCCGCCAGCACGACGGATGTCAGCCAATGGGTTCGGGTTCTCACCGAGAAGCACACCGCGATCATTGTCTCCGTGGCCAATGGGGACGTCGAGAAAACAAAGCATACAAAAACTCACGGCGATCTGGATTGCCGGCGCAACGTCACTGCAAAAAAGCAGGCGGCGCGTCTGCTCCGATCGGCTCTAACTTCCCACATCGATCCAGCGGCAATCCCGGAGCAAAGACAAACATGAAATATTCGATGATCAATGTCCGGCAGGGTCTGAGACGGCGGTGAGGTCGACCATGCCGTCGGTGGTGCGCAGCGAGTCCGAGGCATCCCGTCCCGGACCTCCACCTCGATTCCTCGCCTTCGGCGCTACGCTCGACCTGAACGGATGCGCCCTCGACTCCGCTCCTTGGGAGCCTGGCCAATGGGACACAATCGCAGAACGGAATTTGAAACAAGAATTGTCGCACTCCACTTGGCGTCCGGCAGGTCGCGAGGTGACTTGCGCCAATCCGCGTCCCCGAGGCAGCAGCCGCGGCCGGCACCCTGCCCCACGGCAGCTCCCCGACGAAGCTTAGCGAAAATCGCGGCGGCGTGTGATGATTGGCGCCATGGTTAACCGTGGTCGCCGGGGCTTCTTGGAGCGTTCCACGAAACGCTTTCAAGAGAACGCCGAGCGGGCGGGTCCGTCGGCGGCAGCGAGTTACTCGCTGATCGGGGCGATTCTCATGCTCGGCGGGATTGGGTATCTGGTGGACCGGTGGTGCGGCACGTCCCACTGGTTCCTGCTCGCCGGCCTGGTGCTCGGCTTGATCGTCGGGTTCTACCAGTTGGCAAGGACTGTCTGGCGCAAATGACGCTCTTCCGGTGGATAGCCGGCGGCAGTGTGTTGTCCTGGTTGGCTGCCAGCGCAACATGGGGATTGCGCACCGGCGTGGAGATCCTGCTGGGCATGTTCGCACCGCTGCTGGCAGTCAGCATTAGCTGCGCAGTGGTGAAGCGCACGCATGCGAGGGCACCGCAGCGGCTCACCAGCCTGATGGCGAAGGCGTTTGCGGGCAAGATGATCTTCTTCGGCCTGTACGTGGCGTTAATGCTGGGGCTGCTCTCGGTTCGTCCGCGGCCGTTCATAATCAGCTTTACGAGTTACTTCATCGTCCTGTATCTGGTGGAGGCTCTCTGGCTGCAGCGTTTGTTCGCCCGTGGCTGGCAGGGGCTCAAATAGTCCCGCGATGATGACCTGGCTCGCCCAAGAACCGGCGGCGGAAGAGCTCGGGGCGAGAGCTCACCAGAAGTTCGACGCCGGCAAGACGATCATCGAGCACGTCTCGAACAGCGGACACCATCACCCGCTGCTCCAGCTGCCAACCATCTGGGGGATCGATTTCTCCGTCACCAAGCATGTGCTGATGCTCTGGTTGGCTGCCACCGCCCTGTTCATCCTGGTCACCTGGACCGTTCGACGGCATCTGCGGCAGGATGGCTTGGTTCCTTCGGGACTGATGAACGGCCTCGAATCGGTCGTGGAGTTCGTCCGCGACGCCATCGTTCAGCCGAACGTCGGGCGCAAGTGGGTAAACACCTGGACGCCACTTGTCCTCACCCTATTCCTCTTCATCCTCTGCGCCAACGCGATCGGGTTGATTCCGGTGTTTGATCTGCTGGCTGTCCTCGATCACTGGGTCTTCCGCACCAGCCAAGGCTCTTTCTTGAAGCAGCTCGGCCACGGCGGCGCCACCGCCACCGCCAACTACAACGTCACCGCCGCACTCGCGACCGTCAGCTTCGCCTCTATCATCGTGGCGGGCTCGCTCGCCCACGGATTCCTTCAGCATTGGAAAAACCTGGTGCCGCGCGGTTTCGCCTGGCCACTCTATATCCTGCTCGTTCCCATTGAGCTGATGGGCATGTTGGTCCGGCCCTTCGCACTGACGATGCGACTTGCCGCCAACATGACCGGCGGTCACATCGCGATTCTGGCAATTCTGTCGTTCGTGTTTTTGTTCAGCGAGATGTTCGGGCGCGCTTTTGCCGGCATCGCCGTGGGCGCAGCTGTTTCGGTACCGCTCGCGGTTGGCATCTCGGCGCTGGAGATCATAGTGGTTCTGGTGCAGGCCTACGTATTCGCCTTGCTCTCGGCTATCTTTATCGGTATGGCCATTCGCGCTCATCACTGAAACAAATCGAGGGAGGATAGACGAATGAATGTTTTGCACTACTTCGGTGCCGCGGTGGGCCTGGGCATGGTGGTTATTGGGGCTGCGCTCGGGATCGGGCGCCTCGCCGCGGCGGCCGCCGAGGGCGTGGCGCGACAGCCTTCTGCGGCCGACCAGATCACCGGCGCCGTGAACCTCCCGCTGTTCCTACTCGAGGGCGTGGCGATTCTCGCCGAGGTGTTCGTCCTGCTGGTGGTGCTGATGAGATAACCCGGGAGGCCGACCGCCTTGGACAATCCCCTCGTCCAGCCCGATCCGGGACTGTTCATCTGGACTATCGTTACCTTTCTGGTGCTGCTGGCGCTGTTGACCAAGTTCGCCTGGCGCCCGCTTCTCGAAGCGCTCGAGCGCCGTCGGGAACAGGTGAGAAAGTCTCTCCACGATGCGCATCGAGCCAGAGAGGAGCTGCAGCGGCTTCAGCGCGAGTCGGAAGAGACCATCCGGAAGACGCGCTTGGAGGCACAAGCCATTCTGGTCCGCGGCCGCGAGGACGGCGAGCGGTTGAGAGAAGAGATTACACGAAGCGCGCGAGCGGAGGCCGACACGCTGATCCGCAACGCCCAACGCGAAATTCAGCTCGAAACCGACAGCGCCCTGCGGCAGATTCGCGACCAGGCCGCCGATCTTTCGGTGACGATCGCGTCCAAACTGATTGAGCGCAACCTCACCAGCGAGGACAATCAACGGCTGATCGACGAAGCGGTTCGACAGCTCGCTTCCTCGTGACGATGTTCACGTCACCTGCAGGATGATCATCGAGTCGGCTGCGGAGGCCTAATCACTTTGTGGCGGAGGCGTGGTTGGCCGGAGCTGCCGGGACTTCCGCCGGCGCGCATTGGCTCAGTCGATCCGTGAGAGCATCGTAGGCCGGCTTGGGCTGGTAACTTTCGTCGAAGATCAGCCCCGCGCCAAATCCGGGGAAGAAACCGGGGATCCACGAGTGGGCGTCGGTGAAGCCCCACATCTGCAAAGCCTTGCACGCAGGCTGGGCCAGGCAGGCGTCGAGAATTCCTCGATACACGTTGGCCTGCGCGGCCAGCTTGTCCTCGGTTGCAGGAAGCTGGATCCGCACGTCCAGCTCGGTGATGTAGACCTCCAGCCCCAGGTCGGCGAAGCGCTGCAGGTTTTGCGAGAAGCTGGCGAGGTTGATTCCGCTGAGCGTGATGTGGAGCTGAAAGCCTACGCCGTGGATCGGCACGCCGCGCTCGAGCATTCCGGAGACCATGTTGTAGATGGCCGTGGACTTCGCGTTGATGGTCTCGTTGCTGTAGTCGTTGTAGACCAGGTGCGCGTAGGGATCGGCCTCGCTGGCAAACTGGAAGGCCAGGTCCAGGTAATCCGGGCCAATGCGGTCCAGCCACAGCGTGCTACGGAGCGTTCCGTTGTCGTTGAAGGCCTCGTTGACCACGTCCCAGGCCGCCGCATAGCCGCTGTAGCGACCGGCCACGGTGTAGATGTGATCGCGAAGGATCTCGATCATCTCGTCTCGGCTGAAGCTGCCTGAGCTGAGCCAGCTGGGAATCTGTTGGTGCCAGACCAGCGTGTGGCCGTGGAGCGCGATCCCGTTGGCGGCGGCGAAATCCACCAGGGCATCGGCGCGCGCGAAGCTGTACTGGAACTGTTGCGGGTGGATCGGCGCCCACTTCATCTCGTTCTCGGGCGTGAAAATATTGAACTCGCCCGCGAGTGTATCCCCGTAGATGGGCTCGTTGATCAGCGGGCCGTACGCCACCGCCGGTCCGATCCAGATTCCACATTGCGGCGCCAAGTCGCGCAGCGCGGCGTGAGTGGGAGCGGCCCACAGCGCTCCGATCGCCAAGGTGACGAGTCCGGCTGCCGAGGTCGTCGGTCGTTTCATCGAATGCTCCTCCCGATCTACCGCTGTTCTAGCAGCGCAGGAAAACAACGAAAGGGGTTCGAGCGCAACCGTGCCGGGAGCTGCTGGGGGCGCGGCGGACCCAGCAACAGCAACTCATCTCAAGTCGAAGAGGAGGATCTCGGCATCTTTCGTCGCCTTGATGCGCAGAGATTCCTCATCCTGGATGGCCGCGCCGTCGCCCGGACCGAGGGACCTGCCACTGACCGAAACCCCGCCGTTGATCACCTGGACCCAGGCGGCTCGCCCTCCCTTGAGCTGATACGCCACCTCTTCTCCCGCTGCCAGCCGGGCATCGTACACCTTCACATTCTGATGGATCGTCACAGAACCGTCGCTGCCGTCGCGCGAAGCGATCAGGCGCAATCGCCCGCGGCTTTCTTTCTCTGGGAAAGCGCGCTGCTCGTATTCAGGTTTCAATCCCTTCCGCTCGGGCACAATCCAGATTTGCAGGAAGTGGGTCCGTTCTGTTTTCGACGGATTGAACTCGCTGTGGCTCACTCCACTCCCGGCGCTCATGCGCTGAAGCTCATTGGGGCGCAGTAGTCCGCTCCCGCCGGTGGAGTCGCGGTGCTCCAGCGCGCCTTCGACGACATAGGAAAGTATCTCCATGTCCTGGTGCGAGTGCGTGCCAAATCCCTGCCCCGGTGCGACGTAGTCTTCGTTGATCACCAGCAGGTCGCGAAACCCCGTGTAGCGCTGATCGTAGTAGTTGCTGAAAGAGAACGTGTGATTGCTGTCCAGCCACGCTGTGCGCGTCTTCCCTCGTTCTCCTGCCGGTCTTGCTTCGATCATTTCCTGTCTCCTTGATTGGGCCAGCGCAGTAGATATTCGCTGGTCGACTGATTTGCAGCTCGTGTTGTTTTAGCGGGTGGTCGTGCAAGCACGACTCTCTAAGATCAAGGGCCACGGATGGCGCCCGGGCCTGGCTGGTGGACAGCGCGTACCAATCGGAATTTCAGGCCAAGCTCTCCGAGGTGGCCTTCGCACCCGATCCGAAGCGTCCGCACTTGCCGCAGCTCGATAGACTGACCGACGATCAGGTCCGAGCAATCATGCGCGATGGACTCGATGGCAGAGTGAACCCGTCCGCTTGCATCCCCCGAGGATCAGCAGCTGAGCAATCGAAATGCTTTTGAGGTTTTTGTTTTAAAGCCAGCTCGGCGAAGCCGCCACGCAAAATTTGGTCGTAACGTTTTCGCGATTCCAGAATCACACTGTAGTGGTCTGAGCAAAGAGCTCTGCCGGCGCCGGTTATCAGTCCGAGCCGGCAGTTGTTGCGCCAGGCGCAGGTCCTCTGCGCCGTAATCGGCGCGCTGGTGTTTGGCGTTGCAAGGGGTCAATCCGAGATTGTGCACGCTCGAGCGCCGGACGCGCGCCCCAGCGAGCCGCTTCGGATCTTTGGATTGAGACTTCCGTTCAAAACTGGGCCGATTTCATCGGGTGCCGAGCTGACCATCGATTACCACCTGGGCAACACCTGGAACCCGACGGCCGCTCTCCAATTTCCGGATGGTTCCCCCAAGTCATCGATGGCAAACAAGGTCTACGGAGCGGCGGGCGTCTTTCGTTCAGCAAACATCAGATTTGTGAAACGGCTCGGGAGCGATGATGAAGTCGACGTTGCCTTGAGCTTGTTCAAGCTGGTGAAGGGCAACGCTTTGCTCGATGCGCCGGCGAGCAATCGAACCATCGAGGCATTTCACAGTCTGCTCGGTCAGGATGATCCGTACCAAAGACGCAGGAACGGCCTGGACCGCAGAGCCTTTGTCTTCATGCAAGATGCCAGGGGCGCCACGGCCGAAGTGCACTCCGGGCGGCTGCTTTGGGGAACCCTCGATGTGGGCAGGACGAGGTATTTCGACATCGTCGAGAGCGACCACTTCCGTCTGACCGTGCCGTTGGGGGTCTTCGTCGCCGTACCCCTCAATGGATTCAGCCCGTACTTCGCCGTTGGTGCTTTGGTCGGCGCGACCGGTACCGTGGCGATCTCGATGCTATCCAGTCTCACGTTTGGTCTGGAAGCGACGGTCCAGGACGATCACGCTCTGAAAATTGGATCGGCCACTCAGTTTCTGGACCGTCCGGTTTCCGCCGGATATCGCATGCTGCTGGCATACAACGGCGACTCATTGGGAGGTGGGCGAGTATCGGTCGGTCTCGAGCTGCAGGGCATGACCTCGCCCTTGTCCGGGCACCAGGAGAGTGCGCTGGTTGACCCGGAGTCCATGGGGCTGCAGTCCGGTTTCGTCTCAGGCACCGATTTGAACCACACATTTCGAACAATGGTTTTTGGAAGCGAATACGTCGCCGCCTTCGTTTCCTGGAAAGGCAGCCGCGGCGAGAAGACTCCCGAGGTGACCTTCTACGTCCAAGAAGATTGGCGGATCTTGACCGGCCCGCAATTCGGGTCGGGGTTCGGTGGAAGCGACAACGCTCAGGACTGGGGTTTGGGGCTCAAGCTGCGACTGCCGCTCTGAAGGTCAGGCGCCATGACCCTCCCGGCTGGCCCTATCTGCGCCGAATTACTTCCAAATAGATAGCGACTTGACTATTGGAAGCGCCGCCTTAGTATTTGCTGTCCTTGAAATAGGCGCTAGCAAATAGAAAGCACTATGCACTTTGAGCCAAAGGGCTTTGGAGGTCGATCATGAATATTGGACTGTTGATTTTGCGGTTGGTTGTTGGCATCCCGTTCATCGCCCACGGGGGCCAGAAGCTATTTGGCTGGTTCGGCGGCCCCGGGATCGCGGGCACCGCACCATTCTTGGACCAAATGGGGTTCCGTCCCGGACGCCTTCACGCATACCTGGTCGGGCTGGCGGAAGTGGGTGGCGGGCTCTTGCTGGCGGCCGGTTTGCTGACTCCGCTGTCAGCAGCGTTGTTGATCTCGGTGATGTCGGTGGCCGTGGTCAGCGTGCACCTGCGCAGTGGCTTCTTCATTCAAAACAACGGCTACGAGTACACCCTGGTGCTTGCGGGGTCGGCGCTGGCGGCGGCGTTCACCGGTCCCGGTGCGATATCGCTCGATCGATTGCTGGGCATTTCCTGGGCTGGAGAGCTGTGGGGCGTGTCGGCTCTGGTCCTCGGACTCGTCTCTGCGGCTGCTGCGCTGCTTGCTCGGAGCATCGGGTCACGGACAGCGGCTTCCCCCGCGACGGACAACTGACGGCAGCGCAATCTCGGGCTTGTTAAGAGCAAACGCCATGAACGACACCCGTCACCTGGTGCGCGAAGTCGCGAAGACCGTCACCGCGCACCGCCAGCGGGAAGGTGGAGGATTCATCGTCCGGCGGCCGCTGCCGACTCAAGGTCTGAAGATGGTCGATCCCATTCTTTTGATCGACGAGCTGGGTCCGGTCGACTACGCGCCGGGCCACGCGGTCGGTGCGCCTGACCACCCGCATCGCGGTTTCGAGACCGTGACCTACGTTCTCGAAGGCGAATCAGAGCACGAAGACTCTGCCGGGCACCGTGGGGTCCTGCGCGCGGGAGACGTGCAGTGGATGACCGCTGGGGCCGGGATCGTGCATTCCGAAATGCCGTCCCGCCGGATGCGCGAACAGGGCGGCCGTGCGCACGGCTTTCAGATCTGGGTCAACCTGCCCGCGCGGCTGAAGATGACCCGTCCGCGCTACCAGGAAATTCCGGCCACGCGAATACCCGAAGCGCAAAGCGCCGACGGGCTCGCGCGCGTCCGCGTGGTCGCCGGTGAGGCGCTGGGCGCTCGCGCTGTGATCGACACCAACACGCCGATCGTGTTCCAGGACTGGTCCCTTGAGCCGGGCGCCGACGTGACCGTTCCCATCGCGCGAGACCACCAGGCGATGGTTTATGTCTTCCGGGGCGAGGCGAACCTGGGCGACCAATCGAAATTGCTGCGCGAAGGTCAATTGGCAGTCCTCGGATCGGGGGATGCGGTGCGGCTGCGCGGACCCGCTCGAGGGCGCGAGCCCGCTCGATTGCTGCTTCTGGCGGGAGTACCGATCGGCGAGCCAGTGGCTCATTATGGTCCGTTCGTGATGAATACAGAGGAAGAGCTGATGCAAGCCGTACGCGATTACCAGACTGGACGAATGGGCGAGATCACGCGCACCGCCAAGTTGGATTAACTCGACGCAGATTGCCGGCCTGGGAGGGACGATGAGCTGGATCGAAACCCCCGAACCCGTCTCGATACGCTGCGATTCGACTCCCGCGGTCGAAATGATCATCGAGGCGAGACCGCGAAGGATCGACAGTTTCTCGGTTGGGCGCGTGCTTCCCGCAGCGACGCGCAGGCTCGTCGGTCCATTCATCTTCTTCGATCACTTCGGACCGGATCAGCTTGCGCCGGGTCAGGCGATGGACGTCCGACCTCATCCCCATATCAACCTGGCTACGGTGACTTATCTCTTCGAAGGTGAGGTCACCCATCGAGACAGTCTCGGCTCGTATCAAGTCATCAGGCCCGGCGCGATCAACTGGATGACGGCGGGCCGCGGAATCGTCCACTCCGAGCGAACGCCGCCGCAGCTGAGAACGACCGGGTCGCGCCTGCACGGGATCCAGCTCTGGGTGGCTCTCCCGAAGGAACATGAGGAGACCAAGCCGGACTTCCACCACCATCCGGCCGAGACGCTGCCGCAGCGCCAAGAAGCGGAGGTGCGCCTGCGCGTGCTCGCCGGCTCCGCGTATGGCGCGACGTCACCCGTGCCAACGTTTTCCCCGCTCTTCCTTGTCGACGCATCTCTCCCGGCAGGCAGCGTGCTCCCGGTTCCGCCCGAGCACCGCGAGCGATCCGCCTATGTCATCGAGGGCGCGGTGGTCTGCGGAGCGGAACGAATCGAAGCGCAACGCATGATTGTCTTTGCACCGGGCGCGACGCCCCTTCTACGAGCCGGGCCTGCTTCGCGGCTGGTGCTCCTGGGCGGTGCTCCCATCGACGGGCCGCGGCACATCTGGTGGAACTTCGTCTCCAGCTCGAAAGAACGGATCGAGCAGGCGAAGCGCGACTGGACGGAAGGTCGATTCCAAAAAGTGCCCGGCGACGAGAAGGAATTTATTCCGCTCCCCGAGTGAGGCAGCGCATCAAGCACGCCAAGCGCGCCCTCATGGCTCCGATGGCGGCGTGGCCGACATTCTTCTCAGTCTGGCGATCGGCGGCCCCAGCTGGGCGGGGCGCCACGGCATCGATGACTCCGCTTTCCCGCAGGCGCTCGAGGTCGACTACGTCCGGGTCTATTGCCGAGCCGACATGCCGGACGGCCGACCCATCGATGGCGGAGATTGACGCTCAGAAGCCGGGTGGCCGGGCGGTTCGCAGTTGGGAGCCGCACCTCAATCGGTAGTCTAGAACGAGCAGGTCGTTTCCTTGCGATGAAACATTGAACGTGGAAAGAACGCCGTCGCCGCGCAAGCGGGCCGAATCGTAGAGGGGTTCTCGAGCGAATCGACCGTCGTCTGGGGCATCGACCACGGCCCAGTCGGTGTAATCGCTGGATCCCGACGCAGCGGCAATCATCAGATTGGGCAGGATGGCATACGCGTTATCGAGCGCGTCGGTGGCGATCTTCCCTCGTGGCCCTGGTGGGACGGGCGGAAGCTCATTCCTGTGCCAGGCTCCTCCGGTGTCGCGGTAGTAGTGCACGTATCTCAATGTGCCCGAAAGCGCGTCGCGCATCAGGACGTGAATGCGTCCCTGGTGGTCTACCGTCTGGCCTTCCTGGTTGAGCAGACCCCGCTGCTGCGGAATGGGCCAGACGATGATACCGGGCGAGCTCGGCTTGATGAATGTCTGTCCGGTGACGGCAACTTGAACGCCATCGTTGTTGTTCCAGGTCCGTCCGTAGTCATCGCTGTATGCATACATCAGGTCGTGATTTGTCACCGGATCCGGAGTTTGTCGCCAGCACCAGGTCGCGTGCAACCGGCCGTATTCGTCGTATTGAATGCCGTTCAGATACGCGTTGACGTGCGACGAGGTCCCCTCGATGTACTTGCCCAGCTCCGTCCAGATTCCGCTGGATCCGTCGTATTCGTAGAGATAGCTGTCCCCGCTGCCGGAAGTGCCAATCCTGATCTCGTACTGGAGCTTGCCTTCCGGCGTGATCAGAAAGCGCGGATAGGTGATCGAGCTGAGCCGGATTCCACCGAGAGTGCCTTCAACCGGGCCAAATTGCGTGGCGCTCCATTCAAACAGCTCGGGGCTGGTCGCCAGATCGGGGACGGATTTTCGATAGTGGAGTGGCCCCGCATGGGCATCGAATGAAAGGTGAATCGTCCCGTCGAGGGGGCTGATCCCCAGCGAGATGACGTTGTGCTCGTCATCCGTGCGCTGCGCGTAGTCAAGGAATTCGAGGCTCTCCCAGTCACCGGGCTCGAAGCGACCCACTGATTTCCCGCGTCAAGTCGCTTCCCTTCGGAAAGCGAGGGCGTTATATTACCCGCCATGGCCGCCAAGACAGTCGACTCAGGGTGCCGCGCCTTCCAGCTCGCCATCGACATACTAAGCCGCCCCTGGAATGGCCTGATCCTGACCGTCCTTCAGCCCGGTCCGCTCCGCTTCAGCCAGCTCAGCGAACGCACGAGCGGCGTGGGCGACAAGGTGCTGTCCGCCCGCTTGAAGAACCTCGAGGCGCGCGGGATCATCGTCCGCCGCGTGGACCCGGGTCCGCCGGTGCGCGTCAGCTACGAGCTGACGGATCTGGGTCGCGCTTTCGGCCAGGTCGCCGAGGCAATCGAGCGCTGGGGGCGCGAGCTCGGGGCCAATGAGAAGCGTCCCCACCGCCGAACGGGTTGAGGCGCTGATCGAAACAGCCAGAGCTCCTCGATGAAAACGGTGACCGTCACCCGGTACATTACGCCACTGCGCGAAGGGGGTTCGCTGCCTGCGGTCGTCGAGGCAGATGATGGCAACCTGTACGTGCTCAAGTTCCGGGGCGCGGGGCAAGGAGCCAAGGCGCTGATCGCGGAGGTCGTCACGGGCGGGCTCGCGCGCGCCGTCGGCTTGCGCGTGCCGGAGCTGGTCCGAGCGGAGTTGGATCCGGTCCTCGGGCGGAACGAGCCCGACCCTGAGATTCGAGATTTGATCAACGCCAGTGCCGGTCCCAACCTCGGCCTCGCCTATCTCGCGGGCGCGATCGCCTTCGATCCGATCGCCCCTCCGAAAGTCGAGCCTGGGCTGGCTTCGCAGATCGTCTGGCTCGATGCTCTCATGCTCAACGTCGACCGGACCGCGAAAAACCCGAATCTGTTGATCTGGAATCGCGAGCTCTGGCTGATCGATCACGGCGCGTCGCTGTACTTCCACCACAATTGGCCGGATGCGGAGGCCCGGGTCCGAAGCGCGTTCCCGCAGATCAAGAACCACGTGCTGCTTCCGAACGCTTCGCAGCTCCGGAGCGTCGACGTTGCTCTCCGGTTACGGCTGACCCCTGACGCAATCGGCGAGGTGATTTCTCAGATTCCCGAGGAGTGGCTCACTGCCGAGCCGGAAATCGGGAGCCCGGCGAAGCTCCGGGCTGCCTACCAGGGCTGGCTGGCGGCCAGACTTCAGGTATCTTCCGTTTTTGTCGACGAGGCCGAACGTGCCCGAGCCAAGCTCGTTTGACTATTCCATCATTCGCGTCGTTCCGCGCGTCGAGCGGGGCGAGCAAATCAATTCAGGAATTGTTTTGTACTGTCGGGCGCGGGATTTTCTGGGCGCTCGGGTCGAGCTCGACCACGCCCGTCTGGCCGCACTGGCGCCCGAGCTGGACGTAAATCTGGTCGAGGCCCACCTGCAGAGCATCCTGCGAATCTGCGAGGGCGGCGCGGAGGCCGGGCCGATCGGCCAGCTTTCGCAGGCGGAGCGGTTTCACTGGTTGGTGTCTCCGCGCAGCACGGTGATCCAGCTTTCGCCGGTTCACTCTGGATTGTGCGACGATCCGGAGCGCGCATTGGAGCACCTTGTGAACATGTTGGTTCGCCCGCCGCCGCCCAAGGCGGCCTGACAGTTGAGACAAGCAAGCTTCTTTAGGGAAGCTGGACGCCGTTGACGTCGTAGCTGGTCCCCGAGCCTGAGCTGATGCTGAGATCCAGCACCGGCTGTCCAGCCGAGTCGAACGCCTCAATCCCGGTGAGCTTCGCCCCGATGTTGAAAGAGGAGTCGATCGGGCCTCCCACCGCCGGGACGGATGATGCGAGCAAGCCGAGAGTGAAATCGAAAGCGGTTCCGAACACGATTGGAAGCGCGAAGGTATTGAACACGTCGCTGCCGCTGATGGAGCTCGCGGTGACGGTAAATCCATCTGCCGTTGGCGTCATGAACGGGCCGAAGCGCGAATCCGATTGGGCTCGCACGCGATCAATGACTGTCGAGAGCCTGCTCGGGCGAACGAGGCTACGCCTCGTCTGGATTTGGGATCACGAAGCCCCTTGGCTATCTCAACCATCTCGCTCGTGTATTGGCCAGCTCGTCTTCATGTTGCAAGGCATATTTATGCTCATTATCAGTCACCTATCGCCTTACCTCTTTTTTCGGTTTTGGCTTGGGACTCACACACTTTGCTCGGCAAGCATAAAATCTTTTCTGGATTGCGACCCACTCATGCTTGAGGCCGCCGCGCTTGGCTGTTTTGGCGAAGGCTTGATGCTCGGCAGCCTGTGTCTGTCTACAGCCTGCGGCGCAGGCTGGGTCCATCTTGATGGCCGGCTTCGGCGCTTGCTTGGCGGCAAAAAGAGCGGCGATGATGAGCAGAGTCTTCATGTTCAGTTGAGTACGTCGGCAGGGCTGACATAAGTCTCAATCCAATTCGTGCCATCGAAGGTGAAAAGGACAGTCCGCGACTTCGTGGTGGCAGGAAGAGGAGGAGTGGCGGTCAGCGTCGTTTTGTACTGAGGCGGGCCTGCGGTGCCACCGCCACTTGGCACCAAACCTAAAACTGTATTTGTATAAGTGAAAGTAGTGGTCGTCGGAACGGTAAGGATTGTCCATGTGCCGTTGTAGCCGCTGATGCCAACACCAGAAACAACCATCTGCTGGCCAACTGAGAATCCATGCGCTGCAGTGGTGGTGATGGTGACGAAACAAGAACCGCCGAAGGGGCACATAGCAGACGCGCCCTCTGTCGCACCGTTGGGCGAAGCAGCAATCGTCGCTGTTGCACTTCCCCAAGTAAAAGAGGAGAAATTGCCTCCGGACGTATTTTTAAGGGTAAACTCCATCTTCTGTCCGGTGAATCCGAAGAATGGGCTGGCGATTGTCGGCGCTGTGGCGGTGAGAGTGAGTAGATAGCGACTGTAGCGCGTGGGGTCGGGTGTGTAAGTAACCGCACCGGCACCCAGAGTGACCGCGGTAACGTCTAAGAGCTCGCCGGTGTCCACCACGCCATTAAGCGGCCCATAAGGAGCATTCAGCTTGCCGGTGCCGAAGGTGGTGAACGTGTTCTTCGCCAAGCGGATTCCCGCGCTTCCGGGCGCTGTCTGAAAATCGAGCCCCTGCTCGCCGTTCAGCGTTGAGCTGCTAGAGGTGTCAGTAATTTTGTTACGTGAAATTTCGACGTCGCTAAATGGTCCATCGACGAGCTGGATTGCCGCCCGCTTGTCCCCTGCGCCCGCACCTGCCAGAGTCCCGATGTTGGAATGCCCAGAATCGATGATAGTGTTGTCGCTGATTCTGATGTGCGACCCAACCGCTTGGAAGTTCTGCAGTACGCCGCTGGTCGCGCTTGTCCCTGGGGCTTCATTGTAGCTAAACATCAGGCTCGGAGTACCGGTGCCGATATTTGTAATCACCTTAAATCCGGCCGGGAAATTGGCCTCGCCCGGCGTGAGGTAAACCGTTTGGCCCGGAACGAAGAGATGGCCCGTATTGGTTGTCGCTGGACAACAGGCTGAGCGGCCATCGGTGCAAGTGCTGGGAAGGTTCGCCGGTACGGTGGCAGTGACGACCCCAGAGATGGCTCTAGAAAGAGACATAGCGGCCACGGGCACGGTTTTGCAGATATCGAGAAATATGCCAGTGTTCGGCATATCTCGGATGGTGTTGCCAATGATGACGAGGTTGTTCCACGAGCTTCGAGACGGACAGATGCCGCCCGGGCCACAAGAGCCAATGTGCCCACCCAGCTCCATTGCAGCGTTGGAGTTGTAGAACATGCTGTTGCGGTCATCAGGCTCTTGAAAAGTGATATCATTGTTGACAATATTCACCGTGTCATACATCGCGTCTTGCGTGGTGTCGGCATTGCCTGCCGCAGCAATCCAGGTATAAGTTCCGTTGAAATCATCCCATCCTTGATGTTCTGCATTGCAAAGGCTGACAGTGTTTCCGGAGATGGTGACATTTCGCACGCCGCGGGCAATAGGAATAGGAGAGGGCCCGCAGCAGTTGGAGAGGCTGTTCAAGTTGATGCCGCCACCGCAAATCGCGGTGTTATTACTAACCACCCAGTTGCTCGGGATGACTTCTTGCCCGTTCAGACTGGAGGGAACGGCGTTCAGCAATAGATAGTTCCGAATGATGTTTCCAATAATGGAGTACCGCCCTCCGTGAATCTCAAGGGCTGCTGTTCCATTGGATCCGCGGTCGGCATTGTAGCCGGTATAGTTCCAAAGGCAGTTATTGGGTGGTGTTCCATCGACGATGCCGTTGCCAGTTCCGGTCGGTCCTCCACCAGAAATAGCAGAAGTACAGCATGTCGATTGGTACGTCCAGGTAATCGCCCCGTCGGAGACAACACAGTTGCCGATAGGAACTCCGTTACAGACTGGCTGTGTTGCACCGGAAGTGGCTGTCGAGCCGGCCCTCATGCAGACGTTCTGATTAAAGCCACCGATGCTACCAGTCGAAGCAATCTGGCCACTGGTGTAGGCGGTGTTCGCTTTCCAGGCCGGCACATAAAGCCGATAGATATTTATGCCGTTCTGAACGAACTGGCCATTGACGTAAGGGGTGTTAACAGTCCACGGTGGTGGAGCGGCGGCAAACCCTTGCATGACGTTGTCGGCGATGCTCACATCCTCGCCTTCGAAATAGAAGGCAGAGTTGTCATAGGCAAAGTTGCACGCATCAGCGGTTGCCGTTGTACCGTCAGGACAGAGGCCGACCCATGGCGTCGCCGCTACATAGGACGAAGCGCAGCGCAAGGAATCGTTTGAACCGGTACAGGCTGAGGCCCCGGTGCTGCCGAGGTCCGTGGAGCGGACCTTGTGAAAATTCACCGTATTGTTTGAAAGATTCGTCCGGAGGCCACCGGTCACACCACCGCCTTGAATATTCACAACCCAGCCACCCGTTGCATCAAATATCATGTCTGAGACGGTGATGTTGCTGACGGTCCCCCAGAGTTGAAGCACAATCTGAGCACAATTTCCGGAGACATTCTTGCAGCCGTTGGTGATGCTGACGTCGGTACAAGCATTGGGACAATTCGGAGTACCGCAGTTTGGTGCGCCATTGGGACAGTGGCAATTGGGGGTACAGCCATTATTTGATAGTTGTCCGGCGTAGTTTTGGTCGATGCGGAAGTCCCGCATCGTGAAACTGCTAACGGTAGAGCAGTTGAAGAATTGGTCGCAGTTGAAGAAGAGCGCCCCGTAATTGCCCGCGTTGTCAACAATTTTAAGTATCGAGTCTTTCCCAAAGCCTTGAATGGTGCACTTGCTGTAGGGAATGAATGTCCGAGCCTGTATTTGGTTGGGCGTCACCATGCAGGTGCCGACCGGAATAACAACGACTCCGCCATAGCCATCGGCGGAATTGCACGCGGCCTCGATGGCGTTCTGGATTGGTATTGTGTCGTCGGGATTGATGGTTCCGTTGCACTTGGCGCCGTACTCCATAACGTTGACAACCTTCCCTCCGAGGCCGGGACTTTGTATAGCGCCTTGAGTTGTTGGAGTTCTCGCAACTGGCACATAGGCACATTGCTGGTTCTGCGGACAACTCGTTTGCACCTGAACCTGCACTCCCCCCAATAACGCCGACGAGGCGCCAACCAAAAAAGAGGCTATCAAGATTTTCCCCTTTGATTCGTGCGACTTGCCCAGGGCGAGTTTCAAGAACCGACAACCACTCAGGGTGATTCTACTTCCACAGAAGGGGCCCGCAAATATTCCGGCGTCGCAATGACGAGCGTGATTAGCCTGTGGAGAGACACAAAAGGAGCTGCGCTCGCAACCTCGCACTTCCCCGTGCAGAATCTGGGGCTCGCGTCCTTACTCGCCGCCAGTTTCCGTGCGCAGGATGATTCCCCTTAATGGAAAATCGGCGCCCACCACTGTCCCTGTGTTCGCGTCCACCATGGAGACTCCGCAGAGCCAAAGGGCCACGCCGCTGTATTGGAGCGCCCAGGTGTCGCCGCCGTCCGTCGTTCGGAAAATGACTCCGCGATATGGAGCGGCGCGGCTGCGGCCCACCGCGACGCCCGTGTCGGCGTCCACGAACGACACTCCGCAAAAGTCAAGTTGGCCCGTTGCGGTCATTTGGGTCGTCCAAGTGGCTCCACCATCCGTCGTCCGCAGTATGGAGCCACCGCCGCCCACTATCGTCCCGGTGTTGGCGTCCACGAAGGAGACCCCTTGGAAGGTATCGCCCGGCCCGGTCATTTGGGTCGTCCAAGTGGCTCCACCATCCGTCGTCCGCAGAATCTCGCCGGTGCCAGTTGCCGTACCGGTATTCGCATCCCCGATGGAGACTGCGCGGAGCTCGGGGAAGGCGCCGCCGACTTCCGTCCAGCTGTCGCCCCCGTTCGTCGTTCGCCAAATGTGGCCGCCGTAGGGAAAAACGCTGTTGATGCCCACCGCGACTCCCGTGTTCGCGCCCTTGAAGGAAACTCCAGTGATAGTCGTCGCCCCTTGGACAAAGCGGCGCGCCCAAGTGATGCCGCCGTCGTCCGTGCCGAGAATGAGTCCGTCGGATGGGCCGCTGGAAATGCCGCCCACCGCGATTGCCCTGTTTGCGTCCACGAACGAGACTCCGTACAGGCCGCTCGCGTCCACATACTGCTGCGTCCAGGTGGCGCCGCCATCGGTCGTTCGCAGAATCACTGCTCCAAACACTCCGATCCCAACCGCAAGTCCGACGTTGGCGTTCAGGAAGGAGACCCCGGAGAGCTGTACCCTCGGAATGGAGCCCGGTGTCCAGAACCCGGCCATGCGCAAGAAGGTTTCGTCTTGGCCCACCGCGATGGCGGTACTTGGGTTGAAGAAGGAAACTGCATAGAGGACTTCACTTCCTTCCCCTACCTGCTCGGTGCGCCAGGTCACCCCGCCGTCAGTTGTTCGCAACATGATTCCGTTGTTTCCGCAATAGCCGTCAGCGGACACGGTGCAACCCACCGCGAGCCCCTGACTGAAATCGGCGAAGGAGATTCCAGCCAGATGGGCCGTCGGCACGTCCGGTTGCTGGGTCCAACTGTCCCCCCCGTCGGTGCTGCGCAGAATCGTCCCCCTATCGCCTATCGCAAACGCGGTGTCGGCGTTCAAAAACAGGACTTTTTCGAGGTGAAGGTCTGTCCCGCTGAGCTGCGCGGTCCAGGTGTTGCCGCCGTTCGTCGTTCGCAGAATGGTTCCAGAATCGCCCACCGCGATTCCATGGTTGGCGTCCACAAATGACACTCCGAAGAGAGGAGTGAGGGTGGTTGCGTACTGAGGCGTCCAGGACTCGCCGCCATCCGTGGTCCGCAGAATGGTTCCCTGGTCGCCCACCGCGGTGCCAGTGTTGGGGTCCACGAAAGAAACGCTGGTTAGAGGCGCCGTCGTTCTGCTGAACTGGGGCATCCAGGTAACACCGCCGTCGGTGCTGCGAAGAATCGTTCCTAAGTCACCCACCGCGGTCCCGATGCCCGACAAAGTGAAGGACAGGCCATAGAGTGGTGTTTCTCCAACGTACTGGATCGTCCAGCTGAAGCCGCGGTCCGTGGTGCGCAGGATTCTTCCCAACGAATCCACCGCGACTGCGGTTTGCCCAAAGTCCGCGTGCGCGACGGCATAGACATCGCCGATTGGGGGGGTTGTCTGTGAAAACCAGCCGCCTTGCGCCAGGGATTCGCCACTTCTGAGGCAAATGGTGACGCAGAACAATGCTAGAGCGCGCGAAAGAATCTTCATCTTGTTCACCGCCAGACTTGCGTGACGTCTTATCCAGCAGCGAAAAAAACGCAAGTCGCAAACGGCTCTCCGTTGGCTCGGTTACGCAAGCTCAACGCTTGTGAGTTGCACCCCGAGCGCACGCGCTTCTCGGAATGGCGGCACCGGCGCCCTTCGGCGTCTGGAAATAGATCGATGCCCAGGAGAGCGCGGCTCACGAAGTACGCAGTCTGGCTTCCCGGCGACGCCAGTCTTTAGATACGCGGCTGCTTCAAGGTCACCGACCATCGCCGGAGCTGACGCCGCTCCAGAATATGCGGTGATACAGCTCGTCCATCTCCGCCGGTGGAGTGGACATCCCTCGGCGAATCCACCATTGCAGCAAGGACAGCAGTGCGCCGGCCTGCGCCTGGGCGATCGCGGTGCGCTGGCGCTGGGGAATGCCACGGCTGCGCGGCAACTGTTCCAGCCGCCGTTCGATACCGCGGGCGAAATGCCCCTGCGCCAGCTCCATGTTGTCGTGCAATTTTCCTGACGCGACGAGCGCGGCGTAGAGCTGGTGCATGTCGATCAAGTGAGAGAAGAGCTCGCGCACCGGCACGACCCGGTCGGAGGGGTCCTTGCGGATCGAGAGCGCCATGGCGATCCCTTCGAAGAACTCGTCCGCATCGCTCATGAACAAGTCGTCCTTGTCGCGGAAGTGCGCGTAGAAAGTCGAGCGGCCGACGCCGGCGCGATCCAGCACGTCCTGGACCCGGATCGTCTCGAATGGCTTTTGCTGCATCAGCTCCACCAGTGCATCGCCCAGCGCATCGCGGGTCCGCCGCACCCGGCGATCCATCTTCGGAGGGGATCGGGTTGGCTTTCCGGACACCACGGTCTTCTTTGTTCGGTTTCTCGGCTGTTTCAGCGCACCCATCCTTCAATCTCTCCGGCTAATCTCTACACCGTGATCTCCTTGCAACGAATAACAAAAGCATACGCCACCGCGGCTGGATCATTTTCGGCGCTGCGCGGGATCGATCTTCAGATAGGTGCCGGCGAATTCGTGGCGATCGCCGGAAAATCCGGGAGCGGTAAATCGACGCTCCTCAACGTGATCGGCGGTATCGACCACCCCTCCTCGGGCTCGGTGAGCGTCGGTGGCACGCTGATCAACGAGATGAATGAGAGTCAGCTCGCCGGCTGGCGCGGCCGCAAGGTGGGGTTCGTATTTCAGTTCTTCCAGCTGCTTCCCGCATTGACAGCGGTAGAAAACGTGATTCTGCCGATGGACTTTTGCGGCACGACGGCGCCGCGCCTGCGCCGGCCGCGCTGGACTTACTTGATCGCGTGGGCGTGAAGGATCAGGCAGACAAATTTCCCTCCGCGCTTTCCGGCGGCCAGCTGCAGCGCGTGGCGATCGCCCGGGCGCTCGCCAATAATCCGCTCGTCGTTTTGGCAGATGAACCGACCGGCAACCTGGATTCGGTAACGGCGCGCTCCGTTCTGGACCTCCTCCGCTCGCTGGCCAGCGCGGGCACCACCGTGTTGATCGCCACGCACGAGCGCGACATCGCTCGGGTGATCGACCGGCGGCTCGAGATCGAGGACGGAATCCTACTTCCAGCGGCCGAGAAGGCATCGGACCCGTTGCTTCGCCCGAGCGCTGGGTGAATAACGCTTCGAAAAAAGCAATCCGCGATTTCTGGCATGAGCGCGCGCGCATAGCGCTGGTCGTGCTGGCGATCGCCCTGGGCATCTCTGGATTTGCGGCGCTCCTTTCCAGTTACGCGATCCTCGTGCGCGAGCTGAACCTGGGCTACCTCGCGACCAATCCAGCTTCCGCCACCTTGCAGACCGATGTAATCGATGAGGAGCTGCTCGCGGCGGTGGTGGCGAATCGCGAGGTCAGCGACGCGGAACCGCGCAGGGTCGTCAGCGGCCGGATCAAAGCGGGGCCGGCGGAATGGCGCAATCTCTCGCTTTTTGTAATCAAGGATTTCGCCAGCATTCGCATCAGCACGCTGAAGCCGCAGCAAGGCGCTTGGCCTCCACGTGCCGGCGAGATCCTGATCGAACGCGATGCGTTTCAGGTGGCCCGGGCGCGGATCGGCGACGCGGTGGCCGTCAAGACTTCCAACGGAAAAGAGCAAACGCTTCGCGTCGCCGGCAGCGTCCACGACGTGGGCCAGGCACAGGCCCGAATGGAAAACATCGTCTATGGCTACATTTTGCCGGAGACGCTTATCCGACTCGGTGAAGAGCCACATCTGGATCAGTTGAAAATCCTCGTAGCGGAGAACCGATTCGACGAGCGGCATATCCGAAACGTGGTGGAAGACATCCGGAAGCTTTTCGAAAGCCGCGGCCACCCGGTTCACCGCGTGGATGTGCCGAGGCCGGGCAAACACCCGCACGCCGATCTCACCGGGCTCCTGCTTCTTGCGATCGCCAGCTTCGGCCTCTTCGTCCTGATTCTGAGCGGAATCCTGGTGGTCAATCTGCTCACCGCATTGATGGCTTCGCAGGTCCGTCAGATCGGAATCATGAAGGTGGTCGGCGGGCGGCGGTGGCAGATCGCGCGGATCTACCTTGCACAGGCGCTCCTGCTGGGCATGGCTGCCATGGTGGTTGCCCTTCCGGCAGGATTGCTGGGCAGCCGCTTGCTTTGCCGATACATGGCCGTCTTCCTGAATTTTGATATCAGCAGCTTCGCCGTACCCGTCTGGGTTTATCTGCTCGTAGCTGCCGTCGGCCTCGTGGTTCCTCTGCTCGCGGCGGCATATCCGGTCTGGAAGGGCAGCGGAATTTCGGTTTACGAAGCCCTAGCCTCTTTCGGAGTTTCTCAGAGCAATTTCGGGACCAGCTCATTCGAGCGGCTGGTGGCCGGAATTGGCGGCAGGGCGCGACCGGTGCTGCTTGCCGTACGCAACAGTTTTCGGCGACGGGCTCGAGCCGTGCTGACGGTGCTCACGCTCTCCGTCGGCGGGCTGTTTTTCATGACCGCCCTCAACGTTCGCGCTTCGATGATCGAGACGCTCGACCACATGTTCGCGGCAAGGAAATTCGATCTCTCGGTGGGGCTCGGAGCCATGTACCCGTTCGAGCGGATCGAGCGCGCCATCTGCAACGTGTCCGGAGTGATTCAGGCGGAAGGCTGGATCACCACCGAAGGGACGCTTCCGGTAGACGAAGTGCCGCCACCCCAGGCAGCCGGTGGAGGAGCTCACGCGATGAGACTCACCGGTGGGCACGGTGCGGCCGCCTCGGGCGGCGTTCGGTTCTCGATCATTGGCCTGCCTCCTGAAACAAATTTGTTGAACTTGGACATCATCTCGGGGCGGGGCCTTCAGAGCGGCGACGTCGATGCGTTGGTGGTGAACGCGACGCTGGCCGCCAAGTCAGCGCAGATGAAAGTAGGCAACCTGGTTTCCATCCGTATTGGGCATGTGGACACCTCCCTGCGGCTGGTTGGCATCGCACGAGAGGCGTTCTCTCCGCCGGTTGCCTACGTCCCGAAAAATTACATCGAGCAGCGCGGCGACCATCCTCGAATGGCGAACAACCTGCGCCTCGTGCTGAGCAAGACGAATGCGGCGTCGATCGAGAGCATCAAGACTACCCTGGATCGAAATCTGGAGGCGGAAGGAATTCGCGCGCTGAGCACAATGAGCAAAGCCGATGGCAGGTTTGGATTCGACCAGCACATGGTGATGATCTACGCCGCACTGATAATCATGTCCTGCGTGATCGGCGCCGTCGGCGGCCTGGGTCTGTCGACCACGATCAGCCTCAATGTGCTCGAGCGACGACGCGAGATGGGAGTGTTGCGCGCGATTGGCGCGTCGCCCTCCATGGTCTGGTTGATTGTCGTTGCAGAAGCTGGCGCGATCGCCGTCTTGAGCTGGGGGCTGGCTGCGATCGCTGCCTGGCCCATCAGCAAGGCGCTCGGTAACCTTCTGGTCAACCTCGCGTTCAAGAGTGGTCTCGACTTTTCATTCGAGCCGCGCGGGCTTGTCATCTGGCTTGCGGTGTCTCTCGGTCTGGCTGTGGTCAGCAGCTTTCTGCCAGCCTGGCGCGCCTCGCGCTTCACCATTCGAGAAGCGCTGGCCTACGAATAGCTGCGCTGCGCGGCATGAAACAAGGTGTATCATTCAACCCACCACTCTGGGGGGCTCTCCCCTCAAGTTGCCGTGCATTGTCCCAACCGCCCTTCGCGCATCCCACTGAGATTTCAGAGCTGCACTTCCTGTCACGGAATTTGCTGCACTGAGATGCCATGGGTCACTTCCGCTTCTGGCCAGCCATTCCACTGGTCTCGGCTCTGCTCGGGCTCGCAGCCTGCTCTGGCAGCTCGAAGCTGGCGGTGGAAAACGCCCAACCTCCGTCGGGTGCGCCGACCTCTACCGAGGCTGCGATTTGCGCCACCGCGCCTCGCGATCCAGGCCGGGTGACGGTTCATCGACTCAACCGGGCTGAATACAACAACACGGTGCGCGACCTCCTCGGCGATACGACGGCACCGGCGCGCGATTTTCCAGACGACGATTCGGGGTATGGCTTTGACAACATCGCGGACGTCCTCAGCATCGGGCCTCTCTTGCTGGAAAAATATCAATCCGCCGCCGAGCAGCTGATCAATGCTGCGTGGGATCGCGATATCGCGAACGGTACGACGGTGGTCCGAATCTGCGATCCCAATGCAGATTCGTCGTGCGCCCGCCAAGTGCTGACGCGCTTTGCCCTGCGGGCCTGGCGACGCCCAGCGGAGAGCGACGAGATCGATCGCTACCTGGCGCTGGTCTCGACCGCCTCGGGGCAACAAGATCCACCGGACGCGGGCGTGAAGCTGGCATTGCAGGCGATGCTGGTGTCGCCTCACTTTTTGTATCGGGTCGAGCTCGATACAAATCCTGATTCCCCCACGGCGCACCCGCTCAACGAGCGCGAGCTTGCGTCCAGGCTCTCCTACTTCCTCTGGAGCAGCATGCCGGACGATGAGCTCACGGCGAGGGCAAGCGACGGCACTCTGCACGACCCGGCCGTGCTGGAACAGCAAGTACGCCGCATGCTGCGCGATCCGAAGGCGGCGGCGCTCCGGCAAAATTTCGCCGGCGAATGGCTCTACACCCGCGCCGTGGACGGCATCCAACCCAACTCGAGCCTCTTTCCCACCTTCGACTCCGCGCTCCGCGGCGCCATGAGGCAGGAAACGGAAATGTTCTTTCAATCGCTGCTGGATGAGAACCGAAGCGTGCTCGATCTCCTGGGCGCCGACTATACGTTCCTCAACGACCGGTTGGCGGATCACTACGGGCTGCCCAGCGTGGGCGGCAGCACTCTTCGCCGCGTAGTAACCACAGGCACCAATCGCGGCGGAATTCTCACCCAGGCCAGCTTCCTCACCGTGACTTCACAGCCGAATCGGACGTCTCCGGTGAAGAGAGGCAAGTTCGTGCTCGGACAGCTGCTGTGTACCGAACCTCCTCCACCACCTCCCAACGTCCCGCCTCTGCCGGAAGGAAGCGGCCAGGGGACGCTGCGCCAGAGGCTGGAAGCACACCGTTCCAATCCCGCCTGCGCGTCGTGCCACAGCTTGATGGATCCGATTGGCTTTGGGCTGGAGAACTTCGATGGGATAGGCAAGTGGAGAGATCGGGATACCGACGGCAGCTTGATCGACGCCACCGGCGTCCTACCCGACAACAAGACATTCAACGGGGCAAAAGAGCTCGCGGCAGCGCTGAAGACCGACCCCCGGCTTCCCGGTTGCGTGGTGAGCAAGGTGCTCACCTACGCGCTGGGACGCGGTCCAACCGCCGCCGACGCCTGCGCAATCGAGGACATCACGCGCGCATTTGAGAGCCGGGGCAATCGGCTGGCGGATCTGTTCGTGGTCATCGCCACCAGCGCTCCATTCGTGCAGCGACGCGGCGAGCCTGGAGCGACTCCATGAAGAAATGGCAGCTCAGTCGGCGGACGGTGCTCAGGGGCGCAGGTGCCGTGCTTGCTCTCCCGGTCCTGGAACAAATGTGGCCCTCCGTGGCTCGCGGGCAGACGCCGCCGCGCCCCCGTAGGTTCCTCGCCTGGTACGTGCCCTGTGGCATCTACATGCAGAAGTTCACCCCTCAGGAGGTCGGCTCCCAATACGTGCTCACCCCGATCTTGCAGCCGCTGGCGCCGCACATGAGCGACTATCTGGTCCTCACCGGTCTGGCCAATCGCCCAGCGCAACCGGACGGTCCGGGCGACCATGCTTCGGGCACCGGCGCGTTCCTCACCGCCGCGCACCCGTACAAGACACAGGGCGCCGACATCAGCAATGGAATCTCCACTGATCAAGTGATTGCCAATCAAATCGGGCAGTACACCCGATTTCCTTCGCTTCAGCTCGGCACGCGGGGCGGTGGAAGCGTCGGCGACTGCGACTCCGGCTATTCCTGCGCATACGCCAACAATATTTCCTGGTCGGGCCCGTCTACTCCGTTGCCCAAAGAAGTGAATCCGCAGTCGCTGTTCGACCGCCTGGTCGGTGACGTGCAACAGACCGAAGCTCAGGCCGCCAAGCGGCGCCTCTACCAGCAGAGCGTGCTGGACATCGTCCGAAACGATACCAACCGGCTCCAGGCGAAGCTCGGGCGGACCGACCGGCGCAAGATGGATGAGTATCTGACCAGCGTCAGGGAAATCGAGAGAAGAGTTCAGAGCCAAACTCCGGCGTGTCCCGTCGGATCCAGTCCCAGCGCTCCGGTGGACATCCGCGACCGGACCACGTTGATGCTGGACCTGATTGTCCTGGCATTCCAGTGCGACCTGACGCGTGTGATCAGCTTCATGCTCGAGAACGCGGGGAGCAACTACGCTTTCGACTTCCTCGGCCTTTCCGGCGGTCACCACAGCTATTCGCACCACGGAACGGACCAGGCGAATTACGACGCCCTCCAGGCCATTGATACCTGGGAAATGCAACAATTGGCTTATTTGTTGGGACGGATGAAATCGGTGCCGGAGCCGGGTGGAAGCCTGCTGGATAATTCCGTGGTGCTTCTCTCGAGCGAGATCTCGGACGGAGACCGCCACAACCACAACAACATGCCGGTGATCGTCGCTGGACGCGGGGGAGGAGCGTTCGCACCTGGGCGCCACGTTCGCTATGACACCGAGCTGCCGCTGGCCAATCTGTATGTCTCCATTGCCGCGGCGTGTGGGGTGGATGCGTCGGGATTCGGCAACTCGACCGGCCCCTTGCCGGGTCTCACCGGCTGACCCGCGCAGTTCCCAATTTGGCGCCTACGCGCCTTCGCATCATTCATTGATGACTTCGAACGGTACGTCCGGTTCGAGCTTCACGCCCGTCTGGCTCTCTCCTCGAACACAAGATATCTCCCAATCCCGGTATCCCCAGTGCTACTTTTCGGGTCCATGGCATCGACCCGGCACCGGTTGATTGGAGGCAGATCATGGATATCTCCGTCTGGATTCAAAGCGTGCAGTCGCTTCGCTGTGCCGCCTGGGTACTCACCGGTGCGGCGCTCTGCTCGGCGGTTGCGTGGGGCCAATCGCGCGAGGGCGCACCCAAACCGCGGACGCAAGCGCGCTCGATGGTGATCAGCCGTTTCGGCATCGTCGCCACCAGTCAAACGCTCGCGTCGCGGGCGGGCGCGCAGATCCTCGAGCTGGGCGGGAACGCGGTAGACGCCGCGATCGCCGCCAACGCGGTGCTCGGGGTGGTCGAACCCACCAGCAACGGAATCGGCGGAGACCTGTTCGCCGTCGTCTACGAGGCGAAAACGGGCAAGCTCTATGGGCTCAACTCGAGCGGCTGGGCCCCCGCCAAGATGACACTGGAGTTCGTTCGCAACCGCGGGCAGCAGACCATGCCGCACGACGGAATCCTGACCGTCACCGTTCCCGGCTGCGTGGCGGGATGGGATGCGCTTCACGGAAAATTGGGGACGCTCGGGTTCGACACGCTGCTCAAATCCGCCATCTACTACGCCGAGGAGGGGTATCCGCTCACCGAGGTGATCTCCAGCGGCTGGAGGGCTGCTGAGCGCCTGCAGAATCTGAACGCCGCCTTCAAGCAGACGTTCCTCCCGTCGGGCCACGCCCCGCTCGTCGGCGAGATCTTCCGCAACCCCGATCTGGCCCGCTCCCTGCGCCGGATCGCCGAGCGGGGACGCGACGGCTTCTACAAAGGGCCGACCGCCGAGGCGATCGTCCAGCTCTCGCGGGAGCTGGGCGGCGCGATGGAGGCGCCGGACCTGGCTCAGTTCCAGGCGGAATGGGTACAGCCGATCTCAACCAACTACCGCGGGTGGACCGTCACCGAGCTGCCCCCAAACGGCCAGGGCATCGCCGCGCTGATGATGCTCAATTTGATGGAGCGCTTCCCCCTGGCCGAGTACGGCCAGAACAGCACGCGGGCCCTGCACGTGATGATCGAGGCCAAGAAGCTCGCCTACGCGGACCTGCTGCGCTACGTGGTGGATCCGCGCTTCTCCGAAGTTCCGGTCGACGCGATGCTGGCGAAATCGCACGCGGAGAAGCGGGCCAAAGAAATCCGGCTGGACAAGGCACAGGCGTCCGTCGCGCCGAGCGCCGCCGAGGACCTCAAAGCCAAGCGCGCCGGCGACACCATCTACATGTCCGCCATCGACAGCGAAGGAAACATCGTCTCGCTCATCCAAAGCAACTACAGCGGCTTCGGCTCTGGTCTGGTCGCGCCGGGAACGGGTTTCGGTCTGCAGAATCGCGGCGCGCTCTTCAGCCTGGACCCGAAGCATCCGAATGTCCTGGCGCCGCGCAAGCGCCCGTTGCACACGATCATCCCGGCGTTCCTCCAGAAGGGAGACGTGCGCATCGGCTTTGGGATCATGGGCGGGTGGAACCAGGCTCAAGCGCACGCTCAGTTCGTCTCCAACGTGGTCGACTTCGGAATGAACATCCAGGCGGCATTGGAGGCCCCGCGCTTCACCAAGGGGACATTCGAGGGATTGGACGTGGAGATCGAGCCGCGCATTCCGGAGAGCACGCGCGCCGAGCTGACCCGGCTGGGTCACGAGCTGAAGGTGCTCGATTCTCCCTTCTCACCACAGGTGGGCGGTGGCCAGGCGGTGATGCGCAATGGCCAGGGCGTGAATTTCGGCGCCTCCGATCCGCGCAAGGACGGCTCGGCGGAGCCGCAGGCGCCCCCGGTATTCGGCAAGCAGCGCACCTCGGCACGCCACGACGGCTCACGCAAGCGTTAACGCTTTCCCTTCGCAGAGGCTGGCAATCAGCCGCGAGGTGTTTAAGTCTAGCGGGTGAAGAGTCTCGCTCGAGCCCACCCGCTCGGTCGCACCAGCGGGCGCTGGCGTTTTCTCAGGCCCCGCTGGCTCGTGCCCCTTGCGATCGTTCTGCTGCTGGTGTTGGCTGTGGGCATTTCGCTTCAGCCGCTTGCCCGCGCGCAAACCAACAAGCTACTCGAGGGGCTCGACGGCGCGACCGGCCAGTTCAGCGACGCGCACGTCACCCTTTTCCCGCTGCGCTACCAGATTACCCACCTCAAGATTCGCGAGCGCCACCCCAAGACGCAGGAGCCGGTATTCTACGCCGATGAACTCGCGGTGAGCCTGCGCTGGAGTCGCCTCCTCCGCGGCCAAATCGCGGCCACAGTCGCCGCGCGCGAAGTGAAGGTCGTGCTCCACCAACCCGCTGAAGGCAGCAAAAATCGGCTGCCCCCGATCGAGAAGTTGATCCCGTTCCGCGCGGCGCTGGAACGAGCCGAGGTCAAAGCCGGCGAGGTCCTCTACGTCTGGGTGCGCGAGAAGAACCAACCTTCGGTGTGGTTCCACTCGATCGAGGCCACGCTGGAGAATGTGGGATCCCGCCCGGGGCTGGTGAAGGGCCCGATGGTGCTCGCCGGCCGCGGGAAGGTGCAGCGAAGTGGAACGATGACCGTCTTCATCACCGCCGATCCCTATGCCACGCCGCTCACCTTTGCCGGCACGGTCACCATTTCCGATTTCAATCTCTCGGAGATGAACGCGCTGCTCGCGAGTACCAAGGACGTCAAGCTCACTTCCGGCCGATTCGACATGGAGATGTCCTTTGAGTGCGAACGCGGCCGCCTCCGCGGTTGGATCGACCCGCGCGTGCGCGGCACGGAAATCACCTCCGCCGACGATGACCTGGGAAGCAGGCTGAAGGCGCTGCTCGCCAAGATCTCGATGACCGTCGCTACCCCCGCTGAGGGCACCAAGCCCTCCGGTCGGATCAATGTGTCGGACGACCTCACCGATCCGGAGCTGCAATTGTGGCCATCGATGGAGAAGGTGGTGGAGAACGCGTTCCTGCTCGGTGTGCAGGAGGCCCTCAAGCGGCAAGTCGGCGGATCCGAAAAGAAGCACGTCGACGCGCAGAGCAACAAGGCCAGCGAGCTCAAGGCCAGGCCATAGCTACGCGGAGGCGGGCCCTGCCGGCTTCGGCCAGGGGAAATTCTCCGTTGGCGCGGTAGGCATGAGCTCGTGGAAGCACCGTAGGTCGAGCAACACGTCTCCCTCGGGCGTTTCGCTCAAAATGTCTGCCAACCGGCAGCCCCAGATGATTGAGCGGTGCTCGTAGTTCCAGCGGGCGTGGACTGATTGGAGCGATGTATCGTCGACGCCCGAGACGGACACCAGAATCTCGGCATCCACGCTGGCCAGCGATTCCGGCGTCTGCCCGTACAGCGGGCTATGCTGGTCGATCCGATGGAGGATGTTCCAGGAGCGCGCGAGAGCCGGCGCGTGGGCCCGCACGAGTGTCAGATCGGAAGCTCGGTAGAACGGCACTCCTTCCGCGGTACGCGTCGTAATCGTCAGTACCAACCGCAGGTGCGCATCGTAGATTTGGTTGTTGCGGTCGTTTCCCAGCCGGACCATCAGCGTGGGTACGCCATCCATCGGACCGATTGCCGCGTAACGGGCGAACACCATGCGAGCCCGGGTGAGTGAAAAGCGAACGAAAACCAATCCGGTGGCGAGCGCGGTGACCAGCAACCCGACGATCGTCTCGAGGACCATGATCGCGTTGGCGGCGGACGAGGCTGGATACATCGCTCCGTAGCCGATGGTCCCCATGGTCTGGACGCTGAAGAAGAATGCGTCGAGAAAAGAGCCGGGACGGGCATTGGCGATACCGCCCACCGCGACGTAGAGGGCGGCGAAGATCGCATTGAGCGCGATGAACACCGCGGCGATCACCGCGATCACGCGCCACCAGGACATCCGCAGCAGCGCATGGTAGGCATCGCGCAGCCCGGCGGGGCGCGCGCCGATCACCCGAATGCTGTACGAAACCTCTCCCGGCGGGCGGAACAATTCGGTTGGCATTACCCAATTATCCCGTCCTCCCCGACGGGGCGCGGCCGCAGACGCGCCACTGAATCGAATGTTCAGGCAATGGAATCAGTGTCCCCCGGTATCGGAAGCCCACAACGCGACACCCGATACATCGTAGACGGCGAGGTTGCCGTCGTCCTGAATAGCGAAAAGCGCGCCCGGATGCCCAGCGGTGTTGCTTGCCCAGAGCGCCCTGCCCGCGCGGTCGTAGAGGACGAAGTTGCCATCGCTTTGCATGATCACCTCGGCGCTGCTCAGACCGGAGGTGCCCGTGTCCCAGAGCAGCGTCGCATCCTGATACAGGACCAGATCGCCATCCGCTTGCAGCGAGAGCGCGAAGCGCCCGTCGCAAGACGAGTTGGACTGACCCGGAATGAGACCCTGATCGGTCAGCAATGAGCCGCAGACCGTGGGAGCTTGAATCACCGCGAGGATCGGCGGCTCCGAGACACCGAGCACATAGGTGATGCGGGCGAAGGAAAACTCAGGTTGTAACGTGCTGGAGCTCACCGATTGATATTGAAAGCCGTCCGGCGAATCGGGGGTACCTCCACATCCGCCTCGGACCGCCCCAACGTGCCTGGAGTAATCGACGTTGTCCAAGACGGTCCAATCCCTCACCCCGTTGACCGCATATCCGTGTCCGAAGTGAATACCCTGAATGACGTTGTTGGTGACCGTACCGCCATAGTTGACCGTGTGCGGGCAGCTCCAAACGTCCGGGCCCATGGCGATACCAACCTTGATAAAGGCTGTGTTCGCATCGATGACATTATTGGTGACAAGGGTCCCCGTGTAATTGCCGGTCACCGGGGCGTAGTCGACCATGTTGATTCCTCCGAGCAGCGTCTGCGTCGAGGCAGTGATGGTGTTGTTGGCGATGATCGAACCGGGGGCGCCGAAGACCACGATCGCGCCATCGGTCGCGTCGGTCACCACATTGTTCATCACCGTGCTGTTGCCGCACGCGTGCGAGATGCCGTCGGCCCACCTTCCATCCGGAGTACCAGCCGGACCAATCGCGTTGTCGGTGATCGTCGCGTTCTGGCACTGGGGAATGCCATCGGTCACCCTTCCTTCGTGGATGTGAAGGATCGACCAGCTCCGGGTGCCGTACGCGACGATGTTCTGGACCGTCTGGTCCGAACCGGCATGGCCGATCTCGATCAGCGCGGTGCCGGATTGGTAGCCGAGCTCGCTGCGGTTGCCGTCGACCTGGATGTTTTGAATCGCGATGCCTGATTGGTTGTTGCCGTCGATGGCGTTGGTGAGCGTGCCGCCGCCGATGCGCAGCAGGGCGCGCGTCTCGTCGACAGGAAAGTCCCTGGTGTAGAGTCGTTGATTTGTCGCCGTGAATTTCACCGGGTTGCTCAGCGTGAAAAGGGCGCCCGGACAAAGCACCGCTTGCGCGCCGTCGCCGACCAGCGCCGCATTGATATCAGCCTCCGTTCCCGAGGGTATGCAGTCGGACGTCGCCTGGCTGTGCTTTCTGGCCAGATCCGACGCACTGCACGCTCCGGTGCAGACGAGGAGGGCCGACAGGTGGCGGCCGACCGTGCGTCGGCGGCGCCTCCTCGCGGAAACGCCGCGCGCGCAGCGTGCCTGGGTCCGCTCGCTGATGGAGTGCATGGTCGAAGACCGTAGGCCGAACGCGGTGTCCAGTCAAAACCCCGGGGCGGTGCTGGCTTGAAGCTGGAACGGCGGCGCAACGGCGATGTTGCGCGAAGAAACACGCAGGAGCGTTAGCGCGAGAAGCGCGCAACGAAGCCGCCGCCGGCGCGCAAGGGAAGCTCGAGGATGTCCTTGCGCGCGACCTCGCGCTCTTCGATCTCCAGGGCAGCGCCGGCCTCACCCTTGTCGCGGACCAGCGTCGCGCGATAGCTCCCCTTCGCCAGAAATGAGAGGTCGACCTTGAGGGTGCGCCCAGTGGGGCCATTCAGCACGCCCAGGAACCAGCGGTCGCCCCTGCGGCGCGCAAAGGCAGCCGCTTCCCCGATCCCGGAGCCGGGCAGCACGAGCGTTTCGTCCCAGATGGTGGGGATGCTCTTGATCACCTCGACGGCCGGGTTCTCCAGCAGGCTCTTCGGGTTCGCGGCGTAGACCATCACCGGCGAGGTGAAGACGACCACCGTGGCAATCTGATGAGCCCAGGTGGTGTCCTTGCGGCGCTCGCCGAAGAGCATCGGCGTGTAGTCGGCGGGTCCGGCCAGGAAGCGCGTGAAGGGGACGGTGGTGTTGTACTCGGCCCAAGCCGGCGTGCGCCCGTGCTCCAGGCCGCGTATCCCCTCGCGCGTCATCTCGTTGGGCCAGGTGCGCGACTCGCCGGTGGGTTTGTTGGCGCCGTGGAAGTTGACCAGCAACTGGTTCTCGGCGGCGTCCTTCAAGACGGCCTCGTAAAGGTCGATCAGCTCCTTCGCCTCGTGGTCGAAGAAATCGATCTTGATTCCGGCGACGCCGAGCTTGTGGAGGCGTTGGAAGAGCTCCCGGCGCTTCTCCGGATCCCGCTGATCGCGGCTGTGAAGCCAAAACCAGAGGCCGATGCCCCGCTCCCGCGAGTATTGGACCAGCTCGCGGATCTGCTCTTCGGACCAGCGCCGCCACTGGCCCTCGACGATCTGGTGCTCGAATCCAAGCTCGCCGGCCATCCGCGAGAACTCCTTGATCACCGTGAATCCTCGCTGGACGCGGTCCTCGCCGCCGTCTCCGCTCTGGTCCTCGTTCGGTGGCCCATCGAGATACCGCCAAACTGCGCGCCCCGGCCGGAGCCACGGTGTGTTCATCCCCTGCGGAAAGAGCTTGGGATCGTGAGGAGGGCACAGGTTGTGGATGGCGTCGCTGTTGACCAGCCCGCCCAGGTCCGAGCCGACGAGCACGACGCGCCACGGGGTCGTGATCGTCCCGGAGATCGCCGCGGGCGCGGAGAGCCGCTTCGCATTCTCTTCTCCGTACCGCAGCGTGTACGGGTAGCTGGCCGGCGGCGCGTGGCCCAGACGCTCGTGGAAAGCGCCTTTGCCGTCCGCTTGGAGCATCATCCCGGCGTAGTCGCGAAGGGCGGCTTCGGTGATCGAGGCATATCCGGTCCCGGGTAGGCGGATGGTTAGCGGCGGAGTGGCCCACTCGTCGGCCGCGACGTCCTTGAGCTGCTTCCGCACGTACAATCCTTCGTAGTGATCGCGCGCTCCCGCGCACCAGACAGTGCTGCCCGCCGGCAAGCGGAAGCTGCTCGCCGCATCCGGGACGCGACGCCCGTTGCCCGGTACGACGAAGCGGAACGCGGCAGCGTCGTCGAAGACGCGGACCTCCACGGTGAACGGCGTCCGGCTCGCGGCATGCACCACCGAGATGCGTGCGCCCTGGCCATGGTCGACGGCCTGCGAATGGACTCCGCGCCAGGCGTATTTTTCGTCGGTCTTGTAGCGCTCCACCTTGCCGAGCATCGCGCCCCGGCCGAGATCAACGCCGTCCACGGCGATCCCCAGAGGCGACGTCTCGATCACCGGCCGCTCTTTGAACGTCACGCGATACGCGAGGCGGCCGGCCTTCTGGGCAACGAGCGCGAGCCGGATCGCCCCGTTCGGGCTCTTGACCATGACGTCGGCCGCATGCGCCGCCGAGCCGGCGAGCAGAAACGCGGAGGTCATGGCGCGCGCCACCGCCCCCAACATCATGGCGTCACCGTGGCCGTCTGAGCGCCCCAGTCTACGATCACCGTCGTGCCGTCCGCGAACGTGGTGCGCTCCTTGCGATAGCTTGCATCCAGGAACTCGTGGTTCGTCATCTCCAGGAGAGCGAGCCTCTCGTGGAGCGCGGCCATCCGGCGGACCTGCTCTAGGTTCTTCTCGAGATCGGTGAGCGCCACCTGCGGCAAACCGCCGTTCAGCAAACCGTAGAGGTCCGTGGGATTGTACGGCGTGATGATCGCGTCGTGATAGACGAGATTGAAGAGCGGCACGGGGATGCAGCGCGCAGGGCGCAGCGGCGAAGAGATGTCGGCGTACGGAACCGTCCAGTCGCACGCCGCCTCGGTTCCCACGATGCCCAGCCGATGGCGCGACCAGTTGTAGCAAGCCGCGCGGTCGCGCAAGTTGTCGGAGCGCGTCGTCGGGTGCTCGGAATTCCAGTCCTCGTCCGGAGGCACATAGCCAAACACGTCGAGGTAGATGCCGTCCGGACGAATGCCGCGCTCGAGCAGCCATTCGTAATTCTGGCGCAGGTGCCCGAGCATGAAGCGCGAGTTGAGGTACGTCTGGGTCCCTCCGTCCCAGTGGTTCATGAATGGGATCCGGCCCTTCTTCGAGCTGCCGAACCTCGTTCCGGGGAAGGCCTGCGGTGGCTGGGCCTCATCCTCCTCGTGAATCGCGAGCTGCGGCTGATAGGACGGCGCGTCGAGGTAGTAATCGCGATACTGGTCGTGGAACGTCAAGAGGTATCCGAGCTCGCGGCGGGTGTCGGTCAGGCGCTTCATGCCCTCGCTGCCGCCGGCCCTGGGTCTCGGCGGTAGCTCGTCCGGGTGTTGGCGGTCGTAGCCGAGCCAGGGCCAGCCGGTGAGGCACACGTGGAGCTTCTCGATGCCCTTCGCCTTCAAGTCGCGCAGTTGCTTGGCGCGCTCGTCGAAGGTCGTGAGAGCGAAGTTCTTCGACGAATCGTTGCGGTCGTAACGCTGGCTGTCCTCTTTGAGGTTCTTGAGGATGCTGAGGCGCGTGAGCGGTTGTAATCGACCTGGCTCGCGTCCAGCGCCGTGGGCCAATCGAGCCTGTGCACGACCGCGTCCTGCTCCTCCGCCACGACGTCGAATACGAGGTCCTCGTCGCGACCCTCGAGGCCCAGGCTGAGAACGAGCTTGACGCCCAGAGGCGGCGTCTTCGCCGAGCCGGGACGTCGCCCTCCGCCGAGGCGGATCTGAATGCCTGTCTTGAAACCGGTGCGATACGGAGCGACTTCGATTTGCTTGGCGTCCGCCAGTCGCAGCGGAAATTGCCGTTCCTTCGACTTGACGATCATGTCTTCGGCGGCAGAAGGCACCATCGACCAGCGGGCCGCGCCGGCCTGAACGTCGAGCGCCAAATCCGATGTCCGCAGCGTCACCCTCGTCTTGGCACCGGTGATGACCCAGCGGCCCTGCTCGGTGGTGACCGCAACCGGGGGCTGGATTGGCACGCGTTGCAGCTCGGCCGCGACCCGCACCGGCCATAGCGTCACATTTTTCAAAAGATGAAAAGCGTCGAACCATCCCTCTGGTTCTCTTACTCGACCTTGATCGTTGCCTAGCAACTTTTTTCCCAAAAGCTGTGCGCGCTAAAGCACCGATCGTGATTCCCGAATAGTCTCACGCGCTGCAACGTTCGACTGAGGTGAAGCCAGACGCATCCTTCAGGCGCTCTTCAGCGTAATGCTGATATCTACGTGGCACGCCAAACGACGCATGGGAAGTGTGATTGTCAGCGGGGAGCCGGTGCAGTCGACGACGGCACCGGCTTACCATCGATGGTGTTCGGCTCCATCAGCTCAATGCGGGTTCCGTCGGGATCAAACAGGTTCGCTTGGCGCTTTCTATTGGTGCCCACCCTGATCTCGATCGGCCTGGTGTAGCCGGCTCGCGTAGCACGACCCTGCAACTCAGCCACGGCCTTTTCAATATCTGGAACGACAAGACAGACGTGATTCTTCGATCCTCGAACTCGTTCATCGGGCGGCGTGGAATAGAGCATGAATTCGACGTAGTCACTGCCGTCCGGCACGCGCATGTTGATCCAACTCAGCTCCTTGCCAGAGGCGCTGCCACGCCAGAGCTCCTGGAATCCCAGAAGGTCCCGGTAGAATTTCATGGCGGGCTCGACCGCCCGGACGAGGAACCCGATGTGCATCACGTGGTCCGAAATTCGGCTCGCGGGGATGTATTTTCCTGCCTCGCGTGCCGTCCAGCTATCGGGCTGGTAATCCACGATCTCGACCGCATGGTCGTCAGCGTCTTTGATGTTGAAGTTGTAATTTCCCGTCCGCCCCTTACCTACTGTCTCCGGCACGCTGATACCTCGCGAGGCAAGGTAATCGCGCATCCGGCGGGCATCATCGGTGTAGATCGAAATGTGGTTCAGCCGCCCGTCGTTCTTGGGCGACTCGGCAAACAGCTCGAGGTACTGGCGATCGTTGATCTTGATGAAGGCAATGCGCTCGCTTCCGTCGTCGCGCTTCAACGAAAATGGCTCCTCGAAGCCCAGGAGGTCCCTGTAAAAGGAGCGCGCCTTTCCGAGGTCGCTCACGTACAGCGCCATGTGCGCGACGCCCAGGATTCGGGGACGTTTCGCGGCGCGCTGCGCGGCGACCGGGCGCGAAGGGATCTCGGTTCTCGGCTCGCCCGATGCGGCGCCGAACAAGGATACCAGGCAAGCAATTCCCATTCTGGTGAATCCAGCTTTTCTACTCGCCCGTGATTCCTGGCCGGCCAGGAATGACACATGTATTGTTGATGACAAATGGATGTCTTGTTTAGCGCCGCGTGACGTGTCGGCTGCGCGATCGTAGCTGTCTTGCTTTTGTTGAAAGCGTCGGGGGAACCGATTTCTCGGTCTGGACGATCCGTTTTTGAACGCGCGAACGGCCGTTCCGCACTCGCCAGGTCGCATCCTTTGACCGCTGCGGGTGCCACTGGGGCCGGCGCTTCTCGACGATGTTCTCTGGCTTGCGGAAAACGATGTCGAGGACGTCCCGCAAGGGCTCCAGGTAGTTGACGGGCAAGTTGAAGACCACGAAGGTATCAGCCGGGCCGCGCCGGGCATGCATCGATATGGGGGCTTCCGAGCTGCCCAGCTGCTGCTCCAGCGTCTTCTGAAGCGCGCCGATGACACGACGGTCGTCCACCGGGATTGGCTTGGGTGGGCGGTGTAGCTTGCGAATCGCCGATTTCAGCTCCTCGCGAGAGCAGTCTGCGAAGTGCTTTTCCGTGGTCGAGCCGTTCGGATTTGGAACCTTGATCGTGACTTGCCCAGGGTCCTTGCTGGGCAGATTCACGTGCGTCAGCTTCTCATAGGTAAGGAGCGCGCCGAGCTTGGTGCTCCCGTACTTTTTCGCGGCGTCCTCGCTGAACGCCCTGGCGATCGCTCCGTACAGCTCGACCGTGCCATGCGATACTCCACCGACTCGTTGAGAGATGAATTCCCTCGCGTCCTTGAATCCATCGGCCTGGGCGAGCCGCCCATCTACGATTCGATTGTAGTGGACGCCAATTTGCCAGTGTTCATCCTCCTCGTTGGCCAGCAGGTCGAGGATCGCCGTGCATTCTTTCTGGAGCTCGGCTGATAGATTTGCTTTTGAACGCGGTCTTGCTCCGTGCTTGGTTGCCATATCATTCCCCCTCCCGTGAGGAACGCGACGCTTCAACCACTTGCCGGTCTGCGAGCTTCGTGGATTGTAATGCGCGTGTCGAGCGGAATGCTTCGTTCAAGCGGGTGAGGTAAAAACATCAGATGCGACCGACGTTCCGTGCATTTCTGATCCTAAGCATGGTGGCGGCAAAATCTGCCGCCGGCGCGGCCTGAGCGGGGTGAAGCAACCCCACGCTCCCGGTCGGGGGCGCACAGTCTGCAACCGTTGCTCCCCATCATCTCCGGCTCGATCTCGCCTTCTCCGTCGCACGCGCGGAGGCTCAGCACGACTCGTATTGCCCCGAGATCGGCCCCATCTGCAGCCAGAGGGACGAGCCTCCGCAGCAACACCATTCCACGCTCTGGGTGACCGAGGTCCGCCTGCTCGGGGAGTATGGGCTGACGCCCAACGTTGCCCTGCAGGGTGCGCTGCCCCTGCGCATCATCGATACGAGAACGCGCTACACGGATCTTGCGGGCAACCCGATCCAGCTCGACTACCAGAACATTCACCATCGAAACGAGACGCTGGTCGGCCTCGGCGATGCCCAGCTCCTGATGCACCACTCCGCCCGGCTGGGAAGTTTCCGCCTCGGCTCGCGGATCGGACTGAACCTGCCCACCGGGATGGTCCACGAGAACCCCTACCGGCTCGGCGACCTTGGCCTTCCCCATGAGCACATTCAGCTCGGAACCGGCAAGCCCGCGTCTATGGCCACACTGTCAACGCCCAGCTCAATTTACCTGTCGTCGTGGAGCTGAGCGTTGGCCGTCTCTTTCACCTGGAGCGGGGCCGCCATCTTGGTCTCGCGGGTTCCGGGTCCTAGGGCAGAGGCGGCACGCTCGATGAAGGCACCCGGTGCTGCGTGGCCTGCTCGAGGGTGTACGCATAGCCGATGAGCCTGGGTTCGCTGAACGCCGGGCCGGAGAACGTGACGCCAAAGGGCGAGGGCTGTGCGACGAAATCTGGCGGAAGGGCCGGAGAGAACGTCGGAGCGAAGAATCCCCCCGGCACGATCACGCTCGGATACCCCGCGCGGGCGGGCGCGTTGGCGCCGAAGTTGGCCGGGAAAAGCACCGCGTCGAACCGCCTCCCGGCGCAGTCTCCCTGGTCGGCCACGAGCCCTGCGCACTCCGGCGGAACCACTCCGGTGTAGAGCACGTCCAGGCCGCAGGTCCGGGTCAGCTTCAGATCCAGCTCGCGATCGGCCAGGTAATTGTCGAGGTCCTGGCCCGGCCCGATGTCGAGCGAGTCGGCGGCGATCGCGATGGCCTGTCCATACTTGAGAGCCACCTCGGGGTGATCCGCATTGAAGGAAATCACGTCGGCGAGCGTGCGCACCGTGCGCGCCTGAATCTCCGGGCTGGAGGCGCTCACCCCGGGCCCGAAGTCCCTGTCGGCGAGATAGGTGTTCAGATCGCGCTTGAAGCCGAACAGCAGCACGGTCGAGCACGGCGGGATCTCTCCCGGCGGGGTCGCCCTGCGGGCGGCGACGTCATCGGTGGTGACGCAGGTGCCGTAATTGTTCAGCACACCCTGGGAAGGGATCTCGCAGATCTCCACCGTCGCGCCGAGCGACCTCATGGTGGCGATAGCGTTGTTCATCAGCGCCGTCCGGTCCGGGCCCAGGCCGAATTCGACCCAGTACGGATGTTGCGGCACCGCGATGCGCACCTCCTGCAGCGCATTCGGGTTGAGGAACTGCGTGTAGTTGCGGAAGCAGTTGCCGGGGGTGAGGCAGGCGGCGGTGGCCGGATCCTTCTCGTCGAAGCCGGCGAGGACGCCCAGCAGCTTGGCCGCGTCGGTCACCGTCCGCGTCATCGGGCCAGCGGTGTCTTGATCGGCAGTGATGGGCACGATGCCGTGCCGGCTGATCAGGCCAAGCGTTGGCTTGATTCCCACCAGGCTGTTCTGACCGGACGGGCTGAGGATCGATCCCGAAGTCTCGGTGCCCACGCCGATCGTGGCGAGGTTCGCGCCCACGGCGATGCCGGGTCCCGAGCTGGACCCCCCGGTTGCGAGTATCGGGCGGCCGTCATTCAACGGCGGCGTGGTCCTGGGGTCGATGCGCGGATCATAAGAGTTGAAGCCGAAGCCGACCTTGGAGAGATCGGCGCCCGGAACCTGAAACAGCTGGAAGCGAAGCTGGGAGCTGAATCCGGTGGGCATGCCCAGGGCGATGAAGTTGGCGAACTCGGTGAGCGTGCCCTTGCCGAGGATGATGGCACCGGCACGGCGGAGCTTGCGCGCGATGAAAGCGTCCCTGCTCGGACGCGATCCGCCGAGCGCGACGGATCCTGCGGTGGTGGGCATGTCGCGCGTGGCGATGTTGTCCTTGAGGATGATCGGAATTCCGAACAGCGGCCGGCCACCGTCGTCCTCGCCGTCGTTGGAATCCTCGAAGTCGTTACCCAACCTGCGCGCATCCCTGATCGCGTGCTCGTTGACGTGCATGAAGCTGTCCAAGGGCTGCTGGCCGGCTCCGCCGTTGAGCGGTTGCCCCTGATCGGAGCCGTCGTAAGCCGCGATTCGGGCAAGGTACATCCGCACCACGTCCTCGGGCCGGAGAGTCTCGGCGCGATACTGGGCCTGGATGTCGGCGACGGTGGCTTCCACCAACTGAAAGTCATCGCGGCTCTGCGCGTGTGCGATCGTCGGCACAACGAGCGTTGCAGCCGCAATGATGATTGCAAGGACTAGGTTTGGTCGCTTCATGTTTGCTCCTCCCGAAGAGATGTGCTTGCCTCCGGAAGCGGTTCCCCCCGAGAGAAGCACAACGGGCGAACTAGTGCCGCGGGGCCACCTGAGTCAAGCACTCAATCGAATACCATCTCTTTCCGAATATTCTGTTTCGACTGGTAATCCCGCAGCTGGACTTGCTCCTGGGGCGAATCTCGTGTCAGATGCTGGGGCCCGCCACGGGGCGCGCCGGAAGTGAATGGCTCCTTCCAGCTCTTTCGGAAGGAGAGTGCGTCATGGCTTCGTTGTTTGGACACGAAGAGGGTCCGCGCTGGCCGCGCAAGCAGCAGTTTCGGCTGTCGGCTATCGGAACCGAGGCTGAAGCTCACTACCAGGCAGCGGTCAAATCCTCACACAGTGGCGGCGGACGGAAAGCTTTCGACGATGCGGTGGCGACGTGGGCGGCCCCTTTGGGCATTCAACCGGGCGATGGCGTGTACTTGTCCGAGCTTCGGATCTCCGTTCAAACTCTCGCCGACCTGGTGGAGTGCCTCACCTCCTGCGGTACGACGAAGAGCGAAGCGAAGGCAGCTCTCGAGCGACTGCTCAGCGCAAAGCTGGCGGAGCTCGTTAGCCCATGACAGCTGCGACCTCTATGAAAGACATGACCAAAGAGCAGGCTTTGGCGGAAGCAACACGGCGATGGGGTCCCAGTGGCGCGATTCGCCTTCGGACACACTCATCCGCTTCGGGGCGCGTGGAGCGCGGTCGACTCGCGCGCTACCGCTGCGTGGTGGGAAATGGCTTCCTCGGAAAGGACTGTTCGATCGAAGGTCAGGGCGATACTTGGCGGGAGGCATTTCTGGACGCCCGACCCGTCAGCGCGAGGGCATCGGTGGAATCCGAGTGTAGCTGATCGAGACGGGCTCGGCTCAGGACAGCAGTCGATCCGCCACCGCACGGAATACGGACGGCGAGAACAGCATCCCCAAATGGCCCAGGTGCGGCACGTAGATCAGATCATCTCGAGCAGCGAACACCCGGGGGATGACGATGTTGTCCGAGCCAGCCACGATGGACGTGAAGCGCACTCCCGATGCGTTGGCCTGCGACGCCGCCAACCGCTGCAGCAACGCCGAGTCGGGCCTCAACTCACGCCCCACGCGCGACGCCAGCCAGTAGGCGTTGTAGGTCCCGCGGTGCGGAGTGCCAAGGGTGATGCAGCGGTCGACGCGCCGTGCCCCGCCGAGCTGCTCGAGGTACACGCGCCCCACCAGGCCGCCGAGACTATGGCAAACCAGGTCGATCCGCCCGCCGCGCACACTCCACTTGAGGAAGTCGCGCAACTCGCGCGCCGCCCGCTCGATGCCGTCGGACGAGCGGTAATCGAACCGGAGGAGCTGCTGCACGCCCCGCGCGCGCAAATAGGCGGCGAGCGGCAGGAATGCACTGTGATTGCCGCCGTAGCCGTGCACCAGCACCACCGTGCGTTGCGCCGCCCGGCGGGGGGTACGTTTCCGCTCGCGCCGCCAGCCGAAAGGATGCAAAAGCAAGAAGGCGGCGGAGGCAGCCACCTCGCGCGCGACCAGGAGCGACGCGGGCCGCTCGGACGCCGGGAAGTCCTCTATCATCGGACGGCCCCGCCAGGCGTCGCGGCCAGGCGCAGCCGCGCCGGCCCGAGGTCGATGACCCGGAGCCACGCCAGCAGCCGCATCACCTGGTAGCACGGGTCCAGCTCGAACCAACGCGCCGCGAAGTTTGCGCTCATCGGGTACCGGTGGTGGTTGTTCTGGAACAACTCGCCGAGGGTTAGGAAGTCGAACCAGAGCGTGTTCTTGCTCTGGTCCCCGTTGTCGAAGTTGGCGTAGCCGTATCGGTGGCCACACCAATTGACGATCGCGCCGTGGATCGGCCCCATCAACCAATGCACCGGAAGCAGCAGGAGCCACCACGCCGATGGAGCGAAGTGGAGATAGAACAGAGCGTAGAGCGTGCCGAGCAGTATCCGGGTGATCCACGACTGCGAGAGTCGGTCGATCAACGGCCACTCGGGCGTGCCGCCCAGGAAGCGCGGCTCGGGCTCCGCTCGCCGGTAGGCGTAGCGGTCGTAGCTGCGCTTGGTTTGCCACATCATGCTCGCCGCGTTCGAGAAGAACCGCGGCGAATGCGGGTCGCGCTCGGTGTCCGAAAACGCGTGGTGCTCGCGGTGCAGGATGGCATACGCGCGCGGAACCAGGAACGACGGGCCCTGCGCGATGAAAGAGAACAGGTAGAAGAAGCGTTCCCAAAACCGGTTCATGCTGAACATGCGATGTGCGCCGTAGCGGTGCAGGAAGAACGTCTGCCCGAAGATCGAGAACGTCCAGTGCGCAGCGAAGAAGACGAGTATCGGGATCACGTTCACTTCCCTCTGGTTCAGCGCCGCGGGATGCGCCGGGTCAGCCTGCGGCGCAAGATCTTGCGTCCGTGCGCGAGCTGGGCCACGCCCGAACGCAGCTCGCGCTCAACGCGGTGCCCGGCCTGGTCGGCCACCGCCAGTGCATCTTCGAGAATGGTGCGGATCAGGTTCGAGACCGGCACCCGCAGATTTTCCGCGAAGCGTTTGAGCTCTTGCTCGAGTACCGCCGGCACGCGGGTGTGAATCACCCGCTCCTTGTTCGCTGATCGTTTTGCCCTCGATTTGGGTTCGCGTGTCACGGTGAGCTACAATGTATCACGGCGTGCCACGTTGTCAATAGCCGAGGCGCGACGGGTGAAGTTCCACTGACCGCTCGGCTCCGCGTACAACGACATCGTACGACAGCAGCGGCAATTCAACCTGGTCGGAAAGGCCGCGCTTCTTTGAGCGGCGTGGCGGAGCCGATTCGCTCACCAGGCAACCGCAGTGTATGCTGCACGCAGGCCAACCCCCCCACGCCGAAGCAACGTCTGGCGGAACGACATCCCTGCCGTACTTCTATCTCTTACCCACGTGATACCGGGACTGACCAGCTACCCGGAAGGTGGAACATGCTGAGCATCGCCGCGATCATCGATAGACACCGAGAGGAGATCCTGGAGCTCTGGAGCAAGCAAGCCAGCAAAGCTGCATCCGCGCGTGGCATGAGCCGACCGGAGCTCGTGAATATTGTTGCCGACTATCTCTCCTCGCTTGCTCAGGCGGGCGATCAGCAACTCGGTCAGTTTACCGGCAGACGACGCTCACTGGTCGAAAGCCATCTCTCCGCGCGCCTTCGGCAAGGGTTCGATCTGGCAGAAATCATCGAGGAGTTGGCTTTGCTCGGTCGATGTATCGCCATGATGTGGCTCGCTGCTCCCGCCGAAAACCGCCCTCAAATCGACCAAGCTGAGCTGCTCTTTTGCGAGTTGCACACAGCCTCCACGGCGATCGCCGAAATGTTCCGGGAACACATGCTCAGCGATGAGCAATCGGAAAAGCGATACCTGCGGTTCCTGGAAAGCATCGCGGGCGAAGCGCTCGCGCCTGGTGCGCCCCAGTTTCACGAGCGACTCGAGGATGCGCTGGGGATGATCGTGCAAGCGATGAACGCTCAGAGCGCGGCGCTCCTTCTGTTCGACCCTACGACACAAACGCTGATTACTGCTGCGTCGGTCGGGGCGGCTGAGGAGCAGTTGGAACGCTATGCAGCGTCACTCGGCCCGGCCTCTTTCCCCGGCCAAGTCGCGAGTCACGAACAAGCCACCTCGGTGACAGATGCAGCAACGACGGAGCTGGAGGTCAGCGACGGACTGAGGCGGAGCGGAATCCATTCGCTTCTCGGCGTTCGTCTTCGTCCACGCCACCGATTGGTAGGAGTGCTGTACGTTGGGCTTTCTGAAACTCGCCCGTTCTCTACCCGTGAAATCAGGAGAATCGAGGCCTTGGGAGAACGGCTCACGCTTCACCTGGACAACGCGAAGCTGCATGCAGAGTTGCTGGATAAGGTTGAAGCTCTAGGCATCGAAAGAGAGCTTCGTGAGCGGTTCGTTTCGATTCTGGCCCACGATCTCCGCGGACCCCTCTCCGTCGCAAGCGTGAGCGCCCAGGTTCTTATGCGGCACCCTGAGAAACTGGCAGAGAGTGGGGGTCTCGCGGTTAGAATAAACACAAATATTGCCCGCGCGGATCGGATGATTCGTGATCTATTAGATGCTAATCAGATCCAGGCTGGTAGGAAGCTTCCGTTGCGGCTCGATCCATGCGACTTGGCGGCGATTGCTGGCGAGGTAGTCGAGGAGCTCGCTTCGATTCACGGTGAGCGATTCCATCTCAACGCGGGAGACGAGGTACCTGGTATCTGGAGCGCCGATGTGCTGCGGCGGGCACTCTGGAATCTCGCGGTAAACGCCATAAAATACGGAGCCCCGGACAAGCCGGTTACCATCACGGTCAGGCGGACCGAAGGCGCCGCGCAAGCGTCAGTGCACAACTTCGGCTCGGTGCTATCGGCAGAAGAGCGGGTCCATCTGTTTGAGCCGTTCGCGAGGACGCGTTCAGCGCAGGCCGGTGGTCCGCGCGGTTGGGGCCTCGGCCTGACGCTCGTGCACGGGTGCGCCGACGCACATGGGGGAACGGTAAAGATTGAGAGCGACGCCGCGATGGGCACGCTCTTCACCTTGGAGCTACCCTTGGATGCCCGTCCCTTTCAGCCGTGGGGCGACGAGCAATCTGAGGGGCAAAATGAAACCTTGCGACCGCCGGACCTGCACTGAAGTCAAAATCCGCTGCGGCGAGCGGCTATTTCAAACTTCAAGACGATGAGGTTTGTAACTCGACCCTTCAGCAATTCACGTTCAGGGATGGCGAATGCGGCGGATAACCCTCCTGGCGCGCCAGCCAACACATTGCATCGACAGCGCAAACAATTCCGATCACTTTGCCGTCGGCACCAACGATCGGAATACGGTGGAGGCCTTTCATTGCGATCAGGGCTACCGCTTGTGCGAGTGAAGCAGTTTGGTGCAGCGTGATGGCGGGCGTCATGATCTCGCCTACCGTTGCGCGAGCGATGGACGTGACGTGGAAGCCAGCGGCAAGGCCAACCCCGTAGCTCCGCCATTTACGTTCGCGAGCTGACACGCGCTCTTCGACGTCCCCGCGGTCCTGCACCTCACGCAACAGGTCGCTGGTCGATACCATCCCGATCGGCTTACCATCCCCGTCGATAACCGGTGCTCCGCTCAGTCCACGCTGCAAAAAAAGCGCCATCAGCGCTTCGACGCTGAGCTCGCGTTCAACGCAGACAACGTCGCGCTCCATCACCGCCGAAATGGGGGTCTGAGTAAGTAGCAGCTGTCTCCTGTACTCCCCTGCCTCGACCCGCATCAGTTGCTCAACCCGCCGGGGAAATGCTCGTATTGCACCGCCCTCGTTCTCGAACCGATCGACACCTTGACGGTAAATCCCACGACGGTTGCCATTGACTTTGAATTCAACTTTTGGCGGGCGGGAGGTTTCACCGTACGCGGAATAGTGCTGCGCCAAATGGCGATTCATTTGAAACTCCTACGCCCTATGCGCGCCCAGTAGTCCAGGAGCGCGAGGGAATGCGATCGCGTCGTCATTGCGTGACGCGTAGTTGGACGGGGCAACGATGGCCCGACCACGTGCGGCCATCTTCGCGTGATAGAGCGCAGTGTCGACGGCAACAAGGAGATCCTCACTTCGTGCCTCCTTTGCCCAAGCGACATCGGTAACGCCAATGGAGACCGATAGCGGGTGATGCCACGGACCATGCCGCTTCGCGAGCGCCGCCCCGATGCGCTGGGCGAGGACGTTTGCCTCAGTGCCTGCCGCTTGTACCAGCATGACGACGAACTCATCGCCCCCGATGCGCGCCGCGATATCGCCGGCTCGCACGTTTTTGGAAATGCTTTCGGCGACCGCGAGCAACGCACTGTCTCCGGCCTTGTGCCCGAAGCTGTCGTTGATCAACTTCAAACCGTCGAGGTCAAAGGCGGCCAGAGCGAAGGAGGTGCCATAGCGAGAGCGCCGACTCACTTCCTGCTCCAAGCGCTCGCTCAAGTGACGACGGTTGAACAGCCCAGTCAGTGGATCGGTGACCGAAAGCGCTCTGAGCCGATCGATCTTCCTTCCCAACACGAACCCGATCAGAGCGAGCATCGCTGTTGAAAACGTAAGATATACCGGGCTGGCGTACCCCGGGGCGAGGTCGTCGACAATCGACGGCAGCGGTGAAACCACGCCAGTCATCACAAGGTGCGCGACCAGGATGCAACTGGGGGCTACCAGCGCCAGAGCGGCCCCCACCACGGGATAACTGTAGCGCCGGGGCATGGAGCTGAATGCGTAGCGCGTTCGCCTTGCAAGCTGCTGGACGGCTTCGGTCATCCCGATACCCTTCTTCCTGCTGCTGCTGACGCACGCTTTTCTTCGCAAGTTCGGGTTGTGTGCGCTCAAAAACCACGTATAACCGGTTGCTTCCTCCTCTATAGCGCTTTCAACGTCAACTAGCAAATGTCGAAATATCTGACTAACCCTTTGGTAAAAACGAAGTATCGTTCGCAGATGGAACGGCTCAACTATCACCACCTGCGTTACTTCTGGGTGGTCGCCAGTGAAGGAGGCCTGGCTCGAGCAAGCGCGGAGCTTCGCGTGGCGCAGCCAACCCTCAGCAGCCAAATCCACCAGCTGGAAGCTGCTCTGCGAGAGAAGCTGTTTGCCCGCGCCGGCCGGAACTTGGTTCTGACGGACACCGGACGGATGGTGTTTCGCTATGCGGAAGAGATCTTTTCGGTCGGCCGGGAACTGATCGATACGCTGCAGGGCAGGCCGGCGAGACGACCGACGCGCTTCGTGGTGGGCGTTGCTGACGTCCTTCCGAAGCTCCTCGTCCACCGGCTGCTGGAGCCCGCGTTTCATCTGGGCCAGCCGGTTCGACTGATCTGCCGCGAGGACAGTGCCGTTGAGGATTTTCTAGGCGAGCTCGCCGTGCAAGAATTGGATTTGGTGCTTGCCGACCGCCCAATGGCTCCTGCCGTCAAGATCCGGGCGTACAATCACTTCCTCGGCGAAACCGGCACGAGCTTTCTGGCCAAGGGACGACTTGCCACCGAACACCGTCGCCACTTCCCCGACTCGCTCGACGGCGCACCTTGTCTGCTCCCCGGTGCGAATACCACGCTGCGGCGTTCTTTGGAGAAGTGGCTTGATTCGCGCCAAATACGGCCGCTGATCGTGGCCGAATTCGATGACAGCGCCTTGATGTACGTCTTCGGACAGAAAGAAGCGGGCATTTTCCCCGTCCCTACGGCCTTTGAAGTCGAATTTCAGCGTGTCTATGGCGTGAAACTGGTAGGACGTCTCGCAACCGTTCGGCAGCGGTTCTATGCCATCTCGGTTGATAAAAAACTAAAACATCCGGCAGTCGTTGCGGTCTGCGATACAGCGCGCCGACACATTTTTAGCTGAAGAGAGCTCCTCTTTCAAAGTCGAGTCAAACCAGTCTCCATCAGAGCGCGCCGGAATATTTCTTCTGGTGATCATGTTCCTATGCAGAGAGCTGGGCAATCTGCTCACCCCCTCGGGTGTCTCTGAACTAAGTCAGGCATTCCCGAAACTCCAAAGAAAACTTAGCGGGTACAGACCTTTGAGGAGGCCGAAATGTTTGCTCGAAATGTTCATATGCAGCTGAAGCCCAATAGCTCCACGCAGTTCACCCAGACGCTCGAGAAGGAAGTCATTCCCTTGCTTCGAAAGCAGCAGGGCTTCCGTGACGAGATCGCTTTCCTGGCTCCAAATCAGACTGACGCCTACTCAATCAGTTTCTGGGACTCGAAAGAGAAGGCCGACGCGTACAACCGCGCAGGCTATCCAGAAGTGTTGAAGGCCCTGGCAAAAGTGGTTGAGGGAACTCCGCAACTTCAGACTTATGAAGTTTGCAACTCAACCATTCAGCAGATCTCCGCTCGGGCGTAGCATCTCGAGTTGATTCGTTAGTTCGGGGCGGCGAAAGCCGCCCCTTTTTTTTCACTGCCAACTTCCGCAAAATTCCAAGCGGCTCGGTGGACCAGTAAGAAGACGTTTTTTCGAGCGCTCAGCTCGGTGGCTCCACGTGCGAAGAGATGAGGCTGGCGATCGACCGCTTGACCGAGATAGGTATAAAACCTCCGACCTGTTCACATGGCCACGAGCGAGTTTCTCAATATTGAAGGCCTGGAGGAACGGGCGAAGACATTGGCGGCTGCATTCATGCTGGCGCGAAAGCCGCGCTCGGCAAGTCGCGCCCACGTGAAAAGACTCAGGGACGACGAGCGCGTTCTGCGAGCGGCCTATCGGACTCTGGCGGACGATGTCCACAAGGGCGAGACGATCACCCCCGCGACGGAATGGCTGCTCGACAACTTCCACGTCGCGGAAGCCGAGTTCAAACGCGTGCGGCACGACCTCCCGCCCTCGTACCATCGACTTCTCCCGCAGCTGGCACCGCGCGAGCTGCTGGGTACGACGCGAATCTACGCCCTGTCACGGGAGCTGATTCGCCACAGCGATGGCCAGTTGGATCCTGAGCGCCTGGTCCGGTTCGTGATGGCATTCCAGACGGTGGCGCCGCTCACGATCGGCGAACTCTGGGCCTGGCCCAGCATGCTCAAGCTTGCCCTGATCGAGAATCTCCGGGGCCTCGCCGAGGGGATTCTCGAAGGACGTGACGAGCGGCTCACCGCGGAGGTCCACCTGGCTTTGCTGGACCGCGGGGAAATTCTCCTCAAGCCGCTTCCTCGCATCCTCCACTCCGCTTTGGTCGTCCACGTCCTCCAGCGTGTCCGCGACTACGGGCCGAAGGCGACCGCGCTTCGCGCCCGGCTCGACGAGCAACTGGCGGCGCAGGGGATGACAGTCGAGGATGCGATCCGGACCGAGCACCAGCGCCAGGCGACGTTGCAGGCGTCGGTGGCGAATACGATCACCAGCCTGAGACTCTGCGCGACGCACGACTGGAGCCACTACTTCGAGAGCGTGAGCCTAGTTGAGCAGGTCCTCCAGCGCGACCCCGCAGGTGTCTACGGCCACATGGACTTCGCCAGCCGCGATCGCTATCGGCAAGCCGTCGAGGATCTGGCCGACGCGACGGGCGAAGCCCAAGTCCGGGTGGCGCTGCGCGCGGTGGCGAGCGCACGCGACGCCGAGACGTCACCTGGGGCGGAACACGCCGCGCACGTCGGCTACCACCTGATCGGGCGTGGGCGCAAAGACTTCGAGAGCGACGTGGCTTGGCGGCCTCGCCTGAACCAGAGACTGCGACGATTCGTCTTCGCGCACGCCACGACCGCATATCTCGGAAGCATCGCTGTCCTCACCGCGTTCGTCGTCGCGTTGGCTCTCGGTTACGCGGGTCGCGGCCGGGAGGACGGAGTGCGCGGCTGGGTGGTGCTCCTTATTCTCCTGCCGGCGAGCCAGGCGGCCATCTTCCTCGTTCAGAAGCTGGGGTCATGGTTCGTCTCGCCGCAACGGCTGCCGCGGATCGATCTTTCTGGCGGGATCCCTGGCAACGCGCGCACGATGGTCGTCGTTCCTACGCTCCTCGAGAGCGTCGAAGAGGTCGTCCGACTTCTCGAGCACTTGGAGGTGCAGGCGCTGGGGAACATGGACCCATCCCTGCATTTCGCCATCCTGGGCGACTTCGTGGACGCGCCCGCGGAAAGGACTGCGGAGGATGACCGGATTCTGGAGGCGGCCAAGGCAGGTATCACCGGGCTCAACGAGAAGCATGGCAACGGACGGCGCGATCGCTTCTTCCTCTTTCACCGCGAGCGGAAGTGGAACCCGCAGGAAGGCCTATGGATGGGCTGGGAGCGGAAGCGCGGCAAGCTGGAGGAGCTCAACCGGCTTTTGCGAGGCGCCGCAGATACCAGCTTCGGGGTTCAGGTTGGAGATCTCTCCGTCCTTCCTCTCGTCCGCTATGTGATCACGCTCGACAGCGACACCCGCCTTCCGCGAGACGCTGGCAGGACGCTCGTCGAGATCATCAGCCATCCGCTCAACAGGCCCGTCTTCGACCCGAAACTGCGGCGCGTCACCGAAGGCTATGGAATCCTCCAACCGCGTGTGAGCGTCACGATGGCGAGCGCGGCGAACTCACTCTTCTCAAGGGTCTATTCCGGGCACACGGGCGTGGATCCATATACCACCGCGATCTCGGATACGTATCAGGACTTCTTCGGCGAGGGAGTCTTCACCGGCAAGGGCCTGTACGACGTTGACGCGTTCATGGCGGCGCTCGAGGGACGCGTTCCGGAGAACGCCCTGCTCTCGCACGATTTGCTCGAAGGCCTCCACGCGCGCGTCGCACTTGTCACCGACGTGGAGGTCGTCGATGAGTATCCCGCCAGCGTTTTGGCGCATGCCCGCCGCCAGCACCGATGGGTTCGCGGCGACTGGCAAATTCTCCTCTGGCTCTTTCCCTTCGTGCCCATCCGCGGGGGAATGGAGCGCAACCGACTGCCGCTGGTCTCCCGCTGGAAGATTTTCGACAACCTCCGCCGGAGCCTCCTCGCGCCCTCACTGCTGGCGCTGCTCGTCGCCGGCTGGACTTTCCTTCCAGGACGTCCACTCGTCTGGACTCTGGTCGCCGTCGCCGCCACTGCGCTTCCGCTGGTCTCGTTCCTCCTGAAGTTCCTCAGCGGCCCGAAACCCGGGCAGCCGGTGCAGGTCTTCCTGCGAGCCGCCATGGAAGAGCTCGGGACGAGTTTCACCCAGGCGCTGATCGACATCACCTTCCTCGCGTACCGCGCCTTCGAGATGCTGCACGCCATTGTCCTCACGCTCGGGCGACTTGTCATTACTCAGCGGCGTCTGCTCCAATGGGAGACTGCCGCCGCCGCCGCGGCGCGCTCCGCCGGGCTAATTGGAAAGACTGGCATTCGACTCCTCTTCGTCGAGATGGCATCCAGCCCTGCGACCGCCCTCGTTCTCCTTCTCTTCCTGTGGGCCTTTCGGCAAGCGGAGCTCGGGCTCGCGGTACCTTTTCTAACGCTTTGGGCGGCGGCACCGCTTCTCGCCTGGTGGTTGAGCCAGCCGGTTGTGCCTGAGCGCCTGGTGCTGCTCCCGCCGGAACGCGCGCTCCTCGAGCAGACGGCGCGCAACACCTGGCGATATTTCGAGACCTTCATGGGAGACGAAGACCACGGATTGCCTCCGGACAACTTCCAGGTATTGCCTGGACCCATGGTGGCGCATCGCACTTCGCCCACGAACATCGGCCTCGGCCTCCTCTCGGTGCTCGCGGCGCGGGACCTCGGCATCATCGAGACCGGCGAGCTCGTGGAGCGGGCCGACCGAACGCTCTCCACGATGGAAGGGCTCGAGCGACACGAGGGACATCTCTTGAACTGGTACGATACGCGTTCCCTCGCGCCGCTCGCACCGAGATATGTCTCGACCGTCGACAGTGGCAACCTCGCCGGTGCGCTGGTCGCGCTGGCGCACGGCCTCAATGAGCTGGCGAGGCACCCGCAGAACGCGGAGCGTGCCGCCCGACTTGAAGCGCTCGCGCGCCGGGCGCTCGCCTACGTGGAGGGCATGAGCTTCGGGTTTCTCTACAACCGGCGGCGCCACCTCTTTGCCATTGGCTACCGTCTTCCGGACGCCGACGGACCCGGCCGGCTCGACTCCTCGCACTACGACCTGCTCGCCTCCGAGGCGCGCCTCGCAAGTTTTATCGCGATCGCCAAAGGTGATGTTCCGCAGGACCACTGGTTCCATCTCGGGCGTCTCGTCGTGAGCGTGGAAGGCGTTCCGACGCTCTTGTCATGGAGCGCCTCGATGTTCGAGTACCTCATGCCGCTGCTCGTGATGCGCTCGTACCCGGGTACGCTTCTCGACGCGACATGCCGGATGGCAGTCAAAAGGCAAATCGCCTACGGCCGCGAGCGGGGCGTCCCCTGGGGCATCTCCGAATCGGCCTTCAATCTCACCGACCGGCACGGTAATTACCAGTACAAGGCGTTCGGCGTGCCCGGCCTCGGATTCAAGCGCGGACTGGGCAATGACTTGGTGATTGCACCTTATGCCACGGCGCTCGCCGCCCTCATCGACCCCCAAAACGCAGCGAAGAACTTGGCACGTCTCACTCGCGAAGGCGCGGAGGGGGAGTACGGCTACTACGAAGCGGTCGACTACACGCCCCGCGGGCGGTACGACGCTGCTTCCGCCGCGGAAGCGCCAACTGTGGAGGAACGCGGCGCGGTGCTGAAGGCCTATCTCGCCCACCATCAGGGCATGACAATGGTCGCACTCGCCAACGCGCTCGTCGGGGACGTCATGGTGGCGCGGTTCCATGCTGATCCGCGCGTGCAGGCGACCGAGCTGCTCCTTCAGGAGCGGATCCCCCGCAGTGCTCCGATCCTGCGGCCTCTCCCAGCCGAGGAAACTCGCGTGGCGCCGGCGGTCACGGGGGCGGTCGCACGCGTGCTGCGCTCCCCGCACACTCCATTTCCGCGCGCTGCTTTTCTTTCAAACGGCGCTTACGTGGCAGTGATCACGCACGCGGGAGGTGGCGCGAGCCTCTTCCGAGGAATGGCGGTGACACGTTGGAGAGAAGACCGCACGTGCGATGCCGGCAGCCAGTTCCTGTACCTGCGCGACGTTCGGACCGGCTCCGTCTGGTCCGCCACTTACCAGCCGATGTGCAGCGAGTCGGACAATTTCGTCGTGACCTTTCTTCCGGAGAAAGCGGTCTTCCGCGGGCGCCGCGACGACATCGAGATGCAGCTCGAAGTCACGGTGTCCCCAGAAGACGACGTCGAAGTGCGCCGCCTCTCGATCACCAACCGGAGCGACCGACCTCGGGAGATCGAAGTGACGAGCTACGCGGAAATAGTTCTCGGCCCGCGCTCCGAGGACTTCGCTCACCCCGCTTTCGGAAAGCTCTTCATCGAGACGGAGTACCGCGACGAGAGCACAGCGCTCCTGTGCGCGCGACGGCCGCGTTCGGCCGAAGAGAAGGCTCCGTGGGCCTTTCACGTCCTTTCGGTCGAAGGCCATGTGCAGAGCCAGGTGGAGTGGGAGACCGACCGGGCGCGCTTTCTCGGCCGCGGCCGCGGACCCGCCGACCCGGCGGCGCTCGACGGGCGCGCTCTCTCCGGGACGACGGGTGCGGTGATCGACCCGTGCGTCAGCCTGCGCCAGCGAATCCGGTTCGCACCGGGCGGATTCGCCAGGATGTCCTTCGCCACGGGCGTGGCGGAGAGCCGGCAGGCGGCGCTCACGTTGACCCAGAAGTACCACGACCCCGCTTCCTCGGCGCGCACGTTCGCCCTGGCGCACACCCACGGACAGATCTCCCACCGTCACCTGGGCATCTCGCCCGAGGAAGCGCAGCTCTATGAGCGGCTCGCCTCGCGCGTCCTTTTCGAAGATGGCTCACTGCGTGCGGCGCCGGCGCTCCTCGCCAAGAATACGCTCGGACAGCAGCGACTCTGGGGCCATGGGATCTCGGGCGACCTTCCGATTCTCGTCGTCCGCGTAATCGAGCAGGACGATATTCCGCTGGTGAAACAAGCGCTGCAGGCGCAGGAGTTCTGGCGCCTGAAAGGTCTGTCGGCGGACGTCGTCGTCTTGAACGAGCACCCAGCTTCGTACCGGGACGAGATGCATCAAGCGCTCGCCTCCCTCGTCGAGAACGGGCCCTGGGGCGCGTGGAAGGCGCGGCCGGGTGGCGTCTTCCTCCTCCGTGGCGACAGCCTGGGCGAGGCCGAACGAACTCTCCTGTGTGCAGCGGCGCGCGCGGTCCTCTCCGGGGATCGCGGCGACCTCGCCGCGCAGCTTGACTTCCCGTTTCCCGAACCCGAGTGGCCACCCGAGATCACGAGCCGGCCGCCACCCCGGCCCCTCGCGCCCCCCACCCTGCAGCCGGAGGTGCCTGCGCTCACGATGGCGAACGGGTTGGGCGGATTCTCTCAAGACGGCAAGGAGTACGTAGTGGTCTTGGAGGGCGACCGCGAGACACCCCTGCCCTGGGCCAACGTGATCGCGAACCCGACGTTCGGAACGGTCGTCACTGCGTCGGGGTCGTCCTACACGTGGTCCGAGAACAGCCGCGAGAATCGGCTGAGCCCTTTCGCGAACGACCCGGTGAGCGATCCCACTGGTGAGGTGATCTTCCTGCGCGACGACGAGACTGGCGCCTACTGGTCGCCGACCCCCGGCGGCGTTCGGCGCGCCCCCGGCGACGGGCGCTGGGTGGTGAGGCACGGGGCTGGCGTGACACGCTTCGCTCACGGGGCTTATGGCATTGCACACGAGCTGGAGGTCTTCGTCGCGCCGGACGACCCCGTCAAACTTTCCGTCCTCACACTGACGAATCTTTCGCAGAGCCCGCGCCGGATCGGCGTGTTCGGATTCACCGAGTGGCTCGTGGGAGCTCCGAAGCTCGGTGAGCATCTCCACGTGGTCACCGAGCTGGACAACTTGACGGAGACCATCCTGGCGAGAAACGCCTGGAACCAGGAGGCGCCGGGCCGGGTCGCTTTCGCGCATGTCAGCGAGCCGCTCCGATCGGCGACTTCGGATCGCCTCGAGTTCATCGGGCGCAATGGCGAGCTCCGCCGCCCGGTGGCGCTTCGGCGCGAGCGGCTCACAGGACGCTTCGGCGCGGGGCTCGACCCGTGCGCGGCCCTACACGTTCGGCTCACGCTCGCTCCCGGCGCGACCCGCCGTATCGTCTTCCTGCTCGGCGAAGGGCGCGACCTTGATCACGTGAGGACTCTGGTCGCCCGTCACGGCAGTCTCCAGGCCGCTGTGACCGACCTTGAGGAGACGGAGCGGCGGTGGGAGGAGATACTCAGCGCCGTAACCGTGAGCACGCCAGATGACTCCTTCGACCTTCTTCTCAATCGCTGGCTGCTCTACCAGGACGTGTCGTGCCGCCTCTTCACTCGGTCCGGCTACTACCAGCCGGGAGGTGCCTACGGCTTTCGCGACCAGCTTCAGGATGTGATGGCCCTGACGTACGCGAGACCCGAGCTTTTCCGCCAGCACCTGCTTCGCGCCTCTGCGCGTCAGTTCGTGGAAGGAGACGTCCAGCACTGGTGGCACATTCCGAGCGGGCGGGGGACGCGGACGCGCTGCTCGGACGATCTTCTCTGGCTGCCCTACGCCACCGCGCACTACGTGGAAGCGACCGGCGACCGCGGCCTTCTCGACGACGTGGTCCCGTTCCTTCAGGGGCCACCGCTCGAACCGGACCAGGCGGAGGCGTACAACCTGCCCGTCGCGTCGCCTCAGTCGGCCTCCCTCTTCGAGCACTGTGTCCGCGCCATCGACCGCTCGCTCACCGCGGGCACCCATGGCCTGCCGTTGATCGGGAGCGGCGACTGGAACGACGGAATGAACCGAGTCGGGCCAGAAGGGCGAGGCGAGAGCGTTTGGCTCGGATGGTTCCTGCACGCGGTCCTTGAGCAATTCGCCCCACTCTGCGAAAGCCGCGGCGACGCGGCGAGAGGCGCGCGGTATCGCAGTGAGCAGGAGAGACTCCGTCACATGCTGGACATGTCGTGGGATGGCGAGTGGTACCGCCGCGCTTACTTCGACAACGGCTCCCCGTTGGGGTCGGCCCAGAACGAGGACGGCAAGATCGATTCGGTTCCCCAATCATGGGCGGTGCTCTCGGGAGCGGCGCCGCCTGCACGCGCCGAGCGGGCGATGGATTCCGTGAGGTCGCACCTCATCCGGCGCGGGCCCGGCGTGGCATCGCTGCTGGTGCCCCCTTTTGACCACGGAATCGAAGAACCTGGATACATCAAGGGATATCCCCCGGGGATTCGGGAGAACGGCGCGCAGTACACGCACGCGGCGAGCTGGGTCGTGATGGCAGTAGCGCGCTTGGGCGCAGGAGACGAAGCAGTCGAGCTGTTCCACATGATCAACCCGATCAACCACACCCGGACGCTCGCCGACATGGACCGGTACAAAGCCGAACCGTACGTGATAGCCGGCGATGTCTATACGCACCCCGCTCATCTGGGACGGGGCGGGTGGACCTGGTACACAGGTTCGGCAGGCTGGATGTATCGCACAGGACTGGAGCAGATCCTCGGACTGACCCGGCATGGCGCGACGTTCCGTCTCGACCCATCGATCCCAGCTTCGTGGCCGCGATACACGATCGTGTGGCGGTTCGGTCGCTCGCGCTACGAGATCGAAGTCGAGAACCCGGAGCACCGGTGTCGCGGGATCCGCGACGCCTGGCATGACGGAGTCGCGGTCGATCCCGGTGCGATCTCCCTCGTCGACGACGGCGGCGTCCACCTTGTCCGGGCCGTGATCGGAAGACCGAAGGATAAGGTGGAGGAGGAAGCGAACTTCGCCGCCAATGGCCGTGCGGGCTGACCTCGTTCGAGATTCAGATCTTCTCGACCGCCGTCGTTACCGCTTGGCGGTCCGGACATGAATCGACCGGACAAAGTCTGGAGCATTGAGAGGGCTCTCCCAATCCACCATTCAAGCGAAGATGTGCTTCCGTGCTGCCTCACAGATAGCGACCACTGCGGGGTGTTTGAGCTTGCGCTCGACGGAGATGGCATAGAAGCGCTGTCGCAAGTCCATTGCGCGGCCGACAAGCTGCACCTTGTAGCGCTGCCGAACGTCTTCCTCGATCACGTCGGGTGTTGCGAAGATTCCATAACCCCCCTCCCCAAGCACCTTCGCGAGCGAAGAGTCATCCAGCTCACCGACAATCTTGGGTTTTATGTCTTGCGAATCGAACCACTGCTCTAAGGTTCGCCGGAGTACCGAGTTGACGCCGGGAATGAGAAAGGGCACGCGGTCGAGCGATTGAGGGAACCGTCGCCGGCAAGATTTGGCAAGTTGAGGTGCGCCGAAAAACGCGGTACCGCACTCACCGAGCAGATGGTTGAACGCACGGACTGCAGTGCCCGGCGCCGCGGGCGCGTCCGAAAGCACGACGTCCACAGCCTGCACGGCCAACTCACCCAGGAATGCCTCGGTGGAGTGGGCCTCTCGACAAATCACCTGGACGTCTTCTTTGAGGAGGAATGCCGGCTCTAGCATCCGGTTCACGATCGACGTCGAGAGGACGTGTGCAATCCCAACCACCAGGCGTATCGGCCGACCGGTCTCCCGTCCTTTGACGGTGTCCAGAAACTCCCGCCCCAAAGAGAAGATTTCCTCTGCGTAGCGGAACGCCACGCGACCCGCGTCCGTCAGCACCAGATTGCGTCCCTTCCGGGCGAACAGCTTCTCGCCGAGAACCTCTTCGAGCCGATGGATTTGGCCGCTGATCGTGGGGTGCGCCAGGCGGAGCTCCTTGCTCGCCCGGACAATGCTTCCCTCCTTCGCAACGACCCAGAAGTAGAGGAGGTGGTGGTAGTTGAGCCATTCCATGCCGCACAGCATACGTCGCTTTTTGCTACGACTCAGCCTGAAACTTCCTAATAGTCGAATGATGCGCGGGAGGTTAGAACGACTGCAGACGAGGCGCCTCAGCTTTGTGCGACGGAGGACAAAATGAAGATTCACATTCGAGGGCGGAACGTCGAGTTGACCGACGTCCTGCGAGCCCATGTGGAACGCCGGCTCGGTTTCGCGCTCGGTCGTTTCGGGCAGCGGATCGGTCGCGTGCTCCTTCGATTCTCAGACATGAACGGCGAGGGCGGCTACGTGGACAAGCGCTGTCAAATCGACGTCGGCATGAGACCACGAAGCGTGCGGGTCGAGCACACTGATGTCGACCTGTTCGTCGCCCTCGATCGCGCGGCCGACCGAGCTTCGCGCTCCGTTGGCCGCGCGCTCGAGCGGGAGCGCCAGTGGGAAGAGAGCCCGCTCCCGACCGCGAGCCACCGCAAAGTCGCCAGGTAAGAGCTCCCCCTGCCCCGGCGCCCGGTGTTGAGTTCAGAGGCGAACCGTGCGGCAGCATCACTCCTTTCGTGCGCGCCCTAACTTGTCGTTGCATCGGGTAAAATATCATTCGGTTTTTTCGAAGTATATCTGCGAAACTTCCTTATATACGTCGAGTGCCCGCGCGCCTAAGTTATCGGTTACCGCAGGTGCCTAAGGCAGTTCCTGATGGTGTCACTATAAGGTTTCCGTTTATTCACTGAAAAGGAAGAGGCAAATGATGCAGACCAAAATCGCGGTGGGTGTTCTCGCATTTGTTCTAGGTGCTTGCGCGCATCAAGGGCAAGTTTCAGACCAACAGTTCGCGCGCGTCCCATCCAGGGAGATGGCAGAGGTCGATCAGGCTCGAGCCGATCTGTCGAAAGCCCAAGATGAGGTCGGTCGACGAGATCTTGCGATTACAAGCGCGGAAAGAGAGATCTCGGTAGCAAAGGACGATGTCCGCGTTGCTGACGCTGAGTTGCGTCGGACAGAGACGATGATGAATAAGGCCGACTTCGACCGCAGTGCGTCAGGTCAACGTGAATCACACCAGGACGCGAGTCTCTTTCGTGCCCAGAAAGAAGCAGCCGAAGCTCATCTCAAGGCGGCCAATTCCGCAGCCAAGCTGAGCAAAGCTCAAAAGCAAGAGGCCGAGGCAGAGCGAGATTTGGCAACCGCGCAGGTTGAATCGCGCCAATACGATGCTCTGGTGAAGACTGGCGATCCCTCCATCAAGGACACGAACGCGAACACCGTCAAGAAGAACATGGACGAGGCTCGAAGCCGAGTCCAGGCGGCCAAGGGTCACGTCGCCACCGCAAAGTCCACAGCAGATCTGGACCGCATGGTGTGGGACGCCAGCAAGAGTCAATCCGACAGCCGCCGCGGTAAGGGTGGCGCCGGCGACGCTCGGTAGTCATTTCTCGAGCGTCACAGCCAATACGTAGTGTTGAACAACCCAGCGCGTCGGGATTTGAACCAACCCGACTCGCTGTTCGTTTACCGCCCGGGAGCGTCAGCAAGAACGAGACGGACGCAGTTCGAGGTCGCCACCCGCATCAATCTCATGCAATAAATGTTTGGCCGTGAGGCTGCGCAGGGCACACGGCTTGCGGGTGTCATCGCAAACAATTCGCTCACTGCCACATGGTTTGTCGGCCTATCCCTCTCGGTACTCTTCGGTTTGAGCAATGGATTATCAGCACGCATCGGTTTTTTCGACAGTTTCAGTCGAAACTTCCTCATATACTTTGGACACACGAACGCGTACTCAGCAGAGTACCGTAGGCTTTCTCTGGTTATTGAGGAAGGTTCGCGATGGTGAAAAGAATACTTGCACTCGCAGTGTTTTGCGCACTCGGTAGATGAAAAACTAGCGCCAAATTGTCACAGGGAGACGTTGTATTCAACTCAACAGGAGGCACATATGCTTTGGACCATTGCAGTTATTTTGTTGGTGGTTTGGGCGGCCGGATTGGTGAGCTCGTACACCATGGGAGGATTCATTCATGTCGTTCTCGTGCTGGCCATCCTGATGGTTCTCGTTCGGCTCATTCAGGGACGGCGAGCCGTCTAGGACTCGAACGCACGGCGTCTAATATTGATGTGAGAGGCAGTCTTATGAAACACACCGCGTGGGCACTTTATATCTTGAGCTTGTTCGTGTTTGCAGTACCTGCATTGGCGGAGGACTCGACCAAGACGGAGAAGAAGGAGGAGCGAGAAGTCAGTGCCACAGGATCCAAACACAAGGTCGAAAGCAAGACAGAGTCAAGGCGGGGTTCAGAGACGACCACCGACGAGAAGACCGTCGCGGATGACTCCTACCAGCGCTTCAACGGGATGACTGAAACGGAGACGACCACCACCACCAAGCACAAGGTACACAGCAGGGCGAGTGAAAAGGGCGAGTCGGGCACCACTACCAATGATGAGAAGTCTGTCAAAAGTGGGTCCAAGAGACGCGCCGATGGGCTAACCGAAACCCAGATAACCACCACTACCAAGCACAGCGCGCCGCATTCTAAAACCCAGAGCTCAACCACTAACGAGCGGACTCTAAAGAACTCAGAAGGAAAGATCCTTGAGCATGAGAAAACTACCAGCGACGCAACCAAGCAGCCCTGACCATTCGCCCGTCCAGTGTGGCAAATGGAAACAGGAGGCAAGCTCAAGTTCGCCAGCGACGAGGGATTCCATGCGGAGCTCAAACGTCGCGTCGGCGATTATTTCCGGCGAACGGGTCTTTCGCCGCGCCACAGCTTGCGGATGTACCTCAAGACGGCGGCAGTCCTCCTTTGGTTCGTCGCATCGTACGCCCTGCTAGTCTTCGCTGCGACGAGCTGGTGGCACGGGATCCTCCTTTCGTTCTCGCTGGCGCTCGCAATGGCCGGCATCGGCTTCACCGTCCAGCACGACGCCAACCACGGCGCATACTCGAAGAAGAGCGCCATCAACCACCTGATGGGGATGAGCCTGGACATGATGGGCGCCAGCTCCTACGTCTGGCGCTGGAAGCACAACGTCTTTCATCACACCTACCCGAATCTGAGCGGCGCGGATGACGACATCGACCTCGGACCTTTCGGCCGGCTCTCCCCTGCTCAACCGCGCTACAGAATTCACCGCTTCCAGCAGTTTTATCTCTGGGCGCTCTACGGGCTTCTGACTCCGAAGTGGCACTTCCTCGACGACTTCAAAAACGTGACGCAGGCCCGAATCGCCCGGAATCGCGTTCCCAGACCGCGCGGGTGGACGCTGCTTGAGATGACCTGTGGAAAAGCGGTGTTCTTCGGCTGGGCCCTCGTGGTCCCGGCGCTCTTTCATCGATGGTGGGTCGTGCTTCTGTTCTACGCGATAACCTCATTCGTAGTCGGTCTCACACTGAGCGTGGTCTTCCAGCTGGCGCATTGTGTCGAGGAGGCGGAGTTTCCTCAGCTGCAGCCGGGAACTGATCAGGTGTCGAGCGCTTGGGCTGTCCATCAGGTTCAAACCACGGTCGACTTCGCACGACGGAACCGTCTGCTGACCTGGTACCTCGGTGGTCTCAACTTCCAAATCGAGCATCACCTGTTCCCCAAGATCTGCCATGTCCACTACCCAGGCATTTCGGGCATCGTGCAGGCCGTATGCGCCGAGTTCGGAGTCCGTTACGCCGCTCACGACAGGTTGCTGGGAGCCCTTTCCTCGCACTGGCGGTGGCTTCGACGAATGGGTCGGCCGACCGCGGCGGGACCACCCTCGGGCACCGTCGCTTTTTGCGACGTATCACGCTGAAACTTCCTAATTGTCGAATCGCTGATTAGGGCGTACTGGTTATCCTTACAAGAACTGCTGCGCGGAGCCGAATGCCGGCTTTTCACAACAGAAACCTAACTCATTGAGGAGAGCACCATGGCACACCTTATTCACAGAACTACTCCCGAGCTGGCCCATCTTTCCCATGTTGACCCGCTTCAGATCATGCGGGATCTGACGGGCTGGGATCCGTTTCGGGAGATGACAACGTTGACACCGTTCGTCCCCCGCTCCTTGGCAGCCTTTACTCCACAGTTCGAGGTAAAGGAGACAAAGGACGCGTTCATTTTCAAAGCAGATCTTCCCGGTGTCGAGGAGAAGAACATCGAAGTTAACTTGACTGGAAATCGGCTGACCGTGAGCGGTCTGCGCGATCAAGAGGATCGCCGCGAGGGCGAGAACTTCTTTGTCGATGAGCGCATGTTCGGAGCCTTCACCCGCGTCTTCACGCTGCCCGACGGGGTTGACGGTGATCAGGTAAGCGCCGACTTGAAGGATGGCGTGCTGACCATCCAAATTCCGAAGAAGCCCGAGCACCAGCCGAAGAAAATCGCGATCAAAGTCGCCGATAAGGTGAAGGCTGTCTTTGGCAAGGAGAAGGGCACCGCGTAGCGAGAAACGGTATGGCTGGGCGGCATCGGAGTCGAGATTTCTCGCCTCCGTGCGCCCGCCGGGCTCGGCTGGGGTGCCGGCTTTCGCCTGGAAACTGAATCGAAAGAGAGGACGTCATGTATTGGATCACGGGTGGTCTCGCTCTCATCGCGTTGCTTTACTTTACTGGGATCAGGGTCGTTAGACCTACCGGCAGGGGCTTGGTGGAACGGCTTGGGAAATATCGGCGTTTGGCCATGCCTGGTTTCAATTGGATCATCCCCGTGATCGATCGGATGTTTCTGGTCAACATCACCGAGGTAATGGTGAACGCGGAGCCGCAAGAAATCATCACCAACGACAAGCTGAATGCACGGGTAGACGCCCAAGTGTATTTCAAAGTGAAGAGTGATGAAGAGAGCGTGAAAAATTCTCAGTACAATGTTTTCAACTACCAATACCAGATCGTCAACCTTGCCAGAACAACCCTGCGTAACATCATCGGCACGCTGACCCTCAAGTCCGCGAACAGCGAGCGAGGAAAAATAAACAGCGAGCTGCAGAGAACCATGCGGGAGGAAACGACGCACTGGGGAATCGAGATCGTCAGGACAGAATTGAAGGAGATCGATCCCCCTGAGGATGTCCAGGAGACGATGAACAAGGTGGTGAAAGCGGAAAACGAAAAGGTTGCGGCAATCGATTTTGCGACCGCTACCGAAACGATGGCCGACGGCGCGCGAAGAGCGGAGATCAAGAAGGCCGAAGGGATCAGGCAGGCGAAAATCCTCGAAGCAGAAGGCGAAGCGCAAGCCATCCAACTGGTAAATGAGGCTGCGGACAAATACTTCGTTGGCAACGCGCAGCTGCTTCGGAGACTGATCGCCGTGGAGACCGCGCTCTCCACCAATTCGAAGATTGTGGTTCCTTCCAATACACAGCTGGTGAACATCATCGGCGAGATGGCTGGAATTCTTCCGCTCACCCGGAGCCCCGCCACAGCGACGTCGCAAAGGCCCGTTCTAGGAACAGCGGATCCGTCAACGCGCCTCTCTAATGAAATCCGTCCACCAGCTCAGAAGCGTCCACCCATTGTGAATGGTCCTTGATCGCTGAAGGAGATTTCGAATGAAGATTCGTCCTTTGCACGACCGCATCATTATGAAGCGCATTCCGGAGGAGCAGAAGACCAAAGGCGGGATCATCATCCCCGACACCGCCAAGGAGAAGCCGCTGGAGGGCCTGGTGGTTGCCGTAGGCAACGGCAAGGTGCTCGAGGACGGCAAGGTGCGGCCGCTGGAGATCAAGCCCGGCGACCGGGTGCTGTTCATCAAGTACGCCGGAAACGAGGTCAAGATTGACGGCGAGGAGCACCTCATGCTCCGCGAGGAGGACATCCTCGGCGTGATCGAGAAGTAGTCGGCAAACAGCTACATCACTTTTGAATCTAGAAAGGAACAACCCATGTCCAAAGACATCCTTTTTGATGTTCAGGCGCGCGAAGCGATCCTTCGCGGTGTCAACATCCTTGCTAACACAGTGAAGGTTACGCTCGGGCCCCGGGGCCGCAACGTCGTGCTCGACAAGTCGTTCGGCTCGCCGACCATCACCAAGGATGGCGTCACGGTGGCCAAGGAGATCGAGCTCGAGAACGGATTCGAGAACATGGGTGCACAGATGGTGAAGGAGGTGGCCTCCAAGACGTCCGAAGTCGCCGGCGACGGAACTACCACTGCCATTGTTCTGGCGCAGGCCATTTTTCGCGAGGGCAGCAAGCTCGTGGCCGCCGGCCACAACCCGATGGAGATCAAGCGGGGCATCGAGAAGGCCGTGATCAAGGTGACGGAGGAGCTCAAGAGAATGTCCAGGCCGACCAAGGACCCCAAGGAGATCGCTCAGGTCGGTACTATCTCCGCCAACGGGGACGCCACCATTGGCAACATCATCGCCGAGGCGATGGAGAAGGTGGGCAAGGACGGCGTGATTACCGTCGAGGAGGCGAAGGGCCTCGACACCACGCTGGATGTGGTCGAGGGCATGCAGTTCGACCGCGGCTACCTCTCGCCGTACTTTGTGACCGCCCCCGATCGCATGGAAGCAGTGCTCGAGGACGCTTACGTCCTGATCAGTGAGAAGAAGATTTCAAACATGAAGGACTTGCTGCCCGTGCTGGAGCTGGTGGCCCATTCGGCCAAACCGCTGCTGATCATCGCCGAGGACGTCGAAAACGAGGCACTCGCGACGCTGGTGGTCAACAAGCTGCGCGGCACCCTGCACGTGGCGGCGGTGAAGGCGCCTGGATTCGGCGATCGCCGCAAGGCCATGCTGGAGGACATCGCCATCCTCACCGGCGGCAAGCTGATCGCCGAGGAGTTGGGAATCAAGCTGGAGACTGTGACCCTCAAGGAGCTCGGTCACGTCAAGCGCATCACCATAGACAAAGACAACACCACGCTGATCAACGGCGCTGGAAACAAGGAGGAGATCCGCGCGCGAGTGAAGCAGCTTCGCACACAAATCGACGACACCACCTCGGACTACGACCGCGAGAAGCTTCAGGAGCGGCTCGCGAAGCTCATCGGCGGCGTGGCGGTGATCAACGTCGGCGCGACCACCGAGACCGAAATGAAGGAGAAGAAGGCGCGCGTCGAGGACGCCCTCAACGCCACCCGTGCGGCCGTCGAGGAAGGCATCCTCCCCGGCGGCGGTGTCGCATACATCCGCTGCCTCAAGGCGCTGGACAAGGTTGAGGTCGACGAGCGCGAGAAGTTCGGCATTGCAATTATGCGTCGCGTGCTCGAGGAGCCAATGCGTCAGATCGCGGAGAACGGAGGGCTCGAGGGCAGCATCGTGGTGAACAAGGTGAAGGAGTCCAAGGAGAATGCTTTCGGCTTCAACGCCGCAACCGGTGCGTACGAGGACCTCGTCAAGGCCGGCATCATCGACCCCACCAAAGTTGCCCGCACCGCGCTCGTCAACGCAGCCTCCGTCGCCGCGCTGATGCTCACTACCGAGGCCATGATTGCGCAACGCGGGAAGGGGGAGACGGAAGCCCGTGGTCTAGGGAGTCGCGGCGACATGGTCATGTAGCACGGGCATGCCGGTCAGCAGATCGACCAGCAACCTGTACGCCGTGAGAGGCCCTCACCAACGCCGGTGAGGGCCTTTTGGTCAGTTCGACGCGCCCGGGAATGCCGCGAGTGCGTGTCAAGTGGAGGCGGGACGCAAAGCTGTGGATTGGAGCGACGGCATGTAGTAGTCCGCCGGTTCCATAGACCGGCTTGAGTGCCGTCATTCACCCAGGAGCTTTCGCCATGAAGAGTTCACGCGCTCGCAGTTGGGCAACCGGCCTGGTCGCCGTGGCCGATATCCTCTTCATCGCGTTCGCCAACGCGGGTCAGTACGCGATTACCGCCGACCCGCCGGTGCCCCGGCCGGGCACGAAGCCCTGCACGGTGCAGCTCTTCGAGAATTTCAGATTCGACAACTTCGCTCCCAGATTTTTCAATTACCTGCCGCCCCTCGATTGCCCGCGGCCGTGGGCCAAGGTCGTCTTCGAGGCGGATTTCTACGTCACCATGGGCCGGCAGTTCGATCGCACCGCGAACATCTGGATAGGGGGGACGAACATCTATTTCGGCACGACCCAGGAGCCCTCGGCTACAGTCAGCCCCTCCTGGCACGTAGAGCGAGATCTGACCGATTACTCCCCGCTCTTTGCCGAGCTGCAGAAGGGCAGGGTCGACCTCGGAAACCTGGTCGACTCGACCTATACCGGCGTCATCTACGGGAGCTCGAACCTGCAGTTCTATCCGGTCGCGCCGGGCCAGGCTCCACCGACCACCGCCGATCTCGTCCTGCCGCTCTCCGGGAACCCTACCGGAGGAACGACGGCCCTCGAGACCACCGACAGCGTGCTCGAGCGGAGCTTCATACTGCCCACCAACATCGAGCGCGCCTACCTGGACCTCGTGGCGCAAAGTCAGGCGAGCGACGAGTTCTGGATGCTCTGCGTACCCAGCGAGCTCGCGAGCCAGCTGCGCAGCTGCGGCGGGACGGGATTCCGCGAGGCCGAGATCGCGATCGACGCGGTGCCCGCCGGCGTCGCGCCCATCTACCCGTGGATCTACACTGGCGGCATCGACCCATATCTGTGGCGGCCGATCCCCGGAATCCAGACGTTGAATTTCCTTCCCTACCGCGTCGACCTCACCCCCTTTGCCGGCGTGCTCAGCAATGGAAGGGCTCATTCGGTCTCGATCCGCGTCTACAATGCCAATCACAACTTCGCCACCACCGGCTCGCTCCTGGTCTACCTGGACTCCGGATCGACGGAGGTAACCGGCGAGGTGACGAGGAACACGCTCGAAGCCCGTCCAACACCAGACATACAGACCGATGTCTCGACTGTGGAAGGCGTTACCACCGCGACGGTGAACATCTATTCCTCGCGAAGATTCGAGATCGCAGGATTCGTCAACACGTCGCACGGTATTGTCGACACGAGAGTGGAGCAGAGCATCGACTTCTCGAGCGAGCAGCAATTCAACATCACCTCGACGTCGTTTGCCCAGGATCTGACGCAACGGACGAACATCTCGTCACTGACGACGACCCGAAGTGGCGACGCGGAGGTGGCGGACCACCGTCAGTTCGAGTGGCCTTTGACGCTGAGCTTTTCAGCCAGCCCAAGACCCGATGGTTACACAGGGCGCACCACCATCATCCGGCAGCTGTACAGCGATCAGGAGACCGTCACTCAGGATGGCAGTCCGTTCTTCTCGCGCGAAGTCTCGAGCGTGATGAATACGAGAGACACGCTTGTCGTCCAGGGCAGCACGATTGTCGGGCGCGAAAACCAGGCCAGCGCGCACCAGTACTTCGGGCGGGACTCCGGCGGCGCTTGTTACAGCCGGACGATTACCTCCGAGATGGGCCTGGTCACCGGTATTGTCGACGGCGAAGGGTGTACGGGCCGCTGACCGCGGAGCGATTCATCAGCCGCTCGTAAAACTCATACCAACGCTCGAGCTGCCCTGCGCACGAGCAGCGTTCGGCAGCCGGAAATGGCCAGCGGACGGCGACGCCGATGCTTAATCGCAACCAGCAGGAAGCGGGTGGCAGCTTGGAACGGGAAGGCGTTAGCTTGCTCGGGCGACGAGTGGAGGATGTGATGGCGGTCCCTTCGGTGTCTGCGCGATTGGCACATCTGGATTGGAAAGCGCTCGAGGACGAGCTCTGGAAGAGTGGCCACGCCGTCACCGAGCCGATCTTGACGCCAACGGAGTGCCAGGAGCTGGTGGCGCTCTATCCCCAGGAGGAGCGTTTCCGATCGACGATCAACATGGCAGCCAAGCGGTTTGGCGTTGGGGATTACAAGTACTTCAAGTATCCCTTGCCTCCGGTGGTGCAATCGCTGCGAGGGCGGCTGTACCCGCGGCTCGCGGGGATCGCCAATCGCTGGATGAAGGCGCTTCGCTCGCCCGAACGGTATCCTCTCACGCTCCGCGAGTTCCTCGACCGCTGCCACCTTCGCGGTCAGACTCGACCGACGCCGTTGATGCTCCATTACGAGGCCGGAGGCTACAACTGCCTTCACCAGGATCTCTACGGCCCGCTCGCATTCCCGCTGCAAGTCACCGCTTTTCTCAGCCGACCTTCCGAGGACTACACGAACGGCGCATTTCTGCTCTATGAGCAGCGGCCGCGCGCCCAATCGATGTGCGATGCGCTGGTGCCGGATGCGGGAGCCCTGCTGCTATTTGCCTCCCGGGTTCGGCCCGAGCTTGGAAAGCGCGGTTACCGGAGAGTGCAGTTGAGACACGGCGTCAGTCGGGTGCGCTCCGGAACGCGCTACACGCTGGGCATCATTTTCCATGATGCGAAGTGAGCGTTCGTTCCGGGAAGCGTGTGTTAACGCTTCACCCCTTTTGAACGTCTACCTGCTCAAGGCCCATCTTCAATGGGGCAGCCGTGGACATCTGCGCGGCGAGGATCCACAGATGGAGTTCGCGGCGGCAATGATCACCGTGTTCGGTCGAAAAAACGAGCTCCGTGAACATGTTCTGCGAGCGACCGCCGGTGCCAAAGGAGATCCCCTGCTGGCCCGGAATCTCGCCAGTCGCTTCAGGGGACATGACGGCGAGACGATTGCCGAGATGTTCGCAAAAACGACGACCCCCAACAAGTGAACCACCGCGAGGCACCCCGTGCTGCCGCGATGACTAGCAACATCCAGGTCCGCCCGGACCCCTCGGGCGGCCTTTGGTCTTTTGACAGGGCGGCCGTCGTATTCGAAATGCCGCGGCCGGCCGACGTTGACCGAGAGCACCTCTCCAAGCGGCGTTGTCATGGGCGGTGTTTGACCTCATCGAGCTCCATCCGCCCTTCGCACGCGAGTTCGCACTTGACAGCGCAGTCGCTGCGACAACAATACTGCGTCGAGCAGCTCCGCCCAGCAGAGGTACCGGGCGAGCAGCCCAGACGCGGGGGACGAGCTTGGCGAGCGCCAGGAACGCCTTTGGAGCCCTAAAGAGGAAGAAGAGTGCATGTCACAACCGATGATCAGCATTGAGGGCCTGACCAAGACCTTCGGAACGACTCAGGCGCTGCGCGGCGTGAGTTTTGAAGTTCCCCGGGGCCAAGTGGTTGGATTCCTCGGCCCCAATGGCGCAGGCAAGACAACCACGATGCGGATTCTGGCCAGCTACGCGACGCCCACGGCGGGCACTGCCAAGGTCGGGGGCATCGACGTCGTGCTCGACCCGATCGCGTCGCGCCGGATGATCGGCTACTTGCCCGAGAACAATCCACTCTACGAAGAGATGATGGTCTTGGACTTCCTGGGCTTCGTCGCGCAGCTGCGAGGAGTCGCTGCTGCCGAGCAATCTCGGCGCATCAAGAATGCCGTCGAGCACTGCGGCCTGAAGAGCGTGGTGAGCAGGGACATTGGCCAGCTTTCGAAGGGCTTTCGACAGCGCGTGGGCTTGGCTCAGGCCATACTCCATGACCCGGACCTGCTCATCCTCGACGAGCCCACCAGCGGCTTGGATCCGAACCAGATCGTCGAGATTCGCCACCTGATCAAAGAGCTGGGGCGGGAAAAAACCGTCATCCTTAGTACTCACATCTTGAGCGAGGTTCAAAGCACTTGCAGCCGAGTGCTGATCATCAACGACGGCAAGCTGGTGGCCGACGACTCGCCCGAACGGCTGGCGTTCTCTGAAGGCGGGACAATCAACGTGGTGCTCACCTCGCGGCTCGGCGGCGCGATTCAAGCGGCAGACGTGCACAGCATCCTGGAGCGCATTCCGGGCGTCTCCGCGGTGGAACCCGCGGAGGCCGAGGGAAATGGAACGCTGGGCTTCGCGCTTCGGTACGCCAAGGAGGACCCACGCCGCGCCTTGTTTGAAACCGCCGTAAAAAATGGGCTGTTGCTACTCGAGGTTCGACGCAAGCACGTCAGCCTGGAAGAGACCTTCCGCAAGCTCACCGCCGGCGAGCCCTCCTCGACCGCCCCTTCGGCCGCGGCCGCGTAACCTATTTCCTGAGAGGATTTGATGAGCAGCGCACTGGCAGTTGCGAGGCGAGAGTTCAGGACGTTTTTCCAATCCCCGATCGCGTACATCGTGATCGGCGTATTCCTGTTGGTTGCCGGCTGGCTCTATTTCAGCACGCTCTTTCTCGCTGGAACGGCGTCGCTGCGCGCATTTTTCAGCATTGCGCCGGTTCTCTTCGTGGTCTTCGCTCCGGCCGTGACGATGCGACTGTTAGCGGAAGAGCGGAAAAGTGGAACGCTGGAGCTCTTGCTCAGCATGCCGGTCAAGGACTGGGAGGTGGTAGTGGGAAAGTTCGCCGCCGCCCTGGCCGTGGTGGCGGCGGCACTGCTGTGGACCTTGCCCTACCCGCTCTCGGTTTCAAATCTGACCGCCGGGGGTGTGAGCTTCGATTGGGGGCCGGTGCTAGGAGGCTACGTCGGGCTGTTGCTGCTCGCTTCCAGCTTGCTCGCGCTCGGCATGTGGGCCAGCGCGCTGAGCCGGAATCAGATCGTCGGCTTCATCATCGGGTTGTTGCTCTGCTTCGCCTTCTACTTTGTCGGCAAGTTCGCATTCGTCCTTCCGTCGTCGCTTGGCGAAATCCTCCAGTTTCTTTCCGTCGACTACCACTTTGAAAACATCGCCCGAGGCGTTTTCGACAGCCGCGATGTCCTCTTCTACCTTTCCCTGACTGCGGTTGGGCTAATGCTCACCACGCGCTCGCTCGCTGCGGCGAGGCAATAAGGCACTCGATGCGCATCGATTCTCGAAATGCAACCGTTTTTCTCCTCGCAGGTATTGGCAGCCTGGTGCTGCTGAACATTATCGGCCTGCGCGCGTTTTTCCGTTTCGATGTGACGCGCGACAAGACGTACACGCTGTCCAAGGCGTCGAAAGATACGCTGAGCGCGCTGCAAGACCCGATTCACGTCAAGGCCTACTTCACCGAAAAGCTTCCGCCTCCGTATTCGGGAAACGCGCGATACGTCCGAGACCTCCTCCAGGAATTTCATGCGTTGTCCAGGGGCCAACTGTCCTTCGAGTTCATCGACCCGATGAGCCAGGAGACGGCCGAGGACAAGGAAGCGAAAAAAGAGGTGAAGCGCGACATCTTCGGGCGAACCTTCCGCGAGCCGACCAGTATGGAAAAAGAGTTGGCCAACGCAGGGGTCCAGCCGGTGGAAATCCGCGAGGTCAAGTCCGATCAAATGCAGACCAAACGCGCTTACATGGGAATTGTCATCACCTACCAGGAAAAGAAGGAAGTCATCCCCGTCATTCAAGACACCCATACGCTGGAGTACGATCTCACTTCGATCATCCGCAAGATGACCCGGCCCAAGACCCCGGTGATCGCCGTCCTTCAGGGTCACGACGAGCCCAGGCTGGAGGAGAAGCTGACCCGGCTGCAAGCGGTCTTGAGCCAGACCTACCAGGTGAAGCCGCTCGATCTCTCGTCCAAAGACAAGGTGGATGAGGACGTGGACGCACTCTTGATCATCGGACCCGCCAAGCCGCTGAAGGAAAACGAAATCAAAGCGATCGACCAATTCCTGATGCGGGGAAAGAGCGCGGCGTTTTTTCTCGATGTGGTGCACGTGGACACGAAGACTTTCCAGCCCACGCCCGCCGAGCACGGGCTGGCGCCGGTCCTGGCCAGCTACGGAATCGTCCTCGATGACAAGCTGGTGGCCGACGTTCAATCGGCGCACCTGACCGTTCAGGAGCGGCGGGGCTTCATGGTCGTCTCTATACCAACACCGTATCCCTTCATTCCGCAATTGACCCATCTCGAAGGCGACAGCCCGATCACCAGGGGATTGGCTGGAGTCACCTTCCCGTTCGTGACCTCGGTCGCGGCAACTCCCGCGGAAGGTCGGCGAGCGGCAATTCTCGCCAAATCCAGCCCGAAGAGCTGGCTCGAGGACAAGCCATACAACATCGACCCTCGTCGAGACTGGAGATCGGAGACGGTGACTCCCACCGGACCGTACAACTTGATGGTGGAGGTCAGCGGCAAGCTGCCCAGCCACTTCGCCTCGGACGCTCAAGCTTCGTCAGGAAGCCTGCTGGCCGAGAGCAAGTCGGAAGCCCGGGTGATCGCGGTCGGAGGATCGGGCCTCTTCTGGGACGACTTCATGGCTCGACCCAACCAGGCATTGCTTCTCAACGTCGCTGATTGGCTGCTGCTGGATCCAGCGTTGCTCGCGATGCGAACGCGCGGATTTGCGGAAGCCCCGCTCCAGCCGGAAATCAGCGATGCCACGCGCGCCACGGTGAAATACGGAAACACCTTCGGGATCCCGTTGCTGCTCGTGCTTTATGGAGTCGTTCGATGGCGTATACGAGAAGCTCGTCGTGCCACTGTTGCCATCTAGAGAGTACGTATGAAAAAGGGAACATTGATTCTGATCGGAGTCTTCGCGGTCCTGCTGGCGATCGTCCTGGCCACCCGCGAGCGGCAGGTCAGCGTGGGGGTTCGAAAGCTCGAGCTTCCCGCGATCGACAACGACAAGGTCGTCGCCATCGAGGTTGCCGGACCCAAGGCGGCCAGCCTCAAGAAGGAAGGTGCCAACTGGATGGTGGCCGACCCCGCCAAACCAGACCAGAAGTATCCAGCGGACGAGCAGCAGATCAACTCCGCGCTCGATGCCTACAAAGAGATCAAAGTTCAGGATTTGATCAGCGAGAAGTCGGAGAAACTGCCCGAATATGAGCTCGATGACGCCAAGGCCTTGAAAGTGAAGTTTTCGAGCCAGGGAGCGCCGAGCGTGGAGCTGCTGTTGGGCAAGGCGGCCAAAGGCGGTGGCGTTTACATCCGGGAGCCGAAGAGCAAGGCAGTCTTCGCCGCCCAGGGTCGCTTTCAATGGATGATGCGAAAGGACGCCAACGCTTGGCGCAAACGGAACATGATCAGCGGCAAGCTCGACGATGTGGCGGAAGTGACCGTCCAGCCCAAGGATGGGGATCCCTACGTTCTGACGAACGGTGGCGAGGGCGTGGGCTGGAAGCTCAAGGAGGGAACAAAGCTTCCGGATGGATTCCGCTATGATCCCTCGGCCGGACAAGGGCTGGTCCAGCAATTGATCACCTTGCGAGCCCAAGACTTCATCGATTCACCGGGAAGCGATGAATCCCTCGGCTTTGCCGGTCCGCATTCAATCATCGAGGCGAAGCTCAAAGACGGCAAGCAAGTCAAGCTACACATCGGCAAAGAGCAACCAGGCAAGGAGAACACCAGCAAGGCGGTCGCGGCGCGACTGGAAGGCGACCCTCAGGTCTACTTGCTGCCGAGTTACAGCGCGAACATCCTGAGCAAGAGAGCCACGGATTTCAGAGATCTCTCGCTGCTTTCTTTCGATCCTCAAAAGGTGAGCAAATTCTCTGTCGTGTCTAAAGGAAAGAAAACCGTTGTTACGAAGCAGGGCGATACCTGGCAGGTGACGGAGCCCAAGAAGCTGCCTGCCGGTTTCGACTTCGACCCGGCACAGGTTACGGCGCAGCTCAACATGCTTCGCGGTTTGAAGGCTTCGCGGCTGATCGACGGCAAACTGGACGCAGCTCAGTCTGGGCTGTCGAACCCGACCACCGCGGTAGATCTGACGCTCGAGGGCGGGGCGCATCAGTCATTGAAGTTCGGGAAGGAAGCGAAGAGCGACAAGGGGAAAGAAGTCTACGTGAAGGGTTCCGCCGACGCGTTGACCTATGCAATCTTCGAAGCTGCACGCTCGCGCTTCGACTCCGGGGTCGAGATATTCAAGAAACCGCCGGCCCCACCCCCCAACATGATGGGTCCAGGCGCCCGCGGGCTGGAGAGCCTGCCCCCCGACGTTCGCGCCAAAATTGAAGCCCAGCTGCGGCAACAACAGCGCCAATAACTGGTAGCAGTATGCGCTGGGAAAAGTGCGCACCCGCCAATCTCGAGATGACAGCATCGTTGTTGCGCTCACTACCCGTGGCGCGCGTCGCTTGGAAATAGAGGCTTCAGGTCAGCATCGATGGCGTAGGCCACCCATTGGCTTTTTGCCGCTCCAAGGTCGGCAATTTGATCTGTAGCGCATTGCGTGGCGCGGCAGACACCCGGTCCCCGCTTTACGCCAACGTGGTGGGCCATTTCGTGATCGGTCTGCCCGTCGCTGTCGGCCTTGCTTTCGGCAGCAAGCTGGGTAGCCCGGGCCTCTGGTGGGGGCTGTGCGCCGGCCTTGCCATCGTGGCCATCTGGTTGGCCGCGCGCTTCCTTTGGATTACTGCGCGCGAGATCGCCCGGGCGTAGCTGGACGTCCCGAACGCGGCACGCGGGCAGCACCTCGGGAGCCTCACTGGCATGTCCGTCGTGAGGACGTCGTCGTTCATCGGGGCGTCCGCGCAAGGCCCGGATGCCGGCTAGTTACCACCTATCGACCACGGACACTTGAGCCGCTCGTCGGCGATCGTCAACGCGCGAGGGTGGCTCCGGGTCTCCGAGGAGATAGGCGAAGGCATCCACCTCGAGCGCGCTGATTCGATTGCTCCGGGCCCAGTGTGGCTTCATCCCTACCGCCAAGGTCTTTTCTGCGAGCGTCAGGTAGGACTCGACCAAGAATCCTGCCGGATCTCGTTTGAAGTGCTCCACGCACGGGTTCACGCCATTGTCGGACCAATCGGATCCCGGGGTTAAATAAAAGACTGTCATGCTTGGGATCACGCCCCATTCCAAGAGACGATCGACGCCCTGCGCGAACGACTCGACAGTATCGAGCCCACCCACGAAATTGGACTTCGCCGCGCCGCGCCCGAGCCTGGCGATGACATGCTCGAAGCCATTGAAATGATCCTTTTTCCCGCGCTTCACTTTGAACATTCCGAGGTTTAGAGGATTCGCCAAATCCCATCGAGTGTCATCCCAAGCCTCGAGATTGAATGAGACGTCCGTTAATCCGGCATCGATCAGTTTGCTGACTTGGTCGAGCCGCTGTTTCGGAGGCGGTGTGAGCGCGAAAAGGATCTCCGCATACGGATTCCGCAACGCCCTGCGAATTGCGGCAATCACGCCCACGTAGAACTCATTCGTCTTCCAATCGTAGAACGCCCCCGTGGACATGAAAATGTGGTCGACGGGCATTTCTGCCTGGGCGGCGACTATCGACTCGCAAATGTTTTCCTGAATCTCGGTGTCGCTGACGGGGCCTCGCTCGGGGAGGACCCCGCAAAAGCGGCATTTGATACCGGGCCTGTCCATCAGGCAGGTCATGTCGGGATAAATTCTGAGGGCGTTCTCGCCCATGATGTGGACCACCTCGCCCATCTTTTTCCCGTGCGAAGTACGGTTCCAGTTGAAACTGTGCTGAACCGGAAAATCGATGGGTCCAATGCCTGTCTGCGTGTCTTTGTTCACCAGCGTTGCCGCCCCGTCACGCCATTCGATAAGGTATCGACTCGATGGGTTTGATCGAACTTCGGCCATCATCCTAGCCCCGTTGAAGTTCCACCAGACCTCGTTAGGCGCCTGAATGTTGCTCTGGCCCAATACTTTTAAGACGCGTTCCGAGGATACGTTAGACTCGCTTCTTTTTTCAGTGCGATTGTAGTTGTACAGCCCATTTCCGGGACGAACCTTCCGTGCAGCGATGAGCTCGCTCATCACTTCCGGTGCGCCAAAGTCAATGCCACTGACCAAGAGGTTGGCCTTGAGGTACAGATCGTCCAACGTAACGTTCGGTTTGTTCATATTGGCCCTCTGTGTTTCATGGCAGTTTGGGAACGCGCGCGAGGCTGCCGTGGTCCGTGGATTTCTCGGTAAATGGCAAGGGCGATGCCAAGCTCAGTGGTCGCTCGGTCGGCTCGCGAATTTCGGAACGTTGCGGGATGCGGCGCTACTAGTTCGCAGCACCAACCTACGCAACGTCAGAATGGATCCTGCTGGCTTCGGACACAATGTTGTGCCGAAACAGCACAATATTGTGCCGAAACCGCACAGTTGTTGACACGACGGATAGACCAGACACCGGTTGAGCTCGCAGTTGTCGCTCTTGTGCGAGGCTCGGCACTCCTCCAGCCGCGCTCCGGCTACCTGATATAGCCGAGGCTCCTCAGCTTCCGCAGTTGCTCCGCCGACATGCCCTTCGTCGCCTCACTCTCCGGTTTGAGCTTCGCCGCGAGCGCCATCTGATGCCAGCCGTTGAGGACCTTCGACAGCCGCTGCACGACGTCGGCGTGCTCAGCCGACACATTTTGCTGATCGAGCAGGTCGCGCTTCGCGTCGAACAGCTCGTATTCGGGACGTCCTTCCGGTCGGATCGTGTGATGAATCAACTTCCATTCGCCGTCGTTGATCGGGAAAGACTGCCAGCTCGACGCGTCCAGCGGCAGATGCGTCCGGATCGCTGGCGCACCCCACAGCCCGATGGTGCCGATCTCGCCGATGAGCGCCAAGGTGATTCCCAACGCGTGATGAACCTCACCGATTCGATCTCGAAGGTTGCGCCGGCCATGTCGGTCGGTCGGATGAGGATCCTCCTGATCCGGGCGGCCGGCAGCGGTCCGTCATTTGTCACCGTGTAGGTCTGCACCTCGCCGCCGGGGGTAAGCGGGGCTGACATCGGAAACGGAGCTCGTTTGAGTCGACGCTCGACCTCGGGCCACGTGACTGGTCCAGGTCCCCGCGTCGCCACCGAGACGGTAGTACCGGCGGAGACCTTCATGGGAATCTCGAGTGAATGGAACTGGTCGAGGGAGTCGAGGTCCTGTGTGCGCTCTATGGCGATGACCGGGTACTCGGACGAGGAGCTTGATTACGCGCTCTCCAGTGAGGACGACACCCTTGGCCCCGAAACTGCTGAGCCCGCACTGCCGCCCCAGCGTCGTGTTACATCGTCACGCCAAACGGTTTTCGTAGGACAAACGCGAACACAATCGACAGAACGAAAAACACCACCATCCAGTTCAGCTTCCAAGCAAACACGTCGATATCGCCCTCCAGGTATGCGACGCGAATCGCGTCGACTGGCCCGCCTGCCGGAAGCGGCGGCTCGGCAGGATAGAGGACTTCGTTGACGAACCCGGCAGTCAGCCGCCTCGGCGACCGCTTCGCCAGACCGTTCGACACATGGATTGCCTTCGTGAACGCCTCGTTTCCGACTCGCAATGTCACGATGTGATCGCCCGGCGTCTCTGGCACGATCCGCCACGTCATCTCCTTTGCGGCAGGAAACCAGATGGAATCGCTCTCGACCCGGATGCCGGCCGGCGCGTCCAGCCTCGCCCGCTCGCCCGAGCGCAGATGCGCGGTCAACAGAACAGGGCGACCGGCGGCGAGTCCCTGGTACCCGTAGCGAAACTGCAGCTGCGCGATGATCAGCGCCAGCGGCACGACCATCCAGACCATCGGGACGAGCAAGAGCCTCAAGTAGGTCGCGTTGTAGCGGAGTATCTCTTTTTGCGCCCGAAAGATGGCGCGCAGATCGTCGTTGAACAGACGGATCTCGAAGAAGGCGGCATGAATCCGCCGCTTCACGGCCTCAAGCGCCGGTTGATTCGACGTCGCGCGCACCACGAGCAGCATGGCGATCGCCGTCCCGAGCGACATGATCGCGAGGCTGAAAAGCACCGGGAGCGCTGCGAAGGGCCTGAGCAGCACGTCGAACACCGTATCCAGGACGCTATTGAGCAGTGACAATCCGACCGCCGTCAGGATTAGGAGATGTAACCAAGCCCTTTCAGCTTCTTCTTTATTTCCGCCTCCGAATCGGCCCTCTCCAGCTGCGCGATTTCCTTTTCGAGCGCGTGCGTAATGAATTCTTCCACCGAGGAATAGCCGGCCAGATCAGCGTACCGCTTCACCTTCTCGAGCAACGCCTTGTTGAGCTTGATCCCGGAGCCAAACACGAGGTCCTCCCTTTCAACCCGAAGTCAAATCCGGTGATCTCTTTCGCGCGCTAGCGACTGCCGGCGCGAGGAAACTGGTCGATGCCAAATTCCGCCAGAATGGAGCCCGCCAGCGTTTGGAGACTCGAGGCGGGCTTCTTCAGCGGGCGGCTCGTCAGCAAGATGCCCGGCACCACCGCCGGATCAATGCAGTGATCCCCGTTCCACGGATCCATATTGTCGACCATCACCTCGCGCGGCAAGCCGCCGAGGGCTGATTCGTCGGATCCTCGCATGCCGTTTGCGTAGCCGACGATGAGATCCGGGGCGATGGTGTCCGTTCCGTTGAGCGTGTACACCTCCTCGCGCCGGAATACTTTCGTCATCGCAGGCCGGCTAGTGGTCGGATCGACGACCGTCAAAAGCTTCGCCGCGATTTCACCCGCGAGCGCCGCGCGGCTCGATGGCTCAACGATTCCGTCTCGCTCGCGTCCTTTGACATTGATGTACAAGCCGTTCAACCCCAGACCGTATGCGCGCGTTCGAGACCAGTCGACGTTCTCGTAGTTGCCGGGATCTTCCCGCAGGTTTGGATTCCGGAGCGCCAGATACCCGTTGTCGCGCAGCCAGCTGTTCAGATGAAACGATCGCCGCCACGAGGTGAACCCATGATCCGACATCACCACCAGCAGGTCGTTCGGTCCGAGCCTCGCGACCGTGTCGCCAACGATATTGTCGAAGCCGAGATAGATGTCTTCGATGACATGCTGGTAGGGTGGATCCTTCACAGCGTCGTAGGCCGGATGCCGTGGATCCCGCGGCCGCCACAGCATGTGCGAGACCTGGTCGGCGTTCCCGAAATAGTAAAAGAGCAAGCCGTCCTGAAATTGATCCAGCACGTGTCTGAACTGCCGGATGTTTTCGTCGCCCGCGATCTTCGCCTGCGCCAGGAACTCGTCGCGCGTGAGCACGCCGGATTTCAGGCTCTTGGTGTCCTCTGGCATGCCCTGAGTGTAGAAGCGGCCGGTTGCCTCTCCGAGCTGCCTGGCGTAACTGACCGGCGTGGAAATCGGCAGCGCTGAGTTCAACGGATCGAGGTTCATCGGACTGGCGTACAGCTCGAAATAAGGATCGAGCTGTTTTAGATAGAAGCGCACCTCTGAGTGGAGGCTCTGAAGCGGTGCGAGCTCCAGCTCGAGGGGAACCCAGTCGCTCCATTCGCCGACCTTCAGCAGACGCTCCTCGCCACCGGCAACGAGCTTCACATAGCGCCGCGTCTCGTCGATGTAACAGACGAACTCACTAGCGGTCTTCTGCGGTTTGATCAAAAACGGATTCTCCGGTCCTTCGATGGACGCGCGCACCACGCCATCCGCGACATCCACCGGCACCACGACGCCACCCGACAGCGATTTGCCGCCAAATGCAAACGGCTCGGAGGTGAAGAAGGAAAATATCCCGTACCCACCCAGGAGGTCCGGCGTCCCCATCCCGCTCAACTCGCGCATCGCCTTGCCGGAGGGCGGAAAGTTAGCCGGCATGCGGATGATGGTGGACCGGATGCCGCGATCCTCGAGCACCTCCCAGAAGGCCTCGCCGCGGCGCAGCAGCTGTACCTTGCCGCCCTGCAGCGGAAACCGGTACTTGCCAATCTTGATCGCGCGTCCGCCGCTCTCGGTCTTGGCGGTGGAAAAATAGGGTTCGAGGGTTTTTGGATCCCTGTGGATGAAATCAAAAATTCCGTGCCGCCCGGGATCGGACCCTGTAATGAAAGTCGTCCATGCCACTGGACTCTGTGGCGGCGTCGTCGTCTCGAGCGCCGTGAACGTGGCGCTCTCGGAGAGCTTCGCGAAGTTCGGCAGTTGGCCGTTCGCGATCAGCTCGTGCGTCAGGCCGTAGTCCATCCCGTCGAACCCCAGAACGATGACGCGAAGTCCTGGCGCCTGCGTGTGTCGCGCGCACGCGGCCAACGTTGCTCCAACCGCGATGGTGATCACGCCGACGAAGGTCTGCCTTTCGAGCCGACTCACGATGCGGCCGCCAATCGGGCACTTTGTTCGCGGTCCAACCCGAGCAATCCGTTGCCTGTCGTGCGGACTGCGAACGCCTTTCCTTCCATGTACGCGGGTGGCTCGATGCCGAACAGACGCAGAGCGGTCGGCGCCAGATCGATGATGTGCGGCTCGTCCGCGTCGACCTTGTGGCTGCAGAAAAATACCCCCGGTACCAGCCGCGGATCGATGCAGTGGTCGCCGCTCCATGCTTTCACGTTGTCTTCGAACGCCGGACCGGAGACAATGCCCGTCGCACAGTCCCAAGATGTCCGGTACCCGGCGTTATAGCCAATCAGCAAATCCGGTCCGTTCTCGAGATAGGGGCCCGAATAGAGCTTGGCAGGATCGAAGGCTTCGCGAATCGCTATCTGGCCCTTCTCACCGTCTTGCAAACCGGTGAGCTTGGCGATGATCTCTGCTTTGAGCGCCGCCACGTCGGCGGGGGCCACGATCCCTTGCTCCTCGCGCCCGCGCACGTTGAAGAACATGCCCGTGAGCCCGACACAGTAGGCGCGGGACTTCGACCAGTCGACATCTCGCAACCACTCGCTCCTGCCGTCCGTCCCGGCGCGCAGCACAAGATATCCCTCGCGCTGCAGCCAAGCGTTCAGATTGACCCCCCGGCGGAACGAGCTGAAACCGTGGTCAGAGAGGACCATCAGGACGTCGCCCGGCTGTAGCTTCTTCATCACCCTACCAATCAGCGCGTCGTTGCTTTTGTACAGCTCGCGGATCGCGTGCTTGTGCTCCCCCGGATCGTGCCCCTGCGCCGCGGGATCACCGTCTTCGAGATAGCGCCAGAACATGTGTTGGATGCGGTCGGTGGCGTCGAAGACGCAGATGACGGTGCCACGGCGCAGCCGGTCGAGCGCAGAAAAGAACATCGACTGGCGCTCGCGGTCGATGTCATACGCCTGCTCGAGAAACGTCGCGTCGCTGGTGACCGATTCGTTTAGCGCCCACGTGTCTTCAGCGAGACCGAGGGTAGAGTACGCTCCGAGGCGCTTCGCAAGATATGTCGCGTAATAAGGGGGATGCGAGATCGGCATCGCGGGATTGTCGGGATCGAGGTTGACAGGCGAAACGTAAAGCGAGAAGTGCTCCCTCATCTCGAGCACCTGAAAGCGCGCGATACCCGAAATCTTTACGCCGGGCGCTGCCTTGAAAGTCAGCGTGATCCAGTCGCTCAACTTTCCCTCTTCGAGATGGATGATCGTGTCATTGATACTGGCGTGCACGCGCCGCGACGCGCGATCGATGTTCAGCGTCATCGGAATAGTAAGCGTAGGGTTGCCGGCGACGAACGCATTCTCGGGGCCCTGAATCGCGGTCTGGATGCGATCGCCGTCGCGCCTAACCTCGATCCGCCTGCCCCCTTCCTTGAACCTGCCGTTTGCCGGTCGTGTGGTGAAGAGCAGAAAGGTCCCCTGTGTACCCAGCAGATCCGGCACGCACATCGCGCTCAGCTCTGCGCCATAGAATCTGTCTGGCGGGAACGTGATCGGCACTCGGAGAACGATGCTCCGGATCCGATGCTCACCAAGAACGGTCCAGAACGGCTTCGACTTACGCAGCAGCCGGATCTCGGGACGATGGCGGGGGATCAGGTAGCCGCCGATCTTGAAGAAGCGCTCGACCTGTCCGATCTGGGTCGACGAGAGAATTGGGAGATAGGTTCTCCGATCCCGATCGAGAAAATCGAAAATGTTATGCCGGGCTGGATGCACGCCGGTGCTGAAAGAGGACCAGGCTGCTGGCGAGATCGACGGATAGGTGGTCTTCAGCCGTGTGTACGATCCGCTTTCCGCGAGCTTCGAAAAATTCGGCAGATCTCCGGCTCGCATGAATCGGTCTGTCAGCTTCGGATCCTGGCCGTCGAAGCCGACGATGATCAGCCGCTTGACCAGCGCGCGAGGCGGCTTCTGGTTGCGGGCGATTCGCCACAGCGTGCGAAAAGTCCACGCGAATATCGATGCGATGGCGATGAGAATCGTCGTGAACACGACTAGGAACGAGGAGAGGGCGGCGAACCCTGCGCCGGGACCGATGTACGCGTCCGCCCGGGCGGGAAGGGTGACGATGAGCAGAAACGCGCGGATGACCGCGCTGGGCATAATGTGAAACATCCGCGACGACGAACCGCCTCCCGAAAGATCGATGTCGATTCTGCACGCTGCGCGCACGCGCCCGGTGACATACAAGAAGCGCGCCACCAGACCAGCTTGTATGCGAAAGGCTCAAAATTCTCGCAGGCACGGCTAGCCCCGCGAAGCGGGCCGCGATAAACGTCTGCTTAGTAGGCATGCGCCACATTGGTCATGGTTCTCGTCGATTTGAGGCGCTGCTTCGCTATTAATGAAGTTAGGAATTCGAAAGGAGGACCGTGACTCCCGTTGAGCGCTGGTACCACCGGCTCCGATTCGGCTCACCAATCATTGTAGTCTCGGGGCTCCCACGCTCCGGCACGTCGATGGCCATGAAGATGCTTGATGCGGGCGGCTTGCCGACGCTCCGTGACGGCCTTCGAGCACCCGATGAAAGCAATCCGAAGGGCTATTACGAGTTCGAGCCAGTCAAGCGGCTGGACAAGAACGGCCACACGGCCTGGCTCGTCGACGCCCGTGGCAAAGCGGTGAAAATCATTTCCTTCCTGCTCACGTTTCTGCCGGAGACGTTCGATTACCAGGTTGTCTTCATGGAGCGCAATCTCGATGAGGTGTTGGCGTCGCAGAACAAAATGCTCGTCGCTCGTGGCGAGCGGCCCGACACGGCCAACGATCAAAAGATGCGGCAGGTATACGAGCAGCATCTGGAGAAGGTCGACCGCTTTCTACAACATCGGCGCTGCTTCACGAAGCTCACGGTACGCTACAGGGACGCCATCGAAAACCCGGCTGCCGAAGCGCGCCGCATCAACAAGTTTCTCGGAAGAAGATTGAACGTCGAGCGCATGGCGGCGGTTGCCGACCGCGACCTCTATCGGAATCGAACGGAATAATCATTGGTCTGACAGTCTGTCGCGTCAACAACTGCGCGGTTTCGGCACAATATTGTGCGGCTTCGATACAATTTTGCGCGACGCCAGCATCATCCATTCTGAAGCCGGCATCATCTACTTTGACGCTGCGGAGGTAAGTACTCCGAGCTAGCAGCGCCGTATCCGGAACGTTTCGAGCCACCACCGAGTTTGGCATCGCCCTTGCTCTTCTCGAGAGGTTTGAATTGTTTCCCTGTCCAATCGGCTCCGGGTTGCCGCGTCAGCTGATCTGCGAGAGGTGCAAGTGGGAGCCATTGAGCTTACCCCCCACGGGGGCAAACTGGTCGATCGGTTCGTCAGCCGAAGGCAGCTCTCGCAATCTTTGAACGAGCTCTCCCATCTTCCAGCGTTGACCCTAGATGCGCGCGAGCTGGCGGATCTTGAGCTCATCGCCACGGGTGCTGCGAGCCCTTTGGAAGGTTACCTGGGGTGCGCCGACTACCAGTCAGTGCTGGAACGGATGCGCCTTGCAGACGGGACCCTCTGGCCGCTTCCGCTGACCCTGGCTGTCGACGAGCAGCTGGCGTGCCGTCTGGTCGCCGGTCGACCTGTGGCGCTGCAGGACAACCGCGGCCGTCTTTGGGGAAGCATCGAAGTTCGAGAGCTCTTCCAGCGCGATGCCCTGGGCGAAGCGCGAGCGATATACCGAACAGACGACCCTTCACATCCAGGGGTCGCGTACCTGCTTTCCAGGCCCAAGATGCTTGCCGGAGGACCAGTGAAGGTGCTGCCCCTTCCCGAGGATCTTCCTTTCATCAGTCATCGCTTTTCTCCGCGCGATCTCCGTCGGGAGATTGCGGCACGCGGTTGGCGCCGCGTGGGTGGCTTTCAGACTCGCAACCCAATTCATCGGGCACATGAGCACCTGACCAAGCTGGCGCTGGAATTCGTGGATGGACTTGTACTCCATCCGCTGGTGGGTGAGACGACCACCGACGATGTTCCCGCGGAAGTTCGGTTTCGCTGCTACCAATCCCTTCTCGAAAAGTATTATCCGAAAAGTCGCGTCCTTCTGGCTGCCTTTCCGGCCGCGATGCGCTACGCGGGTCCGCGCGAGGCATTGTTTCATGCTTTAGTTCGCAAGAATTACGGTATTGGCCACTTAATCGTGGGCCGAGATCATGCAGGCTTGAACAACTTCTATGGTCCTTTTGAGGCTCAACGCATCTTCGATCAGTTCACCCCCGAAGAATTGGGTATTGAACCGCTGCGCTTCGAATCCACATTTTTTTGCAAGGCCTGCAGCAACTTGGCGTCGGCCCGGAGCTGTCCTCATTCACCAGAACAGCACGTCGTGCTCTCTGGCACTCGCGTGCGCCAAATTCTGCGCGCTGGCGGGCGCTTACCGGTTGAATTTACTCGCCCAGAAGTCGCGGAGATCCTGCGCGCCCATTACCAGGGCTCTCAATCAATTCGGACCCGAGACGTAGACGCGAGGCCTCACCGTGGATTTATCCTCTGGTTCACCGGCCTATCCGGCGCCGGAAAAACCACCTTGGCCCAAGAGCTGTCGAAGACACTGGAGCCAGGACAACCCGTTCGTGTCCTCGACGGTGACGAGTTTCGTCGACACTTGTCCAGGGACTTGGGATTTTCGAAAGAAGATCGCGATACCAACATTCGTCGCCTCGGTTATGTTGCGAGGCTGCTGGCTCAAAGCGGCGTGCTTTCTATTGGTGCGGCCATTTCACCGTATACCGACGTGAGGAACGAGATCCGGGAGGCGGCCGAGCGCGAAGGCATTCCGTTCTTCGAGATATATCTCGAGGCGGAGCTCGATGTGCTGATTGCGCGCGATCCGAAAGGCTTGTACAAAAAAGCACTCGCCGGAGACATTCAGAACTTTACCGGCATCTCGGATCCCTATGAAGCACCTCCGCGGCCAGCGCTGAAGCTGCGTACCGATCGCGAGTCGATCGCCGACAGCACTCAAAGAATCCTCGAGCTTTTGAGGGATCGTGGGCTCGTGATTTGACTCCGGCCGTTTAACGAGGAGGAAGAGGATGATTGGTATCTCCGTCAGACGCAATTCAGACCAGCCTAAGTTTGCCGAGCTTGAGTGCATCGTGCACCGTCTGTGCAACCAGTTCGACAGCCTGACTCAAAGCAGCGCCGTGCTCGCCAGTTGGACACTGACCAAGCAGCCCGGTGCAGTTCTGGTCGACACCCTGCGACGCTCTCGAGAATAGAGTGCACTGTGGATGAGATGATCATCTGGAGGTGATCGGTGAACCATAAGTGCAAGACCCGGTTCCTGATTTTGCTGTTGCCTTTGACCATCTCTATTTGCGGCCAGAAAACGGCGGCCCTGCAGCAGCCTCGGACCAACTCGAATAAATACGATGACGCTCATCGGACCTTGTTGGAACAACAAGTCAATAAAGCTAAGGAAGCGGGTCAATTGGGGGACCAAGCCTCGCGTGTCCTGCCGCAGGGCGAAGACAAGGCCGGGCCGATCCTTAGAAAGAATTACGTTGACGAATACATCTTTGGCAGAATCGAGCGTGAGGGGATTCCTCATTCCGGCCCGAGTACAGATGAGGAATTTCTTCGACGTGCTTACCTGGATGCAACAGGATTGCTGCCCTCCGTTCAGGCGGTTCGTGATTTCCTGAGGAACAAGGATCCCGAAAAACGCGACAAACTGATCGAGAAGCTGATTGGGTCTGAAGAATTTACCGAGCAATGGGCATGGCTCTATTGCGACCTGTTCCGTGTGAATCGTTTGACCGGCGACGGTAAGGTCGCTTTCAACCGCTGGCTCAGAGATTGGCTACGCACCGACAGGCCTTATAACGAAGTTGTGATGGATTTGCTCAGCCCTTCGGCCAAGAGTGATAGCACAATCCCCCAGATGGGTTTCATCAGCCGCATTGCGAGGAACAACAAGCGGGGTTCGGTCAATACCGATCCCGATAATTACTACGCCGTAAATCGTCTCGACATGATCGATGAAATCAACGTCGAAACGACCAGAATCTTCTTGGGTATGAACATCGAATGCGTGTCTTGCCATGATGGCGCCGGCCACCTGGAGCCCCTGAACTTGTATCTGAGCGATAAGCGTCGCATGGAATTTCAGCGGCAGTCCGCGTTTTTCGGTAAATTAAGCGCGATCACTTATTACGATAAGGATAACGTCGTCAATACCGACTACATTATGGCGGATATTGAGAAGGGCTACGATACTGGCAACGATCTCCCGTACATTACCGACAGCGATGTGAAGTTCCCTCGAGACGGAAAGAAGTATGAGCCTGCGTTTTTTTTAACGGGTGAGAGACCGAGACCGGGTCAGCATCCTCGCCGCGAGTTTGCACGCCTCCTGACCGAGAGTGTTCAGTTCAGCCGCGCGACCGTCAACTTGGTCTGGAGCAAGCTGATGACAGTGGGTTTCGTCGAACCCCTCGACGGGTTTGATCTCGCACGCATCGATCCAAAGAATCCTCCGCCGAAACCATGGACCCTGCAACCCACATATCCGGAGTTGATGGAGGCAATGGCGGCCGATTTCAAAGCCAGTAATTTCAGCATGCATCGACTCATCAAGACGGTCATGAAGTCCAATGCCTACCAGTTGTCTACACGCTTTCCAGGAGAATGGAAAGACAGCTACTCGGCTTATTATCCGCGGCGCATGGCGCGAATGATGAGAGGTCCGGAAGTGATCGACGCGCTCGTGCAGGTCACCGGCCGTCCGGGATCGTATCCTCTCATGGGTGCCAACATGACGCGTGTCAAGCAATTGGCTGCTCCCGCTGACTTGGGCAAAGCGGGTGGTGACATTCTCAGAATCATGCAGAGCTTTTTCCAGACGACGCGGTATTCAGCGGAACCTGTCGGGAACACGCCTTCTACACTGCAGACAATGCTGTTGATGAGTTCTGGGGCTGTAAACCAGCGCGTGGTCGCCGACAAAAACAGCCGTGTTCAGCAACTTGTCGAGTCCAGCAAGTCCAATACGGAAATTGTCGAGGAAATGTATCTGGCGGTTTTGACGCGTTTCCCGACTGCGGCTGAAAAGAATGTCGTGGTCACGGCTCTCGAGGCGAATCGGCAAAAGGGAGCTGAAGATCTCATGTGGACCCTGGTTAATGGGGCCGAGTTCATACTTAATCATTGAGCGGCATCAGAAGACCTTATGGAAAAAAAGCTAAAAGATCTCATCCCAACCCGGCGTGACGTGTTGAAGTTCGGGGGCCTGGCCCTGGCAAGCACCTGCGTGGACCGGATCGCACGGCCGCTCAAGGTGCAGGCGGCGGGCAAAGCCAATCCACGCGGCAGCGCTCGCAATTGTCTTTTCATGCTGCTTGGCGGTGCGATGAGCCAGGTCGATACGTGGGATTTTAAGGAAAGCCGTGCTACTCCGAAGGATCTGGATGTGCAAAAGGTTCCGAACTTTCCGGACCTTTACATGTCCAAGACCTTATTCCCCACGCTGGGACAGGAAATGCATCGGATTTCCCTGGTTCGCAGCATGAAAGCGAACGCGCTGAATCATGTCAACGCCCAATATCACATTCAGGCCGGCCGAGCGATGGCTGCCATCGCGACGGAAATTCCGGCTTTCGGCAGCATTATCGCGTATGAAATGGAGAAGTACCGGAAACCCACGGATACCTTCCCGACGTACATCAGTACGTACCTTTCTGAAACCCGGGTTGCTCTAGCTTCGGGTTTCCTGCCGGCGCGCTTCACTGGTTTGAATCTGAATCCGTTGACGGCTATCGAAGCTTTTGGAAACAAGGGCGACGGTATGAAGCAATTGCTGCAGGATCGCTTTGGTTTGCTTTCTACCCTCGCCCAGGTTTCGCAAGCTGAGCGCTCGTCACTCGGCTCAAAGGCCGATGCATATCACGGCTTCTCTCACGATGCGTATCAGCTTCTCAACGATCCGCGATGGACAGCTGTTTTCACTGCCACCGACGAGGAAAAGAACCGGTATGGCAAAGACGAATTCGGGCTTGGATGTATTCTGGCTCGCAATATCCTGGCTCAAGATGCCGGCACCAGATTCATTTTCCTGAATGACGGTGATAAATGGGACCACCACATCGACATCTTCAACAAGAAGAAGAAGGTCAACCATTATTACACCTGCAACAGACTCGACAAAGGTTTGATCAGCCTGATCCGGGACATGTCGACTATTCCCGGCAAAGAACCGGGTAAGAGCCTTCTCGATGAAACCCTGATCGTTTTAACCAGCGAATTCGGCCGCACGCCGGATCTCAACCCCGTGCAAGGTAAAGATCACTGCAATTTGGCTTTCACGGCCGGTTTTCTCGGCGGAGGTGTTAAAGGCGGCCGCATCATCGGCAAGACCGATGAAAAGGGAGGCAAGGTAGTCGAAACGGGCTGGAAACATAAAGAGCAGCCGTTCCCGGATAACCTCGTCGCAACAATCTACTCTGCCCTGGGCATCGACTGGAGCAAGGCGGTGGCGAACACCCCCTCAGGACGCGAATATCGTTACGTGCAAAATGCGCCGCTCGGGATGTCGGAGTTTATTAGCGACGACGAGATTTCGGAACTCTTTGAGTAAAAATGCCGTGAACATTCTTGCTCTGTTTGTCACATTGAGTTTTGTTGCTCTTCAGTCCGTTCCAGCGGCAGAGAGAAGCGGACCACCATCACCCAGGGGGAGGGGGACCGGAATGCGGCAATCAATCTCGCCGCCGCCGGGGAGAATGGTCGAGATACCAGCCGGCGATTTCTGGATGGGCCGAACGATTATGTATGTCGTCGACGAATATAACTGGCTGGAGCGGGCGCGTCAGGATGATCGTCCTGTTCACCGTGTTCATCTGGATGCCTTTTACATGGATCAATACGAAGTCACGAACGCGGATTACTACCAGTTCACCCAGGCGACGGGCCGTAAGGGACCATATCACTGGATGGGAGGAAGGCCGTCTAAGCCGCAGTTGAAACTTCCCGTGGTCAACGTCGACTATGATGATGCTCGAAGTTACTGCAGTTGGGTCGGTAAACGCCTTCCAACGGAAGCCGAATGGGAACGCGGGGCTCGGGGTGGTCTGGAAAAGATGATGTATTCGTGGGGCAACGACATCGGCGGACCGCAAGTCGAAGTTGACGCTGATGCAGTGCCCGAGCCCAAAGCTCCCGCACCGAAGACAGCCAAGCGGGCTCACTACGGCTTTCCTGATGGTCCTGCACCTGTTGGTTCCTATCCCAAGAATGGGTTTGGTCTATACGATATGACCGGCAATGTCTGGGAATGGACCGGCGACTTTTCTGATCGCGAGTACTACAGTCTGAGCCCACACGACAATCCGAAGGGTCCAGAATCTGGGACCTTTAGGGTCATCCGTGGTGGCAGTTGGGCTGATGGAGATGTGCGTCGACAGTTGACGGTGAACTATCGCAATTTTACGGACGATTTCGTCAAAACCACCACGCTCGGTTTTCGTTGCGTAAAATCCGCTAACTAAGGAGTTTGAGAATTGCGTTCAGTTGGTATTGTCGCCACTTTACTTGCCGTGTTGTTGGGTGTGCGAGTGGTTGCTCAGCGGCCGCAGTCGAAAGCTGCGCAGACACACACTAAGCAGGTCAAACCCGCCGGTGTCGTCGAGGAATGGTTCAGCCGATGGAATGAACTGGACGGCACTCCTGAGAAAACGGCCCGCCTCGTTGAGCTGTATTCGCCAGTCGCGATGCAGTTCATGGGCCCGGGATCTGATCAACTTGGGACACTGAGCTTTACCGGTGAAGCCAAGCTGAAAGCGATGGCGGAACAGTTCGGCAAGCTGCATTCGGGTATTACCTTCCGTATCAATCAGATGACAATGAACGAAAAGACAGCGACGTTGTTCCCGGTAACGGAAGCCCCTTGGGGTGGAGTAGAAGCCGCCGTCGAGTTCACAGCTGCGTATAATGATCGCGCTACAAAGAAACGGTCTACCTTTCCAGGAGCCGCCTTTTTCCTCATTGAGGACGGAAAGATCCATCGTCTCCGCCTATACCGAGACACCGACGAGACCGCAGAAGTGAAGTAGGTGCGCCTGGATCGAAACCGATAAGGACATGCCATTTTTTCTGAGCCGCCACCGCTACCAAACGCGAGATGGAATCGAAGACTAAGAGATGCGGCCGCGCTGCTTTTTCGCTGGGAATTGCATGCCCGATGGCAAATGAGGCCGACACGGCAGAAAGTTTTGTAGGCGAGGTGCTGCGGCGGTGCGACGGGTTCAAAGAAGTCCAGATGTTCGTCGTCCTGGATCGGGCGACGACTGACAACACGCGGGCAATTCTCGAACACGTCGCCCAGACCGAGCTTCGCCTCCGCGTGGTCTGGGCCCCGGAGAACCGTTGCGCCGTAGACGCCTACATTCGTGGTTACCGAGAGGCGCTGGCCGCCGGCTGCGATTGGATCCTGGAGATTGATGGCGGCTTTAGCCATCAGCCGAACGATATTCCCCGATTTTTCGACAGGTTGGAACAGGGTTACGACTGTGTCTTCGGAACGCGTTTCGGTTTGGGCGGTCGGATCACGGACAGCTCGTTCAAACGCCGGATCGTCAGCCGGGGTGGGACCATGCTTGCCAATATGCTCCTCGGCACTCGTCTCACCGATATGACCAGCGGCTTTGAACTCTTCTCGCGCCGGGCGTTGCAGATGGTGTTGGATCGGGGAATTGAATCTCGCGGCCACTTCTTTCAGACGGAAATCAAGTTTTATTGTTCCGGCCTCCGCATCGCCGAAGTACCCATCCATTACAAATCCGCCAGCCCGCGTCTTTCCAGCGCCGCCATTTCCGAAGCATTGCGTAAGCTATGGCAGCTACATCGCGAATCGAAGCAGCCTAGGGAGAATCGCTCGTGACCACGCAGAAGACGGCTCTCGTGATTACCACTATTTTCGAGCCCAATGCCGCACTCGAGGCGTTTGCCCAGGGCTGCCGGCAGCGCGGAATTCAATTCTTGGTGATCGGAGATGTGCAGACGCCGGCCAGCTTTCACCTTGAGGGCTGCGATTATTACAGCGTCAATCGCCAGCATGAGACCGGCTTGGAATTTGCCGGCGCCTGTCCGGTTCGTCACTACGCCCGGAAGAACATCGGGTATCTGTTGGCCATGCAGGCTGGGGCAACTCGAATTCTCGAGTCGGACGATGACAGTTTGCCGCGCGACAGTTTCTGGATAGAGCGACCCAGATGCCTGCGGGTACGGACGGCGCGGGGTGCCGGTTGGAACAACATTTACACGCACTTCACGGATGCTCTGATCTGGCCACGCGGTCTGCCCCTGGACGCCGTGCACGCAAAGATGCCTGAGTATGATGAGCTGCCTCTGAAAGACGTTGACTGCCCCATTCAGCAAGGTCTCGCCGATGACAATCCCGATGTGGACGCCATTTATCGCCTGCTGCTGCCGCTGCCGGTGCGCTTCCGCGGCAACCGGAGCGTGGCCTGTGCCTCGGGGTCGTGGTCACCGTTCAACAGTCAGAACACGGCGTGGTGGCCAGAGGCGTTTCCACTGATGCACCTACCGACTTACTGTACGTTTCGCGCTACCGATATCTGGCGGAGCCTCATCGCGCAGAGAGTAGCGTGGGCGAATGGCTGGGCTGTGCTTTTCCACGAGCCGTCGGTTTGGCAGGAGCGGAACGAACACAATCTGATGCGCGATTTCCGCGATGAAGTCCCGGTGTACCTGCACAACCGCAATATCGGACGGATCCTTGACGAACTCGATTTGCCTCCGGGGGCCGGAAAAATTCACGCCAACATGCTGCGCTGCTACGAAGCTTTGGTGGGTGCTTCGATTATCGAGAAAGAGGAGATTCCACTGCTCAAAACCTGGTTGGCTGAGGTTTCGCGATATCGGCGTTCCCATCCCCGTTGAGGTCTCCGATTCCAATTCCCTGTTGCTCGGTGGTTGAGCTGGATGTCCGCCATGGCAAGCAGGAAGCGATCCCACGCGGGGTAGCGATACCAATACATGGCGCTGGAGCACGAGTCTAAGCAATTCCCACCGACAATGATGTTCTTACGTCCGGTGCCTTCAATGTCGGCAAGCGCTTTGTTGCTGCCGAAGAAAGTGTTGTCGACGACGACGTGCTGGAAGGAGACTTGAGAAGGCGAACGCGATCCTGACTCGGCGATGGAAGGCAAGCCGACGAAACGAACGCCAACCTCGCTTCCATCGTGGGTCGGGCCCGTCGCGACTTCGCCTGAACAGCCGACGCTAATGACGAGAACACACTTGAAGAAGTCGCCGAGCACGAGCTGAAGTTGCCGCATGCAATCCTCCGTTCGCCCCGTGCTTGAGTTGCCGGTGCGAGATCCGTGCCACCGCGCGAGACATCGTCTCTGCGACTGTCGAAACTTCGGGGGCAGGTTTGAGTTCTGCAATTTGATATCCCAGACACAATATTGGGCGGTTTAGGAACAAGTCTGTGCGACTTTGGCACAATATTTTCTGACGTCGCGCCGCGCCGTACCCGCGACGCTCCGAAACTTGCGAGCTAACCGAAGCGACCACCGAGCTTGGCATTGCCCTTGCGATCCGGGCGAAATCCACGATGCGCCGAAGACGCGGGATGGGTGGACTTCGCATGACAGCGGTGGATGATGGGGGCGTGTTCGTCTCGCCACGCCGGGCGGGGCGCGTGTGGCAATCCAGCAGCGGCCTGACAGCCCTACTTCTGGTCGGCGTTGTCGTCCTCTCCATCGGGCCGTCTGTCTCCACCCCCTTCACATGGACCGACAGCTTCGTGCTCGCCAATGTGGGCAGCTCATCATGGGTCGATCGCGCCTTTGCGTTTGACGATGACCGGCCGGGTCCGAAAAGTCCGAATCTCGGGGCCTGGTGGGATGGCATCACCATACAACTTCGGCAGATTCGCATTTCGCCAAGCCTTTTCATGACCGCAGAGGTCGCGCTGTTGGGACAGCGGGCAGTGCCACTCCACTGGGTGAGTCTCTGTCTTCACGCGATGAACACATTGTTGCTGTATGCCCTCCTCGTCCGCGTTCTTCGACACACCTGGGCGGCATTAGCGGCGAGTTTGATCTTCGCTTCTCACCCGGTGGCGACCGAACCGGTTGCATCGTGGAGCTGCCAGCCAATTCTGTTTGCGACCGCGTTCGGGTTGGGAGCGATGCTCGCGCTTTGGAGGTTTCGCCAACGAGAAGAACTCAAGTTCTTAGCTCTAGCCTGGGCGCTCTGCCTTCTTGCGGTAACCTCCTACGAAGCTGCCGTAGCTCTTCCGCTGCTGCTCTGTCTTGCCGACAGAGGCTGGGTGAAGGAGAGTACCCCTTCGCATCCCCGTAGGCCCCTCGTATGGGGAGGGTTCGCCCTCGCCTGGGTCGTTCTTCTCGGTGGAACCGCGCTAGTTCGGGCGGGCATCAAGGCAAGCAGTACGGGTTTTCGGCCAACGCTTGAGGAGATTGGGTGTTCCGCTCGCACCGATATCCCGAACTATGTGCTCAAGGCCCTGGGGGCGTTCGACCCGCACAACCGCACCGCCTATTGGATCTACAATCACCTTGGAGAGCACGTGGGTCTCTTCATCGCGCTGGCTACCACGGTGTTTGTCGTTCGATGGGCGTATTCAAGACCCTTGGCGCGATGGGGCCTCTTGGCGTTCACGTCGTTGCTCGCTCCGCCTGTGCTCATCCGCATCTTTGTAAGTTCGGTCAACCACCCAACCCTTCGCCAGCTCTACCTGCCGCTGACCGGAATAGCTCTGATGGTGGGCGTCGCGGTTGCCTCGGCTCGGACGTTGATTCCATTCGTCGTGTCCCTGGCTGTCACGACAGGGGCGATGGGGATCGACTGGATGTCGGCTGGGGACTTCTGGGGACGGCACCGACGTGAGGTGGCGACGAGTCAGCTTGCGAAAGCCGCTCTCAGCGGCGTTGAAGATCGGAAACCGGTGATTGTCCTCGGGTCGTTCAGCCGAGTGCCCGAGGGTTGCTCGTATGTCGTACCCTTCGATTGGCCCGGACGGATGCAATGGATGTTGGTCCCTCCGACGCAAGGGAAACCGCCAGAGGTCCATCCGGTCGATGATAGAACCTTCGTGGCGCTGGCCCCGGAAGGCTTCGACGTTCCTACCACCCGGAGAGAGCGCCCGCGGGTGCAGTGCTCCCCCGGACGATTTACCCCGTTGAGCGTCAGAACTGATGCCGACCCGCCTCCAATCGTCCGGGACGGATGGCAGATGGTAGATGGTGCCCGCGTCGAGGTGGCAGGGCGTTCAGGCGTGAGGATCACGGGCCTGCGCTTCCACCTGCCGCTCTCTCTTGGTTCCTATGCGTTCATTGCAGCCGAGGGCTGCCGAAGCGTCTCGCTGGTGGCGATGAGGTAGGTCCTGCTCGGAAGAAGGGAACGCTATGTATCGAGGCGGTAGAGGCGCCGCGCGTTCTCCCAGAGCATCTTCCGCTTGATCGCCTCGTCGATCCCCCGGAACTGCTCCTCGATGGCCTTCCGAGAGAACGGCCACGTCCCGTCGCGGTGCGGGTAGTCGGAGCCCCACATGACGTTGTCGGGCGCGATCTCCGCCATGGCGCGGACGCCGTGAGCATCCTTCTGGAACGTCGCGTAGATCTGGCGCTCGAAATAGGCGCTCGGCGGCAGGGAGAGCTCGAGATCGTCGGTCAGGCGCTCCTCGTAGGTATCGTCCAGCCGCTCGAGGATGTACGGAAGCCACCCGATGCCGCTCTCGCCCAGGACGAGCCTGAGCCGCGGATGGCGCTCGCAGACGCCGGAGAGGATCACCGACGCGAGGACCTCGTCCATCTGCATCGGGCCCACCACGACCCATGCGCCGATGGACGCCGAGCTCCGCGCCCCCTTTACCTCGTAGCCCACGGTCGTCGCGCCGCCTTCGAAGGCGTGGAAGGAAAGCACGATGTCGCACGTCTCGGCGGCGATCCACATCGGCTTCCACATGGGATGCCACACGGGCATCGCCGCCGTCCACGGCAGAAACACCACGCCGGCTAGGCCGAGCGCGGCACAATGACGGATCTCGGCCGCCGCTGTCTCGGCGTCATGATTCGGCAGGCAGCCGAGCCCGATGAACCGCCCCGGGAGGCTCCGGTTGAACTCCGCAATGTACTCGTTGTAGGCGTGGTAGATCGCGGTCAACAGCTCCGGATCGGCGACCCCGCTCCGGCCGAAGAGGCCGGTCGAGATTCCCAGGATGCCGTAGATCACCTCGGCCTCCACGCCGTCACGCTCCTGGTCCTCCCGTCGGAGCACCGGATCCGACGGGCGCGTCTGGCCAGACGCGAACCCCGCCTCGACGAGAATCCGCCCGCGCTTCCCGCCCGTCACGTTGGTTTTTTTACCGATCACACCGTACGGCCCCACGATGCTATCGCCCGACACCCAGACCTTCCTGTCGTCGCGCTCGACGACGCGGGGGGCGCGGTCGCGCCACTTCGCCGGCATTCGGGAGACGAAGGTGTCCGGGGGCAGGTAGACGAGGTCCATGTGACAGTCGGCTGACATCACGGTGAGCGCCATGGTCGCCCTCCTCCGGTGAGAACCTTCGGCCCGGCGGCCTGCTCGCCCGCGAAAACCCGATCGTAGGCCTCCTCAGTCAGCGTGCCCAGCCGCTCCGCCATGCGTCGGTAAGCCGGCCGCCGATAGCCCCAGCCCCTCTGGGAACGCGGCACCTGCTCCAGCCAGTCGTACAGGTTCACCCGGCACAGGTCATCAAAGTCCTCGCGCGATAGCTGCACCGTTTCCCCTTTGAGCCGATCGGTAATCTCGTAACGCTCGCCGGCCCGTTCCAGGGCGCAGTCGAGGGAAGCGCGGTCCATGGCGCAGTTCAGATAAGCTAGCCGCTCGGCCCGCTCGCCGATGAGGGCACGCAGCTCGGGCCGGTTGTCTAACGGCAGCTTGAACCCCCGGAACGTTTGGGTGCCGTAGATCGAGTGGAACATGCCCGCCCGGCAGATCCCCTCGTCGCAGCCCCGCACCTCCATCAGGCGATAGACGCCAATCAAGTGGGCCAGGTACGACCTGCCGGTGTGCGTGACCTGCTCGATCCCCAGGCCCACCAGGAAATCGATCAGCCGTTTCATGCCCTTGTCCATCGCTTCTCCCTCGACAGATGACGATGCGGTCTCACCCCCCAGAAAAGAGCCATTCCCGACTATAAGGCTGATTTGCAGGCCCCCCGCGGTGAGGATTCCTACTTAGGCAAGAAAAACAATTTGCGATAAGCGACACGCACCAATTAGCTCACTCATGCTCCGGAAGTTGATAGCCAATCAGACGACAATGACAATCTCTTCGTATCACCACTCAAGCTCGCCAGCGCACACGCAAGTGCTATTTATGTGCCAGCCTCTCCCAAGAGAGACAATTACGACGACCGGTGCCTGCCCATCTGTCGCGTCCAAACTGTGCGGTTTCGACACAATATTGGGCGGTTTAGAAACAATTCTTGTGCGCTTTTGGCAGAATATTTTCTGACGTCGCCTAGGTAGGTACTCGAAGTAGCCGCGCCGTACCTCGAAACGCTCCGAAACTTGCAAGCTAACTGAAGCGACCACCGAGCTTGGCATTGCCCTTGCGAACCGGGCGCCACCGTGGATTCTGTTCAGGCTTTGGCATCAAGGAGGCTATCGCTGCTCGGATTCGGCACGTACGTGCCCCCGGTGAAGCTGTTGAGCGAGTTGCGAATGGCGGGCGCCCCTCCGGTGAGCCACAGCAGCTGCTGGCAGAAGATCGCGTTTGCCCGTGACGAAGACCATCCGAGCACCATGGCGCGCTTCGCTCTCGAGAGGGCCCTCTCGATGGCGCGTGTCGAGCCGCGCGATCTTTCGTTGGTTCTCTCTGCTGGCTCTACGCGCGACTACCCTCCACCCTGGTCGTTATCGACTCAGGTTCTTTACGAGATTGGAGCGTCTCAAGCCTGCGTCGGGCTCGACGTCATGGCCAGTTGCCTGGGCATGCTGTCGGCTCTCGAAATTGCACGATCCTGGCTATGGGCCAATGGCCACGGCTACGCCGCGATCTTTTCTGCAGAGCGCTGGGCTGCGACTGTCGATCGCAACGATGACAGCACTTTGCCGACCTGGGGATATGCAGATGGCGCTGCTGCGTTGGTGATATCGGCCGACGGTGACGATTCTCGAACGATTGCACGATATCACCGATCGGTGTTTGCGAATATCGCTGAACTCAACGAGTATATGATTGTAAAGTTTGGCGGGACAAGGTTTCCCCTGACACCACCCGCTCAAGAATATCCACTCGCGCGCCGCATCAGTCAACGCATCCCAATCGAGGCTCGGCGTCGGATGTCTACCAAAACGTATGGCCAGGTGTTTGCGGAAATTCGGACACCCATCTCTGGAGATCGCGAGTGGATGATATGTACACAAGTCGCACCCAAGTTTGTTCGGCGTCTAGCCGAAATAGCCGATATTCCCCTTGAGCGTGTCGTCGTGACCGGAGAAGACGTCGGTCATATGGGTGGGGGTGACATTGTGCTTGGTCTTCAGCACCTCTTGGACGGGAAGCGACAGTTGGTGACCGGTCCGGTCTTGATGGTCGCGTCATGTCCATACGCTTTTGGTGTCGGTTTGCTCGAACTAACCTAGAACAGCAAGTGATCTTGCTCGGAGGTTTCGTGACTCTCATGATGGAACATCCGCTCGCTCTTCTGCATGGATTCGTCAGCGTCCCGGCGGTGAACTTGTTCACCGAGTTAGGTTTTACTCAGTTGTGGCTCAAAGGTGAGCAGGTCAATCTTGGCCAAGAGGTTGAGCGCCAAAATCTTGAGCCCGACATCGTCCTGAGCCTCGCCCGATACTTTGTACGTTATGATTATCTGGCCGAAACGGAGCCAAATGTTTTCGCGCTCACCGCGCGTGGTCGAGTGTACCTCGGTGCCTGGGGCGCTCTTGGACGTTGGTATTCGTACCATCCGCTTCTCAGCAGCCTTCCCTCCTTAGCAAGAAAGGCTGCGACATTTGATGACGACGTCTACCGCGATTTCGCTGTCAGAAAGGGGGGCCCTAACAAACTCTTCGACATACTAGCGAATTACATCCAAGCACACCGTTTCCAGCACATCATGGACCTAGGCGGTGGCGGAGGCGACTTCTTGGTAGCGGTGGCAGCTCAGAACCCTTCAATCCGGCTCGCCGCGCTTCAACGCTCCCCCCTCCTTGTGGAACAGTCGACGGCGATGCTGGAGCAAGTCGGCGCGCGATCTAGGAGCACGCTTCTGGTCGCTGATCTCTTTGAATTGATAGAGCTAGGCGGGGTACTGCATGGTGTCGACTTCGTCACAATCTTCTACACGCTTCACGAGCTCACCTACTCAGGATCATCTGAAGTGCTTCGATTTCTGGGCCTGTACCGGAAGGCCTTCGGAAGGACACCCTTAGCCATCACGGAGTCCTATTACGTCGAAGACGCGGAGGTGAGGGAGAAGACGTTCCAAGGAACGCCCGAAATCGTCGTGTTGCATGACATGTCTCGTCAAAAGTGGCTACGTCGAGAGGAGTGGGTCGGAATTTACGATGCCGCGCGCTTTCGCGTGATCGATTCGTTCGTTCATAGGCGGGCGAACAATGCTAATGGCCGAGAGCTCGACGAGACGTTGCTCGTTCAGGCCGCGTGACCGCCTCCAGGACCAGCAATCCGGCACCCCCTAGCGGTCAGATCAGGACCGAGCTATTACCCCTTCTGCGTCTCGCGGGTCCGCTCGCCGCCAATCAGGCCGGCATCGTGATCATGTCCCTCGTGGACATAGCCATCGTTGGTCGAGTGGGGCCTGTCGCACTCGGGGCGATTGGCCTCGCGAACAACGTGTACTCGCTCGGAATCATAGCGATAGGCCTCATGGCGGGGTTCGAACCGCTGATCGCGCAGGCGATCGGCGCAGGCCACGAGGCGCGCGCACGGCACCTCCTCTGGCAAGGTATCTGGGCGGGTGTGCCGATAACACTGCTTCTAAGCCTGCTCCTCATCGCGGCACCCTCGGCCCTCGAACCTCTCGGTGTTGCGCATGAGATCGCGGACACCGTCCGCTGGTGCCTCATCGCCCGCATGCCAGGCCTTCCCGCTACCGTGCTTATCGCGATCGCTAGCATCTATTTACAAGCCGTGGGGAAACCGAATTCGCTCGTGTTCTCGATCATCGCGGCTAACATACTAAACTTGCTGGCGGACCTTCTCTTGGTGTTCGGCGGTGGTTCTCTGCCGCGATGGACCCATTTCCTGCGATCGGTGCCGGCCCTCGGTGCTCCGGGCTCGGCGCTCGCGACGAGTCTCTCTCTGTTGCTCCAGCTCGCGATCATTCTATGCGCAGTCTCGCGAGTATCCGCGGTTCAATCAGACGTATCCCGCAGACCCAATTTCGACGAGATTCGTATCGCTGTTCGTGTCGGAACACCGATCGGAATAAACCGGTGCGCGGACGTAGGAGTCCTTCTCGTCGCGGGCATCGTCGGCGGACGCATCGGCTCCGTGGATCTAGCAGCTCACCAAATCGCGATGACGCTCGTCAACATCATCTACACAATCGCCATCGGACTCGCTGGCGCGGGCGCTGTCCGCGTCGCGTATGCTGTGGGGGCTCGCGACGAAAAGAGGCTTGGCCTGGCGGGCCGAGTTGCGTTCTTCAGCACCCTCGCGATCATGTTAGTTCTCGCTCTTCCCGTGCTGACCCTTCGAACACACATCGCCTCGCTCTTTACGGATCGGCGTTCCATCATTGACGCTTGCGGACCACTCATCGCTTGGGCGAGTCTATACCTCGTAGTTCAAGGTCTTAAGGTGGTAGGTGGCGCAGTCATCCGAGGTGTCGGGAATACGCGTGCGATTCTCTTGCCCACATTGGTTGGGCAGTATGGCGTCGGTCTCCCAATCGCGATCGCACTCGCTTTGGTGATCGGTGACGGCATGCCCGGACTTTGGGCCGGTCTCACCCTCGGCTCCTCGTGTACAGCAATCGCTCTCGTACTAGTCTTCCGCAGGCTCATTGTTGGGTCGATTGTGCCCCTTGAAGCTCGCGCACAACGCTGATCGCTTACATTGCGGTGTGCCCGGCTATTCCTCCGTCGAAGAATTCATCACGCACGCTCTCGAAAAGGAGGTCGCGCTGAATGCAGGCGGAAGCCTGCCAATCCCGAACTGCTCGATGCCGGAGCGGCCGGCATGACCCGGCGCCGAGACGCGGCGGGCTGGCCAGCTTCGGACCAAGCGCGTTGGCACGCGCACTGCACTTAAACACGAACATGAAAACCAAGCAGCCTCGGAGGGGAGCGTGTAATGGAGCTCGATTTTGCTCTACGGTGCTTGCAGCAGGTAGCCACGGTCCTTTCGCACCGGTCTCGGGTTGACGCGCTAGTTGTTGTCGCCGCCGGTGCGGCGCTCGTGGCCGGCCCACTGGTCAGCTCGTGCGGGGGTCGCAGCGCGCCGGCTAGCGTCGGCGCAATTCGCCTCGTAGACATCTATAAGCCCGAGATGCTCCATGGCTCGGTTGCCAGCAGCACTCCCCCCAGGAAGACCGAATGGCGCTTCGACCGGCCGTCGCCGGCACCGCCCTCGAAGGAATTCGCCGCGACGCGCGGTTGGGAGGCTGGGCTGAACGTGTCCGGTTTCACGATCCGCGACGGCGTGCTGAGGGGAAGCTCCTCGTCCGAGTACCCGGTGATCGCCATAGAACGCACACAGGACCTCAATTCTCCCGATCAGTTCCATTCGATCGAGATTCGCATGAAGGTCTCAGCCGGTAATACCGTCTCGGTGGGAACGCGGGGACCCGAACCATTCATGTGGCCCGACATCGAGCGTCGACTTAAGCAAAATCCGTTTTGGATGTTGGCTCGCGAGCGCTGGGCTTCGGCTCCACTTATCCCCGGCGGTGAGGTGCAGACCTACACCGTGAGAAATAACGGACCGCTGCCCCTCGCCCGAGTCGGGAGGATCTTCATCCGACCGACCGACGTGGCCGGCGCGACCTTCGAAATTGAGTCGGTGAGACTCATCACACGCAAGGAGTACCTCGAAACCGTGCCGTCAGGCGTCGGCTTTCAGGGTCTGAGTGAGATTTACCGCCAGTCGCTGGTTAGCCGCGCGCCAGAGGCGCTGACCTTTGAGGTGGCGGTGCCGAAGCGCGCCTGGCTCGACCTGAGCATTGGCACAATCGACGATCAGCCGCTGACATTTAAAGTCTCCGTGAACCCAGACGGGAGCGGGGCCGGCCAGGTGCTCCGTGAAGAGACAATCACTACACCGTATCGGTGGCGGCGGACAGCGCTCGAGCTCGGCCGATTCTCAGGCCAGAAAGTGAGCCTGACCCTGGCGCTCATCGGCGAGGCCGGTACCATCGGGCTGTGGGGTGCGCCAGTGATCCGGACGCATGTGCCGCCGGAGGCGTCGAGTGGGGCCGCGTGCCCGCAGGCTGTGATCTGGATTCACGCGGATACGCTGCGGCCGGATCATCTGTCGCTGTATGGTGCAAGCCGGGACACGGCGCCGTTCCTTCGTAAGCTTGCCGCTGAAGGAGTGACCTTCGACCGCGCAATGTCTCAAGCCACCTGGACGCACCCGTCGTCAGCATCGTTCCTCACGTCGCTGTATCCGACGACGAACGGTGTTGCGAGAGATACGGACCGGCTTCCCGCGTCGGTTATGACAATAGCAGAGATGTATCAAAGCGCGGGATACGCAACCGTATCGTACTCATCAGTCCCCTGGACAGGGCAGACCACGAACCTGCACAGGGGCTTTGAGGAGGTCCACGAATCGACGTCGCAAAACGATCGAGTGTACAGCAGCAAAACGGCGCGCGAATACGTGGACCGCGCTATCGACTGGATCGAAACCCATAAGGACGTGCCATTTTTCATGTATCTGCACGTATTCGATCCACACTCGCCGTTCGAGGCGAGACGTCCGTACGATTTGATGTGGGCCGACCCGCAGAAACGCGACGAGCACCTCAAGCAGCGCGACGTCCTGCGTAAGACCATCAAGGAGCCTGGCATGCGGCATACGGGGTTGGCCACGGTTGAAGAGATGAAGCAAGCCAGCATCGACCCAAAGATCTATCTTGCATACGAGAAGGACTGGTACGACGGATCGATTCGAGGCCTCGACGCCGAAGTCGCGCGTCTTTTCGAACGGCTGCGCCAGAGCGGGCTGGACGAACGCACGGCGGTCGTGTTCATGAGCGACCACGGCGAGGAATTCCACGAGCATGGGCGCGTGTGGCACGGCCACAGCGCCTATGGCGAGCTGGCTCACGTGCCGCTCGTCATCCGCTGGCGGGCGGGCGTCGCCCGCGGCACGCGAGTGGACGAGGTCGTCCAATTGATCGACATCATGCCGACGCTTCTCGACTTCAGTGGACTGCCGCACCCGAAAGGCATTCAGGGACAATCGTTGGTCCCACTGCTGAAGATGAAGGCGGGAACCTCAGCATCCTGGAAGCGCCGGCCTGCGACTACCGAAGAGCAGCCGAGGCGGCTCGACACTGACGCGCCCGACCCGAAGCACGAGCGAGACTCGAGCTGGCAGTCCTTCGCCATCAACGACGGCGAATGGAAGTTGATCCGTCACACCATCCGGCCGGAGGGGCGTCCCGAATACGAGCTGTTCGACGCGAAGCGCGACCTGCTCGATCAGCGAAACGTGTCGGCTGAGCACCCGGATGTCGTGCAGCGGCTCGCGAAGACCCTCGATGGCTGGCATGAGATGGCGCTCGCGGCGAGGCTCAAACCGGACACCGAACCGATGAAGGGCATCTCGTCCGAGCAACTGCAGAAGCTCAAGAGCCTCGGCTATGTCAGATAGCCAAATAGCCGAGCACGGCTGGAGGAGTGCCCGGCGTCGCCCAAGAGACAAGTGCGGGTAACGCGCTCCGGTCTATCTGTCTTGTCAGCAACTGTGTCTTTTCGACACAACCTTGTGCGGTTTCGGCACAATATTGTGTCCGAAGTGGGCATCCGTTTCTGACGTTGCATAGGTGGTAAGCCGCGCCGTATCTCGCAACGATCCGAAACTCGCACGCCCGTCGAGCGACGACTGAGCTTGGCATCCCCCTTGCCGTGTCCCAGGCGGCATGGGCACCTGGGCATGAGGAGAAGAAAGTTTCGACGTTCGAGCGCACTGAAGGTCGACGACATCAGCTGAACCCGCATCTTGCCTGGGCGAGAGCCCGCTGAGGAGATTGGTGAGCTGATCGAACCGGAATGATGCGCTCGAGCCCGATGGGAGGTTAACGAGTCCTTCTCTGCATCGTGCAGGGAAAGACAAACATGAAATGGCACTCGTGCTTGACACGAGGCCCATTCATGGGAGGAAGAGAATGACCCGTATCTCCGTCAGACGCAACCCAGACCAGCCTAAGTTTGCGGAGCACGAGTGCGTGGTGAACCGTCTGTGCAACCAAGTCGGCAGCCTCACGCAAAGCAGCGCCATGCTCGCCAGTTGGACATTGACCATTCCTGACCTCTTGGGAAAGGTTCTATTTGCACGTCATCTCTATATCGACACGCGCAGCATGGGGGCCCTTCTGACCAGGCTTGAGGAGTTGGGGGCGCATCCCGTCAAGGTGCTCGGTGAAGTGATCGAAGTGCCACGCCCTAAAGACTTGGCACAAGCACTCCAGTACCTGTATTTCCGATTCAAGCAGGATAGCCTGGACCAGGTCCAAACTGATTTAGCGGCAACGAAGAGGGTGTGGGACGATCCAACTCGCTGGGTATTGGAACGTCTAGGAACAGACCTGCGTGCTCAGAAAGAGGAGGCTAGCCTTCTGGCTTCGAGGCTCGGCTTGGTGGTCGGCCCAGGCCTTGCCGATTCTCTACCTGAGCGAGGGCCCGCCGTGCCCGCCCTTCCAGCCCGGAGCGAGCACTTTGTTATTGTTGACAAGCGACCAGTCCTCCAGTCGCTGGCGAGTGCCGCAGATAGAATGGCTCAAAGACTTCAGCAATTCTTGATGCACGTCGAGGTTCCGTCCATTGAGATGTCCGCTAGAAATGTCCTCGATAATGAGGGCTTGCCGTGGGATTTCATCATAGACATGGCGAGGCAATGCTGGGACGAAGGTCGTCACTGCCAGGCCGTTCTTGACGCGATCGCTTCCTGCGGGGACGTTCTGGAGCGGTATCCGATCGATCACACTCTGTGGCGCATGACTAGGAATCAACCATTGAAAATGCGACTCATGCTGACGCAGCGAATCGGAGAATGGGTGGGCGTTGATGCCCTTCTCGACCTAGCCGACAAATACGATTCCGACGGGATTCGCGGTGTTTCTGAAATGCTACGTTTCATGGCCCTGGACGAGACGGGTCACGTCCGTCAAGGAAACAAGTGGCTGCGGACCTTGGTTGGTGATGAGGAACTTCTGGAGCTCCAGCAGCAAGCGGATGCGTTGCGACGGCAGTTTGGCGAGCCAACGACTGATAAACGGACCTTTCCCTTTCACCGCTGGGCTTGTGAACTGTCAGGATTCACGGACGAAGAGACGCGTCAACTTGCTGCCGCTTCGCCGAAAGAAGCTGCCGACTGCCGCGGCAAGTGAGACAATGTCTATCGCGGGCGATTGCTGAGTCAATGTAGACGGCGAACGAGAGGGGAGCGCGATCAATCCTTCAATTAAATTAAACATCGCTTGAGCTTAATCTCCGCTGCCAGTCGCCGTCCGGGTCCGTCGAGGCGGACGCGTTGCGAGGTCGCCAACGGCCATGAAATTCCAATTTAGTAACGGTTTGATCCAGGACATCATTTGCGCCCCCGATGCCATCTCCCGCATCAATGATTCCCTGGACAAACTTTGCATAACGCGGGCCATGCTGGTCTGCGGCCCTACCCTTCTGTGCAAATCGGACGTGGTGCAACGGGTACAGAATGCTCTTGGTGAACGCTGCATCGGCCTTTTTTCTAGAGTAGCCCCCCACTCGCCGGTCGAAGTTCTCCAGGAAGCCGTGGCCCTAGCCCGAGAGCTGAATCCCGATGCCCTGGTGAGCGTTGGAGGTGGCAGCACCCATGACACCAGTAAAGGCATCGCCCTACTGTTCGCCGAAGGCGGGAATATCCACGACTACGAGTGTCACTTCGAGCCACCGGACCGGATTTTCATACCTGAGACTGCCCGCCCGAAGATACCGATCATCAGTGTGCCTACCACCATGGGGGGCGCGGAGTTTAGCCGCGGCGGCGGCGGATTCACCGATAAAGCTCTTGGTCGCAAAATTCTGGTGTCTGGGCAAGGCAACACTCATAAAGTTGTCATCATCGACGGCAAGGCCCTGGCTACCACGCCGATGCCCATCCTCCTCTCCACCGCCATGGGCCAGTTCCGTATAGCTGTAGAGAGCATCTACTCCACTGCTCACAATCCCATTGGAGACGCCTTGGCGCTAAAGGCAATCGAAATGTTGGTGCATTACCTGCCCCGATGTGCACAACGAGACCTGGATGATTTACTGAACACCAAGACCGCGGCCTGCATGGCCGCGTTGTCGGTGGGTGGCCTGGGTTTGAATTCCGCCATGGCGCACCAGCTGGGGGGCCTTTACGATGTTCCCCACGGCGAGGCGAATGCCGTTCTTCTGCCGCACACGATGCGTTTCAACCTGGACGCCAGCGCCGATCGGCAGGCGCTGATCGCCGAGGCCATGGGGATACACACTGCTGGCATGACTCAGGAGCAAGCCGGTCTCGCCGCCGCCGATTCAGTGGCGCAGCTATCCCGCGGGCTGGGGCTACCGTCCACGCTTCGCGCAGTAGGAGTGCCGGAGGAGGGGCTGGAGTTGATCGCCTCGGCTACGCTGCATGACCGAGCTCTGGCTACCAACCCTAAGCCGATAGCCGACGCCATTCCAATCATCGGCGTCCTCCGAGAAGCATGGTGATAGCCCTACGAGGGCCGTCCGAAAGCGTGCGGGCACCGAGCCGCGCCACAGGGTGCTTGACGGCTGAGAAGGGTCGCGTGGAAGTCCTCGAAGAACGAAGCTGGCCGACGTCATCAGCTCGTAACGTGATCTTGTTGCACCGCTGATCATCGACCATGGTTCGAAGCGGCCGCACGCACAAAAGGTCGCCAGGACAGCTCCGTCGAGGTCCGGGATCGCCCTTTCTCAGCCCCCATCCGTACCGCCGTCGACCGGTACGCTGCACGACAAACCACAGGATGTGCCGGCCCTGAATGTCTCACTGCATACGGAGTGGGAATTGAACGCAGCGCAGTCCGCAGTCGTGGTGCACGGCGGCGGAGGTCGATGGTTGCAACTGTTCGCGCCGCCATCCAGAGAAAAGCAATCATCGCCGCAAGCGCAATCAGCGCTTGTAGAGCAACCGTGGTCGACGACGTCCACCGGGCACGCGAGCCAGAGCATCACGACCATCGAGGCTAGCAACAGCGCTCCGGCCCTCATGGCGAATCCCCGCAGCGCAGATAGCGCATTGCCTTGCGCACCTCCGGCCCATATCGACCGTCGCGAAAATGGCCGAGGTGGTGCCGCCAGTGCTCGCAGGCCCTCACCGAATCGGACAGCTGATGCGTGAGGATAGAGCCGAGCTCGTAGCTGAAGCGCTCACGCGTCTCACGATGCAGGTTTGACTTGAGGCGGATCTTTAGAAACTGGACCGCATCCTCGTATTGACCGCGACTACGCAACTCGTCCACTCGCTGCAAGACCTCCTCTACGTCTGCATAGGTGAAAGGAGGCCGGGCTGATGAAATCTCGTGGCTCTCAGCGGGAGGAGGTTTCGGGGCTGGAGTGCTCGGCTGGGAAGCATCGGGCGGCAGAGGCCAGAAGAGTTCACCGCTGCCGACGAGAGTTCGCTCGCGCCCGTCCACAGCGCGGAAGCGGATGGAGCCTGCGAACAATTCCACCGACCCGCCATCCGGCCTTTGGCGCACCCGGAAACGCGTTCCGAGCACCTCGATGACCCCGTGCGATACGAGGACCTGAGCCGGATGCGCGCCGACCGGCCGCTTCGAGACCAGAAACGTAGCGGTGCCAGAGAGCAATCTTACGCCTTGGTGTTCCTTTCGGAGTTTGATGGGCGCGTCCACAGCGATCCGCTCGCCGTTCGGGCCGTCGATCAGATCGCAGTGCCCCTCCATCACATGCACCGTCCGCTCACTCTCGATGCGAGCGCTGAAATCCGCGCTGCGGTTAGCGACCTCATACTCGCCCAGATGCGAAGGGGCGCGCGCGCGCCAGATTCCTAAGAGAGCCAACGCTACGGCGGCAGCGGCACCGCACGCGGCGACCCAAGGCCGCGGCGTAGTGCGGCGGGGGCCAAAGAGACGCTTGCGGAGCCGGAACTCCGCTGCGGCCGAGGGAGCCTGGCGGCGGTAAATCTCCTCGGCCTCGAGCAGGCCATTGCGCAGGTCACGTCGTTCCATCGTTCACCTGCCATCCCGCTGCCTGCAGTCGAGCCTCGGCTCGCGACACGAGTTTCGAGACGTAACCCTTGGACATGCTCAGCGTCTCGGCGAGGCGCGAATGACGGCGGCAAGCTCGACGCCGGCTTCGACGGAGGATCCCTGGACGGCGGCATTTGTGTCGGCGGTAGGGTCTGCGTCGGTCGCTACGCCGTGTACGAGCTCGCATTTAGTCATCCGAGTGCGGCGCTCGCCAATCCATGGGCGCAAGTGACGGTCTCCGTCACATTCACCTCGCCGTCGCGGACCTTCACCGTCGGCGGGTTTTACTACGACACGAACACGTGGAAGGCGCGTGTGGCGCCCGACCAGCTCGGGATTTGGTCATGGCAGGCGACGCTCCAGGATAGCCAACAAGGCAACGCTACATTCAGCGGCAGCTTCGAAGTCATCGACACGGGCGAGCCCGGGTTTCTCCGGGTCAATCCGTCGAACCCCCGGAGGCTGGTGATGTCGAACGGGCGACCCTACACGCCGGTCGGCTTCAACGACTGCATGCCCGACAGACTCACCCCCAGCTGCTGCGAGCCCCGGACGCGCCACGGCGTGCCCTGGCCATTTAGCGCAATGGGTTTCGATGGTGACTTCCGCTGGCCGACCGGATGCACGACGCCCATCGCCGCGTGCTGGGGAGGCACTTTCGCATGTCCTCGAGCCGATTGCCCCGTCGGCGACACCGGTTGCTGCTCACCGACAGATGCCTGTTGCCAGGCGAATGGTTGGTCTACGGATATCGAGACCTACCTGACCGCGTACGGCGCCGCCGGTTTTAACCTCTTCCGATGGGGCTCCGACAACTGCTCGTTCGGCCTCTTCCAGACAATCGATCCGGCCGGCAACGTGTACAAGCTCACCGAGGGACAGTGGGCGGACGAGCTGTTCCGACGACTGCGCGCGCACGGATTCCGCGTGTTCATGACGATGTGGCTATCCCCGGCATTCTCCTTTCCGACGCCCTCCCAACAGGCTGCCGAGATCGCCTATGCCAATTATGTTGTCGACCGATATGGCGCCTACATCGACCTCTTCGAGATCTTCAATGAAGGAAGTCCAGACCCGACGTTCGAGAATTGGATGTCCGCTGCCATCAAGGCGAGAGATCCCTATGGTCACTTTGTAACGATGAGCTATCCGGACCCGGCCAATCCTTCTTACATCGACGTGACATCGCCTCATTGGTACTCGGACGATCCGCTCTTGAGCGCCGACCAGGCCACGGTCTCCGAGATCAGCAATTGGCCGACCAACAAGCCGCTGATTTTCGGCGAAGCCGGCGGGGCCAACGAGAACTGGAGCCCGCAGACGCGAGAGCGGATGCGCAAGAAGATGTGGACCGCTTTATTCAATGAAGCGACGCTCGTTTTCTGGAACTCGACCTACGCCAAGGACAACGCGTCGAATCCCGCGAACCAGTACATCGGCCCGCAAGAGCGAGCGGATACCAGAGTCTGGTCCACGTTCGCGTCCGCGCTCGATGTGGATACGGTGATGGCATCGACCTCGACCTCGGCGAACCTGCGTCCTATGGTCTCAAGAGCGCCTCTCACGCTTGGGCATACGTGGTCAACGCTACCGACAACGCGAATCCGACGACCGGGGGAACCCTGACGTTGACGAGCCCGATCGCAGGGACGGCGACCTTCGTCTCGCCCTCCGATGGCGGCGTGCTTGGCACGACAGCTGTCACCACAGGCTCGAACACGTTGCCGCTGCCACCTTTCGTGGCCGACCTCGCCGTTCGGATCGGCCCATAGGTGGCGGGGATGCTCCGCCAAGCTCATCAAGCCGCGACGCAAATCGTGTGCCGGCGAAAAATGCGGTTCTTGGCACCTGAAATCAATTGAAACAAAATCTCAACACGCGGCCGAATTGTTGGTCTGGAGACTTTGTCTTGACCCGGCACCTGCGCGAGCATGCCGAAAGCGCGGCGACACGTGCGCTCCGCCGCTGCTAACGCGAGCCCGACAATCCTGCAGGCCACGCCCTGCGCGGCCACGCGATCGCGGCGGTGCGCATGGCCCACACCAGTGTGCCGTCACCGCGCGCGTGCCGCTCGAAGGCCTTGCGCACGCGCTCCTCGAAAGCAGGCCGATCCGCCACGCCGTGCACGACAAAGGATGTCGCGCGCACGCGCCCGATCACCGCCTCCCAGCGGAGCACCTCCTGGACGGGGAACTCGACGCTGACCGCGCCGGGAAGGGCAGCGGCGACGATCGGCGCGCGCGGGTCGTGGCGAAGGTCGCTGAGGTCGGCGCGATAATCGCGGGACCAGGTGATCAGGAGGTCATCGTATTCGTCGTTGAAAGGATTCGACACGCGCAGGTTCCACAGCGCGCAGGCCCATCCGCCCGGCGCGACGATGCGGTCCACCTCGGCCAGCGCGACCTCGAGAGGGAACCAGTGGAACGCCTGCGCAGCGGTGACCAGGCGCACTGACCCGCCCGCGAGCCCGGTGCAAGTTGCATCGGCCAGCACGTAAGCGGGACCGCAGCCCGCCTTGCGCGCGACGGCCAGCATGTCGGGGTTAGGGTCGATGCCGACCACCGCTAAGCCGCGCGCGGCGACGAGGCGGCTGAAGATCCCGGTCCCACAGCCCAGGTCGGCTACGCGGGCGCCGGCGGCGATGCCGGTCGTCGCAGCGAGCCAGTCGAGCACTGCGCTGGGATAGCCCGGGCGGAACCGGTCGTAGGCGTCGGCCACGGCTGTGAAGCGTTCGCTGGAATCCTTCATTTGTCGATTACGCACCGTCCGCAGCCGTGTTGCTGGCGCCTGGCTCGCAAGGGCAATGCCAGGCTCAGTGGTCGCTCGAAACGCGCGGGATCCGTCCGGCGCGGCTAGCTCGAAATACTTACCTACGCAACATCAGAATGGATCATTCCGGTTCGGCCCCATATTGTGCCGAAACCGCACCATATTGTGTCGAAGCCGCACGGTGGTTGACACGATGGATAGACCCGAGACCAGTTGAGTCGCAGTTGTCGCTCTTGGGCGAGACTGCGCACGCAAATAGGATTTATGGGTGCGGCGGCGAGCTCGAGTGGGGATACGAAGAAATTGTCATTGTAGTCTGATTGTCTATCCACGTCCGGACCACGAATGGGCGAGCTGAGATCAAATCGATCTGGTCCATCATCCACAGTCGCAGGGCTCCATCGAAGCCCGCCGACGCAAGAGTCCGTCCGTCTGGGGAGAATACGACCCTAAGCACATACCCGTCATGTGCTCGCAACAGCCGACTGGCATCTGCTTCCACATCCCAGATATTGATCGTGCCGTCGGACGCGCCGATTGCCAACCGGTTGCTCGACGGCGAAAAGGCCATTTTGAGGCGGGTGTCGCTTGCGACATTGCCCTGACGCCAAACGCGACCCGTTGTCAGGTTCCACACTTTGATTTTGCCGCTTGCATCCACCGCCGCAACCAGGCTGCTGTCCGACGAGAACGCGATCGCCACTGCGGTCGCATCTCGCTCATCGAGGACTCGAGTGATGTCGTCATCGAGACTCCAGACGCGTAGGCCCGCGCCTTGACTACTCAATGCAAGCTTCCGCGCGTCTCCTGAAAATGCAGTGGCGATCGCTTGATCCGGATAACGGTCGGACTCTCGATGGACACCTTTCGAAAGATCCCATACATGGACCTTTCCGCCGCCGACTCCGCATATCTTTTCACCCCCTGGGGAAAAGGCCGCTGCGGTCAATTCGCTCGGAACCTCGGCTAACAACTCGTTCCGGCCGGATCCAATTTCGTACCGCCGTATACCATCTTGAGACACAAGGATGATTGTTTTGCGATCGCGTTCAAATCTGAGCGCAAGCACTACCGCTAGGCTGGTAACCGATTGGCTTAATCCCGAAGTGACATCCCAAAGTTTCACCGTCTTGTCCCAGGCTGCCGACGCCAAGAGACTGTTGTCATGGGAGAACGCGAGTGCCGAGATCACACTGGTGTGTCCAGCCAAATGCTGGCTTCGATCACCGCTGAGCGCCGCCACTCGCACCACGCCGCTATGAGAGCCTGTCGCAAGCAGCGTTCCGTCATCCGAGAAGATGGTTTCGCCGAGTCCTGCGAGTGTTCCTGTAGTCGATTGTGGAGTCGGTTCTAGAATGGCAGCATTGGGCGTACTGAGATCCCATATGCGCGCCCCATCGTCACCGGTTGAGGCTAACCACCGTCCATCCGGGGACAGGTGGATGGAATGTATAACCCGACCCTCATGTCCCAGGAGCTTGCGACTGGTCATTGATTGCAATTCCCACAGCCGCACGACACCATCGAACCCTGCCGATACCAAGAATTTGCCATCCGGCAGAAATGCCAGCTTATAAACCGCTTGCTCGTGTCCTCGTAAAATGCGGCTGCCACCACCGGCAAGGTCCCAGATGCGCACCGTTTTGTCGCGGCCTGCCGAAGCGAGTATCCGCCCGTTCGCAGAAAAGATCACCACTGTCGGTACACCTTCGTGACCGGAAAAAACCCGCGCGCGATGGGTTGCTAAATCCCAGAGCCGTACGGTGTTGTCGAGGCTCGAGGAGGCCAGCAGCTTGCCATCGGGTGAAAAGGAAAGACCCACAACCGGGCGACGGTGCCCGATCAGGGTGGCGCGGTTTTGGGTGTGAAGGTTTCGAAGCTCGATCGTGCCGTCTTTCGTAGCAATGGCCAGGGTATCGCCGGTCGGGGAAAACGTGGCGTATTCGCCGACGAAGACGATGCTCTGGGACGTGGTCATGTCCCAGACCCGCGTCAGACCTCCTTCCTCGTGAGTAGAGAGAAACCTACCATCAGGTGAAAACCCTTCGAGGTAAAGCTTGCCATCGCTCCTCAGGTCGATGCGTTCACCAGAGGGCAGCTTCCAAACGTGTATGAAAGAGTTGCGTTGACCGGCAGCGGCAAGCATGCCTCCATCGCGTGAGAACTCCAAGCTATTAATGTCGTGGTCCGCAGAAAGCGACTTAAGGACGCTGCCGGTCAACAGATCGGCAATTTGAACACTTCGTCCGTCGGCCGCCCATGCAAACGTTGCTGACGATGGTGAAAAAGCTACTGCTCGGGCGCCGTTGAGGACATGTTTGGCGATTCCTCGGCTCACTGCATCTGTGGCGATATCCCGAGCTTGCTCCCATGTTCCGGAGCGTCCTTCGTATCGTTTCAGCCACGCCAATGAAGCGGTGGGGTCCCGATCCAACGAAGTACGAGCCTGGACGATGGTCAGCTCGTCAATTGTTGACCGCGCCAAGTTTCGCTCTCGGATGATCGCCCGAAGACTCGTCCAACCGGCGGCTAGCGCGATCAGAAAAGACGCAAGCAGGACCGAGAGCAGGGTGCGATGACGCGTGATCCAACGCGAAAAGATCGTAAACGTAGAATAGTGTCGCGCGCTAATCAGCTGGCCGGTTTGGAACCGCGTCAGATCCGCGGCCAGATGTTCTGCACTCGAATAGCGGGACAATTTGTCCCTCGCCATTGCTTTGTGCACAATCGTCACCAGATCCTCGGGTGCAAAGGGTTGACGACGCTCGATCGGTACGGGCGGTCCGGCTCTGACATCCTTGAGCGTATTCTCGGTGGCCTGGGTTGAATACGGCGGTACCCCCGCCAGCAAGTGATAAAGCATCGCCCCAAGCGCATACACGTCAGCGCTTTCATCGACCGCTTCGCCTCGCGCTTGCTCAGGTGCCATATAAGCCGGAGTTCCGACCACAGTGCCAGCGAGCGTTTTATCGTCGATGCCTGGCTGAAGGCCTGCGGTCGCGGCGTCTTCCCGATGCTGAAGCTCCTTGGCCGCGCCCCAGTCGATGACCACCGTCTCGCCGAAAGAGCCGATCATCACATTCGACGGCTTCAAATCTCGGTGAATGACGCCACGGCTATGTGCATAGGCCACAGTTTCTGCCACCGCGATCAGGCTCGGCAGTAAAGCCAACCGCTCTTCCAATGTGTGTTTGTCTGTAATCAGCTCCTTGAGCGAACGACCCGACACGAGTTTCATGGAATAAAACAACTGACCCGTTGGCCACCGGCCGAGCTCGTGAACGGGAACAACACCTGGATGCTGCAACCGAGCCGTAAGCGTTGCCTCGCGGACGAACCGCGCTTCAAGCTCGTAGCCTTCAGTCAGCAGCTCTTTGATCGCGACCGGCCGTCCCAGTCGTCGGTCGACCGCTGCGAAGATTCGACCTAGGCCTCCACGGCCTTTTTCGCCGGAAATGACATACGCGTCAGGTGTCACCACCTCCACACTGGCGAGCTCGGTGGGAAAACGGTCGAGAGCGCTCGGCGTGGGACGCGTCGAAGCAGCAGTAGCATCAGCTGAGCCGACCGCCGCCTGAATCGAATCCGAACCAGCGCCAGAAGCATGATTCGGGGATGTCTTATCGCCCACGCAACACCTGCCCACTTGCATTCGAGCTAGTGCATCCGTTCAGCGACCGTGCCACGACCGCGGCTCACTCATCCCCCAATGATTCACACTCAGAAGCTTTGGATTGGCTTTGCGCCTTGCGCGGGCGCGGTATGGAGAACGCATCCATCCGCACAATCAGCGCCTTGCGCGAGATGCCCAACAGCCGCGCTGCCTTGCTCTGGTTTCCGTCGCACTGTTTTAAAGCATCGATCACCAGTCGCCGTTCAAGCTCTGATCGGCGCTGGCGGAGCGTGAGGGCGAGCGATTCCGATTCGTGACCCGCTACCTCTTCCATCACAGAAACGCTGCGATCCAGCAGCAGGTGCTCGGCGGTGATCGCTGTCCCGCTGCAGAGCAAAACGGCGCGGCTGATCACATTCTTCAGCTCACGCACGTTGCCGGGCCACGGATAGCTCTCGAGCAGCTCGATGGCATCGGCCGAAAGCGACGGGATTACGTCGCGGTATTCACCCCGGCAGGCCTCGGCAATGAAATAGCGGGCGAGCGGCTCAATCTCGGCGCGCCGCTCGCGCAGCGGCGGGATGGCTATGGTAACACCAGCGAGGCGATAGAACAGGTCGCGCCGGAAGCTACCCTGTGCTGCTTCGGTGGTGAGGTCGCGGTTGGTCGCCGCGATGAAGCGAACATCGATATCGATCGGCTTACGACCGCCGATGCGCAGGACTTGGCTATGCTCAAGGGCACGTAGAAGTCGAGCCTGCACGCCTGGGGGGAACTCCCCGACCTCGTCGAGAAAAACGGTCCCGCCCTGCGCGCTCTCGAGCAGCCCCGGCACGGTCCGATCGGCACCTGTGAAAGCACCCTTCTCGTGCCCAAAGAGCTCGCTATCAGCGAGGGACTCGGTGAAGGCAGCGCAATTGACACAAACCAGCGGCTTCGTCGCGCGCCGGGACAGTTGATGAAGTCGCCGGGCGTAGACCTCCTTCCCCACCCCGGTTTCGCCGGTCAACAGGACGCTTATCGAGCTATCGGCGACGCGCGCGATCATACCCTGAAGCTCGGCTGTGCCTGCGTGCTCGAGGGGAAGAAGACTTGGGGGTGAGTGGTCCGCATCCTCGAGAACGTTGGCGCGCCGGAGCAGAGTGTCGGCGTCGCAGCCATCAAGCGGGTAATGCGCCACGCCCCACGCTGGTTTCATGCCGACCGCCTCCAGGCGAGCTACCAGCGCACTCAGTCGCCGAGTGGCTTCTGACGCGTGGGTGTCGATCAGCAGCGCCTCATAATCTCCTGGAACCTGGACCGCCAGCACGTCGCCGGTGCGCAAGTAGCGGTCGGCCGAACCGGTCACGAGGGCGGTGTCATTGCTCCGCCGCAGCCGAATGCACGCGACGGTGAACTCAACGTTGCGGCGGTGAGAGCCTTGGCCGCACTCCTCTTGTAACCGAGCGTGGAAGTCATCATGCGTCCACAGATATCTGCATCGCGACCACTGTCTTAGCTGAACCAGCAAAGCGGAGTCGCCCGCCTCGATCAGATCACCCGCGGCAAAAGGTGTCGGCTCGTGGGGCGGGATCCGTCCGCCGCGGACTAGGGTCCCGTTGGAGCTACCCAGATCCTCCACCAGCAGCCGACTGCCGATGTGCAGCGCGAGATGTCGTCGAGACACGCTTGGAGAGTTGATATGGAGGTCGCATTGGGTCGATCGGCCCAGCGACAAACGGCCTTGATTGGGAAGCAGGTGAGTGACGAGCAGACCACGCCGCGCCACCAGCAGCATGAGGCGGCTGTCGTCAGCGCCACTGTTTATCGTCGTTAGGGTCCGCTCGCTTGAACCGAGATCGACGTGCATGGCAAACGCCTCGCGTCGACTCTCGCCTATTCGCGCCCGCGAGTCTATCAGGTTGTTCAGTTGCGAGACGGAGGCGGAGACCCGGGATCCAGCAAGCCGTTGGAAGGAAGCCTAATGAACAGACTAACTTTCCGACACTTCTGCGAGCCTCTTTGGTTTGACCGGCGATACATGGTCGGTCAGGTATTTCCCTGAAAAGCAGGCGCTGCAAAAGGTGGCCCATTCGACGTCGCCCACGGCGCTTCCCAATCCCTCGAGGGACAGGTATTCCAGGCTATCCGCGGTGATGTATCGAGCGATCTCCCCCACGCTTTGATTCGAAGCGATGAGCTCTTGGCGAGAGGGCGTGTCGATCCCGTAGTAACACGGCCAGCGGATGGGCGGGCTGGAGATGCGCAGGTGCACCTGGCGAGCACCCGCAGCGCGAAGCATGGTCACGATCTTTCGCGAAGTGGTGCCCCGAACAATCGAATCGTCGACTACCACGACTCGCTTGCCCTTAAGCACGGCCCGAACGGCCGACAGCTTGAGCTTGACGCCGAAGTGACGGATTGACTGCTGCGGCTCGATGAAGGTTCGGCCCACGTAAACGCTGCGAATCAGACCGACGTCGTACGGGATTTCGCTGACCTGCGAGTAACCGACCGCCGCTGGCACTCCGGAGTCGGGGACGGCGATTACCAAATCCGCCTCAGCGGGTTGCTCGCGCGCGAGCTGCATTCCCAATTTTTTGCGAACCTCGTAAACGGACAATCCGAAGAGGACGGACTCCGGCTTGGCAAAGTAAACATGCTCGAAGATGCAACGGCCCAGCCGCGTGCGCTCGAGTGGGAAGCTGCTTCGCATTCCGCCCTGGTCAATCACCAGCAACTCGCCCGGCTCGATCTCTCGCATCATCTCCGCTTCGATCAGATCGAGGGCGGTCGTTTCCGAGGCGAGCACAAAGGCATTCCGCAAGCGCCCGAGCACCAGGGGACGGAACCCGTAACCGTCTCGCACCGCAATCAATTGGCGTTCAGTTAGCAGGAGCAGCGAGTACGCGCCCCGCACCTTTCGGAGTGCGTGGACTACGTTCTGTTCGAACGAGGGCTCTTTGGCGCGGGCGATCAGGTGGACGATCGCTTCGGTGTCCGAGTCCGATTGGAAAATTGCGCCCTCCTGCTCAAGCTCATCTCGAAGCGCTTGGCCGTTGACCAGGTTTCCGTTGTGAGCAATCGCCAAACTTCCGGCGGCATATTGCACCGCGAGCGGTTGAGCGTTCTTCAGCTGGCTCACTCCGGTCGAATATCGGACCTGGCCGATTGCCATTGTCCCCGGCAGGCGGCAGAGCACCTCCGCGGTGAAAGCGTCTGCCACCGACCCCATTTGCCGGTGACTGTGAAGACCGTTTCCGTCCGAGGTGACGATGCCCGCTGAATCTTGCCCGCGGTGCTGAAGCGCATGCAGCCCGAGGTACGTGAGGTGCGCGGCTTGATCATGGCCGAAGATTCCGAAGATTCCGCACATGGCGCGAGCTTGATGCCTCTTCGCGACAAAAAGTTCGCCCGAGGAGCAAGCGCAATGCCAAGCTCGGTGGTGAAACAGCTCGATGCGGTCGGGCTTCATTGTCACGAACTGCGCGGTTTCGATACAATACCGTGCGGTTTCGACACAATATTGAGCCGAAACCAGCATGAAATTCGCGAGCCAACCGAGCAACCACCGAGTTTGGCATTGCCCTTGCTGTTAGGCGAGTTAGATGGTGCCAAGGAACTTCAGTCTGGATTTGCGGGAGCGCGCTGCGAGATTGTTCCGGTGAGCGCCGAGCCCAGGAGTCGTTCAATCAGCCGCTGGCCGAACGAGCTGTTGTACACCTTCGCAATACCGTCCAGGAGCGAGGAGCTCACCGCTGCCCGAACCAGATAACCCGCCACGAACCCGGCGGTGAAACGCCGGCGATGCTGCCAGCGATACCGACGCCAGGCGGAGCGTTCGGATCGCTCACCGCGCAGCACAGAGGCCACGGCCTGCGCAGCGTAGATACCGCTTTGCATCGCCTGCGAAATACCTTCACCGGTCGCATTGTGCGTCACTCGCGCCGCCTCGCCAACCCAAAGCGCACCCGGTGCCGTGCAGTTGGACACCCAGGTCGTGAAGACAATCGGATGCCCCTTGAGCTTTCCCAATTGTCGCGCGCGCCGCAGCGCCTGGCGAAAGTGCGCGTCGATAAATTGATAAAAGACCGCCCGCAGGTCGCGTTCCACCTTCCGGCCGTACTCGTCCTGCGCATCGAGGCAGATGCCGATGTTCACCCGGCTCGGCGTCTCCGGAAACATCCAGCCGTAAAGCGGGGCTACGCGGCGGTCGAAAATCATGTCCAGGCGCCCCGGTGGCAGCTCGGCGTTTTCCCACCATCCCATCATCGTCGAGATGTGCCGCCGCGGCCGCCGGTCAGGTGAGAAGATCGAGTGCGCGCCGTTGGCACAAAGCACGAAACGGCCCCCCACTTGTCGCCCGTCGAAACTCCTGACCCCCACCACGCGCGAGCCGTCGCGCACCAGCTCGGCCGCGCGAAAGCCTTCCTGGATCTTCACCCCGAGCGCTCGGGCGCGGGCCAAGAGGAGATTGTCGAACTCCTTTCGGAGCAGGATGACCGCCGCGCCGTTGGCCGGCATGACGATCTCCCGGTTGCCCGGCGTCACGAACCTCACCCACTTGACGGGGTTCGCTCGCGCCCGGAGCTCCGCGCCGATGCCGAACTCCTCGGCAAGTTGGAGGGCCGCTGGGGACAACCCCGAGCCGCAGGTCTTGTCGCGCGGGAAGTGATCCCGGTCGAGCAACAGCACGTCTGTCACGCCCGCCTGCGCGAGCGCTACCGCCGCCGAGGCCCCGGCCGGACCGGCGCCCACGATGAGCACTTGAGAATCCATCGCCCTTGCTGCTGCGGCTAACGGCCGCGGCAAGAGCATTCAGTGAATCGAGGTGGTGCAGGCTCCGATGTGTTCGGCACCTGTCATCGGCTCGATGCAGGAAGCGCGATCGAGGGAAGCCATACAACAGGAGCGTGCCGTGCTTGCGGGTTCGCTGGTTAATGCCAATTCGGAAAATCCTGGTCGTCGGATCAAGGGCAGTGTACTAGTAATGAAAGCATGTCTTCGTTCCATGAAGAGCAGCTCGCCGAAGAGCTGTCGCAGGAACGCGAGTGGATTCTCGCCGCGATCAACAGCTTGCCGGAAGAGGTCTGGTTCCTGAACGCGGACGGCAAGGTGATCCTGATCAACGATGCTGCTTGTGAGAACCTCGGCGTCTCGCGACAAGAGGCGGAGGGTAAGTCGGCAGCGGACGTGGCTGCCATGCTCGAAGTGTACGCACCGGACGGCACCAAACGTCCGGATAAATTGCCAATCGACCGCGTGCTTGCAGGAAGTGAAGACCGCGGCGACGAGCTGGTGCGCAATTTCAAGACGGGCCAGCTGCGATACCGCCGTTACCGCATGGCTCCCGTTCGCTGTAGCGGACACATCGTCGGAGCAGTGGCCACCGTGCGCGACATCACCGAAAGAAAGCGCGCAGAAGACGCCCTGCGCGAGAGCGAGGAGCGCTTTCGGATCATGGCGGACTGCGCCCCGATGTTCATCTGGGTAACCAACGCTGACGGCGGCAATCGCTTCGTCAACCGGACCTACCGCGAGTACTTCGGCGTGAGCTTTGAGCAGGTAGAAGGGGATGGCTGGCAGCCGTTCTTTCACCCGGACGATGTGGCTGCATACGTCGCCGCATTCATGCGCTCGGTCCGAGAGAGGACACCCTTCAGGGCCGAGGCGCGAGTCCGCCGTGGCGATGGCGAGTGGCGGTGGATCGCAACCGAAGCAGTGCCGCGATTCTCAGAAAGCGGCGAATTCCTCGGTCATGTCGGCACCAGTCTCGACATCACGGAGCGAAAGCAGGCCGAGGAGACGCTGCGCGAGGCAGACCGACGACGAAGTGAGTTTCTCGCGATGCTGTCTCATGAGTTGCGCAATCCGCTCACGCCGGTCCGCAACAGCGTCTACCTCCTCGACAAGAACGCGTCGCTGGACAATCGGGGCCGTCGAGCAGTGGCAATCATCGACCGACAGGTGAGCCACCTCGCCCGCCTAATCGATGACCTTCTCGATGTGATGCGGATAACGCGCGGCAAAATCCGTCTGCAGCTCGCGCGGCTCAACCTGGTGGAGGTGGTGCAGCGAACCGTGGAAGACCATCGAGCGGTGCTTGAACGGCACCACGTCACCCTGCAGCTACCAAAGGAGCCGACTTGGATCGCTGGCGACGCGACGCGGCTCGTCCAAGTGGTCGGCAACCTGCTGAACAATGCAGCGAAGTTTACGCCCGCCGACGGCTCAATCGCGGTGTCGCTCGCGAAAGTGGGCGCTGACGCCGTGGTGGAAATCGCCGACGACGGGATGGGCATGGAGGCGCTGACCATCGGGCAGCTTTTCCAGCCATTCGCCCAGGCGGATCGCGGCCTGGACCGAAGCCAGGGCGGGCTGGGTCTGGGGCTGGCGCTGGTCAAGGGCCTGGTCGATCTGCACGGCGGCGAGGTACGAGCGCACAGCGACGGTCCGGGGCGGGGCTCGCGCTTTACGGTCACGCTCCCGCTCGAGCAGCGAGCGACGCCGGAAGAGCAGGCCGCAGCTTCGCGCGATGAAAAGGCCGAGCGGAGCGTCCTAATCATCGAGGACAATCTGGACGCCGCCGAGAGCTTGGGTCAGGTCCTTGGGCTGGCTGGGCACCATGTGGCGATCGCGTTCAACGGCGCCGAGGGCGTGGCGAAGGCCCATGAGCTCGCGCCGGACATCGTCTTGTGCGATATCGGGCTTCCCGGCGGAATGGACGGATACGCCGTGGCTCGAGCGCTTCGCCACGGTGCTGAGCAGTCATCCGCTTTTCTGGTGGCGCTCACCGGCTACGCTCAACCGGAGGACCAACGCCGGGCACTGGAAGCAGGTTTTGACGCGCACCTCGCCAAACCACCTGATTTGGAGGCGCTCAACCAGATGATTGCGCGAGCACCGGTTCATCAGCCGCGCGGCTAACCGGCGCTCGCAACTGTGCACAGAGATTTTGAGGCCAGCTGCGCAGCGGGTGCATTTGCGCCAATGGAAACGACGTGGTGCGCCTGCTGACGAGCCCCATGGTATCTGTGTCCCGTGCAGGGCAGCGATCGCCGAATAGTCCGGACGATGTGTCCGATGAACTGTCATCCGACCTTGTGCGGCATGCTGGTCAAGGTCGAAGACGGGCGCGTCGTGACCGTCACCGGCGATGAGGAGAATCCGGACAGCCGGGGCTTCCTCTGCATCCGCGGCCACGCCTCTCGCGAGATCATCGGCAACGAAAAGCGCGTGCTCTATCCGCTCGTCCGAGCACATCGTGGAGACGCATTTCGTCGGGCGAGCTGGGACGAGGCGCTCGAGCGGATCGTCGAACGGATGCAGGCCGTGGGCCGTGAGGCGGTGGGAATGTGGTCCGGCCACGGGCTCTTCGCCAACAACTATGGCACCCGAATTCACTCCCACCTGCTGCGCCGTTTCTCGAACCTCTACGGATCTCAGTGGTGGAGCCCGACGATCATTTGCTGGGGGCTCGGCGCGTTCGGCCTCGGCCTCACCGGCGTGCTGGAGACGAATACCAAGGAGGACATGGGCGAGCACGCCGCGCTCATCGTGCTCTGGGGCGCGAATCTGGCGAGCCAACCCAACACCGCACGTCATCTGGCAGCGGCGAAGCGCCACGGTGCGTCCATCGTCACCATCGACGTGCGGGAGACCGAAGCAGCGGCCCAATCCGACGAGGTGCTCCTGCTCCGTCCCGGTACTGACGCCGCGTTGGCGCTCGGGATGATGCACGTCATCGCGTCGGAGCACCTCTGCGATCGCGAATTCGTGGCCTGGCACACCATTGGATTCGACCAGCTCGCTGCCCACGTCGCCCAGCACTCCTTGGCATGGGCGGCCGAGACCAGTGGCATTGCTGCAGAGCGCATTGCCTCGCTCGCACGCCGCTATGCGACGACGAAGCCGGCGATGATCCTCCTTGGCGGCAGCTCGATGCACAAGGGGACGAATGGCTGGCAGGCGGCGCGCGCGGTAAGCTGTCTTCCCGCGCTCACCGGCAACCTGGGCATCGCGGGCGGCGGCCTCGGACCGCGCCACGGGAGCTCAGCGCACGGCCAGGAGCTGGCGAGCATCGTCGCTTCCGAGCGGCGTCCGCCCGGCCGCTACATTCCCAACCAGATGTCGCGCATCACCGAAGCACTCCTCGAGCGGACAGTCCGTGTGCTCCTCCTCTTCGGCACGGACATGCTCTCGTCCTTTGCTGACACCGAGCGCGTGGCTGAGGGCCTCGCGCGCACGGACCTGTGCGTGAGCTACGACCTGTTTCTCAACGACACCGCGCGGCGATTCGCGGACGTCGTCCTGCCGAGCACCTCTTGGCTGGAGGAAGTCGGCTGCAAGAGCACGAACACGCATCTGTATCTGATGCCGCAAATCCTCGATCCACCCGGCGAGGCGCGCTCCACGACGTGGATTCTCAAAGAGCTCGCCCAGCGCGTCGGTCTCAGCGACTTCTTCCCCTGGGAAAACGACGAGGGCCCAATCGATGCGATCCTCGACCATCCGTCCACGGGACATGCGACCGTCGCCGCGCTCCGGCGCGAGGGCGGAATCCGGCCGCTGCGGATCTCGCACGTGGCCTATCCGGACCACGCGTTCCACACGCCATCCGGCAAGGTCGAGCTCTACTCCGAGCGCGCGCGCTCGCTCGGGCTTCCGCCGCTTCCCGTACACGAGACGCTTCCCTCGTCTCCATATCCGCTGGCGTTCCGCCAGGGACGAACGCTGACGCAGTTCCACGGCTTCTATGATCACGGGCGCGCGCTGCCCACGCTGGCCAAGGCGGACGCCGAACCTTTCCTGTGGATCTCCCCCGTCGACGCGGCCGACCGCGGCATCGAAGACGGTGGCGCGATCCGCCTCTACAACGAGCGCGGAGAGTTTCGGGCGCGCGCTCACGTCACCTCCAGGATCCGCGATGGGACGGTATGGATGCGCGACGGCTGGGAGGGCCTCAATCGGCTGACGTCCGGGCAATCATCAATTCCCGACGACGCCGTAGATCTGTTCACGTTTTCCGCGGGACAGGCCTCATTCGACGCGATGGTCGAGGTCGAGACAATCTGAGCTCGAGGCGCGTTTTCTGCGCAAGCGTCGACAGTCACCACTGGCTCAGCACCTCTCCGCGTCGGCAACATTCGACGGCACAGCCCGAGCGCGCTGGAGCAGCTCCGCCTTCTCTGCTTCGTAGCGCTCTCGAAATCGGCTCACATGTAAACGCCACCATTGATATTGATTTGCTGACCGGTGATGTAGTCGCCTTCGGCCGCCAGGAAGGCCACGGCCTTGCCAATCTCCTCGGGCTGCCCAAATCGCCCCATCGGGATCTTGGCCTTGATTTGATCCTGCACGTTGGGTGGAACCTTGCCCAGCATCTCGGTGAGCGTAAAGCCTGGTGCGATCGCATTGACCGTCACGTTGTACTTGGCGAGCTCCAGGGCGGCCGTCTTGGTAAACGCAATAATCCCGCCCTTGCTGGCCGAGTAATTGGCCTGCCCAAAGTTGCCGGCCTGTCCCACGAATGAGCTGATATTGATGATTCGGCCGAACTGCTGATCGCACATCGGCTTGATTGCTGCGCTGGTGCAGTAATACACGCTGTTGAGATTGGTGCTGAGAACTTCCGCCCAATCGTCATCAGTGAGCTTCCTCAGCGACTTGTCGCGGGTAATGCCGGCGTTGTTCACCAGGATGTCCAGCCGGCCCCAGTGCTCCAGCACATTGGCAATCAACGTCCGCGCCTCCTTGGGATTGCTCACGTCCGCGCGCAGCACCAGGCATTCGCCACCTGCTTCTTTGATCTGGTTCGCCACCGCATAAGCCTCGGCCTCGCCGGAACGGTAGTTGATTGCCACCCGTGCCCCGTCCCGCGCCAGCTGCAGTGCGATCGCCCGGCCGATTCCGCGCGACGCACCCGTCACCAATGCATTCTTTCCGTCAAGACGCCCCATCTCTGACCTCCTCATGCGCATCGAAATGGGCACGAAGGGTCTGCGCATTGGGCCCTTGAGCCCTACTCAGTTGTTTTCAGATCGGTCGCCAGCTCTGGAGCGTGAGCATGTAGTTGGCGCGCTCGTAGGCGCTCGGGTCCGGACAGGTCTTGAGATTCAGCGTGCCACGAAGCTGATCGACCGACTCGTATTCGTGCTCCTCCATCCACCGGGTGAATTCGTCAATGACTTTTCTCAGGTACTCGGGCCCCCAGGTGAGCAGCGCTGACACCATTTGAACGGCATGCGCTCCGGTCATGATCGCCCTGGCCCCGTCGGAAGCGGTGTGCACACCTCCGCTGACCGCCAGCGAGCCATCGAATTGAGGAGAGAGAATTCCCAGCCAACGCAGCCGAAGCGGAAGCTCGGAGCGCTGCGACAGCCGCAGCGACCTCTTCACTTCCAGCGCGTCCACGTCAATTTCGGGTTGAAACAGTCTGTTGAATAGAATCAGCCCGTCGGCTCCCGCAGAATCGAGTTGCCGAGCGAAGTGCGCCAGCGACGTGTAGTAGGGCGAGAGCTTTACCGCGACCGGGATATTCACCATCGCTTTGACCGCGCGCACCAATTCCACCGTGCGGTTCTCCAGATCGACCGCTGAAACATCGGCAGCCGCCGCTACTACGTAGACATTCAGCTCCAGCGCATCCGCACCCGCCTGCTCGAAGAGCCTGGCGTAATCGATCCACCCGGACGGGGTGGTCCCATTCAAGGATGCGATGACCGGCACGTCTACCGCCATCCTGATCTGCCGAAGCTGTTCCAGGTAGGCATCGGGGCCCAGTCGGAACTCCTCCGGCTCGGGAAAGAAGCTGGCGGCCTCCGCGAAACACTCGCGGTGGAAATCCGTGTACTGATGTATCGCCATTTGTTCCTGGCTGATCTGTTCCTCGAACAGGGAGCGCATCACGATTGCCGAAGCGCCTGCGTCCTCCAATTTGCGAACGCTGTCCAGATCGTCCGCCAGCGGTGAGGCCCCGGGAAAAAAGGGATGCGACAATTCCAGGCCGAGATATCGTGTTGATAGTTTCATGTTCAACTCCAGACGAGCGTTCCTTACGATGAGCTTGGACCGTCCGCGGGTGGGGGTGTTGGGTCCGGGATGTCAGTGAGCTGTGGGACTACCAGCTTCGAAAGCTGCTCGTAGACGGCGAATCTCTGCTCGGTGTCCTTTTGCGCCCAGGCGAGCAATTGCTTGTAGCGCTCCGGATCGAGGTGCTCGGTGATCCGGAAGCGGGCCTCCTCCTGCATGTAGTCCTTCACTTTGAGCTTGGGAGGACCGGAATCGAGCTTGAGTGGAGGCTCGCCGGCAACAATTCGCCGCGGGTCGAACCGATACAGGGGCCAGACTGCCGAGTCTACCGCTCGCTTCTGCTGATCGAGACCGTGCGCCATGTCATATCCGTGCGCGATGCAGTGGCTGTAGGCGATGATCAAAGACGGTCCGCGATACGACTCCGCTTCCAGGAAGGTCTTCACCGTCTGTGCATCCTTGGCGCCGAAAGCGACGCGCCCCACGTAGACGGTTCGGTAGCCCATCGCCATCAGGCCCAGGTCCTTCTTGGTGGTCCCCTTCCCCGCCGCGGCGAACTTGGCTGCCGCGCCCAGCGGCGTGGCCTTGGATTGCTGTCCACCAGTATTGGAATAGACCTCGGTGTCCAGCACCAGGATGTTCACGTCGCGATTTGTGGAAAGGACGTGATCGAGGCCGCCGAATCCGATGTCGTATGCCCATCCATCACCGCCGACGATCCAGACGGACTTCTTCACCAGGTAGTCCGCAATTTCCAGCAGCGTGCGCGCTTTGGGGTTGCTGGGCTTCAATCGCTGTCGAAGCACCTCCACTCGACCGCGCTGTGCAGCGATTCCCGCTTCCGTCGACTGGTCGGCCTCCAGCAGCTCTTGAACCAGTGCCGTCCCCAGGTCGGATTCGCATTGGCGAAGCAGTTGCCTTGCATGCTCGCGATGGACGTCGATCGCCAGGCGGAAACCGTAGCCAAACTCGGCGTTGTCCTCGAACAGAGAGTTGGACCACGCCGGCCCGCGGCCCGCGCAGTTCGTCGAGTAGGGAGTAGTTGGCAAATTCCCACCGTAGATGGAGGAGCAGCCGGTGGCGTTGGCGATCAGCAGTCGGTCGCCGAAGAGTTGCGTCAACAGTTTGATATATGGAGTTTCGCCGCACCCGGAGCACGCGCCCGAGTACTCGAACAATGGTTCCAAGAACTGCGTTCCCTTGATGTCCAGGCGAACCGACGCGCGATCCTGCTCGGGAATGTCCAGGAAGAAGCGGTAATTGTCTTTCTCCTGGGCGCGCAGCGGAGCCTGCGGCTGCATATTGAGCGCTTTGTGTTTGGGATTGCTCTTATCCTTGGCCGGGCAAACCTCCACGCACAAGGTGCAGCCGGTGCAATCCTCTGGAGCGACTTGAATGGTGTAGTCCATTCCGGACACGCCAGGAGCCTTGTAAGCCGTCCACTTGAACTGTCCGGGAGCGCCGGACAGCGAGGTCTCGGGATAGGCCTTGGCCCGGATCGCCGCGTGAGGACAAACCAGCGCGCACTTGTTGCACTGGATGCAGATTTTTTCGTCCCAAACAGGAATCTCCAGAGCGATGTTGCGCTTCTCCCATTTGGATGTTCCGGTGGGCCAGGTGCCATCGACCGGAAACGCGCTCACCGGCAACAGGTCGCCCTGGTTGGCCAGCATCACCGCGGTGACGCGCTTGACGAAATCGGGCGCCCCCTCTGCAATCAGCGGGGGGCGCTGGTGAGCACCATTCAATGTGAGATTTTTGTCGACGCGGTGCAGATTCTCTAGAGCTGCGTCGACGGCGGCGAAATTCCGGCGCACCACCTCGGCGCCCTTCTTGCCGTATGTCTTTTCAATGGCGTGCTTGATTTTCGCGATCGCTTCCTCGCGCGGAAGCACGCCCGAGATGGCAAAGAAGCAGGTCTGCATGATGGCGTTGATCCGGCCGCCCATTCCGGCCTCGCGCGCCACCCGATAGGCGTCGATCACGTACAGCTTGAGTTGCTTTTCTACAATCGACTGCTGCATTTCCCGCGGCAGATGTTTCCAGACTTCCTCGGGAGGATACGGGGCATTCAGCAACACCACCGCACCGGGCGCGGCGAGTTGCAGCACGTCCATCCGATCGACGAATTGGAACTGGTGAATTCCGATGAAGTTGGCCTGCTTGATCAGATATGACGACCGGATCGGACCGGGGCCGAAGCGCAGGTGGGAAATGGTCATCGCTCCGGACTTCTTCGAGTCGTAGACGAAATAGCCCTGCGCGCTGTGGTCTGTCTCCTCGCCAATGATCTTGATTGAATTCTTGTTTGCCCCGACAGTCCCGTCGGCTCCCAATCCGTAGAACACGGCCTGAACGCGGCCGGGGATCTGGAGATCGAAGTCGCGTTCCCAGGGCAGCGAGGTGTGAGTGACATCATCGACAATTCCCACGGTGAAATGATTCCTGGGTGTGTCTTTGGTCAGCTCGGCGAAAACACCACGGATCATCGCCGGGTCGAATTCCTTCGACGACAATCCGTAGCGACCTCCCACCACGCGCGGAATTGATCTGGCTGTGCCGTCCTGCAACTGCTCGGCGAAGGCGGTGAGAACATCCTGATACAGCGGCTCGCCGACGGCCCCTGGCTCCTTGGTGCGATCGAGAACCGCAATTTTTTTCACGCTGCGGGGCAAGGCATCGATGAAGGCACCACTGGCGAAGGGCCGGTACAACCGCACCTTGACCAATCCCACCTTCTCGTCTCGCGCAACCAGCCACTCCACCGTCTCCTGAACGGCTTCCGCTCCAGAGCCCATCAAAACAATCACCCGCTCCGCCTGGGGATGACCCACATAATCAAACAACCGATATTGGCGCCCGGTGCGGGTTGCGAAGCGATCCATCTCCCGCTGAACCGCGGCTGGACAGCGCAGGTAGAACGGATTGCAGGCCTCGCGAGCCTGGAAGAAGGCATCGGGATTCTGGGCGGTGCCGCGCAGAACCGGCCGATCAGGCGTCAGCGCTCGCGCTCGGTGCTCCGCAATGGCTGCTTCGTCGATCAAAAAACTCAAATCCTCGTTGGACAGAGCGTCGATCTTCACCACTTCGTGCGACGTGCGAAACCCATCGAAAAAGTGCATGAAGGGCACGCGCGTCTTGAGCGTCGCCGCATGCGCGATGGCCGCCAGATCGTGCGACTCCTGCACCGAACCGGAGCAAAGAAGCGCGAAGCCCACCTGACGGCACGCCATCGCATCCGAGTGGTCGCCGAAGATGGACAGCGCGTGGGTGGCCAGCGCGCGCGCCGCCACGTGCAGGCAAAAAGGCGTCAGCTCGCCGGCAATCTTGTAGAGATTGGGAATCATCAGCAGCAAGCCCTGCGACGAAGTGAAGGTCGTGGCTAGAGCCCCTGCCTGGAGGGCGCCGTGAACTGCACCGGCCACCCCGCCCTCCGACTGCATCTGCACCACATCGGGGACGTTGCCCCAGACGTTCACCTTCCGATGCGCCGACCATTCGTCGCACAGCTCTGCCATGGGCGAGGAGGGAGTGATGGGGTAAATAGCGATCGTCTCACTGAGCCGATGGGCAACCGAGGCGACCGCCTCATTCCCATCCACCGTCATCCGTTGGGTCGAAGCCATGTGGTCGCGGATATGAAAGTTGCATGCCACTTCGCTTCGACTCCACGGCAGCTCCTCGACGGGCGCACAATCTGCGCGGGAGGCAAAAGCGGTGCAAAAACAGCGCGAGGTTTAGAAGGGAGATTGAGAAAGTGATTTCAGCACCACGCGGCCCGAGAGGAATCGCTCTGATGCAGGACCCCGCATTCAACAAGGGGACCGCATTCACCGAGGAAGAGCGCGATGCGCTGGGGCTCCGAGGCCTGCTCCCCCCTCGCGTGCTCACCATGGAACAACAAGTGGGCCGAATCCTGGAGAACTATCGTCGAAAGCCAAACGACATCGAGCGGTACATCCAATTGATGGCGCTCCAGGGGCGAAACGAAACGCTCTTTTATCACGTCCTGATCGATCATCTGGAAGAGATGATGCCCATCGTCTACACGCCCACCGTCGGTCAGGCGTGCCAGGAGTACGGTCATATTTTTCGCCGGCCTCGCGGGATTTTCATTTCCGGCAGGGACCGCGGGAGGGTGCCTCAACTCCTCACCAATTGGCCCAATCGGGACGTGCGGGTGGTGGTGGTCACGGATGGTGAGCGGATCCTGGGGCTCGGTGACCTGGGCGCGAACGGGATGGGGATTCCGGTGGGAAAGCTCGCCCTCTACACAGCTTGCGGTGGGATTGCACCTTCGCTGTGTTTGCCGGTGACACTCGACGTAGGGACGAACAATGAATCGCTGCTGCAGGATCCGCTCTACATCGGTATTCCGCAGAGGCGCCTTCGCGGAGAGCCTTACGACGCGCTGGTGGACGAATTCGTATCGAGTGTGCAGGGGCTCTTTCCCAAAGCGATCATCCAACTGGAAGATTTCGGGAACCAGAACGCCTTCAGGATCCTGTCCAAATACAAGGACCGTGCGCGATTGTTCAATGATGACATCCAGGGCACGGCGAGCATGGCCCTTGGAGGCATCTACTCTGCCCTACGCATCACCGGCCAACGATTAGCGGACCAGCGATTCCTCTTCCTCGGCGCGGGGGAGGCGGGAATGGGCATAGGAAATCTGATCGTGTTTGCGCTGGTTCGCGAAGGTGTCTCTGAACAAGAGGCTCGAGAGAAGTGCTGGTTCTTCGACGTGCGAGGCCTGATTGTCAGAAGCCGAAAGGATCTACAGGAACACCAACATTCGTTTGCGCATGACAGTCCGTTCATCGAGGACTTTTTAGCCGCGATCGAGCGTCACCGGCCGACTGCGATAATCGGCGTATCGGGAGCGCCCGAGATGTTCAGCGAGCCGGTGATCTCGGCGATGTCGCGCATCAACGATCGACCGATCATCTTCGCTCTGTCCAACCCCACCTCGAGGTCGGAGTGCACCGCCGGGGAGGCTTATCACTGGTCCCAAGGCCGCGTGATTTTTGCGAGCGGCAGCCCGTTCGGGCCCGTGACCTTGCGCGATCGCACTTTCGTTCCAGGCCAGGGAAACAACGCTTACATCTTTCCCGGGCTCGGTCTTGGAGTGCTGGCCAGCGGAGCGCAATTGATCACCGACGAGATGTTCTTCGAAGCGTCGCGAGCGCTGGCGAATGAAGTGACAGACGAGGAATTGTCGCAAGGGCGTGTCTATCCGCGGCTGAGAAGAATTCGAGAGGTCTCCTTGAGGATCGCTTGCGCGGTTGCCGAGGTCGCGTATCGCAGAGGATTGGCGGATGGCGCGCTTCCAGAGGACCTGACCGGCTTCATCCGCTCGCAGATGTATCAACCTGTATACAAGAGCTACGTTTAGCGGAGAGCGTCGATGCGAACTGGAAACCGAAAGAGCGATTATCGCCAGCTGCCTGAGAAATACCGGCGCTTCTGGGACGAGGCGGCGCGATTTCTGCCGGAGGCAAGCCTGGCCTGTGACGCCTTCCGGACCCTGGCCTACGGCACGGATGCCAGCTTCTACCGGCTGATCCCCAAGATCGTCGTCCAGGTGCGAACGCGCGAGGAGGTTTCGCGCTTGCTCGGGATCGCCAGCCGGCTGCAGGTCCCGGTCACCTTCCGCGCCGCGGGCACCAGCCTCTCGGGACAGGCGGGAACAGATTCGGTGCTCCTGGTGCTCGCGGGCGGCTGGCGCCGGCACGTCGTCCACGACGCAGGCGAGCGGATTACGCTGGAGCCGGGCGTGATCGGCGCCGAGGCCAACGCCTTGCTCGCGCCGTACGGGCGAAAGATTGGACCCGACCCTGCGTCGATCAACTCGTGCATGATCGGCGGCATCGCGGCAAACAACGCGAGCGGCATGTGCTGCGGCACCGCGCTCAACAGCTACCAGACGGTCGAGAGCATGCGCATCATCCTCTGGGACGGAACCCTTCTCGACACCGGCGATCCCGAATCCCGCCGCCGCTTCGCCGAGAGCCACTCCGAGCTGATCAACGGGCTGGCGGCCATTCGAGAGGAGATCGCCGCTGACGCATGGCTCGCGCAGCGCATTCGCGACAAGTATCGGATCAAGAATACGACCGGCTACGGGCTCAACTCATTCGTCGACTTCCACGACCCAATCGACATCCTGCTGCATTTGATGATCGGCTCGGAAGGCACGCTTGGCTTCATCGCCGAAATCACCTACCGGACGGTGGTGGACCATCCGCACAAGGCGAGCGCGCTGGTCGTCTTTCCGGACATCGCCAACGCGGCGCGGGCAACTCAGCGGCTCAGAGGAGGTCCAGTCTCCGCGGTGGAAATGATGGACCGAGCTTCGCTGCGCTCGGTTGAGCAACGCGATGGCATGCCGCCCTATTTGAAAACGCTGGGCCCCGACGCTTGTGCGCTACTGATTGAGACGCGCGCCGCGAGCCCGGACTTGCTGGCGGGGCAAGCGGAGACAGTAAAGGCGATCCTCGCGCCCATTCCGGCGCTCTTTCCGGCGGAGTTCACCGACAAGAAGCAGGAGTTCGAACGGCTCTGGGACATCCGCCGCGGGCTTTTCCCTGCCGTCGGCGGAGCGCGCAGGGTGGGCACCACCGTGGTGATCGAAGACGTTGCGTTTCCGATGCAGCACCTGGCGGATGCGACGGTCGACTTGCAACGGCTGCTGCACAGAAGCGGCTACCCGGAGGGCATCATCTTCGGCCATGCGCTCGATGGGAATCTGCACTTCGTCTTCACGCAGGACTTCGCCAGCGGGGAAGAAGTGCTCCGCTACGAGCGGTTCATGAAGGAGCTCTCCGCGCTGGTGGTGGAGAAATACAACGGCTCGCTCAAGGGCGAGCACGGCACGGGGCGCAACATGGCGCCTTTCGTGGAGATGGAATGGGGCGCCAAAGCGTACGGGTTGATGAAACGTCTCAAGGCGCTGTTCGATCCGCAGGGCCTGCTCAATCCAGGCGTGGTGATCAATCAAAATCCGAAGGTGCACCTGGAGAACTTGAAGCCGCTTCCCAAGGCCCACGAAATCATCGACAAGTGCATTGAGTGCGGTTTTTGCGAGGTGAAGTGCCCATCGCGCGAGATCACCACTACTCCCAGGCAGCGCATCGTGATCCAGCGCGAGATCGCCCGATTGCGGGCGAGCGGTGACGACTCAGTCAGGCTTCGCCGCCTCGAGCGCGACTATCGCTATCTGGGGGATCAGACTTGCACGACCGATGGCTTGTGCGGCACTGCCTGCCCCGTCTCCATCGATACAGGGCGGTATACGAAATACCTGCGCTCGGTGATGCACGGTTCGGCGGCAAAGGCCGTGGCCCGCGCGATCGGCGGCCATTACGCGGGCACGCAGTCCGCTCTTCGGGCCGGTCTGGTCGGGCTTTCGTCAGCGCACGCGGTGCTGGGGACGAGCGGCATGGAAGGCTTTTCGAAAGGGCTGCGATCCCTCTCGGGGGGAAAGATTCCGCTGTGGAATCCGTGCATGCCTTCAGGTCTCCCGGCGCGGCGGCTCAAAGACGTGGTGAACGGCGGGCGGCGACAAGTGGTCTACTTCCCAAGCTGCATCGCGCGGTCGATGGGACCGTCCAAGCACGACCCCGAGCAGCGCGCTGTTTTCGACGCGATGCTCTCGATCCTTGCCAAGGCAAACTATGACGTGCGCTTCCCGCCAAGTCTCGACGCGCTCTGCTGCGGGATGCCATTCGCATCGAAGGGCTTTCCCGAGATGGCGCATGCGAAGGCCAGGGAGCTGCAGGCCGAGCTTCTGGAGCGCAGCGAGGATGGGCGCATCCCAATTCTTTGCGACACCAGCCCATGCGTGTACCACATGAGAGGAGAGCTTGATCCGCGCCTGCAATTCTTCGAGCCCGTCGACTTCATCCATCGCTTCCTGAAGGACAGGTTGAGCTTCGAGCGGCGGCCGGAAACAGTCGCTGTCCACGTCACGTGCAGCTCGCTGAAAATGGGCCTCGCCGAGAAGATGACGGCCGTGGCGCAGGCGTGCGCCGAAAAAGTTGTCGTACCGGCCGGTGTCGGCTGCTGCGCCTTCGCCGGAGACAAAGGCTTCACCCACCCGGAGCTCAATTGTTCTGCGCTCTCGCGCCTCAAGGCTGGTCTGCCCAACGAATGCCACGCCGGCTACTCGAACAGCCGGACCTGTGAAATCGGGCTGTCGCTGCACGGCGGCATTCCATACCAGTCCATCGTGTTCCTCGTGGATCGGTGCTCGCAGCCGAACGGCAGCGCAGTCGGCGCGGCGCTCGTCGCTGCAAACGATAAGCGCGCAAATCATTCGCCGGCGTAATCCCCTGCGCACGGATTGCGGAGCCACCGCGCGCAAGGTGAGTGCCGGTACCGCTGATCATCACCGGCACATCTCTTGTAGCGGGCCCACCAAAACTGCAGGCGGCATTGCCGGCTTGCGGAGGAGACGACGATGACCTGGACGCAGACGTATACGCCGCTCGGAAACTTGTACCTGTCTGCCTTCGTCGCAGCACTGCCGATCATCGTCCTGCTCGGTGCCCTTGCGTTCTTCCACGTCAAGGCGCATTGGGCAGCGCTGCTCGGGCTCACCATGGCGCTGGGCACCGCCATCGCCGTGTATGGCATGCCCGGAAGCATGGCAGCTGCCACGGCATTGAATGGCGCAGCGTACGGCCTCTTCCCGATCGGCTGGATCGTTCTCAACGCGATCTTCGTCTACGACATCACGGTAAAGACGGGAAAGTTCGAGGTGGTGAAGAACACCATTGCCGGTTTGGCCAGCGACCGGCGCATCCAGGTGTTGCTCATTGCTTTCGCTTTCGGCGCTTTCATCGAGGGTGCGGCCGGCTTCGGGACCCCGGTCGCGATCTCCGCGGCGATGTTGATCGGGCTCGGCTTCAAACCGCTTTCGGCGGCCGGCCTCGCTCTGATCGGCAATACCGCTCCGGTCGCGTATGGAGCTTTGGGAACGCCGATCATCGTGTTGTCGAAGGTAACCAACCTTCCGCTCGAGCAGCTCTCCGCGATGGTGGGACGGCAGCTGCCGTTCTTTTCCGTCCTGGTGCCGTTCTGGCTCGTGTGGGCGATGTCCGGCTTCGAAGGGATGGTCGAGGTTTGGCCTGCCTGTCTCGTGGCTGGGCTTGCCTTCGCCATCCCGCAGTTCCTGGTCAGCAACTTCCACGGACCGTGGGTGGTCGACGTGATCGCATCGGCCACATCGATCGGTGGGCTCGTATTGCTGCTCCGCTTCTGGCAGCCGAAGAAGACCTGGCGCTTCGCGCACGAGCGCCAGGCCGATGCAGCGCGCGGCCTGATCCATGGCGCGGCGCCGGCGAGGTCCCTGGGCGCTGCGGCGGCTCAGCCCGGCGTGGTCCGTCCGAGCGCTCGCGAAGCCTGGGTCGCCTGGATGCCCTGGATCATCCTCTCCGTGTTTGTTTTTGCGTGGGGCCTGCCGCAAGTGAAGGGCTGGCTGAATGGGATCCACAACCCCACCTGGAAAATTCCTTTCCTGCACAACCTGGTGTTGCGCGCGCCGCCGGTGGTGCCGAAGCCCACGCCCGAGGGCGCCGCCTTCAGCCTCAACTATCTCTCTGCCACCGGCACGGGCCTTCTGCTCTCGGGGATCTTGTCCGGGCTGCTCCTGGGGATCCGCCCGCGCCAGCTGCTGGGGATCTACCTGGGTACGCTCAAGCGGGTGCGCTTTTCCCTGCTCACCATCGCTGCGATGCTGGCCCTGGGGTTCACCACGCGCTACGCAGGATCCGACGCCACGATGGGCCTCGCCTTCGCCTCCACCGGACGCATTTTCCCCTTCTTCTCGGCACTGCTCGGGTGGCTCGGGGTAGCGCTCACGGGAAGCGACACTTCGTCCAACGTGCTCTTCGGAAATCTGCAGCAGGTCACCGCGCATCAGGTCGGCATGTCGCCGGTGCTCGCTGCGGCTTCGAACAGCTCGGGCGGTGTGATGGGGAAGATGATCGACGCCCAGAGCATCGTGGTGGCAGGCGTCGCTACCGGAACGCAAGGGCAGGAGGGAGCGATCTTGCGATACGTCTTTTTCCAGAGCATCGCGCTCGCCGCCCTGGTCGGACTGCTCGTGTGTCTCCAGGCCTACGTGTTCCCAGGCATGGTTCCCCATTGACACGTCGATGAGGCTTACGTCAAAGGGAGACCTGAGATGGAAGTGGCACTCTTCATCCCCTGCTACGTCGACCAGTTCTACCCGAACGTAGGCCTCGCGACGGTTAACCTGCTCGAGCGCTTCGGTGCCAAGGTCGAATTTCCCGAGGCGCAGACCTGCTGCGGCCAGCCGATGGCGAATTCGGGCTGTTTCTCGGATGCCGCACCGCTGGCAAGGAAATTTCTCACCGTGTTCTCGCGGTACCAGTACGTCGTCTGCCCCTCCGGAAGCTGCACCTCCATGGTCCGCAATCACTACGCGAACCTGCTTCCGGAGGGGCCGGAGCTGACGGCGTTGCGGGGCAAGGTTTTCGAGCTGTCCGAGTTTCTGCACGACGTCCTTCGCGTGGCTCCGCAAGGCCGCTTCCCGCACCGCGTGGGCCTGCATCAGAGCTGCCACGGGCTGCGCGAGCTGCGGCTCGCCAGCGGCACCGAGCGACGGATCCAATCGTTCGACAAGGTGCGGGATCTGCTGGCGGGACTGGACGGCATCCAGCTCGTTGACCTCGCTCGCACCGACGAGTGCTGCGGCTTCGGCGGCACGTTTGCCGTGACGGAGGAGGCCATCTCCTGTGCCATGGGCAAGGACCGTATCGCGGATCACGAGCGCGCGGGCGCGGAGATCATCGCCGGTGCGGACATGAGCTGCCTGATGCATCTTTCCGGGCTGTTGCGGCGCGACAGGAAGCCGATGCGGGTGATGCACGTGGCGGAGGTGCTGGCGGAGGCGACCGCATGAGCGCCCACGAGTTGCGCGCAGATGGGGCTGCAACCGGGGGTGTGCAGCGGAGCTCCGAGCACGATGGCGCAGCGGCGAAGCCAGGACAAGCGAATGAGCGGGACAACGGCGCAGGTATGCCGTCGGCAACGAACGGACGGCCACACCGGCATTCGGCCGCGGCTCCGCCGATCACCGCTGGAATGCACGAGCATCCGCGCAAAGCTGCTGCTTTCGTGGCCAACGATGCGCGGCTTCACTGGCACGACCAGGCGGTATGGTTCATCCGAGCCAAGCGCGACGCCGTCTCCAGCACCATCCCCGAATGGGAGCAGCTCCGCTCGCTGGGAGATCAGATCAAGAAGCACACGCTTTCGCGGCTGGCCGACTACCTCGAGGAGTTCGAGAAAAACGCCGTCGCTTGCGGCGCGCACGTCCACTGGGCGCGAGATGCAGAGGAGCACAACAGAATCGTCCATTCACTTCTCGCCGCGCGCGGCGTTACCCGCGTGGTGAAGAGCAAGTCCATGCTCACCGAGGAGTGCCATCTCAACCCGTACCTCGAAGAGCGCGGCATCGAGGTGGTGGACACCGACCTGGGCGAGCGCATCGTGCAGCTGCGGCGCGAGCCGCCCAGCCACATCGTGATGCCCGCCATCCATCTGAAAAAGGAGGAAATCGGCGAGCTGTTCCACCACGAGCTCGGCTCCGAGAAGGGCCTGACCGATCCCAAGATCCTCACCGAGGTGGCACGGCAGCACCTGCGGGAGAAGTTCCTCGCGGCGCACGCGGGAATCACCGGCGTCAACTTCGCCATCGCCGAAACCGGCGGCTTCGTCGTCTGCACCAACGAGGGCAACGCAGACCTGAGCACCGCGCTGCCGCCGCTGCACATCGCCTGCATGGGCGTGGAGAAGGTCATTCCGCGGGCGAAGGATCTGGGCGTGTTCCTGCGCGTGTTGGCGCGGTCGGCGACGGGACAGCCGATCACCTCGTACACCTCGCATTTCCACGGCCCGCGCCCGAGCGGCGAGCTGCACATCGTGATGGTCGACAACGGTCGCAGCGCAATCATGGGCCGCGAACAGTTCCGCCGCTCGCTTCACTGCATCCGCTGCGGCGCGTGCATGAACACCTGCCCCATCTTCCGGCGCAGCGGCGGCCACAGCTACGGCGTCACCGTGCCGGGCCCGATTGGCTCGGTGCTCGCGCCGCACGCCAAGCCGGCGGCCCATGCGAGCTTGCCGTTCGCCTCCACCCTCTGCGGCTCCTGCAGCGACGTGTGCCCGGTCAAGATCGACTTGCATCACCAGTTGCTGCTCTGGCGGGGCGAGCTCGGGCGCGCGGGGCTGATCCCCTTCAGCAAACGCATCGGGTCGAAGATCGGCGGGTGGGTTCTGGCGCGGACGTGGGCTTACCAGTTCTTCGGAAAGTTGATGCGCTGGCTGCTTCCGAAATTGCCGCGGGCCCTCGTGTACAACCGGTGGAACGCCTGGGGGCAGCAGCGCGAGCTGCCCGAAGCTCCGCCAGAGAGCTTCCGCGAGATTTATCGGAGGCAACATGGCCGATAGCCGACGAGAGGTCCTCCGCGACTTGCGCGCTGCGCAGCTGCCGCCAGCTCCTCTGCCCGAGCTCAGTGGGCTTGGCCTCCGCTATGCGGATCCGCGGCAGCAGTTCGCCAGGAGCCTCACGGACGTCGGTGGCCGCTGCGTGCTGATGGCGCCCGGAACACCACTCGGCGATGAGCTGGCACGCCTGCCCGAGTATACGGCCGCGCGCAAGATCCTCTCGCTCGTCCCCGGAGTGGGAAGGGCGAACGTGGACCTCGGCACGGTGGCCGACGCCCACCAGCTTCACGACCTGGATTTTTGCGTGTTGGCGGGAGAGCTGGGCGTCGCCGAGAACGGCGCGGTATGGATCACCGAGCGCGGTTCGCGATACCGCGCCGCCTGGTTCCTCGCGCAACACATCGCGCTGGTGCTGCCGGCGTGGAAGATCGTCGACAACTTGCACCAGGCTTACGAGCGGCTCTCGGTGGGAGGTCCCGGTTTCGCGATCTTCATCTCCGGGCCCTCGAAGACTGCAGACATCGAGCAGGCGCTGGTGATTGGCGCCCAAGGGCCGCGGTCATGCACGGTGCTCGTGACCAGCTAACCGATCTGACACCGCCAGAGAAAAGCAGGTCCGAACGGATCGCAGCGAGCTCGGCACCCTCGGCAATTGCGCCTGAATCGAGCCTTGGGCGCCCGCTCGCGGCCAGTCTGACTGCTGCACCTCTTTGGCGACGCGAGCCCTACCGCATCCTGTTTCCACTCGGTGCCCTTCTCACCTGGGCAGGCGTGTTGCATTGGCTCCTCTTGTCCATCCACGCAACGGAAACCTATCGATCCATTTTCCACGCCATGGCGCAGGTTCAGGGATTCCTGACTTGTTACGCGGTGGGCTTCCTGTTCACCTTCATTCCTCGACGAACCGGCACGTCGCCGCCGGCAGTCTGGCAAATGGCAATCGCGATCGCCGCACCCGTGTTGACCACTGCCTTTGCCTTCGCCGAGCGCTGGGCAGCGTCGCAGATACCTTGGGTCGTGCTGCTGTTTACGGTGATCGGATTTGCTGCGCGGCGGGCCGGCTCGGCATACGGGGCGAGGGGAGTCGCCCCGAGCTTTGTCTGGGTTCCATTGATGCTCGTCAGTGCGGTGGTGGCGACCGTGGTCACCGGAGCGGCCGCTGCCGAAGGAGCTGAGTTGATGTGGCTGCACGATTTGGGGCGGGCCGTGCTGCTGCAGGGCCTCTTTACCGGCTTGATCCTGGGAATCGGCAGCATGCTCATCCCCGTACTCATCCATGGTGAGCCACCGCCGCAGCGTTCCCCGAACGAAGCGCGACGCGCGCAGCTGTGGCACGTCACCGCCGCCCTGATCTTTCTCGCCAGCTTTGTCATCGAGGCTCGCGTTTCCGTCTCCGCTGGGTTCGGCCTTCGCGCCGCGGTCACGCTCGCTGTGCTCATCGGTGCGCAACTCTGGCGTCCGCCGCGACTTCCCGGGCTCCACCGGCGCCTCGCCCTCATCGCGGCCTGGTGCATTCCGCTGGGCAATTTCATGGTTGCGGTCCTGCCTCAGTACCGTCAGGCGGGACTCCACCTGATGTTCATCGGAGGCTTCGCGATGCTGACGCTCGTGGTTTCGGCGCACGTTGCGCTCACGCATGGCGGCCGAGCGGATCCGCTGCGCGGGTATCCGTGGCAGACCGTGGCGCTGGCTGGACTGCTCATGGTTGCCATTCCTGCCCGGATGCTGGTGGTCTTCGATCCGTTCCACTTCTATCTGTGGCTGGGAATTGCCGCCGCCGCTTTCCTCGGGGCCACTGTTGCCTGGACTGCATTGGTCTGTGTGGCAATGGGCAGACCGCGCAGCGTCTGATCTGATCGGCTGGGGAGGCTGGCCCAGCAGCGAGCCCAGTCCACCCGCCCGTTGATGAGCGGCGTGCCACCCGGTAGGGTTGGCGCGACATGGCTGAGACACTGTTCGAGGAGCTCAAGCGCTACGTCGGGTTCAGCGCCGATGACGAGAGGGCGCTTCGCGCTCTTCATCCGTTCGCCTCGCCAGAGTTCGCTCGCATCGCCGACGTGTTCTACCGGCGGATCCTCGATCACGAGGCAGCCCGGAAGGCTCTGGCGGGCGAAAGCCAGGTGGGGCGGCTGAAGCTCACGCTCGTGATCTGGATGGACAAGCTGCTGACCGGCCCCTGGGACGAGGAGTACTACGAGCTTCGTGCGCGGATCGGCCGGGTTCACGTCCGGATTGCGCTCCCTCAGCACTACATGTTTGGCGCCATGAACGTGCTGCGCCAGGAGCTGAACGGCGTGATCGACCAGCACTACCTCTATCGGCCGGATGAGCTGCGAAAGGCGCGCGTCGCACTGGCGAAGATCCTCGATCTGGAATTGGCGATCATGCTCCATACCTATCGCGAGGACCTGCTCTCGCAGCAAGCGCGCGTTGAGCGGCTTTCCACGTTCGGTCAGCTGGTGGGTTCCATCGGCCACGAGCTGCGAAATCCCCTCGGGGTCATCGAGAGCTCACTGTTCATCCTCAAAGGCAGGATCGGCGAAGACGAGCGGGCTGTGAAGCACGTCAACCGGATCTCTGAGCAGCTCGCCATCGCCAACGACATCGTGTCCAAACTGCTGGACATGATCCGGGATCGACCGCCGAACCGCCAAGCGATCCAGATCGCGGAGGTGGTTCAGGTCGCCGCCTCGTCCCTCCACTGGCCGCCGGGGATCCGGTTCACCGAGGAGAAATTAGCCGATCTGCCCCTCGTGCCCGTCGATCCCGGGCAGCTTCGGCAGGTTCTGGTCAACCTCCTCGAAAATGCCATTCAGGCCGCCTCGCCCCAGGGCGAGGTCAGGATTGTCGGGATCCGCGATGGCGCGGAAGTCGGTTTCGCCATCGAGGACAGCGGCCCCGGTGTCGATCCCGCCATTCGCGGTCGCCTGTTCGAGCCCCTCGTCACCAACAAGACGAAAGGGATCGGTTTGGGCCTTGCGCTGGTGAAGAGGATCCTCGAGCGGCACGGTGGATCGATCGCGTATCAAGCTCGACCTTCGGGCGGGGCCCGCTTCGCTGTACGGCTGCCCATTCAACCGAAGTGATTGCTATGCGGCGCTACCTGGTAGTGGATGACAACCTCGCATTTGCTGAAAACGTGGCGGAGATCCTGCGGGACGAGGGCAACCAGGTTTCGCTCGCCTCATCTGGTGTGCAGGCCCTGCAGCTGGCGCGTGAAGCGCGGTTCGATGCCGTCCTCACCGACATGCGGATGCCATCGATGGGCGGCGCCCAGCTTGTTCACGAGCTGCGAAGCGTGGATCCCGGCATTCCAGCGCTGGTGGCAACTGCGTACACCGGCGATGACGATCTCGAGACCGCTCGACACGAGGGACTGCTCGCAGTTTTTTCCAAACCAATCCCGGTGCGACGATTGCTGGAATTGCTCGGAGTGGCTCGCCGAGATGGCCTGATCGTCATCGTGGAGGACGATCACGCCATGGCAGACAACCTCTCCGAGGCGCTGAGGTCGCGTGGGCTCACTGCGGTGACGGCGGGCTCGGTGCTTGAAACTCAGCGGCTCGGACCAGTGAGACCGTTCGCAGCCATTGTCGACCTGCGGGTGCCGGGGGGACCTGACGGAGAGGCGATGCGACGGCTGAACGCCCGATTCCCCGCCTTGCCTATCGTGGTGATGACCGCTCATGACTGCTCACCACCGGCCCCCCCAGTGGCCCTTTTCAGAAAGCCTTTTTCCACAGACGCATTGGTCTCGGAGATCGAACGTCTTTATCAAGCCAGGGAAACTTCAGCGTGAAAGTGACTGATGAGAACCCGGCGCGAATTCTGCTCGTCGACGATAACGACGCCTTCGTCGAGAATCTCACCGAGATACTGGAAGCGGAAGGATACCTCGTCAGATCCGCGCCGAGCTGCGCAACAGCTCTCGCGCAGGCCAATGATGGCTTGGATGTCGCGTTGGTTGACCTGCGGTTGCCTGACGGAGACGGAACCTCGCTAGCACAGAAGCTCAAGCAGATGAACGGCGAGTCGGAGGTGATTCTCCTCACCGGGTACGGGACACTCGAGTCGGCCGCGGCCGCCGTTCGCGCTGGAGCCTGGGCGTATCTACTGAAGCCATGCGACATACCCGAGTTGCTGTTGACCGTCGAGCAGGCAATGCGACAAGTGCGGCTGCACCACGAGAAACGTGAGCTGGCTCGCCGGGCCCAGGTGGCTGAGAAGCTGGCCGCGGTAGGAACGCTGACCGCGGGGTTGTCGCACGAGATCAGAAATCCGCTGAACGCAGCCGCTCTGCAGCTCAACGTCGCCGAGCGACGAATCCGAAAGCTTCCCAACGAGCATCAAAACCCCATCCTGGAGCCCCTCCTGCTCGTACGCGATGAGATCCGGCGGCTCGATCATATCCTCGAGGACTTCCTGCAGTTCGCGCGGCCGATTCAGTTCGTGCCGCGGTCCGTGAACATTCAGGTGGTCGCTGAAAAGGTCTGCGCGCTGCTGAGAGACGACGCGAGCCGAAGGGGAATAAAACTGGAGAACACGTGCCCATCGGAGGCAATCGTTGCCGGAGACGAAGGTCGCCTGCGCCAGGTGGTGATGAATCTGGCGCTCAATGCGCTGGATGCTGCGCCGCAGGGAGGATGGGTCCGAATTGGCTGCCGGGTCGCGGAGCGCGAGGTCGTGTTGACCGTCGAAGATAACGGCGCGGGTATGGACGAAGAGGCGATGCAGCACATGTTCGAGCCGTTCTTCACCACCAAGGCCACTGGATCAGGACTCGGCTTGCCGATCGTGCACGCCATCGTCACCCAGCACGGCGGAACGATCAAGGCAGAGAACGTGGCGGAGGCAGGAGCGAGATTGACCATTCGTCTGCCGCGATTCATCGCGTAGCGTTAACGCGAATGCCGCGGCAGCATCACTCCGCCACCTGCGCGATGGCGATCACGTCGTCTCGCAACAGGTCGGGGTCGAGCAGCTCCTGCTCCTCTTGATGCATGTCTTCGAGGATCTGGTTCCCAAGGTCGTCCAGAGCCCTGGCCAGCTCGACAGTGGTGACGCGCCACTCCACTGCTGCGAAACGCGCGAGCGCCGCCCGCTGCTGGCCGTGCTCATGCCTCATGCGATCTCCTCGGACAGGTCCCCAAGCATCGACGTCGACAATGGCCGGGTAGAGCAGCTTGTCTTCCATGTCGATGTGGGCCAAGAGGGCCGCCCGCAACTGCCTGGCCTTGGCGTGCAGCCGCGCAGGGTTTGTCTTCTCACCCGCGAGCGTGCGCGTAGCAACGCCGATGGTCTCGCTCAGCAGTTTCCTTAATTGCACGTGTTCCGTGAGCACGCGCGCCCGCAATTCGCTGGGCTTCATAGCTCTTCCTCCCAACCTGGGCTCAAACAGCTCGGGCGAGGACGCATTGTTGGCGCGGCGGCCCGCCAATGCCGCAAAAGATGCATCCCCGATCCACTCTGGAGAGCCAAACGGAGCATGGCCGTTCGTAAGAGCAAGCCGCGAGCCAGCCTTGAAGCCGCAGGCCCGCGCGGGGTTCGGCACAGTCGTTGCTCGACTTTTCGCAGCGGGTGTGTGACGCCCGGAAGGGAGTTGAAATGGAAACAACCAAGAGGACAGGCCAACCAAGGCAGGCCGTACCGCACCGCCCTCGCTCGCCTCAACCCATTCGGACGATCCGCGAGTTCATGACAGTTTCGCCGCACACGATCGCCATCGAGCGAACGCTTTCCGATGCCCACAAACTGATGCGCGAGCACGGCATTCGCCACCTGCCGGTGCTCGAAGGAGGGAGGCTGGTGGGGATGGTCTCGCAGCGGGATCTGCACCTGCTGGAGACTTTGCGGGATGTGAACCCAGCGGAAATCAGAGTGGAAGAGGCGATGTCGCAGGACGTCTTGGAGGTTGATCCCGCAGCCTCGCTGGCGCGTGTGGCGCGCGTGATGGGCAAGCGCAAGCTGGGCTCCGCAGTCGTTACTCACGGAGGCGAGATCGTCGGGATCTTCAGCACCGTCGACGCGCTGTTTGCCCTGGCCACGATCGCGAACGGAACAGCGGGCGCGCAGCCTGCGGAGAATTCGTAGCTCTCTACTTCTCCCGCTGGGCGGCGCGAGGCGGCTGGAACGCGCTAAACGGCGAACGCAAGCTTTGCGTCTGCATATTGGGCAATGCAGATCCGGCGCGATGCCCGATTGTCAGCAGGCGGCGTTGGGGTTGGCACGTCGGCCGCAAGCTTCCGGCGATATGACCATCTCACACGAATCGAAGGACAGCTCTGACTGGCGGACGCAGTTTCCTCAGAAGATTGCCACTCCGCAGGAGGCGATCCGCGCCATCCCGCCGGGTCGGCGGATTCTGATTGGTTCCGGTGCGGCCCAACCCATCACGCTCGTGCAGTCCATGGTGACCGACGGCCTGCACCTGGCCGACAACGAAATCGTCCATCTGCTCACGCTCGGTCCAGCGCCCTATGTGGCGCCCGAGCTGAAGGACCGCTTCCGCCACATCGCCTTCTTCATCGGTCCCAACGTACGAGACGCCGTGCAGGAGGGCCGCGCGGACTTCATGCCGGTGTTTCTCTCCGATATCCCCAAGCTGATTCGAAGTCGCCGTATCCGCATCGACGTGGCGCTGATCCAGATCACTCCGCCCGATCGGCATGGGTTCGCCAGCCTCGGTGTCTCGGTGGACGTTGTAAGAGCCGCGGTGGACACGGCAAACCTGGTTCTCGCCGAGGTGAATCCGCTGATGCCCCGCACGCTGGGGGATTCTTTCATCCACATGGACCGTATTCATCGGCTGGTTCCGGTGGAGACGCCGCTTCCAGAGCGAAACACCGAGACACCGGACGATGTGGTGCGCGAGATTGGACGGTACGTAGCATCGCTCATCCCCGATGGCGCCACGATCCAGGCCGGGATCGGTGCCATGCCGCACGCAGTGCTCAGCTCGCTCTCCGGGCGCAAGGATCTTGGCATTCACACGGAGATGTTGTCCGACGGAATGATGGAGCTGGCGCAGGCGGGGGTCATCACCGGTCGTAGGAAGACACTGCTTCCGGGCAAGATGGTGACCTCGTTCGTGATGGGTACTCGCAAGCTGTATCAATGGGTTCACGACAACCCGGCGATTGAAATGCGCCCTACCGAGTTCACCAACGATCCGGGTGTAATCGAGCGGAACCACCAGATGATTGCGATCAATTCGGCGATCGCAATTGATCTCACCGGGCAGGTCGCCTCGGATACCCTGATGGGCCGTTTCTACTCGGGTATTGGGGGACAGGTGGACTTCATCCGCGGCGCCTCGCGCAGCTCCGGCGGCAAAGCGATCATCTCCATGAGGTCCACTGCCAAGGATGGCACCATCAGCCGGATCCAGCCGATGCTCGAGCCCGGAACCGGCGTGGTCACCAGCCGCGGCGACGTCCACTACGTGGTCACCGAGTACGGCATCGCCGACCTGTGGGGAAGGAGCGTTCGCGAGCGCGCGAACGCGCTGATTTGTATCGCCCATCCCGACTTTCGGCCCGAGCTGCTCCGGGCTGCCAAGCGGCAGCACTATGTGTTCCCCGACCAGGTCGTGCCGCGAGCGGTCTACCCGTGGAAAGAGGAACGGCTCGAAAAGTTGGCGCCCGATGGCCCCGCCATTCGTCTCAGGCCAGCGCAGATCACCGATGAACGCGCGCTGCAGGAATTCTTTTACGGCCTGTCCAACGAAAGCGTCTACAAACGCTTTCTCGGCTTCAAGAAAGAGCATCCACACGAGGAGATGCAGCAGCTGGTCGACCTCGACTACGAGGACACCATGGCCATCGTGGCGTGCGTCCCCGAGACGGACGAGATCGTGGGCGTGATCCGATACGACGTCGATCCAGCGACCAAGTTGGCAGACATCGCCTTCGTGGTGCGCGACGATTGGCACGGCCGCGGCGTGGGCACCGTGTTGATGCGCCGGATGAAAGAGATTGCCTTCGCCAGGGGCTTGGCTGGTTTCACTGCAGACGTACTGGCGACCAATACACCCGCGCTGGCGATGTTTCACGAGAGTGGTCTGCAGCTTCGGTCAGAGCTACGCGCCGGCGTCTATCATCTGGTGTGCTCGTTCGAGAATGGGCAGCGAACCTAACACCCGGCTTGGGCCGAGCCGGAAAATTGCATCCGGATTCAGCCGTGAGCCAGCCCGAGACCTATCATCAGGCGCTCGCCGAGTTACGCTGAGGATCTCTTCCGATGAAACCGGGAGCTGTGGTGTGGATTACCGGTCTTCCCTGCTCAGGCAAGAGCAGCCTGGGCCAGCGGCTGCAATCCCGTCTCACTCAAATGGGCAAAGCCTCCATACTGCTGGACAGCGACGAGATCCGTTATGCCATGGTCCCGCGCGTTGGGTATTCACCGCAGGAGCGAGAGGGGTTTTATGAGACGCTGGCGCGGCTCGCTGCGTTGCTGTCGCAGCAACGGATCCACGTGATCGTCGCCGCGACCTCGCACCGTGCGGCCTATCGCAAGCGGGCTCGAGGGCTGGCACCGCGCTTCATCGAGGTGCACGTTCAAACTCCCGTAGAGGAGTGTAGGCAGCGCGACTCCAAGGGCCTCTATGCTCCTGCCCACGCCGGGAATGCTCCATGGTTCCCCGGAGTCGTCGAGAAATACGAAGCGCCGGAGAAGCCGGACATCGTCGCGACCGGCGGTTTCGACGAGAGCGCGATCGAACGAGCGCTCGCGGCGCTCGCCTGAGCGCATAGTCTGCGCTGAGTTGATCTGCGCTCAGTTCGCGGGAGACGGCACTCTAATTGCTTTCACGTCGATCCGGTTGCCCTCAATGGCTCATTGCAACTGAGAAGAGGAGAAACCATGGCCACAATCCACGTCATCTACGGCACTACCCACGGGCAGACGCGAAAGATCGCCGAGCGTATCGCTTACCTCGCCCGTGGCAGAGGTCACGAGGTGGTCCTGGCAGACGCGAAGGACCTGTCGCCGCAATTTTCACTTGACGACAGCGACGCTGTTTTCATCGGCGCCTCTATCCATATCGGCAAGCACCAGAAATACATCGAGCAATTCGTGACGACTCACCGCAGCGAGCTTTCATTCGTCCCCGCCGCTTTCTTTTCCGTGAGCATGACCGCGGCGCGCTCGACCAGGGAGGCGCGAGAAGAGGCGTTGCGTTACGTAGCGAGATTTCTCAAGGATACGAAATGGCACCCTTCTGTGACAGCGACTTTCGGCGGAGCGCTGGCTTATACGCAATATGGCTTCCTGACGCGCTGGTTGATGCGTCTGATCAGCGGAAGGCAAGGCGGCGACATGGATACATCCCGCGATTATGAGTACACGGAGTGGAGCGAGGTCGATCGCTTCACCGACCGATTGCTCTCTCTGCTTCCGATCATCGAGCCCGCAAGACCACCGAAGGTCAGCGAGACGGAGGCCATTTCAAGGTAATCACCATTCTCAACTCCCCTCAGGTGAACGCGGAGATTGCGCCCGCATCCAATCAGGCGCGCAAGCTGTGCGCGTTCTGTTTGTGTTCGAGCAATTGCGAGCAGTCTTGTATTCGCGGACGCAGCGGCAGAGGGTTTGCACGCCTTATCCGAAGGAGTGTCCGATGAAACCGAGCGATGTTCGATTTCGCATCCTCGCCGAGCACACTCATCTGCGCGGGATGGTCGCGGATCTCAACCTGATCGTCAGCCGCGTGAAGCGCGGCGAGCCGGAGGACGTATCCCGGCTGTTCAACTTCAGCAATCAGCTCCGGATGATTCTCGAGAGCCACATGGCTTTGGAAGAGCAGTGGCTCGTCCCCGCGCTGCGCAAGACCTCTTGGGGTGATATTCGCGCCAAACGGATCCTCGAAGACCATGAGAACCAACGGGCAGCGCTGGAAGTGCTGTCCGAGCTCGAGCAGCGCGGCAATATTCCTGAGTTGAGCCAAGGCTTGCTCTCCTTGGGCAATCTCCTCCTCGAAGACATGCACCACGAAGAAGAGGAGTGTCTGCAACCGGATCTGCTTCGCGACGATAACAACGTGCTCTTGGATCCGCAGCCGCACTGAGCCAAAGGAGCCGGGTTACGGGTAAAGAGCCTGCAGAATCTCGGGGTCCTCCTCCTCGGTGGCCAGCGTCGCATGGCAGCGGCTGCATGACTTGGAGATCTTTTCTCCGGAGTCCGTCACGTGCTCGCCGTCGTGACACCGGAAGCACCCCGGCGTCTCCTGATGGCCGAGGAAATTCGGATAGGTGCCCCACTGAATCCGCATCTCGGGAAACACATTCGACTGATAAATTTCCTGCACCGTCTTGACCGCCGTGTCGATTTGCGCGGACCGACCGGTGCTCACCTCGGGATAATTCTTTGCATAGAAATCCTTCAGCGCCTTGCTCAACCGGGCGCGAGCCTCCGCGGTGGATGGATAGTCGATGGAGAGAGCTTGTACAGATTCTCGGCGGATGAACGGAAGCCCCTTGTCCAGCCGCCCGGCGGCGAGTGCCGCATCCACCTCCCGGGCGGGCAATCCGTAGATGTGCGTTGGCCGGTTGTGACAATCAACGCAGTCCATGGTTCTCCAGTCTGACTGTCCATTCGAGGCCGCCGCGACAGCGCTGTTGATCTTGTACACCTTCGTTTTCCCCTCGCGCGTGAGCTCCACGTCTGTGATTTGCTGCCGTTTGAGATCCGACTTGTAACGAATCTGGATGCCCGGATCGACGTGCCAGTGGATGCCTTGAGCCTTGTCGCCGCGGGTCCCACCGATGTTCATCATCAGGACGGTTTTCCGCTCCTTCGTTTTCTCGTCATTGGTGAAATGAGTGATGACCCTGAGTCGATCGCCGATAAACTTGCTAGGCCAATGGCATTGTTCACAGGTCTCACTGGCAGGCCGGAGGTCGTGCACTGGCGTGGGTATTGGGCGTGGATAGGTGTTGAATAACACTGCAAAGAGCTGACCCGTTCCGGCGAGCTTGGATTTCACGAACCAGGAGGTGCCCGATCCAATGTGGCACTCGACACAACCGACGCGTGAATGTGGCGAGTGGGAATAAGCGCTGAACTCGGGGGCCATGACGTGACAACTCTTGCCGCAAAAGTCCGTCGAGTCCATCACTTCCACCGCTTTGTACGTCCCCGTGCTGACGATGACCAAATTGATCGTGGTGGCGGCAAGGAAAATGATCAGCATCCTTTGGAGCCGGGGGGAATTGAGATCAATCACCGGTAGTCGTCTTTCCTCTGCCCCGCCCTTGCGTCGCGCGCGTTCCATCCATGCTCCGAGGGGAATGAGGAGCAGCCCGAGCACGAACAGGGCAGGCAGCAAAACGAAGACGATGATCCCGATGTATGGACCGGCGCGGAACCCAAGCAGATCGAGGACAAAGAGGCTCAGGAAGACGAGAGCACTGACGGTGGTGAGCGCAGCCCCGATCAATGTGACGAAGTTCCGGGTCAGTAGCTCAAGAATGGACCGCGTCACGACGAACTTCCTCGGATAGCAAAAGGGTGGCGGGCGAGACTAGACGTTCGATCGATCTGCCGCAAGCATTGTGCTCGTCTGCCGCCCGCCTCCAAGCTGATGGCACCCGCTTGGACGACTCCCCTCCACTTCTGGCGCTCGGCTCTCTGAGGGTTCGAGCCCCATCGGACCGGATACGAAAGTTGCATACCACTCGCTCTGTCCAAGTGACATACCCAATCGGGCGCAGCTTTTGCGCCGAGGTGAATACAAATGACGTCTCATGCAGAAATAGCGCGACGGACCTTGATGCAGACATTCCTCCGGGCCGCTCTGGCCCTCGGTCTTGCTCTCCCGAGCTTGACCAGCGCCCAGAGCTTGAAGATTGGGGTGATCAATTCGGTCACCGGGCCGGAGGCTCCCATTGGCGAAAACCTCACCAACGGTATCAAGCTGGCCGAGGAGGATCTGGCCAAGCGCGGCACCAAGGTCGAGCTCGTCTGGGAAGACGACACCGGCAAACCCCAGATCGCGATGAGCGCGATGGAGAAGCTGGCGACGCGCGACGGCGTGGCCGGCGTGGTGGGGCCCTATACCTCGGCCAGCGCGAATGCGGTAGCCAAGCTGGCGCAGCGCTACCAGGTGCCGCTGTTGGTGCCCGCCGCCGCCAAGGAGGAGATCACGCGTCAGGGATACGAGTGGGTTTACCGGCTCAATGCGCCGGCGAACATTTATGCCCAGGTCCTTCTCGATGCGGTAACGGAGCTCGGCAAGCCCAAGACCATTGCCTTCGTCTACGAGAACACGGACTTCGGCACCTCCACCGCCGACGCCGGCAAGAAATACGCGGAAAAGAAGGGGATCAAGATGGTAGCGGACGAGCCGTACTCGAAAGGCTCACCGGATTACCGTTCAACGCTGATGAAAGTGAAGTCTCTCAATCCGGACCTGGTATTCATGGTCTCTTACGTAGTCGACGCAATTCTCCTGATGCGTCAGGCGCGCGAGGTGGGCCTCAAACCTCAGGCATTCCTCGGCGGAGGAGCCGGCTTCACCACCACCCAATTCGCCAGTGACAAAGACATCTCCAACTTGGTTCTCACCTCCACTCAGTGGGCGGATGACGTGAAGTGGCCCGGCGCCAGCGAGTTCGCGCAGCGCTACAAAGCGAAGTTTGGCAAAGAGCCGACCTACCATGCCGCCTGCGCTTATGCCGCGATGATGATCATGGCCGACACTGCGGCGAAGCAGAGCGGCGATCGCAAGAAGATTCGCACCGCGCTCGCCTCCGGCAGCTGGAAGGGAATCATGGGCGACGTCAAATTCGAAAATTACGATGGGTACACCAATCAGAACAAACACCCCATGCTGGTCCTGCAGATCCAGAAGGGCAATTACGTAGCGGTGTACCCACCTGAGTTCGCTACCAAGAAGGCAATCTATCCGTTCGCCGGCTGGTAGGGAGCATGCGGGTTCTTTTGCAATCGGCGGCGAGCGGGATTCTCATCGGAGGCGTCTACGCTCTGGTGGGAATTGGGCTGACCATCATCTACGGCGTGATGCGGGTGATCAATTTTGCCCATGGTGAGCTGTTGATGATCGGTATGTATTTCACCTGGATCATCTTCACCGTGTTCGGCGTGGACCCGTTCCTCTCGATCCTGATCACCATCCCGGGGATGTTTCTCTTCGGTGCACTGCTCCAGAAGGTGCTGATCAACCGAGTGCTCAACGCGTTGCCACAAAACCAGATCCTTTTGACCATTGGACTTGGATTGGTGCTGAGCAACCTGGTGATGCTCATCTACACGTCTGACTACAAGATCATCACCACCGGCTACAGCTCCAGCACGCTGAGCCTCGCAGGGCTCCGGCTCTCCACCCCCTTGGTTATCTCCCTGGTGATCACCAGCGCCATCACCACGGTCCTCTACCTGTTCCTGCTGAAGACCGACACCGGGCAGGCGATTCGGGCCACCGCGCAGGATCGCGATGCTGCCCAGCTGATGGGCATCAACGTGAAGCGAATGTCGGTGCTCGCCTTCGGGATCGGCACCGCGCTCGCGGGAACTGCCGGCGCCCTGGTTTCGCCCACCTATTACATCTTCCCGCAGGTGGGCGGCGCCTTCACACTGAAGGCATTCGTGATCGTCGTGCTCGGGGGCATGGGGAGCGTGGTCGGCGCGACTCTGGGTGGAATCATCATCGGCATCACCGAGTCGCTCGCCGCGGTGTACATCTCCTCTGGCATGAAGGAAGTCTTCGTCTACGTCCTCTTTCTGCTTGTCCTTCTCTTCAAACCCTCCGGCCTGCTCGGCAGGTCGAGAATGTGACGGGAGCATCTCGCTTGGGAACAATGCCCCGGATTCTTGCCAAGGCGCGCGGTTTCACCGTTCTAGCGCCGTTGCCCATTCTGCTGCTGGTCGCGGCGCTGGTTGCCTTCCCCCGGCTGGTCGCGAGCCCCTACGCCCTGCACATGATGATCCTGCTGTTCCTCTCGGTGGCGATGGGGGAAAGCTGGAACGTCATCGGCGGCTATTGCGGCCAGTACTCGGTTGGGCACGCCGCCTATTTTGGCGTGGGTTCCTATGCCACGCTGATGCTCCTCCAGTACAAGCATCTGGCGCCCTGGTGGGGTGTGTGGATCGCCATTGCGGCTGCCTTGGTGGTGTCGCTGGTGATCGGGTCCATTTGCTTTCGGCTCCGGGGCCCGTACTTCGTGCTCGCCTCGATCGCAGTTGCCGAGATCATCCGATTGATCGTCCTCAACTGGAAGCAGTTCACCAACGGCGCCGAAGGCATCTTGCTGGTGGACATTCCCCCGCTGAAGCTCGGGCAGACGGTGATCACGGATTGGCTTGCGAAGACCCCTTTTTATTACCTCGGCCTCGCTCTCGCCCTGACCACCCTGTTGGTGAACTACCTGGTGCAACATTCCAAGCTCGGCTACTGCTTGCAGGCCATCCGGGAGGACCAGGATGCCGCCCACTCCCTCGGCATCAACCCGGCCTTCTATAAAAACGTCGCGCTGGCGATCTCAGCGATATTCACGGCTCTCAGCGGCGTGTTTTACGGCCTCTACATCGGCTTCATCGATCCCGCTTCGGTGCTGGCTGTCGATCTTTCGGTCCAGATGGTCTTGATTTGTATCATCGGTGGAATTGGGACGAACTTTGGCCCGGTGGTGGGCGCACTCGTTCTCGTCCCCTTGTCGGAAGCGCTGCGCTCGAATCTTTTCTCGAAGCTTCTCTTCACTGCGGGGCTGGTGAAAGAGACCTCACGCCTGGGTGCTTTTCTCAAGGAGAACCTGGCGCACGCCCACGTGCTGATCTACGGAATTCTGGTGGTGGTGGTGATTCTCTTCATGCCCGACGGAGTGCTCGGGTTTACCAAGAAGCTCCTCGCCCGCGGAGCGCGCCCTCTTTCCCCCAAGCCCAGCCCGCTGGTGGGAGGTCTCGATGGCCCTGCTTGAGATCAACCATGTCTTCAAATTCTTCGGCGGGCTCGCGGCGAACAGCGACATCGTTTGCTCCGTCGAGAAGGGCATGATCATGGGATTGATCGGCCCCAATGGTTCTGGCAAGACCACGCTCTTCAACTGCATCACCGGTTATTACCCTCCGTCCAAGGGCGACATCATCTTCAACGGTAAGCGGCTCAACGGCCTCCATCCGGATCGCATCTGCAAGCTGGGGATGGCGCGCACCTGGCAGAAGGTGCGGCCTCTCGCCAAGCTCACAGTTCTGGAGAACGTGATGGTGGGCGCCCTGGCGCGCACCAATTCGCTGAAGGTGGCGCGCAAAGCTGCGATGGAGCAGCTGCGGCTGATGGGGATGGAGAGGAGGGCTGATTTTCTGGCTGGCGGCCTTCCCATCGGTGAGCGGAAAAAGCTCGAGGTGGGACGCGTGCTCGCAACCCAGCCGGAGCTGCTCCTTCTCGACGAGGTGATGGGCGGCCTGAACAGCGTGGAGAGCGAGGAGATCATCAATCTCATCCTCGATATCAAGAAGCGCGGCCTCACTCAGATGGTGATCGAGCACGACATGAAGGCGATCATGCGCATTTCCGATCGCGTGGTGGTTCTCAATTCCGGCGAGAAGCTGGCGGAGGGCACGCCTCAGCAGGTGGTGCACAATCCCGCGGTGATCACTGCCTACCTGGGAGACGCCAACCTTGCTTAGCGTCAGCAAACTCAACTTCAGCTACGGCGACCTCAAGGTCCTCTGGGACATCGATCTGGAGGTCCACCCCGCGGAGATCGTCACCGTGGTGGGTGCCAACGGAGCCGGCAAATCGACGACGCTTAGAAACATCTCCCGCCTCGTCAAAGCGGCAAGCGGCTCGATAGTCTTTGACGGCGTCGATCTCACCCGCCTCGAGTCACACCAGGTCGTGGAGCTGGGCATCGTCCAGGTCCCGGAGGCACGAAGAATCTTCCCAGAGATGACCGTCCTGGAGAACCTGCGCATGGGTTCGTACCTGAAGGCCACGCGCAAGGACCGGGGCCGAAACATCGGCCGGGTGTTTAGCCTCTTCCCGCGCTTGAAAGAGCGCGAGTCGCAGCTTGGCGGCACCCTATCGGGCGGGGAGCAGCAGATGCTCGCGATCGCCCGCGGCTTGATGGGGAACCCGAAAGTGCTCCTGCTGGATGAGCCCTCTCTCGGACTATCTCCGCTGTTCGTGAACAACATTTTCAAAATCATCCGCGAAATCAATCGGCAGGGCACGACCATCCTGCTGGTGGAGCAAAATGTTTATCAATCCCTTCAAATTGCTCATCGCGGATATGTCGTGGAGACGGGACGGATCGTTCTTTCAGGATCGGGACAGGAGCTGCTTGCCAATGAGCACGTCAGGAAAGCCTTCTTGGGAATGTGAGCCATGAAAACAACGCATGTTGCTGATTGGATGACCTCAAACCCTATCACCATCGAAGAGGACGCCTCGATCATCGAGGCGATTCACCTGCTGAAGGAAAAGAATATCCGGCGGCTGCCCGTGATGCGGAAGGGCAAGATCGCCGGGGTGGTGACGGAGAAGATGCTCCTCACGTTCGCGCCTGGGAAATCGACGTCCCTCGATGCCTGGGAATCGCACTACCTGCTTTCCAAGACGCCAGTGGCGCAGGCGATGAACCCGAAGCCGCACATGGTGGCGCTCAACACGGATATCAGAGAAGCTGCCAAGCTTCTCCATGACCGCAAACTAAACGGCGTGCTGGTGGTGAACGAGAAGAAGGACCTGGTTGGCATTCTTACCACTACCAATGCCCTGGAAGCCCTGATCGCGTTTGCGACGAACTGAGCCGCGTCTCCTCCATCCAGCCGGACCCAGCGAAGGAAAAAGGCGGCCCGACACTTCAGCGTTAGTGGCGGGCCGCTCGCGACGCTCAAACGACGATCTTCTGCGCCTTTGTTTGCTCACCCAAACCAGCGTGAACTCGGAAGTTCGGTTGCGCTCGAATGGCTCGCTTCACCGAGCATTGCTCCACCACTCGCTCCAAGGCCTCACGGTATTTCTCAGGGAACGCTGGAGGCAGTTGAATGTCAATGTCTACCGCGCGCAGTGTCCCTTCCTCGTCATACTCTGGTCGCACGTGCGTCACGAGGCTGTTGACGACCAGCAGGTGCGGCTAGCGTCGCATGGTGCAGACCTTCGCTCATCCGACGCGTCCTGAACTTCTCGCCCCCGACGAGAAGTAGCCCACCAAACGCGATGCAACCAGTTGTGAAACATTGTGATCCATTGTGAAAGATTGTCACGTTGGTTGCACGATGTCGCTCGCCAAGCAGTTGGTTTACTCAGCGAGCGCCGGGCATGGTCACCGAGCTGATGGAGCACCGCGCCCGCTACGTTTACCTGACGGTCGGGACTGACGTCGCTTTGGCATCTTCGGTCTGGTTCTCGGCAGATTGGCGGATGGGCTTCTGCGGTTGAATGCCCAGTTGGAGCAGCTAGCTGTAACCGATGCGCTCACCCGTTGCGCAATGCCCGCTATTTCCAGCAACGATTGCCTTCCGAGTGCGCGCGTTCGGATCGCGAGCAGCGGCCCCTGGCGCCGATCAATCTCGACCTCGATGATTTCAAGAGGATCAACGATCGCTATGGCCATGTCTTCGGTGATCGAGCCCTCGCTGATGCGGCTCGGGCCATTGCCAGCTCGATCCGGGTCGGCGATGTGGCCTGCCGAATCGGAGGCGAAGAATTTGTGGTGATTTGTCCGCGAGCTGATTCGAAGAATGCCGTGACCATCGCCAAACGCATTCGATCTAGTCTCAACGGCACAAACCTGAGTGGCACGAGTAATGTTTCACTCAGCGCATCGTTGGGCGTTGCGGTGCACCTTCCGGGCAGCGACCATGCTGGGCTCGTTCAACAAGCCGACTCGGCACTATACGCCGCGAAGCGTGCCGGCAAAGAGAGAGTTGCATGTTCTTCGCCAGAGGGAACGCGCCTGTTCGACAAAATGGCGTCCTCCTGCATGACGTGAGTAGCCAGCGCGGACCACTGCCGAGGCGAACCTCCCTTTTGAGGGCCCTGTGACGCAGCTTCGCGCCGCGCCGGCTCAGCATCATGCCGTGCTCCTCGTGCTCAAGGATGTGACAGCGGGTTCCTTTCTGAGATGTGCGGTTCCCTCCCGAACCTCTCACGTGAAAATAATCTGCGCGCTTTCCGCCTTGTCGAAGAAGTCCATCGCCGAGAGAACACCCTCGACCTGGGGGACGAGGTCCTCCTTGGTGAGCTTGAACATGTCCATAGCTAGGCCGCACGCATAGATATGCGCTCCGCTGTCCTGCAGAATCTGCAGCATCTCGCGCACGTTGGGGATGTCGAGCTTGGCCATGTCCTTCTTCATCATCTTGCTGGCCAGGCTTTCCATGCCTGGCAACCCACCTACCAGAGTTGGGATCGGCAAGGATGGGTTGCCGACAGTCGCGACATGCAGCTTGTCGACCTTATTTTCGGTGATCGCGTCGAGCCCCCAGAACGTGAAGAACAGCATCACGTCGATCCCGCTCATCCGTGCACCGTTGGCGAGGATCAGACCCGGGTACACCATGTCGATCGTGCCCTTGGACACGATGATCGCGACCTTGCGTTGCGGTTCGGCGCCGGGTACCTCCTTGTCAGCCGGCACCTGCGGCCATCCAGCAGTGGAAATCGCCTCAGCCATGACGGTCCTCCTTTCTAAAGACAGCTCTTGGGCTTGGGCAGTCCGGCGATCTTCGCGGCGAGCTTGCCGGGGCCCTTGGGAAATAGCTGATACAGCTCTTTCATTGTCACGCCTGCATTCTGAGTGATGCGCCGCAGCCCAGGCGATTGGCCCTGCTTCGCCGCGTCCTCGCGACAGTAAGTGATAACTTTCCAGTGCTCCGGCGTGAGCGGGATTCCGACTTCGCGCGCGATTGCCTCGGCCACCTCGGGCGTCCACTGGGCGCTGTCGGCGAGGAACCCCTCTTCGTTCACGGTGATTGGCCTGCCTGCGTATTCATGCGTGAGCATGGCTGTCTCCCTCGGCGCTCAGCAGCGTCGGTTTGGGTTGCCGCTTGCCCGACATGGACATGCGGGTTGGAACCGGAATGGGACGGCCCGGGAGCAGCGCCTTCCAGTACAGGGGCCGAAACGCCACCTTGCCCAGGTGGTTCAAGCGACTCTCGCGGAGGAGCCGGAATGGACCCACGACGGGAAGTGGGTAGGTGCCCGGCAGCGGCTCGACCGTGTAGTTGAAGTCGATCAGCATCGCCTTGTGGCCACCCGTCTCGACGAAGCAGTTGGCATGGCCGTCGAACCCAGGCTCCAAGCTCTCGCCGCGGATCGCGTGGAGCAGGTTCTCCTCGAGCACTTCGGCTTGGAAGTGGGCGACCGATCCCGCCTTCGAGCTCGGCAGGTCCGTGCCATCGCCGAGTGCGAAGAGATTTTCGTGACCCTTGACCTGGAGCGTGTCTTTGTCAGTGGGGATGAAGCCGAGCTCGTTGCCCAGGCCCGACGCCGTGACGTACTCCGCGCCGGCGTGCGTGGGAATCGTCACCAGCAGGTCGTACGGAACTTGTCGCTCGTCGTACGACTTGAGGACGCGCGCCTCGCCGTCGACCTCGGCCGCGGCGAATTCGGCTTCGACCTGAATGCCCTTGGCCTCGAGCAGGCCGCCCAGGGTCTTGGCGGCGAGCGGACGCGTGAACGCCGAATCGAGCGGCGTCGCGTAGACCAGCTCGACCTTCTCGCGCAGCCCGCGCCGCCGGAAAAAGTCATCGGCGAGGAACAGGAACTCCAGCGGCGCGACGGGGCACTTGATCGGCATCTCCACAATGTTCACGACCAGCCGGCCCTTCACGAACCGGTCGAGCGCGAAGCGGAGAGCCTGCGCGCCCTCTAGCGTGTAGAAGTCATGGATCGTCTGGCGCCATTGGTCGCCGAGCAAACCCGGCGTGAGGTCCGGGCGGATCTGCGCGCCCGTGGCGAGAACGAGAAGGTCATACTCGAGCTCAGTCGCGCCGACGAGCTGGACTCTCCGTTTTTCGAGGTCCACGCGCTCGACCATTTTCTCGACCCAGCTGATGCCGGCGCCGAGCGTTCGCGTGCGCGGTCGCTGCATCGCTGCGTCGTCGTGCGCACCGAACGGGAGAAATAGGAGCCCGGGTTGGTACAGGTGCGTCGGCGATGGATCGACGACGGTGAGATTCCAGTCCTCCGGGAGGCGACGCCGGAGGCGGTTCGCCAGCGTGGTGCCGGCCGTGCCCGCTCCGAGGATGACGAGATGCTTCATGACCGCGCCCCTTTCTCCGAGCGACTTCTGTTGGGGAGCAAAGCAACGGCCATGCCTCCGACAATCAGCCGAAAGTACGGGCTCGGACGTTCTGCAGCTCGCTGGTTGCAACAGGACGTTGCAACGCGTTTCAACGCACTAGGCGATGCTCACGCATCTTCCGCCATAGGGTGGTTCGGCTCATCCCCAGCGCTTTGGCGGCGCCGGCGCGGTCCCACCGATGGGCTTCGAGGACTTCGAGAAGGCGTGAGCGTTCCAACTCGTCGGCCGGCTTTGAAGGCTCGAAGTCTTTCGACCTCACAAGCTCGTTCCCTCGGGAAGGGACAATTTCTGGCGGCAGGTCCTCAGGCTGGAGCGTCTGGCCCTTGCAGACGGCGACCGCGAATTCCAGCGCGTTCTCGAGCTCACGGACGTTGCCGGGCCAATCATAGCGGAGCAGCGCGCGCAGGACGTCGGGCGAGAAGCGCACTGCTCGGCCGTTCCGCTCGCCGACGCGGGCGAGCAGGTAGCGCGCAAGCGGTTCGATGTCCTCGTGCCGTTGCCGCAGCGGCGGCAATTCGATGGGGACCACCCGGAGGCGGTAAAAAAGGTCCTCGCGGAAGCGCGACTGCTGCACTGCCCGCCGCAGGTCCTGATTGGTCGCGGCAATGATCCGGGCATTGCTTCGGAGGGAATGGCTGTCGCCGACGCGCTCGAACGTCCGCTCCTGCAACACTCGCAGCAGTTTCACCTGAAGCGTCAAAGCCATCTCGCCGATCTCGTCGAGGAACAGCGTTCCGCTCGAAGCCAGCTCAAACCGGCCGACTCGGTCGCGGACTGCCCCCGTGAAGGCTCCGCGCACGTGACCAAAAAGCTCACTCTCGAGCAGCTCCCCCGGAATCGCACCGCAGTTCACCGCCACGAATGGACCGTCGCGACGGGGCGAGTGCGCGTGGATCGAACGAGCCACGATTTCTTTGCCTGTGCCGCTCTCGCCGCTGAGCAGAACCGTCGCTTCGCTGTGCTGGAGGTTCTCGATCAAGCGGAAGATGCGAATCATGGTGGGCGAGCGCGCGATGATCCCGCCGAACCCCGTCGGTGCTGCGACGGTGGTCCCGCCTTCTTCGTCTTCAGCCGGGCGCAGCACCACGAGGTACTGCGATTCGGGATCGCACACGCCGCTGGCGTCGTGAATCAATGGCGCCGCGGTCACCGAGACGAGTCGCGAGCCGCTGGGCTCCACGCGAAGTGAGGCGCGCCACCCCTCGCGTCGCTCGTTGGCCTGCAGCGCCGAGCGCAGGGTGCCAGCCGGACCGAAGAGCTCGGCGCCCAGCAGGCTCTCGACCGGCTTGTCGCGCACCGCCTGTGTGACGCCCTGCCCGACGAGCTCGTCGAGCCCATCGGAGATGTGGCGGACCCGGAAGTCCCGATCCAAAGTCATGCACACGCGACCGAGCGAGCCGAATGCGGCGGACACAGCGAGCATGGCCGTGCGGCGCACCGCCTCGGGCACGCCCGCGTCCAGGCTCTTGCGCTCTTTCTTGTTCGAATTCGTCGCCCCAGAGGTCATCGGGCGTCCCCGCGCCAACCGTCGAACGGACAAGCCGAATGAAACACGTTGCAACGCCTTGTTGCAACAACTCGCGCCGAGAAACGGCCGCGATCAGTAGTTTCAGCTCCATGCCCTGGGACCTGGGCTGGAGCGACCAGTGGGTCTTCAAGGTGGGCGCGCAGGTGAAGGCGCGATCGGACCTGCGTCTGCGCGCCGGCTACAACTACGGGAAGATGCTGCGCCTTCGAGAACCTCGCCTTCCCGGCCATCACGGAGCACCACTTGACCGCGGGCATCGGCTACGACATTGGCAAGCTGACCCTTGTAAGCAGAGATCGCCTGCGCGCTCCCAAAGCAAGCGCGATCGAGCTTCCGAGCGCCGCGTCGACGCGGCGGCGCGGTGCTCGGCTTCGGCGCGAGCTGTGAGTGGGACGGCGCCAAACTGTTTCGACCCGCGCGCAACGCTTTGACTCGCTCAGATCTTTTCGAGAACTCGCTGGAGCCGCTGGTCGACCTCCTCAACAATCGGCTCAAGCCCTGGCTTGTTCACGACCTCGAACATGGCCTTTGGCTTGACTACTTGGACCACCGGCTGTCCATCGTCGCTGTCGAACACAGTGACATTGCATGGGAGCAGGAGTCCAACGCCCAGCTCGGCGGTCAAGGCGCGGTGAGCGAGCGCCGGGTTACAGGCGCCTAAAATCACGTAGCGCCTGAAATCGGCGCCAGTCTTCTTCTTGAGCGTTTCTTTCACGTCGATGGTCGTGAGCACCCCAAAGCCTTCCGTCTTTAGGGCCTCGGTGGTTCTCTGAACCGCCTCGTCAAAAGAAATTCCTTTGAGCTCTCGCGTATAGCCATAACGAACGTCGAACCGAGACATCGCGTTCACCTCCTGATGGAGCCTTTCAGCCGGATATATATCCCGCAATTCGCACCGGTACCCTTATCAGCGCCGGTGGCAGTCCGCCCACGCGGACGCCATCATGGTCCCGCAGGCGAGGGTACCTGGTCCCCTTTCGGCTTGTGAGAGCCTGCCTCCAACGATTTGGGTTCGCGTGAGAGCGTCGCCCGATGAAAATTTGCAGCCAGGGCGAACCGAGGGGGCACTTGCTCTCCTCCGCCTGATGCCGTCGCATGCGCAATCTCTGCGTATGCCCTCCGAGCGCGCAAAAAAGTCGCCGAGATTGGCCGGTTCAACTTGGCATGCACACTGCTGTGGACCGTAGAGCGATGGCGATCGACTTGCATGCTCTCGCTTTGGAGGACCCTATGAAAATCCTATTCACCCTAAACGACGCCCCCCTACGGCAGCGAGCGCACCTACAATGGGCTCCGGCTCGCCGGATCGCTCTGCCGTAGCGAATGCGCCACAGTACGCGTGTTCCTCATTGGCGACGCGGCCGCGGCCGCGCGGAAAGAGCAGAAAGTGCCGCATGGCTATTACAACGTCGAGACAATGCTCGGGGCGGTATCCAGGCACGGTGGTGAGATCGGCGTTTGCAGCAGCTGCATGGACGCGCGCGGCCTGCGCGACGAAGACCTCGTGGCGGGCGCGCACCGCAGCTCGATGGAAGAGCTCACGAGGTGGACGTTGGAAGCGGATAAGACGCTCGTTTTCTGAACAAAGGTACTGCGATTTCGAACCCATGGTCGGTTTTCACGGCTCCAACAAACCAAGGCCGCAGCACTGGCGAAGTCTTCAGGATTGCAGAAAGGAGGCCCAACATGGCTTCGATTGTGAAGGAGATCATGAACCGCGAGCTGTTCAGTGTTCGTCCCACCGACACGGCCGCGAATGCACTCAACGGACTCTTAGCGCTGGGGATCTACGGTGCGCCGGTCCTCGATTCCGGTCAAAGACCGATAGGCGTCGTCTCGCTGCGCGACTTGGTCGCTAGAGAGGGTCCAACGGTGACGGACCGCATGTCGTCGCCCGCCGTAGTGGTGCGGTCGGACGCGCGAATCTTTGATGCTGCGAAGCTCATCGGAGAGACCGGCTACCGCCGGCTCGTGGTGATCGATGACAACAGCCGAGCCGTGGGGATGCTCTCAGCCGTGAACGTGATCCGCGGCCTGGTTGGGCTGCCGGTGCAGCACCCTGCAGCATTCCCTCACTTCGACGCCGAAACCAGTCTTCAATGGACCGATGACGCAGTTCTCGACATAGATAGGGTCGATGTGGCGCCCGACGGCCCTGGGTTGCTGCTCCTCATCCACAGCATCCCCGGAACGCCGGATTTGGTGGTGTGGGCCGAATCGGCGAACAACGTACAAACGCGGCTCCTCGACCTGGTGTCGCTTCCGCAGGACAACCCCGAGCTCAATCGGTTGCTCGAGCACCGCCACCATCTGCGATTCCGTGCAGCGCCCGTAGCAGACCCGAAAGTGCGAGAGCGGGTCGTCGAACGCCTGCGGCCTCGAACGCGGGCTCGACATCGAGATTACGTCCAAGAATTTTGAAAGCACCCTCCAGCAGTCGCCGCTCGTGGTGCTGGATTTCTGGGCTTCGTGGTGCCCGCCGTGCCGAGTCTTCGGTCCGATCTTCGAGGCCGCCGTGGAACGGCACTCCGATGTCACGTTCGGGAAGGTGAACACGGAGGAGCAGGTGGAGCTTGCGAGTGCGGTCGCGGTTCGCGCCATCCCTACAGTGATGGCCTTCAAGAACGGCGTGCTGGTCTTTTCCCAGCCCGGACTTCTGCCGAAATCGGCTCTCGATAAGCTCGTCGAGAAGCTGCGCGCCCTGGATGTGGAAGCTGTCGCAAGCAATCGGCTGCCGATCCGCCGCCAACACAGCGACGGGCGCGCTGATGCGGGCCCGACTGTCGAAGAATCCGGGCCGTCGCCGCGCGGGCGAGCTGCAAGCGGTCGCCGGTGACCCGCATAGTGGTCGCGTGACGATTTTGTCGTCGCCGCAAACGAGCGGCCCGCCGCTAATCTTTGCGATGCACTTCTAGAAGCGACGGGTTTCAGACGACCATAGCCATGCGTTTCGGTCCGGGCCTCCGCTCCTTACTTCGGGAGCAGAACCCCTACCTTACGTGCTGTCCAAGACTTCAGATTTGTGGCGGCAAGTGCTTTGCTGAGTATCAAGAGCATGAAGACGAGGCGGATTCTGGTAGTGGACGACGCGCAGAACGCGCGAGAGGCCCTGAGAACCCTCCTCGAGGAAGAAGGTCACGAACTAGCGCAGGCGGTAGATGGTGAGGAGGGACTGAAGCAAATCGAAAGCTTTGTGCCCGACGTGGTGCTGGCCGATGTGCGCATGCCAAAGATGGATGGGCTCACGCTCCTGCGGACTGCACGGGAGCGAGGGTATGGCGCATCGTTTGTGATGATGACCGCCTTCGGAAGCGTCGAGACGGCCGTGGCGGCAATGCAGGGAGGCGCGGAGAATTTCCTGGTTAAGCCCTTGGACGTCACCACGGTTCTGGTTGTACTCGACAAGGTCTTCGAGAAGCGGCAGCTCGAGGCGAACCTCAACGAGGAGACCAAATTCAGAGAGAAGCTGTTAGGAATTGTTGGGCATGACCTTCAGAACCCCCTCAACGCGATCAGGATGTCCGCGGAGGCATTGCGCAAAAGGGGCGGCGGCGAGGCACAGACCAAGATTGTGAATCGGATACTGTCCAGTACGAAGCGCATGGGCGCAATCATCGCTGACCTGCTCGATCTCACCCGGATTCAGTTTGCCGGAGGCCTGGTGATGAATCGCAAGCACATGGACCTGCGCGACCTGTGTCGGCAGTTGATTGAAGAGCTTCAGCCCGCAAATCCGGAACGCGTATTCATCCTAGACGCCACGGGAGAGCTGCGAGGGACCTGGGATTCAGAGCGCCTCGCACAAGCCATCTCCAATTTGGTCGGGAATGCCCTCAAGCACGGTGACTCTCATCAGCCCGTCCGCATCACCGCGCGAGACCTGGGCTCGGAAGTGGCGATTGAAGTCGCGAACCACGGGCCCGCCATTTGTCCGGACTTCCTTCCGCACATCTTTGAGCCTTTCCGACGGGGCGACCTAAAGAAGGGCTCTAGCGCTCTGGACCAACGGGGACTCGGTCTAGGGCTTTACATTGTGCAGCAAATTGTGCTGGCCCATGGCGGAACCATCGACGTTCGCTCGTCGGACGAAAATGGAACGGTCTTCAGCGTGCGCCTCCCACGAACGTTTGTACCAGCATCAATAACGGATCCCCACCTAGCCGAGCGTGCAGACCACAAGCCCGGCTGAGCGTCTCGAATACAACAACAGTCCGCGGTGAGCTCGAGCCGTCTGAGCAGTTTAGCGATGTGGCTCCCAGTTGAGGCATATCCGAGCTACTTGTGCAGCGTGAAGTGGGAAGACTCGCGCGCCTGAGCAATCGCCGCCGTTCTCTACGCCCAAAGCGCCCAGCGTGGACGCAACCGCTTGCACCTGACGTGCGTGGGCGGCAAGCACTTCGTGCAGGTCGCTCGCCGCCGAGCTGAACGACTGGTATCGCGTGCATCGATCGCATCCGCTGCTTGCCGGGTCAGTTGTCGCAGGGCGGCATTGGTGGGCCGAAGTTTCGCCCCACTGCTTCGTTATAGTCGCTCATTTCAGAAGGTGGCGAAGTGAGACACCGCTCCTCCGCCGCCAGGTGCTGCTCGAGTGCGCCTCTCAGCTGGAAAAACCGAGCCCGCGCTCCGGGAAAAAAGCCTTTGAGAAAACCGCCATTCGCTCTCCGATAAATCATTTGCCAGCTGGCGGTGATCTCCATTCAGAGACTTTCGTGATTCGGTTTCCATATTCAGAGCGCCTGTGGGACGTGGGTCGTCCGTTGCTCGGGCTTCACCTCACGCGCGCGGCGTTCGGCCTCCGTTTTCACCAATCCGAGTGAAACGCGCGGGATCAGGGCAATACCTGGGGAGAGAAAGGACCAGTACCGCCGAAATTTCGCACGGTGTTCTTAGGGTGTAACGCGCAAGAACTGCAAGTCCGAACGGCCCGCCGCAAGGCTTGCGATGCTCACGGAGGGGGAAGATCGGCCGCGCGAGAAGAGAGCGGCTGGCACGGGAAATGAATCCGTATTCCCCCCTGACAAGAAACGACCGCTCAATTCTTCGAACTTCTTCTGCCTCTTGATCTCGATCAAGGCAAAGCCACTGACTTGAAAAGAAAACTGGTCAAGTTCGGGAGGGCGAAGTGCGATTCCACTACCCTGCGATTGTCCTTGCAACACTTACTATCCCGTCGTGTCAGCACTCATTCAGCAAGCAGCCGGCAGCAGTGGCGATCGCTGATCTCGGTGCAGCAGCGGAGGCGCCGGTCGTATCGGTGGCGCAGCCGGTGTTTGCTGTCGAGCCCTCGACCCATCCGACCGCTACAAAAGATCTCCTCGAGCGTGGAAAGAAAGTGTTCGCCCGCCAGTGCGCTCCTTGTCATGGGCCCACTGGCCTTAGCGACGGCCCAGCAGCGTATCTGCTCTACCCGAAGCCTCGGAACTTCAAAAAGGGCCCGTTCCGGTTCGTGACTACCTGGGAGGGAACGCCTACCGACGACGATCTCTATCGGGTGATCTCGCGCGGCATCCCGGGATCGGCGATGCCGTCGTGGGCCCACCTCGAGGAAGGCGATCGTTGGGGCTGGTTCACTTCGCCAAGACGCTCGCCGAAGCCCCGATGCAGATCCCACCGTCCAAACCGGTCGACCCCGCGGCCGGAAATCCTGGCGAGGGAATCATCGAAATTCCCACCGAGCCGCCCCACGACGCAGCCAGTGTGAGAAAGGGCGCGGAGCTGTTCGCGACGACGTGCGCTCCCTGCCACGGGCCGCGCGGGCAAGGCGACGGACCGAACTCGGCCGCGTTGAAAGACGATGACGGGATTCCAATCCGACGACCTGACCACCGGTGTCTTCAAGGGCGCACCACGCGGAGCGTATCTCTACGCACGGGTCGTTCGCGGCATCCCGGGAACGCCGATGCCGATGACTCCGTCCTTGACCGGCGACAATGCCTGGCACGTGGTCCACTTCATTCGCTCGCTTTCCAGCGAGCTCCTGCGGGAGCGTGCGGAGATGAAACGATTCCGCATCCCCGTGGTGCGCGTCGCCAAGCTACCCGACCATCCGGACTCCGGAGAGTGGCGCGCGGCTCCCAAGGTCGAGCTGCACTTGATGCCGCTATGGTGGAGATATGACCGGCCGGAGTACCTCACCGTGCGCGCGGTGCACGACGGACGCGAGCTGGCGATCCAACTCATCTGGAGCGACATCGCAAACGACAACATGGTGCTTCGGCCGCAGGACTTCCGTGACGCCGCTGCGATTGAGATTTCGCCCGCCGCAAACGATCCACGGTTTTTTGCCATGGGCGAGAAGGGGCGCTTCGTCGACATCTGGATGTGGAAGTCCGAGCGGCAGGCAGACATCGCCGGCTTCCACGACATCGAAGCGCAGTACCCGAACATCGGCATCGATTCGTACCCGAACCTCGCGCGAGCGCCCTACGAACAATCGGTCCCAAGCGCGCTCACGCTCGAGTCGGACTCCACATGACCGAGTGGATCATCTGCGAAGCGAATGCGAATTCATGGCCTTCTTGAGCCGCAAGGAAGCCTACGCTCTCGAGAACGGTGACTCGCAGATGCTCCTCGCGACGCGGGAGGCGGAGCGGCTGTTCCTTCGCGAGCACCTTGGCCGATTTGCACCGGCGCTCGGCGCACAGCTGGAGCGGATCGATCAGGGCGGCTTCTACGGCGAGCTCGGGCGGCTGTTGAGGCGATTCGTAGAATCGGAGTGCGCTGACCAGCACGTCCCGGCGGGCCCCCAGTACCTTCCCCTGCGGCCGGACGAGACGGACACGATTCCAATGGCCTGCGACGGATGCGAGCTCTCCGGGGACGAGCGATGAACCTCGAGATCGAGGATCGCCTGGTCGAGCAGTCAGTCCAGGCTGCAATCGATCGCGAACCGGATGCTCATTTCCATCGCGAGCGGGAGGCCACCTACAGCATCGACGGCGCCGAAGCGCGCGACCGCGCCTTCAGCGAGCTTCACGCCAGGTGGTTCCGCCGGCTCGGCCTCGATTTGCCCATCCGGCAGGCTCTGGCCGAGCAACCGCAAATTGCAGGTCTGATCGAGCGCTGCAGGGTTTCGGCGGTGGTGCGGTCTTCGGACGAAGGCTCCCAGCTCTATGTCCAGCGGGCTGAAAACACGGAGGGGAAGCCGCTGCGTCAGCTGGTATTCCGCATCCGTCCGGCTGCGCTGGTCGACGCTCAGGAGGTGCTCCGGCTGCTTCGCCGCGAGCTTGTTTACGTCGCGGACATGCTCGACCCGACGTTCGGCTACGAGCCCACGCTGCCGCGCTCTCTGGGCGGGCCGCTCGCGCAGCGCCTCCTGGTCGATCGGTATGGCGCCGCGTGGGCGGCGACGGTCGTCGGCCGCCTGGTGCGCAAAGGTTTTCTTCCCGGAGCATCCCGAGAATCAGCTCTAGCGCGCTTCCGCGCTGCTTTTCCGGCACTGGGCGATGAGGCAGTGGCCGCTTTCGATCGACTTTTCCAGAGTCGACCCTCGCACGCGGAGCTGGTTCGGATGACACAGGAGCCCCAGCTTCTGAAGCGCTCGGCCGGCGCGAGCGAGGGCGCGTCGATCTGCGCTCTCTGCAGGATGCCGGCACATCGAGTCGACCTCGTCAGGGACCTGCGGACTCAGGCGGCCATCGCCGCGGATTTCCCCGAATGGAAGTCAAGCCATAGGGTGTGCCCCAGGTGCGCCGAGGTGTACCGGGAGGGCGCAGAGAGGGGCGTCGAGATCGAGCTGATCGCGGAAATCGGTTCGTAGCCGGTGCGAATCCTGGAAGCAATCGGATGGCTAATATTCGCCGGGGTCGGGCCGTTGCTGTGGATCAGCGGATTGAGACTCTTTGTTCGGGCTAACCTTTCACTGACGCGCAAGCTTCTTTGGGCAGGATTGCTACTTGGAGTAGGCGCAGCGCTCGGCCTGTATTTTCCCCTTCGTGTCATCCGAAATCAGTACTTGGTTGTTCTCCTGATTTTGCCGGTGCTGGCCTTCGTCGATACGAAACTCGCCCGGTCGGCTTACAGTCCTTCATTCTGGTATCGAGCATGTGCTTTCGAGGTGTTCACTGTATTTGGCGCCGCCGCAATGCTCCGGTGTGGCATTCAATTCCTGCTTCGGCGATAACCATGCGAGCGCGCTGGCCGAGCTCGGGCGCTCCTCATGGTTTCGGTGATGCCCATTGTCGCCCGCTACTGCCTTGAAGCTCCAGCTATGCCTGAGCATGAACCCGAAAGCTCGGTTGCGCTCGAAGGGGCGCTTCACCGAGTATTGCTCCACCACTCGCACCAGGGTCTCCCGGTATTTCTCCGGGAACGCTGGAGGGAGTTGAATGTCAGTGTCTACTGCGCGCAGTGTCCCTTTCTCGTCATACTCTGGTCGCACGACAATTCGAATCTCCTCGTAAGGAATATCCCGCTTGGCGCAGAAGCCCCGGACGAAGATCTGCGAGTTCCGGAGGACGAGGAACACGGAGAGGGCCAACAGAGCGAAGGCGCGTCGAAGTCTCGTTTCGTCGAGCCTGCCGCCGAACTTGCGACCGAGGCTCGCGCCTGCAACGCCAGAGAGGGCGGACGGAGTGGCAACCGCCCAGTCGATGACGCCGTGCTGACAAACTTACTCTTGGAGTACCGACGTCTCTTAAGGTTGCCTTGTTGGAAGCCCAGCCTCGACCCAATCCGCATATCCGCCCATGTTTGCTGATTGATATCCAAGCTCTCTAGCCAAAGCAGCAGCAAGACCCGCTCGTCGCCCTGAGTGACAGTAGAAAATGATCTGCCTTGAATGGGTGAAACAGGCCTTCAATGGACCGCCGACGCAGTGCTCGACATAGATAGGGTGGACGTGGCCCCCGACGGCCCTGGATTGCTGCTCCTCGTCCACAGCGTCCCCGGAACGCCGGATTTGGTCGTGTGGGCCGAGTCTGCGAACAACGTTCAAACGTGGCTCCTCGACCGATTGTCGCTTCCGCAGGACAGTCCGGAGCTCAATCGGTTGCTCGCGCACCGCAACCATTTACAGTTCCGCGCAACTTCTGTGACAGACCCGACGGTACGAGAGCGGGTCTTCACACGCCTCCGGTCTCAAAGGCAGGCTCGACATCTCGCCTGACCGCGCGGCGAACCGCTTTTCTCCAGTTTTGGCTCCAAGGAACAAAGGAGAGAAACGTGAAGCCAATCGAGATTACGTCGAAGAATTTTGAAAGCACGATCCAGCAATCGTCACTCGTTGTGCTGGATTTCTGGGCCGCCTCGTGTCCGCCTTGCCGAGTCTTCGGTCCGATCTTCGAGGCCGCCGCCGAACGGCACGGCGACGTCACGTTCGGTAAGGTGAACACGGAGGTGCAATCGGAGCTCGCGAGTTCCTTCGCCGTTCGTGCCATCCCCACAGTGATGGCCTTCAAGGGAGGCGTGCTCGTCTTCTCCCAGCCCGGACTTCTGCCAAAATCGGCTCTCGATAAGCTCATCGATAGGCTACGCGCACTGGACACGGAAGCTCTCGGCAAGCAATCGCCCGGCGGCCAACCAAACAGTAAAGCTAACCGCGAAGGAGATGGGTCGTCGTACTCAGGCGCTCGACGCGCCGTTTCAGACCGCTGAGCTGCGCCCTCTCCATGATCTCGTGCGCCACGAGAGCGGCCGCGGCCGTCATACGGGCGCGGAGAGGTCGCCCTGGCCGGTAGGCGCCGCGAACACGCACGATTAGCCGCGTCGCCGACGAGCCAATTGGCTCGAGGACGAATGCCCATGTCATCACGTACGGGAGCGGCCACGCCTTGCTGCTCTTGGGCTGTAACTGGGGCGAACCGAGCACCAATAACCGTTCGGATTCAACGCGCAGCACGACGAAGCCTTCCATGCCCGTCGAAGTCGATCTTCGTCTGCCAGAACTTGCCCACCGAACCGACGACGACCTCGCGCCCCGGCTCCTCGCCGAGAATGAGGAATCCCGTCTCGTTGGTAATGTCCTCGATTCGCGCCGTCGGTTCCGATGTCAGCTGTCTACCGTGTAGCCTCGCCGCGATGCGGCTGGGGGGCGTTCGCAATTGGAAAAGAGTGCGGACCCAACGGATTCGATAGAGGTCGAGCGCGCGCATCGCGGTCCACGTGGCAACGACATCCGCGGCCACCGCCACGTGGTCGACCTCGCGAAACGAGTAGCTCGGCATGAAGTCGTCGATGAGTGTCATTAGGCGTCTCTGGTGCACCGCGCGTGCCGCGAAACGAACCTAGCTTCTACCGAGATCCACGAAACGGGTGCGCCGACCACTCGTTCACGCGCGCTCTCCCAGCCGCCGCTTTGCAAACACAGTGCTCATCCCGAGAAAAAACCGAAGTTGTATCATCCTCCGTTGTTATGAACTTTGTACATCTGCACGTTGCCAGTAAAGAGAACACGATGAAAGTGACTGGCGCGAGTCACTCCTTGCGATGCGCTTCTAGAAGCAACCGGTTGCGAGCATCAGGCGTCTGCCGTCTGCACCGTTCTTTCCTCGCCCACATGGGCGTGAACGCGGAAGCTCGGTTGCGCTTGGATGGCTCGCTTGACCGAGCACTGTTCCACCACTCGCGCCACAGCCTCTCGGTATTTGTCTGGGAACGCTGGCGGCAGTTGAATGTCAAAGTCCACGGCATGCAGCGCCCCTTCCGCGTCATACTCCGGCCGCTCGATAATTCGAATCTCCTCGTACGGAATGCCGCGCTTGGCGCAGAAACCCTGGACGAAGATTCCAGCGCAGGCGCCCATCGAGGCGAGGAAGACGTCGAACGGCGCCGGTGCCGCGTCTTCCCCTCCATTTGAAATTGGCTGGTCGGTGTGAATCGTGTGGCCTCCAACCTGTGCGTCCACGCGCCGTCCACGTGGCAGCGTCACAATGATTTCAGAAGTTGTCGACATAGAGACCTCCGTGCAAACGTTAGAGCCCGGATGCCAAGGACGAGGTTCGTTGGACCACTGATCGTTCGACAGTTTGGAAAACCCAGCGGTCCTCTTGGCAGGCTCGCCGGCTCAAGATGCAGCCGGTGGACGCCGTCTGCGTGGTTGGCCACCCAATGGGATAGTTGAGCAATCTCTGTTTTTCGATGTCACCTGCTCCTCTCCTTCGCGTTCTCTGTGCACCGACCGGCGCGGCTGAGGAGCGGTTCAGGTTGGCACGCCGAGTTTCGGAAGAACACATACCCGCACGACGAGCCAGCCGGCGAACAGGGCGATTATGAGGAGAAAAGACATCATGGCCGTTTGCTTGAGGTGAGAGCCCCGTTCGCGAGAAAGGGTTCGAATCCTTCGGTGGGGATTTGGCTCTCACCCACAGTCTACTGGAGCAGGGAGCAAACCCATGACAAGGAACGTGGCTTCCGCCGCTTTGGCGCTGCTCGTCGCATGCGCGCGCCCTCGGGCCAGCGAAGAGCCGGTTAAACCTCTGCGCGTACAGGCGGAGGCTGCCCAGCTGGTTGGAGCGGATGGCGCAGCTTGGGTGGCAGGCACGCTTCTCGCCGCGCAGCGGGCGGTGGTGTCGACGCGGTTGGCAGCGAGAGTCCGCGCCGTTCGCGCAGATGAGGGCGCTCACGTACGCCGCGGAGAGCTGCTGATAAGGCTGGACGATGATGAGGTGGTGGCGCAGCTGCGTGGTACGGAGACGGCCCTTTCCACGGCCAAGATCCATGAGCGCCGGATCGCAACGCTGGTGAGCAAAGGGGCCGCGACCCAAAGCCAGCTGGATGCGGCCCAGGCTGACCGTGCTCTCGCCGAAGCGCAATCGGCGGCGGCGCGCTCCGCCGTCGCATACACAGAGATTCGCGCCCCCTTCGATAGCATCGTGCAGTCGAAGCGCGTCCAGCCGGGCGACTTCGTAACCCCCGGACAACCCTTGCTGGAGCTCGTCGGCGGAGGGCTTGAGATCGCCGTCAGCGTGTCCGAGGAGGAGGTTCGAGGAATTCGCAACGGCGATCGTCTTCAGTTCGAGGCAGCCGACCACCGTGGAGAAGCCGAAGTCATCGCGATCGCGCCGGGTGGGGACGTCGCATCGCATCGAGGGATGCTGCGGGCGAGCCTGCGCGAGCCTGCCAGCCTCCGCCCGGGAAGCTTCGCACGGCTGCGACTTCCCGGAGGAGCCAACGCTCAGCGCGGTGTACAGGTGCCGCGTTCGGCGCTCGTTCAGCGCGGCGACCTCACCGGTGTCTTCATCGTTCAGGGAGGACGGGCCGAGTTGCGCTGGCTCTCCTTGGGTGCTGCCGAAGGGGACGTGATCCAGGTGCGGGCGGGAGTGCACGCTGGCGAGCTCGTCGTCAATCCCCCGGGCGAGCTGCGGGACGGTCAGCTGGTGGAGGTCGCCAGTGCCCGATAACCCGAAGCTCGGCATCGCGGGGCGGGTGGCGCACAAGTTCCTGCGCAGCAAGCTGACCCCGGTGGTGGTGCTCGCCTCGATTCTGCTCGGGGTTTTTGCCGTAATGCTCACACCGCGCGAGGAGGAGCCGCAGATCGTAGTCCCGATGGTGGACATTGTAATCCCCTTCCCCGGGGCCAGCACATCGGAGGTCGAGAGCCAGCTGACCACGCCAATTGAGCGCCGATTGTGGGGCATTCCGGGCGTTGAGTACCTCTACAGCACGAGCCGCACTGGAGCCGCATTCATCACCGTCCGGTTTCGCGTGAACGAGCCGCTCGAGCCGAGCATCGTCAAGGTACGGCAGGAGCTCGACGCGCATCCAGAGTTGCTGCCGCCTTTAGCCCTGCGGCCGGTGGTGCGCCTGTTGACCATCGACGACGTGCCGTTTCTCACCCTCACCCTGCACGGCGAGCTCCCCGCAGGAGAGCTTCGAAAGCTCGGAGAAGAAGTGGCCCGCGAAATTGCGGCCGTTCTGGATACCGCGCAGGTGCGCGTGCTCGGCGCAGCCCGGCGCGTGGTGCGAGTGGAGCCCGACCCGGCACGCCTGCGCAGCCTCGACGTCTCGCTCGCTGAGCTCCAGGCCGCGCTGCAGTCCTCGGACGCACAGCTGCCTGCGGGCGTACTGGTGGATAGAGGCCAGAGGACCGAGCTCGAGGCGACCGGGTTCTTCCGCTCGAGTGAGGAGCTGGCGCGCATCGTGGTACGCGCCGGCGCAAACCGACCCGTCTATGTCCGCGACGTCGCGACGGTCACCGACGGTCCCGAGCCGGAACCAGCGGTCATCCTCGTTTCTCGCAACGGCGATGCCGGATTTGAGCAGGCTGTTTCCATCGCCGTTGCCAAGCGCTCGGGAGTTAACGCCACCGCGCTCGCAAGACGGGTGCTCGACAAAGTCCGCGCCCTGCGCGGCGGGCTCATCCCGGAAAAAATCCAGATGGACGTCACCCGCAATTACGGGGAGACCGCCAATGACAAGTCGAACGAATTGATCGAGCACCTACTGATCGCGACGCTCTCGGTGATCGCGCTGATCAGCCTCGCGATGGGCTGGCGTTCAGGACTGGTGGTCGCCATTGCAGTGCCGGTCACGCTGGCACTCACGCTGCTGCTCACTTTCCTGTTCGGGTACACGCTCAATCGCGTCACTTTGTTCGCTCTCATCTTTTCGATTGGCATCTTGGTGGACGACGCCATCGTGGTGGTCGAGAACATCCATCGACACCTGCACCTGCCCGGACCGCCCCGCAGCTTCGCGCGGACGGTCCTCGATGCCGTCGACGAAGTGGGCAACCCCACCGTGCTCGCTACCTTCGCGGTGATTGCCGCCATCCTGCCGATGGCATTCGTGCGCGGCTTGATGGGGCCATACATGCGCCCAATTCCTGTGGGCGCGAGCGCGGCGATGCTGTTTTCGCTCGCCATCGCTTTCATGGCGAGCCCTTGGGCGGCGCTGCGGATTTTTCGGCGCGAAGCCAACCTGCCTGCAACGGACGTATCTGGCCTCCACCCGGCCGACCCGGACAACGTCTCCCCCGAGCCAAGGCAGGACATCCCTGCAGCGTACCGCGAGACTATGCCGGAAACGCGCCTGTCGCGGCTGTACCGGCGTGGGATGTCGATGCTGCTGCATTCGTCGCGGGCGCGATGGGCCTTCTTCGCGCTGGTGATTCTGCTGTTGAGCGGCGCAATGGCGCTGGTCGCCACCGGCGTGGTGAAAGTGAAGATGCTCCCCTTCGACAATAAATCTGAGTTCCAAGTGCAGCTGGATTTGCCGGCGGGCACTGCGCGCGAAGAGGCCCTCGCCGTTGGCCAGCAGATGGCGCGGCTTTTGCTCGAAGAGCCGGAGGTCAGCGCCGTCCAGGTACACTCAGGCGTGGCGGCGCCATTCACTTTTGTCGGCATGGTGCGGCATGCTTTCTTGCGCGATGCACCAGAGCAGGTCGACATCCAGGTGCAGCTGTTGCCCAAGGGAGAACGCAAGGCGCAGAGCCACCCAATTGCGACGCGGATTCGGCCTCGGCTCGAGGCGCTCGCGTCCCGCGCTGACGCGCGCCTCAAAATCGTCGAGATGCCACCCGGTCCTCCGGTCCTCGATACACTCGTGGCTGAGGTCTATGGGCCCACGGCCGCTCAGCGCGACGCGTACGCGCGCGAAGTGCTGGCGGCTTTTCGTTCCACCCCTGGAGTCGTCGATGTCGACTCCACTCTTAATCCAACGGCATCGCGGCTATCGCTGGCGGTAGATCGTGAAAAGGCAGTCCTGCATGGCGTAACCCCGGCTGCAGTCATCCAGACGATCTCCGCTGCATCGCAAGGACTCCAGCTCGGAACACTCCACATTGACCGGGGTGCCACGCAGGTACCCATCGTGCTGCAGCTCTCCGTGGCGCATCGCAGTCTGCGCGAGCTGCTACAACTCACCGTGCCAGGCGCGCACGGCGGTGTACCGCTTTCCGAGCTGGTGCAACCGCGCATGGGCATGGCCGATGCCGACATCCAGCACAAGAATCTGATGCCGGTCGCGTACGTGTTCGGCGATGTCGCTGGCCGCATCGAGAGCCCTGTCTACGCGCTGCTCGCGCTCAATAAGAAGCTCGATGCGCTGGCTATCAACGGCACGCGTGTCGCGCGCTTGGGCCTTGCACATCCCGCGAACACGGAGCAGCTCGTGCTCAAATGGGACGGCGAATGGCACATCACCCTGGAAGTATTCCGAGACTTGGGGCTTGCATTCGCCGCCGTCCTCGTGCTCATTTACGTCTTGGTCGTCGGCTGGTTCGAGAGCTTCTCCGTTCCGCTCGTCATCCTGGTTCCCATCCCGCTGAGCCTGATCGGAATCCTTCCGGCGCACGGCATCTTCGGGGTGTTCTTCACCGCCACCAGCATGATCGGCTTCATCGCGGGCGCGGGAATCATCGTCCGCAACAGCATCATCCTCGTCGACTTCATCGAGTTGAAGCTGCGGGAGGGAATGCCCCTCGCGCTCGCGGTCGAAGAGGCGGGCGTGGTCCGCTTCAGGCCCATGCTGCTGACCGCGGCGGCCGTAATGGCGGGCAGTGCGGTGATGCTTGCCGACCCGATTTTCCAGGGATTAGCGATGAGCCTGATGGCCGGCGAGGTCGCTGCCACGCTGCTCTCTCGGGCGGCAGTCCCAGTTCTCTATTTCCTGCTCGCACGACGAGGCCGGGCCGCGACGCTTCACCGCCAAGGAGCTGTTGAGGCCAGAGCGAAGGGCGAAGAACCCGTTTCCGTTCCCTTGGTTGCGATTTCCGGAGGTGCTTCATGACCGTTCAGCGCACTGTGCTCGCCGTGGCGGGTACCCTTGTCCTTTTGAGCGTTGGGCTCTCAATTACCGTCAGCCCGAATTTCCTCTGGATAACGGCATTTGTCGGCGCCAATTTGCTCCAGAGCGCCTTTAGCCGCTGGTGCCTACTGGCCAGCATTCTGCGAAAGGCTGGCATTCCAGACGAGACGGCGCTGGTGTGGCGCCATTGAAGCGCCGCACCACTCGGCGACGGTTTCATCAAGGGTGCAGCGACGGGGCCAGGTCGGCGCTAAAGTCATGCCGATGGCTGTCGGCGACCGCGACCTGCTACTTGCCGCACGCGCCGGGGATGCGCGTTCCATCGACGCGCTCCTGACGCGCCACGAGCAGCAGATCTTCCGTTTTGGCTTGCGGATGTGCGGCAACGAGGACGATGCGCGCGACGTCCTTCAGGAAACGCTCCTCGCCGCATTCCGCGGTCTGCACAACTTTCGTGGTAATGCACAGCTCTCGACGTGGCTGTACCAGATTGCGCGAAGCTTCTGTTTGAAAAGCCGTCGCCGAGGCGCTGGCGAGCCCCAAGGAACGGTGCCCATAGACAAACGCGAGGCACAGTCGATTCCGACTCCCGACGCAACGCCTGACGCGCGGGCGCACGCGCGCGAGATGGGCGAGCTGCTGCAGGCCGCCATCCTGTCGTTGTCTCACAGTCAACGCGAGGTAATCATTCTGCGAGATGTAGAAGGACTCTCTGCAGAGGAAGCTGCGCAAGTCGTTGGAATCGAGGTGGGTGCATTAAAGAGCCGTCTGCATCGCGCACGCGCGGAGCTGAGAGAGCGGCTCGTGGCCGTGCTGGGAGCTGATAGCGAAGTAGGCGGTGAGACCCCCTGCCCGGAGCTCGCCGAAGAGCTCACTGGATATGCAGCGGAGGAGATCGATCAGGCAACCTGCACTCGAATCGAGGAGCACTTGAAACGGTGTCCGCGTTGCGCCGGAGCTTGCGCCGCACTACAGCGGACCGTGTCGTTCTGCAGACAGATCCCCGGAGGCGAAGTACCCGCACCGGTGCGCGCGGCCGTACGGGCCGCGCTGCTCGCAACCGCACCACGAAATGGCGGCGCCTGACCCAGCGTTCTGACCGCTTGTCCGCCGCGGCAGCTGAACATTGGGGAGCTTCACGCGCCGCAAATGCTGCACCCGCCCCCTCAGTGCGACGCAAGGATTGCGCAAACAATTCGGGGGGTCCATTCAGCTTCTCGAGGAACAGCAAATGCAAGGCATCGCTCCTTGACACTTCAGTTTTATAAACGAACATTCGTTCGTAAAACTCCCGGAGGAACGGATGCCCTTCACTGGCGATGCGTGGTTTCTGGTGGAGCCCAGGGCGCCGCTCGCACGCCGGCCTCTGGAGATTGGAGTCCCGGCTGACGCCGAAGCCGTGGTTGAAGTCCTAGCGAACGGCGTATGTCACACGGACTTGGGCTTTGCCGACGGCGCCGTTCGCCCCAACCATTCGCTTCCGCTCGTGCTCGGGCACGAGGCGGTGGGCCGGGTGGTCCAGGCGGGCTCGTCCGCCCGGCATCTTCTCGGCAAAACGGTGATCGTTCCCGCGGTGCTTCCCTGCGGCGAGTGCCCGCTCTGCCAACGCGGCCGCGGCAACGCCTGCCCGCATCAGAAAATGCCGGGCAACGACATCGACGGCGCCTTCGCCACGCACGTGTTGGTTCCCGCCCGGCCACTAGTCACCGTCGAGGAGCAGCCCGGACTGGATCCGCGTTGGCTCTCGGCGGTCGCAGACGCGGTCTCTACCGCCTTCCAGGCCACGCGCCGCGCCGCTGTCGCTCAAGGGGATCTGGCCATCGTGGTCGGCTCAGGGGGAGTCGGCGGCTTCGTGATTCAAGTCTGCGCCGCGCTCGGAGCCAAAGTGATCGCCTTGGACGTCAGCCAGGAGCGGTTGGAGGCAATTGCACGCTACGGAGCTGATGCGACAGTGTGCCTGAAAGGCCGCGACGCCCGCGATGTGAGGGACGAAGTTCAGCGCCTGGCGCGCAGCTTCGGCATCGAGAGCTGGTCCTTCAAGATCTTCGAGTGCGCTGGCGTTCCCGCCGCGCAGCAGCAGGCGTTCGCTCTGATCGCGCGCGCGAGCACGATGCTCCAGGTGGGCTTCACGCCGGAGAAGACATCGTTGCGCCTGTCGAATCTAATGGCCTTCGACGCCACGATCCATGGCACCTGGGGCTGTCCGCTTGAGGCATATCCGGAGGTGCTCAGGCTCATCTACGACGGAAAGATCGCTCTTCAGCCGTTCGTCGAGGTGCGTCCCATGTCGGCTGTCAACGCCGTTCTTGACGATATGCGCGCGCACCGCCTCAATCGGCGGGTCAGCCTCGATCCTCATCTCTAAACCGCAGGGGAAATCCCATGCCCTCAATCGACCTGAAGAACCACGAGCTCGTGCCGCAGTATCAGTTCAAGAAGATCCGCTATGAGACGCGGCCTGTCCTGGATCGCAAGGGCCGCGAGGTCCAGGGGCTACACCAGACCTGGATCTTCCTGGACAACGAGGCCGAGCTGAACTCGTACACCACCGAGGCGGTCAAGGAGATCATCCTCGCGGTGCGACGGGCCAGCGCGGATCGGCGAGCGGTCGCGGTGGTGCTCACCGCTGTCGGCGACAAGGCGTTTTGCAGCGGCGGGAACACGGAAGAGTACGCCACGTACTACGCGGGTCGGCCAGCCGAGTACGCGCAGTACATGCGGCTGTTCAACGACATGGTGACCGCCATCCTCCTCTGCGACAAGCCGGTCATCTGTCGAGTCAACGGGATGCGGATCGCCGGCGGTCAGGAGATCGGAATGGCTTGCGACTTCTCCATCGCTGGAGATCACGCGCGCTTCGGTCAGGCCGGTCCGATCCATGGTTCGGCGCCGGACGGAGGGTCGACCGATTTTCTTCACCTGTTCGTGGGAATGGCGAGGGCCGCCGAATCGCTCGTCACCTGCGAGCCGTGGTCCGCGCACAAAGCGCAGTACCTCGGGCTAACGAACGAGATCGCACCGGTCTATCGAAAAAAGGACGGCACGTTCATTCCCAATCCGTTCGTGGTCACCGATCGCTTCACCGACGCGATGGGCCGGGCCGTGCTCGGCGATTGGAAACAAGGCGCAGAGAAGGAAAAAGCCAAGGCGGTGGCCTCCGAGTGCACCGTGGACCTCTCCAGGCTCGACGCCGCCGTCAATCGGCTCGTAACGCAGCTGCTGCACACCTTTCCCGATTGCTCGCGAAAGACGCTGGAGAGCTATCGCAAGAAAAAGCTGGAGCACTGGTTCCAGAACTCGGAAACCAACCGCTCTTGGCTCGCGTTGAACATGAACACCGAGGCGCTCGCGGGATTCAGCGCCTTTCAGTACGGCGAGAAGAGCGAGCGCGAGATCGATTTTGCACTTTTGCGTCGCCGGCTGGCGGAAGGAGCGCGCTTCGATCATGCTCTCGTCGAGGAGGTGCTGCCTCCCTCCGCGCGAGCAGGCTTCCGCCGGCAGATGGAGGAGCGCTGATGGGCAGCCTTGCTCGAGCCGAGCTCCTCGAGGAGGAGCGTCTGCTGCGCGTCACCATGAATGCGCCCAAGGGCAACATCCTTTCGCAGAGGATGATGGGCGAGATTTCCTCGGTACTCTCCGAGCACCGCGACCATCGTCCACTCCGGCTGGTGCTGCTGACTGCGGAGGGAGAGCACTTCTCCTTCGGCGCCTCGATTGAAGAGCACCGACGAGAACACGCCCCAGCGATGCTGGGCACTTTTCACGCGCTGGTTCGCACGATTGCGGCTTATCCGGTGCCGATCGCTGCGGTAATCCGAGGCCAGTGCCTTGGAGGGGCGTTCGAAGTGGTGCTCGCCTGCCACCTGGTGTTTGCCACATCGAGCGCGCGTTTCGCCTGCCCGGAGGTGAAGCTCGGAGTTTTTCCAGCGGTGCTGGCCGCGATCGGCCCACTCCGCCTCGGCCAGGCGGTCTCGGAGCGAATGCTCCTCACTGGCGAATCACTGGATGCGGAGACCGCGCAGCGGCTCGGCTTCGTCGGTCGCCTTTTGGTCGCAGACTCACCCGAGAGCGAAGCCATCTCCTGGTTCCGTGAGGTGATGGCGCCGCTTTCCGCTTTCGCGATTCGACAGGCGACCAAGGCTTCGAGGCGCGCGAGCGGATTGCTCCAGGCGTTGCAAATCCCACTCTCGCAGGCGGAACGACAATACGTCGAAGAACTCCTCCCGAGCCGCGATGGCAACGAGGGCATCGCGGCGTTTCTCGAAAGGCGAAAGCCCCTCTGGCAGGATCGCTGATGGCCCGACCTTCGCGACAGCACCAGGGCCGCCTGGAAATCCTCGAAGCCGCTGCGCGCTTCATGGCGCAGCACGGCTACCACGGCATGTCGATGAGGGACCTAGCCGGCGCGATGGGGAAGAGCATCGCCGGCTTCTACAACTATTACCGTTCGAAGGAGGACGTCCTCTTCGAGCTTCAGCTCCGGGCCTTCGAGACACTAGTGCAGGCGGCTGAAACCGCGACTGCCGCAGTTAATCATCCCTTCGGCCGGCTTTATGCTTTCATTCTTCAGCACGTCCAGTACGTCGCCTCCCATCCGGACGTGATGCACGTGCTGGTTCAAGAGGCCGGCGCGCTGCCGCCCCAGCGACGCCACGTCATTCGCGCCGCCAAGGAACGCTACTTCCGAATCGCCCAAAAGTTGGTGGCCGACGTGGCGCGAGCGAGCGCATCTGGAGGTTGCCGCGGAAGGACCGACGCCGACGCGCTGGAGCTCGAGCGCATGACGTATGCGCTGTTTGGCATGCTCAACTGGACCTACGGGTGGTACCGGCCGAAGCAGCACGGCAGCCCCGAGAATTTGGCGCGCACCATCTACCGCGTCTCGCTGCGCGGCCTCCGGCCCGAGCACCCGGTCGATCCGGAGATGGCTTTGGTGGAGGAACGAATAGCAGCGCGTCAGCTTCCGCCCCTTCTCCAGCTGGTGAACAAGAAGGCTGTCTCATGACCCAAATGCCCGAGTTGGATCCGGCGCGCGATGTGGTTCGACGCGCCATCGCCCTGAACGAAGAGAACGCGCTTGCGCCGCTGAAGAGCTGGAAGTCTTCGCATCCGGGACAGCTGGCGATTGGCCACATGCCGATCTACGTGCCACGTCCCCTTTTGGAAGCAATGGACTGCCTGCCCGTCGCGGTCTTCGGGGGCGGCGAGAAAGAAATCGTCCGCGGTGATTCGTATTTCCAAAGCTACATCTGTCACGTCCCGCGAAGCACCATCGAGCTGGGGCTGTGTGGAGCTCTGGGCGATCTGGATGGAATGATCTTCCCCGCGATCTGCGACGTGATTCGGAACCTCTCGGGGATGTGGCAGATACTGTTCCCCCACGTCTACACCGCGTACCTCGATCTGCCGCAGAACTTCCGCCCCGAAGTTGGAGGAAGATTCTATCGGCGCGAGTTGGAGCGCATTTCCAGAGAGCTTGCCGGGCGTGGCGCAACACCGTGTTCCTTCGACTCCTTGCGCCGGGCCATCAGAGACGAAAACGAGCGGCGAGCCGCTTTGGAACGACTGTCAGTGTGCCGTCAACGCGAGCCCTGGCGCGTTCCGGCGTCCGAGGCATATCTCCTGACACGAGCCGGCAGCGCCCTGCCTGCCGCCGAGCATCGGAAGCTTGTCGACGATTACCTCGGCGCAGTTGCAAGACGCGCCGGCTTCGCCCGCGACAACGTCCGCGTGGTCTTGGTCGGCGCGTTCTGTGAGCAACCCCCGCTGGCGCTGATCCGCAGCCTCGAGCGAGCGGGATGCGACATCGTCGAGGATGACTTCCAACTCGGCTTCACTTATCTCGCAGGCGCAATTGACGAAGACACCGCGGACCCGCTCGACGCTCTAGTGCGCGCATTCCTGGAGAAAGGTGCCGCCACTGCGTCGCGGTACATCGGCGAGGAGGAGAAAGGCGCGGCGCTGGTTCGGCGCGTGCGGCATGCCGGCGCTGATGGAGTGATCTTCGCCGCAGCTTCCTTCTGCGACCCTGCTCTTCTTGATCAGCCCATGCTCGAAGCGGCGCTAGAGCGAGCGGGAGTCCCTTACACCAGCTTCAAGTTCGCGGAGAACACCGGACAGTTCCAGGTCATCCGCGAGCAGGCCGGCGCTTTTTCGGATGCCGTCCGACTCTGGGAGGCTGCCCCATGACCCTGAATGCAACGATCCAAAAGAGCGCGCCCGCTTCCACTCCGGTGCCCAAGGATGCCAGCCAGAAGCGACAGAAGAAGATGATCGCCGATCACTTCGATCGGCTGGCCACCGCGAACGAGGAAGGCCGGAAGGTCGTCTACACTTTCGTGCCAGGCAACCTCACCGAGCTGATCAGCGCCTTCGGCATGTTGCCGGTATTGCCCGAAATCAACGCGCTGCAGTCGGGCATGCGGGGGAAATCCGGGGGCTACATTTCCGAGGCAGAGCGAGCTGGGCACTCGGAAGACGTGTGCAGCTACGTCAAGTGCGATCTAGGCATGCTCAAGAGCGGCAACATCGGCCCAACGGGGAAACCACTTCCCAAGCCCGACTTGCTGCTCCTCTCATACACCGGCTGCTTCACCTTCATGAAGTGGTTCGAGATCCTGCAGCAGGAATATCGGTGCCCGGTGGTGATGCTCCACGTACCCTACCAGGCAGAAGGACGAATCACGGACGAGATGCGCGACTACGTGGTCCAGCAACTCGTTTCCGAGGTGATTCCCGCAATGGAGCGCGCGACAGGTCGCAAGCTCGATGAGGCAGCTCTTCAAGAAAAGATGAACTTGTCCTCGCGCGCCGAGGACGCGCTGGTCCGGGTCTGGGAATCGGCTCGCCACCGGCCCTCGCCCATCGATGGGTACTTCGGCGGGGTCTATTACATCGGCCCAATCTTCTCCGCGTTTCGCGGCAGCCCCGACGCAGTGCTGTACTACGAAGAGCTGGCCGCCGAGGTGGAGGACCGGATTTCTCGCGGCGAAGGTCCGATGACTCCGGACGGACCGATGGGGCCGGAGCGCTATCGCCTCATCGTTGAGGGGCCGCCCAACTGGACCAACTTCAACGAGTTCTGGCGCATGTTCTCCCGCGAGCGCGCGGTGGTAGTGGCCAGCACCTATACCCGGGTGGGCGGTCTGTACGACCTGGGATTTCGGCATAGCGCCACCGATCCGCTGCGCAGCCTCGCCGACTACTGCCTCGGCTGCTACACCAATCGCAGCTTGCCGAGTCGCGTCGATCTCCTGGAAAAATACATCCGCGACTACAGCGCCGATGGATTCCTGATCAACTCCGTCAAATCGTGTAACTCGTTTTCCGCCGGTCAGCTCCTGATGCTGCGCGAGTTGGAAAAGCGCACCGGAGTGCCCGGTGGATTCATCGAGTCCGACTTGGTGGACCCTCGATACTTCGGACGAGCGAACGTGGAAAACCGGCTGCAGAGCTACCTTCAGATGCTCGAGAGCCGGCGCAACTCGAGGGCTGCATCATGAGAGTCGTCGTCGGCATCGATCTCGGCTCCACCACCACGAAGGCGGTCCTTCTCGACGAAGATGGGGAGATCCTCGGACGCGGTATCACCAACAGCCGCTCGAATTACGAGGTTGCCTGCGCAGTGGCGCGCGATGAGGCGCTCACTTCCGCTCGCTTCAATCTCATGGCTCGCGCGCTGCGAGAGCTGAAGGGTCCCGACGCCGACCCAGTACGCCTGTTCGAGTCTCGGCTGCTGCGAGCGTTCCGGCTGGAGCTGTATCTGGACGAGCTCTCTGCGCTTCGGACGCGCATGCTTGAGATCGCCGCTGGCGCAGGCCCCCGGGCCACGGCTTCCTTGCTCGATGCAGTTCGGGACATCCTTGACGAGATGGAACGAGGCGCTCCAGCCCTGTTCCTGGAAACTGAAGAGCGAAAGAGCGATTTCTTCCGCGACCTGGCCGGCGCGGTGTTTCTGAGCGCGGCCGAACGGATGAGCGGCATTCGCGGCCTGCGATTCGAGGAGCTGGCCTGGCCGTTCGATCGCGCCATCCTGGACATCGAAACCGAGCTGCGGGTGATGGACTTCCAGCGTGTCCTGTCCCGCGCGGCTCAGCGCATCGGCGCCGGAACGAGTGCCGAGATCCGGGATCGACTGGTGAGGGTTGTCGAGGAGATCGGAGGCCATCCCCTCGACGAGGTCTCCTTCGTCGGAACAGGTTATGGCCGCCAGACGCTTCCTTTTCCCAAGGCCGCCGTGCGAAGCGAAATTCTATGCCACGGCCGAGGCGCGCACCGCTTGTTTCCGGGCACGCGGACGGTCCTCGACATCGGCGGCCAGGACACCAAAGCCATCCAGGTGGACGAGCGCGGCGTCGTAACATCGTTTCAAATGAACGATCGGTGCGCGGCGGGCTGTGGTCGCTACCTGGGGTACATTGCCGACGAGCTGAACCTGGGGCTTCATGAGCTGGGGCCGCTCGCGATGAAGTCCTGCAATCCGGCGCGGATCAACTCCACTTGCACCGTCTTCGCTGGCGCCGAGCTGCGGGAGCGGTTGGCCCTGGGCGAAGAGCGCGAGGACATCCTCGCCGGGCTGCACCGCGCGATCATGCTGCGCGCGATGAGCCTTTTGGCGCGTTCGGGCGGAGTATCGGAAGAATTCACTTTCACCGGTGGGGTCTGCAAGAACCCGATGGCGTGCCGCGTGCTTCGCGGGCTGGTGGACGAGAATTACGGGAAGGACCTGACGATCAACATCCACCCGGATTCCATCTACATGGGCGCGTTGGGCGCGGCCTTGTTCGCGCTGGACGATTCACGCGCGGGTCAACCTCACCTGCTTACGATTTCCAGGCACGACCACGCTGCTATGACCGAGCGGGCGCAGCTCGCCAGCGCGGAATGTTGAGGAGACGATCATGGTCGCCACTTCCGAACAGCTGACCGCGGGAATCGACGCTGGCTCGGGCGCGGTGAAGGTCGTGATCGCCCAGAGCAATGGGGGAAACGAAGGAAGGCTTCTCTTCAAAGCCTGCGAGCGCATTCGGCGACGCAACGTCCATGAGCTGGTACGCCGCGTCTTCGACGATGCGTGCGCCCAGACGAGGATTCCCCACCGGGATCTCGTCTACGTAGCGAGCACCGGCGACGGCGACGCCGCGCCCTTCGCGACCGGCCACTTCTACAGCATGACCACTCATGCGCGCGGGGCGCTGTTCCTGGAACCGACAGTACGCGCAGCCCTCGACGTCGGCGCCCTTCACGCGCGCGCGATCAAGTTCGATGAGCGGAGCAAGGTGCTGAGCCACCGGATGACGAGCCAATGTGCGAGCGGCAGCGGACAATTTGTGGAGAACATCGCGCGATATCTCGGAGTACCTCTCGAAGACGTGGGCGGCCTGTCCAGCAGAGCGCAGGATTCCGAGCAGGTGAGCGGCATTTGCGCCGTGCTCGCCGAGACCGACGTGATCAACATGGTGAGCAGGGGCGTGCCGACCGGCCACATCCTCAAGGGCATTCACGTCAGCATCGCGGGACGGCTGGCGCGACTTCTCAGGGCCATCAAGGTCCAAGGCTCGCTGCTCGTCAGCGGAGGATTGGCCCTCGATGAAGGCCTGGTAGTGGCGCTGCGCGATGCGTTCAAGACAGATAAGGGCGAGCATCTCGAGGTCCTCACGCACCTCGATTCCATCTACGCCGGAGCCATTGGAGCAGCGCTGCTCGGCGCGTTCCGGCAGACGCAGCTCCAGCAGCGCGGCAGGGCGCTGTGTGGATCCGAAGTCAACCTCGCTCGCGAGTCTTCTCCCAGCTGAAAGGAGCGATGCCATGATCGATGCCGGATACCTTCCTGTCGGCCATCCGATCCGCGTGATGATGGACGAGCATCAAGTCATCCTCGGGCTGCTGCAGCGGCTCGAGCAAACGAACAACGCGATCCAGCGGATGAATGCATTGAGCCTCCTTTCGTCGGAGTTCCGGGCGCTGGGCGCGGTGGCGGCGGATCTGCTCTCCGCGGAACCGCACCATCAGCGAGAGGAAGAGGCCCTCTTCCCGGCGCTCGAGGAGCTCGGCATCGAGGGCCCACCGCAGGTGATGCGCATGGAGCACCACGAGCTCCGCGAGAGAAAGCATGAGCTCGAAGCGCTTGCCGCCGGCACAGAGGAGTTGCCGGACGACGAACTCAAGCGCCGCGTACACGACGCGTCGACATTCCTGGTGGCTGCGCTGCGAGCGCACATCCAAAAAGAAAACGAGGTTCTCTATCCGATGGCGCTGCACCACCTGGATGCCTCAGCCTGGTCGTCGATCGCGCGCGCGTGCGACGAGATTGGCTATTGCCCGTTCACATCGCGGTAGCGATTCGCGCTGAGCGCACCCGCCCGCTAGAAAGACCCATGCTCTGCATTTGCTGTTCCTCGCGAAGCTGAATGGATCTCCTAGACGGTTGTTTCGAGGCAGTGCTCAGAGATTTGTCTCAACTGGGAGCCGCTTCGCCAAACTGCTCAGACGGCTCGAGCTCACCGCGGACTGTTGCCGCTTTCTTTTCAGAGCTGACCGTTCGCTTCTCACGAACATAGCGCACGGTCAATACAGGAATCGGAGAATGTCGAACCACCTTTTCCGCCACGCTACCCAGCAGTGTGCGCGCTAGTCCCTTTCGCCCATGGGTACCCATCACAATCAGGTCCGCTCCGTACTCCTGGGCCGCCGCCAAGATTTGTTGAGACGGCATGCCCTGCCGAATTCTAGCGCCTATTTGCGGAATCTCTCGGCCAATCAACTCGACCTGTTCCGCCAGTCTTGACTCTGCCTCTTCGAGCGAGGGCTCACGCAGGTTCCCCCAACGCAAAGCTGATTCCGAGAATAGAGCGACCGGAGATTCGTAGACATGCAACAAGGTCAATGAGCTCTGGAAAGCTGTTGCAAAATCAGTCGCGAGCTGGATGGCTCTATCCGAGTGTTCACTAAAGTCGATAGCCACCAGGATGTGTTTGAATGATTGGTCATCTTTGTCTCGAGAATTGGCCATGGGAGGTCCTCTCTTTCTCCCTTGCCGATACAGTTTTCATGCCGCGTGATGTACGCAGGTTCCGAGTGAGGACGCGAGGATAGCTCGGTCCGTGTAAGGCGAGCGCCCCCGTGTTGGAGTGCAATAACTGCACGCTGCGCTCAAAGAAGCGCAGCTTTTTCGCCTGACCATCCCCTTCCCGTTAGATCGCAGTGCCGAGGGCGTTGCCTCGCAAACATGGGTCCGTGTCGGGCGGTGCGATGCTGTCTAGCCGTGATGCTCATCAGTTGAAGTCCACCACGCCGTTGATATGGGTGATCGGATCGCGATCCACCCTGATCGCGCCGTCCGAAGTGACGGTAGCCGAATGGCAGTTCACACATTGAGTCAAGTCGGCTGCCGGGTGCACGCCGTTGTTCGGCGGAATTCCGTGACACGTACCGCAGGCGGCCTGAGAAGTGCTGCCGATCCAGCTCGGCGTGCGGTTCACGGTTGGCGCGGTGTCCCTCTCAGCGCGCGTTCCGCTCCCATGGCAATAAACGGAACCGCAGGTAGCCGACGACGAATTGTAAGTGGGTCTCGCGCCATCCGTGCTTGCCAGCACACCCACGCCTGCAGCGCTCGGAAAGACGATCGCCGGCGGGAGATGATCGATGTGCCCTGGATCATGCAGGTCAGCCGGCACCGCGTGGCACTCATTGCACGCAATCGGCCCTCGCAACTGATGGCGGGCCTCGAGGTGCGCCCGGTGCGCACCGACGGTTTGCAGCCGCTCGTCCGTGCGACCGAGCACATCCTTGGGCGGGGCTGGGCTCGTCTGGTCTCCATGGCAGTTGGAGCATCCGTCGGGTCCGGTGCCCAGGTCCACCACCCCATTTGCGTGCCGCGCCGCCACCAAAGCGCTCTGGGAATAGCTGGCTTGATGACAAGCGGGACATCGGTTATCGACATGGCTCGCCGGAGGCAGACCGTGACACGTTCCGCAGCTGGCCTCGCTTGACCCGACGCGCGTCCAGTGCGGCGTCGTATTTCTCGGCCGAGGGTCCTGCGGCTGCGAAGGACGATGACAATAGCTATTGCTACAAGTGGCGCTGTCCCGGTCCCATGATGCGATGAGCCCGAACGCGCTGCGCACGGTGACATCCGCCGGCGGCTCGTCCGGATGGCCGTAGTTTGCGTAGTGTGCCGGTGTGGATGGCGTGGCGTGACACACGTTGCAATTGTACGCAGCATGTAGACTTCCATTCTGAACGTGAGATCGGTGCGCGCCGACGCCCAGCGCGGTCGTGACGCGAATGCCGTGCAAGTCGCGCGGAGGAGCTGGCGACGTAGCATCGCCGTGGCAAGTGTTGCACGCCTGCACGCCGTTGGTGTGACAGCTCTGACAATCAACGCCGGAAACTCCACCGCGAAGATCCTGGCCGTGGCAGCTCTGGCATGTCGCGTTGTCGTAAGCGAGCCGGCGGAGCGCGAGCCCGTGAAACGCGGACGTATCGCCCGGATTCATCCATCCCTTCTCGTGCACTCTGTATGGTTTGGGCGCCAATCGGCTGCGGACTGTCCAATCCTGCAGTTTCTGGAGATCCTCCTCGGACACGCGGACGTGGCCCGCTCGTTCACCTCGCGCCGCTGCGAGTAGCGCCGAGTCCGGGTCTCCCGCCACGACGCGAGGCGTGCCGTCGTCCCGCCGCGCTACTGCCGACAGGTAGCTATCGATCGAGTATCCACCGCTGGCAACCGCATCGGAATGGCAGGGATGGCAATTGCTGGCCAGGATTGCAGCCGTGGTCTCCGCGTAAGTCGTCCACCGCGGATCGCCGATCTCGCTCTTCCGCGCCTCGGAACAAGCCCCCGCTGCCGCCGCAGCAGCTACGACTATCAATCGCCATACCTTTCCCACGGCCTACTCCTGCTCCATGCAGCCCATCACATGTGACAAATCAAACACATCGTGTTGCTGTTGATCTCGTTGTGCCCGTGCCGCATCGTCCAACCAGGCGGGTGCGGATTGCCGCCGAGCCCGCCGACCCGATGGCACTCGACGCAATTGGAGCGCCCGCCCTGATCGTGGCACGCGGCGCAGCTGGCGATGTCCCGGCGCGCGGCGGTCCCATGGAAATCAGCCGAGCCCCGGAGGTTCCATCCGACAGGGTGCGGGTTCTTCGGGTTGGTGCTGGTGGAGGTGAGGTTCTGCCGAGCGTGACAATCGGTGCAGAAGCTCGTCCCGTGGCAGCGTTGACAGAGGGGCTGGTCTGCCCGCGCCTCGATGGAATGCCGGCTGAGGAAATCGCCCCGGTGAATGAAATTTCGATCCACGCGGTCAGCCAGCAGCTCTTCCACGGGAAGCGGAAGCGTCTTGGCATGGCAGTCCTGGCAAAAGGCTTGCTCGTGGCACTGGCCACAGGAGGCGGTCGCGGCGCGGGCGATGCCAGCGTGGTTTCGCGTGAAGTTGCCCTCGTGCGAAAAGTCAGAGACCGGCCTGAGCGGGAAGCGGGCGAGATCGACGTGGCACGGCGAGCACTGTCCCACCGCGTACTCGCGCCGATGCTCGTGGCAGGCCGTACAGGTGCTCATCGGCGGAACAACCTCCTCCTTGGCGCGACCCGGCTCCGGAAGCTTCAAGTGGCACTTGGTACAATCGTCCCCGACGCGCTCCAGGTGAGCCACGTGCGACATCCGCAGCTCGGGTTCGCCCTTTGGGAAAGGCCCGGCGAAACGCACGTCCGAATGGCAGAAGGCGCAATTGGCGTTGGCTTTCTGATCCTTGTGACACTCGAGACATTTCTTTTCCTTGGGGAGATGACTGGCGGTCAGATCCTTGGCGTCGTAAACGGTTTCATGACAGACGACACAGTCCAACTTCGCGCGCGCATGCCGCTCGTGAGAGAAGGTGATCCGGTCGCGGTCGCGATTCGCGTCTGGCTTGAGGACGTATCGGGCGCAAGCCACGACCAGAATGCCGCCCAATAGGAACAATCCGATTCGATCGGCCTTGCTCAACGTCCTGCTCCTCCGGAGCGCGTGGTGAAATCAAACACTACCCTGGCAAGCACCTCGAAGCGATGACTGAAGAAGGGCGTGTCGCCCGCGATGCCGCTGAGCACGCCGCGCCACCCCGGCGCAAAGGCATAGTTCGCGCTCGCCGACGCGCTGAAGGAACGCGGCACGGCATTGATCGAGTGCTCAAACCAATACGCGTCGAGATCGCCCGAAAGTGAAAAGAGCCTGGAGAGCGGCTGGACGCCAAAGACCCGCGCCTGCCAGTAGTTGTTCACCGGCTCGCGAAAGAAGCGGGCTTGAGCACCGATGGTGGAGACGCCGACGTTGGCAGTCGCGCGCAGGACGGCGTCCAAGCCCGTTCCTTGATCCAGCCACAGCATGCGGCAGTCGGCATAGAGGCCGAGCCCGCGCAGCGGTTTCCAGAAAGCTCCGCCTCCGGCTTCGTGGCGGCGCTCCTCCGCGAAAACGGAGAAAATAGAGGCGCGCGAAATGAACAAGTCCGGTGCGGTCACGCGATACGTTGCGAAAACCTGCACCGATCTCGGCTGCCAGCGCGCGGTGAGCTCCGCTTCTGCTAGACGTCGCTCGAGCAAGCTCCAGATGGCCGAGCCATTCAAGAACCAGTCCCGATAGGGAACGTACCGGGCGTCGATTCCGAGATCCTGGCGCCCTGAGATGCCGCGGTCCTGGAGGTGGACGAACGAGGCTCCGATTTCCGTGTCGATCGACTGGCGCCAGAAAACGCGCGTCCCCGCCAGCGCGTCGCCGCGGCCCACGGCAAATCGCGGCAGGACGGGAACCCCTCCAAAGCCAGACACGCCGAGGCCGCGCCAGATCAGCACCTCGCTGGAAAGTCCATCCAGCGACATGGCACGGACGGCGCCGCCGACCACCAGCTGCCGGCCGAGCCGAAGTGACACGCGGCGCTTGAACAGCTTGCCTTCGACAAAGGCAAGGTCAACGTCGCCCGCCGCCGCTCGCTCTCCACTTGCAACCGAGGGATCGGCTAAGCCCCAACCCAGAACGGTCACGCGCAGGTCTTGGACATAGGTGCCATCGAGAGAGCCGGTCCACAGACCCACCCGCTCGATGATCGGCGTTGCGGTATGCGTTTGGCCGTCTCTCCACTCGGGACGCCCGGCGAAGAGGGTCGTCGAGGAGACGGTGATCGGAATGCTCTCGGCGGCCGCGCCGAATGCCGCCAGGGTCGCGGCAATCAGCACGGCCCGAGCGCCGAAGGAGGTCACGACGCTGGCAAGGCTCGAATATAGGCGACCAGCGCGTCCACCTGGTCTGACTTCAGCTCGTCCTTGTAGGGATCCATCTCCTTCTTCACTCCGCCCTTCTCGGTCTTCACGCCATCCAGGATGGCTTTCTTGATTTGATCGTCGGTGCGGCTGCTCTGATACGCCTTCGTCGCCATGTTCACCGTCTGCATCTTCTTGCCCTGCTCGGTATCCCCTTTCCCGTCGGGGCCGTGGCAAGAGGCGCACTTCGACTTCCACAGCCGCTCGGTCTTCTTGTCGGGAGCATCGGCGGCGTTGGCGGCTCCATAGACTCCGAATGCGATCGCTAATACCAGCGCACTGCCGACGGAGTTGCGCGCGAATGACCGAGGGACGAGTTGCATTGCTGTCACTCCTTGGTTCGTGGGTAGGGAGGGACATATGGATTCCATATGTTGTGGACTTTTTCCACTGAGAAATCCGCATGCTCTCCGTGGCACACGTCGCACGTCTCGGTGCCCTGGTACGTTTGCAGCGCTGCGTGCCCCGCTGCGTCGGGGGAATCGTGGCAGGATAGGCAAGCCGCTGCCGATGGATGCACCCAGGTGCGATTCACACACTTGCTGCTCTTGCATTCCTGACCCACGCCGCACTGAGCATTGCTGGTGCACGTCGCGCCGGAGTCAGCGTGGCACTTGGTGCAGTTGCGGACGTCCTGCGGGAAGAGAATTTCAGACAGGTCGACCACCGTGTTCTGGAATCCGACGTAGGCCAGCTGACCGGGGGCAACCAATCGGCCTGGTCCGCTCTCTGCGTATCCCTCCAGCAGGCGGGCGAAGTGGATCTTGTGCACCATCGTCGAGAGCTTGATGGAGGTGTTCGGTGTGGGGTCGACCGTGATGGTGCACGTCCCGGACTGGCAGCTCTCCCAGCCTGCCGCGAAGCCCGGGCACTGCGTGTCGACAGTGCAAGCGCGTCCGAGCCCGCCTGCGATGCGATCCTGCGCGCCATCGGTGTGGCACACCGAGCAGGCCTCGGGATCTCGGCGCGATGCTCCGTGAAGGGCGGTCTCCACGTGGCACGAATTGCAGGCTGCGTTGGAAATCATCTGCCGCGGTTTGATCGGCGCGTCCGCCCCAAGCTTGAAATCCTGCACCACGCTCGCGTAGTCGCGAAACGATGAGCCGTTGTAGGTCAGCGCCTCGTTGACGTACAGGTACACGGTATAAGTACCGGGTCCATTCGCGCGAGTCGGTCCAGTCGGGTTGTTCAGCGGCGGGAAAGCCTGGGCGGGGATTGGCGTCGCAAATACGTAGCTGTACAGAGAAGTCCCTGAATCATAGGTGAGCGTCCCTGTCGTCTTGATGTTGACCGTGCCCGTCTGTCCATATATCCGCTGCCGATCGTCGGTTGGTCCCGAGACCACCATGCTTCCGGACAGCGCGTTGTTGGTCTGCAGGTCGGAGACCACGGCTCCCGTCTTATCGGTGAGCTTGAAGATTATCTTTGGCGTATCGCCAATCAGGAAGGTGCCATTCGGTCCAGTGGCCGTCGTAGGATCCAACGTGACATTGGTGATCTTCAGGCCACGGACGCGCGTCCTCTCGTAGATTTCATGGACCGTAGAGATGGGCGCGATACCCAGTCCGTCCGGCGGGTGGCAGGTGCCACACTGCGCATCGCTGGTTTGTATCGGGTGACTGTTTCGCACGCATTGTCCACTCGGGACGTCGCACGACATGAAATCACCGGCGAATGGGAATGCCGTGCGGCAGTCGCCAAGGCTGGTGCAATTCCCTGAAGCGGGCCTCCCGAAGATCCGCGGCGGGTTGAGCGTCCCGGTGTTGAAGAAAACGTTGTCGTGGCAGGTGCCGCAAGCCAATTGCGAAGGGGCGGTCTTCCATCGATCGTCCACATGGCACTTCTGGCAGTCCTTCTCATGACCGAGCAGCGAGGGGAAGCTGATGTCCACAAACTCTCTCAGCGTGTTATCCACGCCCAATCCATACTCGGGATGTGCGGCGCCAGGCGCGAGCTGGTTCTTGCCACGATGAGCGCCGTGGACCTTGCGAACGATTGGGTTGGCGCTGTAGCCGTCATTGTTGTGACAGAGCTGACACGTCCCGACCGGCCACTGGTCGAGAGCAAAGTTCCCCAGCGGCGAGAACCCCGGCAGGGTATGCGCCTGATAGGATTTGCCAGACAACGTTCCCTTGTGACAATCGAAACAGGTGGACGAATTGGCCGGACCTGATGCGTACTGCTGCGCGGTAGCCGTTCCAATCTGGAAATCGGCCAGTGGGAAGAGCTGATCGATCTCGCCCTTGGTCTTCGCCCAAACTCCTGCCGTGTATGTGCCCGGCGTTTCGTTCGACACCGGCGCGAGCTTGTATGTAATCGTGCCGTCAGCCGCCTGCGTCAGGTTGGACTGGCTTTGATCGGCGTAATTGGGACTCGCCAGGTATACGGTGTGGTGTTGGCGATCCGGCGCCGCACGATTGACCACCGCGTTGAGCAGCTTGGTCGCGGTCTTGGTGGTAGTAGTTCCCCGCGGGCCGGCCACGTAGAGATTGGCTGTCCCCAAGTCGCTCGCCTTGACGACGCTGCCGCACCGATTGCCGAATTTGATCGTCACCACTGGCGCTTCGCCGGCGACGAAGAATGACCTGTTCGCGGGTGAGGAAACGGTGACCGTGGCTGTAAGGCCGATGCTCTGACCCGGCGCGAGCCCGGTGCAGCCCTGATTCCCCGGGGGCCCGCTACCACCTGGATTCCCACCCGGTCCGGCTGGCCCCGCAGGGCCTTCAGGGCCGTCGGCGCCGCGCAGACCATTGCAACCTGCCAGCAGCAGAATCAAAAACCCAACTGCAGTCGCCTTGACCCTCATGGCCGTAGCCCTCACAATGATCGTCCGTGCGCAGCACGTCGGTAGGCGTCGCACTTTGCGGCTATCCAGAGCAAAGACCACGCCACCACGGCGCGACCCATTTCCAGAGTGAGTACGCTCTGAGATCAGGCGGGAATCCGGTCGGAGGCGCAGCTTCTGCGCCCGCTTTTGCCGTCGCCGCAAGCTTTGCGGAGCTCACCTGCCTGAAACAGCGCGAATCTGAAAGGCAGAGGAACGCCTGCTCTCATATCGGGAGTGGCGACGTTCTTGCTTCTGCCTTGGAGCAGGAACCGAAGGAGGAAGCGATGCCCGCGATCACGCGCATTCTAGTACCGGTCGACTTCTCGCCCTGCTCGCGCGCCGCATTCGAGTACGGCGCCTCGCTGGCGAGCCAGCTGGGGGCATCCCTCGAGGTGCTGCACGTCCTGGGTCCGCCAAACGTGGTGAACCTGGACTTACCGGGCGCGCTCGGCACGCCCACGACCTTCAAGCGGTATGAACGGACGCTCGCCGCGAGGGAAATGGAGAAGCTGTTGTCGGACGTGTCCCACGCAGGAAAACCAGCGATCAAGGCGCGGATCGAGGAAGGAGACGCCGCGGCGACGATTGTCTGGATCGCAGAGCAACGCGGTTGCGAATTGATCGTGATGGGGACTCATGGGCGAACCGGCCTGGCCCGCGTTCTGCTTGGGAGCGTTGCCGAGAACGTCGTCCGCCTCGCTCCGTGTCCCGTTTTGACGGTCCGTCTGCCTGATGAGGCGGCCGTGGTGAGGGCGTCATGACTGGCGAAGCACACTGGCTCACCCCGTTGATGATGATGGCGATGGCAGCGGTGATTGTACTGCTGGGCTATTCCGCGCATCGGCTCGGAAAGCGATATCTCGCCTTGCGCCGCCGCTTTGTGTGCCCGAGCTCCGGCAGGACAGTCGAGGGCACGATGGTTCAAGACCAGAAGACGGGCGTATTCACCGCCGTTCTGAGCTGCTCGGCCCTGCCCAATCCCGACCACGTCACCTGCAATCAGGATTGCCTCAAGACCGCCCAGGAGAAGGCCAACGGCTGATTCCATTTCGGCCGAGGGACAAAGGTCAACGTGCCAAGCGACAGCAAGATCGTGCAGCCGACCTCCGAAACTGCCGGCAAACAGCGGCTCGATATACGCACCCGGCGCACCGTCGCCGCGGATGGGAGCGAATCGACGGACTACAGCGTCTTTTGCCCCGTACGCGGCCGCTCTGTTTCCCTGCGCGATTGCAAGGCGTGCGACCTCTGCGAAGGAGCAAGCATTGACCCGCTGGAGCGGAATTCGTTCATCCTCTGCGCCAGCGAGCCCAGGGCGCCCCTGGCTTGGCAGCCGACATCCCTGTCATCGCGATCCCAGCTCGATCAGATCCCTCCCGACGTAGCGACGATCATGACCAAGAACGTCGTCTGTGTGCGAGCGGAGGTCAGCACGCAGGAGCTGACCATGCTGCTGGTCGAGTGCGGCGTCAGCGGCGTACCGGTGGTTGACGAGAAGGGTAAACCATGCGGCATGGTCTCAAAAACCGATCTGCTTCGAGAGAACTATGACCGAGCAGAGCTCGAGCAAGAGGAGGCGGCGCTGCGTTCGCGGCGAGGATCATCGCGGCTTGGTGACCCTCCGCAAGTGTTGGCAGCGTACAGGCCGAAGGCGAGCGTCGCGGAAATCATGACCCGCAGCGTTGTGTCTCTGCCGGAATCGGCTTCCGTTCAGGAAGCCGCTGCCCTGATGGCGCTGGAAGGCATCCGGCGCATTCCCATCCTCGACGACGATGATCGAGTCGTGGGCATCGTCTGCGCGAGCGATGTACTGAGCTGGGTGGCTCGCGAGGCAGGCTATGTCATTCCAAGCAAGCTTCCCCAAAAATGGAGGACGCCATGAAAGTTCGCGACGTGATGAGGTCACCTGTTCGAAGCATCGAGCGTTCCGCCACCATCGGCGACGCTTTGCAAAAAATGCGGAATCACAGCATCCGCCATCTACCCGTCCTGGACGATGACCATGTGGTGGGCATCGTGTCGCTTCGAGACCTCAGCAATCCGGGCTTGCCGGGGCGCTGGCACCAGACACCCTGGCTCAGCGGCACGCCCGTGGAGTGGGTGATGAAGGCGCCCGTGATCACGCTTCCAGCCAACGCGTCTTTGAGCAGAGCGGCAAGCGTGATGCGAAGCGAGCGGATCAACTGCATCCCGGTGTTGGAGGCCGATCGCCTGATCGGGATCCTCACGTCGAGCGATTTGCTGCAACTGATTGAAGATCGCGAAAACGAAAGCTGGCGGCCCGGCCTGGGTCGAGTCGTCAGCGCCGTGGAAGGCTGATCGCGCGCCCGGCACGAATCCTGAAATAGATCATTTGTATGAGCGCCTTTCCACAAATCGATGCTGCCACGGTGGCTCGCTACGACCATCCCGGACCGCGGTACACCAGTTATCCGACCGCTCCAGAGTGGGGAACGCTGTTCGGTCGCGCGGAGTACGCGCAAAGGCTGCTCGAAGCGGGTCGGGACGCCGCGGCGCCGCTTTCGCTTTATTTCCACATCCCCTTCTGCCGACAGATGTGCAGCTTCTGTGGCTGCAACGTGGTGATCGCGCGTGATCAGTCGCGCGCGGACGATTACCTCCAGTGCCTCTCGAAGGAAATGGAGCTGGTGGCCCAGCAGTTGGGAAAACGGCGGAGCTTCTCGCAGCTTCACTTCGGCGGAGGAACCCCGACTTTTCTGAGCGAGCCTCAGCTGGCGCGGCTGTGGGCAATGATCCGCAGGCACTTCCAGCCGGCGCCCCTGGCGGAGCTGGCCGTCGAGGTGAATCCGCTGGTCACCACGGCATCGCAGCTTCGGTTGTTGCGCAGCTTCGGCTTCAATCGGCTTTCGATGGGCGTTCAGGATTTCGATCCGGCGGTGCAGGAAATCATCCATCGGCCGCAAAGCTTCGAGCTGACCAGCAACACGGTCGCCGAGGCGCGTCGAATTGGATTCCGTGGAATCAATCTGGATTTGATCTATGGATTGCCGGCCCAGCGGCCTGAAACCTGGCAGCGGACGCTGGAGCAAGTCCTGGAGATCCGCCCCGACCGCGTGGCTGTCTATTCCTTCGCATACGTCCCCAAGATGAAGCCTCACCAACGAAAGCTGCCGGTCGAGGCGATGCCGCGGGGCGAAGCCAAGCTCTCGCTCTTTCGCAGCGCCTACAACACTTTCGTGGGAGCGGGATACCGGCCGATCGGAATGGACCACTTCGCGCTCCCCGAAGATGAGCTGGCGATCGCGCAGGAAGCGCGAACGCTGTGGCGAAATTTTCAGGGATACACGATTCGCTCAGCGACGGACGTGGTGGCTTTTGGCGCATCGTCGATCAGCGACGTTCAAGGTGCTTACGCACAGAATACGCACCGGCTCGCCGACTACGGCAGTCTGATCGCACGCTCTCAGCTCGCCACCGAGCGCGGCATCGTCCTCACGGAAGACGACCGGCGGCGACGCCAGGTGATCACCGACTTGATGTGCAATTTCTGGGTGGATCTCGGGAGCGACGGTTTGAGCTACTTCGCAGCCGAGCTGGAGGAGCTGCGCAAGCTGGAAACCGAAGGATTGCTGCGCATCGATCGAGCGGAGATCCTGCTCACATCCCTGGGACGCGTCTTCGTGCGAAACGTGGCGATGGTGTTTGACGCGTACCTGCGTGCAGCCAGCGGGCAGCGAACTTTCTCCATGGCCGTTTGAAGCCGTCGCGCTTGGCCCGCTGCGCGCCTATGGGGTTGCTTCCAACAGCGCGCTGCACTCGACGCAGTAGCGGGCCTCGGGGATCGCGAGCAGCCGCTGGCGGCCGACGGCACGGCCGCAGTGCTCGCAGAGGCCATATGTGCCCACCGCCAGCCGATCCAGTGCCGCATCGATCTCCTCGATTTCCAATTGCTCCCGATTCGAAAGCCGCCCGCTGACCTGTCGCTCCTCACCCTCCGCCGCGGCATCGATCCAGTCCGGGTCGCGCTCGTCCGGCAACTGCTTCTCCGAGGCCACCGCCTCTTTCCAGCTTCGAGCGAGCGCATCGCGTCGGTGGAGCAATCGCCGCTTCGCCTCGCGCCCTATGGAATCCATGGAATGAAACGGTGCATCAGTCGCGCCAGAGAATGGTGCTTGGACTCACGGCTCGCGGCGAAATTTGCGCGTTTTCCCCCTCCCTGCGCGCAGCCCTTTCGTCCTTCCGACGATAGCAACGTGGAGAAAGTGCTAGCGTGCGCTTCAGTGAGGTGTACGCGAGAGCTCTTCGTCCGACTCAGCGTCCTCTTCAGTCTCGGATGACTCACCAGCCCCGCTGCTGGCGTACTCTTTCAAACGATACTGGATCTTCCGAACGCTGATTCCCAGCACCTCAGCGGCGCGAGTGGTCGAGCCATCCACCATCTCCAGCGTTCGCAGGATGGCTTCTCTCTCCACCTCATAGAGCGTTGCGCCCGGGATGAGACTGTCGGCCGAACGGCTGGCGGGCCGCGGACCGCACAGCGTGGCGGGAAGATCGTCCGCCGTGAGCTGATTGCCGGGTGAAAGCACGACAGCTCGCTCGATCACGTTCTCCAGCTCTCGTACGTTGCCCGGCCAGTCGTGGCTCAGCAGCGCGTTGAGCGTCCCGGGGGCCAGACCGCGAATCTCCTTGCCGTAGCCTCGCGCATATTTGTCGATGAAGTGATTGACCAACGCCGGGATATCTCCTTTGCGGCGGCGCAGCGGAGGCAGCGTGACCGCGACCACGTTGAGCCGATAGTAGAGATCTTCACGAAAGCGCCCCGCCTTGACCTCGGCAGCAAGCTCGCGGTTCGTCGCGGTCACCACGCGAACGTCGACCTTCAACGTTTGCGTTCCGCCCACCCGCTCGAACTCGCGCTGCTGAAGGACGCGAAGCAGTTTGATCTGCAGCATGGGAGAGATGTCGCCGATCTCGTCGAGGAAGAGGGTCCCGCCGTCCGCCAGCTCGAAGCGGCCCTCGCGGCGACCAATCGCGCCGGTGAAGGAACCTTTTTCGTGGCCGAAGAGCTCGCTCTCCAGCAGCGTCTCCGAAAGTGCCGCGCAGTTCACCTTGATGAACGGCTTGTCCTTCCGCGGCGACTCCTCGTGGATCGCCTGCGCCACAAGCTCCTTGCCGGTGCCCGATTCGCCCAGCAGCAAAACCGTGGCGCGCGACGGCGCGGCGCGCTTGACCACCTCGAACACGGCCTGCAGCTCCGGGCTCTCGCCGATGATATTGGGGAATCGGTAGCGTTCCTGAACTCTCGCTCGGAGCGACTCGGTTTGTTGCACCAGCTCCCGCTTCTCGAAGACTTTCTGCAGAACAACCAGGACCGCGTTGGCGTCCAGCGGCTTCACCAGAAAGTTTTCCGCTCCAGCGCGCATGGCCTCCACTGCCACTTCGATGCTGCCGAAGGCAGTCATCATCACGAAGGCAGCGTCAAAGCCGGTCTCCCGCGCTTTTCGCAGCAGCGCCAGGCCGTCCATTCGCGGCATCCGCACGTCCGCCAGGACCACGTCCGGTGCAAACTCGGGCAGCAGCGCCAGCGCCTCCAGTCCATCCGCTGCTTCGGAGACCTCGAAGCCTTCCTCCAGCAAGATGGTACGAAGAGCTTCGCGAGCGTTCTGCTCGTCATCCACGACCAGTATTCGTTTCGATCCCATGGCGTTGCACCATAGCAAACGCCTTGCCGCTCCGGCTGGGCGGGGAGCGACAGTCCCGGCGCAAAAACTGCGCGTGGCGTCCCGCATCTCCAGGATGCCGCAATCCTTGCGTTCCTCGGCCCAGGCCGGCGCAAGCTTGAGTCGCGCCGCGCAGAGCCTCCTACTCCACCTGAAATACAGTCAGCGGGCCTTTCGGGTACTTGCCGCCACTCGACTCGCCCCGAAGATTGTGATCATGGGCGATCGAGAGCCCTTTGCCCAATCGGCAGCTCAGGCACACCGCGTCCTTCTTGCCGTGGATTGGAACCAGGACGTCGTAGCGCTCGCCGCTCACGATCGGAAGCGAGTCCTTCCAGTAAGGCGATTGCAACGAGCGCCCGTCGATGCCGACCACCTGCATGTGATACGCGTGGGGATGGAAGACGAAGGTGTGCTCCCAGCCCATGGCCAACATCCGGAGCAAAACCGTCTCGCCTTCCTTGGCCTTGATCACCGAGCGCTGGTCGGCCACCGTCGAGAGCGGGTTGGTCAGATCGGCGGTGAAGATGCGGCCGTTGAGGAGAAAGTAGTCGGTCTTGAACTTCGACATGTCGTAATCGCCGAGATCGTGAATGGCGTCGTTGTGGCGCGTATCGAGCTCGCTGAAAAGCAGCGTGTACTCGCGATCGAAGTGCTTTCCGTAAATGGTGTTCGGCTCCTTACCATCAATGATGAAAGCACCGTACATCCCCAGCAACGCGTGCGTCGAAGTATCCACGTGGCAGTGATACATGAACGTCCCCTCGAACTGCGGGACGAAGTGGTACTCGAACTTGTCCCCGAGCGGAACACCGGCCAGCAATCTTTCCGGCAGTCCCTCCGTCGGAACGCCCGGAACACCGTCATACACCTGCACCAGATCGAGCCCGTGAAAGTGGATGGTGTGCGTCACGCTCGCAAATGAGCTGTTCGCGTCCAGGTGCTGGTGCCCGGTGTTGTAAAGAATTACGCGCACGTCGTCGCCCACGCGCACTCGGATCGTCGGAGCAGGAATCTTTGGGGCCGGCAGCGTTGCCCCCGAGGGCGCCTCCTCGAACCGTTCGTTCCAGGCCACGTAGCTGACGATATAGGTCTTGGTTCCATCGGCGAGCTCGAACTCGCCATCGTTCACGTACAGATGGAAGACCCTCTTCGGACGTTTGGCAGCATCTGCCGCTTGGGCAGCACCGGTGGCGAGAATGAGTGCCGCAATGAATACTGGGGCTGATCGGATCATGATTTCCCTCTCCAAGCATCAACGGGCTGCGATCTGCGCGGGTGGTGCTCCACTACCCACCAGAACGGGGAACTTCCTGGCTGCGACATCTCCGTCGAGCTTTTCGCCCCAGACCCGGAGCGCGTACGTTCCGGGCGGGACGCCGTCGATCTTGAACGCTCCCGTTTTCGGATCGGGTGTAGCGTAGAATGGATTCTGCAGGACCAATACCCATGCGCTCATCTCCTTGTGGATGTTGCAGGTGAGATGAACGAAACCCGTCTGCGTGAACGTCTTCTCGAATACCTGGTTCGGGGGCTGACCCTGGTTGAAGAGAACCTTCGTCCCGGAGCGCGCGAACACGTTGTGCAACTCTGGATCTTCGCTGCGGAACACGACCTTGGAACCGATGACGACGGGGAGCAGGCGCGGCAAATAGACATTGTGTTTCTGGTTCACCTGCAGCGCTGTCGCTGGCGGCGGAAAACTGCCCTCGACTTTTTCGACGTAGACCAGCTCAACACTTCGGCGCAGCGAAGCGTCGGCGATGGTCCCGGTCAACGGCTCTGCCGCGGCCGCGGACGCCAGCGTCAAGATCGCGGGAATAAGGTATCGATTCATGGTACTCGCTCCCTTGAGGTGCGCCTGAAGAGCGCTTGGGTACTCCTGCTCCAAAGCAATGCTCGGGCCAGCTGCCGCCGTGCCTCATCCACGAGGATCAGGCCGCAATCTCTGCGTGGGTTGGGCCATGGGCCGCATGCTTTGCACCTCACTGCGCTGGATCGCGCAGCCAAGTGCGTAGCTGGAGGACGCCGTTTTCGGCATGACTTGTGAAACGCCTAGGCTCGAACCCGTTTCGGAGCCACAAATGAAGAAGATACTGATGGCAATGGATGGTTCGGATCCTGCGTTCAAGGCGATGGGCGTAGCGGCCGACCTGGCCCGCAGTCTGAAAGCGAAACTGACCCTGGCATACGTCCGCTACATTCCGCTCGCATACCCGGCCGAGTTCGCTGGAACTGGCGTCGATGCTTGCGAGGAAGAAGAGCGCCGGTGGGCAACCAAGATGCTCAAAGACGCTGAGCGCCGCGCCAGCGAGCTCGGAGTCACCGTGGATACCATCGCGTTGAGCGGCTCACCCGCGGAGTCGATTGCCGATTACGCCGCGTCGCAAGAGTACGATCTGGTCATCGTCGGCAGCCGAGGCAGAGGCGCTGTCGCTCGCGTCTTACTCGGAAGCGTGGCCGATCGCCTCGTTCACATCTGCAAGCGGCCGGTCCTGGTGGTGCGCTGAGCCGATGCCGACGCTGAAGCGAATCCAGCCAGGATCTCATCGTAATGGGGACTCATGGACGCACCGTCCTCTCCCATTTTCTGATGGGCAGCGTCGCGGAGCGGGTGGTGCGTCAGGCCCATTCGCCCGTCCTCACCATTCGGCTTCCCAGGAAGGGGCCGTCGTAGATGCGGCTACAACTTGAGCCACGCTGCGCCTGTGCTCATTCCACTGCGGCCGCCTGAGCGGCGGCGAGCCGAGCCACCGGGATCCTATACGGAGAGCACGAGACGTAGTCGAGCCCTAGCTCGTGGCAGAACGCGATCGATGCCGGATCGCCCCCGTGCTCGCCACAGATGCCAATCTGCAGACCGGGCTTTGACGCGCGTCCCCCTTCGACGGCGATGCGCATCAGCCGGCCCACGCCGGAGCGCTCGATGGTTTCGAAGGGATCCGCCTCGTAGATTCCTTGCGCTATGTAGTCAGCGAGGAATGCCCCGACGTCGTCGCGAGAGAGCGCCAGCGTGGTCTGCGTTAGATCGTTGGTCCCGAAGGAGAAGAAATCAGCGCTCTCTGCAAGCTCCTCCGCGGTCAATGCCGCGGCAGGGACCTCGATCATCGTGCCGATCTTGAACGGAACCGTGGCGCCCCGTTCACGGAAAACGCGCTGCGCGGTTTCCCGAACAACTTTCGACTGCTCATCCAGCTCGCGCTTCACTCCCACCAGAGGGATCATCACCTCCAGATGCACCGGGATGCCCTCGCGCAGAGCGTCGCACGCGGCTTCGAACATCGCCCGCGCCTGCATGCGGGTGATCTCCGGGTACGAGATCCCGAGGCGACAACCGCGGTGGCCGAGCATCGGGTTTGACTCGCGCAGCTGGTCGATCCGGGCCCGGATCGCGCTCACCGGTTTGCCCACCGCGGCGGCGAGCTCCGCCACACCGGTTTCATCCTGCGGCAAAAACTCGTGCAGCGGCGGATCCAGGGTGCGAATCGTCACCGGCAGCCCGCGCATCGCGCGGAACAGGCCGAGGAAATCAGATCTCTGCAACGGGAGAAGCTTCTCGAGCGCGCGTTCCCGATCCTGCGCGCTCTCGGCCACGATCATCTCGCGCATCGGGCCGATTTTCCCCTTGCCGAAGAACATGTGCTCCGTTCGGCAAAGGCCGATCGCCTCTGCACCAAACGCCAGAGCGTCAGCCGCCTGATCCGGTTGATCCGCGTTGGCGCGTATGCCCAGACGCCGCATCTGATCGGCCCATTTCAGCAGCTGTGTGTAGCGCCGATAAATGGGAGCGGATTCCGGGTCCAGCGTACGATTGATCACCACGCGGACTACCTCGGAGGCAGTAGTCGGAACCGGTCCGGAGATGACAGCCCCGGCGAACCCGTCGATGGAGATCCAGTCGCCCTCGCCAACAACTCTTGCTCCCTCCTTGTCCAGGAACGCGACCTTTCGATTCACTTCGTCCACGTGAGCAGTCGCGCATCCCACCACCGCGACCTTTCCCATCTGTCGCGCAACGAGCGCCGCATGGGACGTCATTCCTCCGAACTGCGTCAGAATTCCAACCGCCGCATTCATCCCGCGGATATCCTCGGCCGAGGTCTCATGGCGAATCAGGATCACGGGCTCTTTTCGCGCGGCCCACGCTTCCGCATCTCCCGCCGTGAACACCGCTCGACCGCATGCCGCTCCTGGCCCGGCGGGTAACCCTCGGGCGAGAAAACGGCCTTCGGCAATGGCCTGCTCTGCCGCCGCGGGATCGAAGACCGGCCTCAGCACGTGTTCGAGCGCGCGCGGCTCGACGCGAAGGACGGCTTCCCGGTCGGAGATGAGCTTCTCCTCCGCCATGTCCACGGCGATCCGTACCGAAGCGAACCCGGACCGCTTTCCCGCCCGGCACTGCAGCACGTACAGGTTCTTTCGCTCAACCGTGAACTCGATGTCCTGCATGTCGCGGTAGTGGCGCTCCAGCCGCTCGCGCGCGGCGCGCAGTGCTGCGAAAGCTTCGGGGAACACTTTTGCCATTTCCGAGATGGGCTGAGGAGTGCGAATTCCGGCGACCACGTCCTCCCCCTGAGCATTGGTCAAATACTCGCCATAAAGGGCATTCTGGCCGGTGGCTGGATCCCGGGTGAACGCGACGCCGGTCGCAGAATCATCGCCCAGGTTTCCGAAGACCATCATCTGCACGTTGACCGCGGTACCCCAGTCCGAAGGAATTCCATTCAGCTTTCGGTACGCAATCGCGCGGGGATTGTCCCAGGATTCGAAGACGGCGCTGACCGCGGAAAGGAGCTGCTCGGTCGGATCGGATGGAAGCTCTATCCCGCGCTCTGCACGGATGATCGCCTTGAATTGCGCGATGAGCGACTCCAGGTCCCTCGAGGTCAGCTCGGCGTCGGAGCCGATGTGGCGCGCATTTCTCAAATGTTTCAGCGCGGCATCGAACGGATCCTCCCCTCCCGCAGTGCGCTTGATCCCAAGAACAACGTCGCCATACATCGCGCAGAATCGCCGATAACAATCTAGAGCAAATCGCGAGTTGCCGGCCCAACTGGCAAGGCCCTGCACATTCCGGTCGTTGAGGCCAACGTTGAGCACCGTATCCATCATCCCCGGCATGGAAGCCCGCGCGCCGCTGCGAATGGACAGCAGCAACGGACGATCCGGATCGCCGAAACCGGCGCCAGCAAGTCGCTGGATCTTGGCCAGCGATTCAGTGATCTCGCTCACCAACTCCGGGGAGAGCTTGTGGCCATTCTTGACGAAGTCATTGCAGGCTTCGGTGCTGATGGTGAAGCCAGGTGGAACGGGCAACGCGAGGTTGGTCATCTCCGCCAATCCTGCTCCCTTGCCTCCGAGCAGGTTCCGCAGCTCTTTGTTGCCTTCTGCCTTCCCACCGCCGAACGAATAACAACTCTTTGGTTCACCCATGGCTGCTCCTCACGGACGAATCGCAACCTTGATTACACCATCGGCTCTCTCGCCGAACAGCTCGTATGCCTTTCGAATGTCCGAGCTGCAAGCTCCACACCTGCTCGGAAATCGTCTTCGCGCCATGCCACACACGTTGATTGCGCAGGGTTTGCGCAGGGCACGCGCATCGATGCAACCGATGCGCTGAGCCTGCCGCCAAGCAAATGGGTAGGCCGCCAGTGACGGCGTAAACGGGCATAGAGCTTGCTCGGGATTCCAGTGCATCGTGCACTTCGATTTCACTGCGGAGGCTGCCATGGAAGTCAGAGAAATAATGAAAACTCAAGTGGAGACCGTAAAACCGACGGACACGCTCCAGTGCGCAGCTGCGAGAATGAAAGCAAACAACATCGGAGCGCTCGCGGTCCTGGCGGGGGATTGGCCGGTGGGGATCATCACCGATCGCGATATCACCGTTCGCGCGACCGCCAAGGGGCTCGACCCGAACACGACGCCGGTGAGAGAAGCCATGACGGCACAGGTGATCTATTGTTTCAGGGATCAGCCGATTGCCGAGGTCGCTCGCCTGATGGGATGGTACGCAGTGCGGCGGCTTCTGGTCGTCGATGGCGACAAGCGCCTGGTGGGTATCGTCACCCTGGATGATCTAGCGACCATCCCCGGCGAGCAACAGCAGGCCGGAGAAATCCTGGAATACGTTTCACCAGCGGCGCCCGAACGCTGGATTCCAACGCCGTGAGCAGCCGTTTCTCGTTCGCATTTTAATTGCAAACCCTAGTCAGACATCGATTGACGATTGAAGCCGGAGGCCGTGTTCAGACAAGAAAACGCCTGGCCCGGCAGGCAACGTCGGCGCGTCTTCCCCGTCGCAGGATCAGGAGTTCGTTGGATTGCGTCCATCCGCGGACGGATGGATAGCTGCCTCTCGCGAGGTTGACGATTCGAACCGTATTCGCCTGGCCTGCGTGCGGCTTATTGGGTTGCCGCTGCGCGCTTGGCGCCTGTTTCCAAACGCTGAGCACGCCGTTGGGCCGGCGGTACCGGCTGGGTGACCATGGGTACTTCGATCCGAATCCTCTCCTCCTCAGAGTTGCTCCATCGACTCCCGCCCGAGATCTTTCGATTCCGGGCACTACCTGCCGGGGTTTCTTTCCCCATCGCGACATCGCCGAAGACGTCCACGGTTCGCGAGGCTTCCCATTCCCCGCTCTGTTCCGCCCTCAGGCTTTCTCAGCCTCTCGACGGTTTACTCCGCCTTCGGTTCCACGGGCTTGTTTCATCCCGCAGCCACGTCCAGGATTTCCCGTTCAGGGCTTCTCCCTCCGCGCAGCAGCGCTTCCTCTTCGGAAACGCCTTCCTCCCCGCCGTTGGAATGGAATCACTGCCGATCCGCTCGGCGCCATGAACTCCATCCCTCGGCCTCGAGGCCTTGCTCCGCGCGGAGATGCGTTCCTCGGGAGCGGTCTGGCCGCCCCTTTGGTCGCTCCCCTCTTCGGTTCCTCCTCCAGGCTTTCTCCCTTCGCGCCATGGGCTCCAGTCCCCTGGAGCCATCCGCTCGCGGCATTTTCGACGTGATGTTTCGCCAATGCGCTCGTCACGTCGGGTCGCCCTCAGCGTCTGTCCCGGCGAGAAGGTCGGATCATCCGTCTCCGGACTTCCGGCCCGCTCGAGGTTTTGAGCCGTCCGCCGATTGCTCGGCGGCGAGGCTCCGCGCCCGATCGTGCTGCCGATCCAGGCTTGGCTACGTTGTGCAGCGTGCGTGCCACACGGCGACATCCAGGGCGCAGAGGGGAAAATTTCCGAGCCGCCGTGATCGAGCGCGCAGATCCTGCGTTCAAGCAGGATTCCGGTGTTGTTTCGAAGCACAATCTGCACGGGTCAATCCAGTTGTCACAGTTGTGAGGGTAAGCCCAAAGGACCGCACTCTCGGCATGCACGTTGCTTCTGATCGCCCAAAACCAAACAGGAGGAATTGCGTGCGAGCCAAGAAAAGTTGCTCATTTCGTCTCTCGGTTGTGATTTCCGCCTCGGTTGCAGTGGCCATCTTCTGCAGCAATGGCGCTTTGGCGGCTCCCAGTGCCGATCCGAAGATCACCCGAACCTGGAAGGCGAAATGTTCTTCCTGTCACGGCGTGGAAGGGAAGGGAGATACAGAGCAGGGCGCCAAGATGAAGATCCCGGATATGAGCAAGCCCGAGTGGCAAAAGGAAAATTCCGACGACAAGATGCGCCAGGCAATCCTCAACGGAGTGAAGAAGGAAGGCAAAGAAGGAATGGATAGCTACAAAGACGTGCTCAGCCCCGAGCAGGTCAATGGGCTGATTGCCTACGTCCGCTCACTCGGGAAAGGTTAGCGCGGAGCCTCGCGAACGGGTCGCACGAGTTTCTGGATAGCGATCAACGCTATTCCATACGTTGCGAAGGCCACCAGCAGCGTGAGCGCGCGGCCGTTGGGCAAGTCTTCGCCGATGAGCTTGATACTTTCGATTCCAACGAGCAAATAGGCGACCCACGCCAACTCGGCCAGCTGAACGCGCCGGTGCGCCAAGGCCAGCAGTATTGCGATAGCGACGAGCGCGACCGTGCGTCCTGTGGCGACGAAGGCATGATCAGTCCCCCAACTCCCGAGCGCAGCGCGTTCGGCGTGGACGAGGAGCGCGGCAATGGCGATTGCGCACAACAACAGGATCGCGCTCGCCGGTAATCGCGCTACCCAGACCCGCTTGATCGATTGGCTGGAAGTGGTGGCGGTCACCAGATACGCCGCGAGCGCCAAGCCGAGCACCGCCAAGCCGTCTGCGCTCGGAGCACTCCATCGCTGCGCGCCTCCAATGAATCCGTCGGACACTGTGCCCACCAGCCCCGAGCTGATCGCTCCTGCCCAGATGAACAGCGCGCCGTATGCCGATAACGATATCCGCTGCATTCGACGCCCGAGCGCGGCGGCGCACACGCCGAGGATGGCCCACAGCAAGCCTCGCGGCGCGCCGGCAGTCGCGAGCATTCCGCCGGTGAACACCAGGCCAGCGCTCATCACCACGTAAAACAAATAGTCGGTGCGCGCCAAGCTGCGTTTCGGCACGACCGAAAGGGCGATGAACAAAGTCGCTGCAGACAGTGCCAGGGCCACGCCACCCGCCACTGCCGTTCCCGAGTGGTACGCCGACGAGGCGTAGATCACGCCAACAACGCCGATGCTGATTGCGGCAGAGGTCTGCACGCCGTGGAATGCAGTCACCGGTCTGCCCCGAACCAACGTGCGATAGGCGAGGCCGATCAATGTGAGCACCACGATGACCATCGAGAAGAGGAATCCGGAGAGCAGCCGATCGCGGGCAGCTCCATCCTGATGCGCTGCCGACACGACGGTGCGCAGCACCACCACATCGAGAACGAGCGCGGCCGGCCAGCGCAGGCCATTCCACGAGCGACTCTCTACCAGCCACGAGGTCGCGGCGGTCAACAGCAGCAAAACCAGGATCAGCTCACCCGTTGCGTCGGTCGCCTGCATCAAAGCAAGGGTCGTCGCTAAGCAAGACGCTGCGCCGACCCAGGCCAACGCCGTAAGGCGATGCTGCCAAGCGACGAACAGCAGCAGCGCTGTGATGCCGGCCACCACCGCGGCTGCAGTCGGCGGCGAGATCGCGCCGAGCCGGGTCGTCGTTTCCAGCGCCAAAGGATAGGCGATCAGCGCCGCGGTGATGCCGTGAAACGCGGCGCTGAGTCCCCTGCCCAGCTTGGCCGCTCGATACGAGAAGCCCAACGAAGCGGTCGCCAGCGCGAGCGCCAACGCGATTCCGACACCAAGCGAGAGAACTCTTCCGTCGCTGAGTGCGCGGATGAGAAACGCGCCGCCCAGCACCAGGCACGTGCGCCCGACGAGCTGAAGCAGGCGCGCTACCATCGCGCCGTTGGGTAGCGACTGCTTGGGCGCCTGCGAGCTTTCGATGGTCGGCGCCGCCCGGAATACTGCCGGGCTTTCCTTCTGGAGATCGAGGCGACTCTCCACGCGCTGCAGGCGGTCCTGAATCCCCGCAACGGTCGCTTCCAGTTCGAGGAGGCGCTGCTCGTCCATACTTTCTCCCGCGCATCTGCTCGGGTGAGGTGCGGGAATGCCTAACGCCCTTGCATCTTGGCCAGCTCGGCTCGATCGGAAGGTGACAAATGAGGCCAAGCGGCCGGCGAGCGCAAATACGGCGCCGTCGGTGGCGGCGAGCGAGAGGGGATTCCCGCCTCGAAAGTTTCATCAATTCGGTCGAAGGCTGCTTCCACCAGCGGGCTTCCATGGCAAAGCAGGCAGGTGGAGAACATCGAGTCGCGCCGGGCTTCGGCGTTGGGCCGCTGCACCGGCTTGCCTTCCGAGCCCACCGTCCAGGTCACCCGGGCGGAAACGTCGTGCGTGGGTGCGCCGGTTCTCGACGCCATGTGGCACACCGTGCAGCTGGGGCCTTTGGCGCTCTCGAGCGAAGCAGAGGTGAGGAAGAAGCCACCGTGAGGCGACCGCCGCCAGGCTTCTGCGCTTCCGTCGGAGAGATGGCACGTCTCGCAGACAGTAGGCTGGCGCGCGTCAGCCAGCTCGAATCGATGTCTTCCGTGGCACGTGGTGCACGAGCCAGCGCTGCCGTCGGGGTTGCGAACCCCCACCCGCGGCAACGGCCAGGTCTTGGGATCGGGGCGCCCGCCGACCAGATGGATCTCCATCCCGGGCTTGGCCTGACCGTGCGCGCTCTTGGAGAATCCCTCTGCTTCCGGCTGGTGACATCCGCCGCAATCCTTGGGCGTAACCAGTGCTGAAATACGGGCCTCGTGATGCATGAATCTATCCGGATCGTCTGGTTTGGCGCCGTGGCAGTTCAAACAGGCAATCCCTTGCTCGCCATGCTTCGAAGCCGACCACTGCGCCACCTGCAGAGGTGTCACGCGGCTGTGACAATCCACGCAGCCCTTGGAGTCAGCTGGGATTACAGCGGGCCGCGGTCCGGCCGTCTCTCGATGCTTGCTGGCATCGATGATCGTCACCGCGACCAGGGACCCCAAGAAAAGGAATCCGAGCGCGGCCACCACCGCCCTCTTCATCTCCAATGTCACGAGAGCCCCTCCCACACCGTGAAGATCACAAAGACGATCACCGCCGCTGCGCCAAACACCATCGACAGCTCGCTGTTTGGCCATTTGCGACGGATCGCCGAATCGATGAAGGGCCAGCCGAAGAGCAGAGCTACAGCGACCGAGACTCCGGCGATGCCCGCCTGAAGCGAGCTGAGCTTCAGCCATCGGAAAGTGAAATAGAAGTACCACTCCGGCTTGATGTGCTCGGGCGTGTTGATCGGATCAGCTGGAGGACCGATGCCCACGGGCAGCAAGACGGCAAGGCAGTTCACGATGGTGATCAGCGCAAGCCCGGTGGCGAGCTCCTTGAGCACATGATCGGGAATAAAGGGATAGGGAGCTGGCCGCGGTTGGTCGCGCAGCGGGAACTCGGTGACGCCATGAAGTCGAATCAGTGTCACATGCACCGCAAACAGCAGCAGAAGCAGCCCTGGGAGGACTGCCGCGTGGAGAATGAAAAAGCGGGACAGCGTGGGCGCGCCAATCTGCTCTCCGCCTCGGAGCGTTCGAGCCAATCCCGGCCCGATCAGCGGGACCGCCTCGGTGATGTTGGCTGCCACGGTGGCTCCCCAGAACGAGAGTTGCTCGTAAACAATCGAGTACCCGGTGAAGCCCAGCATCAGTGTGAGCAGAAACAGCGTGACTCCGACCATCCAGTTCGCTTCCCGGGGCTTGCGATAGGCGCCGGTGAAAAACACGCGCATCAGGTGCAGCGAAACCGCGACGATCATTAGATTTGCGCCCCATTTGTGCAGCGAACGAAACCACCATCCAAACGGCACCTGGCCGGTGATGTATCGAACGCTCTCCCAAGCGCGATCGGGCGTCGGTTGATAATAGACGCACAAGAGTAAGCCGGTCGTGATTTGTCCGAAGAACAGCATCGCGGCGGTTCCGCCCAACGCGAACCACCAGACCTTGAGATGGCCGGGAACCGGCTCGTTGCCCGCGGATTTGAGGGCCTCGAGCGAAACCGGGATGCGTTCATTGAGCCAGCCGCGCACGGTCATGATTTCAAATCTCAGGGAGGTGGACGAAAACGTTTTCGCCTTCGACGGAGACTCGGTGCTGCGGCAGAGGCGAGGGCGGCGGTCCGCTCAGCACACGTCCTTGTTCGTCGAAAATCCCCATGTGACAGGGGCAAAGGAATGTTCGCACTTTCGGTTGCCAATGGACTCGACAGCCCAGGTGAGTACACACCAGCGAAATCGCCAGCGGCGATCCGCCTGCCCTCCGAATGATCGCCAAGGGGCGGCCGGTCAGGTCAACCATCTCGTGAACATCTTCGGCAGGGAGATCGGGGGTACGTACCACGAAGACTTTGCGAAAGGTGGCGCGCCTGCGGGGCGGCACCAGATACTGCAGCAGATCCCAGGCGATCATCAGAGCGGCAGGAACAAACGAAAGCCAGGCAGCGACCTGGATCACGCGTCGCCGCGACGCGCGCGTCTCCGTTCCGCTGATCTCGGCCGACTCACTCATCGTTGAGTGCTCGCCCATCGTGCAAGCAACATGCCGTGTTTCGCGTTAAGGCTGATGTCGCTGAGGTGCCGAGGGAGGAAAGCGTTGCTCCGAGGGCTCGGCACCGCGCAACAAATGCGCGGGCGATTCAATATCCGGCGATGTTCTGGCGACCAACCTTTGGTGCTTCAGTCGATGTATCGCACGCCCAATCCCAATCGGCAAACACCCGAGCAGGCCACCCGCGATGGCCCACGCCCAATCATCAGCATGCAATGGCGCCAGGTGCAGTGCAGCGGCGATCACGGGAATCTGCACCAGCAGAACGGCAAGGGCAAGCGTCCCCGCGCAGATGCCGCGCGAAACCACTGTCTTGAGTCGACTGAGCGCGGCGGCAATCGAGGCGCTGGCCACGCTCAGCGAAACCAGCGCCATCGCCCTGGCGTGCTCCACGTCGTGGGCCGCTCCCAAGCTCCGGTCGTAGCCGAACACCAGCACCAAGGTGATCAGCAATCCGGTGACAGCGGTCAATAACCATTCGACTCCCGAGAAGAACCTCGCCCGCTCGGGTCGCTCCGCCGGCTCCAGCCGATCCGAGCTTGCTCCGCCCTGAAAAACCAGCAGCGCGGTGGGATGGATGATCAGCTCAAGCCAAACGATGTGTATGGGCAGATACAGGAGCGGATAGCCCGCCAGCGGGATCAGCGCTGCTGTTATCACCAGCGGCGTGTGGATCGAAAGCAGATACTGGAAGCTGGCTTTCAGATTTCGAAACAGCTGTCGTCCTTCGGCAATCGCACCGACGATCGTTCGGAAGTTATCGTCGAGCAGCACGATGGCGGCCACCTCGCGAGCGCTTCGGGTTGCCCGCTCCCCCATCGCAATGCCCACGTCCGCAGCCTGGAGGGCCGGCACGTCGTTCACCCCGTCTCCGGTTACCGCGACGACTTCCCCCGATTTTTGTAATGCGGTGACAATTGCCAGCTTTTCCGAGGGCACTGCCCGGGCAATCGCATCGACCGTGCCGAGGGATTGCCCGCCGTCGAGCCGCCTTCGCGCCTCCTGCGCACCAATCACAACCGGGTTGGCACCTCCAAGGCCGATCTGTCGTGCAACCGCATGAGTTGTGGCCGGGTGATCACCTGTTACCATCAACACGTGTATTCCAGCTTGCCGGCACGCCGAGACAGCCTGGGGCACGCCATCGCGCACCGGATCTTCCAGGACAATGAGTCCGGCGAAATGCAATCCGCGATCCGGCTCACCAATCCACGACTTGCCCTCCAACTCTCGCCAAGCACAGGCAAGTACCCGGTAGCCCTCGCCGGCGAGGAGTGCGACGCGCAGACTCCATTCGGCTTGGCTGCCCTCGTCCTGGGAAGAGCTGGCGAGCAGAACCTCCGGCGAGCCTTTGGTCACGGCCATCCGAGCTCCGTCGAATGCTTCCACCACCGCGCTCTCGCGACGCCTCTCCTCGGTGAATGGGTATGTAGCAAGTCGAGCGACGTCGTTGATCCGCACCAGCCGACGGTCGGCCTCCTCGAGGATGGCCGCATCCACCGGGTCGCCCGTCTCCTTGCGCGAGCTTAGCGCAGCGATCCGAAGAAGAGAATCTTCCGACTCACCCGCTGCTGGAATGACTTGGGCCACGCGCACTCGGCCTTCGGTGATCGTGCCGGTCTTGTCCGAGCAGATAACAGAAACTCGGCCGATGTTTTCAACCGAAACGGCTCGCCGGACAAGCGCCTGGCGCTGGGCAAGGCGATACGCGCCGGCGCCCAGGAAAAAGGTGAACGCGACGGGAAACTCTTCCGGTATGGCGGCCACCGCCAGCGTGGCAGCGCTCACCAGCGCGTCCATCCAGCCATAACCTTGCCGCCACCGGACGAACGCCAGGATGAGACAAATCACGCCTGCGACCGCGACGAGCACGGCCAGCAGGCTCATCATCGCGGCCTGCAGCGGCGTACGCGCCTTAGCGCCTTGTCTGGCCAGCGCGATGATCTCGCCGTACAGCGTCTCAGCTCCGGTGAATACAATCCTCAAGGTCGCGCTGCCCGTCAGCAGCCGCGTCCCAGCGAAGCCCCAATGACTCGCATCTATCATCGGCTCGGCCGTCTCGAGCGGGACTGTTATCGACTCTTTGCGGACGGGAAACGCCTCGCCAGTGAGCGAGGATTCCTCGGCTTGAAGAGAATTCCCAGCGAGCAGAATGCCATCGGCGGGGAAGAATTGCCCCGTGGAAACGAGAACCAGATCTCCCACCACCAACTCGCTCGCAGGGACCAGTTTCTCGCCTCCGTCGCGAACAACGGTTGCGCTTGCCGCCATCCTCTTCTTCAACCCCTCCATCGAGGCCTGGGTGCGGCGGTGGAGGTACGCGTCCATTCCGATGAACGGTACAATAGCGATCAGCAAAGTAATGGCCTCGAGAATCTGGCCGAGCGAGACGTAGAGAGCGCCGACGCCAACCAGAAGCCAGATCATCGGATCTTTCGCCGTGTCGAGGACCAGCTGTTTCCATGGATGCGGCGCAGACTCCAGGATCTCATTGAGGCCGTAGAGCCGTCGTCGTTCGGCGACCTCGAGCTCGGTGAGCCCGCGGGTGCTGCTGGTCAGCGCGGCCAGGCGTTCGATGGGCAGTGGTCTTCGCAGTGTGCGTAACTCCGAAATGTGCGAAACAGGAGCGAGCCGGGCAACACACCGCCCGGCTCGTCCAAAGAGCGATCAGGCTCTCGCCGTCAGCAAGAATTGTTCCGTCGATCCTCCCTCGAATTCGCTTCTGTTTTGGCAAGCGTTGCTCTTGCGCGCGCAACCGCTGCGCGCCGGACCGCAAGCGATGCATGCGTTAAGCTCTAGCGCTCCCTTGGTACCAGCCGCTCGGGATGGGATGACGAGCGATTCAAGAGAGCCTATCGCGATTTGCTCGATGCGCTGGCCACCCACGTGATGCAGGAAGTGGTGCTCCTGGCTGAAGATCTTGATTCATGCCTCTGCGCAGACAACCGCGTCTATGCCGGCGCTTCTGCCAGCCACCTCGCTGGGGCGGATTGATCCGGCGATGATTCGAGCGGCTTCGGCCAGGGCGCGATCACCCAACACGTGGCCATGGCGATCGTTGATAAGCCATTGCGCAAAACATGCGCGTGGCTGCGCCGCACTGCAATCCCTGCGTTCTCTGCTCAAGCTCGTCTTGCCAGCTATCGAAAGTCTTCTCGCCTTGCATGACGGATCCGCTCTTGCATGGGTGCGCCGCGTGACTTGATCTGGAGGCAGAAAACGATGAGCGCCTTGGCCAATGAAAGCGAAGGCATAAACAACGAGGACAGCAAGGCGCGGGTTCCCTGGTACGTCATCGTGGCGTGGTCCATATTCACCGTCGCCTACGTCTCATACCAATTGATTTGATCGGCGAACCGTGGGGTGCGGCGTGCCGAGTAGCCGGAGGCGGACTGCTCCATGCTGATCGCCCTTTTCGCAGATATCCACGCCAACCGCGAAGCGTTTGAGGCCTGCCTGGCGCATGCTCGCGTGCACCGCGCCCAGCACTGGGTATTCCTCGGCGACCACGTGAACTATGGCGCTGATCCGGAATGGGTCGTCGGGACGATCATGGACTACGTTTCGGCAGGCTCCACGGCCATTCTAGGCAACCACGACGCTGCCGTGGCCGAGCCTCGCTCGATCATGGACTCGCCGGCACAGCCGGCCATCGAGTGGACGCGGGTTCAGCTGGGAGCGGCGCAGCGAGCGTTTCTGGCCGGACTTCCCCTGACGGTCGAGCACGGCGACATCCTCTTCGTTCATGCGGACGCCACGGCGCCGCGGAAATGGAACTACGTCACAGATCGTCCCGATGCCGTCCGCAGCCTGAGGGCCACCAAGTGCCGCATGACGTTCTGCGGTCACGTCCACCGGCCTGCCACCTACAACATGTCCGAGACGGGACGCTTGACGGCCTTTCAACCGGTGACCGGCGCAGCCGTTCCGCTCTTGCCGCAGCGGCGCTGGCTGGCGGTGATCGGCTCCGTCGGCCAGCCGCGCGACGGCAACCCCGCTGCTTCCTACGCCATGCTCGACACCGAGAGAAGCGAGATCACCTATTTCCGCGTGCCATACGATGTCGAGACAGCGGCCGCCAAGATTCGACAGGCCGGACTCCCCGAGATTCTCGCCGAGCGGCTCGGTTGGGGGCACTGACCGATATGGCGCCACCGTGGCTTCGAGAGGGCACCACCATCGACGGCTTTCTGATTGGAGACCTGATCCACCAGCGCGGTATGGCGGTGATTCGAAAGGTGACCCGGCCTGAGATTGCGATGCCGATGCTGATCAAGGCGCCCAGTTTGTTCGAGGGTGAAGACTCCGCCGCGATCGTAAGCTTCGAAATGGAGCAGATGATCCTGCCCCGCTTATCGGGCATCCATGTTCCGAAGTTTATCGCCGCCGGCGACTTTCCCGCCCACCCTTACATCGTGATGGAACACATCGCTGGCCACTCGCTCCTCGGGCTCCTCGAGAAACTGCCCCTTTCCTACGCGGAGGTGGCAGTGATCGGCGCCAAGGTAGCGTCCGCACTGCACGATCTCCACTGCCAGCATGTGATCCACCTGGACGTGAAGCCCTCGAACATCGTGCTGCGCGACAACGGCGAAGCCGCGCTGATCGACTTCGGGTTGTCTCATCACGATCAGCTCCCGGATCTGATGCATGAACAGTTTCGCATTCCCTACGGAACCGCCCCATACATGGCTCCCGAGCAGGTTCTCGGCATCCGATCGGATGCCCGCAGTGACCTGTTTGCGCTGGGCGTGCTGCTCTATTTTTTTTCCACCAACCTGCGGCCATTCGGTGACCCCAGGGGCAAGCGGCAGCTGCACCAGCGCCTCTGGCGCGACCCAATCCCGCCGCGCAAGCTCCGGCCCGACTACCCGGCTTGGCTGCAGGAGATCGTCCTCCGCTGCCTGGAGGTCGATCCAACGCGGCGGCATCCCACCGCGGCGCAGCTCGCCTTCGACCTCTCTCATCCAGACCAGGTGAAGTTGACTGCTCGTTCCGAGCGGCTCAGGCGGGACCCGTGGAGCGCGGTGATCAGGCGCCGCTTCAACCCGGATGCTGCGCCGTCGGTCTTCAAGCAGGCGGTGGCGGCGCAGATCTCTGCCGCGCCGATCGTGGCGGTGGCCATCGACCTCGCGGAGGGCTCGGAGGCGCTCGCCGAAGCTCTGCGTACCACGGTCAGGCGGATGGCCGAGATTGTCCCAGGGGCGCGTTTTGCCTGCCTCAACGTCCTCAAGCAGCATCGGATCGAATTGGACAGCACGCTCGACCAGGAGGGTCAGAACAAACATTTGAAGCGGCTGGTTGAGCTCAAGCATTGGGCGCACCCGCTCGGGACGCTTGAGAACCAGATAACTTTCCACGTGCTGGAGGCGATCGATCCGGCGACCGCTCTCCTCGAGTACGCGCGGGCGAACGCCGTCGACCACGTCGTGCTTGGCGCGCGGACCGATTCGGCCCTGCGCAACATTCTGGGGAGTGTCTCCGGAGAGGTCGTGGCCAAAGCGCCCTGCACGGTGACCGTCGTCCGGCCGCCGAGGCAAGACGATGCACTGCCCTAGGTCAACAACGGCTTGTTTGCTTTGAGCCGCACGAGAGTGGTCCGCAACAGGTCGGCGTGCTCGCGCTCCTCTGCCTCCAGCTCACGATAGAGCCGCCATTCGTGCGACCCGGTCGCGAACCTCCTCCCTTTGTCGAGGAAGAACGTGCGGGCGCGGTTCTCGAGGTGAATGGCCAGCTGCAAGAGCGTCACCGCGTCGTGAGGTGACTCCGCGCCCGAATAGACTGCGACCGAGGACTCGGTGATGCCTGGCGACGGTAAGTCGTCGGGAAGTGGCACGTGATACCGTCGCGCGAGCGTCTTGGCGTGCTCGCGCTCCATCCCCACCATGCGCCCGAAGAGCTCGGCCAGCTCAGGATCCGCCACAATCTGCATCCCGCGCTGATAGAAAGAGATTCCCCCGAGCTCAATCTCCATCGCTTGCCGCACCGCCTCGACAAGGTAGTCGTTGGTCGCCGGGCCCGAGTACCCCGTCTCGAGCGCTCCGCCACAAGCCGGGCACAACCCAAACGGCAACGCAAACCCTTCCGATACTTTATGGCAGTGCGCGCAGGACCAGGTGAGCGTTCTGTCTGCGCAGCAGATGTACTCCTGATCTTCGTCGAGCGGTTGGCGACAGCGCTGGCACAGCAAAGCAGCCGGTGCGCTGTGTTTAGGCTTCGGCGCGGTTGGCTCTTTTTCATCCGGCACGACGGGCGGCCACACAGACTTGTCCTTCAAGAATGCACCGATTGCCTTTGCCGCGCGACGCCCGGCGCCGAGCGCCAAAATCACGGTCGCGCCGCCGGTGACGATGTCGCCGCCGGCAAAGACGCCCTTCATCGTCGTAGCTTGATTGTTTCCGTCGGCGACGATGTATCCCTCATCGCGCGTCTTTAGATCTGGCGTTGATCGCGCAATGATCGGATTCGCTCGCGTGCCGAGCGCATAAATCACGGTGTCACACTCGAAAAGCTCGTTCTCTCCTGGAACGGGCTCAGGGCGGCGCCGGCCAGAGGCATCGGGCGGGCCGAGCTCCATCTTCTGGCACTCGAGCGCGTTCACATTTCCCGCCTCGTTGGTGAGAATTCTCAACGGGCTCCTCAGCCAATGGAACGTGATCCCTTCTTCCTTGGCGTGGCGGATTTCCTCCACCCGCGCGGGAGCCTCGTGCTCCGTGCGCCGATAAACGCAGCGCACTTCCGTCGCTCCGAGGCGCCGCGCCACGCGGAGGCAGTCCATCGCCGTGTTCCCAGCCCCGAGCACGACCACGCGCTCGCCCACGCTCACCGGCGTGTCCTGGTAGGGGAAATGATCGCCGCCCATCAGGTTGACCCGGGTGAGAAACTCATTGGCGCTGTAGACCTGACCGGCGAACTCACCGGGGATGCCGAGGAAGGTGGGAGAGCCCGCGCCGGTGCCAACGAATACCGCGTCGTAACCCATCTCCGATAGCAGCTGCGGAATCGTAAACGTCTTTCCGATCACCTTGTTGGTCTCGAACTTCACGCCGAGGTCCACCAGATTCTGCACTTCGCGGTCGATCGTATTGCGCGGCAACCGGAATGTTGGAATTCCATAGCGAAGCACGCCGCCAATGATGTGCAATGCCTCGAACACGGTGACCTCGGCACCGATTCGGGCCAAGTCTGCTGTGCACGCCAAGCCGGACGGCCCCGACCCCACGATGGCGACGTGGCCCAGCTTCGCTCCATGATGAGCTTCGAGTTTTGGCGGTGGGGCATTGTCGCCTACGAAGCGCTCGAGGCGCCCGATCGCCACGGGCTCCATCTTCTTGGCCAGGATGCACTGCGCCTCGCACTGCGACTCTTGAGGACAGACGCGCCCGCATACAGACGCAAACAGGTTGCTCTTCTGAATCACCGATAAAGAGCCCTCGAGGTCGCGGACCAGCAGGTGGCGAATGAATCGCGGGATGTCGATGCTCACCGGACACCCGGAGATGCAGGTTGGATTGAAGCACTGGATGCAGCGTTCGGCCTCGGCCAGCGCGTCAGCCCAACCGTAGCCCAGGTTCACCTCGAGGAAATTGCGCGACCGCTCATCTGCCGGGCGCTCTGCCATCTTGGTCGCATGCGGTGCGAGATCTTTCAGCTTCTTGTAATTGCGCTTCTCCAATTCGAAAAGCTGCGCCTCGATGCTGCAGACTTTGTCGAAATCGGAGCGGGCCTTGTGCTCCTGTTCCTTGAAGCGCTGCTGGCGCAGCATCAGCTCCTGGTAGTCGACCTGGTGACCGTCAAAATCAGGACCATCGACGCAGGCGAAGCGAACCTTGCCATCGACGGTCACTCGGCAAGATCCGCACATCCCCGTGCCGTCGACCATGATGGTGTTCAGACTCACCATTGTTTTCACATTGAACGACCGCGTGACATCCGAGCAAGCGCGCATCATCGCCAGTGGACCAATGGCGACCACCAAATCCGGATTCGGCCCTTTGTCGAGCAGCTCCTTCAGCGCGACGGTGACAAATCCCGGCTTTCCATACGAGCCGTCATCGGTGCAGATGATCAGCTGGTCGGAGTAGGCTCGAAATTGCTCTTCCCAGAACAACAGGTCCTTGGAACGAAACCCGATGATGCCCGTCACTTTATTGCCCGCTTGCTTGAACGCCCGCAGCTGCGGAAAGACGGGCGCAACACCCAATCCGCCGCCGACGAGCACCACGTGCCCGAAATGGCCAATCTGGGCGGGCAATCCCAGCGGTCCGACGAAGTCTTCGAAGTAAGCTCCCTCCTTGAAGTCGCGCATCATCTCGATGGTCGTTTTTCCGACCGCCTGGATGACGATGGTGATCGTGCCCCAATCCACATCGTAATCAGCGATGGTCAGGGGGATGCGCTCGCCGCCGTGCTTGAGGCGAACCATCACGAAGTGACCCGGCCGAGCAGCTTTAGCCACGTCGGGCGCGTAGACATCCCAGAGGAAAGTCGAATCTGAGAGCTGATGGCGGCGGACGATCTGGTACATCTATTTGTCGCTCGTCCGCAATCGAATCCTCGGCCTCGAAGTCCTCTTTCGCCCGACATGAAAGTTGCATGCCACCTGTTCTCGAGTGCAGTCACGCATCCCTAAGAGGCGCAGACTTTGCGCAGAGGTGAAAACCCGATGAGACCCCATGCAGAAATAGCGCGGCGTGTGCCGAGCGGTATTGCCCTGATGCAGGATCCCGCGCTCAACAAGGGAACAGCCTTCGGCGAAGCTGAGCGCGACGCCCTCGGTCTTCGTGGCCTGCTGCCTCCACGCGTCCTGTCGATCGAACAGCAGGCGGCGCGAGTCCTTGAGAATTACCGCCGCAAACCCAACGACATCGAGAAATACATCCAGTTGATGGCGTTGCAGGGTCGCAATGAGACGTTGTTCTATCGCATCTTGACCGACAACGTCGAAGAGACGATCCCCATCGTTTACACGCCGACCGTGGGCCAAGCCTGCCAGGAGTACGCTCACATTTTTCGGCGGGCACGCGGAGTCTTCATCTCTGCAAATGATCGCGGAAGAGTCGCACAGATTCTGGCGAACTGGCCAAATCGCGATGTCCGCGTCGTGGTGGTTACCGATGGAGAGCGGATTCTCGGACTTGGCGACCTGGGGGCGAACGGAATGGGCATTCCAGTCGGCAAACTCGCGCTCTATACAGCTTGCGCTGGCATACCCCCGTCGCAGTGCTTGCCAATAACTCTTGACGTGGGAACGAACAACGAATCACTTCTCAACGATCCTCTGTACATCGGGACTCCGCAGAAGCGCCTGCGCGGCGACGCTTATGACGCGCTGGTTGACGAATTTGTGGTGGCTGTGCAGAAGCAATTTCCCAAAGCGCTCATTCAGTTGGAGGATTTTGGAAATGCCAACGCATTCAGAATCCTTGCCAAATACAAGGACCGGGTGCGAATGTTCGACGACGACATCCAGGGTACGGCTTGCGTGGTGTTGGGAGGCCTGTACTCCGCTCTCCGGATCACCGGGCAGCGGCTGTCGGATCAGCGATTCCTGTTCCTCGGGGCCGGAGAGGCAGGAATTGGCATCGGCAACTTGATCGTTTCCGCACTGGTGAGCGAAGGGGTGTCCGAACGAGCTGCCCGAAAAACCTGCTGGTTTGTCAATTCAAAGGGCTTGGTGGTGAAGAGCCTCACCAACCTGGCAGAACACCAGCGTCCTTTTGCTCAGGATGTCCCTTTCACCTCGGATACCTTATCGGTCATCGAGCGTCACCGGCCAACCGCCATCATCGGTGTATCGGGAGTGGCGAAAACGTTCAGCAAGCCCGTGATCGAGGCGATGTCGCGTCTCAACAGCAGACCGATCATCTTCGCATTGTCCAATCCCACTTCGAAGTCTGAGTGCACGGCTGAAGAGGCCTATCAGTGGTCGGAAGGGCGAGCCGTTTTCGCCTGTGGGAGTCCCTTCGACCCGGTCACCGTGAATGGCCAAACATTCTTTCCGGGGCAGGGAAACAATGCCTACGTCTTCCCGGGCGTGGGTTTTGGCGTTGTGGCCAGCGGTGCGCGCGTGGTCACCGAGGAGATGTTCTTCGAAGCTTCGAAGTCCCTGGCCGAGATGGTCACCGAGGAAAACCTCTCTCAAGGTCGAATCTATCCGCCCCTTCAAAGAATTCGCGATGTCTCCGTGGCGGTGGCCTCTGCGGTGGCGGAAGTGGCGTATCGCAGAGGGCTCGCCGAGAACCGGCGTCCAGACGATCTGGCCAGCTCCATCCGTTCACAAATGTACCAGCCCATATACAAGAGCTACGTCTGAGCCGCGTCAACCGATGGACCAAAGCTCCTGTCGAACTTTCGCCTGAGCGGAATTCGACAGGAGCACCGTTGAAGCCAGCCGCGCGCTTACCCCGATATGGTTGTGCCTCATAGACGCGCGATCTTCACCAGCAGCTCCCTTTTGGCACCAACGCAGGAGTCCAGGGCACGAGCCAAAAGCTCTTCCTCGTGTCTTGTATGGTTGCTCAACGCCGCCGCGAGCTCGCTATGAATCCTGTCAAATCGTTCCCTGTCGGTTGCCGCGATGGCTTCTGCCGCGGCTTCCATTGCCTGGCGAATCACTTCATGCTCTGCCCTCACTTCGGCGATTGCGGGCGAGTTTGGCGACATGGTCTCGAGCAGCGGGAAGACGATGTCCTCTTCCACGGCCATGTGCTGTGCCTGTCGAACCTGGAAGTCTTCGAACCGCTTTGCTGCGATGTAGAACGAGCGGTGGGTGACTAGACAGGCAGCATCGTCCAGCGTTTCCTCCAGCTTCTCATGATCTTCCGTCATGTGCTGCTTGAGGTATCGCCGAAAGGACTCAGGGATCAGCGCTGGGGCAACCGAATTGGCCTCACTCATAGGAACCTCGTCAGGTGCCGGGCGTTCAACGCTCGCGCACTCTTTTGACTGTTCCGTCTGTTCACAAAACGTGCCATACAATTGAAGGCGTGATGACCGTGGCTCAGCGCATCCTTTGCGCGCGTGCTGCACTGATTGCGTTTTTTAGAGGGATCGGTGCACAGCACACGTTCAGGCGGCGTGGCTCCACACCAAGACGAAGCTCACCGGCCAATGGAGATACGCCCGCCATTTGGGTTTGGTTTGTAGCCACTCTTCGTCGATTACGCACTCATTTAATTCGAAGAGCCTCAAGCCCGCATTGCTCCCCGCGCGATAGTGCTCGCTGAAAAGGTGCACATAGCTTCGGATGGTAATCGCATCCCCGTTTTCACGGTGGAAATGCGTTGGTAGACCATTCATCAAGAAGAACGGCTGATACCCAAGTAAAACAAAGTTTCCCTGCGGCACGAGCAGGCGCGCCGCTTCTCGATACACGGGATCGAGGTCAGCGAGATGTTCGTCAGCCAGCACCAGCGTGCATAGCTCGTAAGTTTTGGAAGGCAACCCCGTGTCGGCCACCTCCGCGACAAGCAGGCGACGATAGATCTGTTTGCGCTCGGCGATGGCCAGCATCTCAGGCGTGAGGTCGATACCGTCAATGGCTCGGACGCCCTGTTGCCACAACCAGGCGCCGGTGCGCCCCGTGCCACAGGCCAAATCGGCCGCTTGATGAACCTGCTTCCAGGTTACCGACTTGATATCGGAGAGGAGCTGGCCATCCAGACCGACCGCGACGGTTTCCTCGTAGGTGACCGCCCATTCTGCGTAGCCGGCCGCTGCGGACACCACCGGATAGCCGCGTTTGTCAAAGGGCGAAAATTTCATCCAGGAGCCTCCAATCTCGCAGGGCGCGGGTAATACCAGAAGGCGACAGCCGGCTGCCAGTGCGCAAGCCCGCTCACCCCGAGCGTAGCGAAGCGGAGTCGAGGGGCCACCCCAAGCCTCTCAATGATGCTCGGGACAATGGAACGACAAGGCCGCTCACTCCGACCGAGGATCGACTGCCGGTTGATTTACGTACGCGAAGCAATCTCGACTTCGCGACTTCGTTCCTACGTGTATCTCGAGCGTGATCGAGGGATTCGGGGCGACCCCTCGACTTCGCTTCGCTGCGCTCGGGGCGACCGGGAAGTTATCGGCGCCAGCCTCGACCTCCAACGAAGCCGCGGCCAGGCCCGCTGCCGTGAAAGCCGCCTCGCACACCGCCGAAGCCATACGCGTGACCGCCGAAGCCACCTCGGTAGAAGCCGTGTGCGTAGGGTCCCCAGCCTCGGTAGACGAAGTAGCCTCGCGGACCCCGGAAGAAGCCCGGGCCGTGGTACCAGACGAAACGCGACGGACCGAGGTAACCGAAATAAGGCGTGGGACCCCAACCCCACACCCAAGGAGAATAAACCCACATCCATCCGTAGGCGGGGTAGTACAGGTACGAGTACGGGTACGCTCCTTCCGCCGGCGGCAGATACGTGTACTGAGGGCCGTAGGGCATCCAGACCCAGCCGTACTCAGACGTGAACACCCACTGACCGCTGGACTGAACCGCCTGCTGCGACTGCTGCTCTGGTTGAGGAGCGGTGACTTCCGGCGTCTGATCTGGCACCGGCGGTGCGGGAGGTTCCTCTGGCGGACTGGGTGGAGGCTCGACCGGCGCCGGAGAAGTCGGCGGCACCGCGCTCTGGTCGTCCTGGGCGCGTGCCGTACCTGCTAGAAGAAGAAGCAACGGAGTTACAAAGAAAGCGGTCTTCATGGGCATCACCTCGCACTGACGGCTCAGACGAGTTTGATTCCTCGATATTCTCGATCCAGTCTCCACTCTTAATACCTCGGTTCGCTGGCCGCTTTGTTGCAAGCCGGTGCCGCGAAGCTGCTGCCCCTTACGCGCTCGGCCGGGCGAGGATGCTTAGCCTCCGTCAATCCTTCCCTACCGGCTTTCAACGCGGCGGCCTCGATTTGGCGGCGCAACAGCTAGCGGATCACTGCGCTCGCTCGAGGCAGCATCACCGGGGGCTGAACACGCTCGGCTTCGCCGGTTGCTCAGCTTTGACCAGCTCATTCACCGGCGTGTGCCGCGGCAATACCACCGTAAACGTGGTTCCGGTTTCGGGGGTTGACGCAACCTCAATCGTTCCCCCATGCACCGTTACGATGCACTTGGTGATGTAGAGACCAAGCCCAACATTTCCGGTCCTGGTTGGTCCCTTGGTTCGATGGAACGGCTCGAAGAGCGTGAGAAGAGCGCTCGGCTCGATGCTGCCCTCATTGTGCACTTCAAATCTCACGTGTTGCTCATCGCATTGACTCGAGATTTGAACTACGGCGCCTGGAGGACTGTGTTGGAGGGCGTTGCTTCCCAAGTTGGTCATCATCTGTGCGAGTCGATCCGGGTCCCATTCACCTTGCCCATCGCCATTCAGGTCAGCAACCACGCGCCGGTCTGGATATGCCAGTTGCAATTCGTCGATTATTTGCTGCACAACCTCATGAAAATTGATCTGCCGTGGCTCGATCGGAATGCCGCTCGCGGTGCGCGACTGGCTAAACTCCAAGAGATCTCGGATCAGGCGAACGGTGCGATGACCAGACGAAACAATCAATGACAGAGATTGGGCTTGCCGCTCGTCCAATTTCCCCAACCTCAAAAGCATGGAGGCCAACGTGATCATCGCGCCGATTGGGTTCTTCAGGTCATGACTCACTATCCCAATCAGCCGCTGCTCGAACTCCGCCCGTTGCCGGGCCTCCTGAGCCAGCTCCTCCGCTACTTTGTACAGCTCAGCATTCTCGAGCGCGATCGCTGCCTGATTCGATGCCACCCTGAGGAGCAGGATATCTTCGTCGGTTGGGAATTGGCTATTCGATGAAGCCGCGGCGATGGTTCCCCATTTGCCGTTGATCCCAATGGGCACCGAGGCAAGCTGGAGCGTGCCGCCTCCCAGTGGGTTGTCGATGACCGTCAGGCGTTTCTGATTGAGATGACTTTCGAGCAGCTGGCCAATGAACTCTGTGGAGACCGCACGAGCCGGGGCTGAGCTTTTGGTGAAGTGAATCGCTCTCCCCTCTTCGCCGTTCTTGATTCTCACATGAGCGAAGTCCAGTCGCAGCAGAGCGATCAGGGCGTCCAAAAGCGTCTCGATTATCGACGGCGAGCTGCTCCCCTGCCACATGGCCGGAAGGGCCAGTACGCACAGGAGATCGCGAAGGCATGGACGGAGCCGATCTCCTGGAATTTGCCGCTCAGACCAACGCAGGTTGGTGAGGGCCTGTTCCGCGTCCTCTTGCGCGCTGCTGTAGCTCACGGAGGAACTCGTCTGGGGGTACGAAGAAAGGATTTTCTTGAAGCACTCCGCCGATGATGATCATCGGGTGGGTACGCATGATGTCAACCACGATACCACCGCCAAACTTGGCGGTATCGTAAATTCAAACAACCGGATCCGGGTACCTGGGTAAAATGTAATTGACCCGAGCTTCATACTCGACGAGGTCATTCACACCGGGTCGGTCTTCCAAAGCCCATTCCATCTGAGCTACCAAACGGGTAAGCGCAAACGCCTCGGACTTACCGTTGGCGAGAACCTCCTCGATCAAAGCAAGCATTCTACGTTGATCGAAGTGTCCATCGCGCAGGTATGCATCCTCCCAATTCCATATTTCCAGTTGTCCCGTTTGCTGGGTTTCCTTCACCTCGATGCCACTCGATTCGAGCCGCTCCAAATGACTTCCTCGACGAGTCGGGTCGACGATGTGGAACGCCTTTTCGCTCCGCTCAAACCCCTCTTTGATGAAGGGCAGCAAGACTCGATATTCGTCATCCCGGTTGTGGAAGAATGCGCAAACGTGGCGATATGGGTTCAGCGTTGCCCCTGCAAGATGGATGGGGGCAGCCGACTCTGCCTGGGTTTCAGCCATGATTGCCCTCCTGCCCTGGGTCTACCTCGCCAATCACGGTCTTTTACTCGCAGTACTTGGCTGGTTCAAACCTTTTTGCAGGTAGCGAGCGGCCGCAAGCCAAACCGACAGCCAGGTCGTTCGCTTTTTGACCCAAGGCGCACGGTGATCGACTCCGCGCTGTTCAGCAGTCTCGCGAGGCACCTGGACGTTACAACTCTCGTTCGTCGAGCTCGGGTAGGGCGCTGCTACCAGGCTCGCCTCATTCTTTGCCCACGGCCAGCTCAAGGAACGTGATCGAGCGGCCGCGCAGGATTGCTGAAAGGCAGCGCAGTAAGCACCGGGCGCCGAACGCCCGCCAGACGACCAGCGGGTTTTTCAAAACGTCCGAGCTCGTAATCACACCGCGCATGATCTCAGCGGGGTGCACGTTTCGCGCCACGTTCCGCGCACCGCTCGATGCGCGCGCAATCGGGCCGCTGAGCTGATCCCGTTCCGACAATCATGTCGTGAAATCGATCAACGCGGTTCCTACGCCATCGCCTTGGTGAGCCGCAAAGGCGCAACCCGCTTCGCGGATTCGATCGCGGCGCGAGTGGACCGTATCGCTCCGATCATGGCGCGGTGGTTGCAGCCGCGGAGTTTCCTTTCAAACGTCACAGCCTGGCCGGTGGCGCCGCCGCTCGCTTACATTGCGGTCATGAGCGTTTCGCTGCTCGGCCTAGAGCTTCTGAGGTGCGCAGGCGTGGAGAACCTCGAGCAGCCGGAGCAATCGAAAACTGAACGCACTGCCCACGCGGGTGATCTCTGGACCCGATTTCGGTGGACCACGCTTTTCACGACTGGCGCGTTCAGCGAGCTTGTGCTGTGGCGCGCGGGCTATCCGCTCTGGCGACTGGCCGTAATCGGCCTCCTGTTCGCCGCGCTGGTCGCCCTTCCTTGCTGGGCGGACTCCCTCCCGTTCGGCGGCCCGGCGCCCATGGTGGGAGCCGGGGATCGCGAGCAGCCATCCGCGGTCCATCGGTGGGGATGGGTGCTGGGCCTTGGCTTCGCGATCCTGATCGTCAGTCTCACGGGCGGGCTGCGCAGTCCGATGCTGGCCGGTGTTCCGGGGATCCTGGCCGCCATCGCCATCCAGCACGGCTGGTCGCGAGTAACCCAGGTTGCCAGCTCGCTGATGGTAGCCGGTACGGTGGCGATGGCCGCGTTGCCACGGACTTGGCTCGGGCCCGAGGTACCGACCTTTGCCTTCGTGCTCCTCGCGATCGCCACGGTGATCGCCTCGGCTGGGCTCGGCATCGGGCGTATCATTGCGCTCATGCACCGTCTCGAAATGAATCGCACCGCGCTCAACCGCGCGCGGGAACAATTGATTGTGCAGATGTACACGCGCGCCCGCGAGCTCGAGCAGATGGGCGCCCAGCTCTCTCACGAGCTGAAGAACCCGCTGCAGGCCATCCGGATCCTGGTGCAGCTCTCGGCGCGCCACGTTGCCGACCCCGAGGCGCGCGAGCGCCTGCAGGTCGCGCAGTCCGAGGTGGAACGCATGGATTCGATCATCAAAGAATACCTTTCGTTCTCGCGGCCCTTCGACAAGCTGCACCCAAAGAGGGTCGCGCTGGGCGCGATGGTGGACGAGGTGATCGCCGTGCTCGAGGAGGGCGCTTCCGCGGCTGGCGTCGTGCTTCGCCGGAACGGAGAAGCGCACGCGGAAGCCGATCCGCGACGGCTGCGAGAGGCCCTGCACAATCTGATCTCCAATGCGCTGGAGGCCTGCTCCAGGGGGGGCCACGTGGAAGTGGAGATCAGCCAGCGCGATGGCGGTGCACGAATCGTGGTGCGCGATTCGGGGCGGGGCATGTCGCGCGATGTTCTGGAACGCCTGGGGAAGGCATTTTTTTCCACGCGGCCAGAGGGCACCGGCCTGGGCGTGGCGATGGCGCGGGCGGCCTTCACCCAACACGGCGGCGCGCTGGTATACGAGAGCGAAGAAGGCCGAGGCACCACGGCGATAGGCACGCTGCCGCTGCGGCAGCCGCAAAGGAGCGAACATGGCACGCGTGCTGTTAGTTGACGACGAGCCATCGATGCTGTTCGCGTTCAAGACGCTGCTCACCTCGTGCGGCCACGAGCCGGTGCTGGCGAGCTCCGGCAAGGAGGCGCTCGCCCACCTCGACAGCGTGGACGCGGTGATCACCGACTACTCCATGCCGGAGATGGACGGCGTGCAATTGCTGCAGGCAGCTCGGGAGCGCGATCCGTCCCTGCCGGTGGTGTTGCTCACGGCCCACGGCTCCGAGCGGCTGGCGGTCCGCGCGATGAAGGCCGGCGCCTATGAATACGTGACCAAGCCGATCGACATCGACGAGATGTCGCTGGTAGTCGAGCGTGCGCTCGAAGCGCGCGCCCTGCGGGTGCAGAATCGGAAGCTGACGGCCGAAAAGACGCTGGGGCGATCCATCGTCGGCGACTCGCTCCCGATGCGCCAATTGCTCGATGCGGTGGCGCGGGTCGGCCCAAAAGACATCACCGTGCTGGTGCGCGGCGAGACGGGGACCGGCAAGGAGTTGATCGCTGCGCTGGTGCATGCCCACAGCAAGCGGGCCTCGGCCCCGCTGGTGAGATTCAACTGCGCTGCCATCCCCGGCGAGTTGGCGGAGGCCGAATTGTTTGGCCACACGCGCGGCGCATTCACCGGAGCGGAAAAGTCCCGCCGAGGGTTCTTCGCCCAGGCCGACGGCGGCACGCTGGTGCTCGACGAAGTGGGCGATCTTCCGTCCGGAGTACAAGCCAAGCTGTTGCGCGCCTTGCAAGAGGGCGAGATCCAGCCGGTCGGCGCAGGACGCGTCGAGCGCGTGGACGTGCGCGTTGTCGCCTGCACCAATCGCAATCTGGCGGCGGAGGCGAGCGCCGGGCACTTTCGGCAGGACCTCTACTATCGGCTGGCGGTGGTCGAGCTGATCGTCCCGCCGCTGCGCGAGCATCGCCAGGATATTCCAGCGCTGTCCGCCGAGTTTGCGCGTCGCTACGGCGAGCGCTTCGGCAATCCGGAGGTTCGGCTTTCACCGTCGCTGGTCGAGGCGCTCTCCCGAGCAGAGTGGCCGGGCAACGTGAGACAGCTGGAGAATGCGGTGGCGCGGATGGTGGCGCTGGGCGGGGGAGGAGAGCTGGGTTTGGAGGCATTCGCCGGTGCGCCCGGGCAGCCGTCGACCGAGCGGGGCGGCGATCCGATGCCCGAAGGACTTTCACTGCACGAGCAAGTCGAGGCGCTCGAGCGAAGCCTGATCGGTCGGACCATGACGGCGGTTTCCGGAAACCAATCGGAGGCGGCGCGGCGCCTCGGACTGAGCCGCGGCTCGCTCATCGATCGGCTCAAGAAGTATGGATTGGCCAGCAGCTCGACGCCCTGATCGATCTCCCTGATCAATCCGTCGACAGTGCTGTCGGACAACTGCACAGCGCGACGGTTGCTTCAGCGGCGAAACTCCCCACTTTCGCGGTTGGCGCGGCGGCTGCAAGACGAGCTCAACATGAGCAAGACAGCCTCGGCAATTGAATTGACCCGGGTCCATGCGTTTTCCAGTAGGGCGGCACGCAACGGTAGCTCCACGGTGCGAGCGAGCTCTGCCGATCTCCGCCTGGTCGCTCGGGTGCGCGCTGGAGAAGAGTCCGCTCTGATGGAGCTCGTTCGCCGCTATCACGGCGCTCTCCTGCGGCTTGCTTTGGTCTTGCTCCCCAACCGAGCCATCGCCGAAGAGGTGGTTCAGGACACCTGGATGTTCGTGGTCGACGGCCTCGCCTCCTTCGAGGGTCGATCCAGTTTGAAGACGTGGATCTGCCGAATTCTCACAAATCGGGCCAAGACGCGCCAGATTCGCGAGGCGCGCTCGGTTCCCTTTTCTGCGCTGAGGAAGTCCGATTCGGACGAGCACGCGGTGGATCCGGCCCGGTTTCTCCCCGATGGGCGGTGGGCCGAGCCCCCGCGCCGCTGGAACGAGGACACGCCTGAAAGGTTGCTCATCCAGAAGGAAGCAATGGGGTGCCTGGAGCGAGCGCTGCAGCAATTGCCGCCCAACCAGCGCGCGGTGGTGACCTTGCGGGATATCGAAGGCTTCGATTCCGACGAAGTGTGTAACGTTCTCGATATTGGAGAGACCAATCAGCGAGTGCTCCTCCACCGAGCGCGGTCAAAGCTCAGGCGAGCCCTGGAGGAGCATCTGATTGGAGAAGAGCGGCATGCTCAGATGCAAGGAGCTTACCGAAGTGGTAACGGACTATCTCGACGGGCATATGCCGCTCGTGGAGAGCATTAGCGTCTCCCTTCACCTGACCTCGTGTCGCGATTGCCGCGCGTACCTCGGGCAAATGAAATCGATGCTCAAGCTGCTGCGCCAAATACCCGCTGACCCCGGCCCGACAGGAGTCGAGGATCAGCTCCTGCTTCGCTTCCGAGGCAGGCATCGAGCTGCCCAGGGCGCACGGCGGAGCCGCGTCGGTGCGCTCCGCCTCCTCACTCTTGATTGAAAGACTGACAATGACTCGAGTTTCTGTTCTGCGCGGCACTCTGATGGGATTGTTATTGGGTTCGCTCGGCCTGGCGGGCTGCGCCACAACGCCGGTGTTGAGGCCCGCGCCCGGTGATACCCTCGCGCCCGGGAAGCAAAACGTGGTGCAAGCCGATGTCGCCGGCGTGCGCGTTCTCGTCGGGGGCGATGCTTGGAAAGGCGACCCTGCTGACCTCGGCCAGGTGTTCACGCCGGTGCTGGTCACCATCGAGAATCACAGTGGAAAGGCCGTGCGCGTCAGCTACGTCGATTTCAACCTCAGCGGCTCCACCGGTTTCAAGTACTCAGCCATCCCGCCGATGTCGGCCAAAGGACAGATCGGGCGGGCGGCCCCGAGCTCCAGCAAGATCTCCCTTCAGCTGGCCGTATACGAGCCGGCGTTCGGCAAGGCCGATCTATCGGAGAGGGTGCAGCTCGCCACGTGGGAACACCGCTACGACCACCAACGGTTCTTCATCGCTCCGCACTACTCGTTTTACTACCCGGGTTGGGAAGCCTGGCCATACGCGTATCCGTATGATCCTTTTTATTACAACAGCCTCTACGCCTACTGGCCCGAGCGGCTCCCAACGCAAGACATGTTGTCTCAAGCCCTGCCCGAAGGAGCGATTCAGGATAATGGCAAGGTTGCCGGTTTTCTCTACTTCCAAGGCGTCGGAAAGCGCGAGACGAGTGTCACCTTTGCGATGAATCTGGTGGATGCGAGCAATGGACAGTCGTTCGGCCAGGTGAGCATTCCATTCTCGGTGACCAAGTAGACCTCCGCCCAGACCCGTTCCGCAGCGGATGCCGCTATGTCTGGGAAGCGGCGCCTGGCTGGACCGCGATCATGTGCTTCACGACGGGCTCGGTTCCGGCCACGACGAGCGCGCCCAAACTGGACTCGGCATCGCGCTCTTCCACCGTAACCCGGTCATGCTGTCGCAAGTGGTCCGCCCAGGAGTCGACCATGTATGTCTCGACGAACCGATCAGGTGCGGACGGGTCGCGGAAGAGCTGCCACTGATATGCGCCATTGCGCCGCCGCAGTCGCTGAAGACGGTTCGCCGCCGCGATGAAAGGTTCCACGTTCTGGGGCGGCACTCGAAACTCCACGGTCACCAGCACCGGCCCGTCCTCCCCCGCCGGTTCGCAAACCAGCGCAGGCTTCGGCCAGTGCAGCGATGGAGTGAAATCGGGAACGCGGGCGCTCAGTCGGAACCAGGTCCGCCCGGCGAGGCTCCCCGCCACCATCGTCGCTCCACCGGCGACCAGCGCGAGGCGCAGGCCCGACCTCTGGGCCAGCGTCCCCCAGACGACGCTTCCGAGCGCGATCGCGCCCTGAAAAACAATCATGTATACAGAGAGCACGCGGGCGCGAACCCATGAGGGGGTGGCGAATTGAACCGCCACGTTGACGCTGGACATCATGGCCATCCAGGCAACTCCCCCGGCGAACATCGCGCCCCCAGCCAGCCATGCACTTCGCACCAATGAGAGCGCGAGGAGGACCACTGCGAAGCCGACAATCGCGGCGGTGAGCGTCGCATCGGGCGAACGCTTCGCTCTCAGTTTCGGAAGGAGCACCGTCGAAAGCACCGCGCCGACCCCCATGCATCCATAGAGCAGACCGTAGCCGGTGGATTGCAGCGAAAGCTCTCGGCGCGCAAACACGGGCAAGAGCGCCAGAAGACAGCTTCCACCAAATAGCGAGACACCGCTTTGAAAAAAGGCGGCCAGCAGCTCGGGCGAGTGTCTCACGAACCGCAGCCCGCGATGGATTGCGCCGAGCAATCGTTCGGCGGGAAGATTCGTTTTCGCCCGAACCGGACGCCAGCGAACGAGCACCGCGATGACGTAGACGAACGTGATCGCGTTGAGCAAAAAAACGGCGAATGGCCCCGCAGCGGCCACGACCAGCCCACCCAATGCCGGAGCGATCGCCCGGGCAATGTTGATCGAGACACCGGCCAGTGTAACCGCCTGCGGAAGCTCCGAGCGCGGAACCATCTCGGGAACGATTGCTTGCCAGACGGGCGCATCCATCGCTACGCCAATGCTCATCACGAACGAAAGGCCGATCAGCATCCACGGCGTCATCGCGCCGGCGAGGGTGAGCACGCCCAGGCTCAGCGCCGCGAACAGCATCCAGACCTGAGTGAGGATGGCCAGCCGGCGGCGATCGATGACATCGGCCAGCGCGCCATCCGGCAAGGAGAAAAGAAAGATCGCCAGACTGTCTGCGGCCTGGAGCAACGCCACCAGCAGCGGCGAGGGGCTCAACGAGGTCATCAGCCACGCCTCGCCGACCTGATGCATCCAGGCGCCAAAGTCGGACACCAATCCCGCGATCCACAAAGCCCGAAAGACCGCGTGTCGCAGTGGACTCCAGGCCGAGGGAGTGAGCTCGGCCGCGGTCGTGGAGGTGGTCGTCAAGCGGGCTTACAGCAATGAGAGTGACCGGGCTACTAGAGGTGAAACCGTTCGGAACGTAACGCGTCCAAATCGCCCGGCCAAGCTCGGCCGCAACGAGGTGCGTGACTTGTAACGTTCTCGAGTTGGGAGAGACCAACCAGGGAGACACGAGCTACGCCATTTGAAAAGAAAGGTAGTCGAGCACAGTCATAGATCCGCTTTACGGGCGGCTGCGTAACACACCCAGGCCGTCGTTGCACCTCGAGCAACAGTGAGTTCCAGCGCGACTTTTTCCGTCTCGCGCATCAATGAATATCGATGTCGACACCCACCCTCAGACGACTGCTGCAGCGCGTGACCGAGTTTGCACTGGCGCGTCCGCTTCGCTTCTTGTTGGTCGCCGCGATTTTGACGGGTGTATCGGCCTGGCTGGGCTCGGGCCTGGAGATCCGTTCGTCATTCGAGGAGCTCCTTCCCTCCAGCTTGCCCAGCGTGGTGCACCTCAAAGAGCTGATGCAGCGCATCGGCGGCGAGGGAACGGTTCTGGTGAACGTCGAGGTCCTCGAGCCCGGCGAGGGGCTGGAGCCCGCCAAAGCTCTGGCTTCGAAGCTGGCGGAGGAATACCAGCGGCTGGGACCTTCCGTCATCCGCTCTGTAGAGTCCAACCTGCGTCCAGTGGAGGAGTGGTACGCCGACCACTGGCCGCTCTTCGCGACGCTCGAGGATTTGAACAAGGCGGACCAGGATCTCAAGAGCGCAGTGTCGAAGGCCAAGGCGAGGGCCAATCCGCTCCTGCTTCATCTGGACGACGAGGAGCCGGCGCGGCGTATCGACAGCAGAGACCTGGGTCCCTGGGCAAATCCGGATAGCGTCCTGCCTCGCGAGCAGGTCGCGCAACGCTTCCGTAGCCATCCGGATGGTTTCTTCGTGCACCCCGACGGGCGCTCGGTGACGATCATCGTGCGGCCCGCCGGAAGCGCCCTGGGGATGCAGGACGCGCGGCAGCTGTTGAATCGAATGCGTCAGGTGGCGGACGGCTTCTCGAGCGAGCTTCAAGCTCACCACCTGCGCGTCGGCTTCGGCGGAACCTTTCCCATCCTGGTCGCGCAATACGAAGCAATCATCCATGACATCGGATCGACTGTCTTGCTCGTCACCTGTCTGGTGCTGGGGTCCCTGCTCCTTTTCTTCCGCGATCTGCGTTCGACGCTGGCACTCGGTCTCGCCATGCTCGTCGCCATTGCCGTCACGTTTGGGCTGACGCGCCTGGCGATCGGCTACCTCAACACTCAGACCGCTTTCCTCTGGGCGATCGTCCTGGGGAACGGAATCAACTATGGCTTGATCTACCTTGCTCGCGTGCGACAGCTTCGGCGGGCTGGAATGGCGCTCGTTCCCGCCTGCGTCGAAGGCGCGCAGACGGCTGCCTCGGCTACCCTGCTCGCCTCCGCCGCGTCCAGCGTTTCGTTCGGCCTGCTCACCCTGGCGGCCAACCGCGGCTTCCATCAGTTTGGATTCATCGGCGGCATCGGAATGCTCTTATCCTGGGCGGCTACCTTCGTTCTCGTTCCGGCGTTTCTCGCAGTCTTCGAGCGAATTCGTCCCCTGCGCACCCGTTCCGAGGCAGCGCCCCTGGTCCCCAAGGCTCCCGGGCTGCTCCACCGTCTCGGCCAGCAGCCCGCGGCCATTGTGGCCATCTTTGGCGCCCTGACGCTCATTTCAGCGGTGGGTTTCATTCGCTTCCTGCCGCAGGCAATGGAACGCAATCTGGAGAACGTCACCAATGAGTTGTCGCCAGACAATGAGGTGGCTCGCGACAACAACCGCGCGCAGCGCTCGCTGGGCCAGTCCATCGAAGGGGCGATCGCGCTGCTGCCGTCGCCCAAAGCGGCTGATGAGTACTGTGGCGCGATTCGACAGCGCCAGGGGCTGCCGCACTGGGCGCCTTTGATCGAGAATTGCCAGACCCTCAGCTCCGTGGTGCCGGTGGATCAGGAACAAAAGCTGGCGGTGATTTCTGACATCCAGCGCCGGCTTTCGGACCTCGTGCTGGAGAACGTGGATCCTCAGCAACGCGAGCGCCTTAGCCAAGTGCGCTCGGATCTGGCCGCTCAGCGCCCCCTCGCGGTGAGCGATGCGCCGCCGAGCCTGGTGGACCAGTTCCGGGAAAAGGACGGCACCTTGGGGCGAATCTCTGTGGTCACCGCACGCGGCTCGGCGCAGCTGGAGCTGGGACCGAATCTGGAGGCTTTCGTCGAGGGCGTGCGAAACATCCCGGTCGAGGGCAAGCTGTACGAGGCGGCGGGAGAAGACGTGGTGGTAGCGGACCTGCTGCAGGACATCGAGCGAGAGGGACCCCGCACCACGCTTTTCTCACTGGCAGGAGTGTGCATTCTGGCAATCATATTCCTGCGAAGCACTCGCGATAGCGCGCTCGTGGTCGGGTCATTGGTCGCCGGAATCATTTTGATGGGCGGTGTCACCGCGCTGCTCAATCTCAAAATCAATTTCTTCAATTTTGTCGTATTCCCGATCACGTTTGGTATTGCGGTGGACTACGGCGCCAACGTGATGACGCGGATTCGCGAGCGCGGCGGTCAGGTACTTGCTTCATTGAAGGAAGTGGGTCCGGTGGTGGCGCTGTGCTCGTGGACCTCAATCATCGGCTACGCGTCGCTCCTGTTTTCCGTGAACCGAGGTCTGCGCTCGTTCGGCTGGTACGCCCTGATCGGCGAGGTGACCTCGATCATCTGTGCGCTCGTCCTTCTGCCGGCGTTGCAGCTGATGTTCTCGGCCCGCGCAGCCGATCGGCGACTCGAGGCGGCAGCTGGGTCGGCCTGGGAATCGCGCAGCTCCTTCGAGGAGCGGGCCTAGGGCAACTGAGCCAGGATGTCCGCTTCGTCTGGCACCGCAGCTGCCAATCGATTACGGTTCCGCTCTTCGGGTAGGGAGGATGGACGTTCAAAACCGAGAGGCGGTAACGCCGCCCGGCGTGCTCGAGCGCGCTCTTCGCCTTTTCGCGGACGTCCGCCGCGGCGAGGGCTGGACCGCCATTCTGCTGACCTTGAACGTCTTCCTCCTGCTGACCGCCTACTATCTTCTCAAGGTCTCGCGCGAGCCGCTGATCCTGGTGAGCGGAGCCGAGACCAAGTCCTACGCCGCCGCAGGACAAGCGCTGCTGCTGATCCCAGCCCTGAAACTGTACGACGTTCTGGCGCGCCACGTCGGTCGCATGATGCTGATCGCGACCGTGACGCTGTTTTTCGTCTTTAACCTGCTCGTCTTTGCTTTTCTTTCGCGGCTGGGGATCCCCCTGGGAGTTGCCTTCTATCTCTGGGTCGGCATCTTCAGCGTGATGATCATGGCGCAGTTCTGGAGCTTCGCCAACGACGTCTATTCTCCAGAGCAGGGCAAGCGGCTCTTCGCCATCCTGGGAATCGGAAGCTCGGTGGGCGCGGTGGTGGGGACGCGGATAGCAAAGTCGCTCTTCCCTCCTCTTGGACCTTACGGGTTGATGGTGGTGGCCGCCGGCGTTCTACTGCTGTGCCTGTTTCTCTTTTGGGTGGTGCACCTGCGGACCTGCACCTCGTGCCGTGACGTGGGCGTGCCCACCAATCCGGAGAAGCCATTTGGCAAAGTGGGCGGGTTCCGCTTGATGCTGACTGAACGCTATCTGCTGGTAATTGGCGCCCTGTCGATTCTTCGCAATTGGGTCAACACCATCGGCGAGTATGTGCTGGACCGGATTCTCCTGCACAACGCCGCCGCGCAAACCAGCTCTGCCGTTTCACTGGGACAATACGTGGCCTCGTTCAAGGCCGATTACTTTGCCTGGGTGAATTCGGTGGAGGTGCTGATTCAGCTGTTTCTGGTCTCCAGAATTCTCAAATACCTCGGAATCGGCGGGGCCCTTCTGGTTCTCCCCCTGATCTCGCTGTCCGGCAACATGGCGCTCAGTTTCTTGCCCCTGCTCTCGCTCTCCCTGGCGGCCAAGGTTTCGGAAAACAGCGTCGACTACTCGCTTCAAAACACCACCGCCAACGCGCTCTTCCTGGTGGTCTCTCGAGACGCCAAATACAAAGCCAAAGCTGTGATTGACACATTCTTGTATCGCGTGGGCGATGTGATGTCTGCGGCGGGTGTTTGGGTCGGCGGCGTTCTCGGCGCTACCACCACCCACTTCACCACGCTGAACATCTTCCTGTCGGTGGCCTGGTTGGGATTGGTGCTCGTCGTCGCCCGTGAGCATCGCCGCCGCCTGGAACGCCACGAACCCGCCGAGCGCTCGATGCCGAGCGCGGTTCCCGCCTGATGAGCGCGATCAGCCTGCTCAAGCGCCGAGACGTACTCGCGGCTTTCGTCCTTCTGGCGATCATGGTCGCCGGCCACACCATGGTGGAGACCGCTCGCGACGCGCTTTTCCTGGCAAAAATTCCCGCCACCAGGTTGCCGTGGATGTATCTGGCCATCGCCGCGTTTGCATTGATTGCCACCCAGGTACGGATCCCGGCGCTGGAGGGATTCGCCCGCCGCAAGCTGCTGGCCCTCGCCCTCGCGGTCGCGGGCGCAGTGACCGCCGGATTTTGGTTTCTTTGCACGTCGAGCGTCTGGGTCCTCTATGCGCTTTATCTGTGGCCTGCGCTTTTTGCCTCGCTGGCTTTCGTCACCTTCTGGTTGGCGTTGGACGAGGACTACACGATTACCGAGGCGAAAAAGGTCTACGGCTTCATCGCGGCGGGAAGCACGATTGGCGCCGCGGTGGGCGCGGCGCTCGCCCGCGGGCTGGTTGTAAGATACCCGGCGCGAGATTTGTTGGTTGCAGCGACCGCGCTCTTCCTGGTCGGCGCCGTGCTGATGGCTCTGTGGGGTAGAGGCCAGAACAAGCCGGCTACGCAAGCCGTTGAAACCATCAGCTGGAAGTCGTTGCGACAAATAGACGCGGCGCCCTATCTGCGTCGACTCCTGTTTCTCACCCTGCTCGTCTCCATTTCGGCCACCCTGGTCGACTATCTGTTCAAGAGCTGGCTTTCGCGAAGCGTAGCCAGCGATCGCCTTGCCTCGTTTTTCGCCAGCGCATCCTTCCTGCAGAGCGTCCTGGGCTTCGGCGTCCAGGTGGCGGGGGTGAGTTGGCTGATGCGCAGGGGCGGCGTCGCTCGGGCGCTGCTGATCATGCCGCTCGTTTTCCTGGTGGGCGGACTGGGGCTTGCCGCCGCGGGCGGCCTCGCGCTGGCCTTTGCGATGAAGATCGCCGACGGCACGCTGCGCTTCTCCGTGCAGAGGACGGCCAATGAGCTTTTGTTCCTGCCCGTGGAAAACGTGATCCGGCAGCGTGTGAAGCCGTTGATCGATGTGGCTGGCCAGAGAATGGGCCAGGCCCTGGCCGCTGTCGCCGTTTTGTCTTTTGCAGCGGTGACCTCCGCCCCCCGGATCCTGGCCCTGGCGTTGGCGGGGCTTGCAGCCGTTTGGGGCTTTTTGCTGATTGGAGTCCAGAGCGGTTACCTGGAGCGCTTTCGCCAGATTCTACGGCGAGGAAGGTTGCCCATTCTCACCGAAGTGCCTCATCTCGATCTGGGGGCGCTCGAAACGCTGCTCAAGGCGCTCAACAGCGCCGACGACGCCGAGGTGTTGACGGCGATGGAATTGCTGGTTGCGTATCAGCGGACCCATCTCATTCCAGGGCTGATCCTGTTTCATCCGTCGCGCGAAGTCGTTCTTCGAGCTCTGGAATACTTCGCAGACTCAGACCGCAAGAATGACATCGCAATCCTACAACGCTTGCAGCGTCACCCCGACCCGGAGATTCGCGCGGCAGCACTGAGGGCAACACGCGTGAGGACTGACCACGACGAGGATCTTCGCGCGGCACTGGCCGATGAAAGCCCCGTTGTTCGAGCGACGGCGGTGGTCGGCCTGACCGCCAGGGGTGGCCTCCGGCCGGAGCAATCGTCGAAAGCCCTGGCCGAGCTGCTGGCGTTGCCTGAAGACCACGCGCACGTCTCCTTGGCGGCAGCCATTCGGCGCCAACCGGATCCTCGATTCGAGGGCATCCTGCTCACGCTGGCCAAGTCGAATTCGCGCTCCGTCAGGATCGAAGTGGCGCGCGCGATGACTCGGATGCCCTCGCCGAAATATTTGCCTGCACTGGTGGAGATGCTCGGGGACCGAACCGTCCGGGCCGCGGCGCGCGACGCATTGCTGTCGATCGGACGGCCGGCGGTGGAATACCTCTCCGGGGTGATCGAGGACTTCTCCGTGCCTCGAGGGGCGCGCCGGGCAATCCCGGCCACGCTTTCACTGTTTCCTCCCGAGGAAGCGGCAGCGCCGCTGCTCAGCCGACTCTCCTCCGCGAAGGAAGGCATGGTGCGCTACCGCATCCTGCGCTCGTTGCGCCGCCTGCAAGAACGCCAGCCCAATTTGCGCCTGGACCGTGATGTCCTGCGCCAAGCCACCCGCGAGACACTCACCACCGCGTTTCGAAACCTCCATTGGCGGCTCACGCTGGCGAAGCATCAAGGGCCAGATCCACCGCTGCCCGGTCAACAGCTGCTGGCATCGCTGTTGCGCGACAAGGAGACGCTGGCGATCGATCGCGCATTTCGATTGTTTCACCTGCAGTACCCGCAGGAAGACTTCGATTGGATTTCTCGAGGCTTTCGGAGCGAGAACGCCGTGCTGCGATCGAGTAGCGAGGAGCTCTTGGAATCCGTGTTGCCGGCGCAGGAAGGCGAGGCCTTGCTCGCCTTGACGACAGAGTCTGACACGGAGGAGAGATTCCAGGCAGGGCTACCCTACTACGCGTTTCATCCTCTGACTCTCGAGCAACTTCTGGATGAATTGTTGCAAACGCGCAGTGCAACACTGCGATGCCTTGCCGCCTATCATGCGGCTGAGCTCGGTCTGCAGCAGTTTCAACCCAAGCTGGAGGCGCTTCGCGCCATTGCGCCGCCTGAGCTGGCGGAGGTAGTCGACCACGCGCTGTCGATGCTTTCACGCTCGCAACCGAGGACAGCGAATGCTGGCTAGCCAAGATTCTTCCCAGCTGCTCGATTCCATCCTGCACCTGCGGACCTCGCCCTTGTTTGGCGAGTTCTCGGCCACGCAGCTCGCACCGCTTGCATACCACGCGCGCGACGTGCGCTTCCCGGCGGGTGCCGTCGTCGCTCATCAGGCGGAGGTCTGGAATGAGATTTTTTACGCCTTCGAGGGAAGCGTGCGCGCGAGCACGGGCCAAGTCCAAGGCCTAGCCGAGGCCCTGGGCGGTCTCGCCCTCTTCGCCGGAAGCGGAATGCCCTTCGAAGTGATCGCCGAGGATGAGCTGCGCGCGCTGGTGATTCCCGGGGACGCCGTATTCGAAGCCCTGGAAGACGACTTTCAACTGCTCCTCGAATTGCTGCGCAGTCTGGCCGGTCAGCTCCTGATCGACCAGGAAAAACTCGGAGGTGCACAGTCGGTCTGGGTCAGGTCAATTGCCGACGTATCTGCCGGCGATGGTGAGCTTGATCTGGTGCAGAAAATGCTCCTCATTCAGCACGCCCAGGGCTTGCAACGCACGAGCGGAACCGCGCTGGCCGACGCTGCGAGAAACGCAGTCCCCTTTCGCGTACCTCGGGGCCAGTACGTCTGGCGACGCGGCGAGACAGCCAAGCATGGATACTTGATCACCTCCGGGACTGTCTCGGCACTCTATCCAGATAGACCCTCGATTCATCTTGGTCCGAGGATCGCCGTCGGCCTCCTCGAGGCGCTGGCAGGCGTCCCGCGACGCCACGACTTGATCGCCGAAGAAGAGGTTCGGGGACTGCAAGCCACGCTCTCGAGATCGCTCGAGGCCTGGGAGGATCATTTCCAGATGGCCGCGGGCTTCCTGGCCTTCCTCGCGCGCGACATGTTGAGAATTCGGTGTTCGGCTTGTGGGGCGTAACGCGGAAGAGGGAACGAAGACGGTTGGTTTGGAGATCTACCCATTGACGCTCGAATTCTTCGGGACTGGCTCAGTGCCGGCTACGCCCCTGCGGTGGAGAAGCGCCTGGGCGGTAATCGCGTTGACATTTGCGGCGCTCAATGCATTTGCGCAGGCCCCTGAGGAGACGAAGGCCACCGAATCCGAGGAAACGAAACCGGTTCCATCCGGGGAGGCAAAACCCCCCGTCTCCCCAGAGGACACCAAAAGCTCGGGTACCGAGGAAAAAAAACGCGGCGTGCCCGACTACGATGGTCGCGGACCCGAGCCCACCTCATTCGGGCGCGCAGCCCTCTGGGTGCCCCGAATCATCGCCTCGCCTCTCTACCTGACCACCGAATACTTGATCACTGCGCCGCTCGGCGCATTTGTCACCGCGGCGGAGAAACATCGTTGGCCGACTCTGCTGATCGACTTTTTCACGTTCGGAGAAGATCATGAAGCCGGCCTGATTCCGCTCGTGCTGTACGACTTCGGCCTTCGGCCGACGGTGGGCCTTTATTTTTTCTGGGATCGAGCGTTCTCCAAGGCCAATTCGCTCCGCGCATCCGTCGCGTACGGTGGCACGAACTGGGTGGCCTTCGGAGCCTCGGCCGGCCGTAAATTCAGCGATCAATTTTCACTCTCCTTCAGCGCCGGATTTTCGCGCCGGCCCGATGCGCCGTTTTATGGAATCGGCCCCAACAGCTCCAATGACCTCGAATCTCGATACGCCTTCCAGCGAGTGGAAGCAGCCTCGGCAGCGGAGTGGCGCCCGAAGCGTTGGAGCGTGTTCCGAGCCACGGTCGGAGTACGAGACTTCCGGTTTCGCAGCGGCAGTTGCTGCAATGATCCCTCGGTCTACGATCGCGTCGCCCGAGGGGAGCTCGAGGCACCTCCGGGGCTCGGCCAACCGTACACCGCCCTGCTCGCGCGGGCCGAGCTTGCAGTTGACTCGCGGCGGCCCCGGCCCCGGCCCCAGTCGGGCGCTCGCCTGGCGCTGAACGTCGAAGAGGATGTGGATACTCTCAATGCGCCGCATTCCTGGATCCGCTACGGTGGGACGCTGGCTGGCTTTTGGGATATCACCGGCGAAGCGCGCGTCCTCAGCCTGTCCGTGGCGACGATATTCGTCGATCCAACGACCGGCGGTCCGATACCGTTCACCGAGCTCGCCACGCTCGGCGGTACACAGCCATTCGTCGGCTACCTGTACGGTCGTTTGGTCGACCGCAGCGCAATCGCAGCTCAGCTGCGTTACGAGTGGCCGGTCTGGGCGTTCCTCGACGGAGAGCTTCACGCGGCGGTGGGGAACGTCTTTGGCGAGCACCTCGAGGGCCTCAAAGCGCGCCTGATGAGATTGTCGGCGGGGATTGGAGTGCGCTCCTCGCGCGGCGCCGGGCCGGGCTTTGAGTTCCTGATCGGGTTGGGCACTGAGCCGTTCGACACCGGGTTCCGGGTGAGCAGCTTCCGACTCGTTTTCGGGTCCACTTATGGCTTTTGAATTTCGAAAGGGGCAACTCTCCGTTTGCTGTCTCCTTCTCCTGGCGGCGTGTGCCACCGACCGGCGCCGATTCCCGCTCCGCGATCCGATGTGGCGCGATGACGACGAGCGCCCGCAGTCCAAAGTGCCAGAAGAGTATTTCTCACCGCTGGTCTGGGAAGGTGTCGACAATACCATCTTCCAACCGATCACCCGCTTCTTCGCGGTCGACCCCGGCGGGGAGGCGATCAATGTCAACGCGATGGATGAAGTGCCGGACTCGAGTTGGTTTGCCAATCGACTGGGCAGAAAGGAGATGACGCCGGAAGAGATCGCCCGCGGGCCGTGCGAGGGTCCGCCGCTGGATCCTTTGGAAGGCTGGACGGTGATCGGCGCCAAGCTGGATGGACAAACGCCGGGGTTTCGGATCCAAGCTCGGGACGGGCGGCGCTATCTGCTGAAGTTCGACGACAACGTTCAGCCCGAGCGAGCGACGGCCGCGGACGTGATTGGCTCCAAAATCTTTCACGCCGCTGGTTATCATGTGCCGTGTAATCAAGTTGTCTCATTTGCCGAACCCGCTCTCCAAGTTCCTCCAGCCGCCGCACATGCCAAGCTCCCGATTACCCCTGATGAGGTTCATCGGATATTGCAGTTCGCGCCGCAGCGGAGCGATGGGCAATACCGGGCGATTGCCACTGAGCTAGTACCGGGCAAGATCATCGGACCGTGGAGATACGACGGGACGCGCTGCGATGACATGAACGACGTCGTTCCGCACCAGGATCGCCGCGAGCTGCGCGCCAACTACGTGTTGTCGGCATGGCTGAATCACTTCGATTCGCGGGATGGGAATACCCTGGCGACTTTCATCCAAACTCCCGACGGCCGAGGGTACGTGAAACACTACATCATCGACTGGGGCGACACCCTGGGCAGCCTGTGGCCGTGGGATGCGATTTCCAGGCGACTGGGCTATTCCTATTACTTCGATTTTGCACATGTCGGCCGAGACTTCGTGACTCTGGGTACCGTCCGACGCCCGTGGGAGAAGCTGCACTTCGGGCCGGCCGGGGTGACGCTCGGCTATTTCGACGATGACTCGCAGTTCGAGCCGGACGAGTGGCACGATGGATTTCCCAATCCCGCGTTCAAGCGAATGACGGAACGCGATGCAGCCTGGATGACACGGATCATGGCTCGATTCACCGATGCTCACATCGATGCGATTATCGCTGAAGGTCATTTTTCCAATCCGACGGTGACGGCTGAAGCGAGCCGGATTCTCAAATCCCGCCGGGATAAGATTTTGCAGCGCTGGCTCAGCCGGCTGTCGCCATTGAGCGACCCCAGGCTCGCGGCCGGCGAAGGAGGAACCGATCTCTGTCTGCGCGATATCGCCCTGCTGGCGAAAGTAGCCTCGAGAGAGGGTCGGCAATACTCGGCGCAGGCGCTCGGTGATTCGGTGTCTCGCCCTGGGCCGGTTCGCTTCAGCCAGCAGGATGAAGTGTGCCTGGAATTGCCGAAGAGCGCTGGCGCTGCGGAGAGTCATCCCTCGTATCTGGTGATCGAAGTTGAAGCATCGTCTCCTGGCCAGCCGCGTGCGTCGCCCGTCCGCGTCTACCTCTATCAACTCGGCATCAACAGCTTTCGCATCGTCGGTCTCGAACGGCCAGAGGGCAGCTGATCCTTGTCAAATCATCTGGCGAGTCCGCGCGGTGGCTGGGCAGCGTTGGGTTTGATCCTGTTCTCCCTGCTGCCGGGCGCCGGCCGCGCGGAGTCCGAGCCCGAATTCTATTCTCTCAAGACCTGGGCACCGGTGCAGACGTGGCAATACGTGGCCATCCCTGCCCTCGCGCTGACCACCGTGGCAATTGCTACCATCAATGGGCCTGATGCGCATTGGACCGGGGGCATCCTCTTCGACGACTCGGCCAGGAACTGGCTTCGTCTTCAATCTCCTTCGGGGAGAACCAACGCAGCAACGGCCAGCGATTTTTTTCTATACGGGGTCGGCACCCTGCCGTTTTTGATCGATGCTGTTCTGCTCACCGGTTTCAGCCACAAGCGAATGGATTTGGCCTGGCAAATGTTTGTCGTCGATGCCGAAGCGATCACCTTGACCGCCTTCATTGATACAACGGTCAAGCGCATTGCCGGGCGCCAACGCCCCTTCGTGCGGGAGTGCCAGATGGATCCCACTCTTTCAGATTGTGGCTCTTTTACCTCGGGTCCGAACTTGAGCTTCTTCAGTGGACACATGGCCATCGCCAGCACGGCCGCCACGCTCAGGTGCTTGCAACACCTTCAGCTTCACTTGTATGGGAATGACCTTGCAGATGGGGGCGCCTGTGGCTTCGCGGTTGCTGCGGCGGCGACGACCGGACTCTTGCGGATTATGAGCGATCGACACTATGCCTCGGATGTTCTGGCCGGCGCCCTGATTGGCGTGGGAAGCGCCTTTCTGATTCAAAGCCTCCACGTCCATCCCATTCGAGCGAACGAGGAGATCCCGCTCAGTCTGAACGTGCGACGCGATTTTCTGGGGATCTCTTACACCTCTGTCTTTTAGCGTCCTCGCCCAACCGGATGCGTTTGCCTTTCGCGGTGGCATGACCATCGGTTTTTCGACAAATCTTCCGACAGATCCGATCAGGGAGGGGCAGTGCTCGGCAATGATCTTCCGCGCAGATCCGATTAGTCACTCCGGTCGTCGATCGTGATCTTGATCCGATCAGATATAGAGCTGGATATGGGCCGGCTCCGCAGGTCAACCAGCTGCGCCTCCACTTCGTACGTCCCAGGTGGCATGGCTATGGTGGCTCTGAGCGCCTGGGTCTCCAGGATCCTGAGGCCATCGACTCGAATGAGAATTCTGCCATCCTTTCCCAGCTCAAAATCGTTCGAGACCGACATGCGCAACGTCACCGTCGAACCGGTCAGCGTATCACCTTGTGCCGGTGCATCGATGAAGATGCTCTGGGCGAAGGACAGCGCCGGCGAAAGGATCACGGCGATCAAGAGCACCCGCAGGCCACTGGTCACCATGGCGAAACCTCCTCTGTCCGCACGATCAATTCACGAACCATGCCGAGCACCTCGCGCCCGAGCCGGCGCACGAAGTTGTACAACCGACCGACATCTGTTCGAGAATTGATCACGTTCCGGTCCCCCCGACGGCTTTGATCAATTGCGCGCGGCCGATCGCCACGTTGAATCGCGCGGTCACTTCCTGCGCGGCGGCATTGGTCAGCGCGAGCTGCGCGTCTCCCAGCTCGATCACGTCCCCTACCCCGGTCTGGTAGCGGCGCTCGGCCAATCGGAGCCGGATCCGCGCGTTCTCCAGGGCTTCGCCGGCGGCAATCAGAGCGGCTTTGGCCCCGCGCAAAAAAAGTCGCGCCTGCTCCACCTCGAGCCTCACCGATTGTCGCAAGCCATCGCGCTGCGCCTCCACCGCCACCAGGTTGAAGCTCGCCTCGCGCGATTGCGATTTAGTGAGCAGTCCCTGGAAGATGTTCCACTGGATCTGCAGCTGGGCGCTCCAATTCCAGGTGAGGCTATCCAACGCCGGTCCGTTGTCGGTAAAGCTGGCTCCCAGCAGGAAGCTCGGAAAATACGCGCCCTTCACGGAGCTGCTGATGAAGCGCTGCGCTCGGAGGGACTGCTCGATGCTGGCGAATTCAGGTCGGGCCTTCAAGGCTCGGTCGAGCAGTGGTTGAGTCGGCTCGTCCTCGCCCGGAAACGGCGGCAATGTCTCATTGCCCACTTCATAATCAGTGGAACGCTCGATGCCGATCGTCTGATTCAATTGTGCCTTGGATGTCTCATAATTGTTTTCAGCGTTGATCAGCATCACCCGCGCGTTGGCTTCGTCGGTGCGCGCCTGCGCCAAATCGATCTCCGGACGAGTGCCCACCCGGACGAATCCTTCGATCTGGTGCAGGTGGCGAAGCTGGTTGTCCAGCGTGTCCCGAGCCACCGTCACCAAGTCTTTTCTTGCCCGCACCGTGAAGTACGCCACCTGGACCAAAAGGATCGTTTGTAACCGCAGGCTGTACTCGCTGAATCGCTGCGCCTCGGCGGTGGCCTGGGCGGAACGCCAGCGGTCCCAGGTCAAATTGAAATCCCATAGGAGCTGCGAGGCGGTGGCACCGAGCTGGTAGTAGTTGAAGCTTCGGAAGCTGGTGCCGCCGGTAGCGGTTGGGGTTGTCGGAAAGGCGCCGGGCCGCGCGGTGAAGTTGGCGGTGGTCCGCGTGTAGATTCCGCTGAGGTCCAACCGCGGCAGAAGCGACGATCGGGACTCGTCCGCGCGAGCGTAGGCAGCTTCTGTTCCCGCATGCTGCTGTTTCAGCTGCGGCTGCAGCGCGAGAGCCATCTTGACTGCTTCATCGAGCGAGAGCACCTCCGGCGCGTTGGGGCCCTCGGCGGCAAGCGATGTCTGCACCAGCCCGGCGATCAGGAGAGATGTAGCGATCATAGAGTCATTTGGGGGGCGGCGATCCGCCGGACCCCGGCGATCCACTTGGCGGGGGCGATCCACTTGCAACTATCTGCACCTGGAGGCCGTCGGCCGCGTCGGACGGCGGGGTCGCGATGAGCTGTTCTCCGCCTTGCAGTCCGCTGACCACGTCGACGTTGGTGCCGTTGTCCAGCCCCAGCTGCACCGCAGCAAGGTGCACCTGCCCCTTTGCGTCCACGACTGCGACGTGGATGCCGCGCGCATCCGCAAGGATTGCGCTCGAGGGCACTTGCACGACGCGATGGGAAACGTCGACCGCGATCGAGACCTCGCCGTACATACCCGCCAGGAGCTCGCCCTTGTCGTTCGGAACCCTGACCTCTGTCCTCAGCGTTCGGGAGGTAGGATCCAGCGCGCCGGCCGTGCTCCTCACCTTTCCGGGGAAGGCGCGTCCGGGGAATTGTCTCACCGTGACCTTGACGTCCGCCCCTTCGTGCACGCTGGGCGCGTACGGTTGCGGCACGTTGGTGTATACGAGGAGGGGATTGGTCGCTTCGAGCTCGAACAGGGCTGTGGTGGCGCTTCCGGCGCCGGCGTTCACCAGGTTTCCGACCTCCACCAGTCGTTGCGTGATCGTACCGTCGTACGGGGCGACCACTCTGCCAAACGCGATCAACTGCTCGATCTGACGCACGCTGGCGCGCGACGCTTCCAGATCGGCGATCGCGGCCTTCACGTTGGCCTCCCAGACATTTGCCTGCGTGCGCGTCTGGTCATCTTGCTGCTGGGCGATCAGCGCTTCGACGAAAAGCGCGTGGTTGCGCTCCGCGGTGACGTTCGCGTACGCGAGGTTCGCGCGCGCCTGCGCCAGGGCCGCCACACGCTGATTGACGATAGCCCTCGCTTGCTCGAGCTGCTGGTTGAGCTCGGGCGTCTCCAATTCGGCGAGCAGCTCTCCCTTGCGGACGTGCGCCCCGATGTCGTACAGCCAGCGGCGCACGAATCCATTCGCCCTGGCGTAGACGAACGTTCGCTGAAAGGCCGTCAGATTTGCCGGCAGCGTGAGCTGATGGCCGGTATCCGCCGCGACCGCGCGGACGACAGTGACTCGCAGCGCGCCTTGCTGCGCTGAGGTCGCGGCCACCAGCTTCGAGCGCGCGCGATACCTGGGTAGATATCCGAAGAGGAAAGCCAGCACCAACACCGCTGCTCCGCCGATGATTGCGATGTTTCGTTTGCGCCACCGGTGGTGGTGCACCGGGTTCACCGATGTCGTGCTCACGTCGTGCTCCCATGCTGCTCGGTTAAGCCCCCATTGTGCTGCGGCGTCGGGCCCCCATCGGCTTGCACCTTCGCTTCGCCCACGGGTGCGTGCTTGGCGAGCACGCTGAATACCACTGGAACAAAAAAGAGAGTCGAAATTGTGGCGAACACCAGTCCGCCGATCACCGCCCGACCGAGCGGGGCGTTCTGCTCGCCACCGTCGCCCAAACCGAGCGCCATCGGCAGCATCCCGAGCATCATCGCGATCGCCGTCATCATCACCGGCCGCAGGCGCGTGCGCCCCGCCTCGAGGGCTGCGGTCGTCAGATCATCCCCCTGGCGGCGGCGCTCGAGCGCAAAAGTCACCACCAGAATGCTGTTGGCACTGGCCACGCCGATGCTCATCAGCGCTCCCATCAGGGCGGGAATGCTCAGCGTGGTGCCGGTGAGGAAGAGCCCCCAGGCGATGCCGGCCATCGTCCCCGGGAGCGCCATTAGAATGATCAGCGGGTCCAACCACGATTGAAAATTGACTGCGATCAGCAGATAGACGAGCACGACTGCGAAGAGGATCCCCAGCCCGAGCCCGAGAAACGACGCGTTCATCGCCTGTGACTGCCCAACCAGCGCGATCGTCGATCCGCGCGCCAGCTGAGGGCGCGCCTCGTCGACCAACTTCTGAACCGCGCCCGAGACCGCCCCCAGGTCCGCCCCATCGACGCCGGCTTGCACGTCGAGCGTCCTCGCCACGTTGTAATGAGTGATGTTGGTCGGGCCGAGAATGCGCGAGACGCTCGCCACGTTGGCGAGCAGCTGGGGCTGAAGGCTGGTGGTGGTGGCGATGGGCGTCGCCTGCAGCGTTGGGATCGAGTCAACGCGAAACTGCGGCGTTTGAACCGCCACCGTGTATTGCACGCCGGTATTGGGGTCCATCCAGAAGTTCGGCGCGGTTTGAAAGCTGCCCGAGAGCGACACCAGCATGTTGTTGGCCACGTCGCGCAGGCTGAGACCGATCTCCTCGGCGGCCGTGCGGTCGACATTCACCGACAGCTCCGGCGTATCGGGGACCTGCGCCAGGTGCACGTCGACGGCGCCCGGAATTGCGGCAATGCTCGCGGCCAGGCGGCGCGCGACGACCAGGTTCTTGGATTGATTTGCCGCCGGTCCGGCGAAGCGCACGTCGAGCGGCGCCGAGAGGCCAAAGTTGAGGACCTGGGTGGAGATGTCCGCCGGCAGGAAGAAAAAGGTCGACCCGGGAAAGGTCTCGCGCAGGTCGCGCCGCAGCGCACGCACGTAGCCGTCGGTGGGACCGTGCTTGGCCTTGAGCGAGACCAACATCTCGCCATCGGCGCTGGAGATCATCGACGGATCGCCCAGGGTGAGATTGATTCCGCTGACGGGAACACCGATGTTGTCGGTGATCGTGTCAAGCTCATCGGGCGGAACGATCTTCCGAACGCGATCCTCGACTGCAGCAAAGAGGCGTTCGGTCTCTTCGATCCGCGTGCCAGCGGGAGCGCGCACGTGAAGCTTCATCTGACCGGCATCGACGGTGGGGAAGAAGTCCCGCCCGAGCAACGGGATTAAGGCGAGCGAGCCAAGCGCGGCCGCCACGAAGGCGATAATGAACACCCTGCGGTGATGGAAGGCGGCCTCCAGCGCGCGGCTGTAGACGGCGCGCAGCCGCTCGAAGCCTCGCTCAATCCAGCCGCTTGCCCAGGCGATCGGGTTGCGGCCGCCGGACCCTTCATGCGTTTCGCTGGCCAAAAGGTAATGCATCATCGTCGGAACCAGCGTCCTGGACAGAAAGTAGGAGGTGAGCATCGCGAAGACGACGGACATCGCAAGGGGCACGAACAGCGACTTGGCCGCGCCGGCGATGAAGGTCACCGGCACGAAGACGATGCAGATGACCAGGGTGGACACCAGCGCCGGGACCGCGATTTCGGCCGAGCCGTCGAGGATCGCCTGGACCAGAGACTTACCGCCGGTCCGCTGGCGATGCACGTTCTCCACGGCCACCGTGGCATCGTCGACTAGAATTCCGACCGCCAGGGCCATTCCGCCGAGCGTCATCAAATTCATCGTCTGGCCGAAGAAGTTCAAAACGATCATCGAGACGAGAAGCGACAACGGGATCGAGACCAGGACGATCAATGTGCTTCGCCAACTTCCGAGGAAGAGCAACATCATCAAGCCGGTGAGACCAGCCGCAATCGCGGCTTCGCGCAGGACTCCCTGGATCGCGCCGCTCACGAAGACCGATTGGTCGAACAACGGTTGCACTTTCAGCTCGGGCGGCAAGGTCGCCTGAACCTGTGGCAGCGCGGCTCGGAGCTGTGCGACGACGGTGAGGGTGCTCGAACCCGAAGCCTTGAGCACAGGGATGAGGGCGCCTCTCGTCCCGTTGGTCAGCACCGCGCTCGTCTGCGGCGCGAAGCCATCGCGAACGTGCGCCACGTCGCCCAGATAAACCACCGTGCCGTTCACTTTCTTCACCGGAAGACTGTTGAAGCCGGCGACAACCGATGGGCTTCCGTTCAGCACGATCGGGTACTCCTGCGCTCCAATCTTCGCCGTTCCGCTGGGGAGAATCAGATTCTGCAGATTCAGCGCCGTGGAGATTTCGCCTGGAGAAATCCCCCAGGCGTAGAGCTTTTTGGGATCCAGGTCGACCATGATCTGGCGAACCTTGCCGCCCAGGGGCAGAGGGAGCTGCGCTCCGGGCACCGTCGCCAACCCGACCCGGAGAAAGTTCGTTGCATAGTCGTAAATCTGCTGCTCGTTGAGCGTCGCGCTCGAAACTCCAAGCTGAAGAATCGCCACCTCGGAGGCGCTGTATGGCATCACCAGAGGAGCGGTCGCCCCGGGCGGCATCTGTCGAAGTACCGCCGGGGCCACGGCGGTCACTTGCGCGACCGCGCCATCCATCGAGGTACCGGGCTGGAGATAGATCTTTACCACCGCCATTCCGGCGAGCGTTTGACTCTCGATGTGCTCGATCCCGCTGACGGTGGTGGTGCAGGCGCGCTCGAACTGCGTGGTGATGCGCCCTTCCATCTCTTCCGGGGGAAGGCCGTTGTAAGTCCAGATTGTCGCCACGACGGGAATGTTGATCTCGGGAAACATATCCGTCGGCATACGCTGGATCGTCAGCACGCCCATCAGCACGATCAGCATCGCCAGGACGACGAACGTGTAAGGTCGACGGAGAGCGAGCCGAACGATCCACATTAGCGATTGTCTCCGTACGAGGCGGTCGCGAATCGGCGCCGCCCTCGTGCAGCGCCGATCGGGCTAATCGCTTGGGTGCCGGACGATCTTCGCCGAAGCCCAAGCGTCCGTGAGCGTTCCCAGGAACGCCGGATGTCCTACTGTATTGTCCGCGCATCCTTCGATCCGTTTCACCCACGTGTCATTGCGGTGTCTCGCTGTCAATACATTGCCATGGAGGCAACGACTGTGGTTCAGCGCGGGCGCACCGACGTCAGCCGGCAGATCGCCTCGTATGGCTCGCTGGTCACTTTCTCCGGCGTCTGTGGATTGTCAGGCGGTATCGCCGCGCGCGTTTGATCTGCCGGAGCGCCGATTTGGTTCAAGGACCGCGGCTCGGCGAGCGGACCCGGTTCGGGAATCGGCGGCGGAGTGGCCGCGGCCGCCCGTGCGCCAATCGCCGCTCGCGCCACGAGGAGCAGCGGCGCGGCAAGGGGCACGTGGCGAGGCTTCCGCTCCGCCGCCTTTACATCGCGACAATTCCAGCCTGCCAATCAGTCTCGGCTGCTCTCAAATCGTTACCTGCATGCTTACGCCGAAAGCTCCGTCGAGCGGACGCCCTTTCGGAATCGTACAGAGCCACGCCGTGGTCTGGGTTTGGATTACGTGCTCAAGAGATTCGGCTGAAGCCGCGTATAACCCCGCTCCTCGGCCCAGAGCGACAACGGAATCGCCGCGAGATCATCGACGATTGGAATGGCACGCCCGTTCTTGGTCAGGTCGACGGTGCGCAAATAAGACTTGCATGTATCGCAAGCCTCGATGCGAATGTGCGACAATTGCTCGGCTACGTAGATGGGCAGCTTGTTCTCGGCCGCCTCGCCGCAGGCCGGACAGAGGATGCGGCGAAATTCCCACTCGCAGAAGCAAAATGAGCAAACCAGGGATCGCTTACCGCCGTCGCCCTCTGGCCGCAGCACGCCCAGCAGCGGCACCGAGTCGCAGCGAGGGCAATGGCGCGGCCGCCCGTCCACGGGTGGTGGCGGAATGCCTTCGGCGAGAAACTCCACGTGCGGCTGCAGGAACGCCCTGAGGATGAATTCTCTCAGGGTCTCGGCGGAATCAACCTGGATTTCCTCAGCCAAGTGCCTTCGGCGTCCCTCCACCCTCCAGAAGTGGCTGAGCAAGGCGACCCAGTCGCCGGGTGTCTGCAGCGAAAGCTGGCGCGCAGCTTCCGCGATTGGCTCCGGCCCCACGTCTTTCAGAAAAGCCAACAGGCGCGGAAACTGCGCTATCAACACAACGAAATTCAAATCTGACCGCAGCGCATCGCTGGAATGCGTGCCGGATGGGTTGCCCGAACCCTTCCGGAGCTCGGAATAGATTGTTTTCTGAAACGTGGCGAGCTGTTCATAAAAGCTCAGGACCTCGACGGCAAAGGGATGCTCCGCCGCCAGCTGTTGCGCGCGGCGAATCCGCGCGTCGTAGTCGGGACCGCTGGCAGGTTCCGGGGTCATTTGCGAGCCAGCGACGAGCGGACCACCTCCTGATACCAGGCCGGGTGGTAGCGCTTGGCAAATTGTTCGGAGACGTCGCCGTGAATGATCGAGCCGAAGGCGCCACGCTCCGCGAACACGCTCATGTAGATGTGGATCATGAACAGGCCGATGGTGAGCAGCGCCGCGGCCGGATGAAGGAGAACCGCCGAGTAGCGGAGGAGGCGCAGATTCCAGGGAACCAGCTCGGTGAACCAGAGGATGACTCCGCTGATCAGCAAGAGCAGGCCGCAGAAGAAAAATCCCCAGAAGAGCAGCTTTTGCCCGGCGTTGTAGCGTCCGGCCGGCGGCATCTTGTCATCCTGGTTGGTGATGTAGAAACGCAGCGAGCGCCACCACGCTTTGTCGTTCTCGGTTACCCCCATCTGCCGAGCCCACATCACGGCCATGTAGATCACCGCGGCCATGAAGAGCAGGCCTGCCCAGGGATGCAGCATCCGCGACACCTGCCCTCCCCCGAGAAGGACCGCCAGCCAGAATAGCCACGGCGACCAGAACGCCAGACCGGTGAGCAGTAAATAGATGTATGAAATTGCGGCCACCCAGTGGGTCGCGCGCTCGTGAAACGTATATCGAAGGATGCGACCGTGAGGAAGGATCTGCTCGCTAGGGCTCATGGCTGCTCTCCTTGGTGGAAGTCTTCTCCTCCTCTTTTCGCTCCTTGGGGCCGTACCGCAGATAGTGCCCGAAAAGGCCGAGCAGGCCGCCAATCATGGCCAGGTTTCCTAGCCACTTGAGCGGTTGTTTCCAAAGCTTCACTGCCAGGGGGACGCGCGGACTTTTCGGGAGCCCGCCGTAGAGCTCGGGCTGCGTCGCGTCGTGCAACACGTAAATCACGCCCGTACCGCCGACTCCCGCCGGATCGTACACCCCGGCGTTCGGAAAATTGGAGTGCTCGCGAAGCTGCTTGGCGCGTTCCTCGGCCAGTTGCTTCATGTCGTCTTTGCTGCCGAAGTGCAGGCAACCGGTCGGGCATGATTTGATACACGCCGGCTCCAGACCCTCGCTGACGCGATCCACGCACAGGGTGCACTTGAAAACGCGCTTCGTCTCCGGGTTGAACTTCGGAATGTCGAAGGGGCAGCCGGTCAGGCAATAGCCGCAACCGATGCAGTTGGCCTGTTGAAAATCGACGATGCCGTTGGTGTATTGAACGATCGCACCGTCGGCGGGACAGGCCGCCAGGCATCCGGGCTCGGCGCAGTGCATGCACTGATCCTTGCGCATCAGCCACATCATCGTGCCGTCTTCGCGCTCGTGCTCGTCGAAACGGATCAGATTCCAATAATTCCAGCGCGTGTCCGGCATCGTCTGGTGGGAGTTGTCGAAGACCGTTTCTCCAAACGGCAGGTCGTTCCACTCCATGCACGCCACTTCGCAAGCCTTGCAGCCGATGCACGTGGTGGTGTCGATCAGCTTGCACACCGCGTACTCGCGCTGGGTGTCCTCGCCTGGGACCGGGCCGGCATGTCCTGAAATCTTCTGGATGCGCAGTATTTCCTGGCTCATACCATTCCTCTAAGCCCGCTCGACCTTCACCAGGAAGCCCTTGAATTCCGGTGTGAAGGCATTGGGGTCGATGACCGTAGGCGTAAGCAGGTTCGCCAGCGTCTTCGCCACTTTCCCCTCGTCCTCGGCGATGCCGCGATAACCCTGGTGGATCGGAATTCCGATTTGATACGTCTTCTTCCCGTTGATCACCATCGGCTTGATGCGCCTGGTGACCATTGCTTTGGCAATGTAGACGCCGCGCGCGCTGGTCACTTTGATCTTCTCGCCGCCTCGCAGCCCCATCTCCTGGGCCATCTCCACCGGCATTTCGATGAAGGCCTCCGGCACCAGTTGAACGTTCATCGGATTGTTCTTCGTCCAGTAGTGATACAGCTCGGTGAGCCGATAAGTGGTGCACACCACGTTGAAGCCGTCCTTGCTCGATCCATACTTGTCGGCCGCAGTTTTGAATCGCTCCACCACCGGATTGTGCGTTTGCTTCGGATGCAGCGGATTTTCAATCGGGCTTTCGATCGGCTCGTAGTGCTCGGGGAATGGGCCGTCGGCGAAAGCCGCCAGCGGCGCGAAGATGCGCCCGACCCCCTCCGGATTCATGATGAAGGGTCCCAGGTGATCCTTGGGCTTCGAGGCCGGGTTGTAGTCCGGCACGTCATTGCCAACCCATTGCTGACGCTCCTCGTTCCACCAGATCTGTCGTCTGGTGGGATCCCACGGCCTCCCCGCCAGGTCGCACGATGCTCGGTTGTAGAGCACGCGACGATTGGCCGGCCAGGACCACGCCCAATTCTGATGTATTCCCAGGTTGGAGGGATCGGATGGATCGCGCCGCGCGGTGAGATTTCCCGCTTCGGTGAAGGCACCTGAATAAATCCAGTTTCCGCACGACGTGGTCCCGTCGTCTTTGAGCCAGGAGAAGCCAGGAAGCTGCTGACCGGCCTTGATCTGCTGTTTGGTCGCTGGATCCTCGAGATCCGCGAGCGCCTTGCCGTTGATTTCTTTCAAGACCTCAGCCAGCGATGGATTCGAGGGATCGGTGTAATTCCAGGTCAGCTTCAAGATCGGATCGGGGAACTTTCCACCCTGGGTCGCGTAGAGATCGCGGACCTTCAAGAAAATCTGGGCCAGGATACCTTGATCCAGACGGGCATCGCCCGGCATCGGAAGCGCCGCATTCTTCCACTGGAGCCAGCGGGCGGAATTGGTGAAGGTGCCGTCTTTCTCCGCGAATCCGGCGCAGGGCAACCTGTAGACGGTTGTCTGAATTGTTTTCATCTCCTCGGTGGTGATACCCGGCGATCTCCAGAATTCGCTCGTCTCGTCAGGATAAACCTCGCCGACCACGAGCCAATCAGCCTTTTTCAACGCATCGATATTCTTCTTGCTGTCCGGCCCGATCGCCACCCCGTTCATTCCAACCGCAAAGAGGCCTTTGACTATGCCGTTGTACATGCCGTCCCACAGGTGCACCCAGGAATAGTTGCGGTCGACCTTCGGCAAATAATTGAAAGCCCAGTCGTTCTGCTTGGTCGCTGCGTCACCGTAGAACGCTTTGAGGAAGCTGACCGCGAACTTGGGCGTATTCCCATAATAGTTGAGTGAATCCCAGGAGGCTGGCTTCGCGGGCGCTGGCGTGATGCGTTTCATCCAGTCGTCGAAGGATGAATCGGCGGGACAGGGGACTCTCAGGTACCCGGGCAGATTGTCGAAAATGCCCGCCATATCCGTTGCGCCCTGGATGTTGGAGTGCCCACGCAGGGCGTTGACCCCGCCACCGGCACGGCCGACGTTGCCGAGCAGGAGCTGCAGGATCGCCGCGGTGCGGATAATCTGCGTCCCGAAAGTGTGCTGCGTCCATCCCACGGCGTAGATAATGGTTGCGGCTTTCTTCATGTCCCCGTCTTTGCGGATGGAGGTGAAGAACTCGGCGGCCTTCAAGAATTGCTCTTTGGGAATGCCGGTAATGCGCTCTACCATTTCGGGCGTGTACCGCGAATAATGCTTGCGCAGGAGTTGATACACGCAGTTCGGGTTCTTGAGCGATAAATCGAACTCGACTTGTTCCGGCAATGCCGGGCGGGGTGGCATTCCTTCAAGTCCGCTTCCACCTACGCCTACGCCTCCGGCCTCCGGATGCGCTGCGGTGCCTACGGCAGCGCCGCTCCCGACATAGTTCCAAGTCGCCTTCGCGTATGTTTGCGTCTTGGCATCGAATCCCGAGAACACACCGTCCGTGTCGCCAGGCAACTTGAAATCGCTGTTTACAATGAACGCCGCGTTGGTGTAGTTCACCAGGTAGTCTTTCGCGATCCGGTTGTTCTCGATGGCGTAACGGATCACCCCACCGAGGAACGCGATGTCTGCACCTGCGCGAATCTGGCAAAACAGATCGGCGGTGGCGGCCGTGCGGCTGAAGCGCGGGTCCACCACGAGCATCTTTGCGTTACGGATTCGCTTGGCTTCAATAGCCCACTTGAAGCCGCAGGGATGGTTCTCAGCGGGATTGCCACCCATGATCAACATCATGTCAGTGTTCTTGATATCGACCCAGCCATTGGTCATCGCCCCGCGTCCGAACGTTGGTCCCAAACTTGAGACCGTGGGGGCGTGTCAAACCCGGGCCTGGTTTTCGAGGTGCACGACCCCCAAGGCGCGCATCGCTTTGACGACCAGATAGTTGAACTCGTTGGTATCGGTACACCCGCCGGTCCAGCCGATTGATTCCAGCCGGTTCACGGTACGGCCAGCCGCGTCCTTTTCGATGAACGTGTCATCGCGCGTCTTCTTGACCTTCTGCGCAATCTCATTGATCGCATCGTCCCAGGAGATGTCCTGCCAATCGGTGCCGCCCGGGCGCCGAACCTGTGGCTTGAGGAGGCGGCGGTCATTGAGGATGTCTTGTTCCAGCGAAGCGCCCTTTGGGCAAAGCGTCCCACGGTTGATCGGATGGTCGGGATCGCCCTCCACATGGACGACTTGCGGAGTAACGTTCTTCGCTCGATCGCCGATGGTATAGATGATCACGCCGCAGCTCACCGAGCAGTATGGGCAGGTGGAACGGGTCTCGTTGGCTCGGGCGATCTTGAGAACGCGCAGCTCCGCGTAGGCCGGCCGCAAGTCGAATCCGAACACGGCCGCGGCAGCTCCGCCAACGGCCGTTATCTTCAAGAAATCTCGTCGGGAGGGGTTCATCCTTGTCCTTTCCGCGAGTCCGTCAAGTCGGGACCGGCACGCGCCAGGCGAGATGCCTGCGTCGCTGGTTGTCAGCTCATCGTCTCGCAATCCTTGCAATCGTTACATTGGGCAAGTGGCGCCCGGGAGTGTGCACAATGAGACTCCGCCACGGCGGTGGAGCGCCGCACCGAACGGGCTTCCATCGATCAAAGGTGGAGATCGGGCCAGCGGCCGCTCGGTCCGTAACGTTCAGCGCATCAGATTGTCACTCAAGCAACCTCATTCAACCTTCGAAAGGGAGGAGAAACCATGATTGGAGTATCTGTCGTGCGCCGTAGTTTGTTTGGACTGGTGTTGGGCTCGGTCGGCATTGCTGCCTGCGCCACCACGCCGGTTTTGAAGCCCGAGCCCGGTGATACGCTCGCGCCCGGGAAGCAAAATGTCGTGCAAGCGGATGTCGCCGGCGTTCGCGTTCTTGCTGCCGGCAATGTTTGGAAAGGCGACCCACCTGATCTGGGACAGCTGTTCACGCCGGTGATGGTCACCATCGAGAATAACAGTGGAAAGACAGTGCGCGTGAGCTATGCCGACTTCAATCTCAACGGCTCGAGCGGTTTCAAGTACGCGGCGATCCCGCCGATAAAGGCTAAAGGACAGATCGGGCAGGCCACCCCGAGCTCCAGTAAGGTTTCCTTCCAGCTTGCTAGCTACGAGCCCGCGTTCGGCAAGGCTGATTTATCGAATAGAGTGCAGCTTGTTGCGTGGGGAGGAGAGCACCGATTCGATCACGACCGCTTCATGGTCGCTCCGCATTTCTCCTCTTTCTACCCCGGTTGGGAAGCCTGGCCCTACTCCTACCCCTACGATCCTTTTTACTACAACAGCCTTTACGCCTACTGGCCCGAGAAGCTCCCAACGCAAGACATGTTGTCCAAGGCGTTGCCCGAGGGAGCGGTCCAGAATAACGGCAAGGTTTCCGGTTTTGTCTACTTCCAAGCCGTGGGCAGCCGCGAGTCGAGCGTCACCTTTGCGATGAATCTGGTGGATGCGACCAGTGGACAGGCGCTCGGCCAGGTGAGCATTCCGTTCGCAGTGAGCAAGTAACTCCGCCGAGGCCCGGCAGCGGAGGCCGCGATCTCGTGGAAGGCGGCGTCCGCCCGGGCATCCATCAAAACGCGAGTAGACTGATTCGACGCTGGTTATCGATGGCTCCGACGCCCGCCTGATGAAGCGACTGCTACGGGCAAATTAACCGGTGCGGTCTGCGTAGCCGGAGCTTCGATGACCTTTTCGATGGCGGCGTTCAACGGCATCGGCGAGTCCACCTCGGTCGCGAGCAGCGCGATGGCCACCACCCAGCCCGCGATGATCGCGGCAGGAACTCCCAAGAACGTCACCCATTCTCTCGCTGCGCTTCCGACCTCATTTTGTCTGTTCATTGTCGTCTCCTCCTACGGGAATGTGGATCGCACCTGCCCGGCGCGGTTCACGGCCTTTGCCATCGACAATAAGGAGCGCGACCCGCGGGACCCGCAGCGTTCCGACGTGAACCAACTCCCCCACGACGAAGCGCCGCCAGATGCTGACGGGCACGGCGACGCCAACGTGGCAACGCGGAACTGTTGAATGCCAGATGAGACGCTCGAGGCTACAATTTGGCTCGGTGGACGGCGTGTTCCAAAGGACGGATCCGAAGCGGAGGCGCCTCTTGGGCGTCTTGGTGATGGCCGGCATCGCGCTGCTCCAGCTTTCGACCGAGTACCTCGGGACACACGACGCCGGCCGCTTTCTCTCCAAGGCAATCGTTTTGCTGATCGGGTTGCCCCTGCTCGTCGTCTGGGCGTTCGCAGTCTTCCGCTGGACGTCGCGACAGCGTTTCGGCGCGCTTGGCCCGCTGTTCGTGGGCGCGCTCGCGGCCGGGCTCTTCTTCGCCGGACTGCTCTGGGCCATCCGGGAGGCGAGTCTCTCGATTGCGCCCCTGCGGCCGCATTACGGACCGTGGGGCGTCACTGACGTGCTCCGCGTGGGATTCGCCATGGGGCTGACCAGCTTCGCCCTCTGGGCGCTGGCGTTCGTCTTCCCCTTCGCCGTGGAGGACGCGCGTGTTCGCGCGCTCGAGGCGGACAAGCTTCGCACCCAGGTGCAACTCGCCCAGCTCCGCTCGCATCTCGAGCCGCATTTCCTCCTCAATACGCTCAATGCGGTCGCCGGGCTGGTTACTGAGGATCCGCGCAAGGCGCGCCGGCTGCTCGGCACCCTGGGCGACCTGCTGCGCGATTCGGTGACCCCGGGCGGCGAGGTCGAGACGCTGGACGAGCAGATCGAATGGCTGCGCCGATACGCGCAGATCTTCGAGGCGCGCCACGCAGGCCATCTCGCTTTCCACTGGGACGTTGGCCGCGGCACCCACCAGGCGCTCTTGCCGAAGCTGCTGCTGCAGCCGCTGGTCGAGAACGCCGTGAAACATGGCGCGCTGATGCGCGCGGGCGGCGGCGAGATCACCGTGCGGACGGAGTTGGCCGAGGGTCCGAAGCTCATTTGTATCATCGAGGACAACGGTCCTGGCGTACCGCAGGAAGCGTCGCGGCCTGGAGCATTCGGGCTCATTTCCGTGCGCCGCCGGCTGGAGCTGCGTTACTCGAGCGCGGCCACCCTGCGGCTCGAGTCCTCTGTGGCCGGGACGCGATCCGTCGTCGAGCTGCCGCTCGAGCAAGGGAGCCTGTGATGAGCGAAGCGAATCTCCTCAAAGCGCTGGTGCTGGAGGACGAATGGCCGACGCGGAATTATCTGGTCAAGCTGATCGAGGGCACGCACCACGCCGAGGTGATCGGCGCGGTCGCCACCATCGACGAGGCTCGCGACGCGCTATCGGGTTCGCCCGTGGACGTCGTGTTCGTCGACGTTCAATTGGCCGCCACTGGAGATTCGCGCACCGGCCTCGACCTGATTCGCTCGATGGCCGGCGAGCCGGCGGCGCCGATGTTCGTCCTCGCCACCGCCTTCTCGCAGCACAGCCTGGAAGCCTTCGATCTCGGGGTGGTCGACTACATCCTCAAGCCATTCACCGAAGAGCGCGTCGAGCAATGCATCCGGCGCATCCTCGAGCGGCGCGTTCCGCGGCCGCAGGGTGTGCGCCGCGTGGTGGCGCGGCGGAAGAAGAGCCTGGTGTTTCTGGACCCGGAGAAGATCTGGGCGTTCGAGGCGGCGGACCGGCTCACCTTCGTGCATTCGCCGGAAGGCAGGTTCGACATCGATTTGTCCCTGGCTGCGATCGAGGCGTCCTTTGGCCGCGCGCTCTTTCGCGTGCACCGCAACTGGCTGGTGAACCTGGCCTACGTCAAGCAGCTGGAGCGCGACATCGGAGGAGCGACGGTGACGGTGGGCAGCGACTTCGGAGCCGAAGGACAAAGCATCAGCGCGCCCGTCTCGCAGGACCGCGCCAAGGCGCTGCGGGACGTGCTGCTGGAAAACTCGACCGGCCTGCGCCGCCCCTGACCAACCCGGTCACCCCGAGCGCAGCGAAGCACCCGGTCACCCCGAGCGTAGCGAAGCGGAGTCGAGGGGCCCACCGCTCACCCCGAGCGTAGCGAAGCGGAGCACCCGCTCACCCCGAGCGTAGCGAAGCGGAGCACCCGCTCACCCCGAGCGTAGCGAAGCGGAGTCGAGGGACTGAATCACCTGGTGGTCTCGCTCCAGTCGAAACCGCCAATGAAACCGATCGGGAAGCCGATCCCGAACGAAATCCCCGGGCCAATGAACGTTCCCTCCGTCGGGACCCAGTCTGGATAGACCAGCAACGGCCGCTCTTCGGGCTGCAGAAAATCATTGGTTGGCACGTAACTGGCCCCGGGCTTGCGATTCTCGTCCACGTTTGTCAGCACCGAGGGAGATTGCGTCAGCGGTGTCACACCCGGATCCCATGAATGCTGATGCGTCGGTCGGTCCGCCTCGAACACCTCGCTCGGGTGGGTGGACGCCTCGAGCACCGGCGAGTCCGAGTACGAGGCGATCGGCACCAGAACGTGGACCTGCTCGCAGGCCGGATCCGCCGACGCAACCTGCGAGTACGAAATGAACGTTGCCAATGTCGCTATCCATACTTTCATTGTGCTTCTCCTTCGGAAACGCCAGCGACAAGACCCACGCGCCTGGGTTCAATACGGCTCAGCAGCGTTTGCGTTTCGTTCTGACGCAGGCTGCTTTCGCGCCTCTTCGGGAGCCAGACGTGGAAGATCGTGGCGATCTCGTCGCTGGTCAGCTCGATCCGCCCGCCGTGCGCGCGAACAATCTCCTTCACGATAGACAGCCCGAGATGATCGCGCGACCACGGGGCGCGGCGGGTCGGATCGAGCAGGTGCTCACGAAACAGCTCCGGGATCGGCCGGCCTCGGTTGGCGACGGCGAGCAGCGCCTCTTCGCCGCGATCGATCACCGAGACGATGACCGGTCCGCCCGCCGCGCCGTGGGTGAGCGCGTTCGAGAGGAGGTTCCGCACCACCTGGACCAGGCGGTCGCGGTCCCACTCGCCGGGCGCATCGTCCCAACATTCGAACTCGATCGGATGTCCCGGGTGTGCGACCGAAGCTTCGTCGATGGCCTCCTGGCAGATCTCGGCGAGCGGGACCCATTCGCACTTGAGCACCAGCTCGCCCGTTCCGCTCCGGGCAAAGCGCAGCAGTTGGTCGATCAGGCGATTCATCCGCTGCAGCGTCGAGCGCATCGCCGAGAGGATCTTCGCCTTCTCCGGGACGTCCCGCTGAGCGAGCTGCACGCCCATCGAAATCGCGCTGAGCAGCATGCGCAGATCGTGACCTCGTTCCGCATCGAGCACCTGTGCGATGGAATTCTTCCAGGGCTCGCGATCGCCAGCTTCGAGGGCGAGCTGGGGGCCGTCGTCGCCTTCGGGTGGCTCGCGGGCCACGAGCTTCACCGCTTCGCTCGATTGATTGGACCTCATCACAATCCTCCTGCGTGCCGGCCACGCGTTGAATGCGTTGGATTGCTAAGGGCCGGATGGAGCGAAGCGCCCAACATCCGACCAGCGCCCCTTCCGCCCGACCAGCGCCCCTTCCCCGCCGACGAACGCCGCGGTAGCCGCGAACTGCCGACGAGAGCCCAATTCTTCCAGACGGACGCCACAGCCTTTGGCGAGCGCCGCCACTACAGTTGGGGCATGAAGATCGTCCCCGAGATCACCGCGCGCCGCCGGGTACTGGGCATCTGCGTGATGACGATCTTCTCCTTGATGCACATCACCGCCGAGTACCTGGGAACGGGCGACCGCGGCCGGGCTGTTTCCAAGCTCGCCGTCTCGATCGTCGGCCTTCCCATCCTCATCTGGGGATCGTCGGCCGGTCTTCGCTGGGCAGCGTGCCGCCGGTTGGGACCGCTCGTGCTGCTTATCGGCGGGGTGCTCTCTGCGGCAACGCTCTACGCCCTGCTCACTTACGCGGTGCACGTCGCGAGCTTCTCCATCGCGATCTTCCAACCAGAGACGGGAACGTGGGCAACGTCCGCTGCATTGCGTTTCGGATTCGTGATGGGCTTCGCCAACTTCGGCCTCTGGGCGCTCGCTTTCGTCTTCCCCTTCGCGCTGGAGGACGCGCGCTTCCGGGCGCTGGAGGCGCATCAGCTTCGCACCGCGGCGGAGTTGGCCCGGCTCCGCTCGCATCTCGAGCCGCATTTCCTGCTCAACACCCTCAGCGCCATCGCCGGTCTGGTGACCGAAGACCCGCGCGCAGCGCGGCGCCTGCTCTGCTCGCTGGGCGACCTGTTGCGTGATTCGCTCCGCGACGAAGGCGAGATGCAGACGCTGGGCGAGCAGATCGACTGGCTGCGCCACTACGCGCAGATCCTCGAGGAGCGGCACGCCGGCCATCTCGCTTTTGGTTGGGCGGTGGGGGCCGAAACGCGCGCCGCGCTTCTGCCGCGGCTGCTGTTGCAACCCCTGGTCGAGAACGCGGTGAAGCACGGCGCACTGGGACGGAAAAACGGCGGCAAAATAGAAGTGCGAGCCGAAGTGGTGGACGCGAAGAAGCTCGTCTGCACCATCGAGGACAATGGCCCCGGGATGACGAACGGGAATACGGGCCCGGAGGCGTTCGGGCTCCTCTCCGTGCGGCGGCGGCTGGAGTTGCAATATGCGGAGCGGGCGAGCTTCCGGCTCGAGTCTTCGGCATCGGGGACGCGCTCGATCGTGGAGATCCCCCTCGAGGGGACGCGTTCGTCACCCGCCCGCACGCTGACGTGGGGAACATCCAAAGCTTCGCGGCCGGGTTACTTAAAAAATCAATTCACCGCTGTGATCAACTTACTACGGAGGAATTCATGAAATCGCTCAGAAACAAATTAGCAGGGTGCGCATTGATGATTGTGTCTTCTGTCGGAGTCGCGGATGCCGCGCAGACCATTGTTTTCGAGGCGCCGGTGGACAATTGGAGCCAGGAAATCTCAGCAGACTTCGCCGCGAACCGCGAGCTGGGTCGGGCCTGGATTGACGTGCAAGTGGAGTCCACCAACTCCATCGGTGAAGGGCTGCTTGAACGCGAGGTGATCTCCAAGCCGGTTGAAGGCCTCTATTATGATCCGGCCTCCAAGCAGGTGCTTTATCGCACTGCCACCGAAACCATCGTTTGCGCTGAGGACGCCGCCTTTGTCTGGAGAACTTATTTGAAGAGCACAGGGCAATGTCTGCTGACCCCGATCTTCGAGCAGCGCAAGATGGACGATGGATTCAAAATCCGCGAGCGAACCGTGGCCAAGGTAATTTTGGAGGCCAACACCTCCTCTACTTCTCAGCACGCGGCGGCTTCCAGGAAGGTGACGCGCGACACGAAGGTGGGCAATTGACACAATCCAAAAGGCGAGCTTCGGTGTAATAACCAGAAACAGCACCTTGATGAAGATCCCCCGCGGCAAACTGCTGCCAATCTGTCTGAGACCGGAATAGATCGTGCTCGTATCGGTGAAAACAGGTCCTGAAAGAAGCGACGAAGAGCTGGTCCTGGCTCTGGCAGCCGGGGATGACAGCGCGCTGGGCCCCCTTTACCGCCGATACGTTCCGACCGTCTTCAAGATAGCGGCCCAATCATTGGGCCGAGACGCCGCGGAAGACATCGTGCAGGAAGTCTTTGCATCCGTGTGGAAGAATGTCGGCACTTACGATCCGGCGCGCGGCACGGTTGGTCCCTGGATCGTTCAGATTGCGCGCTCGCGCGTGCTCAACGAGCTGCGCCGCCGGCGCCGCAAGCCCGAATCCGCTGAGGAGCGAGATGTCTCCTCGCTGCAGGAGCTGCCGGATGGAGCGAGTCACCCAGATCAGGCGCTGTGGGAAGAGTATCGGCGATCGGCGATTCGGCAAGCGATCGGCAGTCTGGCGCATTCTCAGCGCCAGGCTTTGAGCCTGGCATTCTTCGAGGAGCTTACGCACGAGCAGGTCGCCGACACCCTCAAGGTTCCCCTCGGAACCACGAAGACCCGCATCCGCTCCGGAATGCAGCAACTTCGCATTGCGCTCGCGGCGATGGCCGCGGTCTTGGTGGCCGTGGTGGCGACGCGGTTCGCGCTTCGCTATGCCGCGGAGAAAGCGCGAGAGGCGCGCACAGAGGCAGCGCTCCGGATGGTGACCGCCAGCGATATGCAGACGCTGAGGCTGGTGGCCACAGCGAACGCGCCCGCCGCGGCGCACGGAAATTACCGAAGTCGGCCAGGAGGTCCGATCGCGGTTCTCACGTTCTCCGATTTACCTCCACCGCCAAGTGGAAAGAGCTATCAAGCCTGGGCAGGACGCGAGGGCAAGTGGATTTCGCTCGGGCTGGGCGCGCCGGATGCAAGCGGCCGCGGGCTGATCGTCTACGACGCACGCGCGCCTCTCACCGCGCCCGAAGTGCTCCAGGTTACTTTGGAGCCCGAGAGCGGCAGCGCGTCGCCCACCGGCCCGCCGCTGATCTCCTGGCCTGCGCGCTGATGCGTCTCAGCGGTAAGCGGCAGCCTGGATGCCGTAGAGCTCCGAGTATTGTCCGCCCTTGGCCATCAGCTCGTCATGCGTGCCGATCTCGACGAGGCGCGCGCCGTTCAGCACGACGATGAGGTCAGCCATGCGCACCGTCGAAAACCGGTGCGACACCAGGATTGTGATCCGGCCCGCGTCGCCGTCGCCGTGGCGGCGCGCCGCGGCGGAATAGCGCTCGAACAGCGCATGCTCGGTCTCGGCGTCGAGCGCGGCGGTGGCCTCATCGAGCACCAACAGCAGCGGATGGTCGCGCATGAAGCCGCGCGCCAGCGCCAGCTTCTGCCACTGGCCAAAAGACACCTCGACGCCCCCCGGCCACGTCGGCCCCAGTTGCGTCTCGAGCCCCGACGTCAGCCGCGACACGACGTCGTTTGCGCCGGCTCGGTCGACGGCAGTGACGACCGCGGATTTGTCATCCAGGCGGATCACGTCACCCACACCGACGGAGTGGCGGGCGCGAAACTCGAAGCGGAAAAAGTCTTGGAACGCCCCGGCCAGGCGCGAGCGCCACTCGTCGGCGCGTATTCTGGACAGCGGCGTGTCGTCCACCAGGATGGAGCCCGACGTGGTCTCGTACATTTTGGCGAGCAGTTTCACCAGCGTCGTCTTGCCTGCGCCGTTCTCGCCGACGAGGGCGACGACGGAGCCCGCGGGCAACGACAGCGTCACGTCATCCAGCACCAGGCGCGAGGTGCCAGGATAGGCGAAGGACACGTGCTCGAGGCGGATGCCGTGGCGCAGGCGGGCAGGAGCGGGCCGATCGGCCGACGTAACCAGCGATGCCGCGTAGTCCTCGAGCCATGCGAGGCGCCGCGAGCCGTCCATCCAGAAGCCCCGGAGAAATCCAATCTCGCCGACGGTGGCGCCGATGTACGCGGACAAACGCGACCCCGCTGCGAGCACCAGAAGCACGTCGCTGGCCGGCGAGCCAAGGCCGGATGCCACGAACACCACCGCGCCAACAAACGCGCCGCCGAAAACCGCCCACGCCAGCGCGTGCCACATCGCAGAGCCCACGCGCGCGTTGGACACAAGCCCGTACCAGCGTTCCCACGCCTTCCTGCGCTCGGTCACCAGGCGATTGCCAATGCCGATCACCCGCACCTCCTTGCCGGGCGGCGCCGTCGTCGCGGTGGTGAACAAATGACGGGCCAGCCGGCTGGCCTGTGCGCCACGCTCCTGCGCGGCGCGCTCGACGGCGGGCCGCCACGTCGACGTGAGCACGGTGGGCACCGCGAAGACGGCAAGGAGCACGAGCGCGGGGTGAATCGACGCCAGCAAGGCAATCGTCACGCCCAGGCGAAGGATCCACCCCAAAGTGGAAAACAACGACATGTACATGTGGTCGAGCACGAACACCTGGTCGCGGAGCATGGCCAGCCGGTCGAGGTAATCGGGGCGCTCATGATGCGCGATGGTCGCCACCGAAGCCTGGAGCCGGGCGACGTGCGATTCCAGTGCGATGGTGACCTTGTCGCGAAAGCGCCGCTGCACGCGGGTGCTGACGGTGCGGAGGAGCCAGGTGCCCGCCGCCGACACTCCGAGGCCGATGGCCGAGGCCTGCACCAGGCCGGGTTTGTTTTCGAGCACGCCCTTGGCGAGGAGCATGAGCCACAGCGCGAGCAGCGCATCCGGAAGCGCGGCGAGCTGCGACAACAAGAATGAAACGAGCATCAGCCGAGGCTCGTGGCGGTAGCCGAGCTTGCATAACCGCCACATCGATGACAGCGCGGGCGGCAGCTCCTCGCCCTTGCGCGCGGCGCCGCCGCTTCGCTCAGGCGAGGACGTCATACGTCATTCCCTCCTCACCCTCGCCGACGCTGAAGCGCTGTGCCTGCAAGTCGAACATCGTGCGATAGCGGCCGCCCTGCGCCATCAGCTCCTCGTGCGTGCCCAGCTCGATCACCCGGCCGTGCTCGAGCACGCAGATCCGGTCAGCGTGCCGCACCGTGGAGAAGCGGTGAGAGATCAGAATGGTGGTGCAGTGACGGGTGGCGGCGAGGATGCGGTCGAAGATTTCGGACTCGCCCCGCACATCGAGCTGAGCGGTGGGCTCATCGAGCAGCACCAGGCCGGCCCCGAGCTTCACCGCGCACAGGGTTCGGGCCAGCGCGACGTGCTGCCATTGCCCACCGGAGAGGTCGGTGCCACCTTGATAGCCGCGAGCGAGCACCGTGTCGAGGCTGGCGAGGTTCGACGCACCGGCGGACTCGAGCGCCGCGCGCACCACCTCATCTGGCGCGCCTGCCGGCGCGACGTTGTCGCGCAGCGGCAGCTCGAGGCGGATGAAATCCTGGAACACGGCGGTGACGCGCGAGCGCCAGGAACCCAGATCCAGCTCGCGCAGGTCGATGCCATCGACTTCAATCGCGCCCGACTGCGGGTCGTACAACCTGCACAGCAGCTTGGCCAGCGTGGTCTTGCCGGCGCCGTTCTGCCCAACGATGGCGAGAGAGGACCCGGCGGGAATTGTGAGGTCGAAGTTGTCGAGCACAGGTGCGCCGCCCGCGTACGCGAACGCGAGGTTGCGAAAGCGGATCTCGCGCGCGGGCGCGCCCGCGGCGCTGCGATTGCCAGAGGGCAGACCTCCGGCCGGCCCCATCGCCGGCTCGAGGCGCAACACCGCCGCGACCGGCGCCGCGGATCCGTCGAGAGCCCAATTGAGCCCGCCGAATGCGATCATCGACATGCCCACGGCGCTCTGGGCGAAGACGACGACCCCACCGAGGCTCAGATTGCCGTTCGCGGCCGCGTTGGCGAGGGACCAGAACACGATCACGTTGGCGCCGATGACGAGCAACATGCTCCACACCATCGGACGCTCGCGCAGCCGGGTTGCCGCGTATTGGAGCTCGTGAAGGCGCGTGCGACGGGCGATGAAGCGGTCGATCGTCCAGGCCACCAGGCCGAACAACCGCAGCTCCTTGCTGGCTGGCGGGTCTACCGCGAGCCGATAGGCGTAGTCCGCGTCGCGCTGCGCGGCTCGCACTTCGTCGGTGTTGCGATCGCGCCAGACCGCGCTCTCGCGGAGCAGCCAGTGCGTCGCCAGCCACGCGCCGCCCAACAGGATCGGCGCCCACCATGCGTAGGCGGCGAGCACGATGCCCGACGCGAGACCTCCGATCATTTCGACCAGTCCACCGGCGATGAAGTCCAACGAGATCGACATGGGCGGGCCGGTCATGCCGAGGTCGAAGTCGCGCGCCACCGTGAGGTCGCTGGTGAGCTTCGGGTCCTCCAGGTGTCCCATCCCCGGCGGGCGCACGCAGGCCTCGGTCAGCCGGTCGTACAGCCAAGCGGCGGTGCGGTCCCCGAGATTGGCGCTGACAGCCTGGTGGATCGGGCTGAGCACTTGAAGCAAGACGAAGACGACGCCCACAAAGGTGAGCGGGCCGGCAAGTCCGCCTCCGCGCTGAACGGCGGCGACGAGCGCGCCCATGGCGATGGCAAAGATCGCGGGCAACGCACCCCGCAGGACGAGGACCGCCCACCAAACCGACGCCAGAAGGCCGTCGGCTTTCGGCAGGACCGCGAAGAACTTCCACTCATTGCGCGCGCGCAGGCGCTCGATCATCGGTACCGCTCCCGTGAGTCTGCGGTCGCGTCTTTATGACATCCGCGACCGCAGCCCAAGGCGGCTTTTTCTGATCGGCTCCGCGCGCCTCACCGCACCCGGTAGAGCTCCTTCCGGAGCATCAGTTGGCCCGCCGCTTACCCGTCTCCGCCTCACCATCACTAGAAGACGTAGCCGACTGAACCGCGTAGCAGCAGACTTGACCCGATCGGCGTGAAGAGCGGGCCCGCTGTCATGTTGAGCCTCAACGTGCTGCCTGGAACCATGATCGTCGTGCTCGGGCCGACAAAATGACGACCGCCAGGGCCGGCGTCGACCTCGGAGCCCCCTACCCCCTCCAGCTCCTCACCGAGGTACTCGACGCCGCCCCGGAGCCATTGGCTCAGACGTACCGCCGCGCCACGAGCTGCCCTGGTACGCATCGTCCAACCGGGCGGTTCTGGCCTGCGGCAGTCCGTTATAGCCGGCCCCGGTTTCGACCGCGACCTGACCGGAGTGGAGCGTCGGTGCACCTCGCGACAAAACAAACGGCTGCCAGGGATCGTCCGTCTGTGCAGCCGAGTCAACCGACGTCAAGACGAGCGCGACGATGAATACCAGGTTTCGCATCTGGGTCCCCCTCGAAAGGCATGTCTAGTTCGCGAGCATCAACAGCTACTCGCGGTTCAACGACAGGTCGCGCTGATCGCGCACGACAGGATAAGGGACGCTTTCGCCTTTAATGCCTTGCCAGAGAATCCCGGCGATGAAATCCGGACGCGATGGCAGGCCGGGGTTCAATGTTTGATGGCGCCGGCGGCGGCGACCGGAGTGACGTAGGCGCCGGTCGGAAGAAGAATTGTGGTGCTGCGGATCTCCTCCTGGTGCGTCGGCAGGCCGGAGCCAGAGCCCTGATCGCGCCCCCCGCTGCACGCGGCCGTGGCAAGAGACAGACAAAGGCAAACTACGACACATCGTTGTGACATGATTCCCCCCTGCGTTGAAGAAGACGGCGGCTATCTACCACCGGCGAACGTCAATCCGTCGCAACAGTTGCGTAAATTCTTTGGATGCAAAATGTTGCATCCGTTTGTGTTTACGTGCTCGCTGGCGAACGTATTCAGATAGTCCACCGGAGCGCGCTTCTCCTGCTGACGCCGGTCAATTTTCTGGAATCGATCCATGCCGTGAACCGGACGCTCGCATAGCGTGGCGCTTCTCGCGCTCCGGGCTGAAAATGCTCCGGGCTTGACGCGCAGGCATCTTGACGCGCAGGCATCGGCGGTCGATAACGCAGTCTCGGCTGTCTGGGACGCCGCCCGTCCGCGGGGAGAGCTGAGCTCACCCAGGGTTTCGTTGCTCGACCATACGACCCCCTTTCTGCCCGACCTGCGGACTACGGGCCGAGACTCTGAGAGAGGGTTGCCATGACCATTCGCAAGCAGCTTCCTGCGCGCGCGCGCATCGACCAGCTGAAAAAACAAGCCAAGGATCTGCTCGCCGAGCTGCGGGCTGGTTCCACCGAGGCCACCGAACGGTTCCGGGCTTCGCACCCACGGTGGGTCAAGTCAAAGAGCCAATCGAAGCCGCTTCTCGCCGACGCTCAGCTTGTCCTCGCGCGCGAATACGGCTTCGCCAGCTGGAACAAGCTGCGCAGCAGGGTCGAGGCGATCGACCTCGAGGATCCGCTGACGGCGTTCGTCGAAGCCGCTTGCGTCCCATTGGACTCCTCGCATTCCTCCGGGACTCTCGACCGCGCGGAGGCGATTCTCCGGGCGCACCCTGAAGTGGCCGAGAAGGACATTTACGTCGCCTCCATTCTGGGCAACGACGTTGCGGTGGATCGGTTTCTTCGGCAGGCCGCCGAAGACGCAACGGCAACCGGCGGACTGTACGACTGGGATGCCCTCACCTACCTGTGCTTCTCCAAATACCTTCGGCTCGACCGCGCGCGCGCCGATAGGTTCCTCCGCACGGCGCGCCTCCTGCTCGAGCACGGGGCAAGCGCCAATACCGGTTTCTATTCGCATCATCACGAGCCGGATCCAGCTTTCGAGACGGCGATCTACGGCGCCGCCGGCATCGCCAACCACGCCGGGCTCACGCGCCTGTTGCTCGCTCACGGAGCGGATCCGAACGACGGCGAAACCCCGTACCACGTGCCCGAACGCTACGACAACGCGGCGCTCGAAGCGCTGGTCGAGAGCGGAAAGGTGGACCGGGCGGGCATCACAACGATGCTGCATCGCAAGCACGACTGGCACGACTACAAGGGCATCGAGTGGCTTCTGGAGCACGGCGCCGATCCAAACGAAATGAGTGCTTGGGGGAGGCGCGCTCTGCACCAGGCGCTCGAGCGCAACAATCCCATTCGCTTCTTCGAGCTGCTGCTCGATCGCGGCGCGGACCCCAAGGTTCCTGCGAAGAACGGAAGGTCGGCGGTGGTCATCGCGGCGCGGATGGGGCGCGGGGACGTCCTCGATCTGTTCGCGCGGCGGGGTGTGGCGATCGACGTCGAAGGAGAGGATGCGCTGCTCGCGGCGTGCGCGCACGCGGACGAGCCACATGCGCGTGCGATCGCAGGACGCGTCCCCGGCATGGTCGCGTCGATCGAGACCGAGGATCCGGGCGTCGTGGCCGATGTCGCGGGAGCGGGGAACACCGCGGCGGTCCGGCTGATGCTCGATCTCGGGTTCAGCGTGGCCTCGCGAACGCGCCGCGCGGGCGCACTCAACGACACGGCGCTGCACGCGGCGGTCTGGCGCTCCCACCATGCGACGGCCAAGCTTCTCGTCGAACGCGGCGCGCCGCTCGAGGTGACGAACGATCGTGGCGAGACGCCGCTTTCGTACGCGGTTCGCGCGCTGGTCCATTCGGAGTGGATCTCTCAGCGATCTACCGAGACCGTCGCCATGCTGCTCGAAGCGGGCGCGCGCGTCGAATCGGTCACGCTCTTTCCGTCAGGCTTCGAGGACGTGGACGAGCTGCTGCGGCGCCACGGCAAGGTTTGAGCGAACCGACCGGTCCCATGCAATGGTCTGCTACTGAACGCGTATGGCCTTGAACAGAAGGAAATCCCCTGGGAGGTGGGTCCATGTTCCGCTTGAGCTCGGCTGGTGTGCTTTCTCTCGCTTTGGCTGTTTCCACTCCGGCGCTCGGCGCAGACGGCGGTACCCCGCCGGGGCCGACTGGCCTTCGCGGCGATTTACTCATGTCCCTAGCCTGGGTTGAACAGCAGACGATTTCTCTAGAGCAGGCAATGCCGCAGGCGAAATTCACCTGGCGGCCGGCGAAAGGCGTTCGGTCGGTCTCGGAGCTGTACCTCCACATCGCCGGATCGATTTACTTTTTTACGGGCAAGCTCGGTCGTGAGGCTCCGGCTGATGTCCAGGCGCTGATGAAGGCGAACAAGTGGGAGTCGCAGACGACGAAGAAGGACGAAATCAAAACCATTCTCACGACCGCGTTCGCCAACCTGCGAAATGCCATCCTCGAGACGCACGACGCGGACCTGGACAAGCAGATCAAATTCATGGGCCGGGAAGTGTCCGGGCGCCTCATCTTGATGGGAACGCAATTCCACAGCGCGGAGCATCTCGGCCAGGCCATCGCGTACGCGCGCATCAACGGCGTAGTGCCTCCCTGGAGCAAGGGTGACGCCAAGGACTAGGTAGCGCGTCCCGCAAGTCCGATCATCTCGACCCGAGATGAAGCGGTGTCATGAACAGCCTTTGTCTTGGATCAGCCGAACGTGAACGCAAAAGCCTCCACGCCCGAATCGAGAAACTCGATCTCAAACTGTCGATCAGCGATGGGCTTCGGTTGTCGGATCAGCTGATACAGCCGCTGTTCGGTAACCGTGCCGTTGCCCTGGTCGTCAACGTCAATTCCGTGAGCAGCGCCTGCCGGCCGCCCGTCGATGAGCACGCGAAATCGCACGGAAGTTCCTCGCGCTGCCGGTCCCATGACGAGATGAAGATCGCGGGCGTGAAAGCGGTACGCGATCCGCCCGTTGGCCTTGTTCAGCACAGTGGCCCCTTTCTGCACTGTCCAATCACCCGAAAGGGCCCAATGATTGAGTTTCAACCGCGCGGGGACAGCATAGACGCGACGCGTGTCCAATACTGCACCACCGGGAGACGCAAAGTTCTCGGTCCGCTCATCGCCGAGATAGTTTTCCGGAGACTTCAAGCTGCCCCAATCGGCGGCAGCTTCAAAATCACGCGCATCAACCGAAACCAGTTCATGACCGATGCCGCGAATTCCGGCCTCGGCCAGCAATTGTTGAATAATCTTTTCCGACTGTTCGTATTCGCCCTCGCCGAATTGATGATGTCGAATATGCCCCTGCGCATCGACGAAATAGAGGGCCGGCCAATATTCGTTCTTGAAAGCACGCCATATCGCATGGTCGCTATCAATCGCGATCGGATAATCGACCCTCATCTCCTTCGCGGCTCGGCGAACGTTGTCGACGTTTTTCTCAAATGGGAACTCAGGCGAGTGCACGCCGATCACCACCAATCCTTTATCCTTGTATTTCTCGGCCCACGCGCGCACGTAGGGAAGTGAGCGCCGCCAATTGATACAAGTGTACGTCCAAAAGTCGACGAGGACGACTTTTCCGCGTAGTTGCGCCGGCGTCAGCGCCTGCGAATTGAGCCACCCAGTCGCCTCGGCGAGAGAAGGGAATTCGCCTTCAATGGGTGCCGACACCGCCCTGGGCATCATCTGGTGCACCTTGCTCTTGTCCTTGGGCATGGTATCAATCGCAGGCGCGCTTGTGGCAATGAATATAGCGGCGAACACGAACTGGCTTGCTTTCATGTTGAATCTCTTCGATATGATGCCCAAACATCATCGGCTCATTTTTGAAGGAGAGGGGCCGGCGGGTCCGTCCTGGTTCAGCTAGAGTATCCGGCAACGTCTACCACGGCTTTCGCAAAGGCTTCCGGCGCTTCTTGAGGCACATTGTGACCAATGCCTTTGAGGATTCGGTGCGAGTACCTGCCTGAGAATTTCGCGGCATAGGATCTTCCGTCGGCGGCCGGACCGTCAAAATCACTGGCAATGGTGATTGTGGGCACGGTGATGACGGGACCCTTAAAGAGTTTCTGTTCCAGATCGTCGTATCGTGGCTCGCCTTTAGCCAAGCTCAGCCTCCATCGGTAATTATGGATGACGATGCTCACGTGATCCGGGTTGTTGAAGGACGCTGCGGTACGATCGAACGTAGCATCATCGAAGTTCCAATTTGGGGAGGCGTTCTTCCAGATCAGCTTGTTGAAATCGTATCGATTTTCGCTGTAGCCGACCCGGCCGCGTTCCGTGGCAAAGTAATACTGGTACCACCATCCGTATTCAGCCGCTGGCGGCAACGGCTTTAGGTTCGCAGCGAGATTGGTAATCAGATAACCGCTCACGGAGACCAGCGCCTTGCAGCGTTCGGGCCAGAGCGCCGCCATGATGTCGGCCGTGCGCGCTCCCCAATCGAAACCAGCGATGATCGCCTTCTGAATCTTGAGCGCATCCATCAAAGCGATGATGTCCAGAGCAACAGCCGATTGCTGACCATTCCGGAACGTGTCACTGGAAAGAAAGCGCGTCGTGCCATAGCCGCGCAGATACGGGACGATCGCCCTATAGCCCGGCGATGCCAGCAAAGGAACGACATCGATATAGCTATGAATGTCGTATGGCCAGCCGTGAAGAAGAATTACCGCGGGGCCATTGGTCGGGCCGGCTTCAGCGTACCCAACGTTCAGGAGGCCTGCATCGATTTGTTTGAGAGGGCCGAACGAAGTATTCGACCGTGGCTTGATCGGGGGCACATCTGACTGTTGTGTCTTGCGGGTTTGTGCGTGAGCAGTAGGGATCACGCCGAGTGAGGCTGCAGCAATAGTGGTCGCGGTGGTGCCGAGAAACCGGCGGCGATGATGGTTGACCTCGTTTGACACTTGATTTCCCTCCAATTGCATTCAAAGCAATAACGCCATACCGCTACTTCATGAAGCCCCTGACGAGCCGCGCAATCTGATCCGCTGCGGTATCGAGCGCGAAATGACCCGCATCGAGGACGTGGACTTCGGCCTTCGACACGTCGCGGCGATAGGCATCCGGCTCCGAAAGCTCGAAAGACAGGTCGTATTTGCCCCAGAGGACGAGAAGCCGAGGCTGCTTCTCGCGCATCCAGGCCTGCCACTTGGGGTAGGCGTCGACGTTCGTGCGGTAGTCGTAGAAGAGGTCGCTTTGAATGTCGGCCTGGCCGGGCTGGTTGAGAAAAGCAAATTCATCGGTCCAGAGATCCGGGTCATAGCGTTCCACGTTGGGATCGTTCCCGACATGGCGCGTCCGTGTCGTCGGCAGCGACAGGAGATTGGTGCGAAGCGTGCTCTCGTTGACAGCGCGATTGGCCCAAAAGGCCCGCCGCGGCTTCCAATTCGCCCCCAGGCCTTCGTTGTGCGCCACGGCGTCCTGGACGATGAGAGCCTCGATCCGGCCCGGATGGGCTAAGGCCATGCGAAAACCCACCGGGCCGCCGTAATCCTGCATGTAAAGCGTGTAGCGCGACAGCCCGAGCGCTTCGGTGAAGTGATTCATGATCTCGGCGTAGTGATCGAACGTATACGCGAATTTTTTCGGGTCCGGCCAGTCGCTGTGTCCGAAGCCCGGGTAATCGGGCGCGACAAGGTGATAGCGATCGGAAAGCCGGCCGAAAAGAGGCTCGAACATCCGCGATGAAGAGGGAAGTCCGTGTAGCAGGAGAAGCGTCGGCGCATCTTTCGGGCCGGCCTCTCTGTAAAAGATGGAGAGACCATCTATCTGTGTCGTGCGATAAAAAGTCGGGTGTTCCACCGGACGTTCCTTTTCTTACTCCGACACCTCGAAAATGACTTCCAGCTCGACTGGGGCGCCGAGCGGAAGGCTTGCGACGCCATACACCAAGCGGCAAGGGCTCTTGTCTTTTCCGAAGACGTCTTGCAGCAACTCCGAAGCGGCGTCAGCGACTTTCGGCTGATCGCGCACGTCTCCCGAAGTGGCCACCGACACGCCGAGCCGGACGACCCGCGTCACTTTGTCGAGCGATCCCAAGTGCTGACGCGCGACAGCGAGGACGTTGAGCGCCGCGAGGTGAGCCGCCTTGCGCCCCGCTTCCACATCGACCTCGGCACCGACGCGCCCGATGAATTTCGCCCCGTGGCCTTCCGTGGGAAGCATCCCGCTCAGAAAAAGCAGATTGCCTGACTGCACCGCTTCCACATAGGTGCCGAACGGCTCAGGCGGCGCCGGGAGCTTGATGCCAAGTTCTTTCAACCGTTGCTCAGCGCTGGCCGGCGGAGAGCCTTCGCGGGTCACCATTTGGTCTTTCGAATTTGTATTACTAACCTGCTAACTCTCGCGGCGCCTCTTCTTGCAGGTTGTGACCGGCGCCTTCGATCACGCGATGCAAGCGTCGCCCTTTGAACTTCGACACGGATGACCTGCCATCGTTGGCCGGTTTGCCGTCCAATAGTGATGTACGGTCCGAGTCGATACACCGGACTGGAATTCCTTAGGAACAGAACTTCAAGCAGCGGGACCGATGATTTTTCGCCGCCGGGGAGGTCCAAGAGACAAAAGGGATGAAGGAGGCACGCATATGGCTTTGAAGCGAAGCTCGAAGATCTTTCCTCACCTCTGGTACGCGAAGGAGGCCGAGGAGGCGGCGGCGTTCTACGCGTCGATCTTCCCCGACTCGCGCGTCGAACGGGTGACGCCACTGCTCAGCGACACGCCCAGCGGTCCGGCGGGTACTGTGAAGGTCGTGGACTTCACGCTCTTTGGCCAGCGCTTCCAGGCGATCAGCGCCGGGCCGCTCGACCCGTTCAATCACGCGATCTCGATGGTCGTCCTTTGCGACGACCAGGCCGAGCTCGACCGCTACTGGGACGCGCTGCTCAAAGGCGGCAAGGCCGAGGCGTGCGGGTGGCTGCAAGACAAGTACGGCGTGAGCTGGCAGATCGTCCCGGCCGTCATGGACGAGCTGATGGGCGACCAGGACCCGGTGCGCTCGAAGCGTGTCACGGACGCGATGTTGAAGATGGTAAAGCTGGACATCGCCAAGCTGCAGGCCGCGTACGGCGGCAAGAGCTAGACGCGTACCAGGCACTTCCAGCTCCATCATGCAGTACGGTCAGCAGTGTCCTCGGAACAAGCTGACCACCACCGGCCCTTCTCGGAGAAGGTCGGTCGAGGCCACCTGTACGTGATCCTGATTGAACAAGGTGAAGCTCGGAGCAGGGATCAGGACCGTTTTGTTTGTGATGTGCATGGCGTAATGATCTGGGTTTTCCGATTTTGATTTCATTTGAATGACATGGATGAGCTTGCAGGAAAGAGAGCGTTGGTGGTCGGTGGGAGCCGTGGGTTTGGTCGCGGTATCGCGGAGGGCCTGTTGGCGGCCGGGGCGGCGGTGCACGTGGTCGCGCGTCATCCCGAGCCGCTCGCCGACCTGGAGCGCGCGAGCGAAGGGCGGATTCGCACCACCGCCGGCGACGCGGGGGATCCGGCGGTCCGCGCCAGGCTCCTCGATGAAGCCGGACATGACATCGTGATCTTGAACGCGGGCGCCCCGCCGCAGCTCGCGCCGATTCATGACCAGAGCTGGGAATCCTTCTCGATCAACTGGAACAGCGACGTGAAGATCGTCTTTCATTGGTTGCGCGAGATCCTGCTCGCGCCGCTGCCTTCAGGCAGCCAGGTGGTGGTGATGTCCTCGGGCGCCGCGTTGCGCGGCTCACCGCTCAGCGGCGGCTATGCCGGCGCAAAAGCGACGGTCCGCTTCATGGCGCAGTACGCGGCGGAGGAATCGAGCCGCGCGAAGCTCGGAATTCGCATTGCGTCCGTCCTTCCGCGGCTCACCCCGGCTACCGAGCTCGGCCGACCAGCGGTGGCAGCCTACGCGCGTCGAGCCGGGCGCAGCGAGGAACAGTTCCTGGCGCAAATGGGTCCGCCCCTCACGCCGCCGCTCGTCGGTGCGGCACTCGTTCGACTGCTTACCGATCGCTTGCTCGACGCACACGCGGCGTTCGCTCTAGACCACGGGGGATTGACGCCCTTGGACTAACGTGACCCATCGGACCGCGATAACTGGAGAACGAAGACGACGATGGAACGAACGACAACGGCGGCAGGACTGCAGGCATCACTGGACGTCACGCGGAAGCAGTTCCTCGCCGTTATCGGGGAGCTGCGGCCCAAGCTGCATCGCTTCTGCACGCGCATGTGCGGATCGGCGCTGGACGGTGAGGACGTCGTCCAGGAAGTGTTGGCACAGGCCTTCTACAATCTGCCTTCACTCAAGGATCAGAGCCGCCTCGAGCCATGGCTCTTTCGGATTGCGCACCACAAGTGCGTCGATCTCCTTCGACAGGAAAAGCGGCAGCGGGAGGACACAGTGCCGTACGAGGAAGAGCATGAATCGCAGACCACCGGGGCCGAGAGCGAGCTCGACGACGAGCCCATCAGCGAGACGCTCGCGCCGCTCGTCGGCGAGCTGCCCCCGAAAGAGCGGGCGGCTGTCCTGTTGAAGGACGTGCTTCAGTACCGGCTGGCAGAAGTGGCGGAGGTCGTGGATTCGACGGTGGGCGGAGTCAAGGCAGCGCTTCATCGGGGTCGGGCGAAGCTGCGCGCCCTGCACGCAGCGCCGTCGCCGGTGGAGCTCGATCGAAGGCAGCGGGAGCTGCTCGATTCCTACGTCGCCTGCTTCAATCGGCACGACTGGCTTGCTCTTCGCCGGCTGATTCAGGTCGATGCAAGACTCGAAGTCGTGGACAAGTTCGTCGGCAAGCTCGAGGAGACGGGCTATTTCAGCAACTACGTTGCGCTGCCGTGCGAGTGGAAGCTTTCGCTTGGGCGGGTGGATGGCGAACCAGTGATCGTGCACTTGAAGAAGGTCGGTGCCGATTGGCGACCCCATGCGGCGATCAGGCTATGGTGGCGGGACGGCAAAGTGGTCCGCATCAAGGACTACGTCCACGTCGAGTATCTGCTGCGAGACGCTCAGACGGAAGCAGAGCAGTAGTACCCGCGGGAAAAACGATCGCATCCTCGATGGGGTTGTTGGTGGCGCCGCAGAGCGCGGGATAGCAGCAACGCAGTCCTTCAGGTCGCGTGCCCGAGCAAGAAGTCGCAGCTGCTGCGCATCCGCCTATACCCGCGGAAGGCAACCACCAATCCCAACCAGGCTCCGCGTGGCCCCGGTGGCCAGATTCGTGGAGCCTTTCGTCAAAAGGGTCGCGACTGGTGCAGCCGGCTATTGACTACAGATGTCGGCATTGCTAATCATGCCGTGCTGACACTTGTAGTCGAGCAGCGGAGAGGGGCGAGATGACCAAGCGAACCCTGGGTGACGAAGAGCTCAAGCTCCTTCGGTTCGTCGCCGAACATGGACCTTTGAGCGTTGGGGAAGTGACGGATCAGTTCGGCGCCCCGGAGGGCCTTACGCGCTCGACCGTTCTCACGGTGATGGAGCGGCTGCGAAAGAAACGATACTTGAAGCGACGCCGTGACGGCGACGTCTACCGCTATGCGTCGCCGCTCCCCTACTCGGAGCTTCTCAAGGGAATAGTACAGACGTTCGTGGATACCGCGCTCGCCGGGTCGCTGTCGCCTTTCCTGGCCTACTTGGCCGGCTCTTCAAAATTATCTCGCCACGAAGTTGCCCAGTTGGAACGCCTCGTCGCGAAACTGGAAGAGCGCGAGAAGGAGAAACCATGATTGACCTCGCCTCGCAGGGCTGGGATTTATGGATGACGCGAATGTGGTCGGCCATCTGGCAAGGAGGGCTCCTCGCCCTCGCAGCCTATTGGGTCACCCGGTGGGTGCCTGGCCTGTCACCGCGCACGCGCACGGTAATCTGGTGGTGTGTCAGCGCCAAGTTGCTCGTGACTTTGGTTGCGACAACGCCCATTCGCTTGGGGCTACTTCCAGCCGCTGAGCCGGAAATCGTCGTACCTCCTGCCGCACCCGTCCTTCCCAACGTGATCCCAACCCGATCCGGTATCTTTTCCATGACGCCCTGCTCGCAGGCAGAGTTTCCATGGGCGGGGCTCGTCTCGGTTGCGTGGTTGGTCGGATTCTTGTCCCTGGTGAAACGCCTGGTTCAGCAAAACCGCAACGTTTCGGAGCTAATTCAGCGATCTGACGCCATCACCGATCCGCGGTTGCTGGAGCAGATGAATGCACTGGCGGCAGCGATGGGACTTAAGCAACCAGTTTCGCTTCGCTCCTGCGTCGATTTAGCCAGCCCGGTGATCGCCGGCCTGCGGCGTCCGGTCATCATCTTTCCTGCAAGCGCGCTGGGCTCGTTGGAGGAAGATCCGCTGAAATTGGCGCTGGCGCACGAGCTGGCACATCTGAAGCGACGAGATCTCCTTTGGTCGTGGGTGCCCATCTTGGCGAATGCATTGTTCTGGTTCTTCCCGGCGAGCTGGCTGTCATTGCGCGAATATTCGCAGGCGCGGGAAGAAGCTTGTGATGCCGAGGCGCTCCGCGTTACCCGCGGCCAGCCGGACACCTACGCGCGTCTGCTCCTTGCCTTCGGCACCTGCCATCAACCCGCGGCTCCAATTGCAGCCTGCGGCGCGTCGCCCACTTTCATCATTTGAAACGGAGGCTCGCCATGCTGCAACGGTTTTCCGTCGACAGGCGGGACAAAGCGACGTTTGCCTTTGCCGCGATGGGCGCGCTGCTGCTGGTTCCGATACACGTCGTCGCTCGGGAAGCGAGACTTTCCCAAGCAATTCTGGTTGCCGAAGCGTCCGCACCTGCTCCTCCGGCCCCTGTTCCCGACATTCCGCCCGCCTCTCGTGCTCGAGCTGCGGTTCCCCCAGAGCAGTCGAAGGTGATGGAGGTCAAGCTGATCGGCGCGATCAAGGTACCGGCCGACGACCTCAAGCGAGTGATGGTCACCCGGGTGGACGGCACCTTCCGCGAGGAGATCTTGCAGCGCGACCTCACCATCCTCCAGGCCGCCTACTACGATCGAGGTTTCATCAACGTGAAGATCGACGAGCCGCTGGTCTCGATCGCTGTTCCGATCTCTGCCGACAAGCAGTTCGTCTACATCAGCATCAAAATCGAAGAGGACGAGGCCTACAGCATCGGCAAGCTCGACTTCTCCGGCGATCTGCTGGTGCCGAAGGAACGGCTGACAAAGTTGATGACCTCACACGAGCGCGAGCTGTTCAACCGGTCGAAGCTCTCCCAGGACATCTCGGCGATCAGAGACATCTATCTGGATCAGGGCTATTTCGACGCCAACATCACGCCGATGACCCAGGTGCACACCGAACAGCGGTTGATTGACCTCACCTTCGACATCCGGAAGGGCAACCAGGTCTACGTCGAGCGAATCGACATCAGCGGCAACATCAAGACGCCCGACAAGGAGATCCGCGGCCAGCTGGAGCTCCACGAAGGGCAGCTGTTCTCCAGCACCGGAGAGCGCCGCAGCAAGGAGCGGGTGACCGCGCTCGGCTTCTTCGAGACGGTGGAGTTACAACACAAGCCGGGCAGCGACGCCTCGAAGGTGGTGGTCACCGTGGAGATCAAAGAGAAGGCGATCCCCGCCGCAAATAAATGATTCAGGCCACGTGCGCAAAGTTGCGGCGTAAATGTACTTTCCCAGCGCGAGGCAGGCCGATCTACCCCCCTGAGGTAGTTCTCTGGCGACAAACTCGATCTGTTTTCATGTATCGAGATGATATCAATTGGCCAGGCTACGGGCGCGCCCGTGATGCGGGTTGCACCGGCTTGGTTCATAGCTGCGCTGGCGTGTACAGCAGCGAGACAAGCTCCCAGGACCCGAGCACCGGACGAGGAGAATTCTTCCCACGCCGTCGCGGGCAGCGCATCTGAAGCTGGCCGAGTCGACCTCGTACATCGCACGGTGGCTGAAGGGGCTTCAGAACGATACGCGCATATTGGTTCTCAGCTGCGGCGCAAGCACAGAAGGCAGCCGATCCCATTATGGGTCACACCAAGGCGCTTCCTGTCGAACAAGCTGCCTGAGGGCTGAACGTGCAATTGAGATCGGCGTTGACAACAAATCCACGTCGACGAGTCACTCAGCTTCCGCACGACGTCGCGCGTTCTCAGACGGGGTCTTTTGCGTGCGCTCGCTACGCGAAGTGGGCGGCGGACCGGGCCGCTTCGGCAGGCCTTGCGGCAGCAGCCGCTGAATGACGCCCGGCAAGGAAAGTGTGGAGCTGGGCGACCACTGCCGCCCCCTCCCCGATGGCGGCCCCTACCCGCTTCACGGAACCGCAACGGACGTCCCCAACGGCGAAGATTCCCTCGACTCCGGTTTCCAACGGCAGCAGCTCACGACCGGTCGAACGCACGTCGGCGCCGGTGCGGACGAAGCCCTTCTCGTCCAGCGGGATGCCGCACCCCGCAAGCCAGCTCGCCGCCGGGTCGGCGCCCGTGAAGAGGAACAAGTGGGAGATGGCGTGCTCCTCTTCGTTTCCGGTGAGACGGTTGCGCCAGCGCACGCCCCGCAGCCCCTGGTCGGCGGTGCCCAGCAGCTCGACGACCTCGGTCTCGCAGATCACCCCGATGTTGGCGCAGGCAGCGATCCGCTCAATGAGATAGCGTGACATCGTGCTCGAGAGGCTCGGTCCGCGCACCAGCATCCGCACGTGGCGCGCGTGGCTGGCGAGGAACACCGCTGCCTGCCCTGCCGAGTTTCCTCCGCCCAGCAAGACCACGTCTTGTTCGCGGCACAGCCTGGCCTCGACGGGCGAGGCCCAGTACGAAACACCGCGGCCCTCGAACTGCGACAGGTTGGGGATCTCCGGACGGCGATACCGCGCGCCCGTGGCCACCACCACCGCCCGCGCTCGGACGTGCCGGCCGTCGGCAAGGTGGAGGATGTGCACCGGATCTGGCCCCGACATCTCGGACGTGCAGTCCAGCAGCTTCACCTCGGTGGACAAGCTGAACTCCGCCCCGAACTTCTGCGCCTGCGTGAACGCGAGCGACATCAGCGCCTGCCCCGAGACGCCGGTGGGGAAACCGAGATAGTTCTCGATCCGCGCGCTGGCGCCAGCCTGTCCTCCATAGGTGAGCGCTTCCAGGACCAGGATCGAGAGGCCCTCAGACGCTCCGTACACGGCGGTCGCCAGTCCGGCGGGACCGGCACCGACGATGGCTACGTCGTACGGGTCGGAACGCAGCGTCGTTGCCACCAGCCCGAGGGCGCGAGCCAGATCGTGCTTCGTCGGGTTCCTGAGCACCGTGCCGTCTGGGATGACAACGATGGGAAGCTCGCCGGGTTTCGAGGCGAACCGAGCGAGCAGTGACGAGGCGGACGCGTCCTGATCGGGGTCGATGACCCGGAAGGGAATTCCAGTCCGTCCGAGGAGGCCGGACAACCGCGTCACCTCCGGGGACGTTACTGAACCGATGAGGACTGGGCCGCCGAAGCCCAACTCGATCAAGGCCACGCGGCGAAGGATGAGCGCACGCAGGATGCGCTCCCCAAGCTCGGCTTCGGCAATGAGCAATGCCCGGAGCCCCTCGGGCGGAACGACGATCGCCTCCACCTCCCCGACCGCCTTCGCGTCGATCACACTCACGCTGTGCTGTCCGGAGAGCTCCCCGATATCGGCCAGGACCTCGCCCGGGACCACCTCCGCCATGTCCTCGAGCTTGGCGCCCATCATCTCCGCGAACGCCGCCGTTGGGACGGCCTGGCCCACCGCGTCGCGGCCGGCGACCGCCAACCGGCCGGAAAGGATCACGTACATCCCCGGCACGGGTCTTCCCGCTTGAAACAGGGCCTCGCCGGGAAGGAAACGGCGCACTTCGCCGAAGTGCCGGACCCGCTCGATCTCGGCCGGAGAGAGGACGGGGAACATCTGCTGAAAGCGCGACGCCAACGCGGTGGATGGAGCCCGCCCCGAGTCCATGGACCGCGGGTGTAACACGCGTTCTGCCAGATCGCACGTCCACCCGGCGCCGTTTATCCGGTCGCGGTAGGGACGGCTCTTGCGAGCCGCCCCCCGCACGGATCCGAGCGAGCGGCATTACCGCACTCGGCTCTTGCCTTGGGTCTTCACGTCAAACCGCGCGTCGGGCCAAGGATGTTGGATGCG
>Ga0207684_10000031_pt1 | contig 296401 bp, 289 predicted proteins | sample KBSK5501metaG_FD_184342 | JGI IMG/M metagenome (GOLD analysis project Ga0207684, IMG submission 184342) | Corn, switchgrass and miscanthus rhizosphere microbial communities from Kellogg Biological Station, Michigan, USA - KBS K5-50-1 metaG... | ecosystem: Host-associated > Plants > Roots >... | reverse complement strand
GGGGTGAGGGGCGCGCTAAAACGACTCCCCCTCTCCCCCCTGGGGGAGAGGGTCGGGGTGAGGGGCGCGCTAAAACGACTCCCCCTCTCCCCCCTGGGGGAGAGGGTCGGGGTGAGGGGCGCGATAAAACGACTCCCCCTCTCCCCCCTGGGGGAGAGGGTCGGGGTGAGGGGCGCGCTAAAACGACTCCCCCTCTCCCCCTTTGGGGGAGAGGGTCGGGGTGAGGGGCGCGCTAGAGGCCATCGCTTGATTGAGAGCGGGGCCGGGTGTACCTCTCGTACTGCAATCGGAACAGCTCGATCACGCCGTCGACGTCATCGGGGCTGTCGATGAACACGCTTACCCAGCCGGTCTCTGGCAACACATGGTGCGGCCGGGCCCGCCCCGCCGCGATCAGCTCGTCATGGAGCCGTCGCGGCATCGGCAGATCCGCAAGCCGGTCGCCGTGGACGTGGCCCATCTCTTTTTTGCCGTAGCGATACTCGACGCCGCCGAACCGGTGCGGCAGCGAGCTAACGCCCGGCCACGATCCCACCTCTTGCCTGATGCGCTGCCCTGCAGGTGTCATCGCCGACTGAGGCGCTGGTTCAGCGATTCGCGCGCTCGGGCTGGGTCGCCACCGTCTCCGCCGCGAGCATCGCGACCACCTTGTGCACGTCTCCGGTCTCGCGGAAGACCTTCAGCTGCCGGTCGGCGCTGGTGCCCTCCGCCAGGATGGTGTGCACGTACTCGACAGCCTTGCGCGACCCCAGGTCGTCGACCACGTCGTCGATGAAATCGACCAGCTCCAGCGCGAGCTCGCGCATCGGCACCTCGGCCTGCTTGCCGAAGTCGATCAGGTTGCCGTCAATGCCGTACCGGATCGCGCGCCACTTGTTCTCGGCGATCAGCGCTGGCATGTACTTGCGGAACCCCAGGTTGCCCGCGCGCAGCCTCAGCAGCTTGGCGCAGATCGCCTGCATCAAAGCGGCCAGGCAGATCGTCTCCTCGAGTCGGGTCGGCATGTCGCAAACGCGGAACTCGAGCGTCGGAAACGTCGGGTGCGCGCGCATGTCCCACCAGATCTTCTTGCCGTTGTCGATGCTGCCCGTCTTGACGAGCAGCTCGACGTAGTTCTCGTACTCGTCGTACGAGCTGAGCTCGGGCGGGATGCCGGTGCGGGGGAAGTTGGACCAGATCACGCTCCGGTACGACTTCAGGCCCGTGTTGCGCCCCATCCAGAACGGGCTCGAGGTGCTCAGCGCGAGCAGGTGCGGCAGGAAGTAGCGCGCCTCGTTGAGGACGCCGATTCGGAGCTCGGGGTCGGGGATGGCGACATGCACGTGGAGACCGAAGATGACCAGCGCGCGGACGACGTCCTGCAACTCCTCCTCGAGCATCTTGTAGCGGTCGTAGTCGGTGATCTTCTGCTCCATCCACCGCGACGTCGGGTGCGTGCCGGCGCAGGCGAGGCGCAGGCCTTCGGGCTGGAGCAGGTCAGACAGCGTCTGGCGCATCTCGCCGAGCTGCGCGCGCGCCTCGTCGACGTCCTTGCATATGGTGGTCCCGACCTCGACCACCGACTGCATCATCTCCCGCTTGACCCGCTCGCCGAGCTTGGGCGCCGCCGCGCGCAGGAGCGTGTCGATGTGCGAGTGGAGCTCCCCAGACTCGTCGATGATCTGGTACTCCTCTTCGACCCCGATCGTCAGCGGACCGTCCCGACTCATGCCGTCCCTTCGACGACGAATGTTGGCACGACGCTGCCCGCTCCGGCGGTGACGTTGAGCAGCGCGGCCGCCGAGACCCGGGTCATGAAGCCGCGGGCGCGCCCGTCGAACAGGTACGGATCGAGGTCCACGGCCAGGTCGAGGTAGCGGAGCCCGTCCAGAACTACGGGGAAGGCCACCCGTGGGATATCGACTGCCTCCTGGACGACGTAGCTCTGGGTCGACGCGAGCTGGATGGCCGCCTCCCACTCCGCCTGGTCGACCGTCCAGCCCAGGACAACACCCTTTCCGCCGTACTCGTCGTTCGGCTTGAGCACGAGGTGGTCGCGGCCGCGGGCGACCTCCTCGGCCAGCTCCGGGCGGACGCGGCGGGTCCACGGGATGTGCCGGCGGATGGCCGCGCGCTGGGCCGGCGTGTACAGGCGGGCGTAGCGATCGTCCGAGAGCAGGGCCAGGCTCATCTTCTTGTGCAGGAGCTTGGCCCGGAAGCTGTTGACGACGCACGCGGCGCCGGCCATGTACGCGTCCCGCAGCGCGCGGGTCTCGTCGCCGCGGTGGAGCAGCTCGCTGGTAAGGACCCGGCGGTAGACGAGGTTGACCGGCTTGCCCTGCGCGTAGAGCTTGCCCGCACGGAACTCGAGCGCGCGCGGGTCGCAGATCACCGTCTGCACCCCCGCCTCTTCGAAGAATGCTTTGAACATCTCGAACTCGGGCGCGGTGGGAAGGCCCTCCCAGTCGACGATCGCCATCGCCGGCGTGGCGCCGCGGTCCCATTGCGTGAAGGCGCGCAGCATCGAGCGAAGCTGGCTGCGCCTGGTCGGCAGGAAGCGGCCGCGAAACTGCTTGCGGAACGCCTTCATCGCCGGCAGGCCGGAGAAGATCGCCGCGAGGTTGTCGCTGTAGGCCATCCCCGCCGGCGACTCGGCGTTGTACTCGACGAACCGCACCTCGTCGGCGAAGAAGCTGTCCAGGCGGGCCGAGGGTGAGGACGAGCGAAAGCCCGGGTCGGCCATCGCCAGCCGCTCCTCCTCGGGCTCGAGACCGAGCTCGGCGCGCAGCTCAGGATCCGTCAACACCGCGCGCTCAAGCGCTGATACCGCGCTGTAGATGCCTTCAGCCGCGGCCACGGCCCGGTCGTATCGCCGCCGCGTCAGCAGCTGCGGCCGGATGCAGACGCAGAGCGGCCGCTCGCCGAACATCAGACGCCGCTCGCGCTGCCCGGCCGCGAGAGCTTCCGCGCTCGCCGCCAGGAGCCGCTCGTTGTCGAGCAGCCCGTGGTAGGCGGCGACGGGGTCTTTCACGCCTGCATGGGAGTGCGCGCCGCCGCTTTCTCGACGTGCTTCCACCACCGGTACTCGTTCCGCCAGGGCGGCTTGACCTCGCCGCGCGCGTAGCCGAGCACCAGGTCGCACATCTTGTCCAGCACCCACCCGAAGTTGTCTTCTTTGATCGAGAAGTTGTCGAAGTCCGGAGCGGGGTTCAGGAAGTCGATCGCATACAGCACGTCGCCGCGGACAGCGAACTCGACTGTGTCCATGTCGTAACCGAGCGCGTCGACTAGCGTCCGGGCGTCCTTGATCGCTTCGTCGCGCAGCCTGCCCTCGGGCGGGTTGTGGATCTGATAGCGCTCATGGAAGGGGGCGCGTGGGTTGTAGCGGATCGGCAGCACGTGCTCGCGGCCGATGCAGATGCAGCGGACGTAGTCGTCCCAGTTGATGAACTCCTGCAGGATCATCGTCTTCAAACCGGTCTGGTCATAGGCGGTGATCAGCTCCTCGATCGAGTTCACGATGAGGACGTCCTTCCAGCCGCCGCCCGTGTTGGGCTTGAGCACTGCCGGCAGGCCCGTGTACTGGACGATCGCATCCCAGTCGAGGGGGTAGCGGAGATTGCGCAGCGAGTGCTGCTCATCGATGTCCGGGATGTACTGCTTGTTTGGCAGGACGATCGTCTTCGGCACCGCGACGCCGAGCTTGCGCGCCAGCGTGCACTCGAAGAACTTCTCGTCCGCCTCCCACCAGAAGGGATCGTTGATCACGGTCGTCCCTTGCACAGCGGCGCTCTTCAGGTGCGCCCGGTAGTAGGGCACCTCGTGCGAGATCCGGTCGACCAGGACGCTGTGGTACTGCTCAGTCAGCTCCGGCGTGCCGCCGAGGACGGCGAGCTCGGCGGTTATGCCGTCGGCCGCCCCGCGCTGGTTGACGATGTCCAGGAAGGGCCCCGGGAAAGTGTTCTCGCGTCCGATCAACAGACCGATGATCTTCTTCTGGGCCATCGTTCCCTCCCTCTCTGAGCCTTAGCCGGCCGGGCGCGCGAAGGACGCTCTACCCAGCAAGGTAACGCCGCATCATGTCCTTCCAGTACGGCCAATCGTGCGCCCATCCGGGCCAGATTTCGAGCCCTACGTGCACACCTGTCTCTTCGAACAGCCGCGCGAGCCTGACCGAGTCGTCGACGTTGGGGTCGTGCTCGCCGGTCGCGATCACCTTGGGGTTCTGCGCCCGGAGCGGCCCGAGGTAGGCCTCGTCGGTCAGTCCCGGCAGGAACTCCATCAGGTTGGTGAAGTAGACGCTGTCGTCGTGGTAGCCGTCGAGCCACTTCGACGTGTCGTAGGCGCCGCTCAGGCCGATGAACCCGCCGACGCGGGTCGGGTGGCGGGCGGCTAGCAGCACGGCGTGGAGGGCGCCGAACGAGGCGCCGCATGTCACAGGTGTGCCGCCAGGCATGCGGGGCATGATCTCGTCGAGGATGTAGGCCTCGTACTGGAGGTGGCGCCGGACGCGGTCGGCAGGGTGCTTTTCCTTCGCGTACCACGACTCCCCGTCGACGCTGTCCACGCAGACGAGCTGGACGCGGCCCGACTCGATGTAGTCGGCGATCGCCCCGACCAGGCCGAAGTCCTCCCACTGGTAGAAGCGCCCCATTGAAGTTGGAAAGGCGAGCAGCGGCCGGCCGGCGTAGCCGAAGTGGAGCAGCTCCATGTCGCGGCCGAGGCTCGGGCTGTATTCCTTGATGTAATCGCGCTGCATCTCAGTGGTGGTGATGGTGCTCATGGTGATCGTGAACCATTGCATGTTCCGGGATCGGCGCGCTCTCCATCGCCCTAGGGGGTATACGCCTCCAAACGCGAGGCTGTATAAGACGTGGGGTAAATTTGGCGGTCCGAGTCCTGCTCCTGTCGCTGCTGATCTTCATCGCCGCGTTTGGCGCGCACGAGGTGATGCATCTGCTGGTGATCTACGCGGTCGGCAGCTCCGGATCGATCGTCGTCCGGCCGTGGCATATGGGCTATCTGCCCTTCAGCATCTACGGCGTTCACGCTCAGCCCATCGAACAGCTGGACGTGGTCCGGCAGTCGATCGTCAACTTCTTGGGGCCGTTCCTCGCCGCGGTGCCGCTGGCGGCGCTCATCTGGTACGTGCGCGAGCCGATCCCGCTCGCGGCCCTGATCGCGAACGTGGTCATCCTCGTCTTCTACGCCGTCATCGAGCTCGGCGACCTGCTGCTCGAGAACGTATGGAACACGGACTTCTCGCTTCTGACCACGCCGGAGTTCAACTACGGCGTGCCGCTCGTGGTGGTCGGGCTGACGGTGGCGGCCGTCGCGGTTTTCGACTCCTTAAGAGGCAGGGGCAGCCGGATCCCCGAGTGACGTGCACGTCGCGACCGGGTGCAGGCCCGGCGCGATGCCGCCCCCGCAGGCCCACGCGCGGCCGTTGAAGAGCGCGAGCTCGAACCCGTGGCGCGGGACGAGCATCCTGCCGGCCGACAGCCAGCTCTCGCCGATGAGATAGACGAACTGGTCGACGATCCGCGTCTCGCTCGCGTCCTGGCCGCCGAGTACGATCACGTCACCGCCCGCGAACGCGGCCGCGCCGCCGCCGCTGGTAGGCACCGGCAGGTCCGCGAGTTGGCGCTTCCATTCCGGGACGCTGACCTCGAGGCAGTCGACCCGGCCCGTGGTCGGCGAGCGACCGCCGGCGACGCACGCCACGCCCCCGCCGTCGAAGCCCGCGACGTGGTTGCGCGGAACCGGAATGGTGGCGATCACGCTCCAGGCGTTGGCGGCCGGATCGTACGACTCGACCGGGCCCACGTTGCCGCGCGCGGTGTTGCCGCCGATGGCATACAGCTTTCCCAGGGCCGCGATGAGGGCGTGGCCGCCGCGCGCGTAGTGCATCGAGGCGAGCTGGGTCCAGTGGTCGCCGTCAAGGCGGTACAGGCGCGCGCTGTCGGCGCCGTTGCTGTGCCCGCCCGCGATGTAGACGTTGTCGTTCAAGGTCGCCGCGGAGGGATGGTCGAGGGGCAGCGGCAGGCGCGGGCCGGCCGCCCAGGAGCTTCCGTCGAAGACGTAGACGGAGCTCAAGCTCGCCCCGGCGGCGTTGAACCCGCCCATGACGTAAAGCTTTCCGCCCGCCGCCGCCGCGGCCGTCTCCTCCACCGCCGCGGGAAGCTTCGGCTCGGCAAGCTGAAGGGGTTGCGGCGTGGGCGTGGGAGAGGATGACGGGCTCGGCGATACGAGCGACGGGCTGGGCGATGGCGATCGCGCCGGCTGACCGCCCCCGCCGCACGCCGCGAGCAGCACCGCGACGGCGATTGGTCCCGTCAGCGCCCGTCGCATAATCCGCACATGGCGACCACTGCCCTCTCGCTCACCCATCTAGGTTCGCTGATGCGCGGCGTGCGCAGCGTCGACGAGGTGGGCGCGGACGAGCGGGCGGCGTCGCTCGCCAAGCGTTCGATCAAGAAGTCCTCCAAATTGTGGGCGCTCGATCTTGCCATCCGGTGCATGGACCTGACGACGCTCGAGGGCCAGGACACGCCGGGCAAGGTCGCGGCGCTTTGCGCCAAGGCGATCCGGCCCAAGCCCGGCGACGCCGGCATCCCATCGGTGGCGGCAGTCTGCGTCTACCCGCTGCGGATCGCGGACTGCGTCGAGCCCCTGCGTGGCACCGGGATCCACATCGCCTCCGTGGCGACCGCGTTTCCGTCTGGCCAGAGCTTCACGTCGATCAAGGTCGACGAGACGGCTCAGGCCGTGCGCGCCGGCGCGGACGAGATCGACATGGTCATCGACCGCGGCGCGTTTCTGTCCGGCGACTACCAGCGCGTCTACGACGAGATCGTCGCCGTCAAGGAAGCGTGCGGCGACGCGCACCTGAAGGTCATCCTGGAGACCGGGGAGCTGGGCAACTACGATGCCGTGCGCCGCGCCAGCATCCTCGCCATGGCCGCCGGCGCCGATTTCATCAAGACCTCGACCGGCAAGGTTCAGCCCGCCGCGACCCTGCCCGTCGCGCTGGTGATGATGGAGGCGATCCGCGATTTCGTCCGCGAGACCGGCCGGCCGGTGGGCTTCAAGGCCGCCGGCGGCATCCGCACGGCCAAGCAGGCGATCTCGTACCTGGTCGTCACCTACGAGACGCTGGGCCCCGACTGGATGACGCCCGATCGCCTGCGGCTTGGCGCTTCCACTCTCCTCAACGACGTGCTGATGCAGATCGACAAAGAGCGCACAGGCGCGTACCAGTCCGCCGATTACTTCACGGTCGACTGATGGCTATCGCCAAGAAGGAGTCGCAAGCTCTCGCCAAGCAGACCTTCGAGTACGCTCCCGCGCCCGAGGCGATCGACCACGTCAAGATCCAGCCACGGTACGGGCTGTTCATCGGCGGCAAGATGGTCGCCGCCCACAGCAAGAAGCACTTCCCGACCATCAACCCGGCGACAGAGAAGACTCTGTCCGAGGTCGTCGAAGCCGACGAGGTGGACGTCGACCGCGCGGTCAAGGCCGCAAGCAAGGCTTTCGAGTCGTGGTCACAGCTGCCCTCGTCGCGCCGCGCGCGCTATCTCTTCCGGATCTCGCGTCTCCTCCAGGAGCGGTCGCGCGAGCTCGCGGTCGTCGAGACGATGGACGGCGGCAAGCCGATCAAGGAGTCGCGCGACGTCGACATCCCGTTGAGCGCCGCGCACTTCTTCTACTACGCGGGGTGGGCGGACAAGCTCGAGTGGGCGTTCCCAAACCGCAAGGCTCGGCCACTGGGCGTGGCTGGCCAGGTGATCCCATGGAACTTCCCTCTCCTGATGCTGGCCTGGAAGATCGCGCCGGCGCTGGCGGCCGGCAACACGGTGGTTTTGAAACCCGCGGAGACTACGCCCCTGTCGGCGATGGTGTTCGCAGAGATCTGCATGCAGGCGGAGCTGCCGCCTGGCGTCGTCAACATCATCACCGGGGCGGGCAAGACCGGCTCACTCCTGGTCTCGCACCCGGACGTGAAGAAGGTCGCGTTCACAGGCTCGACCGAGGTCGGCAAGCTCATCCAGCGCTCAATCGCTGGCAGCGGCAAGAAGCTGACCCTCGAGCTCGGCGGCAAGGCCGCGAACATCGTCTTCGAAGACGCGCCGCTCGACCAGGCGGTCGAGGGAATCGTCAACGGGATCTACTTCAACCAGGGCCACGTGTGCTGCGCCGGCTCGCGGCTGCTCGTCCAGGAGTCGATCGCCGAGCCACTCCTCGAGAAGTTGAAGCGCCGCCTCTCGACGCTCCGCCTGGGCGACCCGCTGGACAAGAACACCGACATCGGGGCGATCAACTCGCGCGCGCAGCTGGAGAAGATCCAGGGCCTGGTCGAGTCGGGGATCGAGGAAGGAGCCGAGCTCTACCAGCCCGAGTGCGTGATTCCCGAGCGCGGGTTCTGGTTCCCGCCGACGCTCTTCACCAACGTGTCGCAGTCCTACCGGATCGCGCGCGAGGAGATCTTCGGTCCGGTGCTTTCGGTGCTGACCTTCCGCACGCCCAGCGAGGCGGTGGAGAAGGCGAACAACACGCCGTATGGGTTGTCCGCAGGCGTGTGGACGGACAAGGGCTCGCGGATCCTGTGGATGGCGGAGCGCATGCGCGCGGGCGTAGTCTGGGCGAACACGTTCAACCGCTTCGACCCGACCTCGCCGTTCGGTGGCTACAAGGAGTCGGGGTTCGGCCGCGAGGGCGGCGTGCACGGGCTGCTGCCGTACCTGGAGCTCAACTAGGTCCATGGACGTCCGCAAGACCTACAAGCTGTTCGTGAACGGCGAGTTCGTGCGCTCGGAGTCAGGCCGCGCGTACCGGCCCGACGGGGGCAAGGTCAACGTGCCTCGCGGGTCGCGCAAGGACCTGCGCGACGCGGTCCGGGCGGCGCGGACGGCTTTCACCGGCTGGGCGGGCCGGACGGCGATGAACCGCGGACAGATCCTGTATCGCGCGGCGGAGATGCTCGACGGCCGTTCTTCGCAATTCGTTTCGCTCCTCGGTGGCGGCGCGAAGGCGCGGCGCGAGCTCGACCAGTCGGTGGAGACGCTGGTGTGGTACGCGGGATGGACGGACAAGCTTCAGCAGGTCACCGGCACCGTGAACCCGGTCGCGGGGCCTTACTTCAACTTCACGATCCCCGAACCGACGGGGGTGGTCGGCATCGTCGCGCCCGAGGACGCGCCGCTGCTGGGATTGGTGCGTCGCTTGGCGCCGGCGCTGTGCGGCGGCAATGTCGTCGTTGCGCTGGCCGCGGAGTCGAGCCCGCTCGCGGCGCTGACCCTGGCCGAGGTCTTCGCGACCTCCGACGTCCCGGCCGGCGTGGTCAACATCATCAGCGGCCAACGGAAAGAACTCCTGCCCTGGCTCGCATCGCACATGGACGTGAACGCCATCGACGTCGCCGGATGCACCGCCGACGAGATCAAAACCGTCGAAGAAGCGGCCGCGAGCAACGTGAAGCGTGTGATCAAGCTCACAGAGCGCGAGGTGAGCCCGTACCTCATCGCCGCCTTCATGGAGATGAAGACCGTCTGGCATCCGATCGGGGTCTAGCCAGCTAGCGCCTGGCGCAGCAGGTCATCCGCCGTCAGGGCCAGCGATCTCGCGAACGGCAGGCGCCACGCCAGCGCGAGCCTCGGCATCGTCCGCCGGATCAACGTCAGCAGCCCCTTCGTCGCGGTCTGATCGGTACTCTTGTCGAGCAGCCACCACAACAGCACCGCGAGGTGCGCGACGTACAGCAGCCGGCCGAGCGATGCCGCTGCCTTGACCGGGGCAGCGTCGGTCGCGCCCCTTACTGCTTCGACGAACACCTCCTGGACCCGGGCGCGCGAAAAGGCCGTGGCCGGCGCGAACAGTCCCTCGGCCGGATCGCCGACCAGCACCGGAACCAGCGCGGTCAGGGCGCGGCGATGCGGCCGGAGGACCTCCAGGCTCGTTTCGAGGGCAAAGACCGCCCTGTCCCGCCAGCGGCCGGCGGGCATCGCCCCGGCGCGCGAGGCGAACTCGATCGACAGCTCCTCGTAGAGAGCCATCAATACCGAGTGCTTGCTGGGGAAGTACCGGTACAGGAGCCCCACGCTGACGCCAGCGTGCTGGGCCACGTCGCGGAGGGTTGTCCGCTCGTAGCCGCGCTGAGCGATCAGACGAAGAGAGGTCCGGTAGAGGCGCCGGCGAACGTCCATCCCCTGTGCGGTCAACCCTCGAGGGCGCCCCCGCGGACGCTTAATGGCATTTTCCATGAACGTGTTCAGTAATATTAATCGGAATGAAGGTCGTCATCCCCGGCGGTTCAGGCGAGCTGGGCACCCTGCTGGCCAGTGCGTTTGGGTCGGAAGGCCACGAAGTCGTGGTGCTCAGCCGTCGATCCCTTCCCGGGCCCTGGCGAGTGGTCGAGTGGGACGGCGTCAATCCCGGCGCGTGGACGGCCGAGGTCGACGGCTGCGACGTGGTGATCAACCTGGCCGGGCGAAGCGTCAACTGCCGGTACACGGCGAAGAACCGTCGCGACATCCTCGAGTCACGCGTGCGCTCAACCCGCGCCATCGGCCGCGCGATCACAACCGCCCGGGAACCACCCGGCGTCTGGGTGCAGGCGAGCACCGCCACCATCTACGCCCACCGATACGACGCTCCCAACGACGAGCGGACAGGGTTGATCGGCGGCAGCGAGCCGGACGCACCTGAGAAGTGGCGGTTCAGCATTGAAGTCGCGACAGCGTGGGAGCAAGCAGCCAACGAGCTCGAGCTGGCTCGCACACGCAGGGTGCTCGTGCGCTCGGCGATCGTGATGAGCCCGCTTCCCGGGGGCACTTTCGCCCTTCTTCGCCGGCTCGTTCGGCTCGGCCTCGGTGGGCGAGAGGGAGACGGCCGGCAGTTCGTTTCGTGGATTCATCACGAGGACTGGGTGCGCGCGGTCGAGTGGCTGATCGCACATATCCGGGATTGGCGGGCCCTGAACCTGACCTCGCCCCAGCCTTTGACCAACGATCAGTTCATGCGAACGCTGCGGCGAGTTGCGGGCATGCCCATCGGTCTCCCGGCGACGCGATGGATGCTGGAGGCCGGCGCGCTCGTGCTCCGCACGGAGACGGAGCTCATCCTCAAGAGCCGTCGCGTGATCCCGACTCGGCTCATCGAGTCTGGCTTTGCTTTTCAGTTTCCTGAGTGGCCCGCCGCGGCCGAAGACCTCGTGCACCGTAAACTTCCAGGTGCATGACTGAGGTCCTCACCCAGCCGGCCCCGACGGAGACCTCGGGACCTGCGCTGGACAGGCCCAGCAAGCCGATGATCTCGGCGGACCGCATCGCCCGGCGCGTGCATCGACTCGGCCGTCAGGTGTCCGAGGTCTACGCGGACATCGACACGCCGCTGGTGCTCGTGGTGATCCTCAAGGGCGCGACAGTCTTTGCCGCAGACCTCCTGCGCAGCCTCGACATCCCGGCCGAGCTCGAGTTCGTGCGCGCGTCGAGCTATCCGACCGGGACGTCGAGCAGCGGCCGCTTGAAGCTCGCGCACATGGTCGAAGGCCCGCTGGTCGGCCGGCACGTGCTGCTGGTCGAGGACATCATCGACTCGGGCGTCACAGTGAACGCGGTGCGCAAGCGCATCCAGCGCCTGGGCGCGGCGTCGGTGCGGCTCGCAGCTCTGCTCGACCGGCCCGCGCGACGGCAGGTCGAGGTGGAGATCGACTTCACGGGCTTTGTCATCCCCGACCGTTTCGTGATCGGCTACGGCCTCGACTACGCCGGGCTGTATCGCGAGCTGCCGCACATCTACGCCCTGACATAAGCTCGATGAAGTCCTCCCCATTCATGGGGAGGTGGCGGCGCAGCCGCCGGAGGAGTGAAGTCCTCCCCATTCATGGGGAGGTGGCGGCGCAGCCGCCGGAGGGGCATGAAGTCCTCCCCATTCATGGGGAGGTGGCGGCGCAGCCGCCGGAGGGGCATGAAGTCCTCCCCATTCATGGGGAGGTGGCGGCGCAGCCGCCGGAGGGGCGTCGTACGTCGCATTTTCTAGCCTGGAAGAAGGCCGAGCTGCACTCGCACCTTGACGGCGCGGTGCGCATCTCCACAGCCGAGGAGCTGGCGGGCCGGTCCGGGCTGCGCATGGTCGCGCCGGACGACTGCCCCAGCCAGGCCGCCTACATCGGGTACTTCGACGACGCCATCGCGGTCATGCAGACCGAGGCCGCGCTCGAACGCATCGCACTGGAGCTGTGCCTCGACTCGGCAGCCGAGAACGTCGACTACCTCGAGGTCCGGTGGGCGCCGCGCCTGCACCTGCGCCAGGGTCTGACGGTCGAGCGGGTGATCGCCGCGGTGCTGGCGGGCCTGGCCTCCCCGCCGATCCAGGCGGTGGCGATCGTGTGCGCGATGCGTCAGCACACGCCAGAGGAGAACGTCGAGCTGGCGCGGACCGCGGGCGGGTTCGCCGGCCGCGGCGTGGTGGGCTTCGACCTGGCCGGCGACGAGGTGCGATTCCCGGCGGCGCCCCACCGCCCGGCATTCGAAGCAGCGCGCGCCGCGGGCTTGCACCTCACCTGCCACGCCGGCGAGGCCGGCGACCCGTCGCACGTCGATGAGGCATTGAACCTCGGCGTTGAACGGATCGCCCACGGAGTCATCGGGGCGCGCGACCCTCGGATCGTGGAGCGCGTGCGCAGCGAGGGTGTGGTGCTGGACATGTGCCCGACCGCTAACTGGAAGTGCAAGGCGGTCCAGTCGGTGGCCGACCACCCGGTGCCGCGCCTGGTGCGCGCGGGCGTGCGCTGCACGATCAGCACCGATTCGCGCACCGTGGCGGACACCACACTGACCCGCGAGTTCGAGCTGATGTCCGAGGCGGGCATGACCGACGACGAGCTCAGTGGCTGCAACAAGGCAGCGTATGCGGCAAGGTTCGGCTAAAGCGCTCGCGGTTCTCGCCGCGGTTTTCCTGTTCGAGGCCGCCGCCGCAGCGATCGTCTGGTCGGCGATGCCCGAGGGCGCATCATGCCGTCGCAGCCTTGGCACCACCGCGGCCACCGTGGTCGCGATCGGCGTCGTCGTCTTCGGTATTACATCGCTCGGCGTCTGGTGGCAGCAGCGAAGGTCGACAACCCGTGTCCGCCCGTGGTGGCCCGGGATCCTCGGGGGCGTGCTCGCCGCGGACCTTTTTGGTGCGCTGTTCGTCTTCTTCGCGTGGACCGGACCGAACACTTGCGGTGGGTAGTCTTGCCCTCCGGCGCGGCTGGCACGCCCTGCCAGCTAGACGCTAGCCATTCCGCGCGTTTGCGCGGAAACGGGCGAAAAGGGACCGTCGATTCCGCACGTTTGCGCGGAATCGTGCGAAATGGTGATCTCCTGGATCAGGTTCCGGTGCCGAAAAGTCGGTCTCCGAAATCGCCCAGGCCCGGGACGATGTACGCCTTGTCGTTGAGGTGCGAGTCGAGCGCGGCCGTGTAGACATCCACCTCCGGGTGACGCTCCTCCAGCACCTTCACACCCTCAGGCGCCGCCACGACGCAGATCATCCGCGCCTCCCGTCCGCCCGCCTCCTTGATCAGGTCCAGCGCCTGCGCGGCCGAGCCGCCGGTCGCGAGCATAGGGTCAAGCAGGAGCGGCACCTTGCCCTGCAGCCGAGGCAGCTTGTTGTAGTAGATGCGCGCGACCGCCGTCTGCTCGTCGCGCTCGAGACCGATGTAGCCGACGCTCACGCGCGGCAGCAGCTCGAGGACCGGGGCGAGAAGACCAAGGCCCGCGCGCAGCACCGGGATCGCGACGACCTCCGAATCCAGCTCGATCGAGTCCGCGTCCGCGAGCGGCGTCCGCACCGTGCCGTGCCGCACGGGCAGGTCGGCCGTCGCTTCGTAGAGCAGCATCGTGATCACGTTGCGCGCAAGGGTGCGGAACTCCTCGGGCTCGGTCGTCGCGTCGCGCAGCCCACGAAGGCTGTCCGCGACGAGCGGGTGCTTACTTACGTGCAGCGTCACGCTTGATCAATCTGCGGATCGCGTCGACCGCGACCGAGAGCATGCGGTCCATGTAGGACGGGTCGACGTGATGGATCTCGCCCGCGCCCAGCTCGTCGACGCACAGGTTCACACAGCCCGCGCGCATCTGCCTGATGCGAGAGACCACGAAAAGCGTCGATGCCTCCATGTCGTTGCTGAGGATGCCGGCCTTCGCCCACATCTCGAGCTCGTCGCGCAGGTGGGGACGCGGCATCGTGTCGGGCAGGAGGTCGGAGTACAGCGCATCGACCGACCGTGTGACGCCGACGTGGTACCTCGCCCCAGCCGCCTCCGCGGCCTCGATCAGCGCTTCGACGACGTGCAGCGACGCGACGGCGGGGTACTCGAGCGGGACATAGCCGTTCGGCGTTCCCTCTGAGCGGACGGCCGCATAGCTGATCACCAGGTCGCCCATCTTGATCTCGGGCTGCGCCGCGCCGCATGTGCCGACGCGCAGCAGCGTGTGCACGCCGAGCTCGTGCAGCTCCTCGATCCCAATCGCCACGGAGGGCCCGCCCATGCCGGTCGACATGGTCGAGACCTTGACGCCGTCGACGGTGCCAGTGAAGGTGCGGTACTCGCGGCTGAACGCGACTTCCTTCGCGCCGTCGATGAACTTCGCGATCAGCGGGGTGCGGAACGGGTCGCCCGGCACCAGCACGTAATCGCCGACGTCGTCGCGGGCAAGGCCGATGTGGTACTTCTTCTCCGCCACCGCCATTCCGGCGAATACTAATCCGCTCTAGTCACCCCGTTCTTGTCGGCCCGGGCGAGCACGTGCGGCGGGCGGCGCACCTCGTGGTCGACGATCCGCCAGGCGTTGCGCACCCGCGTGGCCACGCGATCGACCATCTCCTGGGTGCGCGCGTGCACGACCACCAACGGGTCGCCTTCGCGAACGCGGGCGCCCACCTGCGCCTCGATGACAAACCCCGCCGCCGGGTCGACTTTGTCCTCCTTGCGGATCCGCCCGACGCCGATCTCGGCCGCAGACAGTCCGACCTCCAACGCGTCGATCCCTTCCACGTGGCCGTCCCGGTCGGACTTGATCTCGACCTTGATCGGGGCAACCGGCAACCCGCGTTCGAGATGGCCACCCTGGGCGGCGAGCATCTGCTCGAACTTCTCCCGCCCGGCGCCTGAGCGCAGCACCTTCTCGACGTCGGCCGCCACGCCCGCGACGTCGCACATCTCGCGGGTCACACGGACGCACACCTCGAGCAGCTCCTCGTCGCCTTCACCGGCCAGCGCGTCGAGCGCCTCCTGCACCTCCAGCGCGTTGCCCACCGAGCGCCCCAGCGGGTTGTCCATCGCGGTCACCAACGCGACCGTGCGGCGCCTCGCGCCCTCGCCCAGCACCACCATCTCCCGCGCCAGCTCCTCGGCCGACGCCACGTCGGGCATGAACGCGCCGCGCCCGAACTTCACGTCAAGCACGATCGCGTCCGCGCCGGCGGCGATCTTCTTCGACATCACGCTCGAGGCGATGAGCGGCATGGACGGAACCGTCGCCGTGACGTCGCGCAGCGCGTACATGAGCTTGTCGGCCGGGACCATCCGGGGCGACTGGGCGCCCACGGCGAGACCGATCTCGCGCACCTGGTTGACGAAGCGGTCAGGGTCCAAATCGACTGTCAGGCCCGGAACCGACTCGAGCTTGTCTAGCGTCCCGCCCGTGTGCGCCAGCGCCCGCCCGCTGAGCTTGGGCACCTTGACGCCGCAGGCCGCCGCCAGCGGCCCGGCCACGAGCGTGACCTTGTCACCCACCCCACCCGTCGAATGCTTGTCGACCTTGATCCCGGGGATGGCGCTCAAGTCCAGGACCTCGCCGCTCGCGACCATCGCCTCGGTGAGGGCGAGCGTCTCCGCTGCGGTCATGCCGCGGATGCAGACCGCCATGAGCCACGCGGCCATCTGGTAGTCGGCGACCTCGCCGCGGACGTAGGCGCCGACCAGGAAGCGGATCTCCTCCGGCGGATGCTCCTGGCCGTCACGCTTGCGGGCGATGACCTCGAGAACGTTCAACCCCTCAATTTTCGGTCAAGAAAGCAGGTGTACAATCCGCCCGACCAAGGTATCCGCGCCCGGGCCTTTCATCCGGGCTCTTTCAGTTGTAAGGGAGCGACGAGGATGGGTCATAAGCGCCTTAGATTCCTGGTTTTGGTTGCCGCGGCGATGGTGTTCTCGCTGGCCTGCGGCGGTACCTCCGGAGGGGGAGGGACCACCAAGACCTACAAGATCGGACTGGTGACGGACACCGGCGGCCTCAACGACAAGAGCTTCAACCATCTGGCCGACGTCGGCCTGGAGAAGGCGAAGACCGACTTCCACGTCCAGGGCGACGTCAAAGAGTCGAAGACCGGCGACGACTACGTCCCCAACCTCACCGACTTCGCGAGCAAGAAGTACGACCTCGTGATCGGGGTCGGATTCCTCATGCAGGAGGCGATCGGCACCGTCTCGGGCCAGTTCCCGAACGTGCACTTCGCGATCATCGACGGCGCCGGCACCGACAAGAACGGCAAGGACCTTCAGCATCCCAACGTCGTCTCGCTGTTCTTCAAAGAGCAGGACGCCGGCGCGATGGTCGGCGTGATCGCCGGGTGGCTGGAGAAGAACGGCAAGGCGAAGAAGAACAAGCACATCATCGGCGCGGTCGGCGGCATCAACATCCCGCCGGTGTTCCACTACATCGCCGGCTACAAGTGGGCCGCGAAGATAGAAGACCCGATGATCCAGGTTCAAATTGGCTATTCCAACAACTTCAACGACCCGGCCAAGTGCAAGGGCGTGGCCCAGGGCCAGATCAACGCGGGCGCAGACATCCTGTTCCAGGTCGCCGGCGGCTGCGGCCTCGGCGTCCTGCAGGCGGCCGGCCAGGCCGGCGTGTACAGCGTGGGCGTCGACGCCGACCAGAAGGACGCGGACCCGTCGGTCATCGCGAGCGCCCTCAAGAAGGTGGACGTCGCGACCTACACCGCCATCCAGAATGTCGTCCAGGGCAAGTTCCAGGGTGGAGCCCTCACTTTCAGCATCCAGAACGACGGCGCGGGTTACGCGATCGACAACCTCGACCTGCCCTCCGACCTGAAGGCGGAGCTGGACAAGGTCCAGGGCCAGATCAAGAGCGGCACGCTGACCCCGCCCGCGGACATTCCCGCATAGCCACAGTCTCGGGGACGGGGGCGCAAGCCGCCCGTCCCCGACCTCCGGGCGTCCCGGCGTTCGTCCGGCGATTCGCCGGCGGACTGGCGATGCCTCTCGGTTCGGTCATCCTTGCATTCGTCCTCGGCGCCGTGATCTGCCTCGTCACCGGCGCCAACCCCATCGACGCCTACTCGGGCCTGCTGTGTGGCAGCGTCGGCCTCACCTGCTCGCAGGGAGAGAACTCCGCCCTGCAGATATCCAACACCCTCGTGTTCATGATCCCGCTGATCACGGCCGGGGTCGCTGTCGCGCTACCGTTCCGCGCCGGTCTCTTCAACATCGGCGCCGAGGGCCAGCTGATCGCCGGGGCAATCGCATGCACCGCGATCGGGGTCCAGTTCGCGAGCCTGCCGGGGGTGATCCTGCTGCCGCTGGTGCTGCTGGGTGGGATGGCGGCCGGCGCGCTGTGGGCAGGAATCGCCGGAGTGCTCAAGGCCACCGTCGGGGCGCACGAGGTGGTGACCACCATCATGCTTAACTACGTCGCCCAGTGGCTGCTCCGGTATCTCATCATCGGCGGCCCGCTGCAGCTCGGCCCGGGAACCTCGACGTCGAAGCCCATCGGCCAGGGCGCCGACCTCGCGCGAATCCTGCCCGCCGACAACAGCCTGATCATCTTCGGCCTGCCCGCGAGCGTCTATCGGCTGCACACCGGCCTGTTCATCGCACTCGTCGCCATCGCCGCCTTCGCGTTTCTCCTTTGGCGAACGTCGTTCGGCTATGAGATCCGCGCTGTCGGGCAGAGCCAGAAAGCCGCGCGCTACGCGGGCATCAGCGTCCGCCGCACGATCATCTTCACGATGCTCATCGCCGGCGCGTTCTCGGGTCTTGCCGGCGCGGTGCAGGTCGCGGGCGTCGACCACAACCTGACGGACAAGTACTTTTACGACACGACTGGCTTCGATGCCATCGCGGTGGCGCTCCTCGGCCTCGGCAGCGCGGTGGGGATCGTCTTCGCGTCGCTGCTGTTCGGCGCGCTGCACAGCGGCGGCGCGATCATGCAGAGCGATGCGGGCATCTCGAGCAACCTCGTCCTGGTGCTCCAGGCGCTGATCCTCTTCAGCATCGCCGCCAACTTCATCGGGGCGATCCGGCGCACCCTGCCGTTCGGCCGCGGTGGTCCGGCGCCGGTCCTGCCAAGCGAGCTTCCGCCCGCGGCCGGGCTGATGTCCGAAGCCGCCACCCCACCGCCGGAGACGGCGTGAGCGCCCTCGGCGACGTCGGCCAGCTCCTTCTCACCGCCAACCTGTGGCAGGCGACCCTGGCCGCGGCGGTCCTGCTGCTTCTTCCCGCGTTGGGTGGCGTGATCTCGGAGCGCAGCGGCGTCGTGAACATCGCCATGGAAGGGATGATGCTCACCGGCGCCTTCTTCGCCGTCGTCGCCGACCTCGCCTGGCACAACGCCTGGCTCGCGACCGGGGTCGCGATCCTCGCCGGTGGCCTGATCGCGTCCATCCACGCGGTGGTCTCGATCCAGTTCCGCGCCGATCAGATCGTGTCCGGGATCGCGATCAACATCTTCGCCGCGGGCTTGACCGTGTTCCTCGTCAATCGGATCTACGGCCTGCAGGACATCGGCCACGTCGGACCGACCGAGGGCCTGCCGTACATCGACATCCACGGCCTCGACCAGATCCCGTTCTTCGGCAAGGTGCTCTTCCAGCAGAACGTGGTCGTCTACGTGGCGCTCATCCTGCTGATCGCGGTGCACCTGATGCTTTTCCGGACGCGCCTCGGGCTGCGCATCCGCGCCGTGGGTGAGCACCCGATGGCCGCGGACACGGCCGGAATCAACGTGTACCTGATCCGCTACAGCGCGGTGATCGCGAGCGGCATGCTGTCCGGACTGTCAGGCGCGTTCCTCGCCATCGGCATCTCGAACACGTTCGTGCCGAACATGACCGACGGCCGCGGATACATCGCGCTCGCGGCGATGATCTTCGGCAAGTGGACGCCGTTCGGCGCCTTCGTCGCCTGCCTGATCTTCGGGCTAGGCCAGGCGATCTACGACAACAACTCCACGATCCACGTCTCGCAGTACCTGCTCAGCATGCTGCCCTACATCCTCACGCTGGTCGTGCTCGCGGGGCTGGTCGGCCGGAGCACGCCGCCGGCCGCCGATGGGCTGCCCTACGTGCCAGGTTCCGAGTGAACGACGCGACTATCGCCGTCGACATGCGCGGCATCAGCAAGCAGTTCCCCGGCGTGCTCGCCAACAACAACGTCGACTTCAGCGTGCGCGAGGGCGAGATCCATGCGCTCGTGGGTGAGAACGGCGCGGGCAAGTCGACCCTGATGAACATCCTCTACGGGCTCATCCACCCCGACTCCGGCGAGATCCTCATCCACGGCAAGCCCGCCCACATCACCGGCCCGCGCGACGCGATCGCGCTTGGCATCGGCATGGTCCACCAGCACTTCATGCTCATCCCGGTGTTCTCGGTGGGCGAGAACATCATGCTCGGCCGCGAACCCGTCGCCGCCTACGACTTCTACGACCGCACCCGGGCGCGCAGCGCGATCACCGACCTGGCCAAGAAGTACGGCCTGGCCCTCGACCCCGACGCGCGCATGGCCGACCTGCCGGTCGGGCTGCAGCAGCGCGCCGAGATCGTAAAGGTCCTGTATCGCGGTGCCAACATCCTGATCCTGGACGAGCCGACGGGAGTGCTCACGCCGCAAGAGACCAAGGAGCTGTTCGTCGTCCTTCGCGACCTGGTGAAGGCGGGCAAGACGATCATCTTCATCAGCCACAAGCTCAATGAGGTGCTCGACGTCTCGGACCGCATCACTGTCATGCGGCGCGGTCGCGTCGTCGGCCACCTGACGACGAAGGACACGAACGAGGAAGAGATCGCGACCATGATGGTCGGCCGCGAGGTCCTGCTCCGCGTCGACAAGAAGCCGGCGAAACCCGGCGCGGTCGTGATGCGGGTGGAGAACGTGACCGCGAGCTCAGACCGGGGAGTGCCGGCGTTGAAAGGCGTCTCCTTCGAGCTGCGCCAGGGCGAGATCCTGGGCATCGCCGGCGTCGAAGGCAACGGCCAGAGCGAGCTGATGGAGGTGCTGGCGGGCACGCGCAAGACGACCGGCGGCCACATCCTCCTGGGCGATCGCGACATCACGACCTACGACGCGCGCACCGAGCGCGACGCCGGCGTCGCCTTCATCCCCGAGGACCGGCGCGGCACGGGCCTGGTGCTCAGCTTCTCGATCGCCGAGAACTCGATCCTCGGCCGCGAGCGCGCCCAGAGGTTCTCGTGGCGTAATTTCATCCTCAAGCTTGTCGCGATCCGGGAGTGGGCCCGCCGGCTCGTCAAGGAGTACGACGTCCGCACGCCGAGCATCGACGTTGCTGCGCGCAACCTTTCCGGCGGCAACCAGCAGAAGGTGATCGTCGCGCGCGAGATGGCCAGCAAGCCTAAGGTGCTGCTGGCGGCGCAGCCGACGCGCGGCGTCGACATCGGCGCGATCGAGTTCATCCACCGCCAGATCGTCAAAGAGCGCGATGAGGGCACCGCAGTGCTGCTCGTCTCGGCCGAGCTCGACGAGGTGCGTTCGCTGTCGGACCGGATCGCCGTCATGTACGAGGGGCGGATCGTGAGCATCGAAGGCCCCGACACCCCGGAAGAAAGGCTCGGTCTGTTGATGACCGGCGGCGGGAAAGCCCGGGAGGGCGCCGCCTAGAGGTTCTTCAGGACCGCTGGAAGCTCGGCGATCTTCTCGATCCGGCGCCATCCCTCTTTCGGCAGCCTGTCCTCGGGCACCTGCTCGTGCGCCCAGGTCACCTGGTAGGGGATGTGCACCGCGCGGCCGCCCAGCTCGACCACCGGGACGACATCGGAACGAAGCGAGTTGCCGACCATGACGAACTGCTTCGGATCGATGCCCCGGCGCTTGAAGACGCCGCGATAGGCGTCCGCGTTCTTCTCGCTGAGAATCTCGACGCCGAGGAAGAGGTCGCCCAGTCCGGATCGTGCGAGCTTGCTCTCCTGGTCGAAGAGGTCGCCCTTGGTGATCAGCAGCAGGTCGTGGTTTTCGGCCACACTGCGCAGCGTCTCCTCTACGCCGTCCAGCAGCTCGGTCGGCTGTGTCAGCATCCGCTTGCCCCAGCCGAGGATCACATCGAGGTCGGCGGCCGGGATGCGCGCCTGCGTCAGCTCGATCGCGGTCTCGAGCATCGACAGCGTGAACGACTTGACGCCGTACCCGTAGATGGCGAGGTTCTTCATCTCCATCTCGGCAAGCCGGGCGTCGATGTCAGCGTCGGCAACGTGGCGACTGAGCAGGTCGCGGAACTCGCCCTGCGTGACGTGGAATCGCGTTTCGCTGTGCCAGAGCGTGTCGTCGCCGTCTAAACCCACCACCCGGATCTCCATCGCGTCGATGGATTATCCGGTTTGCTGCACTCCCGGGGTCTGGATCGGCGTCCAGTGCAGCCCGCCATCGATGGTGCGCTGGATGGCGCCGCGCACGGTGGCGTAGCCCACCGACGCGTCCGCGAAGACGACCTGCGGCGCGATGGGCGCGGCCTGCGAATAGTCGGATGCGTAGGCGTGCCAGGTCTTGCCGGAGTCGGTCGTCTCTCGTGACAGTCCCGGCGCTATGACCTGCACCCACCGGCTGGGCGTGACGAGGCCGATGGACGCGATGGCGTTCGGGATGCTAGTGAGGTACGTCCAGCTCGCGCCAAGGTTCGTGGACCGATACACATACAGCGAACCCGAGTCGGACGCGAACGCCGCCAGGTCCACGGACCCGAAGCCTCTGATGCTCACCAGCCAGAACGAGCTGCCAGTGCCCGGCTGGAAGCCCGGTGGAGCAGGAACCGGTGCGCCGCCCCAGGTGGCTCCTCCGTCGTCTGTGCGGTAGACGGCCGGGGAAGAGCTTGCGAAACGTGCGGCGATGAAACCGTGCGACTCGTCGATGAACGACAGGCCGGACATGCACTGGTCCGGAGGGAAGGGCGAGGAGACGGTGTGCCACGACCTGGCGCCGTCCGTCGTCTTCCAGAGCAACGTCGTGGTGTTGGCGCAGGTCGACAGCCACCCATCGGCGTCGTCGACGAACGAGATCTCGGTCGCCTCGCTGCCCGCGGGCGCCTTCGGCATCGCGCGCTCCTGCCACGTCTGGCCACGGTCGGCCGAGACGAAGAGCCGCACGCCTCCGACGAGCGTCCACACCACGTTCGCCGACGGCGCGGACAGGTCCGCCGTCGTCGGCATGGCGATGGGACTCGGCGATGGGCTCGGCGGGATGACAACCTCCGCCGGCCAGGGCGTTGTGAGCTGCGTCCAGTCGATGCCGCCGTCGAGTGTGCGGAGGACCGCGCCGCCAGACGTCGCATATCCGACCTCGGCGTCGGGGAACAGCGCCTCGAGAGGTGGAACGGCCCGGAAGTTCGTGCCGTACGGGTGAAACTCCTGGCCGCCGTTAAGGCTCTCGTCGACGTCGGGCGCGAGCATGAGCCAGCGGGACTCGGTAACTAAGTACGTGTACGGCGAAGCGATCTTTTGCTTCCACGTCCAGGTCGCGCCGCCGTCATGCGACATGTAGATGAAGTCTCGCGGCCACGTCGGATCGTGCTGCGTGCCCGAAGCCTCCAGATACAGGGCCGTCCCAAAGCTCTTGATCCAGCCGACGCGCAAACTGAAGCCGCCCGGAGAGGTGACGAAGATCGGATTGTCGGGCACGGTACTGGAGACCCAGTGGTCACCGCCGTCCGCGGTCCGGAAGACCGTCGGCCGGTGGTTCTGATCCCACGCGGTGACGAAGCCGTGCATCGAGTCGACAAACCAGATGCCGTTCTTGCACTGGCTCTTGTCGATCCTCGCGCCAAGGTCATACCAGGTCCTCGCGCCGTCGGTCGTGTGCCAGATGTCAGCAAGCTGCACCTCGCACTGGGTCGCCGGCGAGCCTGGCGCCAGCAGCCATCCTTCCGACTCGTTGATGAACGAGATCGACGGCCGCACCCCGAAGTTGCTCGGCAAAGTTCGCTTGACCCAGTGGTCGCCCTGGTCGGTGGAGCGGAACAGGGCGTCGAAGTCGACTAGCGCCCAGACCACGCCGGCCGACGGACCGCTCAGCTGCACCTTGGTCGATGCCGGAAGTGGGCTCCCAGTCGACTCGGGGCTAGGCGAGGTGATCCGCGGCGCGCTCGCCACCGAGGGCCGGGTGTGCCGCGCAGCGACCAGGGCTCCGACTGAGGTCGCGGTGAGCAGGGTCACGACGATCACCGCCACAACCGCCATCCAGTCGTTCCCGGCGGGCCGGGGATCGGCCAGCGCCTGCTTCATGCCTTTACTACGCGGGCGATAGAGCTTCTGTTACGGAACAAACGACGGGTCGGCGCGAGTAAGAACGAATGACATGAAGGACCTGAACGGAATCCACCACATCAGCGCCATCACGGCGGACGCGACCAAGAATCTCCTCTTCTACACAGGCGTCATGGGCATGCGCCTGGTCAAGAAGACGATCAACCAGGACAACCCCTCCGTCTACCACCTCTTCTATGCCGACGAGGACGGCAGCCCGGGCGCGGACCTGACGTTCTTCGAGTACCCGGGCCTGGTCCGGGGGCGAGCGGGCGCGGGGATGATCCACCGGATCGGGCTTCGCGTCGGTTCCGAGCGCGCGCTGGACTTCTGGGCCAAGCGCCTGGCCGGCGCCGGACTCGAGTCTGACCGGAGTGATCGAGCACTTCGTTTCGAGGATCCCGAAGGGCTCGGGCTCGAGCTGATAGCACAGCCCACATCGGACCAGCCGCTAGTCGCCCGTCATCCCGAGATCCCTGCGGAGCTGGCGCTGCAAGGGTTCGCCGGCGTTCGGGCTTTCGAACGGCGGCGAGGCGCAAGCCACGAGTTCCTGACTGACGCGGTCGGCTTCGCTCCCACCGGTCCCGACGCCTACGAATCACGTGGCGATTCGCGTGGCTCGTTCTATGTGTACGACGCGGCCCCTGAAGCACGCGGACTGAGCGGCGCCGGCACCGTTCACCACGTCGCGTGGTCATCAACGATGGACGACCACGTCAAGTGGCGGCAGCGCGTCATCGAGTCAGGTGGCGACCCCACACCGGTGATCGACCGGTTCTACTTCCGCTCGATCTACTTCAGGGAGCCGAGCGGGGTCCTGTTCGAGATCGCGACCATCGGTCCCGGGTTCGCCACAGACGAGCCCAAAGAGCACCTCGGCGAAAAGATCTCGCTGCCTCCGGCCTTCGAGTACCTGCGCGAGCAGGTGGAGGCAAACCTCACGCCGCTGCCAAACCCGAGAGAGACAAGCCGGGTCATGTAGACAGCTGGTCGCACGTCGAAAAGGCGCGTTTTGCGCAAAGGATGTCAATCCGGGGATCGCGAATTGCATGTTTTGCGCAAAACGGAGGTGGTCGCCGAATGCCTGGGCGCCCCATGATTTAGGGCGTGCACCAGGTCCGCCTCGAGTCCGTACGCCGCAAGTCCGGCGGGCGGATCCACCTGACGCCCAAAGTTCCCCATTCCGGCCCGGTCACGACCCTCTGCGGCCAGACTCTCGAGGCCGGAACGTTCGCGGCCGTCCACTCAGAGCCCGACTGCGCCAACTGCATCCGCCGCTCCCACGACCAGGCCCGCATCTCGGGCGCGTTCTTCGCCCAGGAGGAAGGCTCGGAGCTGCTGCGGCTCTCCCTGGAGCAGGCCCGGACGCGCAAGCCCGACCTGAGGGTGCTGCCACGCCCCTCGGAGAAGGAGAAGCCCATCGTCTGGCCGGCGGCCAAGCCGCCGCCGGAGGCGATGCCCGACCGGATCGGCGAGCTGGTCACGCGTGGATTCAAGCCCTCGGGCGAGGGCGTATGGCGGAGCCCGCAGGGCGCGATCGTCCGCATGAGGAAGCGCGGCCGCGACTGGCGCTTCGCCGAGGTCGTGTTCCAGGGCGAGGTCGTGGCCACGCGGACCGAGGACGGGATGCGCTTGAAGGCCGGCGACGTGGAGGTCGTCCCGACTGACGGCGGCTTCGAAGTCCGCCTCCGAAAGAAGAACTAGCCCTCGCCCGTGCACCGGGTCGCCGGCTCCTTCTCATGGCCGTTCCGCGCGCCGCTGACGCGGTGGTTGGCCGGAGCTGTGTGCGTCCTGCTGCTGCCGTTGTTATTCGTCCCGCTTCTCGGCTACGCGATCGCGGCCACGCGCGCCGCGGAGCGCGGCGAAGGGCCCCCACCCTGGGTGATCTCGCGGCGGCTTTTCGCGGACGGCTTCTGGACTGCGGTTGCGGTCGCGCTCACCCTCGCGCCCTTCGCCGTGGTCTTTACCGCGATGACTCACATCCTCGATGGCATCGGCCTGGTCGTAGCGTTCTTCGTCCTCGCTCTGCCCTGGGGCATCGTCGCGCTGACCGTCCTGCCGCACGCGACCGCCGTGTTCGCCGCAACCGGCAGACCGCGAGACCTCTTCGACGTCGCCGCCTCCGCGCGACGCGTGCGGCGCGACTTCGCGACCTGGAACGTCGTCGTCGCCGCCATCGTCACCGCGTGGGCGATCGGCCTCGCCTGCGCGGCGCTGGTGTGGGTCGGAATCCTGCCTGGCATCTTCTACGCCATCCTTGTGAGCGCACATGCCGCCGCAGCGCTCGACCAGCAAAATCAGAATCCACCCGCTCGGTGACACCGCGCTTCTGGCCGTGTTGGGCACACGCCTCGACACCGCCGTGAACACCCGTGCCATCGCGCTTGCGGCCGCGCTGCAGAAGCGGCGCGACGTGCGCCGCGCGGTTGCCGGTCACGGAGCGGTGACCGTGCGGTTCGACCCGGACCAGATCACGCACGACGCCCTCGCCGCGGCCATCCGCCGCCTGGCCAGGAAGCGCCCGCCAATGGAGGAGCCCGGACGGCTGCACCGGATACCGGTCGTCTACGACGGTCCTGACCTCGCGGAGGTCGCGGAACGCACGGAACTTTCGCCCGAGCGCGTGATCGAGCTGCACGGCCGGCCCATCTACCGCGTGTTCCTTGTCGGATTCGTCCCCGGGTGGGCGTACCTCGGACCGCTGCCGGACGAGCTCGTCCTTCCGCGCCGCGCCACCCCGCGGACGCAGGTGCCCGCCGGGTCGGTGGCGATCGCGGGCCCGGAGACAGGCATCTACCCGCTGACGAGCCCCGGCGGCTGGCATCTCATCGGCCGCACGTCGGTGAAGCTGTTTCTCCCGGACTCAGATCCGCCCAGCCTGTTTCGCGCCGGCGATCGGGTGAAGTTTTTCGCGGCGGGCGAATGACGCCCGCGCTGCGGGTGATAGCTCCGGGGCTGCTGACCACGATCCAGGACCAGGGACGGCCGCACGCGATCGCGTCCGGTGTGCCGCCCGGCGGCGCGATGGACCGGTTCGCCCACTCGGCGGCCAACCTGCTCGTGTGGAACGATCCCTCGGCGGCAACCCTCGAGTGCACGATTACAGGCCCTCGCCTCGTCGCCGAGCGAGCGTGCGTGATCGCGATCACCGGCGCCGACCTTGCACCCCGCATCAACGGCCAGGAGGCGCCGATGTGGACCTCGATCATGCTCGCCGAGGGGGACGAGCTTGGCTTCGGCGGGCGGCGATTGGGAGCGCGCGCCTACATCGCCGTGGCCGGCGGCATCGTGGGAGATCGCTGGCTCGGCTCGATGTCGACGAACCTGATGGTCGGGCGCGGGGGAATGCACGGCCGTGCGCTCGTCGCCGGCGCCGTCATCGCAGTCGGCGAGCCGCTCAGCGAGCCGCCGCCCGGAGCCGCCCTCGGGGATACCCGGCGTCCCGACTACGCGGACCACACGCTGCTGGCGATCCCCGGGCCGCATCCGCGCGAGGCGCTGTTCGGCGCCACGTTCCGCGTCGGGATCGACTCGAATCGCATGGGCTACCGGCTCGAGGGCGACTTACTCGAGGCCCCCGACGAGGAGATCCTTTCCTTCGCCCTCATCGCGGGCACGGTGCAGGTGACGCCCGACGGCCGGCCGATCCTCCTGATGGCCGACCACCAGACCGCGGGCGGCTACCCGGTCGCCGCGGTGGTCGTCAGCGCGTCGATGCCCTCCGCCGCGCAGCTTGCGCCGGGGGACGAATTGACCTTCGCCGAGGTCTCGATCGAGGAGGCGCTACGCCTGCGGGCTGATCAGCGCGAGACGCTCGATTCTTTGATCAGCTGATTGATCCAGCCGATGTGCTCGACGTAATGCTCGTAGGTGTTGCCCCCTACCCAGTCCACGACCGGCCGGTCGTCGCCCGGGTCGCGAGGATCGTTCGGCTGGTAGTGGTTGTAGGAGCGCCGCAGGTCGGCGTCTGACATCGAGGTGAGGCGCCGCATCAGCGCGGCATGCGACTCCCGCAAGAACTCCGCCGCCCGCGCCGGCGACTCGTCGCGGTGCGCAAGCCAGATCGCCTCGTTGAGCGAGTCCGTGTCCTCGGCCACGCCCGGCACTCCCATCGCGGTCCGACGGTCAGCGCCATCGAGCAGCGCCAGCAGGGACAGCTCCCACGCCGCGATGTGGAACAGGTGATCCTTGACCGCCCAACGCCCGGATCCTGTCAGCCCGAGGCCGTTCTCGCCGAGGGTGTCGACCAGCGCTGCGAGCTCGTTCCAGCCTTTGTCGATCGGCTCGATCTCCTTGTTGCCCGCGGTCACGATTCCTGGGCCACTTTCTTGGCCTCCTCCAAGACGGCGTCGTAGTCGGGCTGCGGCTGCTCACGCGAGCCGACCCACGTGAAGCGGATGACACCGTCGCGGTCGATAATGAAGATCGAGCGGCGCGCCATGCCCGAATAACCCGCGACGTCGTCGCGGCGCACGCCGTAGTCGGTGACCATCTTGCGTTCGAAGTCGCCGATGAGTTCGAACGGCAGGCCACCGAGCTCCTTGGCGAAAGCCTGGTGCGAGAAGACCGAGTCGACGCTGATGCCGTAGATGCCGACGCCGTTGGCGACCGCGTCGTCGTTCCTGGACCGAAACTCGGTCAGCTCGATCCTTCAACCACCCGTGAAGTCGAGGACATAGAAAAGGAAGATCAAGGCGCGGTACTTCTCAAGCGCGCCGGCGAGCGTCAGCTCCTGGCCGCCGGTGGTCGGCAGCGTGAAGTCCGGCGCCTTGTCCCCGACCTGCAGCACTACGCGAAAAAGTCTATTGGGTGCCGGATTCGAGCACGTACCATCCCGACTTCGTCGCGCCGTTGATGCGGTAGCCGCGCGCCATGGCACCACCGAGCGCCTCGCGCAGTGCGAGGCGCCAGCGACGCGCCAGCGCGGGGTTGGACGCGCGCACCGCGACGATGTCCTCCGGCACCTGACATATAAGGACGCGAGCCGATTTCGTCGCGACGACCGGTTCACCGTCGGCGCCGGCGGACAGGATCGCGTTGTCCGACCAGCCACGCAATCTCTCGGCGTCGAGCTCGACGGCCTTGCCGGCCGCCGCCTCTTCCGCTTTCGACGAATCGAGGTGCCAGCGGATCAGCAGCCGGTCCGACTCCTCGCCGGCGTTGATGCCGTCGCGCATCTCGCCGTAGAAGTTGACGAGGTACTCCGGCGCCTCCGCGCCGAGCTTAGCCAGGTTGAAGTACCCGTTGCGGCGCACGAGCGGGTCGGTCGTCCACTCGATCACCTTCACTCCGCGAGCGAGGCACCAGCGCCGCTGATGCTGTTTCAGGTCGAAGCCCAGCCCGCGCGCCTCGCGGTCCGGAAGCACGCCGAGGATGTGCGAGTGCATGTGCAGTTCGTGCGGCGGATGGCCGCCGAGCCACCCGACGAGGCCGCCGATGAGCACGTCATCCGCGAAAGCGCCGGACAGGTAGTTGCCTGAGTGGGCGAGGGCCTTGAGGATGCCCGCGTTGATCGGCGGCTCGCTGCTCTTGCCCCAGACGTCGGCGAAGAGGTCGGAGAGCGCGGCCAGGTCCTCGAGGTCGCTCAGCTCACGGATCTCGACGTTCAACTCGCCAGCGGCGCCGTCTCTATCCCCGCCTCGCGGAGGGCCGACCGCACGGAGGCCGCGATCTGGCCCGCGCCCTTGGTGTCGCCGTGGACGCAGATCGTGTCGAAGCGGCCGGAGCGCGCAAGCGACAGCGCCTGCTGGGCTGCGACCGCGGGGTTCAGCACCGCGCCCGCCTGGCCTCGCGGCGCGAGGCTTCCGTCGGGAAGCATCAAACGGTCCGCGAACCCCTCGCGGTAGCCGGGCACGCCGCCGCGTTTCGCCGCGGCGATGATCTCGAACTCTGGTTGTCCCATCACCCCGACGCCGTGCACCCTGGCCACACGGACGAGAGCGTCGGCGACGGCGCTATCGCCCTGGCAGCGGTGGTACAGCGCGCCGTGGGGCTTGACGTAGGCGATGCGCGTGACCGCCGCGAGCCCGGCGACCTGGAACGCGATCAGGGACTCGATCTCCTCCGCGGACAGCGAGAGGTCGACACGACCGAAGCCCGCGCGGTCGTCGTAGCCGGGGTGCGCGCCGACCTCGACGCCGAGCTTGCGGCAGCGCATCGCGGTCGCGATCGTCAGCGAGACCGATCCGGCATGCACGCCGCAGGCGATGTTGGCGCTGTCGACTTGGGCCAGGACCGCCTCGTCCTCGCCGGCGCCCTCGCCGATGTCGGAGTTGATGTTCATCCGTAGTCCTCCCCATTTATGGGGAGGTCGCGCGAAGCGCCGGAGGGGCAGGGCCAGTAGTCCTCCCCACTTGTGGGGAGGTCGCGCGAAGCGCCGGAGGGGCAGGGCCTGTGGTCCTCCCCACTCGTGGGGAGGTGGCGCGAAGCGCCGGAGGGGCAGGGCCTGTAGTCCTCCCCATTTATGGGGAGGTGGCGCGAAGCGCCGGAGGGGCAGGGCCTGTAGTCCTCCCCATTTATGGGGAGGTGGCGCGAAGCGCCGGAGGGGCAGGGCCTGTGGTCCTCCCCACTCGTGGGGAGGTGGCGCGAAGCGCCGGAGGGGCAGGCCGGTCTCATTCGTGCCGGGTGTGGCCGTGGAGGAGCTGGATCGCGTGGCCCAGCACGGGCAGCACCGCTTCGAGCGATTCTGTCGCGCCCTTGGGGCTCCCGGGCGTGTTGAGGATCAACGTGTGCCCGCGCACGCCGGCCACGCCGCGCGAAAGCGCGGCCATCGGCGTTTTGGCGGCGCCGGCGCGGCGCATCAGCTCGCCCAATCCGGGGACCTCGTAGTCGATCAGCATCGCGGTCGCCTGCGGCGTGACGTCGTGCGGGCCGAGCCCGGTCCCGCCCGTGGTCACGACCAGATCGGCGCCCGCGACGACCGCGGCAGCGATGGCGTCGCAGATTCGCTCCTGCTTGTCGGGCACCACCTCTGGGCCGGAGACTTCGAAGTCGGCGCTGCGGAGCAGCGTGTGCACCGCGGGGCCGCTCAAGTCATCGCGCGTCCCTTCCGACACGCCGTCGCTGACGGTGATCACGTGCGCGCGCGCGGTCACGCCTGTCGCTTCCAGGTCCCGGACCGCCCGCCCGACTTCTCGAGCACCCGCACGTTCTCGAGGTAGACACCCTTCTCGACGGCTTTGACCATGTCGATCAGCGTCAAACCCGCGACCGCGGCCGCGGTCAGGGCCTCCATCTCGACCCCAGTCTGGGCTGTGACGCGCACGCGGGTCGTGATGCGCACGCCCCCCTCGACGAAGTCGAAGTCGACCGTGACGCTCGAGATAGGCAGCGGGTGGCACAGGGGAATCAGGTCTGGCGTCCGCTTGGCGGCCATGATCCCGGCGACGCGCGCGACCTGGAGCGCGTCACCCTTGGCGGTGCCGGCGCGGACCGCCTCGATCGTTGCGGCGGACATCCGCACCGTGCACTCGGCGCTCGCTTCGCGCACCGTGGTGGGTTTGTCCGCGACGTCGACCATCCGCGCCGCGCCCTTGTCGTCGAGATGCGTCATCCGCTGCGAGGTGCGGCCGGCGGGTCTGACCCGATCTTTCGAGCCCATGCGGCGCATGCCGGGCGTTATGGGTCCCGTCGCGTCGTCGTCGCGCATTCTCGATGCGCTCCTCCTAGCGCCACCCATGCCTTCGGACTGCACCGCCTGGATCTCGAAATCTCCGGGCCATCCCGCCTGCCGCACCTCGTGCCACGGGCATCAGGATATGACCATGCCTTCGGTGGATGGCGTCCTCTTCGACTACGGCCGCACGCTGGTGACCTTCGCCTACCCGACGGACGACCTGCTGCGGGTGCTCAACCAGTTCCGGCCGCGCATCGAAGCGGCGCTGGGCGTGCCCGCGCCCGAGGCGGAGACCATCCTCCACGACGTGCTGCTTCCGCTCGAGGCGTTCATCGGGAGCATGAGCGAGGACGAGGTCGACTACATGCACGTCTATCGCGAGACCTGGCAGCGGGCGGGCATGCGCCTGCCCGACGACCTCCTGCACGAAATCCTGGACGCCGAGCAGCGGTGCTGGGACCGTGCGGCGCGGGTGGACCCCGATGCGGCGACGGTGCTCGCCTGGCTGGGCGAGTGCGGCATCAAGCGCGGCGTCTGCTCGAACGCCCCCTTCCCGCCGGAGATGATGCGCCGCCAGGTGGAGAGCAACGGCATCGCCGAGCTGGTCGACGGGGTCGTCTTCTCCAGCGAGGTCGGCCGCCGCAAGCCCGCGCCCGAGGTTTACCTGGCCGCGCTCGAGGCGATCGGCACGACGGCGGAGAAGACCCTGTTCGCCGGCGACCGCGTGCGCGAGGACTACGAAGGCCCCGTTGCGCTGGGTATGCGCGCGGTGGTCGTCACCGCGCACGCGGAGGAGCCGCCGCCCGACGGCATCCCCGCCATCGCCTCATTGGCCGAGCTGCCGCTGCTGCTGTGAAGGACCGCCCCGGTTTCTGGTGGATGCTGTTCTACGGACGTCGGCGGCGCGGCTTTCCCTGGCTGCTCGCGGTCGTGCTCGGCGCGGCCGTCGCGCTTGGCCTCGTCTTCTCCATCCCCGGAGGCGCGGACGCTTCGCGCGCGGGCGCCGGGATCGTGTTCGGAGTGCTCCTGCTCGGGGCCGTGGCGCTGGCGGTGGTCGCGATCTGGCGGCCGCGCCGCCCCCGCTGAGCGATCAAGACCGCCGCGCTTCCCGCGCCCACGCCGTTGTCGATGTTGACCACGACCAGCCCGGTCGAGCACGACTGCAGCATGGTCGTCAGCGCGGCCTCACCCGCGCCTCCTCGCCCGTAGCCGGTCGAGACAGGCAACCCGATCACCGGGACGTCGATCAGGCCCGCGACCAGGCCGGGCAGGACGCCGTCCATGCCCGCCACCACCACGAGCACGTCCGCGCCCCAGTCGAGCATCGCCGACAGCGGGCCGACGAAGCGATGCAGTCCGGCGACGCCCAGGTCGGCGTCGAGCCGAGCCTCGAGGCCGCATGCCTCGATGACCATGCGGGCCTCGTCCGCTACCGGCAGGTCGGACGTGCCGGCGGTGAGGATGCCGACCTTGCCTTCGACGCGCTCGGGCGCGAATCCTTCACCCACGACGCGAGCCGACGAGTGGTAATCGATGACGCGCATGCCGGAAGTTGCGGCGCTGAGCGCGGCGCGATGGGCATCTGACATGCGGCTGACAAGGCCCTGACCGTGCTGCCGCGCCATCGCCACCACGAGGCGCGCTGTGTCCGCGGGCGTCTTGCCGGCGGCCAGCACCACCTCCGGGATTCCCCGGCGGAGATAGCGGCCGAGGTCGAGCCGCGCCTTGCCATCCAGCTCGTCGAGCTGGACGCGGCGCAGTTCGGCCAGCGCCTCTTCCTCGGTCAACTCGCCCACGACCAGCCGGCGCAGTATCTCTCTCAAAGGCCGAGGAGAACCTCGCGCATACGCTGCCAGTGCGTGCCCGCCCAGTAGATGCGGCCGCACTCCGGGCACTCCGAGTACCGCGACTGCGTCCTGCGCACGTACGGCGGCACGCGCTCGACGACGGTCGCCGGCACTCGCGACTCCAGCTCCGAGTTGCACTCGATGCACCGGGTCAGCGCCTCTTTCAGCTCGAGGCCGAGCTCGGCGAAGACCTGTCGCAGCTGCTTGATGACGTCGTCGTCGCGGATCAGGATCGCGCGCACCACGCCGGTCTGGATCACGCGGCGCCTGGTCAGATCGCGGTCGCGGGTGAGGAGGACGCGGTTCTCGGCCGCCGCCTCGCGCACGAGCTCGGAGTCGTCTATTCGCGCGTGGTAGGACGCGTCGTAACCCATGGCGCGCAGCCATCGCGCGAGCCGCCCGACGTTGCAGTCGGCGAGAAACCGGGGCCTCACCTGAGTGTCACGTACCGGAGATCCGCAGCATATGCGCGGCATCGGCGGCCGGAGCCAAGGAAAGGTTGGCGCGACGAGGAGCGCACTACCGGCTGGGGTCCCCGCGTCGTGGTAGCGGGGGCAGCGAGTGAGCGCCGGGCCCCATGACGCAGGCTTCAGCGCCCGCCCGGGGCCCCCGCGAAATCGAAGATTTCGTGGGGTGGGCTGGCGCCCGGCCGCCTAGGCCGTCGCAGATGCAAGGAGCTTCCGGGACGGGACACTCCCCAATCTTAGAATCGGACCCTCGATGGCTACGTTCGATGAGCTGATGTCAAAGCTGCAAGCAGAGGCGAGCGGCTGCTACTCGTGGTCGAACGGCCCGCACGACCGGTACGCGCCGCACAGCCACAACTACGAGAAGGTCCTCTACTGCGTCGACGGCTCGATCACGTTCGTGCTCGAGAACGAGAGCCGGCGCCTGGAATTGCAGCCCGGCGACCGCATGGTGCTGCCCGCGGGGACCGTTCATTCGGCCGTCGTCGGCGCCTCCGGATGCACGTGCATCGAGGGCCATCGCTAGACCTTGCCCCCACAGACACGGGGCGTAATATGGGCGCCGTCGTGAGCATCATCGATTTCATTCGCGACCGCGCCAGGTTTTACAACTGCCCGGTCTGCGGACGCAGCCTGAAGGGGTGCGACGTCCAGGTCCTCAGCCATGAGGACGAGCGCTTCCACCTCCAGGTGACCTGCGCTCAATGCCAGGTCACCTTCATCGTCGTGCTCGCGATCGCCGGCGGAGCGGTCGACGACATCGAGAGCGCGATCCCGGAGCCTGTCGAGGAGCCGGTCGCGGCCGTGGAACCGATCAGCGTCGACGAGATCCTCGACCTGCATCTGTACCTCAAGGGCTTCCAGGGCACTCTCACCGACCTCGTCCATCAGCACGATCACACCCGCGGCTAACAGCCGGATCTACCTCGACGACGCCGGCTCGGCGCCGGTCCTGCCCGAGGTCAGCGAAGCCCTCCGCTCGATTCCGGCGGGCAATCCTTCGAGCCCGCACTCGGAAGGTCGCGCCGCACGGGCCGCCCTCGACCACGCCCGAGACCTCGCCGCGGAGGCGATCGGCGCCACGCGACTCGAGGTGACGTTCACCTCCTCTGGAACGGAGGCGACAAACCTTGCGCTGTTCGGGACGAAAGGCAAGCTCATCACGTGGGCCGCGGAGCACCAGTCGGTCCTGGCCGCGGCGCGACGGATGCAGGTGCTGGGGCGCGAGGTCGTGATCGCGGGCGTCGACCGACACGCGACGGTCGACGTCGAGGCCATCACCCCAGGCACCGCGGTCGTCGCCGTCGGGCTCGCGAACAACGAGGTCGGCACCGTCCAGCCGGTCGCGCAGGTCATCGAGCGCGCGCACGACGTCGGCGCGCTCGTGCACGTCGACGCGTGCGCGGGTCCACGCTGGATCGAGGTGCCGGCAGGCGCCGACCTCGTGTCGTTCAGCGGCCACAAGCTCGGCGCGGGGCGTGGAGGAGTGCTCTTCGTCCGCGAAGGACTCCGCGTCGACCCGCTCCTGTACGGCGGTCCGCAAGAGTGGGGACGGCGCGCCGGCTTCGAAGATGTGAGCGCCGCGATGGCCGTCGCGACTGGACTCGCGGTGTGCCGCGGGGAACGGAGTAGGCGCGCAGTCGCCGCCGCGCGGCAGAGCCGGGTTCTGCGCGACGCGCTGCTCGAGCTGGGCGCCACGCCGACGGGCGGCATTTCGCGATTGGCGAACTTCGCCTCCGCCACGTTCACCAACCGCAAAGGCGAGGACATGCTGCTCGCGCTCGACCTGGCGGGCGTCGCGGCGTCGAGCGGATCTGCCTGCGCGTCCGGATCGCTCGACCCCTCGCACGTACTGCTCGCGATGGGCCTGACCATGGAGCAGGCGCTCGGGAGCCTGCGCCTGACTACCGGCTACTCCACCACCGACGAAGAGATCGCGCGCACGGTCGAGATCATGCGCGCCGTTCTCAGTCGCACGAGAGCCCATGCCTAGCGTCGAGGAGGAGCTGGCGCGGCGCCTCGCGCGCGGCGAGGAGGTGGTGCTCGCGACGGTGATCAAGCTCGACGGCGAGCCGCCGTCTCAACCCGGCGCGAAGCTCCTGATGTCGGGGGACGTCGCGCTCGCGGGCACGCTCGGCTGCAGCGAGTTCGACACCGCGGCACTCGACGACTCGGCGGCCGTCACGCGGAGCGGTTCTCCGCAGACAAAGACCTACCGGCACGACCTCGGCTCGATCGAGGTTTACCTGGAGCCGTACGCCGCGGCGCCCGCGCTGGTCGTCTTCGCGTCGACACCGGTGGCGCGCGCCCTGGTCCGCTGGGCCCCGGAGGTGGGCTTCCGGGCGCAGCTGGCCGAGCGCGCGAATGACTTCGACACAGCGAGCGGCGAGCTCTACGTGGTGCATACCAACCACGACGCCCCCGACCTGGTCGACGCGCTGGAGAAGGTGCTGCCGCTCAACCCGCGCTTCATCGGCCTGGTCGGCAGCCGGCGCCACACCGGCCACCATCTCGAAGCCCTCAGGGCCAAAGGCGTGGACGAGGGCGTGATCGCCCGGATCCAGACTCCCGTCGGCCTCGACATCGGCGCCCGGACTGCCGAGGAGATCGCGCTGTCGATTCTCGCGGGCCTCGTCGCGGTCCGCCGAGGCGGCGAAGGGGGTTGGAAATCAACTCATGGTTAAGACGGTCTGAACTTCAATTAGGCCCCGGCATAATTCAGGGTCCGCGTGTCGATTGGGAGTGGGACCAGGCTAGGGCCGTACGAAGTCCAGGACTTCATCGGTCAGGGCGCAATGGGCGTCGTCTATCGCGCCTACCATTCGGGCCTCGAGCGGACCGGCGCCGTGAAGGTCATGCAGGCCATCACGCCGGACCCCGACACGGTGGCCCGCTTCCGCCACGAGGCGCAGGCGATCGCCCGGCTGAGGCATCCCAACATCGTCGACATCTACGACTTCGGCGAGTTCCAGGGGACGCCGTACATGATCGGCGAGTACGTTCCCGGCGGCAGCCTGGCCGCGAAGATGGCCCACGGTCCGCTAGACCGAGCGACGGCCGTGCGCTACCTGCGGGGCATCTCCGCGGGGCTTGACTACGCGCACAGCCACGGCGTGGTCCACCGCGACATCAAGCCGGCGAACGTCCTCCTGACCGACGACGACTCCCCGGTCCTGGCCGACTTCGGGCTGGCCAAGATGATGCAGGGCTCGTCCCTGAAATCCCTGACCGGCGTGACCACGGGTACGCCGGCGTACATGGCGCCGGAGCAGGTGACCGGCGGCCAGGTGGGGCCGGCCGCCGACCGCTACTCGCTGACGTCGATCGCCTACGAGATGCTCACAGGGGTCATCCCCTTCGACGGCGAGGCGCTGATGGAGCTGCTCTACGCGCAGGTCCACCGCTACCCGTCGGCGCCGAGCGCGCGCGACCAGTCACTGGGACCGGAGGTCGACGCGGTCATCATGCGCGGGTTGGCGAAGAACCCGAGCGACCGGTGGGAGTCGTGCACCGCCTTCGTTGACGCGCTCGAGGCCGCGCTTGCCGTGACGCCGGCCGCCGCGGGCGGGACGATGGTGATGGCCCCTCGGGTGGTTGCGACCAGGCCTCTGGCCGCGGCCGCCGTTGCCGCCGCCCCGATGGTGGCGGTCGCCCCGGCCCCGCCTCAGGTGCTGGCGGCGCCCCGCCCGCGGCAACTGCCCCGGCGCGCGCTGGCCGTGGCAGCCGGGGTGCTGATCGTCCTGGTCGCGGTGCTTGGTGTTGTCGCGTGGCCGGCGGCCCACCGCACCTATGACCTCGCCATCTCGCCGGAGACTGCGGCGCCGGGGGACACCATCGTGGTCACGGCCGACCACCTGCCGGCGAACCAGGCAGGCCAGATCGAGCTGCACAGCATCGTGCGCACGTACGGCTTTCGCGCCGATGCGAACGGTGTCGTCAACACCAACGTCACGCTCCCACGCGACATCGAGCTCGGCGATCACGTCGTCAAGATTTGTTGGAGCAACACGTGCCATCAGCAGCTCGTGCTGCACCTGGTCGCCTCGCTCCCGGCAGCGTCACCTCTGCCGAGCGCCTCGCCTTCCGCATCGCCGTCGCCCTCGGGTCCGCCGTCCACCCCGAGGCCGGCTTCCCCGAGCCCGACCTCGACCGCTGGAGCGTGCTCCGGCGTAAACCCAGTCCTTTTTGTGCCCTCGATCTCCAAGACATTGGGCTTCAAGGCGACGTTCCGCTGCTTCCCGGCGGCGCACTGGTCGGTAAGCGTCGTGCAGCTGAGCAAGCCGTACGGCGCGGGAAGCGCCAGCACCCCAGGCAACACCGTCTACTACACGCAGTCCTTCTCCACGCCGTCGCTTGTGACAGCAGGCGTGACCGCGCACGTTCTCGCGTGCAACACGTCGGGCCGCTGCTACGAGTCGGCGACGGTCACTGTCGGCGTCTAGAAGACTTCGGCCGCCACCAGGTCGTCGAGCGTCTCCCGCCTTCGCATCACACGCGCCTCGCCGTCGCGCAGCATCAGCACCTCCGGCCGAGGCATGCCGTTGTAGTTGCTTGCCATCGCCAGGCAGTACGCCCCCGCGGCGGGCACCGCGATGACGTCGCCGGGTCCAAGCGCCGGCATCTCGATGTCGGTGATCAGGATGTCGGTCGACTCGCAGTACTTCCCCGCGATCGTGACCTTGCCGTCGGGCGCGCCCTCGGGGTCCGACGCAAGAAACGCCTCGTAACGCGCGCCGTAGAGCTTCGGCCGGATGTTGTCGCCCATGCCGCCGTCGACGGCGACGTAGCGCCTGATCCCGGGGATGTCCTTGATCGACCCGACGGTGTACAGCGCCACGCCGGCGGGCCCGGCGATCGAGCGGCCCGGCTCGACGACCAGCTCCGGCACCTTGAGCTCGCGCCGCGCGCATCCAGCCACCATCGCATGCCGCACGGTGTCGACGAACTCGCGCGGCGTCGGTGGGTCGTCGTCGTGCGTGTAGGCGATGCCCAGGCCTCCGCCCGCGCCGAGCTTGCGCGGCTCGTACCCGAGCTCGCTCTTCAGCTGCGCGAGCAGGCCGAGCATTATTTCCATCGCCTGCTCGTATGCGCGCAGGGCGAAGATCTGCGAGCCGATGTGCGAGTGGAGCCCGACCAGGTTGAGCCGCGGATGGCCGAGCGCCTTCTCCACCGCCATGCGGGCCGCGCCTGATTCGATCGAGAAGCCGAACTTGGAGTCGAGCTGCCCGGTCGAGATGTGGTCGTGAGTGTCGGGTTTGACTCCCGGCGAGAGCCGAAGCATGACATCAGCTCGCCGGCCTTCGGGCACGATCTCGTGCAGGAGGTCGAACTCGTGGTCGCCGTCGATGACGATCGTCGCGCCGGCGGCGTGGGCGGCGCGCAGGTCCTCGACGCTCTTGTTGTTGCCCAGGAAGTGAATGCGATCGTGCGGAAACCCCGACCTGAGCGCGAGTTTCAGCTCACCGGCCGAGACGACGTCGAGGCCGAGGCCTTCCTCGGCGACAACGCGCAGGAACTGCGGCGACGCGAACGCCTTGGCCGAGTAAAGGACCTGGCCGCTCGCACCCATCGCGGCCATGTACTCGGACGCCCGCCGGCGCACTGTCGCCTCGTCGTAGACGTAGAGCGGCGTGCCGTGGCGGTGGGCAAGCTCGACGAGATCGCAGCCACCAACCTCCATATGGCCGGCCGCGTTTACCCGGTATGTGACCGGGAACAGCAACCTAGCCGGCTAGTTGGGGGATCCGCACGAGCAAGCGCCGCCGCACGCGCAGCCGCCGGCATCGCTCGACTCGCTCATGAAGTCGGACGCCGCGGACTCGCCGCTTCCGAACGACGCGAAGCTCGAGACCAGGACGCGTGTCTTCGTCGACTCGCACGCCGGGCAGACCTGCGCGTTGTCGCGCTCCGCGAAGCGGGTCAGGACCTCGAACTTCTGGGCGCAGCTCTCGCACCGATACTCGTAGATGGGCATCTCAATGCAGGATTCTAAGCCCGAATACACTGGCCAGCCGGAGCAGATGCGGTCTGGGGCGAGCCGAGACGAAGGCGGCACGAGCACCGGAGCGGAGCGCATCCGTTGATGCGCGAGCACCGGAGCGCAAGTGCCAACGCGCGTATCGGCCGCAGCCAGGCCGCAGATGCCCGGCTGGATCAGGGTAGTCGGGCTTCATTGTCTGAACTCGCGCGGATGATCGAGGGGTGGCCGGGACTGGTCTCGGGCCCGGCGGAGGACCTCGTCGCCGACTCGCTTGTGCTGCTCGACCACCTCGCCGCGGCGCGGCGCCTAGTCGACGTCGGTTCGGGCGGTGGGCTGCCGGGGCTGGCGCTGAAGATCGCCCGTCCTGACCTGGAGGTGACGCTCGTCGAGGCCGACCTGGACAAGGCCGCGTTCCTGGTCCAGGCTTCGGCGCAGCTCGAGCTCGAGGTCGAGGTGGTCGCGCGCCGCGCCGAGGACGCCGGGCACGACGCACGCTATCGCGAGCGGTTCGACGTGGCCGTCGCTCGCGCGCTGGCGCCGATGCGCACCCTGGTCGAGCTGTGCCTGCCTTTCGTGGAGGTGGGCGGACGCCTGCTGGCTCAGAAGACGCACGACGAGGAGGCCGGCCGCGCGCTCGAGGTCCTCGGCGGCCGCCTCGAATCGGTCATCCCTGCACCTTCCGCGGCGCGCAGCCGGGGCGTCGTGGTCGTCGTCCGCAAAGTCGCTTTGACGCCGGCAGCCTATCCCCGCCGGCCCGGCGTGCCGAGCCGGAAACCGCTCTGACGCAAAAAGAAAAACGGCGAGGGGCTCGAACCCTCGCCGTTGGGACGCGAATGGTTTTGTCTAGCTGAGGACGGTGGACCCGCCGGCCTTGATCGTCTTCAGGTTGCTCAGGGCCAGCTGCCCCACCGCGGTCGGAAGCGGCGCGTACTGCAGGGCCTGGCTGTCGGACTGGCCGTCGGTGACCAGCCACTTGAACAGGTTGACCACCGCCTTGCCCTTGGACGCGTCGCTGTAGCTCGTGTAGAGCATGACCCAGCTGAATCCGGCGATCGGATAGCAGGCGTCGCAGGCAGCGTTGGTGATCGAGTAGTTGGTGGGGCTGACGCTCGTGTTGGTGCCCGCGGCGGCGGTCGCGCCGTCCACGCTCGCCTTCACGAACTTGCCGTTCGCGTTCTTCAGCGCGGCCTGGTGCATCTGGTTCTGAACGACGTACGCGAGCTCGACGTAGCCGACCGCGCCGTCGGTCGACTGGATCGCCTGCGCGACGCCGGTGTTCCCGGACGCGCCCACGCCCGTCGGCCACTTGACCGACTTCGCCTTGCCGACGGTCGTCTTCCACGTGTCCGACACCTTGCTCAGGTAGTCGGTGAAGTGGAAGGTCGTGCCGCTTCCATCGGAGCGGTGGACGACGGTGATCGACTTGTTCGGAAGCGTGACGCCCGAGTTGAGCGCCGCGATCTTCGGGTCGTTCCACTGCTTGATCTGGCCGAGGAAGATTCCCGCCACCGTGTCGGCGTCGAGGTTGACGTCGTTGAGTCCAGAGACGTTGAAGGCGATCGAGATGACGCCCAGGGTCGTTGGGATCTGCGTCAGGGCGCCGTCCCCACCCGCCGAGGTGATGTCACTCGCACCCATGGGCACGTCGCTCGCACCGAAGTCGACTGTCTTCTTGATGAACTGCTGAATGCCCGCGCCCGATCCGACGGCCTGGTAGTTGACCGTAACCTGCGGATACCTCGCCGAGTAGTCGGCGAAAGCCTTCGTGTAGAAGGGACCCGGGAACGTCGCCCCGGCGCCGGTCAGGGAGCCCTGGCCGACGTCGGTCGACCCCGTGCTCGGGCTGGGCGAGCTGCCACATGCGCTGGCGACGATGGCGGCGATCCCGACACCTAGAAGGAATCGCATTGTTGACGGACGTCGAAGCATCTAACCCCTCCTGTCTTTGCTCCGCGGCGATACGCCTACGACGGTAGGGGCGAGGGTTTAAGCCCGCGTTAATGGCGGCTTAAGCGTGTGTGCCGTGTGAGCCACATTGCATACTCGCCGCGTGATCTACCGGCGTAGAGCCGACGACCTCGACCGGCCCGGTGCCGTCCCGCACGATTCGTTCTCGGAGACGCTGGAGGAGGCGCCGATGATGGCGCTGCTTCTCGACGCCGAGAGCAGGGTCGTGAGCGCGAACAAGGCCGCGCGCGACTTTTTCGCAGTGGACGCGGCGCGGCTGCCTGCGAGTCTCGTCGAGGTCACGCTCGAGGCCAGCCTGTTCGAGCTCGTCAGCGGCGAGCGCAGCGAGGCGGAGGTGCACCTCGTCCATCACCGCCGCACGGTGCACGCGCACCGCAGCCCCGGCCCGCGGCCAGGCGAGACCATCCTGTTCCTCGCTGACGTCACAGAGCTGCGCCGCCTGGCGACCGTGCGCCAGGAGTTCGTCGCCAACCTGGTGCACGAGCTCAAGACTCCGATCACCTCGCTGCGCCTCACCGCGGAGAGCCTGCTCGGCGACCCTTCGCGGGAGGACAGAAGGCGCTTTGCAGAGCGCGTCATTCGCGAGGCCGACCTGATCAGCAAGATCATCGACAACCTCCGTCAGCTGGGCGACATCGAGATGGGCACGCTGCGCATCGACGCCTCGCGCTTCGACCTCGGCGAGCTGGTGACGGACAGTCTCGGCCGGCTGGGCATCGACCGTCCGATCAACGCCGCCATCCCTGACGGGCTGACGATCGAGACCGACCGCGCCAAGCTGGTGCAAGCGGTCGACAACCTCCTCGACAACGCGGCCAAGTTCTCGCCGGCCGGGAGCGCGATCGACGTCGCGGCGGTCGTCGAGGGCGACGAGCTGCTGCTCAGCGTCCGGGACAGGGGTCCCGGGATCTCGCCCGAGCACTGGAGCCGCGTCTTCGAGCGCTTTTACAAGGTCGACCGTGCCCGCCCCAGGGAGGCGGGCGGCTTCGGACTGGGGCTGGCCATCACCAAGCACCTGGTCCAGATCCTGGGCGGCCGGATCTGGACCGAGGCGGCCAGGGACGGTGGCCAGGTGTTCCATATCGCCCTTCCGCGCAAGGTCTTAACCAGCGCATAAATTCCGCTTAATCCGGCCGCTCCTATCCTGAATCCCGGGGAATGGCAGATGCCCGTCCGTTCATCCAGCCGCCGGCGCAGGTAGGCAGGCCTGGGCTTCGGGCCGTGCCGGGATCGGGCGCGGCCAAGCTCGCAGTGAGCGAGCTCTCCTTCTACTACGGCCGCTACCAGGCCCTGCACGACGTCAGCTTCGACATCCCGGAGCGAAGGATCACCGCGATCATCGGCCCGTCCGGGTGCGGCAAGAGCACCCTGCTGCGGGTCTTCAACCGCATGTATGACCTGGTCCCAGGCTCCCGAGCGACCGGCGTAGTGATGCTCGACAAGGAGAACGTCGTCACCACCCGCAGGCTGCTCGAGCTGCGGCAGAAGGTCGGAATGGTGTTTCAGCGTCCGAGCCCGTTTCCCATGTCGATCCGAGACAACGTCGCATTTGCGCCGCGCCTCCTGGGCTGGAAGTCGGACCGCATCAAGACCGCTGTCGAAGAGAGCCTGGAGCGGGCCGCGCTGCTCGGCGAGGTCAAAGACCGCCTGCACGAACCGGCCACCTCGCTGTCCGGCGGCCAGCAGCAGCGCCTCGCGATTGCGCGCTGCATCGCGGTCAGCCCCGAGGTGATCCTGATGGACGAGCCGTGCTCGGCACTCGACCCCGTGGCCACCCTGAAGATCGAAGACCTGATGTCGAGCCTCACGCGCGACTTCACCATCGTGATCGTGACCCACAACATGCAGCAGGCCGCGCGCGTGTCCGACTTCACGGCGTTCATGCTCATGAACTCCGACCACCGCTACGGCGAGCTCATCGAGTTCGCTCCGACCGCCGACCTTTTCAACCGGCCGCAGGACCAGCGTACTGAGGCCTACATCACCGGGCGCTTCGGCTGATGCCCAGGCTCACATTCGAGAGGGAGCTCGCGAGCCTTCGCGAGTCGCTTGTACGCATGGGCACGCTCGTCGAGTCGCAGATCGAAGCCGCCCTCGACGCCCTGCGGCGCCGGGACGGCAGCGCCGCGGAGAAGGTGCGCACCGACGACCAGTACCTCAACGAGCTCTTTCGCCAGATGCGTGAGCAGGTCTTCATGGTCATCTCCACGCAGCAGCCGGTCGCGCGCGACCTGCGCTACTTGATGGGCATGCAGTACATCGCCACCGAGCTTGAGCGCATGGGTGACTACGCGGTTCGCATCGCGCGCATGACCGGCACCCTGGTGGCGCTGCCCGACCGGCAGCTGCGGGCGGAGTTCGGGCTGATGGGCGAGCTGGCGATCGGGCAGGTGCACGACATCCTCGAGGCTCTGATCGACCAGAACGAGCCGCGAGCGAGAGAGGTCGCCGGCCGCGACAACGAGATCGACCGGCTGTACCACCGCGTGTTCGAAGACCTCGTCAAAGAGATGGGCAACGGGCACGTCGACACCGACGATGCGCTGCGCTCGGTGACGCTGCTCCTCGTCGCCCATAACCTGGAGCGCATCGCCGACCGCGTCACGAACGTGGCCGAGGACATCGTCTTCCTCGAATCCGGTCAGGTCGTGGAGCTGGGATGAGCCGGACCGCCGGCAACGGCAGCGCGGGCCGCGTGCTGGTGGTGGAAGACGACGAAGGCATCCGCGAGATGCTGAAGTACAACCTCGTCAGCGCCGGCTTCTCTGTGCACGAGGCCAGCGATGGCGCCTCCGGCCTGCGCACCGCGCGGACTGCGCGACCGGACCTGATCCTCCTCGACCTGATGCTTCCCGGCATGAGCGGCTTCGACTTCTGCCGCGCGCTGCGAAGGAGCAGCCGCGTGCCGATCATCATGCTCACGGCGAAAGACGCCGAGGTCGACAAGATCGTCGGCCTCGAGCTCGGCGCCGACGACTACATCACCAAACCGTTCTCGGTGCGCGAGGTGCTTGCGCGAGTGCACGCGGTGCTGCGGCGCGCGTCGCCCGACGCGAACGAGCCCAGGTCGATTCCGGAGCGCGACTCGGTCGGCGATTTCCTGATCGACCGCGCGGCGAGGCGCGTGGTCATGGGCGACCGGGACGTCAAGCTGACGGCGCGCGAGTTCGACCTCCTCTCCTACCTGCTCGCGCACCCGGGTCGGGTCCACACACGGGACGTGTTGCTCGAGAACGTCTGGGGGAACGACTTCGCAGGCGACCGCAAGACGGTCGACGTCCACATTCGGTGGCTGCGGGAGAAGTTCGCCGGCGTTGCGCCGTTCGAGATCGTCACCGTCCGGGGCATCGGCTACCGGCTCGACCGCAGGTCGCCGGACGTCGTGCCGGCCTGACGGCGATGGCGACCGCTGTCGAGACCAAACCAGTGGTCGGACTTTCCCGGCCGCCGCGGGAGGGGTTCCGCGTTGTCACCGCCGCGGTCGCGACGCTCGTCCCGGTGGTCCTGCTGCTCATCGTGGCCACGCTCGTCGCCCAGGCCATGCCCGCGATCAAGCAGTTCGGCCTCGGATTCCTCAGCGGGACGGACTGGAACCCCGTCACGGACAGCTTCGGAGCCCTGCCCGCGATCTTCGGCACGGTGGCCACCTCTTTCGTCTCCCTCGCGCTCGCGCTTCCCGTCGGTGTTGCCGTGGCGGTCGTCCTAGCGGAGCCTGGCCACACACGCATTCGCGGCATCGTCGGCACCGGCGTCGAGCTGCTCGCGGCAATTCCGAGCGTGGTCTACGGCATCTGGGCGCTGTACGTGCTCGGGCCGTGGTCGTACGAGCATCTCGAGGTGCCCATCGCGGACCACGCGACGTTCATCACCTGGCTGAGCTCGCCTGCCGTGCGCAGTCTTTTCAACGCCGGCCTGGTCCTCGCGGTGATGGTTCTGCCGACCCTTACGGCCATCTCGCGCGACGTGATCAAGGCGGTGCCGCGCGGCATGAAGGAGAACGCGGTCGCGCTCGGGGCAACGTGGTGGGAGACGACGTGGCGAGTCATCCTGCCTTCGGCGCGCGCCGGGATCTTCGGCGCCACCATCCTCGCCCTGGGCCGCGCGCTCGGCGAGACCATCGCGGTCACGATGATCATCGGCAACGCGTTCGTGATCCCACACTCGATCTTCCAGCCCGCGTACACGCTCTCGAGCGTGATCGCCAACGAGTTCACCGAGGCGACGGGCACGATCTACCCGGCGGCCCTCGTGGAGCTCGGGCTCGTGCTCATCCTGGTGACGCTGGCGGTCAACATCATCGCCTTGCTGCTCGTGCACTCGACGTCGCGTGAGGCGAGGCTGACGGCATGAGCCACAACGGGCGCCGGCGGTACGCGAGCAGGGCGTGGCTCGCGTTGATGTACATGCTGACGGTGCTCGCTCTAATCCCTCTGGGTCTCGTGCTGTGGTTCACGGTGGTCAAAGGCCTTCCCTCGGTGATCCACCCGCAGTTCTTCTTCAACGCCGAGCTTCCGCCTTGCGAGCCCACGTGCCCGGCGGTCTCGGACGCGGGCGTCGGCCACGCGATCATCGGCACGGGAATCATCGTCGGCCTCGCGTCCCTCATCGCGATCCCGATCGGCATCCTCGGGGGCATCTACCTGGCGGAGTACGGCGTCGCGCGATGGTCGAACTGGGTGAGGCTGGCCAGCGACGTGCTGGTGGGCACGCCTTCGATCGCGATCGGGCTCTTCGCCTATGCGTTTCTCGTCGTCCCGTTTCACCACTTCTCGGCGTACTCGGGCTCGGTCGCGCTGGCGGTGCTGATGCTGCCGATCGTTGTCCGCACGACGGAGGGCGCGGTGGCGCTGATCCCCAACGGTCTGCGCGAGTCCGGCCTTGCCCTGGGTCTGCCGCGCTGGCGCGTGTCGCTTCAGCTCATCTTGCCCGCGGCCGCGCCGGGAGTGATCACCGGGGCCCTTCTCGCCGTCGCGCGCGCCGCCGGGGAAACCGCGCCCCTGCTGTTCACGGCGTTCGGCGCGCACATCCTCGAGCTGGATCCGAACGGCCCGATGCAGGCGCTGCCCGTCACGGTCTTCAAGTACGCGCTGCTGCCTTACAAGTCGCTCCAGGACCAGGCGTGGGGCGCGGCGCTCGTCCTGATCGTGATGGTGCTCGGCATCAACCTCGTCAGCCGCTACGTGCTGCGGCGCCAGATCGCCCTCGCCGGCCAGCTGTAGCCCGACATGTCTCGCGTCCTGTTTGTGTGCCTGCACAACGCCGGGCGTTCGCAGATGAGCCAGGCATGGTTCGAGCGCACCGCAAAAGGCCGCCACGAGGCCCGTTCGGCGGGCACCGAGCCGGCGGTGCGGGTGCACACCAATGTCGTGGCCGCGATGCGCGAGGAAGGCATCGACCTCGACCGCCGCGTGCCTCAGCTGCTGACCGATGAGCTGGCGCGGTGGGCCGACGTTGTGGTGACGATGGGCTGCGGTGACGCGTGCCCGGTCATTCCAGGCAAGCGCTACATCGATTGGGAGTTACACGATCCGAGCGGCCTGCCTATCCAGGATGTGCGCGCGATCCGCGACGACATCGAGTCGCGCGTCGCGGCGTTGGTAAAAGACCTCGACCGCGCGGAGATCCGCGGTTAAACTGCCAGTGGACGTAGCCCGCAGGGACTCCGCCGCCCCAAACGTTTCAGCTGACGAAGGAGCAATGGTGGCAACAAAGATCCTCGAAGTTGCGGATGTGAACGTGATCAGAGCTGCAGGCGGCGTCGTCGTTCGCAAGTCCCGATCAGGCGATATCGAGATCGCCGTCATCCACCGACCCGCCTATGACGACTGGACGCTGCCCAAGGGCAAGGTCGAGCCCGACGAGTCGCCCGAGGACTGCGCGCTGCGCGAGGTGCGCGAGGAGACCGGCCTTCGCTGCGAGCTCGGCCGGCCGATAGGATGCACCGCGTACGTCGACCGCCGCGGCCGCGACAAAGTCGCGTGCTACTGGGTCATGGAGGCCAAGGGCGGCCGGTTCAAGCCGGGAATCGAGGTCGACAAGCTGCTCTGGCTGCCCGTCGAAGACGCGGTCAAGCGGCTGACGTACGGCCGCGACAAGACGCTGCTCCTGCAACAGGACCTCTAATACGGTCCTCCCCATTCATGGGGAGGTGGCTGTCCTCCCCATTCATGGGGAGGTGGCGCGAAGCGCCAATTGTTCTCCCTCTCCCCGCCGGGGAGAGGGTGGGGGTGAGGGGCGGCAGTAGTCCTCCCCATTCATGGGGAGGTGGCGCGAAGCGCCGGAGGGGCTGAAGGCGATTCCGTAAGCTTTGCCGCGTGGCGACGGTCACGCGAACGGACCCTTTTGTCGTCGCGGGCGTCGAGCTGCGCTCGCGTCTTTTTCTCGGCACGGGCAAGTACACGAGCGACGAGGCCATGCTAGGCGCGCTGGAGGCTTCCGGCTGCGAGCTCGTGACCGTCGCGCTGCGCCGCCTGGACCTCGACGACCCGAAGAAGAAGACGATCCTCGACGTCATCGACTGGCGCCGCTACCGAATCCTTCCGAACACCGCGGGCTGCAAGACCGCCGAGGAGGCGATCCGCATCGCCCGCCTCGCCCGCTCGATGGGCCTTTCCGACTGGGTCAAGCTCGAGGTGATCCCCGACCCGCGCTACCTCTTCCCCGACCCCGAGGAGACGCTGAAGGCCGCCCGGGTGCTGGTGGCGGAAGGCTTCAAGGTCCTGCCGTACATCAACGCCGACCCGGTGCTCGCGCGCAAGCTCGAGGAGGCCGGCACCGTGACGGTCATGCCTCTCGGTTCGCCCATCGGCTCAGGCCAGGGCGTGCAGACCCTCGAGCAGATCCGGATCATCGTCCAAGAGGCGCGCGTGCCGGTCGTCGTCGACGCTGGGATCGGCGTCCCGTCCGACGCGGCGCAGGCGATGGAGCTGGGCGCGGACGCCGTCCTGGTGAACACCGCGGTCGCGCAGGCCGGGGACCCGGCGCTCATGGCCGAGGCGATCCGCGAAGGCGTGGACGCTGGGCGCAAGGCGTACCTGGCCGGGCGGATGCCGAAGCGCGCGCAGGCCAGCCCGAGCTCGCCGACCGAGGGCTTATCGCGGCCGAACTAGCTCGCCCTGCGGCGATGGCGGTCGTCTCTAGCTCCCAGGCCGGGCTGCGGGCCGCGCCGAAGGCGACCATCCTCCAGCTCCGCGGCCCCGAACTCAGCGCCCGGGAGCTCGAGCGTGAGGCGGCGCTCCTCGTCGCGTCGTCGCCGGTGCCCGTGCTGATCAGCTCCCGCTGCGACGTGGCCGTTGCCACCGGCGCCGCGGGCGTCAACCTGCCGGAGCGCGACGTCGGCATCGAGTTCGCGCGCGGGTTGATCCGGCGCGGCCTGATCGGTCGCTCGGTCCATTCGCTTGACGGAGCGCGCCGCGCGCAGGACGAGGGTGCGGACTTCGTCATCTATGGACCGGTCTGGTCGAGCGCCAGCCATCCCGGAGCCGAGGCCGTCGGCGTCGAGGCGCTCGCGCGTGTCGCGGCGGCCGTCCGCATTCCGGTGCTGGCGATCGGCGGCGTGACCGAGGCGCGGGTCGCCGTGGTCCATCACGCCGGCGCGGCCGGCTATGCCGCCATCGGGCTCTACTCGTGATCTCGCTCCAGGTCAACGGCAAAAAGGTCGAGCTAGAGGGTGCGACTCCGCTGCTCGTTTACCTGGAAAAGCTTGGAGTAGATCCGCGCGCCGTCGCGGTCGAGCACAACGGCGAGATCATCGAGCGGGCGGCTTTCGAGAAGGTCACGCTCGAGCAAAGCGACCAGGTCGAGATCGTCCGCATGGTCGGCGGAGGGCTCTAAACAAAAGGGGGAATCAAGGTCGCTCCTTGATCGCCGCCTCAGCCTCGGCGCGCTCGTTCCACGGTTCCGAGCCCAGGGCGGTGCGCATCGACCGCTCGTGGCCTTTGCCCGCGAGGAGCACGGTGTCGCCCGGCCGCGCGATCTCGATCGCGCGCCGGATGGCGGCGCGGCGGTCGATCACGACCTCGAAATCACGCCCAGGCGACTTGCCCAGGGCGCCCGACTGCACGTCGCGCGCGATCTCGACCGGGTCCTCGTTCAGCGGGTCGTCGGTCGTGATGATGAAGAAGTCGGAGAACTCGGCCGCGGCGCGTCCCATGCCGGGACGGTCGTGGTCCGAGCGTGCGGTCGAACCGAATACGACGATCAGGCGCCCCTTGGTGAATGGCCGCAGCTCGGCGAGGGCGCTCGCGAGCGAGCCGGCAGCGTGGGCGAAGTCGATGTAGACGCGAAACTCCTGGCCGAGGTCAACCGGCTCCAGGCGTCCGCGCACACCCTCGAAGCCCGCGAGCCCTCCGCCGATGTCCTCGACCTGCACCCCGAGCGCGAGGCATACGCCGGCTGCGCAAAGGGCGTTGTAGATGTTGAAGCGCGCGGGCACGTTGAGCGCGACTTCGGTCTCCCCCATCGGGGTGTGCATACGAAAACGCGAGCCCGTGCCGGTGATGGACAGGTCGAGCGGGTGGAAGTCAGAGGCGGTCGTCATGCCGTAGGTCCAGCGGCGCGGGATCGGCCGCCGCGCCAGACGGTCGTAGCTGACGTCATCGCGATTCAGCACCGCGGTCTTCTCGACGCCCTTGTCGGCGGCGCCCGCGGTGAGGTCAATCAGCCGCGCCTTCGCCTCCAGGTAGTCCTCCCAGCTGGCGTGGTAGTCGAGGTGGTCGTGGCCGACGTTCGTGAAGGCCGCGACGTCGAACTCGCAGGCGCGGACCCGCTCCTGGACCAGCGCATGAGAGGTGGTCTCGATGACGGCGCACGCCGCGCCGCCCTCGACCATGCGCGCGAGCCAGGCCTGCACCTCGGGCGCCTCCGTCGTCGTCTGCCCGCTCGTGTTGTCGACCTCGCGGCCGCTGACCTTGAAAGCGACGGTGCTCATCGCCCCGGCGACGATCCCGCTCGACTGCAGCACGTGCTCGGCCATGTGCGTGACGGTTGTCTTGCCATCGGTGCCAGTGATGCCGGCCAGCTTGAGGCGGCGAGAGGGCCGGCCGAAGAATTCCGCCGCCAGCTCCGCGAGACCGATGCGAGTCGACGGCATGCGGAGGACCGGGACGCCGCCCGGAACCTGGGCTGTGCGCTCGACGGCAAGCGCCGCCGCGCCTTTCGCCACCGCGTCGCCCAGATAGTGATGGCCGTCGACGTGCAAGCCCTGGACGGCGACGAAGAGGTTGCCCGGTTGCACCTGGCGTGAGTCGTAGGCGATGCCGTTGACCTCGACGTCCCCGTTGCCGTCGAGCACGGCGCCGGCGCCGCGCGCGAGATCGGCTAAACGCATCGTGTGTCTGAGGATAATCGCGTCGTGATCGCGGAGATCGGCGGCCGCCGCTTCGAGTGGGGAGCGCGCACGTACGTGATGGGAATCGTCAACGTAACGCCCGACTCCTTCAGCGGCGACGGCCTCGGCGGCGATGCCGATGCGGCCGTGGCGCAGGGCATGCGCATGGTGGCAGAAGGCGCCGACATGCTCGACGTCGGCGGTGAGTCGACGCGCCCGGGCCACCTCCCCATCACGGTCGTCGAGGAGATCGAGCGCACGCAGGTCGTCGTCCGACGCCTTGCGGGTGAATCGGGCGTGCCGGTGTCGATCGACACCTACAAACAGGAGGTGGCGGAGTTCGGTGTCGCCGCGGGGGCGACCATCCTGAACGACGTCTGGGGCTTGACACGCTCGCCCGCCATCGCGGACCTCGCGGCGCGGCAGGGCTGCGGGCTCGTGCTCATGCACAATCAGGACGGCACCGACTACGCGGGCGATCTGATGGAGGAGATCAAGCGCTTTCTCGGCGCCGCCGCGGAGCGGGCGATCTCGGCCGGGGTGCCTCGCGAGAAGGTCATCCTCGACCCGGGCATCGGCTTCGGCAAGACGGCGGATCAGAACTGGGAGGTCATGCGCCGGTTCGCCGAGCTGCGCGACCTGGGCCACCCGATCCTGATCGGCACGTCGCGCAAGTCCTTCATCGGCAAGCTCCTCGACCTGCCGGCCACCGACCGCCTCGAGGGCACGATCTCGACCAACGTCGCCGCCGTGCTGCGCGGCGCCGACGTCGTGCGCGTGCACGACGTGCTGGCGCTGACGCGCGCGGTGCGCGCCGCAGACCGCATGCGATGACGACCGTCTATCTCGGCCTAGGGTCAAATCTCGGCTCGCGCGCTCGCAACCTCAGCGCCGCGCGCCGGCGGCTGCGGCAAAAGAAGGTCCGCATCGTGCGTCAGAGCCGCGTCATGGAAACAGAGCCATGGGGAGTCTCCGACCAGCCGCGCTTCCTCAACCAGGTGGTGGAGGCGGACTGGCGGGGCACGCCGCGCGGATTGCTGCGCGTGGCCAAAAGCGTCGAGCGAGAAGGCGGGCGGCGGCCAACGCGGCGCTGGGGCCCGCGGGTCATCGACGTCGACATCCTGCTGTTCGGCGATCAGCGCGTGCGCGAGCCGGACCTTGTGATCCCGCACCCGCGCATCGCCGAGCGGGAGTTCGTGCTCGAGTCGCTAGCCGAGCTGGGAGTTAAGCCGGCCGGGCGTTCGTGAACCGGTAGCCGATCCCCGGCACCGCGAGAATGTAATAGGGACGCGAGGGCTGCGTCTCGATCTTCCGCCGCAAGTTGCGGATGTGAACGTCTATGACGCGGGTCTCGATCGGGTACTCGTACCCCCAGATCGAGTTGAGGATCTTCTCCCGGCTGAGCACCTTGCCGGCGTTGCTCGCAAGGAAAGTGAGCAGGTCGAACTCCGTGTGCGTCAGCTCGACCTCTCTGTTGTTCTTGTACGTGCGCCGCTCGTTCACGTCGATGACGAGGTCGCGGAACTCGAGCCGGCTGCGCATCGCTTCCGCGTTCTCGAGCCGCGCGCGCCGCAGGTGCGCCGCCATGCGGGCGACCAGCTCACGAAGGCGCAGAGGCTTGGTGACGTAGTCGTCGGCGCCGATCTCCAGCGCGACCACTGCGTCGATCTCGTCGGAGCGCGAGCTCATCATGATCACCGGCACTGCCGGGTCCAACTTTCTCAGCTCCCGGCATACGTCGAATCCTGCGGTGTCGGGCAGCGTGACCTCGAGCAGGACCACGCTCGGCCGCGAACTTTCGAGCTGGCGCAAAGCCTCGGAGCCGCCGTCTGCCTCGACCACCTGGTAGCCGTCCTGCTCGCATGCCTGCCGGATCTCACGGCGGACGGTGGTGTCCGGCTCGACGACGAGAACCCTGCGGGACGACTCTGCCACAGCCACACGCTCATCCTAAAGTAATTGAAGGATTGTTAGGGAATGTTTCGTTTCAGGCCCCGAATGTAGGCTCGTGCCGTACGTTCGAGACCCAGCAGCCGCGCCCTTCCCGCCGAGACGACGATCTGCCAGGCCCCCGCGTAGCTGACCTCGTCGCCGCCGAACTCCGACTTGAAGAAGCCCAGGCCGTGCCATGGATGCTCGGGCCCGGCCTTGGGCGGAGGCACACCCCACAGGTCGAAGTCGGAGCACCCCGCCTCGGCGGCCGATGAGATGGCGGACCACCAGGCGAGGTCGTTGCCCATGAGCTCGCGATGCGCGCCGCTGCGACCGGCGAACAGGCTGTACGCGCGACCGGCGTAGCGCGCGACGAGCACTGTCGCAAGCGGCTCGCGGTTCTGCGGCGCGCGGGCGGTGTAGGTGCGGCACCACGGCAGGAGGTCCAGCAGCAGCTGGTAGTAGCGGCGGTTGGGAAGATGGATGGACTCGCGGCGCTCCACCGCCGCGGACTGGCGCGCGAGCTCCGCGCCGTCCTTGCCCTCTTCAACGACCACGCCGCGCTTGAGGCCGGTGCGGATGTTGTAGCGGCGCCCATGCCTGAACGTGGCAAGCAGCTGCTCCGGCGGCAGCAGCTTGAGGATGCGTGTGTGCTGCGGCTGGATCGGACTCACGCGATGAAAACCTTTCTCCTGGAGCAGCTCGCGCATCTCGCGTCCAGATTCCGGTTCCACGGTCAGCCTGGCGACGCGCGACTTGCGTCCCCATTCGAGCAGCGCGTCGATGGCGTACGTGTGCGCCGGCACCGGACCGCGCGGCACGTAAGCATCGACCGCCGGTCCGAACTTGCGCGTCAGGACCGTCGCCATCGGTCCGTCGGCGGAGAAACGGATTCGCTCGACGTGCCAGCCCGCGCGTGACTGCACCTCGCCCCACGCATACGACTGCAGCAGCGGCGCCGGCGAGGCGCGCGCCGCGAGATCCGCGTCCCAGCGCTCGGCGTCCGTGGTCATCCAGGCCCGACTTCGGTGACGACCGACGATTCGAGGTGCGCGATGTCGTTTACTCCGCCGATGATCGAGCGACCATCACGCCTTTCGATGAGCGTGATGGACGCGTTCTGGATCTTGAAAGGAAAAAGACCGCGGCTCGGCTTGCCGACGATGCGATGGAGCGCGACCTGGATGACTCCTCCGTGTGTTACGACGAGCACGTCGCCGTGTGGGTGCAGGCGAAGGATGTCGTCCATCGCCGCGGCGACGCGACGGTCGAACGCGGCCTGGCGCTCGCCACCCGGGACGACGTCCCAGTCCGGCTCTTCGACCCAGCTCGCCCAGGCTTTGGGGTAGCGCTCGGCGATCTCGTCGGACGTCAGCCCTTCCCACTCGCCAAGGAAGACCTCGCGCAGCGAGGTTCTCGGCTCCGGCTCCAGGTGGATGGCCGCGCCGATGACCTCGGCGGTCTCGAAGGCGCGTTTCAGGTCGCTGGCGTAGAGGCCGGCGAAGCGGCGGGCGGCGAGCCGAGAGCCGAGCAGCGCCGCCTGGCGCCGCCCCAGCTCGGAGAGGGGCGGGTCGAGCTGGCCCTGGATGCGGTGCTCCTGGTTCCACGTCGACTGGCCGTGGCGGATGAGCACAAGGCGCGCGGGAGCAGGACGGGCTGGAATCGGGAGCTCTGGTGGCTCTGGGCGCGCGGCTCTGATACCGATGCCTATACTAACTTTCTCTTAGACCCCGATCGGGCACGTCCGATCTCAGGAGAAGGACCGTTGCAGTCGCACGGCACGCTAGCCGAAACTCCCCTTCGATCGCTCTTGGAATCCGCTCAGGGTGAGCGGTCCACCGGCACCCTCATCGTCCGCAATGGGAACGGGCAGTCCACTGCCCTGTACTTCCTGTTCGGGCATCTTTTTCACGCCCAGGGCGACGGCAAGTCCGGCGACGACGCCGTCGTCAGCGCGCTGCACTGGACCAGGGGCGAGTTCGAGTTCGACGCCAAGGCCAAGCTTCCGGCCGACGAGACGGTCAAGGCCGGGATCCCAGAGCTGGTCACCGCGGCGGACGCAGCGCCTCGTCAGGCGCCTGCCGAGCCAAAACCCGAGCCGAGACCGGAGCCTCACCCAGAGCGTCAGGAGCCTCGAAACGACCGGAAGGAGCATGCTGAAACGGAGAGAAAGGTGGAAGCACCGCAGCCAAGACGAGGGGTGAAGCACCGCCCGCAGCCGAAGCACGGCCGCGAGCCTATCCCCGTCCCCGCCGGCCAGATCCTGTACGACTCGCTCAAGACATCGTTCGTCGATTTTCCGCGACTGCTCACGACCCTCGAGCGTGAGGGGTACACGGGCTACGTGCGCCTGCTGACCGACGACGCCTCCGGGTTGATCCTCTTCCGCGAAGGTTCCGCGCTCGAGTGCCTGTACGACGGGGCGACCGAGGCGGGCAGCGTAATCCTCGGCAAGCAGGCGCTGCAGCAGTTCAATGACGACGTCACCGCCGGGCACGGTGTGCTCGACGTCGTCGGTCTTTCGCCCGAGCTGATCGACGGTCTGTACGAGCTCACGGTCTCGCGTCCGATGTACACCGAGTTGTACGCGGGCTGGGTCGACATGCGAGCGCTCCTCAACTTCTTGAGCGAGCGCAAGCTCAGCGGCAGCGTGATGATCCGCTCGGGCTCAGGAACCGGCGTGATCATCCTCTCGCACGGCGACATGGCCGGGGCGTACACGAGCGAGTCGCGCGAGATCTCGGACAAGCCCGACCAGGCGCTCGCACTCTGCGAAGACCCGAAGGCGATGATCGAGGTCAAGTCGGCGGACACGAGCAAGCACCCGCCCCTCGACGTCGACGAGGTCGTGAGCGGACAGAGGAACCGGCCCGCGGCCGCCCCGGCGTCGTCGTACGCGGCCGCGCCTCCGGCGCCAGAGCCCGTCGCGCCAACCAACCCGACGCTCCCCGTGATGCCGGCCATGCCCGCGGTCGAGCCGCCAACGGCGCAGATCCCGACCCAGACGTTCTCGACGTACCAGCAGCCGACGCCGCCGCAGATGCAGGTCGCGCCGACGACGCCGCCACGGAGCGCGGGCCCGCAGCTCGACTGGGCCGCGGTCGTGGCCGAGCTGCAGGCGATGGCCGAGGACGCGCTCGGCAACCGCGCACGGAAGGTCAAAGACATCCTGGGCGCGGCGGATCCTTCGCTGGCGGGGATCGAGGCCGCGATCGACCAGATCCCGAGCATCTCCCTTCTCTTCGTCGATTCCTCGCGCCTCGAGCAGCTGGCGCAGGAGATGAGGGCGCGGCTCAAGTCGCACCTCTAGCCGCCTGACCGAATAACCCTTAACAGGGTGGGTTGGCAGGGCTCGTTCAGGCGACCAGGCTGGCGTCAGGTGCGCGTTTTTGCGATCGGCGCGCTCGTCGCTGGTCTGCTCCCTCTCACCGCATGCGGAGGCAACCCGCCCCAGATCGTCGACTACTCTCCCCAGCGCAACACCGTCGATGTCCCCACCGCCGCGCCCGTGACCATCACCTTCGACCACGACGTCGACCGCCTCTCCGTCGAAAACCGCCTGCACCTCGTCCCCGCGACCGACGGACAGGTCCACTGGCGCAACAGCCACCAGCTGACCTACACCCACGCCACCCTTCGCACCAGCACCAGCTACGAGGTCGTCCTCGAGCCGGGCTACCGCGATCCCGCCGGCAACACCTACACGCTGCGCCACCGCTGGTCATTCGTCACCGAAGGCCCGCCCACGCTGGCGTCGTCTGCGCCTGGAAACGGCGACGGCTCAGTCGACCCGTCCTCGTATCTCAGCCTGGACTTCACTCGCGGCATGGACCCGCAGAGCTTGAAGAGCGCGATCTCTATCAGCCCAAGCATTCCGTTCGAAGTTCGCCCCGACCCGGCCGAGCCGCGCCGCGCGGTCATCGCGCCTTCACAGCTGCTGACCGCCAACACCGACTACCAGGTGCTTGTGAACACCGCCGCCACCGACGTCGACGGCAATCAGCTAGCGCGCGATGAGCTCGTCCGGTTCAGCACCGGGCCGCAGCGGACCCTGCGCCACTGGATCGCCTTTGCGACCGACGGCCCTGACGGTTCCGCAGGCGGTCTGTGGATCGTCGACGAGCGCGGCTTCCCACGCCAGCTCTTTGACGCGAGCGCGGTGCAGTCCTTCAACTGGTCACCGTCCGGCGATTCGCTCTTGGTCCAGGGCGCCGACGGCTCGTGGTGGCATGTCACGCCTGGCGCCGCGGAGGCGCCGCTGAACCTCAAGGCGGTGTGGGCTGCTGCGCTCGGGCGCGGCCTGGGCTTCGTCTACATCGACAACTCGTCAGCGCTCCACCACCTGGCCGCCAACGGCACCGACGAAGTCATCGCCACCGACGTCACCGAGGCTACGGTCGCGCCCAACGGCCTGCGCGTCGCCTTCGTCCACGCGATCAGCGGCACCGACGAGATCTGGGGTTACGACGTCGGCCTGAAGGCGAGCTACCAGCTTGTCCTCGAGAACGCGCCGGTGAGCGCGGCGGTGTGGGCGCCCGCCGGGAACCGCCTCGCCTACCTGCGCCACGACGCGAGCACCACCACGCTGCGCATGCGCAGCCTCAACGGCGCCGCGGCCACGACCACGCTCGCGAGCGGCGACATCGGCCGCCCAGCGTGGCTGCCCGACTCGAGCCACCTCGTCTTCTCGGCGGCTGTCAGCACCGACACAGGCGTGCTGCACAAGGCTTACGTGGTGAACGTGGTTTCGCCGCCGTCGACGCTCAGCATCGCGGCCGGCCTTCCGGCGGATCCCGGAATCGAGGTCACGTCGCCCGTCTCGTCACCTGACGGGCATCAGATCGCCTTTCTCAGCGGGGACCAGGTCTGGATCATGAACGCCGACGGCACCCGGCCGACGGCGCTGACGAAGGAGGACCCGACCTCCTTTCCCTACTCCTGCCGAGCGTTAGCGTGGACCCGGAGCTGAGCGTCTTCGGCGAGCCGCTCGAACAGCATCTGCAGCCGGTCCGCGGTCCGAGTCCAGGAGAAACGCTGCGCCAGGAGCCGGCCTCGCCGTCCCATCTGCTGCGCCATCTCGGGGTCGTCGAGCAACCGGCCGATCCGTTCGGCGTACGCGGCCGGGTCGTGGCCCGCGATGAGATATCCGCTCACCTCGTCGCGAATCACCGAGCGCAGGCCGGTGACGTCGGAGCCCACCACGGGGCGGCCGCACGCCTGCGCCTCGAGACCGACCAGGCCAAACGACTCGCTGTACGACGGCATCACCAGGACGTCAGCGGCGGAGTAGAAGTAGGGCAGCTCGTGATGGGCGACCGAGCCGAGGAAATCGACGCGGCCGCGGACGCCCGCCGCCTCGGCGACCGCCTTCAACCGCGACATCTCGCTCTCCTCACCTTCTTTGCTGTCCTCCCCGAGGATCAGCAGGCGGACGTCGTCGTGAGAGCGGTCGCGCAGGAGGGCAAGCGCCCGGATCGCGACCTCGACTCCCTTCAGGCGCTCCAGCCGCCCGACGAACAGCAAAAGGCGTCCTGGCCCGTACCCGATCTTGCGCCGAGCCTCGGCGCGGTCGATCGGCTGGAACATCGAGAGGTCCACGCCCGGCGGCACCACATAGACGCGCTCAGGGTCGGCGCCGTACAGGTTGGCCAGGTCGACGCTCTCCTCTTCGGTCGACGCGATCAAGAGGTCCGCCTGCTGCGCGATCTCGCCTTCGACCCGAATGCGCAGATCCGGCTCTGGTCGTGCGCCCGTCGCGAGCGTCCGGTTCTTGACCAGGCCCAGCGTGTGAGCGACGTGGGCCCAGCTCGTCGCGAGTCGCGGGCGCAAGAGACACGCTGCCTCACCCGACAACCAGTAATGCGAGAAGAGCAGGTCATAGGCGACGCCTTCCCGTTGGGCGAACTCTTCGATCCGTCGCGCGAACGATCCCACCTCGTTGTACAGCGAGTACTTGTCCAGGCCCTTCCCGGCGGGCAAGTAGACAACCCTGGAGCGGTCGGCCAGGCGCTCGACCGTCGGGTCGTTCAGGCCGCGGCGCGTGAAGATGTCGGTGGCGATGCCGCGGTCGCTGAACGCGGTCGCGACCTCGCGGACGTAAACGTTGAGGCCGCCGTTGGCGTTCTGGCCCAGGGAAGCGGTCGGCGACGTGTGCATGGAGATGACCGCGATCCGCGGGGCGGCGCGGTCGGGGTGGATCGGGGTGGCTTCAGCCACGGTACGCCGATCTCGCGTCAAGCCAGCGCCTAGAGACGCAGCAGAAGCCGGAACGGGAGACCGGCGAACAGGAACTCACGACCCTTAAAAACGTACGCGCTCGGGCCCTATTCCCGCCGAGCCCGGCCCCAGACGGCACGGATATGATTGGCTTCGATGCGGATAGGCCGTGGCATCTTGCTTGCCCTTGCGATCCCGGCCTTCGTGGTCCTGACCGCGGTCGCCACTCTCGCCGACTCTTCGCCGTCGCCGGCGCCGGGCGGGGCTGCGAGCGGGACGACGACGCTTCCGGGCGATCCTTCGAAGGGCGCGACGCTCTACGCCCAGAACTGCACGACCTGCCACGGCGCCGGGCTCGAGGGCGGGATCGGAGCCACGCTCAACCCCATCGACAAGCTGCCGGGAGTCGCCAACCCTCTGGACCCGACGTTCCTGATCGACATCATCACGAACGGCCGCCAACCCCAACCTGGCGACCCCAAGAACGCTCCGATGCCGGCCAAAGGCGGAAACCTGAGCCTGACCCAGCAAGACGTGAAGGACCTGGCCGCGTACATCATCGTCCAGAACCGAACAGGTGAGCCGCCGCTCTCGCCGGGCGAGCTCGCCAAGCGAACCATCCTCTGGGTCAGCATCGGGATCATCGCGATGATCTTCATCACGTACCTGCTGGCCACCTACAACATGCGCTGGATCGCGCGCCGCGCAGCGGCGCGACGCCGGTAACCGAAGCCGCCTCTCTCTATCCAACCCCGGTCGGCGGCTCGCCGCGCATCCTCATTCTTTTCAGCGACACCGGCGGTGGACACCGTGCGGCAGCCCGGGCCCTGACGGACGCGCTGAGGCTTCTCGACCCGACCAGCGTCATCGCCGTCGCCGACCCGCTCATCGGCCAGGGCCCGGCGATCGTGCGCCGGCTAGCGTCCCTCTATTCGCCCGTGATCACGCGATCGCGCGCGGCCTGGGGCGCGGTCTATCACACGAGCAACACGCGGGCGACGTTCGCCGCGATCCGCGCAGTCTTCGGCCCCGCAGTGCGCAGGGTGATGGCCCATCTCCTCGAGCAGCACGACCCCGACGTCGTCCTTTCCGTGCATCCGCTGCTGAACCACGTCGCGCACCAGGCCATCCGCAAGAGCGGCCGGCCGCGGGCGCTGATGACGGTGATCACCGACCTGGTCGACTTCCACCGCGGCTGGACGTTCAGCCAGGCCGACCTGGTGGTCGCGCCCACCGAAGGGGCGCGGAAGGTCGCGCTGCGCCGCCGCGTGCCGGCCGACCGCGTCAAGCTGCTCGGCCTTCCCGTCGATCTACGATTCCGGCCCCCCGCGCCCGGCGAGAAGCAGGCGCTGCGCCGGCGGTTCGGTCTCGACCAGCACCGCTTCACCGTCCTGGTCATGGGCGGCGCCGCGGGCGTCGGCCACCTCGCCGCCCAGGTGCGCGCGCTCGGGATGGAGCGCCACCCATGGCAGCTCGTCGTCGTGTGCGGTCGCAACGAGAAGCTGCGCCGCCGCCTCTACGAGCTCGACGCCCTCACGCCGATGCTCATCCTCGGCTTCGTCGACTACATGCCCGAGCTCATGCGCGCGTGCGACCTGGTCGTGACCAAGGCCGGTCCGGGCGCGATCGCGGAGGCACTCGCCACGGGCGTGCCGCTCGTGATCACGGGTTTTCTGCCCGGCCAGGAGTCACCCAACGTGGATTTCGTCGTCGAGTCCGGCATCGGCGCGTTCGCGCCCAAAGAGCAAGACCTTCGCGACGAGGTCCGCGTCCTCGCCGAAGGTGGGCCGACGTGGCGCGAGATGTCGCGGCGCGCGGAAGAGCTGGCGCATCCTTACGCGTCATCGGACATCGCGCGCGAATGCCTGCTGCTGGCCGCTCGCTACAAGGCGTCTGCGCAGGCAAGCCGGTAGGGGCAGAGCCGGCAGCGCCGTCGCTCCGGCCGGGACGGAAAAGCGCCCGCCCTGACGCCTTCCGCCACCGCCGTGCCCTCGGCCTCGGCCTCGCGCACCAGCGCCTCGACGCCGCCGACACGCACCGAATCTCCCGACGCGAGGTACACGACCTCCAGCTCGAGAGGGTCGAGACTGAGCTCCGACCGCGCCCCAAGGGCGTAGAGCGCCACCTGCAGGTCGCGCCTGCGCCGCGCGATCGGACGGCCGCTCTTGTAGTCGACGATCCGCCATCCTTCCGCGGTGCGGTCGATGCGGTCGATGACGCCGCGCAGCGTCCAGCCGTCGACGGCGACGCTGAACGGCTGCTCTAGGTATTCGGGCGATTGCTCCAGCCCGCCTTTCGCGCGAAACGCCTCCAGCTCCGAGAGGCCGTTGCGCCGGAATGCCGGCGCGCGCCTCTCGTCGGGAAACGCGACCGTGCTCCACACCTCACGGTGGATCCCGCGCAAACGTGCCTCGGTGACCTGTTTGCCCTGGCGGCGCAGCTCGCCGGCCCGGCGAAGCACCTCGTGCAGGATCACGCCGTGGACCGCCTCCGCGCTCTGCACGGCGGGCAGGTTCTGGACGTAGCGGTACCAGAACTGCCGCGGGCAGTCGCGATACGTCGCGATCGCGCTGTATGAAAGCGCCACATGGTCGGTGTGACCATTCATCGGCGGAGCCACGGGCACGATCGGCGCCGGCGCCATGGCGCGAGTCGCCTTGACCCCCACCTCATCAAGGAAACGTGACGGGCGCCAGCGGCGACCTCCTTCGTAGTGCTCCGCCCAGGTCAGGTACAGCTTTCGCCGGGCGCGCGTCATCGCCACGTACAGCAGCCTCCTCTCCTCGGCGATGACGTCTTCGCGGCCACGCACCAGCGGCTCGAGCACCGCCGGCGGAAGCTCGAAGCGCGGCGAGCGGCCCCACTGCGGGAGGCGTCCCTCGACGAGGCACGGAACGAACACCGCCTCGAACTCGAGGCCCTTCGACTGGTGGATCGTCATCACTCGCACCGCGTCCCCGACCTCGACCGCCGCGGGTTCTTCGTCCTCCCCAGACAGAAGTACGAGATCGAGGTGGTGCATGTAAGCCTCGAGCGAGTGATCGGGCGAGTCCTCGCAGAACTCGGCGATGGTTTCGCCGAGACGCACAACGTTCGGGGTCGCGGCATACCGCGACTCCTCCATCAGATCGAAGAAGAGATCGCGGATGTCGAGTCGTTTTGCATCTTCGGCGAGTCGCGCGAGCAGCGGTTGCACCGCCGCGGCGGCGGGTCGCGCCAGGGCGATCACGTCCGACGGATCCCTGACCACACGAAGCATCGCGATGACGTCTTTGACCTCCGGGCGGTCGTGGAAACCGTGGCCCCCGATGACGACGTGAGGGATTCCGCGCGCAGCGAGCGCCGCAGCGATGGGGCGCGCGAAAGCGTTGGTCCTGCACAGCACCGCGATCGACCGCGGCTGCATTCCCGCCGCGACTAGCTGGGCTGCCTCATCCGCGATCGTGGAGGCCTCGGCGAGCATGTCGGCGCACGGCCGCAGCTCGACCGCCGGCCCGGCCTCGACGGAGCGAAGCTGCTTGGGAAGGCGGTCTGGGTTGTGCCCGATCAGCCTCGTGGCCACGGCGACGATGCGCCGCGAGCTGCGGCGGTTGCGGCCCAGTGTGATCGTCCTGGCGCCGGCAAAGCTGGTCAGGAATCGCTCGAGACTCGCGCGCGAGGCGCCGCGAAAACGGTAGATCGACTGGTCGTCGTCGCCGACGACAAACGGGTTCGATGCGCCTCCGACCAGCTCGACCAGCCGCTCCTGCGCGAGGTTGAGGTCCTGGTACTCGTCGACCAGGACGTGCGGATAGCGCGCGGCGTAGCGCTCGAGCAGCGCAGGGTTCGTCTCGAGCATGCGCACCGCCAGGAGCAGCAGGTCGTCGAAGTCCAGCAGGCGCCGCTTGCGGCATTCGCGCTCGTAGGCGCGGAAAAGCCTCATGCAGGCGCGCATCAGCTCGCCTCGCTCGGCGTCGTCTGTGGACAGAGCCCACTTCTCCAGCCGGGCGAGCGGCACGAGCTCCTGCTTCATCCGCTCGAGCATCTGGAGCACCGGCCCGACGAGGTCGTCGGGTCGCTCGTCGCCGATAAGCGCCCCGTCACCGATGCTCCACATCTGCTCCCGGGCGAGGATCCAGCGGTCGGCGCCGGTCACGATGCGAAAGCCCGCAGGCACACCCACTGCCCGGCCGTCCTCGCGCAGCCAGCCCAGCGCGATCGAGTGGAAAGTCCCCACCGCCGGCGCGACGTCGTCGATCAGCGACTCGATGCGCTCGCGCATCTCGTTCGCGGCCCGCTCGGTGAAGGTCATGACCAGGATGGAAGCCGGCGAAACGCCGCCTGCTACAAGGCGCCGGAAGCGCTCGGCGACGACCGCGGTCTTGCCCGTGCCCGCGCCGGCGACCACACGCACCGGGCCGGCCGCCATCGCGGCGGCCCGCAGCTGCTCCCGTCCTAGCTTCATTGTGGGGTCGAGCGGCCGATCCGCACCCTGAGCATCCGCACCTTGCGGCCGAGCTCCGGGCGGTTCAGGCGGGCGAGAATCGTTTCCGCATCGAGCCGGAGCTGGTGGGCCAGCGCCGGGCTCGAGGTCGTGACCAGGAGCGTGCCGGCTCGCAGCTCGACCTCGTCGCACAGGACGGCGATCTCCGGGCCGATGAGCGACCTGAATGCCGAGGCTACCTGGGTGCCCATGAGCCTCGCTCCGCCGGGCTGACGGCGGAGGATTCGCGGCAGGATATTACCCAGCTTATCCACAGGCCTCGATCGTCCCCTCGTTGACGGTCCAGACCATCGCTCTGGCGATCAGCTCGGGCGGAAATGGCCCCGCCTCGACGGAGGTCACGATCACCTGGCCGCCGGCCCCGACCTCCTGCAGCAGAGCCGCCCGCCGGTCGCCATCCAGCTCTGAAAGGACGTCGTCCAGCAAGAGCACCGGACGCTCGCCGGCGCGTCTTTCGATGAGCGCCGCCTCTGCCAGCTTGAGGCTGACGACGGCCGTCCTCTGCTGGCCCTGGGAACCATACGACCGGGCCTCCTGGCCGTCCAGCAGGATGCGCAGGTCGTCGCGGTGTGGACCGACGCTGGTCGAGCCGCGACGCAGGTCTTCGGCCAGGGAGTTATTCACAGCTTCAGCCAGGTTTTCTGGAGGGCCCTCGTAGCGGATGGCGAGGCGCTCGCCGGCTGCGATCTGACTGTGGCAGCGCGCCGCTTCAGGTTCGAGCTCGCTCACGGCTTTGGCCCGCGCGTCAACGATCTCACTCCCCACCTGCACGAGCTCCTGGTTCCAGGCGTGCAGCATGTCCTCACCGCCTTCGCCGGCGGCGATGCGCTTGAGCAGGCTGTTGCGCTGCTCGAGGATCCGGCGCAGTCCGGACAGCGCCCGCGCGTACCCCGGCTGGACCTGGACGAGCATCTGGTTCAGGAACCGCCGCCGAAGGTCGGGACCACCCTTGACGAGCCCGAGGTCGTCGGGCCAGAACAGCACGACCCGGAAATGGCCGGGGAGGTCGAATGCGCGGCGGCGCCCACCGTCGACCTCGATCGCCCGATGCGTCCGCTCGCCTTCGACGTCGAGCGCGATCGAGATCTCACGCACGGTTCCGTCGGTGTCGACCTGCGCCTCGATCCGCGACCCGGGGCCCAGCGGACCGACGAGCTCGTGCTCGCGCCTCGCACGCGGCGACGACGACAGCGCGAGCATCGCCACGGCCTCGAGGAGGTTCGTCTTGCCCTGGCCGTTCGGACCGATGAACACGTTGACGCCGGGTCCCGGCGTCAGGTCCAGCTGCGCGTAGTTCCTGTGGTTGCGGAGACGTAAGCGACGAAGGCGCACCTCTACTGGTGCGCCTCTATCGGGGTCCCCGCGAAATCACGGCGAAGCCTCTGATTTCGTGGGGTCCTACGACATCGCGACCCGCACGGGCATGATCACGTAGAGGTAGTGGTCCTTGCCCGGCGGTCGCATGAGCCCCGGGCTGAGAGGTCCGTCGAAAAGAAGCTCGACCTCATCCTCTCCGATCACCCCGAGGGCATCCAGGACGTAGCGGGCGTTGAACGCAATCTGGATGTCGGTGCCGTCGATGTTGGCGGTCATCTCCGCCTTGCTGTCGCCCACCTCGTTGGTCATTGCGGACAGGGTCAGCGCTCCCGCGCCGGCCTTGAGGCGGATCACATTCGCGCTGTCCCGGGCGAACAGCGACACGGCGCGTACGGTCTGCGTGAGCTCAGCGGTCGAGACCCGAACCGTGGTCGAGCTCTTGCTGGGGATAACCTGTGCGTAGTTTGGATACTTGCCGTCGATAAGCCTCGAGGTCAGCTCGGAGCTTCCGGCGCGGAAGAACACCTGGTTGCGGGCCTTGGAGACGATCACCTCGACCTTTCCCGGCTCGCCCTTCAGCACCCGCGCCAGCTCGGCCAGCGCCCGCGCGGGGACGATCAAGCTCGCCTCCAGGTCGGTCGAGCCAGCCGCCGCCAGCTTGCGCACGGCCAGGCGGTGACCGTCCGTTGCGGCCAGGGTCAGGCTGCCACCCTGGACCTGGACGAGCACACCGGTCAGGACCGGTCGCGCCTCGTCCGTCGACGCCGCCATCTGCGTCTGCTCGACCGCGCGGACCAGGTCGTCGAGCGCCACCTCGAGGCGGTCACCCTCGTCAGGCCGCGGACCGGGCGGGAACTCCTCCGCCTCGATGCACTTGATGTGGGTGTCGAAACGCGCGCAGCGGAGGTTGAGAGACTGCGTGGCGGGGTCGAGCGTCATCTCGAGCTCCTCGTCGGGAAGCGTGGAGACGAAGTCGGTCAACAGACGCGCGGGCGCGGTGGTCGACCCCTCGGCAGCGATCTCAGCGGGGACAAGCTTGCGGATGCCGATCTCGAGGTTGGTCGCAGTCAACGCAAGGCCTTCCGACGTGGTCTCGATGAGGATGTTGTTCAGGATGGGCAGGGTCGTCCGGCTGGAGATCGCCCGCGAGACGACCTGCAGCGCCTGGCCCAACACCGCCGGCCTGCACGTGACCTTCATTTGAGCTGCGAGAACTTTGGCATTCAAGACAGTTGTCCCCCGTTCTGATTGTTCTTTGTGATTGAAAGAATCCGTAACCGATAACAGTAAGCGCTGTGCGAACTGTGGATGTCCAGATCATTTACAGATCGAAGCCGGCGGTGGACAAGGTCTGCGGAATCCACTGAAGGCCCGCCATCGCCTGTAGATTCAATGGGGAGGAAATGCCCCCCAGCAGTCCATCCCAGGCGCGTCCCAAGCCGCTTCTCAAAAGTTGTGGAAACGCTCACTGGACGTAGAGCTTTTCCCGGATCGCCTGGACCTCGTAGCGCAAGCGCTCGTCTTCCTTGAGCTCGTTGGCGATCTTCTCGATCGAATGCAGCGCAGTCGTGTGGTCACGCCCGCCGAAGGCCTTGCCGATCGCGGGCAGGGAGGATGGCGTCTCTTCGCGCACTAGGTACATCGCCACCTGGCGCGGAAACACGATGTGCTTGTCGCGGCGCTTTCCTTTCATGTCTTCAAGGGTCACGTTGTAGTAGTCGGCGACGAGCACCTGGATTCGCTCGACGTTGATCGGCTTGCGCGTGCCGGCCGGGATGATGTCGGACAGAAGCCGCGCCGCCTCCTCCTCGTCGATCTGCCTTTGATGCACGGCAGCGAACGCCTGCACCCTGGTCAGCGCGCCCTCCAGCTCCCGGATGTTGCGCTGCACCTTGTGGGCGATGAAGCTCAAGACCTCTTCAGCGATGAGGCTGCTGTTGTCTCCCAGCTTGGAGTGGAGGATCGCGAGCCGCGTCTCGAAGTCAGGCGGCTGGATGTCGGCGATGAGGCCCCACTCGAACCGCGAGCGGAGCCGGTCCTCGAGCGTCGGGATCTCCTTGGGGGGACGGTCGGAGGAGATGACGATCTGCTTGTTGATCTCGTGCAGCGCATTGAAGGTGTGGAAGAACTCTTCTTTGGTGCGGTCCTTGCCGGCGAGGAACTGCACGTCGTCGATGAGCAGCACGTCGACGGTGCGGTACTTGTGCCGAAACTCGCCCATCCGCGCTGTCGCGATAGAGCTGATCACCTCGTTCGTGAACTGTTCGGACGTCAGGTAAACGACCCGCTTGCGAGGGAACCTGTCGTGGACCTCGTGACCGATCGCGTGCATGAGGTGGGTCTTGCCGAGGCCGACACCTCCGTAGAGGAACAGCGGGTTGTAGCTGTCGCCCGGAGCTTCGGCCACCGCCTTCGCCGCCGCGTGGGCGAACTGCGAGTTGTGGCCGACGACGAATGATGAAAACCGAAAACGCGCGTTGAGCTCCGAGGGCGCCACCGCCGCCTCGACCGCTGGTTCCAGGCCGTTTTCGTGGCCGTTCTCCGAAGGGTGATCGTCGTCGCCATCGAACATCGTGTGCGCGTGCCGGTGCTCCGACGGCGCGATCACGAAGTCGATGTCGACCTCGGCGCCGGTCACCGCCTGCAGCGTTTCCTGGATGAGTCCGGAGAACCGGTCCTCGAGCCAGTCCTTCGCCAGCTTGCTCGGCACGCCGATGCGAAACGTCCCGCCGTCGGCCGAAACCACCGACGTGTTCTTGAGCCACATGTCGTAGGTCCGCTTCGCCAGCTGAAAGCGAAGCTCCTCCTGGACCTGTGACCAGATCTGGTCCTGGTTCAAGCCCCCACCTCCCCTCCTGTGCGACCCCGGCGGTCTGTGCGCGATTGCGCGCCTGTGGACCGCGGGCGCGGCCATTCTGCATATCCTGTGGACAAACTGGAATCAACCAGCCTGCCCTCGGCGCCCGCGAAATGACCCGCGCGGCGACCCAGTGATCGCGCTCCGGGCCTCCGCGGATTCGTCCGAAGCTCCTCGAGCATGAGCTCCGCCTCCTTGGTGCCTGTGGAAAAGAGCGGATGGGATTTCCACAGGCTGGCGGGGCCGGCCTGTCCGAAATCCGCTATCCGGTCGATCCCGAAATATGGAAGCGGTGTTGTGCGACTAAATGTTGCTTACTTGTAGGAATTGGTTAAACGAGTGGTGCGATTCGTACTGGAGCTTGGCTGAGCAAGTTATGTCTTTGCTTCCGGCCGGGGACTATAACACCGCCCTGTGGATACCGCAAGGCACGTGGCGCGCGTGATGAAGTTATAGGACTGGTATCACAAGGCGCCGTCCGCGGCTCCGCTACACTGGCGCGATCAAAAGGACCTATCAACCCAAGAAACGCTACCGCCGGCGCGTGCATGGTTTTCTGCGCCGGATGAGTACGCGAGGTGGTGCCCGCGTGCTGCGCAACCGTCGCCGCAAGGGCCGGGAGCGCCTCGCCTAGACCTCCGGGCGCGCCCAAGGACTTTCTCTTTTAATTGGAAAGACGGCTCCGGCTCCGTCGGCGTTCGGAGTTTCAATCGGCGATCAGCGGCCGGCGGTTCCACAGCGGACGCGCCCTGGTCGGTTTTGCCGTTCCCAGCTCGGCGTCGGAAAGCCGCGTCGGCGTGACCGTCAGCCGGGGGATCAAGACTTCGGTCGACCGCAACCGCGCCCGGCGGCGCCTGCGCGAGGTGGCCCGGGGCGGTCTGCTCGGACCCGATTCGCCCCTACGTCAGGTGGGAATACGATATGACGTGGTCCTGATCGCCCGCCCTGCGGCGCTCGAGGTGTCGTTCGCCGACCTGAGGGCGGAGGCTTTGGTGGCTGCGCTCAGGCTCGCCAAGTTGACGCCATGACGAAGCTGCTTCTGCTGTTGATTCGCGGTTACCAGCTGACCCTTTCCCGGGTCCTGCCCCCGGCGTGCCGCTACTACCCCTCGTGCTCGCACTACACCTACGAGGCGGTGGAGCGCTACGGCTGGATGAGGGGCGGGTGGATGGGCGCGTCGCGCATCGCCCGCTGCCATCCGTTCGCGGCGGGCGGCTACGATCCGGTGCCCTGACGATGCAGCAATTCTTCGAGGTCTTCAAGCCCATCCACAACCTCTGGTGGGCGGTTTTCGGGGAGAGCCTGACGTGGCTTCTCAACTTCATCTACATCCACGTCTCCCAGGTCCAGATCGTGGCGGCCATCGGCGCGTACGGCGTCGCCATCATCGTCATCACCCTTTTGATCCGCGTCCTGCTGGCGCCCCTACTCCAGTTCCAGCTCGTCACCTCGCGCCGGTCGATGGTCGAGCAGCGCAAGCTCGCGCCGCAGGTCGCCGAGCTGCGCAAGAAGTACAAGAAGGACCCGCAGCGCCTGAACACAGAGACGATGAAGCTCTACCAGGAGCACGGTATCAACCCACTCGGCCAGTTCGTCGGCTGCCTGCCTGCCATCCTGCAGATGCCCGTCCTGATCGCGCTCTACTACGTCTTCACCGGCTTTTCCAAGAGCGCCCACGTCGCCGCGCACTTCCTCTTCGTGCCGAACCTGAACATAACCCCGGGCGCACATCCGCTGTTCGCCGGGATTCCTATCCCCACAGACCCGGTCTACCTGGTCTTCCCTCTGCTCGCGGCGCTGACCACGTTCGTCCAGTCGAAGATGATGCAGATGCCCCCTCCGCCGAACCCGACGGAGCAGGAGCTCCAGACCGCGCAAATGCAGCGCACGTTCCTGCTCGTCTCGCCCCTGATGATCGGCATCTTTGCCCTCAACGTCCCCGCCGGTCTGGGGCTTTACTGGTTTGTCGGGAACTGCGTCAGTATCATTCAGCAAGGCTTCGTCGTCGGGTGGGGAAACGTGCTGCCGAAGCGGTTGCTTCCGGGCGCCAGAGGCGCCTCCCCGCCGCCCGTCAGCAAGGCCTCGGCCAACGGTCAGAAGGCTGGGCAGTCGACCGGCGGCACCAGGCCGAACAAGGCCAACGCAAAGGACCAGAGACAGGGTTCTTCCAAGAAAGCGAGGTAAGGAGTTAGGTACGTGAAATCCTCAATAGGCCGGGGCGGCACCCTCGACGAGGCGGTCGACGCCGCACTGATCGAGCTCCAGGAGAGCCGGCGCAACGTCGACGTGAAGATCCTCAGCGAGACCCCCGACGAGACGGTGGTCGAAGTCAGCCTGATCGACCAGGCCGCACCCATGGGGACCGCGGCCGCGTCGCCGGTCGACGGCAAGGCGGAGATCGCCCGAGGCCTGGTCGAAGGGCTGCTCAAGCACATGGGCGTGCACGCGCAGGTCAGCGTTCGCGCGGGCGCCGAACCCCTGACCCTCGACATCAGCGGTCGCGACCTCGGCGCGTTGATCGGCTGGCGCGGTGAGACCCTTCGCGCCTTGCAGTCTGTGACTAACGTGATGGTCGGCAAGCACCTCGCGGAGGGCGAGCGGGTGATCGTCGACGTCGAGCGCTACCGCCAGCGCCGCGAGCACACGGTGCGCGAGATCGCGATGCGTGCGGCGCGCCAGGTCAAGATGACCGGGGACGCGATCACGCTCGATGCGATGCAGCCTTTTGAGCGACGCGCAATCCACCTCGCGCTCGAGGGCGACCCGGACGTAACCAGCTCGAGCATCGGCGAAGAGCCGGAGCGCCGCGTCGTCGTCGGTCCGCGCAAGGCGGCTGAGCAGTAACGGCGCCGGCGGCGCGGCCGCCGAGCGCATCCGGCGAGCGATCGCGCTCGTGAATTCGGTCGCGGACGAGGCCGGCGACGAGGAGATCACGCCTACCGAGATCGCCGAGGCCATCCGCGACTGCCTCGAGCTGGTCGAGGTCGACGCCGTCCCGAACGTGCGGCGCTACCTGGGCGAGGCGCTGGACGCCGTGTCGGACGGCATGCCGGCCGACTTCGTCGCCATGACCCTCTATGCCGCGCTCGGCGCACTGCGCGAAGGAACCACGCACTAAGCGCATGCAGTCCTCGCATCGGGTCCTTCAGCTCCGCGGTGGTGCGCGCCTTGTCGCCGAGCCGATGCCGGAGCGCCACTCGACCAGCGTGGTCCTGATGTTCGCGGGAGGTTCACGCCTCGAGGAAGGCGGGCTGGGGGGCGTATCCCACTTCATCGAGCATCTCTTCTTCAAAGGCACTCAACGTCGGCCGTCGTCCAAGGAGATCGCGGATGCGATCGAAGGCGTGGGCGGTTTCATCAACGCCTCGACCGACAAGGAGCTGACGGCCTACTGGGCGCGGGTGCCGTCCGAGCACATGGACCTTGCCTTCGACGTGCTGTTCGACATCGTCGCCAACTCCAGGCTCGACGAAGCCGACGTCGAGAAGGAGCGGATGGTCATCCTCGACGAGCTGCGCGGTTACCAGGACCAGCCGCAGGACCTCGTCCAGAACCTGTTCGAGGAGCTGATATGGCCCGGGCATCCACTCGGCCGCGACATCGCTGGCACCGAGGAATCGGTCTCGCGGCTGACTCGCGACGACATCCTCGAGTACGTCTACGCGCACTACCGGCTGCCGAACCTGGTTGTCGGCGCGGCGGGATCGCTTGACGTCGAGCGGACGGCCGGCGTCGTGACTCGAGGGCTCGCGCTGCGCTCAGACCTCGACGGGGAGCTGAGCTCGTCGACCCCGGATCCGCTCAGCGCGCCTCGGGTTCTGCTCCGACGGCGCGAAACCGAGCAGGCGCACATCTGCCTCGGTGCCCGTGCGCTGAGCTACCTCGATCCCGACCGTTACGCACTGGACCTTCTCACCACCGTCCTTGGCGAAGGCATGAGCTCGCGCCTTTTCCTGAACATCCGCGAGCGTCTTGGACTTGCGTACGACGTCCACAGTTTCACGCAGAAGCATCGGGACACCGGCTATCTCGGGATTTACATAGGTGTCGAACCGAAGAAGGCGGTGGGTGCCGTGAACGCCGCGCTGATGGAGCTGCGCGCGCTCGGCGAGACAGAGGTCGCGGACGACGAGCTGGCGCGTGCCAAAGAGTTCACCAAGGGCAGGCTTCGCCTCGAGCTCGAGACGACCAACGGCGTCGCCTTCTGGCTGACCTACCAGCAGCTGCTGCTCGGCCAGATCAACACGATCGACGAGGAGCTCACCCTTGTCGACGGCGTGAGCGCGGCCGACATCAAGCGTGTCGCGATCCAGCTTTTGCGTGAGCCGCTGCAGATGTCCGTCGTCGGGCCGTTCGCGCGCGACGGGGCGTTCCGGATCGCGATCGGAGCCTGATCCGATCTAGGCCGCAACCTGGCGCAGGGGTTGGTCGAATCCGGCGAAAACAGTGCTGCTTTCCAGCGTTGGCATCTTCGTGTAGATGTTGCCGAAGTGGTTCAGGGGCCAGATCCGGAACCATGCCTTGCCGTCGATGCGGTCGCGGCTGATCGGCCCGAAGAAGCGCGAGTCCTGCGAGCGGTTGCGGTTGTCGCCCATGACGAAATACTCGTCCGGGCCTAGCAGCCTCCCGGTGGAGCTGTTGTCGGGCCAGTTGGCGTCGGTCGTCCAGGCCTCCGGCAGGTAGGGCTCGTCGAGCCTGTGGCCGTTGATGTAGACGACTCCCGTGCGGATCAGGACCCGCTCGCCCGGGAGGCCGATGATCCGCTTGATGAAGTCGGTCGAGTTGTTGGTCGGCGGGCGAAGGATGATGATGTCGCCCCGCTGCGGCGGGTGCAGCCGGTAGTCGATCTTGTTCGCGATCAGGTAGTCCTGGTCGTCGAGCGTCTCGAACATGGAGATGCCTTCGACGTGCACAGCCTGGACCGCGAAGCTGATGCCGAAGTAGAGGATGAGGGCCAGCACCAGGACCTCCACCACCTCGCGCAGCAGCGACGAGGCCGCGGAACGCTCACGTGGGGCGGCGCCAGCCGCTTGCTCTTGTTGGGCCGCCATGCGTATTAGGAAACGAGCTTAGCGCAGACCCGTTCGAGCTCTTCCCGGCTGGAGTAGCGGAGCTCGACCTTGCCGCGGTTGAGGCTGCCGCTCAGCTTGACGGGAAGGCCGAGGCTCGATTCCACATCGGCCGCGATCGCCCGAAGCTCGGCGCTGGAGTCGGTGTGGCGCCTGCGCCGCGGGCGGTAAGTGCGCACCCAGTTCTCCGTCTGGCGCACGGAGAGATGCTTGGCGATCACGACCTTCAATCCGTGCTCCTGCGCCGGCTGGCCCTCGAGCGCGATGAGCGCGCGGGCATGGCCCGCGGTGATCACGCCTGACGCAACCGCGGATTGCACGGCCGCGCATCCGGCGAGCAGCCGCAACGACTGCGACACCGAGACGCGGTGCTTGCCGAGACGCTGCGCGACCTCGTCGTGGGTGAGCCCGAACTCCTCGATCAGGCGGCGAAGGCCCCTCGCCTCCTCGACCGGGTCGAGGTCGGTGCGCTGCAGGTTTTCGATGAGGCCCAGGACCAGCTGCTCGTCATTGCCGGCGTCGCCGCGCACGACCGCGGGCACCGTGCGAAGGCCGGCGAGGCGCGCGGCGCGCCAGCGGCGCTCGCCCGCGATCAGCTCGTAGCCATCACCGAGGGGCCGCACCAGCAGCGGCTGAAGCACGCCGTGCAGGCGGATCGACTCGGCGAGCTCGCCGAGTGGCTCGGCGTCGAACCGCGACCGCACCTGCTGCCGCGACGGTTGGATCTGATCCACCGCGATCATCTGCGGCACGAGCGCCTCGCCTTCGGCGGACATGGGGATCAACGCGTCGAGTCCGCGACCGAGTCCGCGGGGCCGTGTCTGGGTCATCGTTCAAGCAACTCCTTCGCGAGCGCGCGGTACGCGGCAGCGCCTCGGCATGTGGGATCGAACTCGAGCACGGATTTGCCGTGGCTCGGCGCCTCGCTGATGCGCACGTTGCGTGGGATCACCGTTTCCAGCAGGTGATGCGGATGCGATCGGCGCACCGCGTCCAACACGTCCCAGGCAAGCGTCGTGCGCGCGTCGAACTGCGTCATCAGGATGCCGGCGATCGCAAGCCTCGGGTTGAGGCGCGAGCGCACCAGCTGGTGCGTGTACATGAGATGGCGAAGGCCTTCCAGCGCGAAGTACTCGGATTGCGTGGGGATGAGCATGCTGGTCGCGGCCACGAGCGCATTCAGCGTGAGCAAGCCGAGCGACGGCGGGCAGTCGATGAGGACGAGCTGGACGCCCGGCGGGGTGGAGGCTAGGGCGCGGCGAAGCAGGCTCTCGCGTTCGGGCATTCCGGCGAGCTCGATCTCGGCGCCGGCGAGGTCGATGTGCGAGGGGATGAGGAAGAGGCCGGCGACGCCCGACGGCTGCGTCACCTGCTCCGCCGTCGCTTCTCCGGTCAGCATGTGGTATACGTTCAGGCGCGCGCGGGCGGGGTCGAGGCCGAGCCCGGAGGTGGAGTTCGCCTGGGGATCCAGGTCGACGAGCAGGGTGGGATGGCCCACCTCGGCCATCGCTGCGGCGAGGTTGATGGCGGTCGTGGTCTTGCCCACCCCGCCCTTCTGGTTCACGACCGCGATGACCGGCGGGGCGGTTGTTACCAACATGTTGGGCCTCGCCTCGCTGGCGGCTCCTAGATCTGGGGTCATCGAGCCGAATTCTATGCCGGACAATCGCGGGTGAACACCCTGCCTGTTAAGCCGCCCTCGCGGCGCGCCGCCGCAGCTGTGCCCAGACGGCGTAGCCCGAGATTCCGATCAGGGCGGTCTCGACGCCAACGGCGGCGGTGAGCGCACTGCCCGCGATCCCGATGCCAACCAACAGGTTGTAGCTGACATGGCAGGTGCACGAGGTGGTGGTGTTCGTGTACTTGCGGATGAGGCCGAGGCCGATCGCGATGACGAAGATGGCGAGGGTGTCGAGCGACAGGCCGTACTCCGTGTGTATCGAGGTGAACAGCAGGGCCGTGAGCACGAGCCCGATCCGCGGCTGCAGGGCGCCGCGGAACATCAGCTCCTCACAGATCGCGGGGACGACGCCGAGGGCGACGACGCCCCACCAGTTTGCCGTGAGCTGGCCGAAGACGTGCTGGCTCGTGGCCTCGACGCGTCGAGCGAGATCCGGCGACCACACGTGGCTGAGCGTGTCCGAGGCGTTGATGAACGCGAAAAAGGCGCCGGCGCAGGCGACCGCGAGCGGAATCTGCCACCAGAACGGGACGACCACGCCGAGCCTACGCGCCGTCTCCCCGGGGGTCCTGCGAATGAAGATTCCGACTCCGATCAGGGCCGTCACGAGGAACGGGAACTCGTCCTCGACCAGGTCGAGGATCGTGAGCGGCGGCTGGGAGTTGTTGCTCGCGAGAACGTCGGTAAAAGCGATCGATGTGATCTGGAGCCCGAGCAGGGCGACCACGAAGACGAGCGCCAGCTCGTGCACGGGATTGTCGGGGTCGATCGGGATGACGGCGGCGACGTCGCGGCGGATAGGCCGGATCAGGAAGCCCGCCGCGGCGACGGACGTGACCACCAGGCCGGCGTCGAGCGCGAACCTCGACTGGGCGCCGAGGGTCGGCGCGAGCAGGGGGAGGCCGGCGAGGTCCGCGAGCCCGAACAGCGCGAGCAGGCTGACCGCGAACGCGCCGAACATCGTCGTCACCGCGAGGCCCCACTGCTTGCCGACCGCGAGGTTGGCGCCGATCACGAAGGGAACTGGCAGCAGTTCGACCAGCAGGGTGAAGGCGTCGAGTGGGAGGTGCGCGGTCAGGCCGTCTTGGTACCCCTGTCGGACATAGGAGTCGTAGGGGTGCCATCGGGCGGCCGGCCGACCTCGATCAGCGGCCGGATCAGCTCGATAGGCAGCGGCAGGATCACGGTCGTGTTCTTCTCGGAACCGATCTCGACCATGGTCTGCAGGAAGCGCAGCTGCAAGGCGCCAGGCTCGGAGGAGATGACCCGCGCCGCGTTGGCAAGGGTCTGCGAGGCCTGGAACTCGCCGTCGGCGTTGATGATCTTGGCCCGCTTCTCACGCTCGGCCTCGGCCTGCTTGGCCATCGCGCGCTGCATCGTGCTTGGAAGCTCGACGTCCTTGATCTCAACCACGGCGACCTTGATGCCCCACGGCTCGGTCTGCTCGTCGATGATCTTCTGCAGGTTCTGGTTGATCTTGTCGCGATTGGAGAGCAGCTCGTCCAGCGTGGACTGGCCGAGGGCCGCACGCAGCGTGGTCTGCGAGATCTGCGACGTGGCGTTGATGAAGTTCAAGACCTGGGTCACCGCGCGGCGCGCATCGACGACCTGGAAGTAGATCACGGCGTTGACCTTGGCCGTGACGTTGTCGTTGGTGATGATCTCTTGCGGCGGCACCTCGAGGGTGATCGTGCGCAGGTCGATCTTGACCAGGCGGTCGACCCCGAACGGGATGATGAAGAAAAGCCCTGGTCCCTTGAGCGGGATCAGGCGGCCGAGGCGGAAAACGACTCCTCGCTCGTACTCGGCCGCAATCCGCAGGCTCGAGAAGACGGCGATCAGCGCGATGACCAGGACCACGATGACGACCGCGAGCACTCCGAAATCCACTTAGCTCTTCTCCTTCTGCTTCGACTCGCCGTTGGCCTGGGCGACCTGCAGGCTCAGCCCAGTGCGGCCGACGACCTTAACCGCCGCGCCCGCCGGGATGGGTGACGTCGAGGTCGCCTTCCACAGGGCGCCCTTGACAAAGACTAGCCCCTCCGGGGCGATGGGTTCGCGTACCTCGCCGACAGCGCCGAGCATGCTCTCGGCGCCGGCGAACACAGGCCGGCGCCGGGCGATCACGATCCGCTGGATGAAGCCGACGAAGAAGGCGAGGGTGATCAACGCCAGCGCAACCGCCACGAAGGGATTCACGCCCAGGCCCACCGGCCCCGTGTTGATGAGGAAGGCCATCCCCAGGAGGAGCGCGAAAACTCCGCCGACGCTTAGGAAACCGTGGGTGGGCGCCTTGAGGTCGGCGACGAAAAGGATGAGGGCGAGCAGCATCATCAGCGCTCCGGCGATGTTGAGGGGAAGGTTGGCGAGGGAGACGATCGCCAGCACCGCCGCGATGCCGCCGATGACCCCGGGCAAGATCAGCCCCGGGTTCCCCATCTCGGTGATGATGCCGTACCCCGCGACGATGATCAGCAGCGCGGCGATGGTGGGGTCGATGAGCGCGTTGAGGAAAACCTGCCAGATGGGCATCGGGAAGTCGTCGACGATCGCGCCTGCCGTGTGGATGGTCAGGGCGCCGGTGGTGCGCGCAACCTGGCGGCCGTCGATCTCGTTCAGCAGGGAGGGGATGTCGTTGGCCAGGAGGTCGGCGACGTGCAGCCGCACCGCCTGCTCGGCGTCGATGTTGACGCTGTTGCGGACCGCGTCCTCGGCCCAGTCGGCGTTGCGGCCGTGCATCTGCGCGAGGCTGCGGACCCTCGTCACCGCGTCATTGAGCACCTTGGCTCCGAGGTCGCCGGTCAGGTTCTCGCCGGTGGACTGGATCGGGTGCGCCGATCCGATGTTGGTGCCCGGAGCCATGGCCACGACGTCGGCGGCCTGGGCGACGAAGAGTCCGGCCGAGGCAGCGCGCGCGCCGCTCGGGTAGACGTAGACGATCACAGGCACCTTGCAGTTCAGCAAGCTGGTGACGATCTCGTCCATCGAGGTCGAGATGCCGCCAGGCGTGTTCATGACCACCAGCAGGGCGGAAGCGTTGTCCGACTCGGCCCGGGTCACAGCGTTCTGGATGTAGGCCGACATCACGTTGTTGATGTCGCCATTGAGGTCGGCCTGCTCGACGTGGGGCGACGCGGCGATGGCGGCCGCCGGCGCCAGGGCGAGGCCGGCCGCGAACACCAGCCAGCCGAATCGGAGCGCCACTCGTGCACGCATGCTCCGAGTATGGCAAGGCGCTGCCTCCACTGCCGGTGTAAAACGTGGAACATCGGCGGTCCGGGACCCGCGGAGGGGCCGCGTAGAATCGGTCGGGATGTCGGCGGAACCAGCTCATCCCGACGGCGACGAAGAAGCGATGCGCGAGCTGCGTCACAGGGCTCGGACGACGCCGCCGCTGGCCGGCGGGGAGGAGGCGCGCCTGGTCGAGCAGTCGGCGCGCGGCGACCAGGACAGCCACTCCCTGCTCATCGCCGCCAAGCTCGGCATGGTGATCCGGCTTGCCGAGACGCGGGCGGACAGGGGACTGCCTGTCTCCGACCTGGTGCAGGAAGGCTCGCTCGGCCTGGTCGAGGCCGTGCGCTCGTTCAAGGACAGCGGCCAGCCTGACTTCGCAGCCTTCGCCGAGAAGAAAGTCGGCGAGCAGATGGACGCGGCGCTTGCCGCCGAGGCGGCGGCCGTACAGGAAGGCGAACAGCTCGTTACCGCCGCCAACGACTACGAGCGGACCCAAACCCTCCTGGCCCGGACCTTGCATCGCGCGCCTACCGAGGCCGAGATCGCCGAGAAGCTCGAGTGGTCGGTCGACCGCACCCGCTACGTAGCCAAGGCGGTCGACGAGGCGCGGCGCCGGCACGACGAGGAGCTGCTCGCGTTCATCGACCCAGACGCCATCGACTTCGACGGCACCGTCGACGGCGAGTAGCTCGCTGAACCGCACACCTCTCTACGACCGCCACCTCGCCCTAGGCGGCCGCATGGTCGATTTCGGCGGCTGGGAGATGCCGCAGCAGTACACGTCCATTCGCGACGAGCATTTCGCGGTGCGTCAGGTCGCGGGCCTCTTCGACGTGTCGCACATGGGCCGGTTTCGGTTCAGCGGAGCCGGCGCTCCGGATTTCATCCAGAAGATGGTGACCAACGATCTGGCGTCGCTTGCGAACGGGCAGGCGCAGTACAACCTGTTGCTCAACGACGAGGGCGGAATCGTCGACGACCTGGTCGTGTACCGCGGGAGCGAGGGCTTCTTCGCCGTGGTCAACGCGTCCAACAGGGAGAAAGATCTCGCCTGGTTTCGCGAGCACGCACCGAATGACATCGACGTCGAGGACCGGACTTTTGAGCTCGGACTCATCGCGTTCCAGGGCCCGCGCGCGCAGGAGCTGCTGCCGTGTAGCGCCGACCTCGACTCCGTCCCGTATTTCGGCTGGGGCGACGGGGACGTCGCCGGGATCCACGCCCTGATCTCACGCACGGGCTACACGGGCGAGGACGGTTTCGAGCTGTTCATCGCGGCCGACAAGGTGGGCGACGCGTGGGACGCGATCCTCGACCACGGCAGGTCCGCCGGCGTGCTGCCGGCGGGGCTAGGTGCGCGCGACGCCACCCGGCTCGAGGCGGCCCTGCGGCTCTGGGGGAACGACATGGACGAGACTGTCAACCCTTACGAGGCGGGCCTGGGCTGGACGGTGAAGCTTGGCAAGGGCGATTTCGTCGGCCGGACCGCGCTCGAGAAGGTGAAGGCCGAAGGCCCGCGCCGGCAGCTCGTGGGCTTGAAGATGCAGCCTGGCGACATCGCGCGCCACGGGGCCGGCGTGTTCGCCGGCGGCCGGCGCATCGGCGTCATCACCAGCGGCACCCATTCCTTCTTCCTCGGATTCCCGATCGCCCTGGCGATGGTGGAAGCGCGATCATTGCAAGTCGGAGACAGGGTCGCGGTCGAGGTGAGGGGCAGGGAGGCCCCGGCAGAGGTCGTCAAGCTGCCTTTCTATCGAGGCTCGGCCCACTCACTGAGCGACAAGAAGGAGAGCCGCCATGGCTGAACGGCGCTACACGAAGACGCACGAGTGGGTCACGGTCGATGGCAAGCAGGCCACGATCGGGATCACCGACTTCGCGCAGTCACAGCTGGGCGACGTCGTCTTCCTCGAGCTGCCCAGCGTCGGACGCAAGCTCGGCGAGCGCGAGACCTTCGGCGTCATCGAGTCGGTCAAGGCGGCGAGCGACCTCTACGCGCCGGTCGCCGGACGGATCGCACAGGTCAACGAGAAGCTCTCGGCCAAACCTGAGCTGATCAACTCCGACCCGTACGGCGAAGGCTGGATCCTGAAGCTGGAGCTGGCGGGCGACGCGCCCTCCGACCTGCTGGACGAGCAGGAATACAAGAAGCTGACAGAGGCCGCCGCGAACTAGTGTCCCGCCCCCGAGGTTCCTTGCGTCATCGCGGCCTAGGCGGCCGGGCGCCATCCCACCCCTCGAAATCTGCGATTTCGCGGGGACCCCGGATGGCGCTGAAGCCATCGTCAGGGGGGCCGGCGCCACGTCGCTGCCCCCGCGGCCACGACGCGGGGACCCCAGTAGGTATTGCGCTCCTCCTCGCGCCACCCCTTCCTCGGCTCCGGCCGCCGATGCCGCGAATCCAGCTGCGGAACTCGGAGCCGGGCCACTAGTTGCCCTACCTCGTCCATTCACCCGAAGACCGGACGGCGATGCTCGAGACCATCGGGGTCACGTCGATCAACGACCTCCTGGTCGACATCCCGCAGTCGCTGCGCCTCGAGTCGCTGCAGCTCCCCCTCGGCCTCTCCGAGTTCGAGACCATGGCCCAGGTCACCGCCCTGGCGGGCCGCAACAAGGTCTATCCCGATAGGCTGACGTTCCGCGGCGGTGGGGTGTACCGCCGCTTCATCCCCGCCGCGGTGATGGCGGTGACCTCGAAACCCGAGTTCTACACCGCTTACACGCCCTACCAGGCGGAGGCGAGCCAGGGCACGCTGCAGGCGATTTTCGAGTACCAGACCCTCATCGCCGAGCTGACCGGGATGGACGTTTCCAACGCCTCGCTCTACGACGGAGCGACCGCGGTCGCGGAGGCGGCGATGATGGCCCACGTCCACACGGGCCGCGACGAGGTCCTCGTCGCCGGCTACCTGCACCCGGAGTACATCCAGGTGCTGCGGGCGTTCGGCGAAGGACGGGGCATCAAGGTCCGCAAAGGCGACCAGCCGAACAAGAAGACGGCCGCCGTCATCTTCCAGCAGCCCGACTTTCTCGGCCTGCTCGTCGACGCGCCCGGGCTTGCGCGCGCGGCGCACGACGCCGGCGCGCTGGCGATCGCTTGCGTCGACCCGATCAGCCTGGCCATCCTCGCGGCGCCAGGCGAGTACGGAGCGGACATCGCGGTCGGCGAGGGACAGCAGCTGGGCCTTTCGCCGAGCCTCGGCGGTCCGCATGTCGGCTTCATCGCCTGCAAGCGCGACCTGGTTCGCAAGCTCCCCGGCCGGCTCGTCGGCACCGCGCACGACGCCCAGGGCCGCCGCGGCTTCGTCCTCGCCCTGGCCGCGCGCGAGCAGCACATCCGGCGCGAGAAGGCGACCTCCAACATCTGCACCAACCACTCGCTCTGCGCGCTGGCGGCCGCGGTCTACCTGACCTACATGGGCCCGTACGGCCTGCGCCAGGTGGCCGAAGTGAGCTTCAAGCGCGCGCACAACCTGGCGGAGCGGCTCGCGGCCCTACCGGGCTGGGAGCTCGCCTTTCCCGAGCGGCAGTTCGTCAACGAGTTTCCGGTGCGCGTACCGAAGTCGTCCCCGGTGGTGAAGAAGCTGGCGCGGAAGGGGATCCTCGGCGGTCTGGACGTCAGCCGCTGGTTCCGCGAGCTCAAGGGCGTGCTCACGTTCACCTGCACCGAGGTGAACGACGCGCGCGCGCTCGACGAGCTGGTGGCGGCGCTGCAGTCATGACCGAACCGCTGAGCTTCGAGCTCAGCCGGCCCGCGGTCGACCCGCCGCGGCTGCCCGAGGCCGACGTCGCTGGCCCGTCCCCGGCGGACCTGCTGCCGCGAGAGATGCTTCGCTCGCGCCCGCCGGGCCTGCCGCGCCTCAGCGAACCCGAGATCATGCGCCACTACAGCCGCCTGGCCTCGCTGAACTACTCGATCAGCGAGAACTTCTACCCGCTCGGCAGCTGCACGATGAAATACAACCCAGTGCTCAACGAGCTCGCGGCGGCGCTGCCCGGCTTCGCGGGCCTTCACCCGTACCAGGACGAAGAGACCATCCAGGGTGCGCTCGAGCTGATGTGGCGCCTCGAGCACGCGCTGTGCGCCGTCGTCGGCGTCGATCGCGTGACCCTCCAGCCCGCCGCCGGCGCGCACGGCGAATGGACGGCTCTGCGGATGATCGCCGCCTTCCACCACTCGCGAGACGAGAAGCGGACCGAGGTGCTCGTCCCCGACTCGGCCCACGGTACGAACCCGGCCAGCGCCGCCCTCAGCGGCTTCCGCGTCGTCGAGGTGCGCTCGGGGGCGGACGGCCGGATCAGCCTCGCCGACCTCGAGTCCAAGCTCTCACCGCAAACGGCGGCCCTGATGCTGACGAACCCCAACACCTTGGGCCTGTTCGAGCGAGAGATCCTGGATATAGCCGAGATGGTCCACGCCACCGGCGCCCTCCTCTACTACGACGGGGCCAACCTCAACGCCTTCATGGGCATCTGCCGGCCGGGCGACATGGGTTTCGACGCCGTGCACATGAACCTGCACAAGACCTTCACAACGCCCCATGGAGGCGGCGGCCCCGGTGCCGGACCGGTGGGGGTCAAGTCCGACCTGGTGCCGTTCCTTCCTACACCGACCGTGGAACGGAGCAACGGCCATCTGACGCTCGACCACAAGCGCCCGCAGTCGATCGGCAGGGTGCGCAGTTTCTACGGCAACTTCGGCATGCTCGTCCGGGCGTACACGTACATCCTGGCCATGGGCGGGGATGGCTTGAGCCAGGCGTCCCAGGATGCGGTCCTGTCCGCCAACTACCTCCGCAAGCTGGTCGAGGGTGACCTCGACATGCCCCACGAGGGGCCCTGCATGCACGAGTTCGTGGCGAGCGCTCACCACCTCAGCTCCGAGCACGGCGTCCGGGCGCTCGACGTCGCCAAAGCGCTGCTCGACCGCCAGTTCTACGCGCCCACCGTCTACTTCCCGCTGGTCGTGTCCGAGGCGATCATGGTCGAGCCGACCGAGACCGAGAGCAAGGCCACCCTCGACTCCTTCGCCGGGGCGATCAAGGAGATCGTCGCCCAGGCCAAAACCGATCCCCAGGGCCTTCACGCCGAGCCCAAGAGCACACCCGTCGGGCGGCTGGACGAGGTCGCCGCCGCGCGCAAGATCAACGCCTACCTGACGGGCCAGTCCGAGGACCCGATCCTGCGCTGGCGAGCCCCTTCCGAGACGGCCTGAAGAAAGGCCTGTCAAGACCCCTCCGGAGGGCCATTTCGTATTCAAAATCCGGTAGAATTGGGATCCTGAAGTTCTGCCCAGTTAACTCGCAAATTTCTTCGCGCTGGGAGGGCCGACAACCCCGGTAATGGCGGTACGAAAACCCCTTCCGGGGCCGGGTGCGCGCAGGGCGCACCTGGAGACTCGGAGCCCTCAAGCGCTTGGCGCCGATGTGGCGTACACCGCGGAGCAGATCCAGGTCCTCGAGGGCCGGGAGCATGTCCGGCGGCGTCCGAGCATGTACATCGGCTCGACCAGCTCCACGGGCCTCCACCACCTGGTCAACGAGGTGGTCGACAACGCCGTCGACGAGGCCCTGGCGGGTTACGCCCACCGGATCGTCGTCACCCTGTCCACGGACGGCAGCGTCCAGGTCGACGACGACGGCCGCGGCATCCCGGTCGACATCCACAAGAAGGAAGGCCTCTCCGCCCTGGAGCTGGTCATGACCCGCCTCAACGCCGGCGGCAAGTTCGGCGGCGGCGGGTACAAGGTCTCCTCCGGCCTGCATGGCGTCGGCGTGTCGGCGGTGAACTTCCTGAGCGAGAGGCTCCAGGTCTGGGTCGAGCGCGGCGGAAAGACGTACTTCCAGGAGTACACCCGGGGCGTGCCCAAGGGGACCGTCAAGGCGATCGGCAAGGCGGAGGGCACGGGCACGAGAGTCCGTTTCTGGCCGGATCCTCAGATCTTCCCGGAGACGAAGTTCGACCGCGAGATCATCCGCCACCGTCTGCGCGAGATGGCCTACCTCAACAAGCGGCTGGAGATCGCGCTCGCCGACGAAGCGCTCGGCATCACCGAGACCTTCTACTTCGAGGGCGGCATCGTCGCCTTCGTCCGGGCGCTGAACCGCGACAAGCAGGTGGTCAACGTCCCGCCGTTCTATGTCGAACGCGAGATAGAGGGCACTCAGGCCGAGATCGCCCTACAGTACAACGAGACGTTCGTCGAGAACGTGGTGGCCTTCGCCAACACCATCCACACGACCGAGGGCGGCTCGCACGTGACCGGCTTCCGCTCGGCGCTGACCAACGTGCTCAACCGTTACGCGCGCAAGTCGGGAATCCTCAAGGAATCCGATCCCAACCTCACCGGTGAGGACGTGCGCGAAGGCTTGACCGCGGTGATCAGCGTCAAGGTCCTCGAGCCGCAATTCGAGGGCCAGACAAAAGCCAAGCTAGGCAACGCCGAGGTCCAGGGTCACGTCTCGCTCGCCATCACAGAGGGACTGACGCAGTACCTCGAGGAGAACCCGTCGGAGGGCCGGCGCATCATCGAGAAGTCGCTGACGGCGGCGCGCGCCCGCGAAGCCGCGCGCAAGGCGCGCGACCTGGTCCAGCGCAAGAGCCTTCTCGAATCGAGCATGCTGCCGGGCAAGCTGGCCGACTGCTCGGAGCGCGATCCCGCCCTGTCGGAGCTCTACATCGTCGAGGGCGACTCCGCCGGTGGCACCGCCAAAGGCGGCCGCGACCGGCGCACGCAGGCGATCCTGCCACTTCGCGGCAAGATCCTCAACGTCGAGAAGGCGCGACTGGACAAGGTGCTGACCTCGGACGAGATCCGCAATCTCATCACCGCGATGGGCGCGGGCGTCGGCGACAACTTCAACGTCGACAAGATCCGTTACCACAAGATCGTCACGATGACCGACGCGGACGTGGACGGCAGCCACATCCGCACTCTCCTCCTCACGTTTTTCTTCCGCTACTTCCCGCAGGTCATCGAGAAGGGCTACCTCTATATGGCGCAGCCGCCTCTCTTCAAGGTGTCGAAAGGCACCGGCAAGAACATGAAGGTGATCTGGTGCCAGTCCGAAACCGACCGCGACAAGGCGCTGCGCACCCTGGGCAAGGGCGCCGAGGCCGCACGCATGAAGGGTCTTGGCGAGATGAACGCAGAAGAGCTCTGGGAGACGACGATGAATCCAGAGACCCGTGTCCTTCTCAGGGTCGCGGTCGACGACGTGGCCGCGGTCAACGACACGTTCGAGAGATTGATGGGACCAGACGTGGAGCCGCGCAAGAAGTTCATCCAGGCGCACGCCAAGAGCGTCCGGAACCTCGACATCTAAGGTCAAACAAATGCGCATAGCGGTGGATGCCATGGGCGGCGACTACGCACCGGCCGAGATCGTCAAGGGCGCAGGGCTCGCGGCGAATGAGCTTGGGATCGACATCTCGCTGGTTGGCATCCCTTCGCTCGTGCAGCCGCTGCTGGACAGCCATCCGCGCCTGCAGATCGTGCCCTGCACCCAGGTCATCGCGATGGACGAGCACCCGGCGCAGGCGGTGCGCAACAAGCCGGACTCATCGATCGCGGTCTGCGCGCGCATCTGCAAGGAAGGACGCGCGGACGGCTGGACGTCGGCCGGGAACTCAGGCGCGGTGATGGCGGCGGCGCTGCTCATCCAGGGCCGCATCCGCGGCGTCGAGCGGCCGGCGCTGGGCTCGATCGTGCCCACGCAGAACGGTTTCGCGTATTTCCTCGACGTCGGCGCCAACGTCGACTCGAAGCCCGAATATCTCGTGCAGTTCGCCGCCATGGGCGCGGTCTACGCGCGGGAGATGCTCGGCCGCGCGCAGCCGCGCATCGCGCTGCTCAGCAACGGCGAAGAGGAGGGCAAGGGCGATGAGCTCGTGCGCGAGACCACGCGCCGGCTGAAAGGGAATCTGGCGGGATTCATCGGCAACGTCGAGCCGAAGGACATCTACGGCGCCCGCGCGGACGTCATCGTCGCGGACGGGTTCGTCGGCAACGTCGCCATCAAGATGGCCGAGGCAACCGCCGAGTTTCTCTTCCGCTCGCTGCGCGACGAGATCCCGAAGACGCTGTCGGGCAGGGTCGGCGGCGCGCTCATCCGCCCGCGCGTACGCTCGATCCGGGACCGGATCGACTGGCGCGAGTTCGGCGGCGCTCCGTTGCTCGGCATCGACGGCGTTGCGGTGGTCGCGCACGGGCGGTCGGACGCTCGGGCGATGAAGAACGCCGTCAGGGTGGCGCGGGACGCGGTCCAGAGCGGGCTCGTCGGTAAGATTCGGGCGGAGGTCGGGAGGGCTTGAATTCAGTGAGGCCAATCCTTAAGCGGCCTGCAGCGAAGAACGGGCGGACGCGGGTTGTCGTCACCGGCATGGGGACGGTCAACCCAATCGGCAAAAGCCTGGACGAGTACTGGCACAGCCTCATCGAAGGCCGCAGCGGGGCGAGCCCGTTCGAGCGTTTCCCATCGGACAGGCTGGCCACCAAGTTCGGCTGCCAGGTCAACACGTTCGACCCGACCGACTACATCGAGCGCAAGGCCGCACAACGGATGGCGCGCTTCTCGCAGATGGCAGTCGCGGCCTCGAGCATGGCGATCGCCGACGCGGAGCTCGACCTTTCGAAAGAGGATGACTTCCGCGTCGGTGTCGCGATGGGCACCGGCATCGGCGGCTTCGACGACATGACCACAGGCGCTGCCACGTTCCTTACGAAAGGCCGTCTGAACCCGCTCTACGCGCCGACCATCATTCCGAACATGGCGGGCGCGTCAGTGGCCATGCAGTTCCACCTGCGAGGACCCAACACGACGGTGACCACCGCCTGTGCAGCGTCGACCCAGACGCTCGGGGATGCCGCTCGCATGATCCAGCACGGCGACGCGGACGTGATGCTCGCCGGCGGCTCTGAGGCGTCGCTGTGCGAGGTCGGCATCGCGGCCTTCAACGCGATTCGCGCTCTATCGACGCGAAATGACGCGCCGGAGAAGGCGAGCCGTCCGTTCGACCGCGATCGCGACGGGTTCGTCCCGGGCGAGGGCGCCGGCACGCTCATCCTCGAGTCTCGCGAGCACGCAATCGAACGCGGCGCCCGCATATACGGAGAGGTGCTGGGTTACGCCACGACGAACGACGCGTTCCACCAGGTCGCTCCGGATGAGACGGGTCAGGCGCCGGCGAAGGCAATATCGCTCGCTCTGCAGGACGCGGGCATCGAGCCGCCCGACGTCGACTACGTCAACGCCCACGGCACGTCGACGCAGCTGAACGACGCCGGCGAGACGAAGGCCTTGAAGATCGCGCTCGGCGAGCACGCGTACAAGGTCGCGATCAGCAGCACCAAGTCGATGATCGGCCACCTGCTGGGCGCCGCCGGGGCGGTGGAGGCGATCGCGACGCTGCTCACGATCAACCGCGGCATCATCCACCCGACGATCAACTACGAGAACCCCGACCCTGACTGCGACCTGGACTACGTGCCCAACACCGCGCGGCGCAAGGACGTGCGCATCGCGATCTCCAACGGCTTCGGTTTCGGCGGGCACAACGCCGTCGTCGTCCTGGCCAGGTACGAGGAGTGACGCGCATTGGCTGAAGAAACTGTCCTGACACGCAGCCTCCAGGAGGAGATGCAGTCCTCCTACATGGAGTACGCGATGTCCGTCATCGTCAGCCGCGCGCTGCCGGACGTGCGCGACGGGCTGAAGCCGGTGCAGCGCCGGATCCTCTACACGATGAACCGCGCCGGCGCGACCGCCGGCACGAAGACGAAGAAGTGCGCCGCGTTTGTCGGCGACGTGATGAAGCTGTATCACCCACACGGCGACGCCGCCATCTACGACGCGCTGGTGCGGATGGCGCAGCCGTTCTCACTCCGCTACCCGCTCATCGAAGGGCAGGGCAACTTCGGCAGCATCGATGGCGACCCGCCGGCGGCGATGCGCTACACCGAGGCCCGGCTCTCCGCGATCAGCGGCGAGCTCATGGCCGACATCGAGAAGCAGACCGTCAACATGGAGCCGAACTACGACAACTCGGAAGAGCAGCCGTCGGTCCTGCCGTCCCGGGTGCCGAACCTGCTCATCAACGGCGCGTCGGGTATCGCGGTCGGCATGACGACCAACATTCCGCCGCACAACCTGCGTGAGGTCGCGGCCGCCACCAAGCACCTGGTCGACAACCCCGACGCGACGGCGGAGGAGCTGCTGGACTTCGTCAAGGGCCCGGACTTTCCGACCGGCGGAGTCATCGAAGGCACGGCGGGGATCAAGGCCGCGTACTCGACCGGCCACGGCCGCATCTTCGTTCGCGCCCGGCACTCGCTGGAGCAGGCCGCCAACGGACGTGAGCGGATCATCGTCTACGAGCTTCCCTACGCGGTCAACAAGGCCGCGCTGGTGGCGAAGATCGCCGAGCTCGTGTCGGAACGGAAGCTCGAGGGAATCGCCGACCTGCGCGACGAGTCGGACCGCAACGGCATGCGTATGGTCATCGAGCTGAAGCGCGAGGCGCAGGTCTACACGGTGCTGAACAACCTCTACAAGCACACGCAGCTGCGCACGACGTTCGGCGTGATCATGCTGGCGATCGTCGAGGGCCGGCCAGTGGTGCTGAGCCTCAAGCAGGCGGTGCAGCTCTTCATCGACCACCGCCGTGACGTGATCGTGCGGCGCAGCCGCTTCGACCTCGAGCGGGCGCAGGAACGAGCCCACATCCTCGAGGGCCTCAAGATCTGCCTCGACCACCTGGACGAGGTGATCAAGACCATCCGTGCCGCGGCCGACCAGGACACCGCTTCGAATCAGCTGCAGTCGAAGTTCGGGTTGAGCGAGCGCCAGGCCAAGGCGGTGCTCGCCCTGACCCTCGGACGCCTGACCCGTCTCGAGCGGGGAAAGGTCGACGAGGAGTACGAGCAGGTGATCAAGACGATCGCCTACCTCGAGAACATCCTGGCCAGCGAGCGCAAGGTGCGCGAGCTGATCAAGGAGGAGATGGACGAGGTCGTCAAGAAATACGGCGACGACCGCAGGACTGAGATCACGGGCGCCGAGCCGACCGAGCTTTCGGCGGAGGACCTCGTCCCCAAAGAGGAGGTCGTGGTCACGCTGACCCACCGCGGCTACGTCAAGCGTCAGCCGCTCCGGGTTTTCCGCGCGCAGAAGCGCGGCGGAGTTGGTCTCAAGGGAGCGAAGCCGACTGCGAGCTCAGAAGCGCCGAGCGGCACGCGCGAAGAGGACTACGCGCTCCACCTCCTCACGACGCATACGCACGCGTCAATGCTGTTTTTCACGCAAAGCGGCCGGGTGTTCCAGCTGCGCGTGCACGAGGTGCCCGAGCGCGAGCGCCAGGCCAAGGGCCAGCCGATCAACAACCTGATCGACATCGGCTCCAACGAGCGCATCACGGCGGTGTTCGTGCGCCCGGAGACCGACAGCGAAGCGCACTACATGCTCATGGTCACCAAGAACGGATACATAAAGAAGACGGCGATGGCGGAATACGCCAACGTCCGGCGCAACGGACTGATCGCAATCAATCTCCAGGAGGGCGACGAGCTGGACTGGGTGACGCCGACAAGCGGCAAGGACGAGGTGATCATCGCGACCGAGCTCGGCAAGGCGATCCGCTTCAGCGAGACCGAGGTGCGGGCGATGGGTCGCGACACCCAGGGCGTGATCGGCATCAAGCTCGGCAAGGGCGACGCGGTCGCGGGTATGGCGGCGGTGGTCGAAGGCGCCGACCTGCTCGTGATCACCCAGCGCGGCTACGGCAAGCGCACGCCGCTGCCGGAATACCCTATGCACCACCGCGCGGGCCAGGGCGTGTTCACGCTGAAGGTCACCGACCGCGTCGGCAAGCTCGCCGCGGTGCGCGTAGTCAGCGACCCCGAGGAGGAGATCCTTGTCATCAGCGCGAGCGGCATGGTGCTGCGAACGTCGGTCGGGGCGATCTCGCAGATAGGCCGGCAGACCCAGGGCGTAATCGTCATGCGCCTGGCGCCCGACGACCCGGTCGTGGCGATCGCCCCGGTGGCCGCAATCGAAGAAAGTGACGCGAAGGAGTAGGTCTTGAGGCTCGACTACAACCTGATCGGGATCGTGCTCCTGGCGATCGGAGGCGTGGCGATCGTTCTCGAGGGCGCCGTGATGGCGGCCTGGAGCGTTCGTCTGTCCCGGCGGGCACGGGCCTTGAGCGAACGGCTGGCCGACGAGCGCGGCCGGCTTCAGGGTGACGTGGAAAGACTGCGGCTCGCGATGGCCGAGGCCGAGGCGCTCTGGCGGCCTTACGGCAGGCTGCTCCGCTGGCTGCGGCATCCGCTGACCATCGCGCTCACCCAGTCCTACCTGCGGCGGCGGGCGGCGGCGCGGTGACGGCCGGCCGCTCGCGAGTCGAGCCTCAACACGACACGTTCGCCCAGCAGGCGGTCGACGACGCGGTTGAGCGCGAGCGGGCCCGGCTCGCGCGCGAGCTTCATGACGGCGTTGCCACGGAGCTGGCCGGCGCGATCTCGCTGTTCAAGGTCTACATGGAACGGACCGGGGGCCATCAAGACGAGACCCTGTCGGACGTGTTCGAGCTCCTCGAGCGCTCCCTGAAGCAAGTGCGTGAGGCGCTCGCCGGCCTTCGCCCTGCACGGGTCGGCTCCGCCGGCGTAATCGGCGACCTGCGCCAGCAGGCTGACGAGTTCTCGCGTCTTTATGGAATTCGCGTTGAGCTTTCCACCGTCGGCACCGAGGACATGCTGTCGCCGCCACATCGCGAGGTCGTCGCCCAGGTGGTGCGCGAGGCACTGACCAACATGCGCCGGCATTCGGGCTCTGCCACCTGCCGGGTGAAGATGGGATTTGCGGCCCACCCGTTTTTGATCGAGGTCTCGGACGAGGGTCGCGGGTTCGCGGCCGCAGGCTCGGCGGGTTATGGGCTGATGGGTATGCGCGAGCGCGCCGCGGGCATCGGCGGCCGGCTCGAGGTGGTCAGCACGCCGGGACGGGGCACGACCGTCTTCCTGTTCGGTCCCAACTAGGCGGTCGCCTCCTACCAGGTCATCAACGTCCTGCCGTCGACGGCCTGAAGCTTTCGACTCACGCTGTCGACGATCGACCGCGCCTGGCGCTCATTGGTCTTGAGAGCGCGCGCGATCTCCTGGGTCGACAGGCCGTTGCTCAGCAGCTGCGCGACCTCGACCTCGTTCTCGTTCAGGCGGCTCAGCGGCCAGCGCAGCGCCGCGACCATCGGCGCGAGCGCGTAACCGAGCGTGTGCGTGTAGGCGACGTCGTCGTCTGTGTACCAGTGGTCGCGGCGACACCCGATCACGAGCAGGCCAAGCGGTCGCTGGCCGATCTCGGCGATGGGGGCGTAGAGGATCGCGGGCCAGTCGAGCTCCCACTCGTACCCTTCCACCAGCTCCGAGCGATCGGCCACCGTGTTGACGACGAGCGGCTTCATCTCGAAAAGCGCTTTGCGCGCGAGCGGCATCAGCGGTCGGCTTTGCAAAAGGCGGCGCGAGACCTCCGACGCGGCGATCGGCTGGAGCCAACCGCCGCGCAGGTATCCGAGAACCCACCGGTCGTGGCAAAGGGCGTTGAGGGCCAGTCCCAGCCGGCGCCTGGCTTCTTGGAGGTCTGGAAGCTGGCCCATGGCCGGAGGTTAGGCGGGCGTGGGGCTGCTGACCTCAGCGGTGGTTCAGCGTTTCCTCAAGAAACCTTGAACCGTGATACTTTGCGACCGGGGAGAGGCTTTACCGTGACCGCCAAGTTGCTGGTGGTTGATGACGAACCGCGGACAGCTGAGCTGACCGCGGATCTACTGCGCCGGGCGGGCTACTTCGTCGAGGTCGTCGGCAGCGGGACCGAGGCGCTGGAGCGGATTCGTACCGCATCGCCGGACCTGATGCTGCTGGACTACGAGATGCCCGACATGGAGGCGCCGGAGGTGCTGGATTCACTGCGCGCCGGCGGGCGTGTTCCCTTTCCTGTGATCATCCTCACGGGCGCGAGACACTCGCCGGCCGATCAGGTCGTCGGGCTTGAACGGGGGGCAACCGACTTCGTGGTCAAGGGCACGGACCGCCAGGTCGTGCTGGCGCGGGTGCACAGCGCATTGCGCGAGCGAGCGTCGGCGCCGGCGGCGGTAACGCGGGGGAGGCTGCATGTCGACGCTTCTCGCGGCGAGGCGCGGCTGGGTGCGCGGCTGTTGAAGCTGGAACGCCGGCCGCTGGTGATGCTGCAGCTCCTGGCCAACCGCTCCGGCGATGTCGTCACGCGTGCCGAGCTGCTAGACGTCGTGTGGGGGAGCTCGTACAAGGGCTTTGAGCACAGCCTGGAGCAGGCTGTGCACCAGATCAGGCGCGAGCTGCGTGAGCCCGGATGGATCGAAACGGTACGTGGGATCGGGTACCGGTTCGTCGTCCAGCCCTAAGCGCGCGAGCGAGCTGGCGGCCGCGCTGCACCGTCTGCGCTCGACGCTCGCGCGCGTGCGCGCCGAGCTGGAGGTCGCCGAAGCCGACGGCGAGGCGCCGCCGGTCGTCCGCCTGCTGGCTGATCTCCGCGAGGCGCTGGAGACGCTGGGCAACGTCGAGTCGGCGGCGCTCGGGGTCGTGCGCGTGCTGGTCGTCGACGACGACGAGCGCCTGGGAGAGCTGACGGCTCGCGGACTCCGGCGCCTCGGTTTCGACGCGGAGTGGACCACCGGGATGCGTTCGCTCCGGCCGCGCGAAGTGGTGGTGTTCGACCTCGGGGTCGCCGTTTCTTTGAGCGCCACCGACCGGGCGATCTTGCGTGGTTCGCGGCCGGTGGTGCTGACGGGCGCGGTTGACTCGGCGTCGCGAGCGCTGGCGGAGGACCTGGGCGCGAGCGACTACCTGGTCAAGCCCGTCGAGCCCGAGGCGCTGGCCGCGGCGATCATGCGGCGCGAAGCGGAGGACTGATGTCGATGGCCGTCGAAGAGGTGTACGAGGGATGGCGGCGCGTCCAGGACCGCCTGGTCGCGCGTCTGCCTGGCATGTCTGCCGAACAGTTGAGTTTGAGGGCCTCGCCTGAGAGCTGGCCGGTGTGGGCGATCGTCGCGCACATCGCAGGCACGCGCGTCTACTGGCTGTGCAGCGTGTGCGGTGAACCTGGATTCGAGGGGACGCCGTTCAGTGATCCGGGCGGCGAGGGGTGGGAGGACCGGCTGGACGTGCCGCGAGGGGCGGATGAGCTGGTCGAGGCTGTTCGGAGCAGCTGGGCGATCGTCGATTCGTGCCTTGCCAGGTGGACGCCCGAGATGCTGCACGTCGGGTTCACGCGTAGTCGCGATGGCGAGGTGCAGCACCACACGCGGTACTCGGTGCTGACACGCCTCGTGATGCACGACTCGTTTCACGCCGGCGAAGTTTCGCTGCTGCTCGGCCTGAGTGGGTTGCCGTCGCTTGACCCGTGGGAAACGGCGGCGGTGTGACAGCGGACAGCCGATCACTCGGCACAGTCGCGGACGAGTTCAATCGCCTCGTCGTGCGGTACTTCGCCCTTTTCTCCGACCGCTCTTCTGAACGATTGGCCTGGCTCAGCCAAGCCGAAATGGCGATCGCAGAGCTGTATGGAGCCGGCCTCCAGCTGCCCCTTACCGAACCTTCCGATCGCGACGCGCCCGACATGCCGGTTGAGGATCAGCGATTGCTGATGACCCGAATAATCGACAGGATCGGTAAGGATGGCTTCTATTACTCATTCGTCTTCCACCCCCTCGAGCCGAACCCTGAACCGGTAGTTGGCAGTTTGGCAGAGGACCTCGCCAGCATCTATCACGATCTTTACGGAGGCAGCGCTCTACTCGCCGCTGGCGGCGATGTCGAGGATGTGATCTGGGCGTGGGGCATCAACTTTCAGATCCATTGGGGTCGACATGCTCTCGGGGCGCTGCAAGCCTTGAATGACGCGCAGAGATAGTCGCTGCCTCGGAATCAGGGGCTGAATGCTGGAAAGATGACTGTGAACACCGCCCCGCGGTTGCTGCCGTTGTACGTCAGCTGCCCCTGATGTTCCCGGACGATTCCGTACGACATGAAGAGGCCGAGTCCGGTCCCGTGCTCCTTGGTGGTGAAATGCGGCTCGAAGAGGTGATACCGATTTTCGTCCGCGACGCCGCTGCCGTTGTCAGTGACGGTGAAGTACGGGGATCCATTCGCGCGGCGTCCGGTCTTTAGCTCAACACGCCCGTTGTCGGGAGCGGCATCGATGGCATTGTTGATGAGATTCGTGATCACTTCGCGCATCAACAGTGGATCGGCTTTGACTTTGACATTCTCCGGAGATTCGCTGACCGCGATCTCGACGCGCTTGGTGCGAGCCCTGGGCCTCGCCATGTCCTGGGCGCGGGTGACGAGCTCATTGAGGTCAACCGGCTCGGGCGCGTACGTCACTCGGGGAGTGGCGCCCTGGGAGAGGCTTTGAAGCACGGTGACGGCATCGCTGGCGGCGAGCCGCGCAGTCTGAACCGCTTCCCGATCGACGGGGTCAAGGCGTTTTGTATCGATTTCTTTGAGGTAGCCGACGGCGGTGGCCATGTGGTTGCGGAGGTTGTGAACGACGCCCTCGACGGCTCGGCTGTGGAAGAGATGCCGGTCGGCGTCTGACAACTCCGACTCGAGGACGCGCCGCACCCGTCGACCGGCGATCGTATCCGTTAGTGCAAAAGCCAGGATGAAGACTATTGATGCCAGCACATAGCCGAGCAGCGACCCGTCGATCAGGTAGCTGATCAGTAACGATCCCAAAATGAAATAGCCGTAGGCAAGCAGAAACGGACGAGTGAAGTTGTGCTGGGCGATGCTTCGGATGGATTCTCCCGTGCGAATCGACAGACCGAGCGCGACGAGAACAAGGCTTGCGCTCGCCACCACCAACAAGACAGCCAGTCTCGTGGCGATTGTCAGTTGTGTCGAACCACGTATCAACAAGCCGGCTCCTGCTGCGACTGCCAGCGTGGCAGCAGACATTAGAGGATTGGCTAGCAGCTGCCAACGCGGTCGACGCGCCAGCGCGATACCTGTCGCCAGGCCAACCAGGGTGGCGTCAAGTGGGTTGAGGAGTATGGCTGCCGCCCAGTTGGCCAGTGCCGAAAGCGTTAACCGGCCACGCTCCAAACGAACGCCAACAAACGTGAGTCCGGCAGCCGCAAAGATGAAATAGACGACCTCGATGAGATTGTCGGGGCGGGTGGTCGTGTATCGCCATAGAACCTTGTTGAGTACGACTAGTGCGATGCCGAGGGCAACTAGATAGCTGTAAGACAGGACTTTTCGACCAGGACTCACTTGCTAAGCTGCCCCCATCACCAAACTGTCGTCGAAGAAAAGTGTATTGAGAGTCCTGGTCGTTGACGACAGCGTTGTGCCGCGGGTTGCGGCTAGGGCAATGCTTGGGTCAGCGCCGGGTTTTCGATTAGTAGGTGAAGCGTCGTCCGGACGGGAAGCCCTGCGGGTCGCGGGATCTCTAATGCCCGACTTGGTCCTGATGGACGTCCACATGCCAGACATGGACGGACCAGCCGCCACTAGGGAGTTGCTGGCACGGTGGCCGGAAATGAAGGTCATTGCATGGACCATCTCGGAATCCAGCGATGACTTGCTGAGAATGATGCAAGCCGGATGCAAAGGATACGTGCTTAAGGATGCTGGGCCAGCAGAACTCCAAAGGGCATTGCTCGCAACTGTACGCAGTGAGAGCCCAGTGCCTAGAAGGATGATTCCCGACGTCCTACGACGAGTTGCTGACTCGACCCCGATTTCGGGTGGGACCACAATCAAGCTCACCTCCCGAGAGATGCAGATACTCCGTGCTGCCGCGAAGGGCCACACAACCAAGCGCATGGCTAAAGATCTCGGACTGGCAGCCTCGTCGATAGAGACGCACCTCCGAAACCTTTTCAAGAAGCTCGATGCCAACAATCGAGGCGAAGCCGTTAGTTCGGCCCTCAAGCTCGGGCTGATCACCCTGTCTGACCTCTAGGTCGCCCGCAGGGGCGCCTCGGCCCAATGGTTTTCCATGAGGCTGAGCTCATGGAATTTGACGATTCCCAGCCCCGGGCGCAATCCCGAGACTTGACGACGGCAGCAATGACTTGGATGCGCAGCGGCACAGTGAAGGGAATCTAAGGGGATAGGAGGGAGATATGGTCCGCATGTTTAGGAGGTTGCTCCGCGGGGGCAGCAAACAGCGGGTCTCCGGAATCTGGGTCTTCTAGCCTCAGCGCCGTCTAGGCGGCGCTGATCCCGGTTAGGAGGTATCGGCGCAAAAATCGGGGTCTAGAATTCCAGCGTCTTGACCCCCTTTCGCACCCTATCGCGGTCGGCCCAGTTCTACATCGTCGGCGTCATCGTTGCCGGCGTCGGAGCCGTGGGATTGGGATGGGCACTCAGCCCGGTTAAGTCCTCAACCCTCGCAACCCTCCTGTACCTTGGGATAGGCACCCAGATTGCCGCCCTTCGTCCGATCCCGTGGAGACGTGGGCGGCAGTGGGTCGTTGACCCGCTCCTTATCGCAACGGGCCTCATAGCCCCTGGCGCCGGGGTGGCTCTGGTCGCATGGCTAGCGGTATTCGATGGGCGAGTACCAGGCCGCACCATAACTTGGTGGGCCTTCTTCTTTAACCGCGGGATGATCTCGACGGCAAACGTAATTCCATCGTTGGCAGTCATGTCCCTTGGTGACGATCTTCGGTGGCTCCCGCTCAAGACCGTTATCTATGTCGTCTCAGCACTAAGCCTCAACTACACGCTGACAGCCCTCGGTTGGGCCTTCGTCTCGAGAGTGTCTCTCGTCGCAACTCTATTTGAAAATGTCGGGCTGACTGCCCTCGTCGGGACTGCAGCCTTGAGCTTTTCAGGCGGAATCATTTACTTGCTGCTTCAGAATCCTGTTGGCTACGTGATGGCCCCAGGGCTGTTCGGGTTCGTCCTTGCGGTACGAGGAAACGTTGCGGACGCACAGCGGCAGACCTTACTTAAGGATCAGACACTCGAATTGGCGGCACAAGCGCTCGATGCACGCGATCGGTATACCGAGTCACACTCGATCCGGGTAGCCGATCTAGCGGCGCGACTCGGTGAGTTGCTTGAACTGGGCGACAGGGAGGTCGAGGCAATTCGAACGGCTGGGTCTCTGCACGACCTTGGCAAGATCGGCGTTCGTGACGACATCCTTAACAAGCCTGGTCCACTCACGGAAGAAGAATGGGAAATCATGCGACGCCACCCCGATATCGGGGCGGACATGATCGCCCAGCATTCTGCTCTCGCAGACGTCGCACCACTGGTTCGGCACCATCACGAGAGATGGGACGGATCCGGCTATCCAGCTGGACTCAAGGGTGAGGTCATACCGTTTGGCTCACGAATCCTGTCGGTCGCAGACAGCTTCGACACCATCACCGGAGAGCGTCTATATCGGCGCTCGGCAATGACACCTATTGAAGGCGTCGAGGACGTAAGTCGCCGAGCGAACCACTGGTACGACCCGAACGTCGTAGACGCACTTCGCGAATTACACGGACTAAAGCCCATGGAGGTGGAGAATCGGCCCGAGGTGCCGCGTCGCATCACTACATTGCGGGTGCTTCGCTCTAATACAGGATTTAGCAGCCTGATCGCCGCTATAGGCATTTCATCGTTGGGCGATCCACTGACACAAGTGGCCGCGTTCATATGGATCTACTTCAAGACAGGGGATCCACGGCTCGTCGCACTAGGATTCGTTGTCCAAGCGATCGCCAGCATCATCGTGACGAGCGCAGTGGGCGGCCTGGCAGATCGGTTGTCGCGACGAGGTCTGGTCGTAGGCCTTGAGGTTCTCCGAGCAGCTGTCTTGGTCGCGACTCCATTTCTCATCGATCCGAACTGGTACTTAATTGTTCCCATCCTCTTTGTCGTCTCGTGCATCAACGCGATTGTGCAACCGGCGAAGCAAGCCGCTGTCCCAAGCCTGGTGCCCTCAGGTCAAGTCGGCAAGGCTAATGCAATCGTTTCGGCCACCACAATGCTTACCAGCGCGCTTGGGTTTGGGCTCGCAGCTGCCTATCTAAGTCGCTTTCCAAATCCGATAGACGGCAAGTGGCTATTTGTCGCTGATGCCGCGACATTCGTGCTGGCCGCCACCATCGTTGTAGGAATTCCCAACCTCGGCGGCGGATTCGCGTCGACAAGGGTTTCAGGAGCGATCCGCCGAACATGGTCTCTGGTCGAAGCCCGACCGTATTTGGTCCTGAGCACGTTGGCTGCCTTCTTGATCCCCATGAGCATGCCTGCATTGGTCTCGCTCGCTTATCGGGTGTCGTCTCATGGTTCGCAGGCGTATTCAACCCTTGAGTTGCTGTCGTCAGTAGGGGTCTTCGCGGGCGCCGTCCTCGTCAGCCGTTTGGCGGTGATCGGGTCACTCAGAACTGTGGGCGCTGGGCTCTTTTTGATGGGTGCATTCTCAGTTGCTCTTGCGATGACGACAAACTTTTGGTTGGTAGCCGTAGCGCTGCTGATCGCGTCCATTGGCAACCCGATATATTCGGTGGCGACTCAGACGGCTCTTGTTGAGGCGGCTGACGGCTCAAACCGCGCTACTGTGTTGGCGACGCGATTTGGCCTTGCCCAAACCGCAGGGGTTATCGGCATAGCCGTCGGTGGATTAGTAACGAGCTATTCCGGGCCGAATCGAGCCTACGCGGTTCTGGGCATTGGGTTGGTCTCTCTCGCCTTATACGCCATAGCCGCTGGGCGTAGCACGGTCAATCCCCTGCATGGCGCCGAGTACGAGGCGGCGCTCCAGCGAGCCAAAAGCTAAACCGGCTCGGCTCCAAGGTTCGCTCGTCATACTGCGGGTGATTGCATAACGTGCGTCCCAACCCCCACCAGGGAGCGCCCCGCGAGAGAGCCGTCGAGAGTCCTGCCCCCATCAGCGGGGCCACGGTCTCTGCATTGTCTTTCGATCCCCGGCGGCGCCGTCGGTACCTGCAGATCGCGTTCGGTTTCGCAGCCCTCGTCGTCGCGATAGTCATCCTCTTCCTCCTCCGCGACTTCCTCGGTGCTTTCGTGCTCGGTTCGGCGATCGCGTTCCTCATCCAGCCTGCGGTCATGCGGATGCACGCGGCCGGCGTGCCCCGCGTACTCGCCATCGTGGTCGTGTTCATCGGCATCATCGTCGTCTTCGCCGGGCTGATCCTCCTGATCGTTCCACTGGCCGTCAGCGAGGTCGGCCAGCTGCAGGTCCAGCTCCCGGGCCTGGCGTCGTCAGCCCAGGACCGGCTCAACAGCCTCCAGCCTGTCCGCGTCTTCGGCATCGACGTCGACCTGAAGGGCGTGACCGCGACGGTCAGCTCGCATCTGCGCGAGTACCTGCTGGGTCAGTTCGGCAACGCAGTGACCTTGGGGCTTACCGCGCTCACCACTGTCCTCCAGCTGCTGCTGATGTTCATCGTCGCCTTCCTGCTCGCGCTCGAGGCGCCGGCCGTCCGCCGCGACCTCAGACGGTTCGTCCCCAACGACTACCGCAGCGATTTCGACCAGATCTGGCGCCAGGTCCGCAAGATGCTGTACGCGTACGTGCGCGGCCAGCTCATCGTCGCCGCACTCATCGGCGTGTGCTCAGGCATCGCGTGCGCCGCCATCGGCCTGCCCGACGCCGTCGCGCTAGGCATGATCGCGGGTGTCACCGCCCTGATCCCATACTTCGGTCCCTTCCTCGGCGCCATCCCCGCGATCCTGGTCGGCCTCTCACTGTCGCCCGAGTCCGCGCTCGTGATCGCGCTGCTCTACCTGTTGATCTCGAACGTGATCCTGAACGTGGTCTATCCCAAGATCGTCGGCGACGCGGTCAAGCTGCCGCCGATCCTCGTCATCGTCGCGCTGATCGCCGGTTTCAGTTGGGGCGGCATCCTCGGCATGTTCGTGGCTGTCCCGATCGCTGCCACCCTTCGCATCCTCTTCGACCACATCTATCCGCGCCTCTACGAGAGGCCGGCTTGAAGATCGCGATCCTCTCCGACATCCACGCCAACTGGCACGCACTGGAGGCGGTCCTGCGTGACTGCCCGCCCGTCGAGGAGACGCTGTGCCTGGGCGACGTCGTCGGCTACGGCGGAGATCCGAAGCACTGCGTTGATGAAGTCACTCATCGGAACTGGCCGACGCTCGTCGGCAACCACGATCGCGCCTGCACGGATCCCGAGATTCTCGAGTGGTTCAACGACGATGCGGCGGCGGTGGTGCGTTGGACAATCGAAGTGATAGGAGACGAGAGGCTGAATTGGCTGCGGGGGTTACCAGACAGCATGGTCAAGAACGAGGTCCTGCTTGTGCACGCCAGTCCGCGTGACCACATCTACGAATACGTGCTCGACACCGCGGTCGCGCACGCCAATCTCGAATTGCTCGACAACGGGATTTGTTTCCACGGGCACACACACGTGCCTGGAATCTTCGGCCTGGATGCCGGTGCGGTCACGCACGAATACCGGGTCGACACCTTTCGCCTTCAAGGGCCCTCGCTCGTGAACCCCGGCAGCGTCGGTCAGCCGCGAGACGGCCTGCCGACGGCCAGCTACGGCATCTGGGACGCCGACAGCAACACGTTCGAATTCCGTCGCGTCCGCTACGACATCAAGGGCGCCCAGCGCGCGATCAGAAAGGCCAAGCTACCGGAGCGGTTCGCCCTTCGTCTAGAAAGCGGTCGATGAACCAGCGTCGCGTCGCGCGTCTCCTGCGGCTGGGCTATGCCGGCGCCGCCGGTGCGGGCATCGGATCGTTCCTCTTCTGGACGGTCTACTGGTTCTCGTTCGTCCGCGGCAACCTACGCGGCCCTGACTTCTTCAACTTCTACGCGGCAGCGAAGCTCTACGTCACGAACGGCGGCGCCGCCGTGTACGACGTCGCGATGCAGCGCCAGGTCGAGCTCCAGGTCACCGGCCAGGATCCCTCGCGCTTCATCGTCCTGCCGTACTTCCACCCCCCTTACTACACACTCCTGATCGCTCCGCTGGCTTACCTGGACTACCGCCACGCCTACTACGTAATGGCGGCGTTCAACGTCCTACTGGTCGCGGCACTGATCGCGATCCTGGTCCGCACCAGCCTGCGCGTGCACGCCCGTGGCTGGCTCGTGGCGAGCGCGATGACCGCGGGCTTCTTTCCCCTTTTCGTCACCGTTCTCCAGGGCCAGTCCGACCTCGTCGTCCTGGTACCGCTTGCGGGGGCTTATGCCGCGTGGGCGCGCGGACGGCACGGGTGGGCCGGCGCGCTGAGCGCGCTCGCGCTCGCCAAGCCGCAGCTGCTGCTTCTGATCCCGGTGCTGTTCATCACACGTCGCGCGTGGCGGGCACTGGCCGCGTTCGCGGGCGTGCTCGCAGGGCTGGGGCTCCTCTCGATTGCCACCTTCGGCATCGGACCGGTGCTGACCTATCTGGGCTCGGTCGGGTCGTGGGCGATCACCGGCCGGCTGCCAAACACCCACGAGCTCGTCTACACCGACCCGGCGGTCTACTCGCTGCGCAATATCCTGGAGGCGATCCCTGGAGGCGGCAAGTTCGTCGCCTTCGTGATTCTCGTTCTCCTGCTCGCGCTGGTTGCGCTGTCACTCAGCTGGCGGCCTGACAAGCCGCGTCTGGACTTCGCCCTCGCCATCGCGGCGTCGCTCGTGCTGAGCCCGCATCAGAACGTGCACGACCTGGCGCTGCTCGTCATTCCCGGTTTCGCGCTCGCGGACCTGGCGCTGGACGGCCAGCTGCGGTGGCCGCATGTCGCGGTCGCCGTCCTCTTCTTCGCGTATGCGGCGATCGACCTCACGCTCACCATCAACTTCTGGGCAGCGGCTGTTGGGGCCCTTGCGATCGCGGCGTACCTGACCGTCGAGCGCATGGCGGTGCGGCCCGACCCGATTCCGCTCGGCGAGCTGCAGTGGAGCGGACCGCGTCCTCGTCGCGTCATCGTGCTGCCCGCGTATCGCGCCGCGAAGACGCTGGTCGAAGTCGTCGGCGACATTCCGCAGGGGCACGCGGACCGCATCCTTCTCGTCGACGACGCCAGCGCCGACGCGACCGTCAGCGTCGCCACTGCGCTGAGGCTCGACGTCATCCGCCATCGCCGCAACCTCGGGTATGGCGGCAACCAGAAGACCTGCTACCGGCAGGCGCTGGCGATGGGCGCCGATGTCGTCGTGATGTTGCACCCGGACGGTCAGTACGATCCGGCGATCATTCCCGAGCTGTGCGGTGTGATCGAGAGCGGCGAGGCGGACATCGTGCTCGGCTCACGCTGGCTCGGCCTCGACCCCGCGAAGGCGGGCATGCCCTGGTGGAAGAGGCTGGGCAACAGGTTCCTGACCGCGGCCGAAAACCGCGTCCTCGGCCTGAGGCTGTCCGAGTATCACACGGGATACCGCGCCTACTCGCGCCGCTTCCTCGAGGCCATTCCGTTTCTCGAGAACAGCAACGACTTCGTCTTCGACACGCAGGTGCTGATCCAGGCGGCGACGTTCGGTTTCAAGATCGGCGAGGTTCCCGCGATCGGCCGCTACCACGCCGACGCGAGCTCGGTGAGCTTCAGGACATCGACTGTCTACGGACTGAAGACTCTCGGCGCCCTGCTCCGCTACGTGCTGCACCGCGCCGGGTTCCGCAGCGAGTGGTTGACCCCGGCGTCAGATGTTGACAAACAATCGCTTCCGGTAAGCCAGGTAGCCCACCACAGCCAGGTTTAGAAGCAGCGCGCCGACCCTGAACAGGGTCGCGTGGTGGATGACCTCGTAAGCCTCGAATGGAATGAGGATCCCGGTCGCGATGACGGTCAGGTATTCCGCCCAACGGCGGCGCATCGCGAGACCGACACCTTCGGTGCCCTCGAGCGCCGCGTAGACGATCGCGCCGATCGCGAGCAGCGTGATGTGGTTGAAAGCGCCGACGTAGACGAGAAGGCGCAGCAGCAGCTGAACGATGATGCCGTGACCGACGTCGAGGTTGAGCTGGTTCTCCGCGAAATCGGCCCAGTTGTCGAGCCATCCGTTGCGGCCGGCGACAAGCAGGCTGACGCCCAGCGCGACGAGGACGGTGGCCTTGACGATGCGCTCGACGATGATCACCTTGATGAAGGCGTCGTGCTCGCCACCCATGCGGCCGAGCTCGCACCAGAGGCGCGCGAGGTAGTGCGGGCGGGTGGGTGCGGCCTCAGCCGTCTCAGTCATCGAGCCGACCTTAACAACCTGGGTTGTCAACGACGTGGGCGGCGGTTAGCGTGCTGTGCCAGGCTCGGCAGGCTGGGGGAGGGTGCCTGCGGGAGAGGGAGGGCCCGCAAGGGCGGATGCCCCTTTCGGTGGGCGGCTCAGGTCGTTTCTTCGCGGTGCTCCCTGTGCTCCCGGAACAACATCACCCGGCAGTTCGCGTTCTTGAGCACGTACGGCACTGTCTTGCCGAGGTTGAACTCCCCGAACCGCCTCTTGTAGGGCAGCCCCATCACGATCAGGTCCGCGCCCCATTCCACCGCCTCGTCCACGAGCGCCGGCCCCGTGTCCCGCGCCTGGACGAGCTCGGTCTCCACGGCCAGCTGCGACGCAGCCGCCAGCTTTTCGACCTCGTCCAGGATCTTCTCCCCCCGGTCGACGACGTCGTCCAGCACAGCGCCAAGAGGCAGCGACCGGTTGACCTCGATGATGTGCACCCCGTAGAGCCGCCCCTGCGGGTCCGTCATCCGACACGCCAGCCGCACCGTCTCCTCGTCGATGTCCTGGCCCCCGACGGCGACCATCACCTTGTGCGAGGTCGTCGGGTGTGCGTGCTTGTCGCGGTCGGCCATCAGTGAGAGGGTCCGCGGCGCACGCGGCGGATCAGCACGTAGGCCCCGAAGGCCAGGCACACGACGGCGGTCCCCAGGGCCAGGGATCGAGAGCCCGCGTCAAGCCCTGGATGCACGGCCAGGTAAACCACGATCCACAGCCCGATCGCCAACCCCAGGACGCCCATGAACGTGAATGGAAAACGCAACGGTCATGAATGCTATCAACCCCCGGGCAGCCGTCCAGAGGGCGGTTCAAGGGCCTCCCTATAATCAACCCGGCTTGAGGCTGCTGATCGTCGGGTGTGGGCGTGTCGGTTCGCAGATCGCGGCCAACATGGACCGCGCGGGCCATGAGGTCGTGATCGTCGACCGCGACCCCAACGCTTTCTCCCGTGCCTCCACGCGCGGCGTCCTGACCAGGGACTTCCGCGGCGACCAGGTCGTGGGCAACGGCACCGACGTCGACGTCCTCCGGCGGGCGGGCATCGAGAAGGCCGACGGCTTCGTCGCCGTGACCGAGGGCGATAACCGCAACATCATGGCCTCGCAGATCGCCAAGCACGTATTCAAGGTCCCACACGTCGTCACCCGCATCTACGACCCCGAGCGCGCCGAGACCTACGAGAAGCTCGGCGTCCACACCATCTGTCCGACCATCGAGGGCGCCAAGCACATCGAGCGAGTCTTGATGGAGCGCAGCTGACGCCTGATGTACGTCATCGTGGTGGGTGGAGGCACGGTCGGCTACTACCTCTCACGCGACCTCGTCGAGCGCGGTCACGAGGTCACGCTCATCGAGAAGGACGGCCGTCGCGCGGACTGGCTCGAGACCCAGCTCGGCAGCATCGTGATGCGCGGCGATGGATGCGAGGTGCGCTTCCTCGCGCAGACCGGCATCGAGCGAGCTGACGCGATGCTCGCCGTCACCGCCGACGACGAGGACAACCTGATCGCGCTCCAGGTCGCGAAGCGTCACTTCCGCGTCAAGAAGACGATCGCGCGCGTCAACAACCCGACCAACGTCGAGATCTTCAAGATGCTTGGCGTCGACGAGGCCGTATCGGCGACCGAGGTCCTGCTTGCGGCGCTCGAGCCGCCGATCACCAGCTGAAATGAAAAAGGACCGCTCTCAAAAGAGCGGCCCTTTCAGAAGATCGTCCGTTTATACAGTAGCCTTGCCGATCTTGTAGATCTTCGTGCCGCAGAAAGGGCACGTGCCAACTGTTGCCGGCTTGCCGTTCTTCATCGTGATCGGCTGAGGGTCTTTCATCTCGACCTTTCTTTTGTCCTTCAAACAGTAGCCTTCCACTAAGTCACCATCCTTTTTAGAGATTCTGTTGGAGGGCGGATTGGCCCATTCTAGGGGGGCGTATTTGCCCAATACAACCCCAATTCAAACCGAATTCAGCGATCCGACCCCGAATCCCGTGGAAAAACGGACCAGAATGCGGCCTCAAAAGGCATTTTCGCTGCTTCGCTAGAAAGCACGAACCTGACCTCCGTCATTTGCCAGCCCTCACTTAACGCGTTGTGCAAAGACTCTGCCATCACGCGCGCGCACTCATCGATTGGAAATCCGGCGATGCCCGTGCCCACCGCGGGGACGGCCATCGTCGCCACGTCATGCATTCGTGCGAGACGAAACACGTGGTCCATCGATGAGCGCAGCGATGACCTCGTCGTCCGTCCTCCCAGCGACATGCTCGCCGCGTGGATGACGTAACGCGCGCGCAGTGCACCCGCGCCGGTGATCGCGGCTTCACCGACGTTGACTGCACCATGCGCGTCGCACTCGTCCTGGATCGATTGACCGCCGGCGCGCATGATGGCGCCCGCAACACCACCACCGAGCATCAGATCGTTGTTCGCCGCGTTGACGATCGCGTCGACCTCCTGCTCGACGATGTCGCCGGCGATGATCACGACTCGCGTCGCAGACATTCCCACACCTCCGCGGTGCGCTGGTCGAGCAGCTCCTTCGTCGCGCTGGCGATCCCGCGCACCCCTATCGCCTCGATGGTGAGCGACGCGCAGGCCACGCCGCACACGAGCGCGTCCTGCAGGCCGCCACTCTGTCCGCCTGTGGTCAGCCACCGCGCGAGCATCCCTCCCGCCACCGCGTCACCGGCTCCGGTTGTGTCGAAGGCCGGGTGCTTCGGCAGTGAGGGCACGTGCAGCCGGCCATATGACGTGTAAGCGGTGACGCCTTTCTCCCCGGCTTTGATCACCAGACCCTCGAGCCACCACTGGCGCCGGAACTCTTCAGGGTCGCTGCCGCCCAGCGCCGCGAACTCTTCCTGGTTGCAGAAGTACCAGCTTGCCCGGCGCAGCACGTCTTTCGCGTCGTGCGTCTGCTCCCGGACGTAGGACAGCATGGCGTCGGCGGCCAGCAGCCGGGCGTCGTGCAGGTGCTTGATCGCGTGGGCCTGCCGGTCCGGCCGCATCGAGCCGACGAACGCCCAGCCCTTGAAGTCGCGAGGTACCGTGGGGTTCCAGCGATCGTAGATCCTGTCCGAGCTTCCGAGGTCGACGTTGTGGCCGTGCTCCTGGCGCGCGGTCCAGCGGTACGTCGGCACCTCGAGCACGTGTACGAGCGCCGTGTCGATGGGCCGGCCATCGAACGCCCTGGCGACCTGGTCGACCGCATCGTGACCGACCGGCGCCGACACCTGCACAGGAACCATGAGGCTCGCCGCGAGCGCGAAGTAGACCGCCGAGCCGCCGAGCTCATCGTTGAGCTTGCCAAACGGGCCCTCGCGTTTGTCGAGCGCGATGGATCCGACAACCAGCAGCTCTGGAGCGTCAGGCACGCCGCCCGGTGCCGCTGCTCGCCGTCACGACGTGTCGTGCGTGTCGCAGCTTCTCCAGGAAATCTTGGGTGCCCTCGTACTCGTCCATCTCCATCCAGCTCCGGCCCAACTCTTCGACCGAATGCGCGTCCGAGCCCGTCGCGGTGACCTTGCCCAGCTCCTCGGCCAATCGCGTCGCGGCCTGGTTCGTGGCGGCGTCGCACCAGGGGTTGTACGTCTCGATGATGTCGATGCGGCCGGCCAGCGCGACCAGGCGCTCCGCGCGGAAATGGGAGCGATTGCGGTCGAGCGGGTGTGGGATGTACGTGAGCCCCCCCATCTCGTGGACCAGGTCCAGCGTGTCCTCCGGCGCGAGAAACGGCGGGATCCGGCCGGTGATGAAGAGACCGATGACCTCGCCCTCCATGGTCTTGGCCTCCTCACCGACGATCGCGAGCTCGGGCGCCACGGCAGAGAGCTTCAGCGCGCCTTCCACCTCGTTGTGGTCTGTCAGTGCGAGCCGATCGAGTCCGCATTCGCGCGCGCGCTCGACGAGCTGAGGAATGGAAGCCCGTCCGTCATGCGAGTAATCGGAGTGCAGGTGCAGGTCGAGCCGCAGCATTCGCGCGGCGTTAGACCGAGGCGGCTTCTCTGAGGACGCGCCGGCTGCGACCGAAGAGCGGAATCACCTCAGCGGGCTTGCGGCTCAAGCAGGCCTGCTCCATCAGCGCCGCCTGTGCGTCGTAGATGATTTCCATCACCTGCTCGGGTCGCCGCTCGCGACCCAGACGCGAGGGCAGATTGGGGTGCGCGTGGCGCAGCACCATCATCAGTCGCGGGATCAACCAGCCGGGCACGATGCGCACCCGCTGGACGAGGCACTCCTCGACCCAGAAGAGCAGCTCATCAGACTCCTGGAGCAGACGCCGCGGCGTCACCGCTTTGCGACCTGCTCGATGCCACCGCTGATACCGCTCCTGCTCCTCGATCGTCTGCTGAAGCATGGGCCGAAACCCACTATATCAGCGACCTGCGGCGGCGCCTGCTCTCATCGGATAGCAAAGCGTCCGCCATCCATCGTCCGCGGCGACGAGGTGGACCTGGCGGTCGAAGGTCCACTCCTTCCACTGCTGGCGCACCCGGTATCGCATCACCAGGCGAGCCACGTTGTCATATGTCCGGCCGTGAATGTGATCGGTCCAGTTATCGAGCAGAGTCACGCTCGCAACCTGCATGTCGAGAATCTCCAGCCACTCGTCGAGTCGAGGCATCTCGCGGATGAAGTTCTGGAGCCCGCCCCAGGCCCGCTGCGCGTCGTCGGCGAGCATCTCCCACATGTCCTCAAAGCGGCCCTCGGCATGAAGCTTCATGAAGCGCATCTCCCACCTGCCGGGCCCGGGGTCGTGAGCGGGCGGCTGCGGCGGCGGCGCCGGTGGAATGCCGTACAGGTCGCCCTCCGGCCACCCGGCAACGGCCGGCCAGCGACCGATCCGGTCCACAAACCTCTTGACCATTGCCGCTAGATGTTGTGTGATGTCCCCAGACTGTATACAGAATGTGGATAAGTGGCAAGTGGTATCCGTTGCGGCCGAGGCCTCAGCGGCTGCTGATCAGGCTCCGGCCACCTGAAAGGCTTCCGAACGGAACGCGGGCCGGGGAGCATGCCGGCCCCGACCAGCCGGCTGCCGACCACACAAGAGGACGCGAGACCACGACCTCGTAGCTCGGCTTCGCCGCGAGCGACTTGAGATGATTCCTCCTCGTGCGCGATTTCGACGGCGACTTCGACCTCCTCGTCATCGGCGCCGGGATCATCGGCAGTCGGGTGGCGCTCGAGGCTGCGCAAGCAGGCCTGGAGGTCGCCCTGGTCGACGCGTCGGACTTCGGGTCCGGGACGTCGCAGTCATCCTCCAAGCTCATCCACGGTGGGCTCCGCTACCTGCCGATGGGAGACCTCGCTCTCGTGCGCGAGAACCACCTCGAGCGGCGTGCTCTTCTCGACAAGGTCGCCCGCAACCTGGTCTGGCCGTTGGACTTCCTGATCCCCGTCCCTGGGAGCGTGTTCGCAGCCGCCGAGCTGTGGGCCGGCCTTCTCCTCTACTCGGCGCTCTCGGGGTTCCGTCACAGCCGCAACGGACTCATCGGGACGAAGCGGGCGTTGACCTTCGTCCCGGAGCTGAAGCCAGGCGGACTGCGCGCGTGCGGGGTGCTGCAGGACGCGCAGACCAACGACAGCCGCCTCGTCGTCGCGACTGTGACGGCCGCCGCGCGGCTCGGCGTCGCGGTGAGCAACTACACGCGCGTGGTGGGGATTGAGAAGGGCGCCGCGCACCTCCAGGGGCCGGCGGGCGCGACGACGGTGCGCTGCAAACAGGTCGTCAACGCCGCCGGGCCGTGGGTCGACGAGGTGAGGCGCCTGGAAGATCCGTCGTGCAAGCCGGGCTCTCGCCTCTCGAAAGGTGTCCACGTCACGCTGCCGATGCCGTCGGAGTGGCGCGCGGCGATCGCTCGCCAGGTGGGTGGGAGCCGCGTCGCGTTCGCCCTGCCCTGGGAGGACGTGCTGCTCATCGGCACCACAGACACGCCGTATGACGGCGATCCCAACGACGTCCGCGTCACCGAATCCGACCTCGACCAGGTTTTCGCAGAGGCCTCCCTGTCATTGCCCGACGAGGTGCTGAAGCGCGACCGCATCCTGTACACATTCGCCGGTCTGCGCGTCCTCGAGCTGGGCAGCAGCACCACCGCCGAAGCGCCGCGCGAGCACGTAATCACGGAAGGCCCGCTCGGCATGGTGTCGGTCGCGGGTGGCAAGCTGACGACGCACCGTCGCATCGCGATGGACGTTCTCCGCCGCCTGAGCGACGAGCGCGCGCGGCACCACCGCCTGGTCGACGTGCCCCTGCCGGGTGCGGGCGAGCTGCCGCCGCGGCCCGTCGAGGTCGAGCCTGACGTCTGGGACAACCTCGTCCGCCATTACGGCAGCGAGGTCACAACTTTGCTCGCGTACCGGCACACCTACTCGGACGCGTTCGAGCGCGTGCATCCGGCGGCGCCGGTCGTGTGGGCGCAGGTCTACCACGGCATCCTTCACGAATGGGCGCAGACGGTCGATGACGTCGTCCGCCGCCGGACGACGCTCGCGGTGCGCGGCCTCGCCAACGAAGAGGTGCGCGCAAAGATCGGTCGCGTGATCGCGAGCCCGAACTCGGCTCGAGGGCTAGTGGGCTGAGCCCGCCGTCTCGTGCTGCTTCTGGAACTCTTCGATGATGCCCTTGGCGAGGTGCGCCGGCATCTCTTCGTAGTGCGAGAACTTCATCGCGAAGCTACCGCGCCCCTGCGTGACCGAGCGCAGGTCGAGCGCGAAGCGCAGCATCTCCGACTCCGGCACGAGCACCTTCACGTCCTGGTAGCCGTCGGTCGGCTCCGTGCCAAGGATCTTGCCTCGGCGCCCGTTGACGTCCGACATGATGTCACCGAGGTTGCGCTCGGGCACGTGGATCGTGGCCTCGACGATCGGCTCGAGCAGCACCGGGCCCGCGTCGAGCGCGCCCCTGCGGATTGCGAGCGAGCCTGCGATCTGGAACGCCATGTCGTTCGAATCGACCGAGTGGTACTTGCCGTCGAGCAGCGTGACCCTGACGTCGACCATCGGGTAGCCGGCGACAACGCCCTTGGACATGGTGTCGACGATGCCCTTCTGCACTGATAGCCGGAAGTTCTGTGGGATCGAACCGCCGAAGATCTTGTCCTCCCAGACAAAGCCTTCGCCGCGAGCGGTGGGCGCGACCTCGATCACGCAGATGCCGTACTGGCCGTGGCCGCCTGACTGCTTGACGTGCCGGCCCTCGGCACGCGCGGAGCCGTGCACCGTCTCCCGGTACGGCACGCGCGGCGTCGCCGTCGTGGCCTCGACGCCGTACTTCCGCTTCAGCTTTTCCAGCGTCACGTCGAGGTGCACGTCGCCGAGGCCGGCGATGACCAGCTGGTGGGTCTCCTCGGTGCGCTCGACGTGGAGCGTCGGGTCCTCCTCACTCAACCGGGCCAGGCCGTTCGAGATCTTCTCCTCGTCGCCGCGCGCCTTGGGCGTGATGGCGAGGCTGTACGCGGGGCCGGGCAGGTCGAGCCCGGGCAGCGGTCCGCCGTCCTTCATTCCCAATGTGTCACCGGTGAGCGTGTGCGTCAGCTTGGTCGCCGCGGCGATGTCGCCCGCGCGCACCTCGGTCGCCGCGACGTGCTCCTTGCCGCGGGGAAAGAAGATCTGGGCCAGTCGTTCCTCGCCGCCGCGGCTCAGGTTGGGCAGGTGGGCGTCGGCCTTGACCGTGCCGGCGATGACCTTGAAGTAGCTGACCCGGCCGAACTGATCGCCGCCGGTGCTGAACACGAAAGCCTTGACTGGCCCGTCCGGGTCGGCGTCGGGCGCCGGCATCAGCTCAACGATGGTGGACAGGAGCGTGCGCACGCCGAGCAGCTTGGTCGCCGAGGCGCACACGACCGGCGCCACCTTCGCGTCCAGGATGCCCTGGCGCAGTCCGCGCTGGATCTCCTCTTCGTCAAGGGTGCCCGCGTCGAGGTACTTCTCGAGCAGGGAGTCGTCGCTCTCGGCGGCGGCCTCGATGAGCTGGCCGCGGTACTCCTCGACGCGCTGCTTCATGTCGTCGGGGATCGGCACCTCGCTCCCCTTGCCGTCCTCGGCGGTGACGAAGGCCTTCAGATGGAGCAGGTCGACGATGCCGTGGAAGTCCTGCTCGGCGCCGATCGGCAGGTGGAGCGGGAAGGGCCGCGGCGACAGCGTCTGGCGCATCGCGTCCACCGCGCCGTAGAAGTCCGAGTGCTCCTTGTCGAGCTTGTTGACGACGACGATGCGCGGCTTGCTCGTCCGGTTGCACTGCTCCCACGCGATCTCCGTCCCGACCGGGAGCTGCGACGAGGGGCCCACGACCACGACCGCGCCTTCGGCCGCCCGCAGGCCGCTGGCGACCTGGCCGGCGAAGTCGAAGAAGCCGGGTGCGTCGAGGATGTTGACCTTGTGGCCGTTGTGCTCGGCGGAGGCGACGCCGAGGTTGATCGAGATCTTGCGCTTCTGTTCCTCGGGCTCGAAGTCGGTCGTCGCGGTCCCCTGGTCGGGCGAGCCCATTCGCGCGACCCCGCCGGAGGCGAAGAGCATGGCTTCGGCGAGCATGGTCTTGCCGTCGTGCGAGTGACCCAGCAGGACCACGTTGCGGATCTTGTCCGGAGCGTACTCGGCTATGCGTCAAGTCTAAAGCCGCCCGGAAACCGACCCGGTAGAATGGCTTCTCCCGTGGTCAAGAAGACTGCTTCGATCGAAGAGGTGCTCGCTTCCATCGACGCCGCGCGCGACAAGGTGATGGCCGACGAGGTCAAGTCGCTGACCAAGCTCGGCATCCCCAAGGCGATGGCCTACCAGATGATCGCCAGCCGCTTCCACCAGAAGGTGGGAAACCAGGAGGAGGCCGAGCCCGACCCGTTCGAGGGCAACGCGACCTCCTGGGAAGAAATTTCCTAGCCGGCTGACGGCGTGAACCGCGCCGAGCGACTCGCCCGGCTCCTCCGAGTGCTCGCCGCGATCATCGCCGAACCCGGCCTCAACCCCCTCGAGCTGGCCGACCGCGCCGGCGTCTCCGAGCGCACGCTCCGCCGCGACCTCGCCCAGCTCCGCGACCTCGGCTATGACGTCGCCTTCACGAGCGGCTACGAGGTGCAGGAAAAGCTGAACCTCGAGGGCCGCTCCAGGCGGCGGGCGCGCGGCCGCGGCGACGACGCGCTCCTCCAGGCGGTGGCGCAGGCGGTGGAGACAGCAGGACTGTGGCGGGACAGCGACGGCGATGAGGTCGCTCCGGCCCGCAAGAGCAAGCCGCGTCGCTCAACGGCGAGCGCGCTGGTCTTGATCCCTGCGGGCGAGGACGACCCGATCTTCCGCTACGGCACGGGCTTTGGCGTGGAGCGCGGTCTCTACATCCGCTACCAGGGCGGCGACGACGTCCTCTACGCCAGCCCGCTCGAGGTTGACCGGGCGCGTGCACAGGCGCGCGCCGCGCAGGTGGTCGAGGAACGCGACGCCTACGTCCGAAACGACTGGGCGCAGCTGGCGACCCGAGTCTTGATCGAGAAGGGAATCACGAACGTGCGCGTGGCGCCCAACCTTCCTGCCGCGCGCCTCGAAGACCTGCGAGCGCAGGGCCTCGACGTCGACGTCGACCGCAACCTCTTCGTCGCCGAGCGACGGCGCAAGTCGACCGAAGAGGCCGCGGCCATCCAGGCGGCGCAGTCGGCCGCGGAGTCAGCCGTCGTTGAAGTCGTGCGCGCTCTCGCGCACGCCGAGATCCGCGACGGAATCCTGTGGTCCGACGGGAGCGCTCTGACGACCGAGCGCCTCTACGCCCGTGCTCAGATGACGCTCGGGGAGCTGGGCTTTACCTGCCCGGACATGATCATCGCGGGCGCCCCCGCCAGCGCCATCCCACACGATCGAGGCTCTGGCCCGATCAAGGCCAACGCGCCCGTGATCATCGACATCTTCCCGACCAGCCGCTCCACGCATTTCAGCGGTGACCTCACGCGCACGGTGGTCGTCGGTGAGGTCAGCGAAGAGGTCCGGAAGATGCACGCGGCCGTCCTCCAGGCGCTCGACGCTGGCATCGAGTCGATCGCCGCGGGCGTGCCGGCGCAGGACCCGCACCACGCGGTCTGCCAGGTGCTGGTCGACCGCGGCTTCGGCACGACCACGAAAGGTTTCGAAGGACCGGACGGAGTGGCCAGGATGACCCACAGCACCGGGCACGGCGTGGGCCTAGAGATCCACGAGCTGCCGGACCTGAAGGACACGATCATGACGCCGCTCGGCGAGGGCGATGTCGTCACGGTCGAGCCAGGCCTCTACCTGCTGGGCTTCGGCGGCGTGAGGGTCGAGGACACCGGCATCGTCACCAGGAACGGCTTCAAGAACTTCACGACCCTGACCCGCAGCCTTAACCCACGGGACTACCTCTAAGGCAGGTCTTACCCTAGCCACGGTGGAAACGAAGGAGAGCCTCGGCCAGCGGATCCGGCGCATCCGCATCCAGCAGGGCCTGAGCCTGGCGAAGGTCGTCGGCGACGACGTCAGCCGTGCCTTTCTGAACCAGGTCGAGATGGGCAAGGCGCGGCCGTCGATCCGCGTCCTGCGCATCCTCGCCGAGCGACTCGGGACGGAGGTCGAGTACCTCCTGCAGGGCCAGGTCGCGGGGATCGAGCGCGAACTTTCACTTGAGAAGGGCCGCGTCCTGCTCGCTCGCGGCGAGCCCAAGCGCGCATTGCTCGCGCTCCGGTCCGCCGTCGCGTCCTATGACTGGCCGCTCGGCACCGACGCACGCCTGGCCCAGGCCGAGGCCTACATCGCGCTCGGGCGCCAGGATGAGGCGAAGGCGATCCTGGACCGCGAGCGCAACCTCATCGAGCTCCACAACGACCACCACCGCCGCGAGCGGATGCGCACGATCGAACGCGGCGGCAGGTTCCAGTTCACCGGTGACCCGGTCGACGTCCACCTGCGCATGGCCGACCGCGCCCAGCGGGCGGGAAACAACTACGACGAGCTCGAGCACTACCGCGCGGCGCGGGTCCTGCTCGAGGCAGGCCTGCCGGCCGGCGCTACGTCCCCGAAGGAAACGTAAAGGTGGGAGGCGGCTTCACGTCGGGCGGCGTGATCTCGATCGTGATGACCTCGTGCTGCTTGAGCACTATCGCCCGCGGGTCGCCGGTGTAGACGGTCGCGCCCTTGCCGTCGCCGAGGTCAACGTAGACGACCATCTTGTCCTCCGGCCCCAGGGTGAAGGTGGCGACGTGCGTCGAGTCCAGTTTCATCGGCTCGTAGCCGTTGGACTTGCTCCACGCGTTGGCGACGTCGAAGAACTGCCCGACGGTGAAGGTCTGGCTGGCCGGCGACTCGATGTGGATGACGTTCTTCTCGCCGGCGTGGACGTGGAGCCAGTAGTAGCAGGTCACGTTGCCCGACGAGTCGCTCTGGATCCCGGTCAGGTCGCGGATGTTGGTGGTGACCCCGTGGTAGATGATCTGGAGCGCCGCGTGGTAGTGGACCTGCGCGTGCTCCAGCTGGTCGCAGGGGATGCCCGAGACGGAGGGCGCGGCAGGACCGGACGGTCGGTTGAGGGCGATGATGAACCCGACCATCGCGATCGCGAGCACCCCGAGGATGCTCCCGACCACGATCGGGAGCAGCGGGACCCCCTGGTCTCGCCGCGGGCGCGCGAGCTGCCTACGGGCGCCCTTGGACGATTTGGCTCGGGCTCGGGAGGCCATAGTCAGGATTGGTAGAATACCGATCTGACCTTTCTGGCCTCGGCGGGTTGGTTCCGCCGCCTTCGACCGGGGCCTGAAACCCACAGGAAGGAGGTTCCCCGTTGCGGGATTACGAGGTTCTTTACATCGTTCGTGCGGACTTTGACGACGACAAAGTCCAGGACGCGGTCAAGCGGGTCAACACGCTGATCCAGCGTTCAGGCGGCACTTCCGACCGCACCAACCTCTGGGGCAAGCGCAAGCTCGCTTACGAGGTCAAGCACCAGAAGGAAGGGTCGTACGTGCTCCAGGACTTCAAGCTCGACCCCAACCGCGTGCCCGAGCTCGAGGCCGGGCTGAAGATCACCGAAGAGGTCTTGCGCCACCTGATCGTGCGCAAGCCCGAGAAGGCAGCAGCGACCGCCGTGGCGCCGCCTCCGGCGGAGGTCGTGCTGGAGCCCCTTGCCGTCGAGGGGCAGGATGAGGCGGCGCGGCGAGTGAGCCGGGCGGACCGTGAGGATCGGGAGGAGTCTTAGATGTCGAACCTCAACAAGGCGCTGCTCATCGGCCGGCTGACCAAGGACCCGGAGATGCGCTACACGCCCAGCGGAACGGCTGTGACCAACTTCAGCATCGCCACCAACCGTTGGTCGAGCGGACCCGAAGGTGAGCGCAAGGAGTTCACCGACTACCACAACATCGTCGCCTACAACGCCGGCAAGCGAAACCTGGCCGAGATCGTCGCCCAGTACACGCGCAAGGGTGCGCTGGTCTTCATCGAAGGCCGGATCCAGACCCGCTCGTGGGAAGGCCAGGACGGGCAGAAGCGGCGGACGACCGAGATCATCGCCAATGACGTGCAGTTCCTCGACTCCCGCAGCGGCGGGGGTGGTGGGGGGACAGGCGCGGGCACGGGCACGGGCGCGGGCGACGGCATGGCCCGCAGCAGGGCGGGCGGGCAAGAAGACATTCCAGCGCCGGACGACGCGCCGCGCGACGTCGACCCGGACGACATCCCTTTCTAGGAGAGACACATGGCAGTTTCACGACCTCCAGTGCGCGAGGAGCGGCCGTCCGGTCCTGGCGGCGGGCCGAGGGGCCCCAAGCGCCAGCACCGCAAGGTCTGCGCCTTCTGCGCCGATAAGATCGACTACATCGACTACAAGGAGGTCTCGCGCCTGCGCCGCTTCGTCAGCGACCGGGGCAAGATCCTTCCCCGGCGCGTGACCGGCACGTGCGCGCGGCACCAGCGACCGCTGACGACGGCGCTCGAGCGTGCCCGCGCCATCGCTCTGCTCCCGTACACGACCGAGCTTCACTAGGCCGATGACGTTCCAGACCCAGCTCCGCATCCCGGGCCCGACGCCCCTGCCGGACCGGGTCGCACGGAGCATGAACCGGCCGATGATCGACCACCGCGGGCCGGAGTTCGCGGCCATCCTGGCCGACATCACGGCAGGGGCCAGGCGCGTCTTCAAGACCAAGAACGACCTCTTGCTCCTGACCAGCTCGGGCACCGGCGGTCTCGAGTCGGCGGTCGCGAACCTGGTCTCGCCCGGCGACGAGGTCGTGGTCGCGCTCTGCGGAAACTTCGGCGAGCGGTTCGCGGCTCTCGCGGCGGCTTACGGCGCCGACGTCGTTCGCCTGGAGTTCGAGTGGGGGCGGCCGGTCGATCCCGACGACCTCGCGGTCGTCGTGCAGCGCCACCCTAAGGCGCAGCTCGTGCTGCTGACCCACAACGAGACCTCGACCGGGCTGACCAACCCGCTGCGCGAGCTGGCCGGGGTCGCGCGCAAGGCGGGCCGGATCGTGGTCGTGGACGGCGTCAGCTCCATCAGCTCGATCGACATCGAAACCGACGCCTGGGGGATCGACGTCGCTGTTAGCGGCTCGCAGAAAGGCTGGATGGCCCCGCCGGGACTCGCGCTGGTCAGCGTCAGCGAGCGGGCGTGGGAGCAGCACGCGAAGGCACGCTCACCGCGCTTCTACTTCGATTGGAAAGAGGCGAAGACCTGGGCGGAGAAGGGCATGACCCCCTTTACGCCCGCGATCCCGGTGGCCTTCGCCCTGCAGGAAGGCCTCCACATGCTGGAGGAGGAAGGGCTTGACGCCGTCTACGAGCGGCACGCGCGGCTCGCACGCGCGACGCAGGCCGGGCTGCAGGCTCTGGGGTTCCATCTCTTCGCACAGGAGGGCTATCGCTCGAACACGGTGACGTCCGCCATCCCGCCGCACGGCCTCGACGTGGCCGCGCTGCGCAAGCTGCTCGACACGAAGTACGGGGTCGTGATCGCGGGAGGCCAGGGCAAGATGATGGGCAAGATGGTCCGCGTCGGCCACCTCGGCGCGGTCGCCGAGGGTGACGTCGTGCAGGTGATCTGGGCAATGGAGCAGGCGCTCGAGGAGCTCGACATCGCGCCGGCGGACGGACGCGGCGTCGCCGCGGTAAGCGCGTCGATACAGGGCGTGCCCGCCGCCGCGCGATAGTGCCCCGACGCCGAAGTGCGAAGCATGTGCGCGGCATCGGCGGCCGGAGCCAAGGAGACGACGAGCACGCGAGGGAGCGCATCCGTCTGATGCGTGACCGAGCGCGCGCAGGAGTCGACGCAGGCTTCAGCGCCGCAGGCGCCCGGCCGCCTAGGCCTGCGCAGATGCGAGCGCCTTCGGTGGCGGGGCACTAAGATGCCGAAGATCCTGGTCGCCGATCCTCTCGCCGAGGACGGCCTCGAACGCCTTCGCCGAGCCGGCGAGGTGACCATCGTGAGCAAGCTCGCGGAGGCGGAGCTGATCCGCCGCATCCCGGAATTCGACGCGCTGGTCGTGCGCAGCGAGACGCACGTGACCGCGCCGGTCATCGAGGCCGGCACCAAGCTGCGCGTGGTGGGCCGGGCGGGCGTGGGCGTCGACAACATCGACGTCCCGGCGGCGACGCGCCGCGGCATCCTCGTCGTCAACGCGCCCCGCGGCAACATCGTCGCCGCGGCCGAGCACACGATGGCCCTGCTCTTCGCGCTCGCGCGCTGGGTGCCGCAGGCGGATGCATCGGTGAAGCGCGGTGAGTGGACGCGCCAGAAGTTCGTCGGCACCGAGATCCGCGGCAAGACGCTGGGCGTGGTCGGGCTCGGCAACGTGGGTTCGGAGGTCGCGAAGCGCGCGCACGGGCTGGAGATGGACGTCATCGCGTTCGACCCCGTCGTGTCGGTCGAGCGGGCGGAGCTCTTCAACGTCGCGCTGGTCAGCCTGCACGAGCTGCTGGAGCAGGCCGATTTCCTCACCGTCCATGTGCCGCTGGTCGACTCCAACCGCAACCTGATCGGCGCGCCCGAGCTCGCGCGCATGAAACCGTCCGCACGCCTCATCAACACCGCGCGCGGCGGCATCGTCGACGAAGCGGCGCTGCACGCGGCGCTGTCGACCGGTCGCCTCGCAGCGGCGGCCGCGGACGTCTTCGAAACCGAACCGCCGGGCGAGAATCCGCTGCTCGCGCTGCCCAACTTCATCGCCACGCCGCACATCGCCGCGTCGACCGTCGAGGCGCAGGTCTCGGTTGCGTTTGACGTTGCCGAAGAGGTGGCGACGGTGCTCGCAGGCGACCTGCCAAGATTCGCGGTCAACGCACCCGCGCTCCCTCCGGAGGAGCTCGCCTACCTGCGCCCGTTTGCGGCCTTGACCGAGCGCCTCGCCGGGCTGCACGCGCAGCTGTTCGACGGTCGGGTCTCGGCGATCGAGCTCGATTTCGAGGGCGAGGTTTCTGAGCACGACACTAACCTGCTCGTGGCGGCGGCGATCAAAGGAGTCCTGCAGCCTTACACCGAGGAGCGGATCAACGCCGTCAACGCTCGGCTGACCGCCGGCAGCCGCGGCATCAAGCTGGTCGAGCGCCGCACCCGCGCGCACTCGAGCTATGCGAGCCTGATCACCCTGCGGATGCAGGAGCACGAGATCGCCGGCACGGTGCTGATGGGCGAGCTTCGCGCGGTGCGCATCGACTCGTTCCGCGTAGACCTGGTACCCGAGGGACGTTTTCTCGTCAGCCGGCACGACGACAGGCCCGGCGTGGTCGGCAAGGTCGGCAGCATCCTCGGCGAGAACGACGTGAACATCGCGAGCATGCAGGTCGGGCGGGACGCGCCGCGGGGGAACGCGATGATGATCCTCGCCGTGGACGACCGCGTCGAGCCCGAGCTGCTGGACACGCTGAGACAGGTCGAAGGCATGTCCGACCTTCGCTACGTCGAACTGGGAAACCACTCCAATAGCTGACGTCCGCGCCCTGCACGGCGTCCGCTACTACATGGCCCGCGCGGGTGACCTGACCGACCTCGTCGCGCCGCCTTACGACGTCATCCCGGAGCAGGACCTCGCCCACTACCGCGCCCTGTCGCCTTACAACGTCGTCCGCCTGACCCGGCCGGGGACGGACTACGAAGGGGCCGCAAAGACTTTCGAGCGCTGGCTCGACGAACGGATCCTGGAGCCCGACCCCCCGTCCATGTACGTCCACGAGGTGACCTTCGACGGCCGGATCCGGCGCGACCTGATCGCGGCGCTGCGGCTCCAGCCCTACTCCGACCGCATTGTCCTGCCGCACGAGCGCACCCACCCGGGGCCGAAAGAGGACCGGCTCGCGCTGCTCCGAGCCACCAGGGTGGCGCTCGAGCCGCTCTGGTTCCTGTACGAGGGCGCGAAGACCGAGGTGCCCGCGCTGCTGGAGACGGTCGCCGCGCGTGCCGCCGCCGTCAGCTTCACGGGGCCCGAAGGCACCCACCACCGGCTGTGGGTCATCTCCGACGCCGCCATCCACGCCTCCGTGCACGCGGCGCTGGAGGGCCTGCCGGTCCTGATCGCCGACGGCCACCACCGCTACGAGACCGCTTTGGCCTACGCCGAGGAGACCGGCGCGCCACCCGACTCCGCTGCCGGGTTCACCCTGGCGCTCCTCACCGACCTGGCCGACCCCGGCCTGGCCGTCCTGCCGACCCACCGGGTCATGAAGACCGGGATCGCGGTCACCGGCGGAGAGCCGCGGGAGTCGCTGGAGGAGATGCTGGCCTCTCTGCCCGGACAGGCGGCCGCCGGCGCCTACCGCGACCACCAGTTCCAGGTCCTGCCTCTGGAAGGAGAGGTGGCGGTGGTCGAGCTTCACGAGCAGGTGATCGACAACCTGCTCGGCAAGCGCAAGGCGGAGGACCAACTCCTGTACACCCGGGACCCCGCGGAGGCGGTCAGATGGGTGGACGAGGGCGTCGGGACGGCTGCCTTTTTCCTCGCCCCGCCCGACCTGGGGCAGGTTTTGAGACTGGCCCAGGAAGGGAAAACTCTTCCTCAGAAGGCGACGTATTTCCAGCCGAAACCGCCCTCCGGGATGGTTTTCCACCGGCTGGAGACAGATCGGCGTCTATAGTTCAGGAACCCAAAAATTGCCCACGTACGGTTATCGATGCACCAGTTGCGGACACCAGTTCGAGATCCAGCAAAGGATGTCCGACGACCCCCTCAAGGTCTGCCCGAAGTGCCAGGGCAAGCTCACCAAGGTGCTCTACCCGACCGGCATCGTCTTCAAGGGCAGCGGGTTCTACAAGACGGACTACAAGGCCTCCGGCGAGTCCTCCTCGTCCGCCAACGGATCGAGCCCGGCCGCCGAGGGCAAATCCGAGTCCAAGGTCGAGTCCAAGCCGGAATCAAAATCCGACTCCAACGATTAACGTCAGAAAGAGGGAAGTGCACGTGTCAAACATCCAGGAAGTAACCGACAGCGAGTTCGAGACCGCGGTCCTCAAGGCCGACAAGCCGGTGCTCGTCGACTTCTGGGCGACTTGGTGCGGTCCGTGCCGAATGATCGCCCCGATCGTGGAGCAGATCCACGGCGAGCTGGGCGACAGGGTCAAGGTCATGAAGATGGACATCGACGAGAACCCGTCGGTGCCGATGCAGCTCGGGATCATGTCGATCCCGACGGTCATCATCTTCAAGGACGGGAAGCCCGCGGAGCGGACCGTCGGCTATCGCCCGAACATGAAGGGCGACCTCAAGGCAAAGCTCGAAGCGCTGATCTCGTAAGCGATCGGCGCCAAACCCCGCCTCAGCGTCGGCGACGATGGCGTCGCCCGATGCTGGTGGGCGGGCTCGTCCGAAACCTACCGCCGCTACCACGACCTCGAGTGGGGCCGGCCGGTTGCCAACGACCGGACGCTGTTCGAGAAGCTCACCCTCGAAGGCTTCATGTCGGGCTTGAGCTGGCTGACCATCCTCAACAAGCGCGAGAACTTCCGCGCGGCGTTTCGGAACTTCGAGCCTGCCGCGGTGGCGCGGTTTGGCGCCCGCGACGTTTCCCGCCTCCTGGCGGACGCCGGCATCGTCCGCAACCGGGCAAAGATCGAGGCGACCATCAACAACGCCCGCCGCTACGCCGAACTCGTTTCAGAGTTCGGCAGCTTCGCCGCCTACGCCTGGAGCTATGAGCCCAAGCATGCGCCGGTCGGCTTGCCCCCCGAGGCGGTGGCCATGAGCAAGGACCTGCGCAAGCGCGGGTGGGCATTCGTCGGCCCGACCACGGTCCAGTCCTTCATGCAGGCGATGGGCCTCGTCAACGACCACATCCGCGGATGCGCGGCCGGCGCCGAGGTCACACGCCTGCGCAAGGAATTCGTCCGCCCGCGGTGATGCTCTACCAGGCTGTCGCCGTCCTGTGGCTAGCCTCCGAGGTCGTGATCGGGATCACGCGGGATGCTCCGCTCCGCTCGATCGGCCAGGACCGCCTCTCTGGACCGGCCGCGATCTTTTTCGTCGTCCTGTCGGTGTGGGCGGGCTACATCGCGGGCCGCGCCTTCCCGGCGGCGGCGATTACGCCAGGCCATTCGTTCGTGTCCGGCCTTGGCGCCTCGGTGGCGCTGGCGGGCATCGTTTTTCGCTGGTGGGCGGTGCTGACGCTCGGCCGGTTCTTCACCACCCGGGTCATGACGAGGCCCGACCAGACGGTGGTGCAGGCGGGTCCCTATCGGCTCGTCCGGCACCCGAGCTACACCGGCATGCTGGTCACCGTCCTGGGGATGCTTCTGATAGCGGCGAACTGGGTCTCCCTGGCCTGTTTTCCGATCGCGCTGCCCGGCCTCGCGTACCGCATCCGGGTCGAGGAGCAGGCGCTTATCGGCGCTCTCGGCGAACCGTACCGGGACTACATGCGGCGCACCAAGCGCCTCGTCCCGTTCGTCGTGTGAATTAGGCCTAAGCCGGATTCACGGGCCGAACCGGCGGCCATACTTGCGCCGTCATGGGGTTCCTGAGCGACCTACGCCGCGAGTTCATCGCCCGTCCGGACGCCTTCAAGTCAGAGATCGTCTTCAAGTGGCCGGACACGAACATCAGGCGCCGCAGCCAGGTCACGGTCGAGCAGGACGAGGTGGCGGTGTTCTTCCGGGACGGCACCGTCCAGGGCACGCTGCAGCCCGGGGTCAGCACGCTCGACTCCTCGGAGATCCCGTTCCTCGGCGACCTGGTCGACTCTGTCACCGGCGGCAACTACTTCAAGACCGAGCTCTACTTCGTCTCCACGCGCGAGTTTCCCAACCTGCCTTTCGGAGGCATGGTCGACAACGTCATCGACCCGGAGACTCAGCTCGCGGTCGGGCTGCGCGTCTACGGCGACTACTCGCTGAAGGTCGCGGCGCCCGAAGAGCTGATCGTGAACCTGGTGGGAACCCGCGACCTGCTGAGCAACGACCAGATCACGGACTGGATGCGCGACCAGCTGCTGAAGGTCTTCCGGCAGGAGGTCGTGAGCCACATCGACGCCAGGTCGTGGCCGATCCTGGGCATCGCCGCGCGCAACGCGGAGATCGAGCAGGAGGTCATCGACGGCGCCAGCTCATTGCTCGCGACGTACGGCCTGCAGGTCGGGCGCATGGGCAACTTCGTCATCTCGATCAAGCCTGACGACGAGGAGGCGCTCAAGAAGTACCGGCGAGACGTCCAGTACACCAAGCTTGCGGGCTCGTTTCAGGCGGCGGCTGCCGGCGAGGCGGTCGAGGGCATCGGTGAAGGCGCGGCGAAGGGCGGTGGCGCCGGAGGCGCTGCCGTGATCGGTGCCGGATTGGGACTGGGCGCGGGCCTGGTGGCGCCCGTCGTGGCGCAGCGCGCGTGCCCGAGCTGCGGCGCGATGAACGCCGCCGCGTCGAAGTTCTGCAGCAACTGCGGCCGCGCCCTGAGTTGAGCGCGGCTCTGCCCGCGGATCCCGCCGTCGGGCTGGGGCAGATCCAGGCGGCCGACCCGGCCTTCGACCTCGAGCTGTTCAAGCGCCAGGCCGTGGAGACGTTTCTGGCGGTCAAGGACGCTGTCGCGTCCCAGGACCTGACAGGAGTCGTCGAGTCGTTGTCGGACAGCGTTTACGACGACTTGAGGCTCGACGTGATGAGCCTGCAGGCCCGCGACGCGGTGCAGCACTTCGACGGTCTGGCGCCGACGCAGGTGGTCGTCGCGGCCGCGGATCGCGGGCCGCAGGGGGACGCGATCACGCTGCGGATCCAGGCGGTGGCGATGCAGTACCTGGGCCTGGCGCGGGAAGGCGGGTTCGCGCCTGGCGGGCCGGGCATGTTCACCGAGTACTGGACGTTCACGCGGCCGCCCGACGCGACCACGTCCGCAGCTCTTCGCTTCGAGTGCCCGAACTGTGGAGCGCCGATCGACGTCGACACAGGACGCATCTGCCACTACTGCAAGACCTTGCTGCCGGCGCCCCACGCTCAGACCGGCTGGGTGGTCGCTGCGATCACGCCGGCGCAGGAAAACCTGGGCTGAAGGTCAGCGCAGGATTTCGGTCAGCATCACCCACGCACCGACGTGGATCCGGCCGGCCACAGCCGAGACGGCGGTCGCGGTGAACGCGAGGCCACAGGCGCCCAGCAAGTATCCGTCCAAGCCGATGGGTAATCTAGCTTCGCGTCGGGGATGTTCGGGAGCTGGTGCTCCCCGCGGTCTTCAAAACCGTTTGCGGGGCGCTGCTGAGGCGTCCTGGGTGGGTTCGATTCCCATCCATCCCCGCCAAGTTTCATCGGTCGTGACAGCCAAGAGGAAATGCGGCAGTTGAACGTAATGGGCTGAAACCCCCTGAATTACATGTGTCCTAATCGGAAATCATCACTTGAAAAAACGATCATTTGGGTAAGAGCCTTGTCGCCTCAGGAACCGCTGTCGGAACCAGGACCTTTTGCGCTATACCAATCGACTCATCCACATCACTCACCAGAGCTGGGCTTTGACGCGCCGCCAAGACAGCTCGGACGAGGTCTGTCAGCGCTCGTGTAAGCTCACCGACCCTCTGATGCACGTCGGGTATCACCTGCGTTTGGTACCTGTCGAAATCCATTCCGATGAGGATCAGGCGGTCAACCTCTTCCCGGTCCAGCGAGATCCTGTTGCTCATAACTTCTTCTTCCTCTTTCGAGTCACCTTCTCGCCGGCCCGAGAGAAAGATTCACTTAAAACGGAACTGAACGGCCCCGCGGAGGGGTAGGTCCGCGAGGCCGTGACGAAAGGATGGATTCTCTAAGCGTGTAGAACGCCGCGATGGGTCAGTGCACGGAACACGACCAGCAGGATGGCAGCGCCGACAAAGGCAACCACGACTTCCATCACGATGTTGGTAGTCGCGATTCCGACGAGACCGGCGAGCCAGCCACCCAGGAAACCGCCGAGGATGCCGACCACGATGTCCCAGATCAGGCCCATGCCCTTGCCCGTGAGCACCTTGCTTGCGAGGAACCCGGCGATGCCGCCGACGATGATCCAGACGATAAAACCGCTCATGGTTAGGTAACCTCCACTGCCGCTTTGCGGCGGTGATTTGAACGATGTGACGTGACCGAAGAGCGCAGGTTGGTCACGATGTCGCTGGCTTGGTGCCACGCGGCGCGGTGACGATTCTGATGAGCATCACGAGGCCCCAGCCAATGACGGCGTAGACAGCGATTGCCACCAGGTCCGCGGTCTCAAAGCTGTTCGCCTTCGATCCGCCGTTGCCAAAGATGCCCTGGAATGGGGCCACCAGCGGTCCAGTCACCGCGTTGATGAAGCTGACGAAAGCCGTCTGTGTGGACGCACCCAACAGTTTCCCAAGGAAACGAGCGGCGATAAGGATGTCGACCACTCCGACAAGGAATCCGACCACGGCCGCCGCGCGAAAGTTGTAGCGCCCTTCCTCTGTCATTGAGACGGGCACGGGTGCTGAAGCCGGTGCAGATACGGGAGCCGATTGTTGAACTGCCATTTACATAGTCACCTCTTTGCGGTAACGATCCCTCGAGACCCGTAACAAAGGCAGTAACCGTGTGCTGAAGGCCGCGTTCGGAAGGCGGTGAGGCTTCAGACCCTCAAGCCGGACCGGCGTAACTTGCTTCGACTGCCAGGCGGTCGGCGTACGTCTTGTAGTGATCGTCGAATGGCCCGGTGCAGGTGATGAGCGTTAACCGTGGCGGCCCGTACGGTTCGCCCATACCCGACGGACCTGAACCTGCGGCCCAGATCGTCAGCGAATCGACAAGGAAAAGACTTCGGCTCCCATCGGCGAGCACGACCACGATCTTGTCGCCCGCGTGGAGCTGTCGCAGCCGGCCGAAGAGCAGCGGTGCACGAGGGTAACCAGCGTGACCCTCGATCACAGCGTCCCCAGGAGCCCCAGGCACCGGGCCGCCCTTGTACCAACCGGCGTTCCAGAGGTTCTGCGGGGTGTACATCCGACCTGAGCGGTCGACCCCGACGGGCTCGACCGGACGGTGGACGTTTATGGAGGGAATCAGGATCATGGCCGGTGGAGAGCTCGGTACCGGTGGCTCGGGAGGCGGTGCGGGGGCCGCAATGGGCCCGGGGATGTGCGGCGGGTCGGCATAACCTGCGACCGACGCGGTGAGCGTTGGAGCAGGCGGGACGAAATCGGAGCTGTCGTTGGCGGGCGTCCCATCGCTCGCCGTGAAAACCAGCGCCGCGCCCAACACACCGGCCAGCGCAACCTCGCCAAACAGTCGCGCGGGCATGCGCGCTCGCCGGTTCAGCGCCGGCCAGGTCCTCGCCATCGGTCGGCCGCTACGCGTTGCGGCGGCGGCGCCTTCGGCTGCTGATGCCCAACACCAATGCAGCGAAGCCGCTGCCGACCGCGATCAAAAGCAGCCAGGGGACGTCTCCGATTAGCTCATGAGGGACCCCAAGCGTGGCCGGCAATATGTTCCCGCCTGGCGGGGCGACGAAGGCCGGCACGCCATAGCCGCATCCGCTGGGCTGAATGATGCGGTTGGTGTCCAGCGTCACCGCCCCGTTGCGAGCCAATGCTCGGCCGTTCAGTGTTGCCCCGGTCTGCATCGCGATCGAGGTCAAAGCCATGATGTTGCCGATAAAGGTGGTCGACGTGGCGATCGTTGCCGAGCTGCCGACCTGCCAGAAGACCTGGCATGGCTGAGCGCCGCCAATGAGGACGACCCGCGCGCCCGAGGCGGTCACCAGCGTGCTGCCAATCTGGAAGATGTAGATGCCGGAGCCGTTCAGGGTCAGGGTGCCGGTGAGCGTTGGCGCTGTGGTCTGGCAGTACACGCCTGGAACCAGGTTCTTGCCGCCCAGGTTCACGCCCGAGAAGTTGTTGGTTCCGGGACACGGCTGCGCAGCCGCGTTGGTGTAAGCGGCAGTCAGATCTGTCTGGGCAGTGGTGGCTACCGAGTCACCCTTGTGCTGCGGGCCGGACGTCCCGGGCGGGAATCCAGTCACGGCTGTGCCCGGAGCGACACCGACTTGGCCTGTGATCCAGCTGGGTCCGGTATTCGTTACGGTGGTTCCCGCCAGGACCGCGAAGTTTCCGGCTGAAGCCAGCCCGGGGTCAGTCGCGGCCAGGGCTGTTAGGGGTCCGATTGCACCCACGATGGTGGCAACGAACAGGGGGAGCAGCAGCCGACGCAGCTTATTCACAAACCGATCCTCCTCGCAATTCGATCCGCCTCGGCAATACGGCATGAATCGAGGCGGGGGCTGTCAACGTGAGGCGGCGGACATAACAATCGCAGTAAAATCCGAGGCTCGGGCGCCGGCCGCCAGCCCGCCCGCGCGAAGTTAGAATTGCCTGTTCGTGACCGCTTTGCCCTCGGAGATCTCACGAGGATTGGAAGGCGAAGACCTCCGAACGTCACACTGGAAGGACGCCAGGCACTGGATCGGCGTCTACGCTGACCTGATTCGGTTCAAGGTGGGCCTCTTGGAGCGGGTGCGCCGGGAGTTGCCGAAGCTTCAACCAGTAGCGCAGCAGGCGGCCGCGACTGACCTCGCCATCATCGAAGGGCAGATGCGTGGTTATCAGGGCCGGCTCGACCTCTGGTATGAACGCCTGTGGGACCTTCAAGGATTGCAGCTGGATCCAGAAGGTCAACTGATCCGCCATCGCGGACGGGAGGGCCACCTGACGAAGCGGGAGTTTCAGCTGCTGCAGTTCTTGCTCGACCACCCCCATCGATTCTTCACCGTCAACCAGTTGCTGGCCAGAGCCTGGGCCGACCCGGCGCTTTTTCCGGAAGAGGTGCGCAACTACGTGCGCCGAATCCGCAAGATCCTCGCCGATCTCGAGATCCCATGCGAGCTCGTGAACCGCCGAGCTCGCGGCTATTCGCTCGTTTTCCGCCCTGACGAGTGACTGGGGGCGACGTCAAAGGCTGAGCCGCCGGCGAAATCGACCGAAAGTTACTGACCTTCTTATGGCAGCCGGCGCGAAATGGTGTCATGAAGCTTTCGGATGAAGACCGCATCCGGCCCGACATGGTGGCCGCCGCCCGAGGGCGAGACGCGAGCCGGGCTATGGACGGCGAGGGCGATCCCAAGAGCGCATCGATGGAGCAAGCGCTCTACTGGAGACAGGTCTACCGGGAGATCCTGGCCATGGAGGAGAAGGTCATGGAGCGCATTCAAGACCTGATGGCCAAACAATCCCCTCAGGTTCGGCGAGAGGTCGAGCTGACCAACGTCCCTGTGGTCGCAGCTCAAGCTGAGAGGTTCCGTCAGCGCCTCGGATTCTGGACGGCGAGGGTGAGCGAACTTGAGTAGCCCCTTAGTGGTTGGGCCGGCAACCCTGGAGCAACGCCTGCAAGCAGTGCGCACCAAACGAATCGTCTCGCGACTTTCGCGTGCTGTCACCGTGGGCGTCTGGGTCGCGGCCGTGACCGCTCTGGTGATCGTCGCGGTGTCGGGCCTGCTCGACGGTCACTAAGCCACTTGCCTCGCTTTATCCGGTCCGTAATGCTAAGAGTGAGCTAGGGGTCGCGGAACCTTGGGCTGCTGGAGCAACAAGCGGTATCCCTTGCCTTTCTCGTTGACCAGTTCGCACACACCCTTGTAAGGCAAGAGTTTCTGTCGAAGCCGCGTCACATATGTCCGGAACTGCTCGACCGACGCTTCAGGGCCCCAGGCGGGCAAAGCCACGTCCTCCGCGGCGAAGAACTGATTCGGGTTGGTCAGAAAGAACGACAAGAGCTGCCACTCGCGTTTCGTCAAGGAAACAGTGGCTTCTGGACCTTTGATGGTGCGCTGCGTTGCGTCGAACATGAGGCCGCCCATCTCGATTCTGGTCGCAATCGAAACCACCGAATCTACGTCAGGCCCGCGAAGCTCGGACCTGATCGCACCGATCAGAGCGTCCGGAACGAAAGGTTTTGGCAGAACCTGGCTGGCGCCCGCCTCAAAGGATTCGAGCGTGGTGCCGGCCTCGTCAGACGACTCATCTAGCAAAATGAATGGGGCCCGGGCCGTGGACCGCAGGTCTCCTAAAACCTTGGGGTCTACGCGGGAGTCGGCGCTCATTCCGAGGATGACCAGGTCGAACCTGGTTGATTTCTCGAGATGACGCTTCGCTGAGTCGAACTCAGCCACACTCTCAAATTCGCCTCCTGCCATCTCAACCACGTGGGAAATGACAGAGCGATAACCGGCGTTAGCTTCGACGACGAGGACTCGCGGCCCCTTGGCTCGCGGTCGAATCCGAGACCGGGTCGGGCTCTCTCCCATGACACTCCTCTCTGCGGAACTGCGACCGGCGCTAGTTATTTTGCCTCGCGCGGATGCTACAAGTCGCCGCGAAAAGTCAGTGAGTAGCCCCGGCCGGGCCGGTTGACGACGTCGCACGGTATCTCCATCCCCGCCAGGATCTTGCGTATACGTCGGACATAGGTTCGGACCTCCTCCGGAAACAAGGCCGGCCCGCCCCAGGCCTGGCTGAGGATTTCAGCCACGGTGAAGTATCTGTGGGGATGATTCAGCAGGAATTGAAGGAGCTGAAACTCGCGGACCGTTAGTGTGGCCTCCCCATTTTTGTAGCGAATCAGTCGTCTTTCTGGATCCAACCAGAGACCGTGAAGTTCCCTGACGCGTTGGGACCACAGATCAAGCCGTTGCTGGTAGCCAATCATCTGACCCTCGACGATCCTGAGATCTGACTCGGCCGCCTTCTGCGCATCGGGCGGTAGCTTGGCTATGTCGCGTCTGATTTGATCGAGGATTCCGCGCTTGAACTCAAGGAGATCGGAATAGATGCTGATCCAATGGTGCGCGTCTTCCCAATGCGTCGTTTCAAGGTGCTCACCCTCGAGGGGCGGTGAGGGCTCATCTGCCACAGGTGATACGAATGTTGTCGGGCCCGCGCTCGAGCCCTCGGCACCTGTGCGCTGATCGGACCTGTGCGAACCGACCCTTGGCGTCGCTCACTTCGAGGAATGTGGCACGCCGTTGGTGCCGGTGTCAGCAAGAGATCGAGCTTTCCTGCATTACAAATATTGCGCAGCCCTTCCTCAGCCGAGTTCGCACTTGACCTCGTCGGGCGGCAACGCGCGACGCGGATGGCTGTCGCGTAGGGATCAGCGGCAGCACACGAATCAATCGCGATGGCGCGATCGCGTGCCGAAACGGTGATAGTGGTCAGCCGACGTTAGGCCGCGGGTGCTGACCTCACGACGGACATCGGGAGGTCGAGATGACCAACCTCACGGTCTTCGTCGCACAGGTTGAGAGGTTCCGCGACGCCTCGGTTGTTGGAAGGCTCGTGCGCAAGAGTTCAATGAGGCGGAGGTCCGGCGACAACCTGGCCGCGGCAGCTCCTAAGAGCGTTACTGACTTTGTTTCGGCGCTTCGTCGATGGTGATGTCTGCACCTGAAAGACCGGTTTCAAAAGAGGGAAAGACCCGGATTGAGCACCGTCCTGATCGTCGACGACGACCCAAGTACACGCCTTGTCATGAGGATGATCCTCGAGAGGGATGGTCACGAGATCGTTGAAGCCGGCCACGGCGAGAAGGCACTCGAGCTGATTCAGCCGGATCGCCTGCCCGACATAGTCACGACCGATTTGAGGATGCCGGTCCTGGGTGGGATGGAGCTGATACGCCGACTCCGCTCGGAGCCGAGAACCGCGGCGATTCCGATCGTCGTCGTTTCCAGCGACACGGATGCCCTCCGTGACCTCCGTGCTGCAGGGTTGGTGGACGCAATTGTGGCCAAGCCGTTTGACGCGGGTACATTCACCGAATGTGTGCGTTTCATCGCCAAGAGCCCCGTGAATGGCGCGCGTATGGCAGCCGGAACGTGAAGCAGCTGTCTACGCGTTCACATGCGGTGCCATTTCCTGGGAATGTTGGCCCTTCTTTTGCGGCCGGCTCGCGGGCCTCGTCGATGTCCCATTGACGTCCGGCACGCTGATTTGCGCGGCGGCAGCACGTCAATGGAGCAATGCAAGCAGCTCTTCGCGGGATTCCCCTAAGTACTGAAAAGCGCGCTGCCAGCCCCCGCGCGGGGACGACATCGGAGTCTATCTGGATCTCCAATCCCTGCACATTCCACGTGCCGCGCCGACCGCCTTGCGAGCGTCGCCGGGATCATGCGGTCGACCAGGGTCAAGGGACCAAGACTCTCCCAGCGGCGTAATTGACAGCCAGGCTGACAGCCAATTTTGTGAATGCTGGCGGACGTCAGCGGACGTCAGCGGATTGGTGGCGGTGCGTTCCAATCTTGCGCGAATGTCCGCAGACATGGGTGGATGTCAGAAACGCGGTCTTCAAAACCGTCTGCGGGGCGCTGCTGAGGCGTCCTGGGTGGGTTCGATTCCGATCCATCCCCGCCAAATTTGGCGGTCGTGACAGTCAAGTTGACTGGCGCGCCCGCCTTATGTACCTTGACAGTTACGTAACCGGCTTGGTACATTCAGCGCTGTGGAAGCTGCGCTGCGGGCATTGGCAGACCCAAGTCGCCGGGTCATGCTGGAAACGCTGTCCCGCGGCCCCGTAACCGTCGGTCAGTTGGCGGCACTACTGCCGATTGCTCGCCCGGGGGTATCACGTCATCTTCGGGTGCTTCGAGAGACCGGGCTTGTCGAGGTTCGCCAGGAAGCGCAACGGCGGGTCTACAGTCTTCGCCCCGAACCACTGGGCGAGATCGATGAGTGGCTGGGCCGGTATCGCGTCCTGTGGAAGCGACGGCTGGATGCCCTTCACACCGAAGTGGCCCGCGGAAAACGCGAACGAAGGAGCACGAGATGACAAGAAACCTACGTCCGGGTACCCGCATCCTTGGCGGCCTGCGATTGGCAGACGGCAAAGGCGTCGTGCGCATCGAAGACCGCTACGACACCGAAATCAACGACCTGTGGTCGGCACTCACCGAGCCGAGCCGACTGGCCCGTTGGTTCGGCCAGGTAGAAGGCGACCTCCGTCCCGGCGGGGAGTTTCAGCTACATGTGGAGTGGGATGGCACCGGGCGCGTCGAAGCGTGCGAGCCACCAAAGCGCCTGCTGGTGACGATCAGGGAATCGGACGAGTCCTGGCGGAAGGGTCGCGGCGCCCGGCCTTTCGACGAGGCAATCGAGGCGACGCTGACTGCCGACGGCGACCAGACCATCCTGGGCATCGAGGTTCGGGGCATGCCCCTAGACAAAATCGCCTTCTACGGGGCCGGGTGGCAGATCCACGCTGAAAATCTCGCTACCTATCTGGCCGGGCGCGAGGGCGGCGATACCGAAGCGCGGTGGGACGAGCTCGTTCCTATCTATCAGGACCTGGCGGCTAGCATCGGCTAGGTCGTCTTGGTGTGGGCGTCATCCATACCTGCCGCCGTGTCATTTCCCGGAACCAGGCGGATACGGGAGGACGCAGGGGGAAACGAGCCAAGCCTAAGCACCAGACCTGGGACACGGTTACTGGACTCGGCACCCGACCAGTCCGAGTTCAACATCGCGCATTTTGAGCAGCGTCCGGCAGTCGTCGGCGGACTGGGGCATGTGCGCGATGCCGCTCCCCATTCGGGGAACGGGTCCAAGTTGCCGGAATCCCTTCACCGCCTGACGTCTAAGCCTCCGACAGGAACTTGAAGATTCGGTCGTTGTGGCCGGGCAGGTCGTCGTGTCCGAAGTCGGGGTACAGCACGATCTCTTTGGGCGCATTGATCTTGTTGAATGCGGCGAACTGGGTCGAGGGTGGACAGATCGTGTCCATCAATCCCGTGCCCATCATCACCGTCGCCTTGATCCGGTCGGCCAAGTGCTGGACGTCGATGTACCCGAGCTTCGTGAACGCTTCGTCGGCGAGTTCATGTGTCGGGTCAAAGCGCCTGAAGTAGTAGGCCAGTCCCTCGTACGCGTTGTTCGCGAGGTCCATCTCCCACACGCGTTTGTAATCCAAAAGGAAGGGATATACAGGGGCGGCGCGCACGATGCTCGGCTCCAACGCAGCGCACGCAAGGGCGAGGCCGCCGCCCTGCGACCACCCGGTTGCGGTCAGCCGGTTTCCATCGACCTCGGGCAACGAAGCCACCACCCGAGCGAGCTGAACCGTGTCGAGGAAGACATGGCGGAACAGGAGCTCGTCTGGCTCACCCCCAAGACCGCGCACGATATGACCGCCGAGCGTCGTGCCACGATCGCCCGCGACGTCCTCCGAGAGTCCGCCCTGCCCGCGCACGTCCATCGCCGCGACGACAAAGCCTTGCGCAACCCACGGCAGTTTGTCGAACCAATCACCCGAGTTCATGGTGTACCCGTGGAACCTGAGCACGGCTGGATGGCTGCCTTCAGCACGCGGCCTCAGGTACTTGGCGTGGATCCTCGCGCCGCCAGTGCCGGTGAACCAGAGGTCAAAGCTCTCAGCAAACCGGGCGGGCGTTTTCACCGGGCGCAGGTCAGCCATCGGATCGACGCCGGACAACTCCTTCAGCGCGCGTTCCCAGTACGCATCGAAGTCAGCCGGTTTGGGGTTTCGACCCTGGTATTCGCGGAGCTGGTCCAGCGGGAGCTCGAAGATCGGCATCTTTGCTCACGTAGCCTAAGCTGGTCGGGAGGAGGGCTAAGCGCTCTGTCGCGCTCGAGTTTCTAGCCGGGCCCGATCTCCTGACCGAGCGTAGACGGTCTTCGGTTGGGGCTGGGAGTTAACCCGAGTCCTACGTCGGCACTGCCGTCGTGAACACGTCCTCCACACGATTCGCGTATCACCAGTCTGCACGGAACTCGAAGAATCTCAAGCTTGAGGTCGTCGCCTTGGAGCGCGCCGAACAGCTTCTCAGCCGCCCGTTGGCCCATTTCAAACAGAGGTAGGGCCACGGTCGTTAGCGGGATCGGGAGATGGGCCGCAAATGCCCGATCGTCAAAGCCAACGACCGATACGTCCGTCGGCACCGCGATCCCGAGCTCGCGCAGCCCCAAAATCGCACCTGCGGCCAGCTCGTCATTCCCACAGACGATCGCGTCGGGCGCTCTGGACTGCCGCATCACATCCAGAGAAAGTTGGAACCCAGAGTCTTGATTCCAGTCGGGAGCAGTTCTCACCAGTGCCGGATCAAATCCGATACCGGCCTCGCTCAGAGAGTCGCGATATCCGCGCAGGCGCAGCCTTGTGGCCTCGTAGGTTGGAGGCCCATTGATGAACGCGATCCTTCGGCGTCCAAGGCTGATTACGTGTCCCGTTGACAGCCGCGCCCCATCTTCATCGTCGGGCAGAATGCACGGCGATTCGATTGCTGTCGTGTACTCATAGAGATACACGACCGGCGTGCTGCCTGTGTCGACAGCCGGTGCGCCGCGGGCTGCGACCTTGAAGCCCATGAGGACAATGCCGTCAACCTGCTTGTCCAGCAGGAGCTCAAGATGCTGCTGCTCCTTGGCGACCTTGTCGTAGCTGTTACAAACGAAGACTCCGAAGCCTCGTTCACTCGCGACCTCGGACAAGCCCCGCACCATTGCAGTTGTGAAGACCCCATCGCTGTCGTTGGTGATCACCCCTACTGTGTGCGTCTGGCGTGCCTTCAGGCTGCGGGCAATCGCGTTGGGTCGGTAACCCAGGCCGGAAGCAACCGCAACTACCCTTTCGCGCGTCTCCTGGCTGACCTCCGGCGAGTGGTTGAGGGCCTTTGAGACCGTGGCCTGCGAGACGCCAGCCACACGGGCTACGTCTAGGACCGTCAGACGATGTCGGCCGCGGTTGCCTGCGCGATCAATTGACGGTTTCGTTGTCGCGGCTTTGGTCGGCTTAGGCATTGGAGAGCTGGTTCATGCCGTCATGCCAGCGAGTTCGGTGTCCAGCACAGGTGCCTCCAAGCCTAACAGGATGAAACGATTTCGATAGGAGACCTGGTCGACGCGGTCCGAGTGTCCGACCTAAAACGATTTCGGACGGGTTTTGGGGCGGTGGGGCCGTCCTTCGAGGAGGCGCTCTTCGATCCAGGGAGCCGCATGCACTCGGATCTTGACAATCGTGCCGGCCAGTGTTACACCACGCAAGCGAAAACGATTTCGCTCGGTTTGGCAATGAATGTGAATCATCTGAGCTTCGACCCCGCCCACCCGTGGTTTGCTGTCCCCGGCCTACCGGGCGCCGAGTGGGCTGTGGAGATCTTCACCACCGAGAACGTCTACGGGATCGACCCAGCCAAGAGCGGGTTCGACGGCTCGACATTGGCGGCGTCTGGCCTTCGGTGGCTTGGCGGACAGCGAGGCGCGGTCGGAGCGGTGACTGTGAGCGCCGGCCAGGGCCAGGACGGGGCGACAAACTGGACGATTACCGCTCGGGCTAGCGAACTCATCAAGAGCGTAAAGCTGCTACTCCGCAAGCTTCCGGTTGAGATCACCTCCGGCGGATGGTGGACGCCGACCACTCCTGCCGCTTCGTCGTTTAGGCCGACCTCCGACAGGCCATTGCTGCTGACTTATCCGTGGGCGTCGGCGGGTGAGGGGTGGCAAACCCCATGGATATGCGCCGGCGATGGACCCGGCCTCGCTATCAGCGTTCGGGATTCTCTCGTTCGCGCGAAACGCTTCTATGCCTATCGGCCCCACTGGGCGCAGGGCGAAGTGGTGGAGGTCGTGTGCACTGCCGCTGCGTCATCTCGTAGAAACTCGTTCGAGTCTCCTGAGATTCGCCTGCGGGCATGCGCGGACGAGCCCGAGGTCCGGCGGGACTTCAACGATCACCTTGCCTCAATCGAGGCCAATTACGGTTTGACGCGGTGGGAGGAGCGTCATGACGCGCCCGCCTGGGCTGATGACCTCGATCTCGTCCTCACGCTCCACGGCCAGCACTGGACTGGCTTTGTATTCAACACATTCGATCAGATGGCGGCCGTCCTGCAAGACGTTTGCGAGGCGGTACGGGGTGAACGTCTCCTCGCCTACTTGCCCGGGTGGGAGGGGCGCTACTACTGGCAGTACCCTATCTACCGGCCTGGTGAAGACCTAGGGGGAGAGGCCGGATTCGCGCGACTTGTCGCGGCTGCCCGAACGCTGGGCGTGCACCTGATGCCGATGTTCGGCGCGAACGGCGCGAACGTTCGGCGCTACCCCCAGTGGGAGAACGCCGCTTTCCGCAGTCCTTCGAATCGCTATGTGGAGCTTGTCAACAAACCGGACTGGGATAGCGATCGTGTCGGCGAGGACGAACAGGTTTTTCTCAACCCCGGAGAGCCGAACTTCCGGCGCGACCTCGTCGATCAAATCACGGCCGTAGTCGACCGATACGGAGTCGAGGGCGTCTTTCTTGACACGAGTGCTTGCTGGTTCGACGACCCACGTCACGACGTCTATCAAGGCTATCGCGACCTCGTCAACGAGCTCCATCGACACAATCCTGACCTGCTGCTGTGCGGTGAGGGTTGGTACGACGCCTTGCTGTCGATCTTTCCGATGAACCAGACCTGGATGGACATGACCAACCCACCGCGATTTGCTGATCTGCCGTTGCGCTACACCCGACTCCTTGGGCATCTGAATTACGGGGCACCGGGCAACGGCAGCACTGGGGTGCATGAGCGTGGCACCAATCCGCTCGCGATGCCTCTTCGTCGCAACGGCTTTGTGCCCGCGCTTCCAATCGTGAACGACACCTTGACGATGCATCGGTCCGATGTCCTTGCCTTTTGCCGCGCTGTCGCAAGGGAGCGGTTGTGACCAAGCATCCAGCTCGAAACGGAGTAGGCGACTGGGTCAAGTACGCCGGCAACCCTGTACTCGGCGGAGACCTCGGTACCTGCTTTGACATGTCAGTTCTCGCGTCTACGGGTCGCTACCGCATGTGGTTCTCATGGCGGCCGAAGCACGGCATCGGATACGCGGAGAGCGAGGACGGCTTTCATTGGCACGTCGCAAACGAGGTCGTGCTAGGTCCGGACCGAGGTTCTGCGGTCGAGGAAGTCGAAGTCTCGCGACCATTCGTCCTGGCGGAGGACGCCACCTACACGATGTGGTACGCGGGCCACCGTGCGTCAAGCGTAGTCATCTGCCGGGCGACCAGTTTCGACGGCCTTCATTGGGATCGCAACGGCGCCGTATTCGCCGCAGAGATGACATGGGAAAAGTCCAGTGTCATGTGTCCGTCGGTATTCCGTGCGACTGATGGCACCTATCACATGTGGTACAGCGGCGGGGAGCGCTACGAACCCGATGCCATCGGTTATGCCGTAAGTGCCGATGGGACCAACTGGACCCGTGTTGAAGACTTGCCGGTCCTGAGGCCTGACCCCAACTCGACCTGGGAGCGCGACCGAGTTGCCGGCGCTCACGTCTTTCGTCATGAAGGGTTCTTTTATGCCGCGTACATCGGTTTCGCCAACGGGTACGAAGACTCCTCGATAGGAATCGCCCGCTCGATCGACGGAGTCTCCTGGCGGCGTCACGCCGGCAACCCGGTGTTGACCCGAGGACGCCCGGGCGACTTCGACTCGATCAACGTCTACAAGCCCTTTGTCATCGTCGAGAACGATCTATGGCGTGTGTGGTTCAACGCTTCGTCCCCGTTGACGGTCGGCGATTCAGCCCCTTCAAACCGGATTGAGCAGATCGGTCACGCGGCGTGCCGGTTTGCGTTCGTGCCAATCAACGCCGATTCAACACGATGAGGAGGACAGGAAGATGAGAGCGCTACTGGCCGGCGGAATTGTGGGGGCATCGATGCTGGTTGCCTGTAGTTCGTCGGCTCCCGTGGCGACGGACAACGCCTCGAGCACGGCGAACATCACGGCACTGACCTGGGGTGACGCAAAGTATTTCAACACGCAGTTTGGGTTCTACAAGCAGGACTTCCCCCAGGACGCGAAACAGCAGACGCTGACCGTGACGATCGGCGGGAAGAACGATGGCGAGGCGATCAGCAAGTTCCGACTCGCATTGTCATCGCATCAGAACATTCCGGACATCATGGAGATGAATTACAGCGCGTTGCCGGAGTTCGCCAGTCAGAACCAGCTCGCGGACATCTCGTCGTACACCGCCTCGTACCTACCCGGGATGAGCAATGCCGCCAAGACTCTCATGCAGTACAACGGCAAATACGTGGCCTTTGCGTACGAGGTCAAATCCAAGCTCTGGTACTACCGCAAGGACATGTTCGCCGCCGCAGGTATTGACGTCACGCAGGTCAAGAGCCAGCAGGACTTCATCGACGCGGGTAAGAAGCTCCAGGCCAAATACCCAAAGAGCTACATGTGGAATCTGGCTCCGAACCCACAGGCTTACGTCCTCGGCGAGATCACCTCAGGAAATGGCTCGCAGGTTTACGATAAGTCGGCCTCCAAGTTCGTGGTCGACACCAATCCTGGAATCAGGAAAGCGTTCGTCGCCATGAAAGACCTTCGAAACTCAGGTGTGGTGAACACGAAATTCGACGACTTCACCCCTGACTGGCAGGCGGCTCTAGCTGACGGGACGCTCGCATCGGTGCCAATCGCCAGCTGGTTCTCCACTTTCTTGCCTCAGTACGCACCCACCCTGGGCGGCAAATGGGGCGTGACGGTCTGGCCGGAGATCGGCGGCGCGGTCGGCGGCAGCGAGGCCGGTGGATCGGTTTTCGTCATTCCGGCTGCTGCCAAAAACAAGGCGGCTGCTGCAAAGTTTCTGTCTGACATGTTCATGACCAGCAAGGGCGAGCTGGAGCTCTTCAAGGCACAGAACTTGGTCCCGAACGTAATCCAAGCTCAATCTGACCCTTCGGTCCTGAACAACGCGTACTACGGCTCCGATCTGATCAAAGCCTTTCAGGCTGCCGACAAGGACTACAAGCTGTTCCCGTACGACCCGGCAGGAATCAAGGAAATATCGATTTTGCAAAACACGCTGGCGAACTACCTTTCCAGCTCGGCCGCGGATCCGAGCGCGGCACTTGCCGCTGCAAACCAACAGATGTCGGCCCAGATCGGTAATCCGTACAACCAATAGCAATAGGCGGATGGAGGTTGGTCCCTGATCCTCACCCGTCGGACGGCAGGCAAGGGGACGGAATCCAGCCGGCTGGCCAGCCGGCTGGATCGCTCCTATACGCCCGTGCAACGCAGATGGAAGGACGCGATAGCTCCTTACCTCTTCATCGCGCCCTTCCTGCTTTCGTTTCTGGCGTTCTTTGCGCTGCCTTCCATCTATTCGGTGGTGTTGAGCTTTTTCCGATACAACGGGTACACGACAGCACATTGGGTCGGGCTGAGCAATTACCGATCGCTTCTCGACGCGCCGGACTTTCACGATGCGGTCGTCAACACGGCCTTCTACTTGTTCGTGCCGATGATTCCGCTGCTCGTCGGAGCGTTCCTGCTTGCCCTGGCCGTTCGTTCAAAGCTCTCGAATCTGAGTCCCGTCTACAAACCACTCATCTTCGTGCCGCAGGTCATGGCGCCAGTTGCGGCCGCCCTGGTCTGGCGAGTCATGCTCAGCAACAACGGCGTCCTCAACACAACCCTGGGCTTGCATGTGGCGTGGCTGACAGATCCAGCGGCACTCAGGTGGGGCGTTGCCCTGCTGCTGGTGTGGCGTGGACTCGGGTGGTACTTCATCGTTTTTCTCGCCGGTCTCTCTGGCGTACCGGAGGATCTGCTCGAAGCGGCCAGCGTTGACGGGGCAAACGCTCGCCGGAGGCTATGGCACGTCATCGTTCCCTTGATGCGTCCCACGATCCTGTTCGCACTGGTGATCGACACCATCGCGTCCTTGCAGCTGTTCACAGAGCCCAACCTGCTGGTCGGCGGCGCCGGCACCACAGCTGGCGCTCCGCCGTCCGCGGCACCCGTCATGAACCAGGTGGTCACCAACGTGATCGGCGGCCAATTCGGCCTCGCCGCGGCGGCGGGCTGGATGGTGTTCATCGCGATCGGGTGCTTCTCCCTGATCCAGTTCCGACTCTTCCGAGAGGCGACCCAGTGAGGAGCGCGACAACGGCCAGCGGCGGCGGACCGAGATGGATCGGTGTACGCGGCGGCGTCAATGCAATTCTCGTTGTCGTCGCAGGGTTGGCGATCTACCCATACCTGGTGATGCTGTTTGGCGGGTTCAAGTCTTCCGCTGAGCTGACGACCAACCCGGGAGGACCGCCATCGCAGCCGACGGTCGCTAATTTCTCGGCGCTGTTTACGGGAGCGACGGGCGAGGTGATGTGGCGCTCGCTTTTGAACAGCCTGGTTGTGACCATCCCATATACCGCATTGACCGTCCTGTTGTGCGCAATGGCCGGCTACGCATTTGCCAAATACCGATTTCCGGGACGGAGCCTCATCTTCGGGTTCTTGATCGCCTCGATGCTGGTTCCGATCGAGGTCAATATCCCGGCCCTTTACCTTCTGTTCTCAAATGTCGGCTGGCTCGACACCTATCAAGTCCAGATCTTCCCCGGCACGGCAAGCGTGCTGAGCATGTTCATGGCACGCCAGTACATGCGTGGGATTCCTGACGAGGTGCTGGACGCAGCCCGGGTCGATGGGGCGGGCCACTGGACCACCTTCTTTCGCATCGCGCTGCCGATGTCGGCTCCAATTCTCGGAGCAATCGCGGTCCTCACCTTCGTGTACAAATGGAGCGACTATCTCTGGCCGGCGGTGATGGTCAACGATCCTCACCTACAGCCGATCATGGTTGCTCTCCCAGCTCTGAGCACCAACGCTTCCGGGTTCATCGTCCGCTACGAGATCCTGCTGGCCGGAGCCCTCGTTGTCACTCTTCCTCTCTTGCTCCTGTTTGGTCGACTCCAGAAGACGTTGACCAGCGGCACCACCTTCGGTGCTGTACGCGGGTAGTGCCCGAGCTCCTCGACGAGTCGACAAACAGCGCCCGAATGCCTAGGCGACTGGGCTATTCACGCTTGCGATCCGCCAAGGCATCAGCGACCGAATTTCTGCCCACCTCACCCTTGACGACAGTGGCAGCTTTGCCCGAACCGCCAGGTACCCTAGCCACATTGGCTGCCATATCAGAATTGCGGTCCGTATTCCGATCGCTGGCAGCTGCGCACAAACGATGCCGGCGCCAATCCAAGCTAGATCAAGAGCGGACACCGAGCTATCAGTCGCAAACCAGACCGCCACGATAAGCCCGACGTAGTCGTATTCGTGCACGTGCACCCCTGACGTCAACGTGCCGATGATTCCTATCGCGAGCGCCACTCGAAGCGACCTCCGGTTCATCCAGACTCCAAGCAGTGCTATGGCGGCGAACAGGCCCTGTCCGAAGAGCAGTGAGAATCGAGTCCCGAATGGAGAGATGAGCTGCGCCGCCGTGAAATTGGGATCGGACGCCGACCATACCGACACGCCCAGATACGTCCCAATGCCGGTCGGGCCCAGAACGGCCGCGAAAATCGCTCCCGCAAATGCCGTGGTCGCAAACCACCACAGCATTGTTCGAGGAAAGCCGCAAATCAGGTAGACGGCTGGCAACAAGACCACCGCCTGGGGCTTGAGGCATCCGGCAAGTCCCAACAGCACTCCAGCCCAGCGTTGTTGGCCCCGTTGGACGCACCACCAGGAAGCCACGACAAGCGCATACAGGAGCAGCTCCGGCTGGCCCCGTTCGATGGCGAATGCAGTCGGCCAGACTGCCAGCGAGCCCAGTAAAGCAAGTGCCCAGGTGCTAGTTCGCCCGAACATCAGTCTGCAAGCCGCTGCAATGGCCACGATGTTCAGGGCCGTCCAGAGATACAGACCAGCGGTAAAAGGCAATGGCGTCAGGATCCCGATCAGCCACGCCAGTAGCGGAGGGTTCAGATAGGTGTAAACCGGCGAGATGCTGGACGAACCGGACATGCCGAAACTCTGATTGAGGGCGGCGAGCGTCGCGGGATCGTACATGCGCGGCCAGCCCCATGTGATGCCGGTCTTGGCGGCGAGGTAGAACACGCGATAGTCGTTATTGGCGGGCTGGCTCTGGACCATCGTTACAAACCGCCAGGCTTCGAATACGACGGCCCATGCCGCCACGACGATGGGAATCGCAAGCTGCAACGGGGGTTGGCGTTGGGGGGTGGCCGAGCTGCTCCAGAGGACGTTGAACCTCCGCACGGACAAGGACATCACGGCGGTGTCCATCAGACGGCCGCGGCGTTAAGTCATCAATGGGACGTTTGGCCCGCGCTATGGGAGCACTGCACCATCTCTCTCTGGGCGGCTCATGTTTGCCGCACACTGTTGCCAGTCGACAGCCACGAAGATCGCAGACGGTTTTCTGAACCGTCGGCAGCTCGCCAGGCTCGCGCGCGTCCTCTACTTATGCGTAGCCGCCAGGTACTTGTGTGTAGCCGCATCCAGTTCCAAACAACCGTGGCTTAGGACGCGCCTGTGGCAAGCTTTCGGGTGCAGATCGCTTCCACCTACCGGCTTCAACTCTCGAAACAGTTCACTTTTGACGACGCGGCCGCCTGCGCCGGCTATCTCGCCTCCCTCGGAGTGGCGCGCGTTTACTGCTCACCAATCCTTCAAGCCGCACGTGGCAGCAGTCACGGGTATGACGTCGTCGACCCGACACGGGTCAATGAGGATCTCGGGGGCGAGGCCGCGTTTAGGCGGCTCGTCAGTGCGCTGCGCGAGTATGGGCTGCAGCTGGTGGTGGACATCGTGCCCAACCACATGGCCACTGTCGGGCGCGAGAACCCATGGTGGTGGGACTTGCTGCGGAACGGTCCGTCGAGCCGGTACGCGAACTACTTCGACGTCGACTGGGCGTCTCCGATCTCGGCCATGAAGGGCAAGGTGCTGCTTGGCGTGCTTCGGGATCGTTACGGCCGAGAGCTGGAAAGTGGCGCGTTGACAGTCGAAAGGCAGGGCTCCGAGACAGTGGTCCGCTACCACGATCTCGTGTTTCCGGTCGCGCCTGAGAGCATCGATGGTCTTGAGCTGGAATCGGTGAACCGAGACTTCGACGCGCTCGACGCGGTCCTGGAGCGCCAGCACTACCGTCTCGCCTACTGGCGGAGCGCGCAGGAGCAGCTCAACTACCGGCGTTTCTTCACGATCGACAGCCTCATCGGCCTGCGCGTCGAGGACCAACAGGTTTTCGACGACAGTCATGGGGTGATCCTCCGACTGGTCACAGACGAAAGCCTGGCCGGTCTCCGCATCGATCATGTCGACGGCTTGAGAGACCCGGTGGCCTACCTGGGACGGTTGCGCGCCGCAGCTCCCGGCATGTACATCGTCGTCGAAGACATCCTGGCCGCCGACGAGGAGGTGCCGGACACGTTTCCTGTGCAGGGCACCACCGGCTACGACTTCATCGCGCACGTCGATGGCCTCTTCGTCGACTCCGCCAGCGAAGGGTCGATGACCGCCCTCTATCACGCATTTACGGGCGAGTCGCAGCCTTTCTCCGAGGTGGTTCGGATGTGCAAGCTCGAGATCATGAATACGGAGCTGGCGCCCGACTTTGAACGCCTGACGAACCTGCTGGTCGACATCTGCGATGGCAACCGGCGCCACCGCGATCGGACGCGACGCGAGCTGAGGGAGGCTGTCCGCGAGGTCGCCGCTTGCCTCGGCGTCTACAGAACCTACGTCCGTCGCGGCTCGCCGCCCTCTGAACAAGACCGGCGGGAGGTTTCGACGGCCGTCCAGGAAGCCACCCGGCGCCGGCCGGACATCGATCCCGAGCTCATTTCGTTTGTGGCCGACCTGTTGCTCATGCAGTACGAGGGCGCCAACGAGACGGAGTTTTCCGCGAGATTCCAGCAGGTCACGCCCGCGGTGATGGCCAAAGGCGTCGAGGACACGGCCTTCTATCGCTATCACCGCCTGGTGTCACTGAACGAGGTCGGCGGTGATCCGGGCTTGTTCGGCCGGTCTGTCGAGGCATTCCATGCGTACTGCCTCAGAACTGCCGAGAAGTGGCCGGCCACGATGCTCACCCTGGCCACCCACGACACCAAGCGCAGTGGCGACGTGCGGGCGAGGACAAACCTGTTGTCGGAGATCCCGGGGGACTGGGAGTCGGCGGTCCGGCGGTGGGCCGAGCACAACGAGCGCCATCGGGCGCAGGGATTCCCTGACCGAAACCTCGAATACCTCATGTACCAGACGATGGTCGGAGCCTGGCCGGTCGATGAGCATCGGCTGGTGGCGTTCCTCCAGAAGGCCGCCCGCGAAGCCAAGGTCCACACCTCATGGATCAACCCGGTTCAAGCGTTCGAGGACGCGTTGACTCAATTCGCCGGCAGCGTGATGGCGGACGCCGAGTTCAGGAGCGAGCTCGAGTCCTTCATCGGCCGTCACGAGTTGGTGGCCCTGGGGCGGCTTGCGTCGCTCGCCCAGACCACCCTCCTGATGACCTCGCCAGGAGTGCCCGACCTGTACCAGGGCACGGAAGTGTGGAACCTGAGCCTCGTCGACCCGGACAACCGGCGTCCGGTGGACTTCGAGCATCTCGCCAGCCTGCTGTCGGAGATTCGTGGCGCCGCATTGAGCGACGTCATCGCGCGGGCGGACGAGGGCGCTCCGAAGCTGTGGCTCATCAACCGCCTCCTTGAGCACCGCAAGGCTGACTCCAATCTCTTCGGCAGCTCGAGCTACACGCCCCTCATCGCGTCCGGAGCCAAGGCACGCCACGCCGTCGGCTTTGTCCGCGATCGCCTGCTGGTCGTGGTACCCCGGCTCGTGGTTGGGCTTGGCGGCGACTGGGGCGACACCGCGATCGACATTCCTGACGACAGTTGGGAGAGTCTGCTCACAGGCGATGAACAGCAGGGCGGACCTGGCGTCCCCGTCGCCGAGCTGACGCGCCGGTTTCCGGTGGCCGTCCTCGCGCGGCGCGCCGCATCTAGCTAGGCGCGATGCATCGGTTCAGGGTCTGGGCGCCCGGCAAACAACGTGTCGACCTCGTGTCCGGTGGGAGTCGCACTCCAATGACCCAGCTCGAGGGGGGCTCGTGGGAAGGCGCCGATGCGGAGGCCGGGCCAGGGACGCGTTACGGCTTTGCGGTCGACGGCGGTGAGACGCGCCCCGACCCACGCTCCCCCTCACAACCCGACGGTGTGCTCGGTCTGTCCGAGGTCGTCGATCATGCGTTGCACTCCTGGACAGATGCGAGTTGGAGCGGCCTGTCACCCTCTCGTCTCGTCCTTTATGAGCTGCACGTCGGGACCTTCTCGCCTGTGGGCACCTTCGACGGGGTGATCGACCGTCTTCCGCACCTCGTCGCGCTCGGCGTCGACGCCATCGAGCTCATGCCGGTCGCCGAGTTCTCGGGCAATCGCGGCTGGGGGTATGACGGCGTGGATTTCTTCGCTCCGCACCACGCCTATGGGGGTCCAGCCGGTCTCAAGCGGCTGGTCGAAAGCTGTCATGCCGCGGGTCTCGGCGTCGTTCTCGACGTCGTCTACAACCACGCAGGCCCGGTGGGCAACTACCTGGGCGATTTTGGCCCTTACTTCAGCGACCGACATCGGACCGCCTGGGGGTCTCCTTTCAATTTCGACGAAGACGACAGCGACGAGGTCCGTCGCTTCGTCGTAGACAACGCGTTGATGTGGATTCGCGATTACCACATCGACGGCCTGCGTCTGGACGCGGTGCACGCGATCGTCGACGATTCGCCGCTGAACATCCTCGAGCAGCTGGCCACCGAAGTGCATGCTGCGGCGGCTGCGCTGCACAGGTCGGTGCTGCTGTTCGCCGAGACTGACGCCAACGATCCTCGCCTGGTGCGTGCCCGCGATGCGGGCGGGTACGGACTCGACGCGGCGTGGGCGGACGACTGGCATCACGCGCTTCATGTCGTGTTGACCGGCGAGCGCACGGGCTATTACGAGGACTTCACGTCTCCCGGGATGCTCGCGAAGGCGCTGCTCCAGGCATGGGTCTACGACGGCACGTGGTCACACCACCGGCAGAAGATGCGCGGCGCGAAACCGGCCGGCGTTCCTCCAAGCGCTTTCGTGGTCGCGGCTCAAAACCACGATCAAGTGGGGAACCGGGCCGCGGGTGATCGGCACGCGGCGCTGGTGGACGAAGGCAGGGTAAAGGCCGCGGCCGCGCTGCTCCTGACCACGCCCTTCACGCCGCTGTTGTTCCAGGGAGAGGAATGGGCGGCGAGCACGCCCTTCCTTTACTTCACCGACCACGCCGATGCCGCGTTGGGCACGGCCGTGTCGGAAGGACGGCGGCGCGAGTTCGCCGCCTTCGGCTGGAACCCGGACAAGGTGCCGGACCCGCAAGACCCGGGGACCTTCGAGCAGTCGAAGCTGAAATGGGACGAGCTCGACGAGCCTTACCATCGACGCATGCTCGGTTGGTACCGCAACCTGATCGCGATGCGTCGCCGCATGCCCGCGGTTGCGCAGGAAGTCAAGGCGCACGTAGATGGGGACCGAATCGTCTTCGAGCGAGACGGGGTCGTCGTCCGCGTCAACCTGTGCGTACCCGACTGCACCGAGGTCAGCGTCGTCGAGCGTGCATGACCTCGAGGTCTGGCCTGGCCGCGCCTATCCGTTAGGCGCCAACTTCGACGGCACCGGGACGAACTTCGCTCTCTACAGCGAGGTCGCCGAGGCGGTCGACCTCTGTCTCTTCGACGACGAAGGACAGGAGCGGAGAGTGCCCCTGGAGGAGGTCGATGCGTTCTCGTGGCACGCCTACCTGCCCAACATCGAGCCCGGCCAGCGCTATGGGTACCGCGTCAGAGGTCCATATGCGCCTGAGCGAGGCGCGCGGTGCAATCCAAGCAAGCTGCTGCTGGATCCATACGCCCGCGCGATCGAAGGAGAGATCCGCTGGAACCCAGCCTGTTACTCGTACGAGCTCGGCAACGAGGGCTCCATCAACACCACCGACAGTGCTCCTTACGTTTTCCGATCTGTGGTCCACAACCCGTATTTCGAGTGGGGCAATGACCGTCCACCTGAAACCCCACTGCACGAAACGGTCATCTATGAGGCGCACGTGAAGGGCATGACCCGCTGTCATCCAGATGTGGAGGAAGAGTTGCGCGGCACGTATGCCGGTTTTGCGCATCCGGCCGTGGTCGAGCACCTTCAGACGCTGGGCGTCACGGCTGTCGAGCTGATGCCGATCCACCAGTTTGTTCACGACCACCGATTGCTCGACATGTCGCTGCGCAACTACTGGGGATACAACACGATCGGATTCTTTGCGCCGCATAACGGCTACGCAAGCAGCGGCCAGAGCGGGCAGCAGGTCAACGAGTTCAAGGCAATGGTCCGCACGCTGCACGAGGCAGGCATCGAAGTCATCCTCGACGTCGTCTACAACCACACCGCGGAGGGCAACCACCTCGGGCCGACTCTCTGCTTCCGCGGCATAGACAACGCCGCGTACTACCGGCTCGTCGCCGAGGACCCGCAGTTCTATTACGACACCACAGGCACCGGCAACAGCCTCAGCGTCCAGCATCCTCACACGCTGCAGCTGATCATGGATTCGCTCCGGTACTGGATCACCGAGATGCATGTCGACGGTTTCCGGTTTGACCTGGCGGCAACGCTGGCCCGGGAGTTTCACGAGGTCGACAGGCTTTCGACATTTTTCGACCTCATCCACCAGGACCCCGTCGTGAGCCGTGCCAAGCTCATCGCCGAGCCATGGGACATCGGCGAGGGCGGCTACCAGGTCGGAAACTTCCCGGCCCTCTGGTCGGAATGGAACGGCAGATTCAGAGACGCGGTGCGGGACTTCTGGCGGGGCGCACCGTCGACCGTTGCCGAGCTGGCGTCGCGGCTCACCGGCAGCTCCGACCTCTACCAGAGCGACTCACGCCGGCCGGTGGCCAGCATCAACTTCGTCACAGCGCACGATGGCTTCACCCTCCGCGATCTTGTCTCCTACAACGAGAAGCACAATGAGGCGAACGGCGAGCACAACGCCGACGGTGAATCGCACAACCGCTCGTGGAACTGCGGCGCGGAGGGCGACACGGACGACCCCGCCATCATCAGGTTGCGCGCGAAGCAGGAGCGCAACTGCCTGACCACGCTATTTCTTGCACAGGGCGTGCCGATGCTTCTCATGGGTGACGAGCTCGGCAGGACGCAGAAGGGCAACAACAATGCGTACTGCCAGGACAACGAGCTGTCGTGGGTCAACTGGGATCAGGTCGACGGGGAGCTGCTGGATGTGATGCGCTGGCTGATCGGGCTGCGGCGCGAGCACCCCGTGTTTCGCCGGCGTCGCTGGTTCCAGGGGCGTCCGATTCGCGGCACTGTGGATATTGGTTGGTTCAAGCCGAGCGGAAAGGTGATGACCGACAAGGACTGGGAGGCCGGACATGAGCGCTCGCTGGGGGTCTTTTTGAACGGAAAAGGGATCCCGGGCCACGACGAACGTGGGCAACCTCTGACGGATGACTCGTTTCTCCTGGTGTTCAACGCCCATTCGCGGGAGGTCAAGTGGACGCTGCCCAAGCAGTACGGCGGTCCCTGGAGGCTTCTCTACGACACCGAGCGGCTGCAGCCCGAGCCAGAAACGCGATCCGTCAGCGATGTGGTACGGACGGCCGGTCGATCCGTGCTGGTCCTGCAGCGGTTCTGAGCTGCAGGGCGCTGCGGAGGCGTCCTGGGCGGGTTCGATTCCCATCCATCCGCGCCAGTTCTTCCGTCCACAATTTGGGCGATGCTGGAGTCGGCCGACGTGTTCGGCGACGAGGTCGCCGGCTACCGAGGTGAGCTGTTCGCCCACTGCTACCGGATGGTCGGCACCGTCGACGAGGCCGAGGATGCTTTGCAGGAGACCCTTTTGCGCGCCTGGCAGGGCCGGCACACGTACCGGGAGCAGATCTCCTTTCGGGCGTGGCTCTACCGGATTGCGACGAACACGTGTCTCAATGCCATCGACGCTCGCAAGCGCGATCACGTCGAGCCCGGCCCCTGCCCCGACGAACTCCTGACCGGCATCGTTTCGACTGACTCCGGGCCGGAGGCTCGCTACGACAGTCACGAGTCGGTTTCGCTCGCCTTCCTGACAATGCTTCAGGTGCTGCCCGCGCGCCAGCGCGCCGTCCTGCTTCTGCGCGACGTGCTGGCATTTCGCGGTGACGAGGTCGCGCGTCTATTGGAAACGAGCGTGCAAGCGGTCAACAGCACGCTCCAGCGGGCGCGCAAGACTCTTCGTGGCGGCTACGTCCGGCCGCGACTCCTCAACCCTCCCAACCTGCTCGAGCGCTACATCCGAGCGTGGGAGGCGGCGGACGTGGTCAGCCTGGTGGCGCTGCTTCGCGAAGACGCCGTCCTCAGCATGCCGCCCAGGCCGGCGGTGATGGGCGCGCGCGCAATCTCTGACTTCCTCGCCGAGTCGATCTTCCCCATCGCGCCCATGCGACTGGTCGCTGCTCGGGCGAACCAGAGCCCTGCATTCGTCGCGTACATGCAGGAGCGGCAGTTCGCTCTTCTGGTCATCGATGGCGAAGGCGAGCGCATCAGGCGCATCTACGCCTTTGCCGATCCGCAGGTTCTCGCGCGCTTTGAAGAGGTCGGTTAGTTGAGTGACGGCGCCGGCCGGCGAAGGTGGATGAAGATCAGGACGGTGCTGACCAGCAGGGCCGGCACGTAGCTCGTCACGATGACCCAGTTGAAGCCGAGGGGATAGCTGAAAACGCTGTAGCGCATTGACTCGATGATCGCGTTCACGGTGTCCGCCAGACCCACCACGACGAACAGCCAAACGAGCGGGATCGCGTAGCGCCAGCGAAGCCTCAGGGCGACCAGCGCAGCCAGGGCAAGAAGCGCGGTGAGCATGTCGCCGTAGCCGATCATGGTGCGAAAGTCCACCGGGACGGCGTCGCCGGCGGCCCCCGGCGCCAGGATGGTTCCGCCGGCGATCCGGAAGACGTGGACCCACACCAGCGGCACCAGCGCCACCTCGCGAGGCAGCCTGGCGAGGCGTGGCGCCAGGTACCACCAGGCCGCAAGCGCGTAGGCCACCAGCGAAAAGGTGAATTGAAGTCCGAACAGGACGATCGGCTGCATGCTCTCCTCACCACCTATAACAACGGGGCGGACTGAAACTCATCGGTCCGCAGACATGCAAGCGCCGGGGCCACAGAACCCCGGCGCGACGGACGAATTTTAGAAAGCGGAAGAAGAAGTTGTTACTTCTTCTTGCTGGCCTTCTTCTTGGCAGCTGGCTTCTTCGCAGCCTTCTTCTTAGCGGCCATGATCGTTTACCTCCTTCACGTTATTCCGGACCCGATGAATGTCTTTGGCGGGTCCCGGATGTATTGCTGTGAAAACGTCTGCCGACTCGAGTTGGGTCACCTCTGTGATGGCAACCATGAGCAGCATCGCCTCTACAAATCGAATAGATACTCCATCAGGTCAACTCCTGTCAATGGAATGCGAAGGAATTTCGTCTCTCACGGCCACCGACCGCAATCATCGTTTCGCGCGGCGGTCGCCTCGCAGTGTCCCACCGAGCCCACGCGAAGACTGCTTCATACGACGTGCAAGGAACAGCTCTCGAACTTTTTCGTCACGCACCACGACAGGACTCAGTCCCACTTCGCGCAGCAGGCGCAGCCACGTCGCCCGCGGAAACAGACCGAGCAAGTGGCGGTCGTGAACCGCACGCGCCTCGCCCCGTTGGTCGCGCAGAAGGATCGCGAAGTCGACGAGGTACGTCGTGTCCTTCGGATCTGGATCAAAGACCCATTGCAGAAAGCGCAGTCTACGGTCAGGCGAATCAGTTCCTCCTTGATCAGTGCCTCCGACAAACGTCTCGCGCACGAAGTCCGGGACGAAGAGGGCGACGCCACCGGGTCTGCAGTGCTCGTAGGCAGTTCGTAGCACCGCGCGCAGGTCACGCTCGTTGGTCATGTGGCAGATCGCGTCGTGAACGAAGACCGCGTCGAAGGTTCTGCCGAGGCGCACTTCACGGATGTCGCCCTTGATGTGCTCGCACTCGGGATTGAGCGCCCGACTCACCTTGAGCATCCGCGAAGACCTGTCCACGAGGGTCATGGCGAATCGCCTTTTCAGGTGGAAAGCGCTGTTCCCCCCACCTGAGCCCAGCTCGAGCACAGTGCGGGGCGCAGGATTGATCGCGTTGCGGAGGACCCGGACAATGTAGGCGGCCTCGCTGCGGTACTCCTTGGGATCCGAAAAGATCGGCCACCAATCGGCCAGCTCGTTGTAGAGCTTCATGCGGCTCATAGCCTGACTCGTCCAGAGGGAGCGACGTCGACTAGGCCCACCTCGCCAGGGTTGCCCTGGCATCTTCGATGAGACGCTCGAGACTTCGTTGCGACACCGCGTATCCCGTGTGGCTTCGCCTCCGCACGGGCCGGACCAGCCCTGCCGCCGCCAGCAACCGGACGTGCTCGCTGACCGTCGGCTGGCTCATCCCCAGCGCTCGCGTGATCTCCATCACACCCGACGGCACGGACATCAGGTGGATGAGGATGTGGACGCGCGTCGGTTCGGCGAGGACGCGCAAGCGGTCGGCCACGAACGCGGCGTCGCGGGTGCGGCGTATCGGCTCGAGGGCGCTCGCCGGGACGCCGATGTGCAGCCGTTCGCCGAGGTCTACGAGCTGGCCGCCCGACATGCAGAAGTAGACGGGAACCACGGTGAGCCTCTGCCGCCGGCGCAAAAGCTCGCCGGCGGCCGCCCGGCTCATCCGCGTCAGCGGATGCCGAGGTGGCATGAGCTCGAGAACCGCGGGGATCGTCGTGGAGGCTGAGAGGCGCGTGGTCCATTCACGTGAGGCCGTGCTGGCCAGGACCCGGCCGCGCTTTTGCCACACGGGCTCGGCGAGCTTCCAGACCTCCGACAGGATGTCCCGGTACGCGCGCCGCAGGCGGATGTCGCTGTCGAGTCGCGCCAGGCGGCGATGCGCGTGGTGGCGGGGCGGGCTCGCCGGCAACCTGCTGAGCCAGGCGAACAGCCGGCGCGTGTCCTGGTCTGCGAGGCAGCCACCCTCGGCGGCCGAGATGAGGAGCTCGGGGCAGCCGGCCACGCTGTCCCTCCACAGCGAGGTGAACCGATCCTTGATCGGCTCACGAAGCGCAGCGACTCCGGGCAGCAGAGAGCGATCGAGCTCGTCGAGGGCGGGCTCCGCGTAACGCGCGGTCTGGACCAGGAGGTCCAGCAGCCAGGCAAGCTCCGCGGCCGCCGACGGCGCCGCGCCGTCCCGGCTAACGGTCCTCGCTTGCGGCACGGGTGCCATTATCGTCAGCCGGCCCATCGGGATAAACCGATGGGCAAAGTCGTTCGGCGCGTTGACATCCAACCGTGGCGCGCATAGCCTCGATCCGCCGTGACGCGCTCGCCTCGCGCCATTCTCCTCGGCGCCGCGGCTCTTCTGGTCCTGGTGGCTGTTGGTGCGGTTGTGGCCTGGGTGCTCATCGGAGCGCACAACGCACCGCCGCAGCTCGCGCTGAGCTCAGCCGGGCCTTCGGGGTCGGCCTCCGCCATAGCGGGCAGGTGGACGGTCGGCCCCGGTTCGCAGGTAGGTTATCGCGCAAGGGAAAAGTTCATCAATCAGCCCGCCGAGACGGAGGCCGTGGCGCGGACGTCGAAGATCACGGGCAGCCTCGTCGTCTCGGTCCAGGGCGACGGCATCGTGAAGATCTCGCAGATGAAGTTCACGGTCGACCTCGCGTCGCTGACGAGCCAGGACAAGTACGCCAACTACAAGGTCTACCAGCGAGACTTCTTCGTTCGGTCCATCTACCTCCAGACAGACAGCTTTCCCACCGCGACGTTCACCGCCGACTCGGTGAGCGTCCCCTTGCCAGCCGGTGGTCCGCTCAGTCTCGACATCAACGGGAAGCTGACGGTGCACGGCAGCACCAAGGACGTCACGGCGCACGTCCAGGCCCAGGCCGGCGGCGGGCAGGCCGAGGTCGCCGGGTCGATAAGCGCCGACATGCGAGATTTCGGGATCGACCCTCCGGACATCTCGTTCACTCGCGCCGAGCCGATGGTCACCATCGAGTACGACCTGAAGATGGTCCACGCGTAGCAGCCACGCTCGAATAGCCTGGTCGACGACCTCAGTGGTGACCGTCGACGACGTCCGCGCGATCGCGAGCCGGCTGCCGCGCAGCTACGAGGCGCTGGTGGGAGGGCGCGTCAAGTTTCGTGTCGGCCGGATCGTCTACCTCTCGTTTTCCAGGGACCAGTCGGTGATGGGCTTCGCGTTCCCCAAGGAAGAGCGCGATTTCCTGATCGGCGGCTCGCCCGAGAAGTTCATGCACCCAAGCCGGTCGGACATGCGGTACCACTGGGTGCTGGCGCGCCTCGAGGCGCTGGACCACCAGGAGATGCGCGAGCTGGTCGAGGACGCCTGGCGGATGGTCGTGCCGCGCTCGGTGGCCGCGGCTTACGAGTCAGGGGTGGCAGCGCGTCCAGAGGATGAGAGCGGTGAAGACCCTGGCGAATAGGACGATCAGCGTGACCTGACAGGCGGCACCCGGTGTTCACGCAGCTCGGCCTCCCAGATCGAGACGTCGGGCAACGCGGTGACTCCAGGCCGCATTGTGCGTTTCGCCAAAAGTTCACAACCTTAACAAGAGGTCTGCATTCATCAAATTGCGCACACGTCGAGTAACCGCTAAACTCTGAATCTCCCGAGGAGAAACCGGGGTGTGTGTCGGTCTTCTTGGGAGCCAAGTAGGAGGGGAAGCGCTTGGCCATTGGTATTTCGGACTACGTCGAAGAGACCTCGGTCGATGTTGTTGCGCCCGGCGAGGTCAATTCGATCGGGGAGATGCAGCGACATCTCGCCCGCGAGCTGCACGACCAGGTCGCCCAGCCGCTGATCGGCCTGGTGCTCGAGATCCGCAACCTGCGCGCGTCGATCGACGGCTCGAACCCGCTTGCCCCGGAGCTGGAGAGAATCGAAGAGTCGACACGCAAGGTCCTCCGCTACGCGCGCGAGACCATGATCGACCTGCGCGAGCTTGGCGAGCTCAGGATCAACCTGGCACGAGCACTCGAGACCGATGTCCCCGTGCCGGCCGGTAGCAACCTGTCAGTGCACGTGACCACGCGCTGGCCCGGCCGCACCAACGGTTGGGTGGCCTTCAACCTCCTGCGGATCGTCCAGCAGGCCGTCGCCAACTCGTTGCGCCACGGACGTGCCCAAAAGATCGAAGTGGTCCTGGACGTCGGCCCCGCAGGCGATGCCGTTGTCGTGGTTCTGGACGACGGCGTCGGCATCGAAGACGCACCGCACGGCTTCGGCATGCGCGGAATGGCGGAGCGGGCCGCGATTCTCGGGGGATCATTCAGCGCCGGGCCGCGTCAAAGCGGAGGCGCGAGGGTCGAAGTCCGGGTGCCTGCCTGGCGACTGGCGTGAGAACCAATGCGGAGCCGGTCGAGGTCCTGATCGCGGACGACCAGACGCTTTTCCGCACCGGTCTCGCACGGATGCTCGCCTCCGATCCCCGGATCAAGGTGGTCGGGCAGGCGCGGGACGGGCAGGAGGCTCTCGACCAGGGACTCGTCCGCAAGCCCAACGTCATCCTGATGGACGTGCAGATGCCCAAGATGACCGGCTTCGAAGCGACAAGGAGCTTGCGCCGCGCCGTGCCGGCCATCCAGGTGCTTGCGATGAGCGCGTTTTCGGATAGGGCGACGATTCGCGAGGCGCTCGCCAGCGGCGCCAAGGGGTTCGTCGACAAGAACGTGACCTTCGAGGAGATCCTCCAGCGGATCCTCGACCTGTCTCCAAAGAGCAGGAGCAAGGGGATCCGTCCCGCGGGGATGACCACACGCGAGCTGGCGATCATCAAGCAGGTGGCCGGCGGGCTGTCCAACAAGCAGATCGCGCGGCGTCTTGGGATCAGCGAGAAGACCGTGAGAAACCATCTGAGCGCTGCGTTCCACAAGCTGCGCGCATCGAACCGCACCGAGGCGGTGCTGAACGCGATGCGAATGGGTCTGGTCAGCGCCTGACCCACCGCGAGGGAAGGGGACCGCCTCCGGCAAGGCGGACCCCCCTTTCCCCGCCGACAACGCACGGACGCGTCGGCCTCTGTTCTAAACACCAACCGCCGGAAACAGACTGCCGGTACCTGACCGTAGCTACGCACGCTCTGCGACTCAATGGGACGTTAGTCCCATCGGCCGGGCGGGCCAGGGCGGTCGAAGGGAGCCAAATGTCCTCTTGTTGCGGCACCCCACCTTTCTTAAGGTGCTCGTAGAACTCCGGATTTGAGGTGATCGCACGCCGGCAAGTGCAGTCGCGTCCATCTTTGTTGTGGATTTGGCCTCGTGGCCTGGCTGCCCGCCGCCCCCAGACAAATGCACGGAACGATGATCCAGGCTTCAACCCTTACCGAGCCGGTCGTGATGAAGACGTCGATCGCGTACGCCGGCTTCTGGCGCCGGCTGCTTGCGTGGCTGATCGACTACACCGTGCTGTCCGGCGTCTACTTCTCGATCTTTGCCGCCGTCCGCATCCTGTCGCCAGACACGTTCGGTTCGGGTCCGGTGGTGGTCAATGGCGAGGTCGACCGGTCGGCCCTGGTGGCCACAACCATCGCCCTGGGCAACATCGCGGCGGTCTGCAGCGCCATCGGCTGGGCGTACTACGTCATTCTCGAGAGCTCGCCGGCGAGGGGCACGCTGGGCAAGCTGGCGCTCGGGCTCTACGTCGCCGACGTGCACGGCGACCCGATCAGCTTCTGGAGGGCTGTGGCGCGGAACTTGCTCAAGTTCTTCTCGAACCTGCTCCTTGGACTCGGGTGGGTGATGGCGGCGTTCACGCCTCGCAAGCAGGCTCTCCACGACATGCTGGCGGGGACCCTTGTCTTGCGGAAGTCGAACTACTTCGTGATCGGTCGCGAGCGTCCGACGGAGCCTGGCGACCACTGGGACGGAACAAGTTGGGTGGCCTCCGTGCCACCGCTGGAGGGCATGTAGATGGCGGTTATTGGACAGGCACGACCCGGCATTCCGGTAAACGCGCGCAACCCGAACATCAGGACGCCGTTGTTCATACTGGGCGTGGGCCTGGCGCTGGTCGCCTTCCTGGTCATGCTCACGTTCGGCCTGCTTTTCGCCAACAAGGCGGGCGGGGGCGCCCAGGTGCAGGTCGTGGTGGCGTCGAAAGCCATCGACGCGCGGGCGCCGATCACGCCCGACATGCTGACCACCAAATCGCTACCGGCCAGCGCCGTCGCGCCCGGGGCGTTCACGAACCTGCGTGACCTCGCCAGCTACTCGGCCGTCGTCTCCATTCCCGCCGGCCAGGTGATCAGCTCCAACCTGGTCACCAGCAACCCCGACCAGCCGACGGGCGCATCGAGCTATCTGCCGATTCCGCAGGGCTGGGTGGCGATCACGTTTCCGACCAGCGAGCTCCAGGGTGTCGGCGGCTACCTCGCCCAGGGCGACTACATCGACATCATCGCGACCGTGAACACGACGGTCTTCACTCCGGTCAACCCTCGCACGGTCACGCGGACGGTCTTCACCAACGTGCATGTGATCCGCGTCGGCCCCGACTCGACCATCGTCAAGCAGGGCCAGGCCCAGGGCGTGACCACCAGCATCACCATCGTCATGACCCAATGCGACGCGCAGTACATGTACTGGCTCGCCACCGTCGGCACGATCAAGTACTCCCTGCTGAACTACCACGACTACAACACGAAGGATCCGCAGCCAGACCTCTCGTGCCCCGTGACGTCATTGCCGCCGACAGTCGGTCCCAGGCAGGCGCAAGCGCGCTGGGACTTCCTGGCCGGATAGGCGCGAGGGGAAGAGACGATCTCGAACATGAGAGCACGCTCGACGAGCATCAGCTTCGATGAACCGCTTCCGGGAAGGCCGGTGCTCGCCGCCGACCCCCGCCGGGACGCGGCCGTGCAGAAGCGGCCCGACCGTCCACCGCCGGCGTTCCACGACATGGTCTCGCGCGTCAGCACCATCGAGCGCGCGCCCATCTTCTTTAGCGTTCATGACACGACGATTCGTGCGCTGGCGAGGCGCACGCGGCGCCTCAAGTTCAACGCCGGCGACATGATCCTGTTCCAGGGCGAACAGGGCGACTCCATCTTCTTCGTCGAGCGAGGTCGCTGTCGCGTCGTGGTCGAGAAGTCCAGCGGCGTGGTGACCGTCGCCCTGCTGGCCGAAGGGGAGATCTTCGGCGAGGGCGCATGCCTTCTCAACCGTCCGCAGCAGGCATCGGTGTACGCGCAGACCGAGTGCTACCTGCTCGCCATCGACCGCCAGAGCCTGCACCTGGTGATGGCGAGTCGCGAGCATGAGGCGCTCGACCAGCTCCGCTCCCTAGCCGACCAGCGTTTCACCGAATACGCCGATGCCAGCGTCCAGGCCACCTGGAGCCTGCTCCTCCACGAGGCGACGGTCGCCGCAGTCTATTCGCCTAAGGGCGGTTCGGGCGGAACGGCAATCTCGCTCAACCTGGTCGGCGCGCTTGCGCGCAAGTATCCGGGCGAGGTGCTGCTGCTCGACCTCGACTTTCCCTACTCGCACTCCGCACTGCTCGCGGGCCTGATCCCGACGAGCTGCCTGGCGCGAATGTCGTCGATTCCCCAGGAGTCGTTCGAGGAGGTGCTCCTGAGCGCGGTCCTGTACCACGCGGGCGGCCCGATGATCCTCCCTGGCGCCCTGCGGCCCGAAGAGGCCGACGACGTCACGCCCGAGCTGATCACCAGGGCGATCAGCGTCCTGCGCAAGTCGTTTCGCTACGTGATCGTTGATCTGGGCGTCACGATCACTGACGCCACCCTGGCGCTCCTCGACCTGACGCAGCACATGATCGTGGTCACCGTTCCGGAGCTTTCGGCCGTGAAGAGCGCCGCGGACGCGATCGACATCCTCCGCCAGCTCGGAACCCCCCACGACCGCGTCACGGTAGTGCTCAACAACCGGACCGAGAAGGGGGCGATCACACGCTCTGCCGTCGAGCGGTCGCTCAAGCGGACGATCGACCTCGAGGTCGGCTTTGACGCGGGACGTCCTGAGCAAGCCGCGGTGGACGCGCAGATCCTGAGCCTGACGAACTCACGCAGCGAGCTCACCAAAGGCGCCGAGGCGCTGGCCGCCCTGCTCGAGGCCAGGCACGCGCACCCATCCCCGCGCGGTGCTGTGCAATCGCCGGTGCCGGCCGGCGTTGGCGAGGAGTCCTGATGTCTCCTTCCCCGGCCGGCGTGATCCTCCAGGCGCAGGTGAGCATGCGGCGCTCCGCCGTCCGACGCCAGCTGCAGTCCGTCGCCTCGGGCAAGACCGAGACGCTGTCCATCGAGGTCGACCAGGTCGGAGTGGACGTCGGCGCGATCCTCGAAGAGGTCACGCGAGGCAAGGAGATGGAGAGCGCACCGGTGCAGAACCTCGTCCTCGCGTTCGTCAACTCAGGTACCGCCGACAAGGTGGTCGAGCGGCTGACGGCGAAGAACCCCGACCACCGCATCCGCAGCGCGCGGGTCCTCGGTGCGCTGCGCATGTACGAGGGCGTGCCCTGGCTCGCCGCGCTTCTCGAGTCGCGCGACCGCAAGGTGTCGGACGCCGCGGCGCGGGCCCTGGGCAAGATACGGGGCGCCAAGAGCGCCGCCGCGATCGTGACCGCCATCCAGCGCAGAGGCATCAACCGCCGCCTGGTGGCGGAGCTCGCAAGGTCGGCGCCTGACCTGTTCATCGAATCCGCTCTCCTCGAACCGCAGCGTCCGTCGGTCCGGCCCGCGCTCGCGATGGCTGCCGGCCTCCGCCGGCGACGCGCGGCCGTTGGCCCGCTGATCGCCCTGCTCGAGCACGGCACGCGCCGCGAGCGCGTCATCGCCTGCCGGGCGCTTGGCTGGATGGGGGCAGCCTCGGCGGCCCCGGTCATCATCGCCGCGCTCCAGGACCCTGACTGGAAGACGCGGATGTCGGCGGCCAAGGCCCTGGGGGCGCTCCGGGCCGTCTCCGCCCGCGACGACCTCAAGTACCTGACGATCGACCGCAACACCCGCGTGCGCGCGGCGGCGCGGCTAGCGCTGAACAGGGTGAAGGACGTCCACGGTGGCGCTTAAGGACCGCCTCGATGCTCGACGGCGTCCCGAATCGGGAGACGCGCCATCCGCAGAGATCGGCCTGAGCGTCATCGAGGGCTCGCGCCTGGAGCTGACGCCAGTCGAACCGCAAAGCGGCTCGGCAGATGAGGTTCAGCGGAACCGGATGCCCGCGACCGTGGCCACGGCCAAGGCCGCCATCCACGCCATGCTGGTTGAAAGGCACGCCGACGACATCGACATCACAGATCGCGAGGGTGTGCGCGCGCGGATCACCGCCATCGCCGACGAGCACGTCAAGACCACCGGCTTTGCGCTCAACCGGCTCGACTACGGCCATCTCGTCGACGCGCTTCTGGACGAGGTGCTCGGCCTCGGTCCATTACAGGCGCTGCTCGAGGACCCGGCCGTGACCGAGATCATGGTCAACCACCCCCGCCAGATCTACGTGGAGCGTAAGGGCCGCGTGACCATGAGCCCGGTCGTCTTCGAGAGCGCCGGCCAGATGCGGCAGGTCATCGACCGGATCGTGAGCACGGTCGGCAGGCGGGTCGACGAGAGCTCGCCGATGTGTGATGCGCGCCTGCGCGACGGATCGCGTGTCAACGTCGTCCTTCCTCCGCTCGCAATCGACGGTCCGTGCCTGACCATCAGAAAGTTCTCGCGCGACAAGCTTCAGCCGGCCGACCTCCTCGCGATCGGAACCGCCAGTCCGGAGATGATCCAGTTCCTGAACGCCGCCGTCCGGAGCCGCCTGAGCATCCTTGTGTCGGGCGGCACCTCGTCGGGCAAGACGACGCTGCTGAACATCCTCTCCGGGTTCATCCCGAACGACGAGCGCATCGTGACGATCGAGGACTCGGCGGAGCTGCAGCTGAGGCAGAAGCATGTGATTCGTCTCGAGTCCCGGCCGCCGAATGTCGAGGGCAAGGGCGCAATCGAGATCCGCGACCTCGTCCGCAACGCGCTGCGCATGCGCCCGGACCGGATCATCGTCGGCGAATGCCGCGGCGGTGAGGCGCTCGACATGCTTCAGGCGATGAACACGGGCCACGAAGGGTCGATGAGCACGGTGCACGCAAACAGCGGCTACGACGCATTTGGCCGCCTCGAGACCATGGTGATGATGGCCGGCGCGGAGCTGCCCTCGCGCGCGATCCAGAAGCAGATCTCCTCGGCTATCGACCTGGTGGTACAGGCGGAACGCGTGCGTGGAGGCGCCCGGAAGATAGTCAACATCGCCGAGGTCACAGGCCTCGAGAACAGCGAGATCCAGTTCCAGGAGCTGTTCGTTTACCGCCAGACCGGGATCGATGCAGACGGCAACGCGCGGGGGTTCCACACGGCCACAGGCAAGCGCTCCATCCATCTCGAGCACTTCAGCGAGCGCGGCGAGCATGTGCCCGAGTCGATCTTCGAACCGGCGGTTGCGAGCTGAGATGAGCGTCGTCATCCTCATCTCGATCGTGGCCGCGGCCGGCGTGCTCCTCGCCGGGATCGCCGTCGCGATGCCCTCGGCTTCCGCTACACGCGACGGCAGGCCGAGGTGGGAGACCATCTCAGCGCCCAGGTCGCTGCGCACCCGGATCAGCCAGCCGTTCGAGGCGCTCGCCGACCGCAGCAACCGCCAGCACCGGCTCAACGGCGGGCTGACGCTCGCCGAGCACCTGGCCCGAGCGGACCTGAAGCTGCGCACGTCGGAGTTCGTGATGATCCAGGTCGGGTTCCTGCTGGGCGGCGCGCTGATCGCGCTCTGGCGCTTCGGCTTCTCGCCGCAATTCGTGATCGCCGGCGTGGTCGCGTACCTCATCCCGATGCGATTCGTCAAGTGGCGCCAGCGCCGGCGGCTCAAGAAGTTCAACCTCCGGCTTCCAGACACGCTGAGCCTGCTCTCCAACGCGATGAAGGCCGGCCTGTCGCTGCCCCAGGCGATCGAGTCCGTGTCGAAAAACGCCTCGCCACCCATCTCCGACGAGCTGGAGCGCGCGGTGCGGGAGACAAAACTCGGGAGCACGACCACGGCGGCCCTGACCAACATGGTGCGCCGCGTCGGCAGCGACGACCTCGACCTGATCGTCACCGCAATCGCGATCCAGGCAACGGTCGGCGGCAACCTCGCTCGGGTCCTGGACGGCATCTCCCACACAATCCGGCAGCGGGTCCAGATCAAGTCCCAGATCGGAGCGATGACCGCGCAGATGCGCGCGTCGGGCTGGATCATCACCCTGCTGCCCTTCATCGTGGCGGCGATCCTCAACTTCATCACGCCGAGCTACTTCCGCGTGATGCTCACTGAACCGGCCGGTCGCGTCCTCCTGATCCTGGCCGGGATCTCCATCTTCATCGGCAACGTCTTCGTCCGCCGGATCACGAACTTCAGGGTCTGACGTGGCCGCTCTCTACGTAGCGACGATCCTGGGCATGATGGCGGCGCTCGGCGTCTTCATCTCCGTCTGGAGCACCTTGCCCCAGGCCCCGACCAACGCAGACGTCGTCGAGGGCCGGCTGCGCATCTACGAGACGGGCGTCCCGCTCACAGTCGCCGACATCGAGCTCCGTCAGCCCTTCATGGACCGCGTGATCAGGCCTGCGCTGAAACGAGTCGGACGCTGGGTCGAGCAATCGACGCCGGCCAAGGTGCGGCAGAAGATCACCGTCGACCTCCAGGTGGCGGGGCATCCGGGCGGGATGACCGCGGGTGACCTGATCGCGGTGAGGTACGTGCTGGCGGTCCTGCTGTGCGTCCTCGGCGTCCTGCTCGGCGTCGCCCTCAAGAACCCGATCACCCTGGTCATCCTCGCGGCCGTGGGAACCATCTCGGGACTGTACGGGCCGATGATCTGGCTCAGGCTCAAGCTCAACGGCCGCCGCAACGAGATCCAGGCGGACCTGCCCGACGTGATCGACGTGCTCGTGGTCTGCGTCGAGGCCGGCCTGACCTTCGAGGCCGCCATGGAGAGGGTGGTCGAGAAATACGACCACGGTCTGGCAGCGGAGTTCGGTCGGGTGATGCAGGAGGTCCGGCTGGGCAGGCCTCGGCTCGAGGCGCTCAACGATATGGGTCAGCGGACCGGCGTCGAGGAGCTGAACAACTTCGTCCAGGCGATCATCCAGTCCGAGCAGCTCGGATCCGGCGTCGCGAAGATCCTGCGCATCCAGTCGGACGAGCTGCGACTGAGGCGCCTCGTCACGGCGCAGGAGCGTGGCGCCAGGGCCTCGCTCAAGATGCTGCTCCCGATGCTCGGCTGCATCTTTCCGACACTGTGGGTAATCCTGCTCGGGCCCGCGGCGCTGCTCGCGATGCGATTCCTGGCGGGTGGTTAGGCGATGGGCAAGCAGGGGGGCCAGTCGTCGGTCGAGTTCGGCGCCTCCGCGATCGTCCTCTTCCTTCTTCTCTACGGCCTGATCGACCTGGGCCGGGTCTTCTACTTCGACGTGGGCCTCACCGGCGCGACACGCGAGGCGGCGCGGCAGGCAAGCTGGTTCTTGCCGCCCACCAGCAGCACGCCGGGCAACAACCCGAGCCTCTACGACACCGACGGTTGGGCGCAGGACCCATGCCCGTACGAGGCGAACGGCAACCCCAACGGCGACCCCAACCCGTACCCAGGGATCAAGCAGGCGGTCGACTGCAACCTCAACAAATACCACCTGCCCTCTTCCATCCTGCAGAACCCGGCGGCGACCTGTCCAGACGCTGTGGATGGAAACGCGAGCTACAACCCGCCGTACGCGGACTCCGCCTATCCCACAGACGTCGACCAGCCGTTGCTCTTCATCTGCTACGCGAACACGCCTGGCCTTGACCTGGCGACCGCACCGGCCGACAACTCTTTCAAGGGCCAGGACGTGAACGTGATCCTGGTCATGAGCTTCGGCTTCGCAGGCGGGTTCATGCCCACATTCCTGGGCAACTCCGTCCACATCGTCGCCAACACCCACATGGTCGTCGGAGGCTACTGACGTGCGCTTCAGGTTCACCGACGGCCAGCGCTCGCAGTCGATGGTCGAGTTTTCGATCGTCGCACCGGTCCTGCTCCTCCTGCTGTTCGGCGTCGTGGACTTCGGAAGAGTGATCTACATCTACGCGACGATCAACCAGGCGGTCAACGAAGGTGCTCGGACGGCGATTCGCGCATCCGCCCTCCTGCCCACGAACGCCGATGTCGAGACCTCGGTCAAGCAGCACGCCGTCGACGTCTCGCTCGCGAACCCGTGTCCTAACGGCCCCGTCGTCAACAGCACGACGCCGCCCGCGAACCAGGGTTGGCTGTACATCACCGAGCCGGACGCCCCTTCCTCGATCGAGACGCTGTCGCCCACACTCGAGAACGCGCCCGGTGGCCAGATGTGGTCGAACGCGGCCGGCAGCTGCAGCGCCACCAACCCCGCCCACGACCACGCGCCGATTCAGGTGACGATCCGCTACAACTTCGTCCCGATCACGCCGCTCATTCAGCAGGTGACGGCGAACCACATCGTCATCAGCGCCTCCGCCACCTACAAGACGGAGTACTGAGTTGAAGAGACCGGACATGCGCGGGCAGCGTGGGCAGGCGATCGTGCTGGTCGGTCTTCTGCTCGTGGTCCTCTTTGGCTTCGTGGGCCTTGCCCTCGACGGTGGCCACGCGTACCTCGACCGCCGGCACCTGCAGGCGTCGGTCGACGCAGCCTCTCTGGCAGCGGCCTACGACTTCATGACGAGCAACGATGTCAGCCACGCCGACTACGTCGCGATGAACGTCTACGCCACTAACGAGCGGCTCTACTCCACGCCCACGTGCTCCCTTGGCGGCAGCACGCTGACCTGTCCTTTCGGGGACCCGACCAACCATGTCTTGACGGTGACGTCCACTGACCACTCGATCGCCGGTGTCACCTTCACCGCCACGGCCGCGCACCGTGTTGGCATCGCGATGTTGCAGGTGCTCGGCTTCGGCTCGTACGTGACCGTGGGCGCAACCGCCACGGCGCTGGCGCGACACGTCGGAGCGAACGGTGCCGCGATCCAGACGCTGAGCCCCAGCTGCGGCGGCTCGCTGACCTTCCTCGGCAACGGCACCGCGAACCTCGTCGGTGACGTGTGGTCGGACGGCAACATCACCGGTGGTGGAAGCTCGCTCGGCTCGGTCAATGGCAACGTCGTCGGCGTCTGCTCGAACCCGGCCCCGCCGTTTCTGCCTTCGCCATGGACCGTATCCGGGTCGCAGGTCCTCGGCTGGAACATGCCTGACCCGGACTACCCGATGCCAACCCTCAGCCTGACCAACCAGAACTGGAACGCCCCGAACTGCGCGGGCGAATGCGCCGGCCTGTACACGGCCGACCCTCACCTCACCGGCACTTCGACCTGCTACTTCCTGGACGCCGGCGTCTTCGACTTCAGCGCCGGCCTTTCCCAGCAGGGAGGCCTGATCAGTAACGAGCTTCGGCCGCCGGACGAACCCAGCATCTACGCGCCGGGAACGCCTAACACGACGACGCTGAACGGTGACCTGAGCGGGTCGAGGATCCAGCAGATCAACGTGAATGCGATCCCTGGTGCCCTTACCGCCGGCACACAGCTCACGGTCGGCGGGCAGACGTTCACGCTGTCCGCGGCCGCGTCGGTGGGGGCAACCACGCTCACCATCAACCGCCAGGATGTGAGCGGCACGATTCCGAGCGGCACGCTGGTCGCGTTTCGCGCCCTGCCCCAGTTCTGGGACTCGGTGGCAAGCTGCGGCGGCTCGTTCCGGGTCGACCCGGTCGGAGGAACTAACAACCTCTCGGGCACCTGGTCGGTGGAGGTGACGTCGGTCAGGTGGGTGCCGTACACCTGCGCCGGGCAGGCCGCCGGCCCTACCTGCTATGTCCGCGAGAGCGCGCCTTCGATGTGCAAGACGGTGACCCTCGGCAGCAGCACCAACATCAAGGTGACGACGGTCGCGGCGGTCCCGGGCGCCCAGTACCTGAACATCTACCTCGCCCAGAACGGGACGTGCAGTGGCCTCGCCTACCTGACCCAGGTGCAGAACAGCGTCAACGCCGCGGTCACCATCAACAGCAGCACGTTCCCCGCCGGGTGGCCCAGCGGCGCCGCCTCGCCGCCCGACAGCATGAACCCGCCGCTGTCCAGCACGCTCCCCAACGCCGACCCACCGGCAGGCACGCCTCCGCATGGGGACATGGCGAACGAGAACCAGTGCGTCGACCCCGCCACCGGCAACGACATCGCCTGCACCCGCAGCGCCGTCAACCCGGGCGCCGTCGTCCTGTTCTTTCCGTCGGGAGGGTGCATAACGATGAACGCGGGAGGCGACATCTACGTCTTCACCGGGAACCAGTACAACCGGGTCGTCCTTTACGAGCCAGGTCCGGAGCAATCCAGTCAGCCAAACACTTGCGCGAACAAGATCAACGGGCACGACTTCACGAGCTTTATCGGCATCTTCTACGTGCCCGCCGCCGACGTGACGCTCAACGGGACCAGCCGCGTGCGCGCGACGATCGCGGGCGGTCTGATCGCATGGACGGCGACCGTCCTCGGAAGCGAGAACCTGGCCATCACGGCCGACCCCTCTCTACGGGCATGGCCGGCAACAGTGAGGTTGGTGCAATGATCGAAACAGCCCCGGCGGCACGCGACTACTCGCGGCTCGGTCCACTCGGCCCCCTGATGGTCAACCCCAGGATCACCGAGATCATGGTGATGGGCGCCCACGACATCTACGTCGAGGTCGACGGCAAGCTCATCCTGACGCCGATCAGGTTCGAGTCCGATGACGAGCTGATGGCCGCCATTACGTACATCGTCGAGTCCGTGGGCAGGCGTGTCGACGCGTCCAGCCCGCTGTGCGACGCGCGCCTCGCCGACGGCTCGCGCGTCCATGTGGCGATTCCACCCGTGGCCGTCGACGGTCCTCTGCTCAACATCCGCCGGTTCGTACGAGGCCCCCTGGACATGGCCGACCTCATCCGGCTCGGCAGCTGCAGCGAGAGCGCCTTCGGGTTCCTGAAGGCCTGCGTCGCCGCGCGGGCGAACATTGTCGTGAGCGGCGGCACCGGCAGCGGCAAAACGACGCTCCTCAACGTCCTCTCGGGATACCTGCCCGATGACGAGCGCATCGTGACGATCGAGGACGCGGCCGAGCTGCAGCTGCGGCAGCGGCACGTCGCCCGCCTCGAGTCTCGACCTGCCGGGCCCGACACCAACGAGATCACGATTCGCGACCTGGTCATCTCCTCGCTCCGCATGAGGCCGGACCGCCTCGTCGTGGGTGAGGTCCGCGGGCCCGAGGCGCTCGACATGCTGCAGGCGATGAACACGGGCCACGACGGGTCGATGACCTCGCTTCACGCCAACAAGCCGCGAGACGTGCTGGCGAGGATCGAGACGCTCGTGCTGATGGCCGGCTACGACCTCCCCGTGCGGGCAATCCGCAGTCAGATCACGAGCGCTATCAACGTGATCGTTCACCTCGAGCGAATGCGTGACGGCACCCGCAAGGTCGTCCAGATCAGCGAGGTCACAGGAATGGAGGAAGACGTGGTCACGATGCAGGACGTCTTCCGCTTCATCCGGATGGGCATCGACGCTCAAGGCCGGGTCGTCGGAAGGTTCAGCCCGTCGGGCATCCGGCCGCGCGTCTTCGACCGCCTGGATGACCTTGGGCTCGAGCTGCCGGCCGAGCTCCGCTCGCTCTTTTACGAGACCGTGGAAACCTCGCAGCCGGCCCATCAATAAAAGGAACAGAAGGAGGAGGAGGGGTGGCCACGAGGGTGGACCAGAGAGGAGAGGCGCGCAGGCGGATGACGGACAGGCGGCAAGTCGAACGCCGCTTGCAGGTGGACCGGCGCCAGACGGTCGTAGAGGTGGAGCTCGACCGACGAGTCGCGGGAAGGCGATTCGTGGAGCGCCGGGCGGAGTTGCGCCGGCGGCTGAACGACCGCAGGCACCTGCTGACCTAGCCGAGGCTAGGTCGCCTGTGCCTCCAGGGTGCCGGCGTCGGCGCCCTCGACGAGGGACTCGAGCTCGTCGATCATGGCCCGCGCCGCGAGTGGGTCGCTGATCGTCACGGCCTCGAGAAAGCCGGCCGCGCGTGAGGTCGCCGTCGCGGCCTCCATTACCGCCCTCTGATCGGACCCGCCGGTTCCGCTGCGCGCGTTCCACAGGGCAGCGCGCGCACTGCTGACCAACTCGGCGAACCGGGTTTTAGTTTGTGCGGACATCTCACCTCCCACTCGCACGACGTCGCAATGGCGATGACGGGCCGACGTCAACATATAAGCCTGAGAGCGCCGAGGCAAGGGGCCGATACGTTCGGTGGCTTGCCGATTCGTCCCGGGACAGCCGCCTAACCGCGACGGCCCCGACTGGAGCTCAGGCGCCGCGCTCCGAGCCCGAAGCCGAGGAGGACGATCAAGGCAATGAGAATCACATACACATGAGACTCGAGCCAGCCGGGGAGTCCACCGGCCGGGCTGACCGCGGCCGCCGGCTTCCCTACCGGGCTGGTCGCGGACGGCGGCGAGGCCGCCGACGTGGGCGAGCTCGAAGCCGGCGCTGAAGGGGACGCCTGCACCGCGCCCCCCGGCGTCACCGCCCCCGTCTGGGCCGACCATGCGGAGTTGCCGTTGACGCTTGTCGCCTTCACCTGAAACCGGTAGCCGGTGCCGTTGGCCAGCCCGCTGAACGTCGCTGCAAGGCTGCTCCCGGGCGCCTTGACCTCTTTGCCCCCAGGCGACGCGATGACTGTGTAGACGGTGATCGGGCAGACACTGCTCGAGGCCGCCCACCGGATCGTCGCGCTGCCGTTGCCGGCGGATGCCGAGACCGAACCTGGTGCCAAAGGCGTGGCGCGGTTCACCCAGCAGGCCCGGCCGGCCGCCACGAACCCGGCGACCGAGCTGGAGGAGGTGGTGATCGGCCAGTTGCAGTCCTTGTTCTCGTTGAAGTAGACGAGCGCCTTGAGCTTCGGCCGGCTGGACATGGTGCTCGCCTCGCCCAGGAACCACTGGCCCTTCGTCGGCGAGCCCGAGTTCTCGACCGAGCCGTACTCCGCGAGCATGTAGGGCTTTGCGGACGAGCCGGCGCTCAGGTTCCCAGCTGACAGCCAGTTGTAGAACGGCGCGACGATCTGGTCGAAGGTGCGCCAACCGTACGGATGGATGCAGGTATTCCAGTTGTACGGGTCCCATCCGATCCAGTCGACCCAGGAATCTCCCGGGTAGAGGCCACCCGTATACAGCGATTCGTCGCCAGGGTCTCCGACGACGTTCCAGACCCAGACCACGTTGCGCACGCCGTCGGCCGCGAAGCGCGCATGGATGTGCTTGTAAGCGGCGGTGAAAGAGGCCAGCGTGTACGTCCCGGGGCTGTCGTGGTACCGGGTCTCAGGCTCCTCATCAAAGGAGACGAACAGCAACCGCCCGAAGGCCCTGATTCGCGCCGCCGTGGCGTCGATCACCGAGTCCTCTGCTCCGCCGGCGATGGCGGACCACGTCAGCACGCTGCCGGACCCTTGCCGGGCCGAGATGTTGGCGAAGATGATCCTGCCGCCGGCCGCCCAGCTGTATTCGGTCGACGTGGGCCACACCTCATCGAAGGCGTGATACTGGTGCACGATGTCGAGCCGGCGTCCGATGGTGCTCTCGAACGCCGCCACCCCTCCTGCGTTGCCGGGTGCCGCCCAGGCTCCCCACATGGCTCCATACGACGGGACCAGCGCGTCGGCCGACGGGACGGCTGACCGTACCGGGGTGCCGCCGATGGCCGCGGACATGGTCACCAGCACCAGCGCCAGCGCCACGCCGGCGGTGATCCTGGCGAGGCGGCTCGCAGAGGCCGGCAAGGCGTCAGCCATGGCGCCCCATTGTGCGCGATCGGGGCCCTACGTCCGCACGTTTGACGCTCGCTGAAATTGGCCAAACGGATGCTCGTCACCGGTGGCGCCGGCTTCATCGGCTCCCACGTGGTCGACCTCCTGCTCGCTGAAGGGCACGAGGTGGTGGTGGTCGACAACCTGGCGACCGGAAGCAGGGACAACCTCAACCCGGCCGCCACCTTCCACCAGCTCGACATCACAAGTCCCGATATCGAGCGCCTCCTGGATGACGTGCGCCCGGATGTGATCTGCCACAACGCCGCTCAGATCAGCGTCAGTCGCGCCCAGGCGGCCCCACTGCTCGACCTCAACGTGAACGTGGCCGGAGGCCTGCGCCTGATCGAGTTCGCGCGGCGCACGGGCTGCCGGTTCGTCCACGCCTCGTCGGCTGCCGTTTACGGCGAGCCGGCCCGCATCCCGGTCGGCGAAGGCGACGAGACGCGACCCATCAACAACTACGGGGCGTCCAAGCTCGCGTTCGAGCACTACCTCGACGCCTTCGCCCGCACCTACGGACTGAGCTATGCCGCCCTGCGCTACGCGAACGTCTATGGGCCGCGCCAGAATGCCGCTGGGGAGGCCGGGGTCGTCGCGATCTTCTGCGAAGCGATCGCCAGGGGGTCGCAGGTGACGATTGACGGCGACGGCCTGCAGACCCGCGACTTCGTCTACGTCCAGGATGTCGCGCGCGCGAACGTTGCCGCCGCCCGTTCCACCACGCGCGGCGTGTACAACATCGGCACCGGCGCCGAGACGAGCATCAACCAGCTGCTGGAGGCGATCGGACACGCTTTCGGGAGGAGCGTCAGCGCGTCCACGGGTCCGGCCCGCGTGGGCGACATCCGGAAATCGGTCCTGGATCCGAGTCGCGCAAAGGCCAAGCTCGATTGGCGAGCGATGGTCGACCTGGGGGTGGGCGTCGAGGCGACAGTGAGGTGGTTTATGTCCCACTAGCCTGCCGATTAATCCCACCGTTTCGGGACTTGACTGCTGGAAGAATCGGAGGCGTGGACGTCGTCGAAGTACCCGGGCCGGCAACCGACCTCGAAGAGTCGACGACCGACGTGCGCACCCTCGACATCGACAGCCTCGCGATGGTCGCGTCAGTGGCGAGGATGCGAAGAGTTGGCGTTTCGTCCGCTCCCTTCGGCGACGGACTGCCGACCATCAGCGTGGTGGTGCCGGCGCTGAACGAGGCTCCGAACCTGCCCTATGTGCTGCCGCTGATCCCGACGTGGGTTTCCGAGGTCATCCTGGTAGACGGCGGCTCGACCGATGACACGGTCGCGGTCGCGAAAGCGCTGATGCCCGATATCCAGATCGTTACGCAGTCCGGGCGCGGCAAGGGCAACGCGTTGCGTGCGGGCTTCACGTCCGCGAGCGGAGACATCATCGTCATGCTCGACGCTGACGGATCCACACTCCCGACTGAGATTCCGGCGTTCGTCGGCGTCCTTCTCGCCGGCGCCGACTTCGCCAAGGGCTCGCGCTTCTCCCAGGGCGGCGGCAGCGAGGACATCTCCTTGTTCCGCAGCCTCGGCAACCTCTATTTCGTCGTGATGGCCAGGTTGCTCTTCGGCGGGCGTTACACCGACCTCTGCTACGGCTACAACGCCTTCTGGCGCCGCCACCTCGACGTTCTGGAGCTCGACGCCGACGGCTTCGAGGTCGAGACGATGATGAACCTCCGGGCGCTGCAGCGCGGGCTGAAGGTCGTCGAGGTGTCGAGCTTCGAGGCTTGCCGGAGGTTCGGTTCGAGCCGCCTCCGTGCCGTCCCCGACGGCATGCGGGTGCTGCGGATCGTGCTGCGCGAGCGGCTGAGCAGGCAGGGGCGCATGTGGCGGACGCGGGGACGGCACCGCGGGCGAGCCCTGAGGCGCAACCAGCGGATCGGCCTGCCGTCCCTCGCAGACGCGGCGGCGGAGATGGCGGTCCGGCCCAGCCCGGGCGCAGGCTGAAAGCCTCACTCAGGATGGTGACGTCATCGCGCCGGCTTTCGCTTGCGGTCGTCATCTGCACGTACTCGGCGGCGCGGACAAGGCATCTGGCCAGGCTCCTGGAGGCTTTGGGCCGGCAGACACGGCCCGCCGACCAGGTGCTCGTGGTCGTCGATCACAACCCGGAGCTGCTCGCCACGATTCGTCGCTGGGCGCTGACGCCGGGCGCGATCGTTGTACCGAACGCCCACGGGCGCGGTCTCTCGGGCGGGCGCAACACCGGGTTCGAAGCGGCGACCGGGGACATCGTCGCCTTCATCGACGACGACGCCATCCCCGAGGCCGATTGGCTCGAGACGTTGATCGCGGACTATTCCGACCCGCACGTGATCGGCGTCGGCGGGCCTGTGGAACCAAGCTGGGAACGGAGTCCGCCTGCCTGGTTTCCTGCCGAGTTCGGCTGGGTCGTCGGCTGTGGCTATGACGGCCTGCCGGAAAAACAAGCGTCGGTCCGCAACTTCATCGGCTGCAACATGTCGTTCCGGCGACAGCCGCTTGTCGAGAGTGGCGGATTTCGAATCGACCTCGGCCGAATCGGCCTCGCTCCGGTCGGTTGCGAAGAGACGGAGTTCTGCATCCGGCTCGTCGCCAACAACCCAGGGCGGATCCTTCGCTTCCAACCCGCGGCGCGCGTGCATCACGCGGTCCCGTCGGACCGCATGACGTGGGCCTACTTTCGTGCTCGCTGCTTCGCGGAGGGGAGGTCGAAGGCTCGCGTCGCGCACATCGCCGGCGCGGGGAGCGCATTGGCGAGCGAGAGGTCCTACGTCGTCCGGACCCTGACCCGAGGCCTGGTCCGCGACGCGACGCACGGCTCGGTCAGGCGGTCGGGCGCCATCGTCGCCGGGTTGGCCACGACCACGATTGGCTTTCTGGCCGGCCGGTGGGAGCTCGCGGTGGGCCGGGAGCGGCTGCTAGAGCCGGCAAGCCAGCCGTGAGGATGCTCGCGGACGCTCCGCCCACGCGGTCCAGGCGACCCGGGCACGCCCTGCGGCTGATCGATCTCCTGAACGACCTGGAGGAGCTTGTCGAGCTGCTGCGTGGCGAGCTGGACAACGAGTCCTGGCTCAACGCCTATCTGCTTGCAGCCGGGATCAGTCAGGTGGCGGAGGACTATGTCGAGTCGGACCGCGGCCTGCTTCTCAAGGCCGCGTCGCACCTGGCGGCGACCGGGAGCGCCGTCGCCAGGGCGGCCTCGTTCGGCCTCCTCTTCGCCGAGTCTTCACGTCGCAGGCTCCGCGGGCTGTGGGGCACCGACGAGCGGGTCGAGGCCTGGCTCCAGGACCTGCGCCCGCTGGTGCGCGCCCTCGCGCCCGGCGCCCTCACGGGGGAGCTGCCGGTCGACGGGAAGGAGGCCGTGGGCGCCTTAGGGCGCCGCCTCCTTGCGCGCTATCCCGACCTCCCTTTGAAGCTCCGGCGCTCCGTGCTGCGGCTGCCGTCGTGTTTCCGGAGCTTCGACCAGCATCCCAACGATATGGCCCGCTTTGCGGAGATGTTCAGCGACGAGTTTCTCGACTGGACGAAACCAATCGCCGTCGTCGGGGTTCGGACATCGGGCAGCTACCTGGGGCCACTGGTCGCCGAGTCGCTGGAGATGCGCGGATTCGACCAGGTGGTGTGTATTTCGATGCGCCCGGGTTCGCCGCTCAGTCCGTCCCAGCGGCGGGCGTTCCAGCGAGTGACGAGCGCGGGCGGAATGGCGGTCGTCGTCGACGATCCGCCAACGACGGGCAGCTCGATGAGGAGGACATACGAGGCTCTTGTCGCGGGCGGGATGCGACCTGACTCGATCGTCCTTCTCGTCGCACTGTCCGCGGGGATGGCCGCGCCACCCGATGCGATCCGGCGCCTGCGCTGCATCGTTCTGCCGTGGACAGAGTGGTCGATACACGACCGGCTCGCCTCCCCAAGCGTGCGTGACTCGCTGTCAGACCTGGTCGGCCCCCGCCACACCGTCGCGGGGATCGAGCGACTTCAGGTCGATCAACCGGTGCGTGGCCACGCGTCGGCGAGATATCGCGTCGTGGTCCAGGCAGGCATGGGCGGGGGTTCATCGAAGTACCTCGACATCCATGCAGAAAGCGTCGGCCTGGGATATTTCGGCGAGCACTCGCTTGCGATCTCCAAGCGGATGGGGGCTTACTCGCCTCACGTTTACGGGCTGGCGGACGGCCTCCTTTTCCGCGAATGGCTGCCACCCCCTCGACGGCTGGGCGCGGCGGAGCTTTCGAGGGACGACGACCTCGCCAAGGCAGTCGTCGATTACGTTTCAGCACGAAACGCCGTCCTGGCGGTGCCGGCTGACCGGTCACGCGACCTTCGTGGCCGCCAGCCGGTGTGGGAGGCCGCGAGCAACATTGTCAGCCGCGCCTTCGGACGAGGCTGGGCCTGGGCCCGGATTCCGTTCGTCGACCCGCTGGTGAAGCGGACGCTGCGGGTCGAGGCACCGTCCGTGGTCGACGGAAGCATGGGGCCTGGGAATTGGTTTCGCGGAGCGAGCGCGGCGCGTCGACCGCTGAAGATCGACCTCGACCGGCGCGCGTTCTCGAATCTGGACCTCGCCTCGTACGACCCGGTTTACGACCTCGCAAGCTTCGCCGCCGACGTCGACTCGGGGGACGTGCGAGCGATGTACGAGAAGGCTGCGGGGGCGTCGATCACGGCGGAGCGCTGGTTTCTTCTTCAGGCGGTCCACCTCTGGGACCGGCTCCGGCTGGGCGAGGGCGACGATGCCTGGCTCAGGCGCGCTCTGTCGCGGACGGCCCAGCGGTACTTCGCGGAAGTCTTCCTGGAGGGCACCGTCACGCCGGCCGAAGGGCCGCTCGTCGCCCTCGACGTGGACGGGGTGCTCGAGGGGGAGGCTGTCGGCATCTCCTCGCTGACCATCTCGAGCGCGATAGCCCTTCGCGCCCTGCTGCGCCACGGCTACCGGCCCGTCTTGATGACGGGTCGAAGCCTCCCCGAGGTCGTCGACCGGTGCAGGACGCTCCACTTCGCGGGCGGTGTAGCCGAGTACGGCTCCGCGATCTACGACCACGTACGCGAGAGTTCGGTAAGTCTCCTCTCTGAGAAGCAGGCGAACGCGGTCGCCCGCGCGCGTGCGACTGTCGCCAGCATTGCAGGCGTCGCGCTCGACAACTCCTACTCCTACTCGGTCAGGGCCCATCGCCCTCGCTCAAGCGGCCGGCGGCGCGCTCCCGACCTGAGCGCGATGGCCCGGGCGGTGAGCGGCGCCGCTGTCGAGCTGATTCCCGGTGACTCGCAGATCGACCTGGTGGCGGCGGGGGTGGACAAGGGTGCCGCGCTCGCGCGCCTGGCGCACATGCTCGGCGCCTCGCGCGATGGGATCGCGCTGGCGGTCGGCGACGGGCTTCGAGACGTCAGCGCCTTTCCCCTTGCCAGGATGGCGATCGCCCCTTCGCATGCGCCGGCCGCCGTGCGCAAAGCCGCGGGCCGCACCGCCCGCAGCCCGTATCAGGGCGGGTTACGGGAGGCGGTCGGGACGATCCTGGGCCATCGCCCAGGCGACTGTCCGCTGTGCGAGGTCAAGCCGATGTCACCCGAGCGGCGGGAGCTGTTGCAAATCCTGTCCGCGCAGGAGCGCGGGACGTGGAGCATGGTCTCCGTCGCCTTGAGGCTCGGATGCCGCCATCTGCTGCAGCCAGCCGGGAATCCGAGATGATGTCCGAGGCCGCGCTCGTCAAGGGAAAGCTGCTTGCGCATGCGCGCATCCCCCTCTATGGCAACGGCTACGCGCTCGTGGTCAGCTCCATCGTGTCATCCGCCCTCGGCCTCCTGTACTGGGCGCTGGCAGCGCGCCTTTACTCCGCTGAGAACGTCGGGCTGAACGCCGCCACGATCTCGGCGATGATGTTCCTGGCCGGCTTCGCGCAGCTGAACCTCATGAGCGCGCTCATGCGGTTCATTCCCGAATCGGGCAGGCAGGCGGGCCGCTTCATCCTCATCACCTACGGCGTCGCGATCGTTGTCGGGGCTGTCGCCAGCGTCGTCTTCGGACGGCTCATCGGTCTGGTGGCGCCGGAGCTCGGGCCGATCGGTGAGTCGCCGACGCTGCTCGTCTGGTTTGCGACGGCGACGATGGCCTGGTGCGTTTTCGTGCTCGAGGACAGCGCCATCACAGGCTTGCGCCAGACGCGGTGGGTGCCGATCTCAAACGCAGGCTTCTCGATCGCCAAGATCGTGTTGCTCATCGCGCTCGCGACAACTTTCCCGGTTTACGGAGTGTTCGCGTCGTGGACCATCGCGCTTGCCGCGTCGGTCGTGCTGACCAACCTGCTCCTTTTCGCGCGGCTCGTACCGCGCCATGACGCCGTGGTGGCGATCCCGACCAAGCCGCTCTCCGCGCGGACGATCTCGCGCTTCGTGTTCACGGACTATCTCGGCTCGCTGTGCTGGCTCGCGTGCACGACACTGCTGCCCATCGTGGTCGCGGGCGCCGCCGGGGTCCGCGCGACCGCGTACTTCTACCTCGCATGGCAGATCGGCTACGGGCTCCACATGGTCAGCATCAACATGGGCTATTCGCTGGTCGTCGAAGGCTCGACCGATCCAAAGCAGCTTGCGACCTACAGCAAGCGCCTGGTCCTTCTCAACATGCGGATCATTGCGCCGGCAGCGATCGGGGTGGCGATCGGTGCGCCGTACATCATGGGGCTCTTCGGCGCCGACTACGCGGCTGCTGGGTCGAACCTTCTGCGCCTGCTGGCAGTCGCGGCTGTTCCATACAGCGTGGTTTCGGTCTACATAAGCGTGGTTCGCGTCCAGCGTCGTGTGCGCCGGGCCGCAGCTGTGCTGGCCGTGATGTGCATGCTCGTGCTTGCGCTGTCGGAGGTCCTGCTGCGATCGCTCGGCCTCGCGGGCGTGGGAGTTGCGTGGCTGGTGACGCAGACGGCGCTGGCCGCGTTCGTGATGCTGTTCGAGCTGAGGCCGATCTGGAGCGCCGCGTCGTCGATCGAGACGCGGGAGCGGGAGGAGCGAACCCGGGTGCCCGAGCTTGTGGGGGTGCGTCATGGCGATTAACGCCCGCATCCGCACCATGGCGGCCGAGTTCCGGGGCTACTCGCAACAACTGCAGTTCCTCATGAGCGCCGGCCCGCTGACCAAAGAGATCCTCACGTCAGTCGGATCCGGGAACGGAACACCATCTCCGGCGACCTGGACCGTGAAGCGAATCATCTCCGTCGACTTCGCTCGCGCCGTCATCGCTGTCGGGCCTCCGGAGTCTCCCCAGGCCACCGCCGTGATCAAGATCTCGCGCAATCGGGACGCGGCCACGAACATGGAACGCGAGCGGAACGCGCTGCGTAAGCTGCGCTCCGACCCTCGCCTGATCCGGCTCCTTTCGATCCTGCCGGCAGAGGTCGCCTGGGGCACGATCGGCGATCAGAAGTTCCTCGTCCAGCAGGCACTGCCTGGCACCGACGCGCGAAACCTGCTTGACGATCCGACGCGGTGCGCGCGTATGCAGACAGCTGCGCTGGATACGGTCGCGCTGCTCCACGCGATAACAGCGCAGACGGTAACCGTCGATCGTGCACTGACGGCTCGCTGGGTCGACGGTCCGCTGCGCCAGATACTGGAGCTCGGGTCCTCTTATCCGCGCATCGCGCGCCAGGCACAGGGACTCGAGCGCCTCGGCGCAGCGCTCACCGGCGCCCTCCTGGGGCGGCGGATGGTAGTCGCACTGCTGCACGGGGACTTCTTCCCTGGCAACATCCTGGTCACGCCCGACGGTAGGTCGGTGACAGGGCTCGTCGACTGGGACCTGTCCGCTCCGGACGAGCTCCCCGTCCTCGACGCAATGCAGCTGCTCATCGGCATCCATCTCGTCCGGGCGCGCAGCGAGCTCGGACCGGCCGTGCTTGCGCTGCTGGATGGAGGGGGCTTCACAGCCGGCGAGGTCGACTCGCTGATGTTCGCGCAGTCAAGGCTTGGCGGAGACGGCGTCGGTTTCCGGGAGGCGGTGTGGCTGACGTGGTTGAGACACATTGCCTCCAACTTGACGAAGTCCGCTCACTTCAGCCGGCACAGGTGGTGGGTGAGGGAGAACGTCGAGGCGGTGCTCGAATCGCTGAGCGGCGCGGAGCGCGTCGCATGACGAAGACATCGGTAACACGCCCGCATGAGCTGGGCGAGCGCGAGCTCAACCGCTGGCGGAAGCTTCAGCTTGCTGACGAACGGCTTGCCAACCCGTTCCTTGCCCCCGAGTTCACGCTGGCGGTGGGACGTGGGCGGCCGCAGACGCGCGTTGGAGTGCTCGAGGACGGACGCGGCGTCGCCGGCTTCTTTCCTTACGAGCACGGGATGCTCGGAATTGGTCGGGCGGTTGGTGTGGGCGTCGCGGACTGTCAGGGTTTGATCCACGCGCCCGATCTGCACTGGGACGCGCGAGAACTGACCGCGGCCTGCGGGCTGAGCGTCTGGGAGTTCGACCACCTTCTCGCCTACCAGGCGCCTTTCGCGGATTACCACGTCGTCAGCGAGCTGTCGCCCGTGATCGACGTCACCGAAGGCTTCGAGCGGTACACCGCCGAGCGCCCGAGCCTGGAGCGTCAGCTGCGGCGCTCCCGCCGCCTGCTCGAACGCGAGGTCGGTCAGCTTGCGTTCGACTTCGACGTGCGCGACATGGAGTCGCTGCGCACCTTGATTCGGTGGAAGTCGGCGCAGTACCGCCGCACCGGGAGGTTCGACCGCTTTGCGAAGCGATCCATCCTTCAGCTGGTTGAAGACTTGATGGAGACGCGCGCGGAGGGCTGCACCGGCATCCTGTCGATGCTCTACGCCGGCGGGAGGCCTGTCGCGGCTCACTTCGGCCTGCGTTCGAAGACGGTGCTGTGCAGCTGGTTTCCGGCCTTCGACTTCGACTTCTCGAGGTACAGGCCAGGTTTGCTCCTGCTCCGGATGCTCGTCGAGCAGGCCGCCGCTCAAGGCCTGGCACACATCGACCTCGGCAAAGGCCACGAGCAGTACAAGCAAGATTTCAAGACCGGCGACCTCGCAGTCGCCGAGGGGTGGGTCGAGAGGAGGACGAGCGCGGCTCTGCTTCGGCGCATGACGCGCGCGCCGCGTCGTTATCTGATGGACTTCGTACTCAGCCGTCCAACTCTGCGTCGGGGCGCGCGGCGGGCGCTGCGCGGCCTGGGCTACGTGCGGACGATGGGCTGACCCATGCGGCATGCCTCCAACGGAACGCCGATGGCAATCGTGTTGGGCGACATGGACCTGGTGCGCACACTCGGCCTCGCGGGCATCCGCTGTGCCGTCGTTTCCGCCCCCGGCGCTACGGTGCAGTTCTCCCGGTTTGTCGACAGTGTCATCACGTGGGATGGCGATTGGAGCGACGCCGAGGACCTTGCCGACCAGCTCGTGACCTGGTCTGAGGCTCAAACCGAACCGCCCGTGCTCTTCTACCAGCACGATGAGCACACGCTGTTCGTCTCGCGTCACCGCCAGAGGCTGGCTTCGGTCATGCGCTTCACGATCGCGCCCGCCGACCAGCTCGAAACGATGGTCGACAAGGTCAGGTTTTACGCCCTGGCCGGCTTAACTGGGGTTTCGATGCCCCGGACGAACATCCTCGACCCCTTGTCTGCCTTTCCGTCGGACCTCGAGTTTCCGATCATCGTCAAGCCAAGGACGCGAGCCAATCCTCGCTGGTCCGAGATCGAGCCGGACGCCAAGGCTTTTCGGGTTGGTAGCGTCGAAGAGCTCCGAACGCTGTGGCCGCTCCTGTCACGCTTCGGCGACAGCCTCGTGGCGCAGCAGATAGTCTCCGGTCCGGAAGACCGCATCTGCTCTTACCACGCGTACGTGTCGCCAGAGGGCGAGGTCTTGGGCGAGTTCACCGGTCGGAAGATCCGCACGCTGCCGCGCGAATTTGGCCACACGACGGCGCTCGAGATCACCATCGCTCCCGACGTCGCCGATGCGGGCCGCGATGTGATGCGGCGACTCGCGCTCACCGGCGTTGCCAAGGTGGACTTCAAGCGGGGACCCGATGGCAAGCTCTGGCTCCTCGAGGTGAACCCCCGGTTCAACCTCTGGCATCTGGCGGGCGCCGTGGCGGGCGTGAACCTGCCGGCGATGGTTTGGGCCGACCTGGTTGGCACGCGAAGGCCTGTTGCCAATGGCGTTCGCGCCGGCACGCGGTGGTGCAACGTCAACGATGTACGCGCGGGCCGCGAATGGGGCGTGCCGCTCCACCGCTGGTTGGCGTGGTTCATGCGATGCGAGGTCAAGGCGAGCCTCGCCTGGGACGACCCGAAGCCTGTTGTCGGTCGCCTCCTCTGGGTGGCCCGACATCGCCGGCAGAGGCATGACTCGTCGGCGGTGGATCAAGTTCCGGATCGGATCCCGGTATGACATCGTCCATCGGGCGAAGGATCGCGGTCGTCGCCGATGTGCACGCCAACCTGCACGCGCTGAGGGCGGTGGTGGCAGAGATCCGCTCCAGTGGCGTCGACTCCATCGTCTGCGCCGGGGATCTGGTCGGCTACGGCCCGTTTCCGAACGAGTGCGTGGACATGATCGCGGGGCTCGGGGCACGCAGCGTCGCGGGCAACCATGACCTGATGGCGATCAACGGGATCCCGATCGAGCGTGTGGGTCGCCTGGTCCGCGAAAGCCAGGAGTGGACCCGTGCCCAACTGCGTCCGGACGTCCGCGACTACCTGGCAGGACTTCCGCTGAAGCTGGACCTCGGCGAGCTGGTCGTCGCGCACGGCTCGCTCTCCGACCCGAGCCAGTACGTCGTGGGCGCGGCGGACGGCTTCGCGCAGCTCGCGAAGCTGGCGCTGGAGCATCCGTCCGCGCTATTGCTCGTGCTGGGGCACACACATCGGCGACGGCTGCAGGCTGGCGTTGACGCCGGCGCGGCTGCACCTCGCGACGGCAAGGTTGAACTGAGGAATGGGATGCGATACCTGCTGAACCCCGGCAGCGTCGGTCAGTCGCGCGAGTGGATGCCGCCCCCGCGAGCGCACTTCGCCTTGCTCCATCTGGACGCGGGCCTCGTCGACTTTCGGTCCGTGGACTACGACGTGGCATCGTGCAGCGCGGCGCTTCGCGAGCGAGGTCTGCCCGCTTACGCGATGCATTTGCCGCCAGGGCGCCTGGGCCGAGCGGCGCTGTATATGCGGGACGCCCTCCATGGGTGATCATGGCGCGGGCCTCGTGATCGCGGAGAACACTCGAAGCACCGCGGTATCCGTCATCCCGGTGCTTCTCTACCACTCCATAAGCGACCGCCCCTCAGTCGCAGTCGGACCCTACGCGATCTCTCCCGCGACTTTCGAGCGGCACCTCGGCCTTATCCAGCGCAGACATCAAGCCCTGTCGGTGTCACAGCTGGTCGAGCGGCTGCTTGCCGGCCTGCCGCTGCCGGAGCAGGCGGTGGTGATCACATTCGACGATGGCTTTGCCGACAACCTCGAGGTTGCAGCGCCAATGCTGGCGCGAAGAGCGCTGCAGGCCACCGTCTACGTGACAACCGGCTACGTCGGCCGCGCATCAATGCTTTCGTGGGACCAGATCGCCGAGCTGGATGCGATGGGAGTCGAGATCGGTGCACACGCGCACACACACACGCCGCTCGACGAGCTGAGCCTTGCCGAGGGGAGGGCCGAGATCCGCGGCAGCAAGGCGCTGCTCGAGGACAAGCTCGGTCATTCGGTCCCGAGCTTCGCTTACCCGCACGGCTATTCGGACGGTGCGGTCAAGGCCGAGGTGCGGGCGGCGGGCTTCAAGTCCGCGTGTGGTGTGCGCAACGCGCTCAGCCATACCGCCGACGACCGATGGTGCATCGCTCGCCTCACCGTGATGGCCGACACGTCGCTCGAGCGAATCGAGCAATGGCTGGGCGGCAATGGCGCGCCGATAGCGCCGAAGGGCGAGGCGCTGCGAACGCGGGTCTGGCGAACTGTGCGGCGCGTGAGGCATGCGAGGTGATAACGGCGCCCGCGGCCATTGTCGACGTCGAGCTCTCTTCCGACCTGCCGGACATCGGAGCGCTGGCGCAGTCGCGATGGGTGCGCGTGCTGGTGCGCCTGCACGGCCACCCGCTCGGGATGCTCGACCTGTCCGGGGATGAGCTGAAGGAGACCGATCATCGCGCGATGATCACAGGCCGATTCGAGGTTGAGATCGAGCGCCACTACGCGAGCTCTCACCCGACGAGCAGGGACGCCGCCGTTTGCTCGTGGGCGGCTGCCGTGCGAGGCCCGGTCCCCGACGCGACGATCGTCATCAACAGCTGCGCTGCATCCGACGGGCTGCGGCGCACGATCGACTCGGCGCTGGCGCAGGACTATCCGGACGCCATGGTCATGGTCGTCGACAACAGGCCGGCGAAGTCCGGGATCGAGGCGGCGCTTCGCTCCTGGTTTCCAGGCGAAACACGGCTGTCCTCTGTCTCCGAGTCGAAGCCAGGCCTTGGCCGCGCGCGCAACGCCGGACTGCACGCCTCGGCGACCGAGATCGTCGCCTTCACCGACGATGACGTGGTCCTCGACCCCTCATGGCTGGGCCGCCTCGTCGCCGGTTTCTACGCCGCCGACGGCGTGGCCTGCGTCACAGGGTTTATCGCTCCGCTGGAGCTCGAGACTCCAGCCCAGGTGTTCATGGAAGAATTCAGCGGTTTCGCCAAGGGATTTGAGCTGCAAATCTGGGACAGTGGTGAGCACCGGCTGGCCCATCCTCTCTACCCGTACACCGTCGGCCTCTTCGGGTCGGGCGCAAGCGCCGCATTTCGCCGCCAGGTGCTCCTCGACGCCGGGGGGTTCGATCCGTACCTGGGGATTGGTACGCCCGCGATCGGCGGCGAGGACATCGACATCTACACCCGCCTGGTCCTCGGCGGCCACCGCATCGTGTACCAGCCGGCCTCGCTGTTGTGGCATCTCCACCGCCGGGACATGCGCGCGGCGAACCGACAGATCCAGGGATATGGCGCCGGCCTGACCGCGATGCTCACCAAGCACCTGGTCACAGGCCGCGCCACACGGCGCGCCGTGCTCAGCCGGATTCCGGCCGGTCTCCGCTACGCACTCAGCCCGGATTCGCCGAAGAATGCACGCAAGCCGCCCGAGTTCACAATGCGTCAGTCGCTGCTCGAATGGGCCGGTATGGCGTACGGGCCGATCGGTTACTTTCGAAGTCGGCTGGCAGGGTGACCAGGAAAACTAAGAGAGCACGCCATAACGTCGTCAGCTTCCAAGGGCGAACTACGCCTTCGGTAGAGAAGCCTGCCGGCACCCGGCCCAGGACAGTCGCCTCAAAGCAGAACCGTAAGCCCGTCAAAAAACGGACACCGCCCGCGGTCGAGGTCGAGCCTCCTGAGACGCCCCCGTCTCCTGTCAGCCGGCCATCCGGAATCGTCTTCTCAGGTCGAATTCCTACAGCCGCTGAAGTCGAGTCGTGGTTGCCTCCCGATCCTTTCGCCGCCATCAAGGAGCCGCCGGTCGGCGCTCAGGAACAAACGACGGCCGAGCAGAAAGTCGCCGGCCTGGAAGGGTGGGCTCCTGCTGCCCTGGACGTCGAGTCCTGGTTGCCTCCACAGCGCTCCGAGGCGGTCGAGGAGCAGGTCGACGAGCAGGTCGACGAGCAGGTCGAGGCTCCATCCCCGCCGGCGAACAGCCCGCCGCGCATGGCCAACGAGCGATGGCTCGTCACCGCGGACCTCGCGAGCCTTGTGGTGATCGGCGGGCTGATGTTCCTGAACATCGCCAATACGGGGGGCGACCTGCGGCTCGCGCTTGCGGTGCTCTTCGTCACGTGCGTCCCGGGTTGGGCTCTCGTCCGCGCAACCAGCCTGTCAGCCGGTCTTGGGGGTGCGGCGATCGCGGTGCTCGCGAGCCTGACGATCTCCGCGGCGACCAGCACGGCGATGGTGTGGCTGAACGCGTGGCACCCGCTGGGCCTCGTGGCCGTCCTCGCCGCGCTGAGCGCCGTGGCGATCCTCTGGACTCTGCCACCGTCGTTCGTGGCGCTGCGGGCGCGCAGATGATCCAGGTTCCGCCGCTCGCGGTTCCTCGGTCGCGGGCGGCGACATCGACCGAGCAGGCGCCCGTAACCAGGCGCAGCCTGCCGGGCGGCCTCGGGCCTTTCGACGCCCTGCTGCCGCTGGCGGTGATCCTGTGGGTGATCGGGATCACGGGCGTCCAGACCGACGCCATCAACGACTTCGGTCTCATCCCCGCGCTGCCACCGCCCTTCTTCGCGTCGCTGGTGGTGCTGACCGTCTCGTTCATCGCCGCGCTCGCTCGCAGCCGCCAGTCCACGGTGCGGTTGACGCTGCACATCATCGCCGTCGTCTTCGCCCTGCAGGCGGTGGTGGCTCTGACCTTTCCCTTGCCCCAGTACGGCTACGTCTACAAGCACTTCGGCGTGGCCGAGTACATCGGCCTGCACGGCTCGGTCGACGACCGCGTCGACATCTACCAGAACTGGCCGGGCTTCTTCGCCCTCGGTGCGTGGTTCGACCGCCTCGCCGGCCAGTCGAACCCGCTGCGCTACGCGGCGTGGGTGCCCGTGTACATCGACCTGATCGCGCTGCTTGCCATCAACCTGTCGCTGCGGGCGCTCGCGATCCCGTGGAGGGCCCGCTGGCTGGCCCTCTACATCTTCGTCGCCTGCAACTGGGTCGGGCAGGACTACTACGCCCCGCAGGCGTTTGCGTTCGTATTGAGCCAGACGGTGCTCGCCTGCCTCCTGACCCTGTTTCGCGCGGCCCCGTCGCCATGGATAGGCCGCCTCGAGGAGCGAGTCACCAACTTCGCGCATGGCGTCTATGTCAAAACGGCGCCGCTGGTGTCGCCCGTCCTGACGCGCCGGCAGCGGATCACCGCGCTGGTCGCTGTTTTCACGACCTTCGCGGTAATCACGTTCAGCCACCAGCTCTCGCCCTATATGGTCATCGTCGCGGCCGGGGTGCTGGCCGTTCCCGGCCTTCTGAGGCCGCGCTGGATCGTCGCCGTGATGGTCCTCATCGCCGGCGCCTACCTCGTGACGCGACTCCAGTTCCTCCAGACCCACGAAGACCTGTTGATCTCGTTCAACCCCTTCAAGAACGTCGAGAATCCGGAGGCGTCTCCGGGTGACGGTGTTCTTGGCAGGCAGCTCACGGCGGTTGCGGCCCGGACCCTGAGCGGGATCGTCTGGGGCCTCGCCCTCGTCGGCGCGATCCGGCGCAGCCGGGCTGGAATGTCAGTGCTCGTGCCGGTCGGCCTCTTCTTTGCGCCGTTCTTGATCATCTTCGGCCAGGAGTACGGCGGCGAGGCCATCTACCGCGTGTTCCTGTTCTCGCTCCCCTGGGCGGCCGCGCTTGCCGCGGTCGCGCTTGCGCCTGCGGTCCGTTGGACGTGGTTTGCGGGCGCCAGGATCGGCATCGCGCTCAGCCTCATGACGCTGCTCCTCCTGCAGGCGTATTTCGGCCTTGCGGAGATCAACTTCGTCCGGCCGTCAGAGTTCACCGCGAGTGAGTACTTTTACGCCCACGCCCGGCCCGGGTCCGTGCTCATCCTGGCGGCACCCAACTACCCCGAGCGCGGGTCCGCCTACTACGACAGGTTCGTGGTCACCTCAGGCGCGTTCGATCCCAAGCTCATACCAGACAAGGCATTCCTGCATCGCATCCTGGGCGCCGACGACCTGCCCGCGATCGAGGGGCTGATCAAGGTGTACTCGCCACACGGCTATTTCGCGATCACGACCGGGATGAAGATCTACTGCCACGTCTTCGAGCTCCTGCCCGACGGCTCGCTCGATCACCTCGACCAGGCACTCAGCGCGTCAAAGAGGTGGAAGGTGTTCTATCGCAACGAGGACGCGGTCATCTACGAGCTGGCGGCGCCGGCTTGACGGCGTTGGGTCAGGGCTGGATGTAGCCCTTGCGGACGGCGTAAAGCGCCGCCTGCGCGCGATCCATCACCCCGATCTTCTCGTAGATGTGGCTGATGTGATTGCGGACGGTCTTTTCGCTGATCTTCAGCCTGTAGGCGATCTGCTTGTTGGCCAGACCCGTCGACATCAGCTTCAGGACCTCGATCTCGCGAGCCGTCATTCCATCGGCGCCGTTGTCAGTCGCTCGGGCGCCTGACGCAATCTCGATCACGCGGTCGGCCACCGCCTCCGAAAGCACGCGCCCACCGGCGTCGACCGCCAGGATGCTGCTGATGATCGCCGCGGGCAGCGAGTCCTTCAGGACGTAACCGCCGGCGCCTCGGCGCATCGCGTTGAGGACGTCGCCCTCGTTTTCGAAGCTGCTGAGGAACAACACCTTGACCTCGGGCTGCTCCGCGCTGACGCGCTGCATGGCCTCGAACCCATCCATGTTCGGCATCTGCGCGTCCATCAGGATCACGTCGGGCCGGTGGAGCGCGGCCATCTCGACCGCCTCCTGCCCATCGGAGGCGTCGGCGACGACCTCCAGCCTCCGGTCGTCCTTCAGCAGACGGGTCAGGCCGAGGCGGAAGAGGGCGTTGTCGTCGGCGATCAGGACGCGAACGGCGGCTCTTTTCGCAGCCATGTCAGTCAGCCTCCAGCACTGAGCGCGGCAACGTCACGTGCACGCTCGTTCCGTATCCCGGAAACGTGTCGATCCAGAGCTCGGCTCCGATGAGGACCGCCCTCTCTTGCATCCCTACAGTGCCCATCCCCGCGGACGTGGCGTCGCGGTCATAGCCTCGACCGTAGTCGGTGACCGTCATCGCTAGCTTTCCGCTCGCGATGGAGCGGAGCTTGACCGTGACGCGCCTGGCGCCGCTGTGTCGAGCGGCGTTTTGCAGCGCCTCCTGCGCCACGCGGTAGAGGTTCATGGTCGCTCCCGGCCGGGTCGCCGCCGGCCAGCCCGGATGGACGACGAGGGTGGCGAGGATGCCGGTGCGGCGTTCGAAGTCGTGAACCAGCGCCGCCATGGAGCCGCGGAAATCGCCGGCCGCGCCCGCCGCCTCACCGCGGAGCTCCTGGAGCAGATCCCGCAGGCTGCTCAGGACCTCACGCATCGAGCCCTGGACCGAATCGACCTTGGTCTGCACGCTGTTCCGGCCTTTCTGCTCGGTTTTGAATACCTCGAGGTCGATGAGAATCGTGGTCAGGGTCTGGGCGACCCGATCGTGCAGCTCGCGGGCAAGGGCGCGCCGAACGTCCGGATCCGCCAGGAGCAACTCGTCGCCGCCGTCCCTGACATCGAAACTCTGCCGCCCTGTGCTCCGCGCCGCGATTGCCAACTAGGTTCCCTCTTCGCTTACCTGGACACAAACGCGCAACGAGGCACCACACGCAGCCTCGTTGCGCGCCCAAACTCCGACCATCGGCTTGTTCGAGCTCCAACCGATGCCGTTCCGCGCGGCCACGACTTGGCCGCCAGGCGGAGCCGCGCCGGTCTGGCTCCTCTTATCCCTCCCTACGCTGCGTTTTGACACTCCCCGAACGCAGACGCTGTCTTTGAAAACTCAGTGTAGGAATTGCGTTCCGCATTGAAATAGGACGTATGTCCCGATCTTTATGCGGAATCGGCTTTGAATTTGGGACTCTATGCGTGCTGTGGCCGACGACCAGATTCGAGGCTTGCGCCGTGCCTATGTCCTGATGGGCGTGGCCGACGGGACACTGCTGCCGTTCATCCCCCTGTACCTCCTCCAGCGAGGCATGAGCCCGGCGGCGATCGGCCTTGTCCTCGCCGCGTCGGCGCTGGCGGCGCTGGCCGGGGGGCTCGGCTGGGCGTACCTCGCCGACCGGCGCCTGAGCCCGGAGCGGCTGGTCCTCACAGCGACATTCGTGGCCGCGGCCGCCGCGCTGTTGATGGCCGTCCCCGGCACCGCGGTCGTGCTCGGCGTGGTGATCGTGGTCCTCACCATCGCGAGGTCTCCGCTCGCGCTCGTCGACCCGATCACGCTGCGCCGCCTTCGAGGCACCAGTCGCACCGACTACGCGCGCATCCGCCTCCGCATGAGCGCCGGCTGGGCGGTGTCGGTCGTCGTCGCGGGCGCCGCGTACCAGACGGCCGGCATGCGGCTGATCCCGTTCGTCTACGCGCCGCTGTCAGTGCTGCTCGGGCTTTGGATCAAAAGACAGGTCAAGCCCGAGCCGCGCGAGGGTGCCGCGGCAACCCCCGCTCCCTCCTTACAGGTGCGGCGCGTTCCGGTCGCGATGCTCGGATTCCTCGTGGCCTGTCTGCTGCTCGGAGTCGCGCTCGCGGCGACGCAGAACTTCCTGACGGTGCAGATCAGCGTCCTTGGCGGCGGTGCCCTGATCGTCGGCGCGGCCGCGGCATTCCAGGCCCTGACAGAGATCCCGACCATGGGCTACACACACGTGCTGACGAGGCGCTTCAGCCACCGCGTGCTGTTCGCGATCGGCTGCGCGATCTACCTGGTGATCTTCATCGCCTGGGCGTTCGTCACCAGCGCGTTCCTGGCGGCGCTGCTCAAGCTCGCGGTCGGCGTTGCCTTCGCGCTGACCTTCGTCGCCGCGGTGATGATCGCCAACGACCTCGTGCCCGCGAGGCTGCGCGCGACCGGCCAGGCGCTCGTGAAGTCGGTGCTCTTCGGCGCGGCGCCGATCGTCGGCGCCTTCGGCGGAGGGGTCATCTACGGCTCGCTTGGGCCGCGCGCCATGTTCCTTGGCTCGACCTTCGTGGTCGCCGCGGCGGGAGTCATCGCCCTGGTCGCGGTCCCCGCCCGCAGGCCGGCGCCCGCGGAAGAGCCGGTTCTCGCCACCTCAGCCGCCACTCCTTAGAGGCGCGGCCGAAAACCGGCGCCGAGAGATTCGGTGATCCAGGTGGCCCAGATGCGGGTGAAGCGACGAGCAGCGGAGCGAGTGCATCTGAACGACTGCATGAGCGAGCAGCGGAGGAGCTGAACCCGCAGATGGGCCGCATTGGGCGCCGAAGATCCGGCGACGGGTTTTCCGGCCGCGCCTCGAGACCCTCAGTGAGGCCCGCGCGACTCCGCGTCCTTCGACCGCTTCAACAGCTCCTCGGCGGCGACCTTGTCGCCGCGCAGCTCCGCGACTCGCGCCAGGTTCCGCCAGGTCCACGGCGGCAGCTGCCTGTCGCCCAGCTCTTCCGCGATCCGGATCGCGGCGCGCAGGTCCTCCTCCGCCTCGTCGAGGCGGCCCAGGTTTCGCTTCGCGATGCCGCGCGCCGCCCGCGCGTCGGCGATCTCCCACCGCGCGCCGAGCTCGGTGAAGATCGCGACCCCGCGGTCGAACCACGGCAGCGCCTCCTCGCCGCGGCCAAGGTCGTCGAGCAGCCGAGCCTTCTGCACCGCGGTGTTGCCGATGCTGAATCCATCGCCTGACTCCTCCGCGAGCGCGCACGCCTGGTCGATGAGGCGAAGCGCCTCCTCGTAGTCCTCCATCTCCGAGCGGTTGATCGACAGCGCTGTGAGCGCCCGCACGCGCGCCCAGTGGTCTTTGGGATCGACCATCGCCAGGGCGCGCCGCCAGATCTCCTCCGCCTCCTCATAGCGGCTCCGCGTCCACGGCACCCAACCCGCGAACACGAGCGAGCGGACGATCGCCCATTTGTCGCCGAGCTCCTCGGCGGCCGACAACGACCGGTTGAGCAGGCGCTCCGCCTTGTCGACGTCCGCCTCGAAGTTGATCGCGATGTCGCCCAGGAACCGCAGCGCGAGCGCGAGCGAAAACGGGTCGTGGTGGCGCTCGCCCAGCTCGACCGCACGGTTGAGAGCCAGCGAGGCCGCGGGGTACTCGCCGAGCCAGTAGTGCGATTCACCCTTGCCCGCGAGGACGCGGGCTTCGCGCGCGCCCCATCTTTCCTCCGGCCCCGCCATGGCAAGGGCGCGCTCGTAGCAGTCGATCGCCGACCGGCTTTCCATCCGCCGCCGGGCGCGGTCGCCGGCGACCAGCAGCGCGTCCGCCGCGCGGTCGGGGACGGTATGGTCGTTCGGATCCAGGTCGAGCGCCGCCAGGGCCGCCAGCTCGAGGTGGTCGGCCGCGATCGACGGCCGCCCGTTGGCCAGCAGGTACTCGGCAACCAGCAGGTGCAGCCGCTCGCGCTCGCGCTTGGGCAGGCTCGCGTACACCACGTCCTTGAGCGTCGAGTGGCGCATGCGCCACCGCTCCGGCATGCTCGGCTGCGGGTCGCGGACGAGGACCTCGCAGTCCTCGAGCTCCTGCAGCTCGTTCGGCGTGGCCTCCGGGTCGACGACTGTCAGCTCGCTCGTGTCGAAGGCGTACTTGAAGACCGACGCCCTGCGGGCGAGCTCGCGCAAGCGCGGGGGGAGGGCGTCGATCCTGGCGCTGACCACCGCCTGGACGGTTGGCGGGACGGCGCGCAAGCCCTGGCCGTCCGAGCCGGCCGGCGGCATGAGCATGCCGGTCGTCTCGATGATGAAGTACGGGTTGCCGCCGGCCCGCTCCGCGATCTCGATGGCCTCGACGTCGCCGATGCGGCCGCCGCCCGCCTGCCGCGCCAGCTTCACCGATTCGTCGCGCGACAGCGCCTCGAGGCGGACCAGCATCGAGTTGTCGCTGACCGCGCCCCAGGTGGGCCGCTGGTCGAGCAGCTCGTTGCGTGCGAGCACGAGCACCAGCGCGCGTCGCGGTCCGTCGCCCTTGACGCCGAGGCGCTCGATGAGGTCGAGCATCGGCGCCTTGAGCATGTGCGCGTCTTCGAAGATCAGGAGCACCGGGTGGTCGCGCGCGAGGCCGTCGATCACCGCGATGAAGCCCGCGTGGACATCGTGGACGAACGCCGTCTCGTCCTGGCTCTCGCCGAGGCCGAAGAGCTGGGCCAGGCGCTGCGCCGTCCGGCTCGTAGAGGACTCTGTGCCCGTCCGCTCGGCCAGGTCGCGCAGCTTGACGCGGATCGCCTCCCCGTCGTCGCGCGGCTGAATTCCCGCGACATCGGCGATGATCGCGGCCGCCGGCGAGAACGTGGCGGTGTCGGTCTGGGCGCGCGATTGGCCGCGCAGGATCATGACCGCGGCGCTGACGCCCGCCGAAACCTCGTCGGCCAGCCGCGACTTGCCGATCCCGGCCTCACCGGCGACCGTGACCAGGACCGGCCGCCCGGTCGTGCTCGCCAGCCCCAGGCTCTGGCCGAGAATCGCCAGCTCCGCGGAGCGCCCGACGAACGGGATCGTCCGCCGCGCCGAGCGAGCCGACAGCTCGACTACGGTGTACGCCTCAAGAGCCTCCTCGAAGCCTTTGGCCCTCACCCGCCGACGGCGCGAGTAAGCGACGCTGGCGTTGGTCAGGAGGTAGGTGGTGGGCCCGACGAGGACCTGGCCGACCTGGGCCGCGGACTGCAGGCGGGCGGCGGTGTTGACCACGGGGCCCGTGACCAGGAGCTGGCCCGTAGGCGAGCGTCCGACCGCGGCCTCGCCGGTCTCGATCCCCGTCCGCACCTGCAGCGGCCGGTCCAAGGCAAGGGACTCGCCGAGACGGCGGACGCGGCCGCTGATCGCCAGCCCCGCGCGGACCGCGCGAAGGGCGTCGTCCTCGTGCACGTGCGGCAGGCCGAACACGGCCATCACGGCGTCGCCGATGAACTTCTCCGGGCGGCCGCGCAGTGCGGTCAGCTCCTCCGAGGCGGCGTCGAAGAACCGGCCCAGAAGCTCCCGCGCACGCTCGGCATCGAAGCGCTGCGCCAGGCCGGTCGAGTCCACCATGTCGGTGAAAAGGACGGTGACCATCTTCCGTTCCTCGGTCTCGACCAGCGCGCCGACGGCGGCGCCGCAGTTCGGGCAGAAGCGGGCGTCCTCGGGCAGCGGCAGCCCGCAAACGGTACAGGCCCTGATCATTTGGCGAGAATATGCTGCACGCGATGACCGACCGGAAGCTCGAAGCCCTGGGCAAGGTCCCTCTCTTTGCGCTGTGCACGCCCAAAGAGCTCCGCTTCATCGCCCAGAAGGGCGACGAGATCGAGGTGCCCGCCGGCAAGGTGCTGATCAAGCAGGGTCAGCCGTCGGACACGTTCTACATCCAGCTGACCGGCGAGTCCGAGGTCAATGTGGACGGCAAGGTGCGCCGGGCACTTGAGCCTGGCGACTTCTTTGGCGAGATCGGCATGATGGACCGCGGGCCTGGCACAGCCACGGTGACGACGCTGGCGCCAAGCCGCTTCTTTGTCATGAGCCATGCTCAGTTCCGCGACGCGATCAAAGCCGACGACTCGCTCATGGTCAAGGTCCTGCGAGTGATGGGCGAGCGCCTGCGCGAGGACCTGGTGGTCAGCAGAGAAAGGCCGTAAGGGCCTACCGGTCGAGCGGGATCCAGAACTCGATCGTCGTCCCCTCGCCAAGCTTGCTGTCGATGCGGTAGCGGCCGCCCGCCATCAGGGCGCGTTCGCGCAGCGCCAGCAGGCCCAGGTGGCCGGGCAGGTTGCTGCGCTCCGCCACGACGAAGCCCTGGCCGTTGTCTCGGATCACGCCGTGCACAGCGCCGTCCTTGGTATGCAGCGAGACCATGACCTCGGTCGCCCCGGCATGACGCTCGACGTTGCCGATCGCCTCCGCCACCTGGCGAAAGAGCAGGGTCCTGGTGTCGAGGCTCATGTCCGGCGGGAGGTCGAGGTCCACCAGCGGCTTGACGCCCGCGGAGGCAAGCATCGCCGCCCTGTCCTGGATCAACTGGGCCAGTCCGTCCGAGCCCTCCAGGGCAGGAGGCCGGATGTCGAAGACCAGGCGGCGCAGCGAGCTCTCGGTTTGATCCAGCAGCTCGCGCACCTTCTCGAGCACCTCCTCGTCCGATCCTTCTGCTTGCCCGAAGCGCGCCAGGTGCAGCTCCGCGCCCGTAAGCTTCTGCAGCGCATCGTCGTGCAGCTCGGCGACGAAGCGCTTGCGCTCCTTCTCCACCATCGCGGTCATGTTCTTGAGCAGCAGCTGGCGGGCGCTGTCGACCTTGGTCAGGCGCTGGACCGAGCGGCTCAGCTCCTCTTGCGCCTGTCTCAGGCGGGTGACCAGGCCCGCAGCAAGTCCGGCCTTCTGCAGCACCCATGCGTCTTCGCGTGAGAAGCCATCGGGCCTCGTCGAGTCATAGGCGGCAACGAGGCCAAGCGGTTCTTCGCCCGCCCGCCAGGGCACGCTGATCGCGCTCGAGACGCCGAGGATGTCGAGCATGTAGCCATGCTCGGGCGGTTCGTCGTTCTTGCCGGCGCGAAAGATGAGGTCGTTGAACACGACCTGGCTCGCGAGGTCGCTTCCTCCGGGTTCGCAGCGCGCCGGCTTCAAGCGGGAAAGGAACTCGGAATCGATCCGGTAACCGCCTGCGAGCGGGGTCAGCATCTGGGAGTCGTCGAGCCGCCAGAAAAGGACCTTGTTCGCTCCGACCAGCTCGCCCACGGTACGCGCCAGCCGGCCATAAAAATCGGTGATGTCCTTGCCCTTGACCGCGTGGGAGGAGACGGCGGTCAGGACCTGCACATCGAGCTCGTGGGCGCGCTCGACGCGCTCGACGCTCTGCCACATCTCGTCCCACTCGCTCGAGCCCGCCAGCGCGGTGGCCACCTGCACGGCGAAAACCTCCAACGCGACCCGCTCGCTCTCGGAGTACTCCCGCGCCCGGCTGACGGCGATGCCGCCGATGACCTGTCCGTGCGTGCGAAGCAATGCGCCGATGACTGGCCCGCGAACAGGGTCACGTCGTGAGGGATCGCCGTGCGGCAGCAGGCCGGCCGCCGACAGCAGCGCCGCGACCTCGTCCTCGGTGGGCGGCCGGGCGCCGTCCCCGCCGCGCGCGAAAAACCTGTCATAGCGGTCGAGCTCGTGGCCGACGCCGCCAAGGGCGACGACGGCCTGCGAGGAGCGTGTGAGCGTCAGCGCCGACTCAGCGGCTCGCTGAGCCACCTCGGTGGCGTCGCGCGCCGTCTGCAGGTCGCTCGATGCGCCGTACAGCCTGTCGAGCACATCGCCCACTGCCGCGTCGAACGGGCTTGCCGTGGCCAAAGGCCTTCCCCCGGACCGGAACTAACAAAAGTTTACGGTGATCCCGCACGCCCCTGCCCCGTCGAGGCGGCACAGGGGAGGAACCGACATTATGATCACGCGAAGGGTGGCAATGGGGATGCGTCATCCGGGCCCTCGGCGATGATCGAGCCGCGCGCGGCGCAGCTCATGTGGTTCCCGGACTATGGCGGGCTGGGGGGCGCCGGCGCACCCGGATTCGAGGTCGTTCCGTTCCGGCTCAAGGACCGGCGGCGGCCCAGCATTCACGTCCTGATGATCGAAGACGACAGCTCGATCGCCGAGATGTACCGCCTTCAGCTCGAGCACGACGGCTACCGTGTGTCCGTTGCGACCACGGGCGAGGTGGCTTTCTCCACCCTGTCCGGGTCGGCGCCCAACCTGGTGCTCCTGGACCTCCTGCTTCCCGATCGCAGCGGCTTCGAGGTCCTCGCGGCGCTGAATGAGCGCTTCCCCCACCATCCGCCGGTGGTGATCCTCTCCAACTACGGCGAGCCTTCGATGATCGATCGCGGGCGTGCGCTCGGAGCGATCGAGTACCTGGTCAAGTCGCGCGTGACGCCGGCGGAAATCTCGGAACAGATCCCCGGCTGGGTGGAGCAGGGGCGGGGGCGCGGGCAGAAGGAGTCTTGACCCAGGCCGCGACCGTCGCCCAGGACCTCACGGCGCTGGGGTTCGTCGCTCTCGGAGTGGCGATGGGCTATCGCTGGTACCGCGACCGCGGCCGAGCGCAGGGGATGCTCGCCGGCGCCCTGATCTCTCTGGCCGCGGTGGCGGCGCTGGGCAGGATCCCAGACCCGCCGCCGGCGCTCTCGATCGTCAACCTCGTCCTCTTCATGCTTTCTGGATTCTTCGTGCTGCTGTTTCGCCACGAGTTCGTGCCGCTTGGACGAACGGTCCTGTACCTGGCGTATGGGCTCCTGGCCTTTGCCATCGTGGTGGGAATCGTCGACGTGGTCGCGTTCAGCAACGCGCCGGCGCTGGTCGTCTCGATCTTCGGCATCCTGATCGTGACGCCCTGGGCGATCTTCGTCGGCGAGCCTATCGCGCGTTTCTGGATGCAGAGCAACAAGCTCCCCGCGGTGCAGAGGGCAAGGATGCGTTTCCTCAGCGCCGGGTTCGGCCTCCTGATCGCCGTCCTCTTCGTCGCGGTCGTCGCCGGCAGCGCCGTGCGGAGCCCGACCGCGATTCTGCTGACCCAGCTGGTCGCCCTGCTCGCGGTTCCGGTCATCTACGTGAGCTTTGCGCCGCCATCGTTGCTGAGGAGGATCTGGCGGCTGGCCGAAGAGAACGAGATTCGGGCCGCGCTGCAGGACCTCCTCATCTTCAGCCCGACCCGGCAGGTGATGGCAGAGCGCGCCTCCTACTGGGCGGCGCGAATGATGGGCGCGACATCCGGGTTCGTGACCGACGCGGAGGGCAATGTCCTCGCGACCGCCGGCATCGACGCCGGCGGTGCGGCGGCGCTGTTCGCGAGCCCTGCCAGATCTGTCATCTCGGCGCCGCTCCATCTCACCGAAGGCGAGGGCAGCCTCGTTGTCGTCGCCGGGACGTTCAGCCCGGTCTTCGGCTCAGAAGAGGCTTCGCAGCTCAGTGGCTACGCCAACGCCGTGGCAGCCGGGCTCGAGCGCGCTCGCGTCACCGAGCGGATGGCCGCTCTCGAAGACAACAAGACGCAGTTCCTCAACCTCGCGTCGCACGAGCTGCGGGGCCCGGTGACCGTGATCCGGGGCTATGTCTCGATGCTCGAAGGCGGGCTCTTCGGCGATCTCAACGATCGCGGCCGCAAAGCCGCCGAGGTGATGGCCGCCAAGGTGTCCGAGATGAACGAGCTGATCGAGCAGATGATCGAGGCGGCCCGGCTCGAGGAGGGCGGGGTCACCGTGCATGCGGTCGAGGCAGACCTCCGCGACATCGCGCGCTCGGCCGCCAACGTGGTGATGCCGCTGCTGGACGCCGATCACAACCTGGAGATGGACCTTCCGGACCGGCGGGTGCGGGTCAAGGTGGACCCCGAACGCACCAGGACGATCGTCGCCAACCTCCTGAGCAACGCGATCAAGTACTCGCCGGACGGCGGGACGATCACCTGCCAGGTCCGGTCGCGCGCGGGCGTGGCGCGGGTCGCCGTCAGCGACCATGGCGTGGGCATTTCCCGCGATGGCATGGCCAAGCTGTTCACCCGGTTCGGCCGGGTCCTCACGCCCGAGACCGAGCACCTGAAGGGCACCGGGCTCGGCCTTTTCCTCGGCCGCCAGCTGGCCCGGCTGCAAGGAGGCGACATCACTGTCGCCTCGGTGGAAGGGGAGGGGAGCACGTTCACGCTCCAGCTGCCGCTCGCGGGGGCGCCGGCATCGGCCGACGGCGCCTCCGACGGGGGACGGGAGGTCGCCGGCTCGGCGCCACCCGCCGTGACGCCGACGGGGAAATCGCCGAACCCCGATTAGTTTTAGGCTTGATCTCGGTCTGACTTGAGAAGAGGTGTCCGCCTCATTACCGAGCAGGGGTGAATTCATGAGCGGAGTTCGATTACTCGTGGGCACACGCAAGGGCGCGTTCATCCTCACGTCGGACGCCACCCGCAAGACGTGGAAGGTCGAGGGCCCGCACTTCGCGGGTTGGGAGATCTACCACCTCAAGGGTTCGCCCGCGGATCCCGACCGGCTCTACGCCTCGCAGACCAGCGGGTGGTTCGGCCAGGTGCTGCAGCGCTCGAGCGACGGTGGCAAGACGTGGGAGGCGGCCGGCAACCAGTTCCTGTACGACGGCCCGACCGGCCCACACAAGTGGTACGACGACACGCCGCATCCGTGGGAGTTCAAGCGGGTCTGGCACCTGGAGCCTTCGCTGGAAGATCCGGACCGGGTGTTCGCGGGCGTCGAGGACGCCGCGCTCTTCGAGACAAAGGACGCTGGCCAGACCTGGTCCGAGCTGCCGGCGCTGCGGAACTACCCGACGGCCTCGACCTGGGCGCCGGGCGCGGGCGGGCTGTGCCTGCACACGATCCTCCTCGATCCGACGCAGAAGGAGCGTATGTACATCGCCATCTCCGCGGCGGGCGTCTTCCGCTCGGAGGATGGAGGCAAGACGTGGCAGCAGCGCAACTCTGGCCTCATCTCGAACCACATCCCCGACCCTGACGCGGAGTCGGGGCACTGCGTGCACCGCATCGCCATGCACCCCGCGCGCCCCAACGTCCTTTTCATGCAGAAGCACTGGGACGTGATGCGAAGTGACGACTGCGCCGACACCTGGCACGAGATCAGCGGCAACCTGCCGACCGACTTCGGGTTCGTGATCGACGTCAACGCCAACGACCCCGACACGGTCTACGTGATCCCGATCACGAGCGACTCGCATCACTTCGTGCCTGAGGGCAAGCTGCGGGTGTATCGGAGCAAGACGGGCGGCGACGACTGGGAGGCGCTCACCAAGGGTCTGCCTCAGAAGGACTGCTACGTCAACGTGCTGCGCGACGCCATGGACGTCGACTCGCTCGACCCGTCCGGCGTCTACTTCGGCACGAGCGGCGGGCAGGTGTACGCGTCGCCCGACGGCGGCGACAGCTGGACCGCGATCGTGCGCGACCTGCCGGCCGTCCTGTCGGTGGAGGTGCAGACGCTGGCGTGATCCAGGTCGTCCTGCCCCGGAACCTGCAGATCCTCGCGGGCGTGGGGAGGGTTGTCGAGGTACGGGTCGACGGCGACGTCACCCAGCGCTCGGTGCTCGACGCCCTGGAGGCGGATCACCCCGCCCTCCTGGGCACGGTACGTGATGCGGTGACCAAGCAGCGACGGCCGATGATCCGCTTCTTCGCGTGCGAGGAGGACCTGTCCAACGAGCCGCTCGACACACCGCTGCCGGAAGAGGTGGCGTCGGGCAAGGAGCCGCTGCTCATCATCGGCGCCATCGCCGGCGGATAAAGGCAAGGATGGAAGGCGAAGGGCGTTCGCGGCGATGGTCTTGGTCTACCAATCGCCGCGGCTGCGGCTGTGGCTCCGGAGGCTGCGCGAGTGTGATCGTCGTGCTCACCGCAGGTCTGCTTCTGAGCCTGTTCAGCGCGGCGGTGGGCATCGGCGTGTCGGTAAGGGTTCCTCTCACCCAGGCCAACATCACGCTGGCCGGCTCCGTCGGCAAGAAGGACAAGGCGCCGGACGCACTCCCTCCGTACGTTCACGGCAAGCTGGGCGGCAACCAGAACTTCATCAACGGCTCGCAGTCGCTGACGATCTGGGTCGCGGAAGGGACCGTGATCTTCGTGGTCGGCCAGCAAGAGGGCGCGCCCCTGATTGACCTTCACCTCGAAGCCCGCTAGGCACGTCCCCTCTGCCCTCCAGGGGAGCATTCAATAGGCGGGGCGCGCCGTAGCGCGCCGTCCTGCTCGCGCTTGGCGCGCAGGGGTGGGGGGTGAGGGGCATGGGTTCAGGTATAGGCCGGCCTTACCGGCACGGGCCACACCTGGTCGGTATGGATCACGTACCGCTGGGTGGCAAACGCGCCGGCCCACAGCGGCCAGCACGTCGTCAGCGTCAGGTGGTAGCCGTTGGAGTCCGTCACCAGCGCCGTCCGGTTGTCCGGGTTGACGATCTCTGCCCCGGAAACGCTGTACCTGTACTCGCCGTAGCGCGTCTCCAGGTCGACCTCGTCGCCCTTTTTCAGCTGCGGGAAGTTGATCCAGTAGACGTTGTGCGCGGCGACCCCGACCGTCCCCGGCTGGCCGGGCCACCGCGTCGCGGGATAATGCCCCGGCCCCGAGTACAAAACCCCGCTGTCCACGCCCTCCTTGATCGCCGCGTAATAGTTGAGCTTCGGGATCCGGATAGCGAAGTCGACGCCGGCGACCGGGTGCCTCAGCGTCGGGTCGACGGCCCGCGGCGCCGCGTCGCGGGGGTTGCCGATCGTGTACCGCTGCCATTGCTGGTCAAGGTGGCGCTGCTCGTCCTGGCCCTTCCACATCCCGTAGCCGAAGCTGGCCAGGAGGACCAGGCCCGCAACCATGCATATGGCCCAGAAGACCGTCATCGGGTGCGCCCGGCGAGACTTCATCCCCGCTGATAGAACGCGCAGCCCCGGCTCCTCAGCCGGGGCGCTAAACGACCGGCTGGAACCTCCCGGCACCGCGGTCGTACTTGAAATGACGCGCGTGAGGGGCAAAGCTGCTGCGGGGGAACCAGCGCGTGAGTCCGGCGGCTGCCTCCCGCGACCCGTCGAGCTCGACCAGGCCGGCGGCGCGGGCGCTTGCGAGCTCGACCTCGCCCAGATAGACGCGCGCGAGCGCCTCGAGGTCGCCGCGGACGATCAGGTCGTCGCCGAATCCGGGGTCGCTGTAGCACAGGTCAGGGTCCGGCCGCCGCAGGACGAGCCAGTAGCTCCGGCGCGGCTTGGAGAAGTCAAAGCGGACGACCTGGCGCCGCGCCGGCAGCTGGTCTGGCGGCAGGTGCGAGTAGACGGCCCACATCAGGAAGTCCGGGTCGAGATGCTCGCGCCCGATCTCGAGCCACTGCTGGCCCCAAACGCCGAGCGCTTTGACGACGTCTGCCAGCTGGGCCCCGGATGGGGTCAGGTAGTAGGTCGAGCCGCGGCCGTCGGGGTTGGGTCGTGCCTCCACGACGCCGGCTCGCTCCAGCCTGCGCAGGCGCTCACCCAGCAGCGTCGGCGAGAGGCCGTGCAGCCCTCGCAGCATCTCGTTGAAGTGATGGCGATCCTGGAGGAGCTCGCGGAGGATCAACGGCGTCCAGCGCTCGGCGAAGATCTCTGAGGCGCGCGCGACCGGGCAGAACTGTCCGTAACCAGCCATGGACCGGATTATGAACGTGCCCATGTCGCGGGCAAGTACAGATTTTGTAGTCGCAACTCCAGAAAACGGACTAGGCGGCTCGGCGGCGCAGATCTAGCTTGGGGCCAGCCCGAATCTGCGGGGAAAAGAAATGAGAGCCAGGCTGACCTTCTGCGCGCTCCTGACCGCCGCTGCCTTCGTGATCGCCCTCGCTCCACCCGGGGCGGCGGCGGGCAGCGCCCGCGCCAACATGGCGATCCAGTGGAACCGCACCATGCTCGCAACCTTTGCCGCGGCAAGTCTCCCACCGGCCGCCGCGAACCGGATGGCGGGCGTCGTCTCGGCGGCAACCTTCGACGCGGTCAACGGAATCCAGCGCCGCTTCACACCGATCCACGTCCAGCCCGCGGCCGACCCCGACTCTTCGCCGCAGGCGGCGGCCGCGAGCGCGTCCTACACGACGCTGGTCGCTTTCTTCCCGGCCCAGAAACCGGCCCTGGACGCTGCGCTGGCGACGTCTCTAGCGTCACTGGAGGACGACTCGGGCGACGGCTCGATCGCCAAGGGCGTGGAGTGGGGTGACTTCGTGGGCAGCCAGATCGTGACCTGGCGGTCGGCGGACGGCTTCAGCGCCACGGCGCCACCGTTCACGTTCCAGACAACTCCCGGATTCTGGCAGCCAACACCCGGCGGCGCCGGAGCGCCGAAGTTCCGGACCCTCGCCACGACGACGCCCTTTGCTCTTACGTCGCCATCGCAGTTTCGGCCCGCCGGTCCGCCGTCGCTCGACAGCCAGCGCTACGCCACGGACCTGGCGGAGGTGAGGGCGTTCGGCCGGCAGGACAGCTCAGTCCGCACCGCTACGCAGACCCAGACCGCTGTCTTCTGGCAGGTCGACACACCACCAGCGCAGTGGGACCGCGTGGCCGACGGTCTGGCCCAGGCAAACCACCTCAACCTGATCAAGACCGCGCGGCTCCTCGCCCTGGTCAACATCGCGCTAGCGGACTCGATCATCGCGGTCTTCGAGGCCAAGAACTTCTACAACTTCTGGCGGCCGGTCACCGCGATCGCCGGCGCCGACCCCTCCTGGCTTCCGCTGATGGTCACGCCCTACTTCCAGGAGTACCCGTCGGCGCACTCGGGCGTGAGCGCGGCCGCGGGTACGGTCCTCGCTTCCTTCTTCGGCGAGCGCACCGACTTCACCGTGACCTCGGCCGGCCTGCCCGGAGTGGAGAGAAGCTTCAGCTCGTTCACCGACGCGGAGAACCAGGTCGCCGACGCGCGTGTGTGGGCCGGGTTCCACTACCGCTTCTCCTGCGACGACGGGATCGCTCTCGGGCGCCAGGTCGCGACCTACGTCGAATCGCATCTCATGCTGCCCGCGGAAGATTCAGGCGGGGACTAGATCACGAAGTAGAAGGTCGCTCCATCGCCGACGGCGCCCTCCGCCCAGATCCGGCCGCCGTGGCGGTTCACGATCCGCCGGGCGGTGGCCAGGCCGATGCCGGCGCCGGCGAACTCGCTCTGGCTGTGCAGGCGCTGGAAGGCGCCGAAGAGGCGGTGCGAGTCGATCATGTCGAAGCCGACGCCGTTGTCCTTGACGAAGACCCGCGTCTCGTCATCGACCACCTCGCTGCCGACCGCGATCCGCGCCGGCTGTTTCGTGCCCGAGAACTTCAAGGCGTTGTTGAGGAGGTTGGAAAGCAGGATTCGCACGAGCCGCCTGTCACCGCTGACGGTGATTCCCGGCGCAATCTCGACCTCAACCTTGCGCCCTAGGCTCGCGGCCTGCAGCTCGTCGATGATCTGGGCGGACAGAGCGCTGACGTCAAGCTCCTCGCGCCGGATCTCGCCGCTGCTGAGCCGGAACAGCATCTGCAGGCCATCGAACACCGAGCTCATGCGCTCGCTTGCCTCGCGCATCTTCTTGAGATTCGCGGTGGTTCGCTTGTCGAGCAGCTTCCCGCGGTTCGCGAGCAGCGTCTTGCTCAGGCCGTCGAACTGCGTCAGGGGCGCGCGCAGGTCGTGCGAGACCGCGTAGCTGAACGCCTCCAGCTCCCGGTTGATCGCGGTCAGGGCGATGGTGCGTTCCTCGACCAGCGTCTCGAGCTGCGTCCGGTAGCGGCGGAGCTCCCGCTGGGCGCGGTACAGCTCGACGAACACGCTGACCTTGGCGCGCATGATCGCCGGCACGACCGGCGCGAAGACGAAGTCCACCGCGCCGAGGTTGTAGCCGCGACCCATGTCGGTCTCGGCCTGATCGAGCGCGGTGACGAAGATGATCGGCGTCAGCTCGGAGCGCGGCCGCTGGCGGATCAGCTGGGCGGTCTCGAAGCCGTCCATGATCGGCATTCGCACGTCCAGCAGCACGACCGCGAACTCGTTGCGGAGAAGCTGGCGCAGGGCATCCGCGCCCGATGAGGCCTCGACTATCTCCTCGTCCAGGGGCGACAGGATCGTGCGCAGGGCGAATCGCTTGGTGGCGTCGTCGTCGACGATGAGCACGCCCACCCTCGTCTTCGGCTTGACGGGCGTGGTCGGCGTCTCGCCGGCGAGGTCGGGCGCTTTCGTCACCATCTGGTCTTTCGGAACAGGTTGACCCCGTCCCGCACCTGCTCGTAGTGGTCGCGATCGGGGCAAAAGACGAGCGACTCGCGTTTGCCCAGCGCCAGGAACCCGCCGCGAACCAGGCTGTCGTAGAGGAGCCTGTGGGCCCGCACCTGCAGGGATTCGCGGAAGTAGATGAGCACGTTCGCGCACGCGATCAGGTGGAAGTCGTTGAACGAGCCCTCGCTGACGATGTTGTGCCTCGACCAGGTGATGCTGTTCGCCAACTTGCGATCGAAACGCACGGTCCGGCCCGCGACCGTGTAGTGGTCGGACAGGCTGCCCTGACCGCCCGATGCGCGGTAGCCGTCGTCGAACCGGCGCACGCGGTCGAAGGCGTAGGAGCCGGTCCGCGCAACCGCGAGCATGTCCTCGTTCAGGTCGGTGGCGTGGACGGTGCAGCGATCGAGCACGCCCTCCTCTTCGAGGATGATGGCGAAGGCGTACGCCTCCTCGCCCGTCGCGCAGCCCGCCACCCAGATACGGGTCGAGGGATACGTCCGCAGCATCGGGACGACGTCCTCGCGGACGGCGCGCATCATGTCTGCATCGCGGAACATGCCGGTGACGTTCACGCCGACCGTGCCGAGGAACCGCTGCATGCAGGCCGCGTCGTGGAGGATCCGGTCCTGGTAGGCCGAGATCGTGCTCACGTGTTCCCGCGCCATCGCCGCGTAAAGGCCGCGACGCAGCGGGCTCAGCGCATATTCGCGAAAGTCGTAGCCATAGCAGAGGTGGATGCCGTCCAGGAGCAGCTTGATCTCGATCTCCTCGACCTGTGAGCCCTGCCCGTCGACTCGAAGAGCTGATTCCTCAAAACGGCTCACGACACCAGCCGGGATTTCAGCATCGAGAGCAAGTGGGCGTTGTTTACCGGCTTGGCGATGTAATCGGATGCTCCCGCTTCGATGCATTTCTCGCGGTCTCCTTTCATAGCCTTTGCGGTAAGAGCGATGATCGGCCTGTCCGCAAAGGACTTGAGCTCGCGCATTCTCGACATCGTCACGTAGCCGTCCATCTCCGGCATCATCACGTCGACAAGAGCTATGTCGATGTCGCCCGTCTGCCGCACGAGGTCGATGGCCTCCTGGCCTGAGTCGACGGAGACGACCTCCATCCCCTGACGCTCGAGCAGAGCCGTCAGGGCAAAGATGTTGCGGATGTCGTCATCGACCACCAGCGCTTTCTTGCCGGCCAGCGCGCCGCTCACCGGCTCGGAACCGTTCGCCTGCACCTCGGCCCTGGCGCCGTTCGCAGACGCCGCCTCGTCCAGGATGGCCGCGATCTCCTCTTTCAGGCGCTCAGGCGAGCGAGCGTCCTTGATCACGATGCTCCTGGCGGCCTTCCCCAGCCTGATCTCCTCCCTCCGCGTGAGGTCCCTCGCCGTGTAGACAAGCAGCGGAGTCGACCCGAGCGTTTGCGACGACTGGAGCTCGTCGATGACCCGCCATCCGGACATCCCGGGAAGCCCGAGGTCCAGGACGACGCAGTCGAACTGCTCCTTCTGGAGCAGGTCGAGCGCCTCGTCGCCGCTTCCCACCGAGGTCGTGCGCGCGTTGGTGGAGGCCATCAGGTCGGCGATGTACTGCCGCTGGATCGGGTCGTCCTCGACCACGAGCAGCGTCTTTGAAGCCCCGATGTGCGCGGCCTCGCCATTTGCCGCCGAGGAAGGGAGCCCCTTCGGCTCTGGCTCGGCCGGCTCTCTCGGTTCGACCAATTCCACTCGCCTCGGCTGCGGTGAGATCACGGGCAGGTAGGCCGTGAAGATGCTCCCCGCGCCCGCCTCGCTCTGGAGGCGGATCTCGCCGCCGAGCAGCCGCGCCAGGTCGCGGCAGATCGAGAGGCCAAGGCCGGTGCCGCCGAACTTGCGGCTGGTCGACCCGTCCGCCTGCGTGAATGGCTCGAAGATCGACCGCTGCTTCTCCACCGAGATGCCAATGCCCGTGTCCAGGACCCTGAACGCGACGACCCGAGACGCCCGGTTCAGCGACTCGTTGGAGGGGCTCCAGCCAGATGTCGCCGGCTCGGCGACGAACTCGACCTTGCCGCGCTCCGTGAACTTGAAGGCGTTGCTCAGGAGGTTGTTGAGGATCTGCTGGAGGCGTTGGGGGTCGGTCGGCATGAACTCCGGCAGGCCGGGGCGAAGGTCGATCTGAAAGGCGAGCTTGGTCGCCTCGGCGACGTGGCGGAAAGTGCGCTCGAGCATCGGCCGCAGATCTTCGAGCGGCCAGTTGCTGATGTCCAGGGCGACGGTGCCGGACTCGATCTTGGAGAGGTCGAGGATGTCGTTGATCAGCTTCAGCAGGTCGGTGCCAGACGAGCGGATGATCGTCGCGTATTCGACCTGCTTGGGCAGCAGGTTGCCATCCGGGTTCGCCGCCAGCTCCTGGGCCAGGATGAGGAGGCTGTTAAGCGGCGTCCGCAGCTCGTGCGACATGTTGGCAAGGAACTCGGACTTGTAGCGCGAGGTTATCTCCAGCTGCGCCGCCTTCTCCTCGACCAGCGCCTTGGCCGACTCGACCTCCAGCCTTCTCTGCTCGATCTCGGAGTTCTGCTCCGAAAGCTGGCTTGCCTTTTCGGCCAGCTCGTCGTTCGTTCGCTGGAGCTGGTCCTGCTGGCTCTGCAGCTCGGTGGCCAGGTTCTGGGACTGCTCGAGCAGGTCCTCGGTGCGGCTGTTGGCCTCGATCGTGTTGAGCACGATGCCGATGCTCTCGGCGAGCTGGTCGAGGAAGTCGATGTGCGTCTCGCTGAACGGTTGGAACGAGGCGAGCTCGATGACCGCCCGCACCTCGCCCTCGAAGAGGACCGGGAGGAGGATCAGGTTCGCCGGCGAGCCTTCGCCGAGGGCCGAGTTGATCTTGATGTAGTCACGAGGTATCGACGTGACGACGATGCGCTTCTTCTCCAGCGCGCACTGGCCGACCAGGCCTTCGCCGAGCGCGATCTCCGTCGAGACGCCCCGGCGCTGCTTGTAGGCGTAGCCCGCCTGGAAGGCGAGGTACGGCGGCCGACCGTTCGCGGGGACGAGGCCATAGAACACGCCGTGCTCGGCGTGAATGAGCGGCGCGAGCTCGGACAGGATCATCTTGGACACGGTCATCGGGTCGCGCTGGCCCTGGAGCATTCGGCCGAAGCGGGTCAGGTTCGTCTTCAGCCAGTCCTGCTCTTGCGCCTTCTCAGTGGTCTCGCGGAGGTTGCGGATCATCTCGTTGATGTTGTCCTTCAGGTTGGCGACCTCTCCGGACGCGTCCACGCGAATCGAGCGTGTGAGGTCGCCTTCCGTCACCGCGGTGGACACCTCGGCGATTGCGCGCACCTGGGTGGTGAGCGTCGCGGAAAGCTGGTTGACGTTGTCGGTGAGGTCGCGCCACGTGCCGAACGCACCGGGCACGTGGGCCTGGCCGCCCAGCCGTCCCTCGGCGCCCACTTCGCGGGCGACGGTCGTGACCTGCTGGGCGAACACGGCGAGGGTCTCGGTCATTCCGTTGATCGTGTCGGCGAGCTCGGCGATCTCACCCTTCGCCTCGAGGGTGAGCTTGCCCCTCAGGTCGCCGTTCGCGACCGCGGTCACAACTCGTGCGATGCCGCGCACCTGGTCGGTGAGGTTGCTCGCCATCGTGTTGACGTTGTCGGTGAGGTCCTTCCAGATGCCGGCGACGCCTTCGACTTTGGCCTGGCCGCCGAGCTTGCCCTCGGTGCCGACCTCGCGGGCCACGCGCGTGACCTCCTTGGCGAAGCCGTTGAGCTGGTCGACCATGGTGTTGATCGTCTGCTTCAGCTCGAGGATCTCGCCGCGGACGTCAACGGTGATCTTCTTCGACAGGTCGCCCTGCTGCACGGCGGTGGTGACCTCGGCGATGTTGCGCACCTGGCTGGTCAGGTTGCCGGCCATGATGTTGACGTTGTCGGTGAGGTCCTTCCAGATGCCGGCGACGCCCTTCACGTCTGCCTGGCCGCCCAGCCGGCCCTCGGTGCCCACCTCGCGGGCCACGCGCGTCACCTCGTTGGCGAAGGCGTTGAGCTGGTCGACCATCGTGTTGATGGTGTTCTTGAGCTCCAGGATCTCGCCCTGGACGTCGACGGTGATCTTCTTCGAGAGGTCACCCTGCTGCACGGCGGTGGTGACCTCGGCGATGTTGCGCACCTGGCTGGTCAGGTTGCCGGCCATGAAGTTGACGTTGTCGGTGAGGTCTTTCCAGATGCCGGCGACGCCCTTCACGTCGGCCTGGCCGCCAAGCTTGCCCTCGGTGCCGACCTCGCGGGCCACGCGGGTCACCTCACCGGCGAAGGCGTTGAGCTGGTCAACCATCGTATTGATCGTCTGCTTCAGCTCGAGGATCTCGCCCTGGACGTCGACGGTGATCTTCTTCGAGAGGTCACCCTGCTGCACGGCGGTGGTGACGTCGGCGATGTTCCGCACCTGGCTGGTCAGGTTGCCGGCCATGAAGTTGACGTTGTCGGTGAGGTCCTTCCAGACGCCGCCCGCGCCACGTACCTGGGCCTGGCCGCCGAGCTTGCCCTCAGTGCCCACCTCGCGAGCCACACGCGTGACCTCACCGGCGAAGGCGTTGAGCTGGTCGACCATCGTGTTGATGGTGTTCTTGAGCTCGAGGATCTCCCCTCGGACGTCGACGGTGATCTTTTTGGACAGGTTGCCGTTGGCGATGCCGGTGGTGACCTCGGCGATGTTGCGCACCTGGCTGGTCAGGTTGCCGGCCATCAGGTTGACGTTGTCGGTGAGGTCCTTCCAGACCCCGCCGACGCCCTTCACGTCGGCCTGGCCGCCAAGCTTGCCCTCGGTGCCGACCTCGCGAGCCACGCGCGTCACCTCGTTGCCGAATGCGTTCAGCTGGTCGACCATCGTGTTGATCGTGTTCTTGAGCTCGAGGATCTCGCCGCGGACGTCGACGGTGATCTTCTTCGAGAGGTCGCCTTGCTGGACGGCCCTGGTGACCTCGGCGATGTTGCGCACCTGGCTGGTCAGGTTGCCGGCCATGATGTTGACGTTGTCGGTGAGGTCCTTCCAGATGCCGGCCACGCCGCGCACCTGGGCCTGGCCGCCGAGCTTGCCCTCGGTGCCGACCTCGCGGGCGACGCGGGTAACCTCGCTCGCGAACGCATTGAGCTGACCGACCATCGTGTTGACGGTCCGCGCCGTGTTGAGGAACTGGCCGTGGAGAGGCCGGCCATCGATCTCGAGCGGCATGGTCTGGGACAGGTCGCCGTTGGCCACGGCGCTGATGACGCGCGCGATCTCGGCGTTCGGCCGCGCGAGGTCTTCCGCGAGGTCGTTGACGGCCTCCAGCGTGGTCGCCCATGCGCCGGCCCTGTGCCGGGAGGCCGCGCGCTTGACCTGACCCTCGTTGCCGACCTGGCGGCTGAGGCGGCGGATCTCTCGCTCGAGGCCCTCGTTGGCCTCGATGATGGAGTTGAACGCCGCCGCCACCTTGCCCGCGGCGCCCGACCAGTCGGTCGGCATTCGGGCCGAGAAGTCGCCGCGCTGCACTGCCCCGAGCACCCGCAGCGCGACCTTGTTGTCGATGACGTCCGATCCGTTCATATGTGGGGTCGCCTTCCGGGCGGCCGTCTTCACTGGCATGTCTCCCTTTCCTCTCCTGCTAGTCGTTCGTTTCTCCGCTCACAGCTTCAGCGGCACCCAGAATTCGATCTTCGTGCCGGCGCCTGGTTCGCTCTCGATGCGGCACCAACCGCCGGCCAGCTGTGCGCGCTCCTTGAGCGCGAGCAGCCCGATGTGTCCGGGCACCCTCACAGACTCGGCGACGACGAATCCCTTGCCGTCGTCGCGAACCTCGACACGAAGGCCTCGGTCGGCGCCTACGGTGACGACCGTGACCCGTGTCGCGCGGGCGTGCTTCTCGACGTTGGTCAGCGCCTCGGAGATGTTCTTCAGGACGATCCCCTGGATCGCGGGTGGGATGTCGCTGGGCAGTCGGCTGTCGATGTACGGTTCGATCCCGGCGCCGATGCGCATGGACTCGAGCCGCTCGCTGATGGCCTCGTTCAGGTCGCTGGGCAGTTGAAGCGGCTCCGGGCTCACGTTGGTGAGCAGCCGGCGCAGCGAGTCCTCGACCTTGCGCAAGGTCACACGCAGCCGGTCGAGGTCGACGGCGTGACGGCTTCGTTTGGCGTCAGTCCGAATTCGCTCCAGCTGCAGCTCCGCCGCGGTGAGCAGCTGGAGGGAGTCGTCGTGTAGAGCGGTGGCGAACCGGCGTCGCGCCTCGTCGCCGCCCGCCGCGATGTTGTTGAGCAGGTGGCGGCGGGCGATCATGGCCTCCTCGAGCCGCACGGTCGTGTGGCCGAGCTCGTCCGCGGACTCCCTGTACTGCCACAGGAGCCCGGCGACGGACCCGACAAGGCGGAGCACCCAGAGGTCCTGTGCGCTGAACCCGCGTGGTGCGTCGTAGACGGCGACCATGCCCATCCGCCGTTCGCCGGCGCGCCAGGCCGCCGCCAGCGAGCTGCCGATGTCGGTCATGCCCGCGGAGCGCCAGATCCCGTCGAGCTCAGGGGAGGTTCCTTGCACCACCTCGAGCTGATCCTCGAAGACGAGCCGCTCGATCGCACTCGCACCGCGGCCGCCTGCCTGAAGGCGCGTTTCGTAGATGCGCGAGTCGTCCTCGAAGCCAAACGGCACGGGCTGCAGGGCGAGCATGCCGCGAGGCCCAAGGCGCCAGAAGGCCGCGCGGCGGGCGCCGCTCTGCTCGGCGATGGTGGCGCTGAGGCGGCCGAAGAAAGCCGGCAGGTCCTCGTCTGAATCCAGGTAGGAAGAAACCGCGACGATCGCGGCCAGCGCGGACCCGTGCGAGCGGTCCAGGTGATGGGCGGAGCGCCGCGACCTGGGGTCTCCCTCAGTATCCAGCGCGGGCTTGCCCTCGAGCCGCAGCGCGACCGATTCCACCTACTCCCCCCTGGGCGCGATTCTTCGATGTAATCAAATCGCCTCGGGGCGGGGCGCGTCGCCGTACAAGTGAGGTAGATCCGGTGGGGCCCTGTGGCCTCTGGATACTGGTGTGCCCGCCTCTTGCGAGGCAGGCACGTCTAAGAAACGCGCGGCTGGAAAGAAAGAACCGGGCCCGCACGCTGCGAGCCCGGTCCCTGTTTGGTGGGACTAGCGCCGCCGGTTGCGAAGACCGAGTGCGCCGAGCAAGAAGAGGATTCCGCCCAGTAGGCCGCCCACGATAGGCAAGCCTGTGGCCGCAAGGGTTTCGCCCGAGCCACTCGCCGAAGCGGTCGCAGCCGAGACCTTGCCGGTGCCGCCGGTCGTGGTCTTGCTGCCGGACGTGCCGCCGGTCACCGTCGTGGTCGTTCCACTGACGCTGCCGGTGCTCGTTGTCACGCTGCCCGTCGTCTGCTGAACTGTCGGGGTCGTCCCGCTCACAGACGCGCTGCTGGCGGAGACGCTGCCCGAGCTGTTCTTCACGGTCGGGGTCGTCCCGCTCACAGACCCGCTGCTCGCGGTCACGCTGCCCGAGCTGTTCTTCACAGTCGGGGTCGTCCCGCTCACAGACTCGCTGCTCGCGGAGACACTGCCCGAGCTGTTCTTCACAGTCGGAGTCGTCCCGCTCACAGACTCGCTGCTCGCGGAGACGCTGCCCGAGCTGTTCTTCACAGTCGGCGTGGTCGCGTTGGCGCTCGCGTTGCTCGCGGAAACACTGCCCGAGCTGTTCTTCACAGTCGGGGTGGTCGCGTTGGCGCTCGCGTTGCTCGCGGCAACGCTGCCCGAGCTGTTCTTCACCGTCGGTGTGGTTCCGTTCGCGCTTGCGTTGCTCGCCGAGACACTACCCGAGCTGTTCTTCACAGTCGGGGTGGTCCCGTTGGCGCTCGCGTTGCTCGCGGAGACACTGCCCGAGCTGTTCTTCACGGTCGGGGTCGTCCCGTTGGCCGACGCGTTGCTGGCGGAGACGCTGCCCGAGCTGTTCTTGACTGTCGGGGTCGTCCCGTTGGCCGACGCGTTGCTGGCGGAGACGCTGCCCGAGCTGTTCTTCACAGTCGGGGTGGTCCCGTTGGCGCTTGCGCTGCTGGCCGAGACGCTGCCCGTGCTGTTCTTGACTGTCGGGGTCGTCCCGTTGGCCGACGCGTTGCTGGCCGAGACGCTGCCCGTGCTGTTCATCACAGTCGGGGTGCTCCCGTTGGCGCTCGCGTTGCTGGCCGCGACGCTGCCAGAGCTGTTCTTCACGGTCGGTGTCGTGCCGTTCGCGCTTGCGCTGCTGGCCGAGACGCTGCCCGTGCTGTTCTTGACTGTCGGGGTCGTCCCGTTGGCCGACGCGTTGCTGGCCGAGACGCTGCCCGTGCTGTTCATCACAGTCGGGGTGGTCCCGTTGGCGCTCGCGTTGCTGGCCGAGACACTACCCGAGCTGTTCTTCACGGTCGGGGTCGTCCCGCTGGCCGACGCGTTGCTGGCCGAGACGCTGCCCGTGCTGTTCATCACAGTCGGGGTGGTCCCGTTGGCGCTCGCGTTGCTGGCGGAGACACTACCCGAGCTGTTCTTGACTGTCGGGGTCGTCCCGTTGGCCGACGCGTTGCTGGCCGAGACGCTGCCCGAGCTGTTCTTCACGGTCGAGGTGGTGCCGTTGGCCGAAGCGTTGCTCGCGGCGACGCTGCCCGAGCTGTTCTTGACCGTCGGCGTGGTGCCGTTGGCCGAGGCGTTGCTCGCGGCGACGCTGCCCGAGCTGTTCTTGACCGTCGGCGTGGTGCCGTTGGCCGAAGCGTTGCTCGCGGTCGCGCTGCCCGAGCTGTTGGTCACCTCGGTCGTGCCGTTCGCAGATGCGTTGCTCGCCGAGACGCTGCCGGCGCTGTTCTTGACCGTCGGCGTGGTGCCGTTGGCCGAACCGGCGCTGGCGTTAGCCGAGCCCGCGCTGTTCCGCACCGTCGGCGTGGTGCCGTTGGCCGAACCGGCGCTGGCGTTGGCCGAGCCCGCGCTGTTCTTCACCGTCAGCGTGGTGCCGTTGGCCGAACCCGCGCTGGCCGTGACGCTGCCCGCGCTCTGGTTCACAGTCGTGGTCGAGCCGCTCACGCTGCTCGCGCTAGCGACGCTTCCCGGGCTCCCCATGACCTCATGGTGGCCGTTGCTCGACTTGGTCCGGTCGTCACCGTTTCCGGTCTTACCGCCGGCCACATCACCACGAGAGTCGGAGTTGTTCTCCGCCGTCTCCTTGTGCTGACCTTTCGTGGCCGGTGCCGACATCGCCGACGAGTCGCCCCCGGACGTGCCGCTGCCCGAAGGCTTGGCCGAGATCTTGTCCGAAGACTTCGCCGCCGAACTGTCGCTGCCGCTGTGGACGCCGCTATCACCGGTTCCGGTCGCGCTGGCGGTGCCGTTCGCGCTGGCTGTGCCGTTCGCGCTGGCGGTGCCGCTCGCGCTGGCAGTGCCGTTCGCGCTGGCGGTGCCGTTCGCGCTGGCAGAACCGTTTGCGCTGGCGCTTCCATTCGCGCTTGCAGAGCCGTTTGCGCTGGCGGTGCCGTTCGCGCTGGCGGTGCCGTTCGCGCTGGCTGAGCTGGACGTCTTCACGCTGGCGTCGCTCGAACCAGACTTGGACATGCCGCCGCCGGTCTTGGTGTCCCCGCTCGTTTGGCTGCTGCCGCCACCGCTCGCATGGCTACCGCTGCCTGTCCCGCCTCCGCCCTTACCTTTTCCTCCACTGCCGTCTCCGCCGGCGCCAATATGCTGGTCTTCCTTCGCCGTGGGGCTGTCGTGGCGATTCGAGACCGCAGAAGCACTCGTGTGATCGCGTGCTTGGCCCTGGCCATGACCGCTGTCAGACGCCAGAGCAGGCGACGTGCGGGCCAGCATGAGGAGCAGTCCAGCTAAGAGGACAAAGGCGCCGACCAGGAGCCGCCGCGCGTGCGCGGGCAGGCTCGATAGAGACGCGCCGATAGCTTCCAAATGCCCACCTCCACGTGGAAATGAGCGATTGCCTCGCCGCCATTCCGTGACACCTACCCCGCAGCCCCGGGGGTATGTCGCAGAACGCCCCGCTCAGCGTTCCCTAGTAGGGCAATACGCTTGCATTGGAAACGCGAACTGCGTCGCGAGTAACCATGGACCTGGCCACCGACAAGGAAACGGTGGCCGGCTTCGTCGGCGGGCTGCTCGCCGGCAGCGGGTGGGAGCTGGGGAAAATCAGGGCCCGCGGCACCCGGCTGGACCCGCCCGATTGGTTCTGGACCTCTTTCTCCGTCGCCATTAATAAGGACGAGGAGAAGCGCGACCTGCGCATGATCGCCAAGGGCGCCCTCAACTCCGAGGCGTGGGAAAAGCTCAGCTCACGGCTGCTGTCGAGCTCTGGCGGCCAGGCCTGCGACCCGCTGGACGGCGTCGGTTATCCCGTTCTGTTCCCCGAGACCCGACACGCCTACTGGTTCTATCCGTTCGATCCGCGCATGTCCAAGCTGCCCCTGGCGGCCGACCCGAAGCAGATGGCGGCCGTACTCCTCGGCATCGAGTACGAGTCAGCCTCCGCCGACATGGTCGACGTCGAGCGCGTTCGCTATGTCCCCGAGGTCGGCGCGATCCTCCGTTACACCCTCAGCAACGGAGGGCCGCCACGGCGCATCTACGGCAAAGCGCAGCCGGGCAACCGCGGCTGGCGCACATATAAGGTCGTGGAGCAGCTGTGGGAGGCGGCCGCCCGGTATCCGGGCTACCTGTACCTCCCCAAGCCACTGGGCTTCGTCGAAGAGTACGGCCTCTTGCTCGAGGAGGCCGCCAAGGGTCGGCCGGTCAGCAACAACCGGGCGAGCGCGGAGTTCGCCCAGATGGGATACGCGGCCGCCGAGGCGCTCGCCGTCATTCACGAGTCGCGGCTCGCGAGCGACGAGCGCATCGACATCAAGGCCGAGCTGGAGCGTCTGGACCGGGTGCTCGAGCAATTCGCCTACGTATTTCCGAGCGGCCATTTCCTGCTCCGCGACCTGGTCATCCACATGCGCGAGGCTGTCAACAAGACCGAAGAGGAGGAGTGGCTGGCCACGCACGGCGACATGAAGTACGACCAGTTCATGTTCCACAACGACCAGTTCACGCTCCTCGACTTCGACTACTGGGCGCTCACGGAGACCAGCTACGACCTCGGCAAGTTCTGCGCCTACCTGATCCCCTCGCACCCGAAGGACTGGGCTGATTCGGCCGCCGCCGAGCGTGTGCGCGCCGATTTCATCCGCCGCTACCGCGAGCTCCGCCCGCACGCCACGCTCCAGCGGTTCGGCATCTACGAAGCCCTGCAGCTGGCCCTGCGCGCCATGTCGTTCATGTGGGCCCAGGTGCCGGACTGGCAGAGGATCGCCGAGACCTACCTGGTCCTTGGGTTCGAGCGCCTCAAGAGCCGGCTGCCCGAGTAGAGCGGCCACGGCCAGTTTGGCTTTCTTTTTACAGAACTTAACCGCGCCTACCTAGAAAAGCCGCCACGGCTCCACACACTCGGAGCCCATGCGGGTCGTGGGGTGGATCACTGCATTTGTCGTCGTGGCCGCGCTTGGCGCGGGCCTGTATTCGGCGGCGCACCGTCCGGTGGCGTTGGCCGCGTCGCATCAGCCGGCGACGAACGTGTTCGTAGGCGCCCTCAACGACGGGCAGCCCGACCCGCCGCACGTCATTCCCGCGCCCAGCCCGAGCCCGTCTCCGATTCCGAGGGCGGTCGCCAAGCCGCCGTCCGGCGGCGCGTCGGCTCCCGCGCGTACGCAGCGGCCGTCGATCGTCATCGGCTCGAGGCAGCAGCAGCTCATCAACGCCGACCGCGCGGCCCGCGGCCTCGGTCCGCTCAGCTGGAGCGGCTGCCTCGACAACGTGGCCGTCGCGAACGCTCGCCGGATCGCGGCCCAGGGATCCCTGACGCACACCAACGGTCCGCAGCTCGACCTTGGCTGCGGACTGGGCGTCCACGCCGGAGAGAACATTGGCTACTGGTCGCTGGGGATCAACGATCCGCAGCTGAACACCATGTTCATGAACAGCCCGGAGCACTACGCGAACATCATGGGTCCGTACCACTACGTGGCCACCGCGTGGGTCGTCGCGTCAAACGGCTACGGCTACATCGCGGTCGAATTCAGCTAGGGCTCGCCGCACAAGTGCAACCACTTGTGCGCATAAAGCCGCCCCGACCCCCACAAGTGCAACCACTTGGCGGGAGTAAGAGCCGAGTTCAGCCCAGTTCGAGCTAAAGCGGTTTTCTCGGGTAGCGCGAAACCAGACCGCGTTTGATCTGAAGTAGCGCTCAAGCGCGGGTGTCCAACACCCATCTGAGCGCCCAGAGGAGGACGTGAAGGGTGGCTACCGGACCCGTGTATCACGGCGGCCAGGCGGCGCTCTGGGCCAGGCCATTCGCATGGCTTTGGGCTCAGAAGGTGAAGGTTGCCGCCGTAGTCGGGGTGATCTTCCTCGGCACGACCTTTTACGTCCTCTGGGCGATCAAAGACCTGCCCGACCCGAGCCAGAACGTGCTGGCCGCGGGCGACGTGATCGTCCTCGATCGCAACGGCAAGCTCATCGAGGACTGGAGCCCGGCCGGCCACTACCACGTGACGATGACCCTCCAGCAGATGGGCCCTTACGCGCCCAAGGCCGTCCTGGCCGCGGAGGACCGCAACTTCTACCACCACGGCGCAGTCGACCCCACGTCGATCGCGCGCGCGGCGTGGGTCGACATCACGTCCGGGGGAGTGAACCAGGGCGGCAGCACCATCACGCAGCAGCTGGTGAAGATCCAGCTCCTGACGCCGGAAAGATCGATCAGCCGCAAGATCCAGGAGGTCGTGCTGGCGGTCGTGCTGGAGCAGCGCTACTCCAAGGACCAGATACTCGGCATGTACCTGAACCGCGTCTACTTCGGCCACGGCGCCTACGGCGTGGGCGCAGCGGCCAAGACCTACTTCAACAAGGACGCGAAGGACCTCTCCCCGGGGCAGGCCGCTTTCCTGGCGGGCATCATTCAGGCGCCCAGCGCGTACGACCCGGTGCTGCACTACGACGACGCATACGACCGGATGCTCTACGTCCTGCACGGGATGGTCGCAACCGGTGCACTGACCCCGGACGAAGCTGACAACGCTGCGAACGAGGACATCAAGTCTGAGCTGCACATCCAGAACACGGCGCGCCAGAGCAAGGCGCCCCACTTCGTCGACTATGTGCTGACCCGGCTCGAGAACCTCTTTGGCTCGGCCGCCGTCCAGCAGGGCGGCATCGTCGTCAAGACGACCCTCGACCTGACCCTCCAGCAGGACGCCGAGAAGGCAATCGCCAACGGCACCCAGGACCTGTCGTACCTGGGCGTCAACAACTCCGCGCTCCTCGCGGCCAACCCCAAGAACGGCGACATCCTGGCGTGGGTCGGGTCCGCCGACTACGGCAGCGACTCGATCGGCGGCCAGTTCGACGTCGTGCTCTCGAGGCGCCAGCCCGGCTCGTCGTTCAAGCCCTATGTCTATGAGGCCGCGCTCCGCGATCACAAGATCACCTGGTCGACCATCCTCCACGACCGTCCGACCGACTTCAACGGCTACCGGCCATCGGACTTCGACAACGGCGGCATGGGCGACATCCCCGCGCGCAGGGCGATTCTGTTCTCGCGCAACATCCCCGCTGTCGAGGTGGGCCAGATGGAGGGGATTACCAACGTGATCGACCTCGCCCACGCGATGGGAGTCAAGAGCCAGCTCCAGCCTTACCTCTCGACCGCGATCGGAGCCAGCGACGTGACCCTTTACGATCACCTGCAGGGCTACGCGACGTTTGCCAACCAGGGGCAGAAAGTCGAGCTGCACGTCATCACCGAGGTCGACGACTCCAGCGGGCACACCGCCTTCAAGTACGAAAACCCGAACAGCACCACGGTGCTTACGCCGGCCGAGTCGTTCCTGATGACGGACGTGCTTAAGGACTACCAGTACACATGGGGCTTCGGGTGGAACCGCCAGATGGCCAGCAAGACGGGCACCAGCGACAACGGTCACGGTGGCATCCCCGACTCGTGGATCATGGCCTACAACCCCGACATCGTCGCCGGCGTGTGGGTCGGCAACACGGGGCCGAACGGCAAGGGTGGGTTGATTCGAGCCTACGGCGAGAACGTCGGGCTGACGACGATGAGGCTCTTCATCAACGCGCTGCCCGGAAACATGCGCGACTGGTACACCAAGCCGTCCGGCGTGACGATCGGTTGCGGCGGCGATTCGAGCGATCCGTTCCTGCCCGGCGCATGCCAGGCGTCGCCGACGCCGTCGAGGTCTCCAAGCCCGTCGCCGAGCGCCAGCCCGTCGGCTTCGCCGTCGGCTCCTCCGTCGCCATCGCCGCAGCCGTCCCCGTCCCCGTTGCCTTCGCCGAAGCCTTCGCCCACGTGATCGTGGCCATGAACAGCAACCCCGAGAGCCCGTTCCTGGAAAGCGTCGAGCGCCGGCGGCCCGGCCAGTCGCTGCGCGGCTATGTCACGAGGACGCTGCCGCACAGCTCGACCATCGTGGTCGCCAACCGCGCGCCGCACGAGCCGCGCCCCGAGGGCGGGTTCACGCGTGGTGCAGGCGGCGTCATCACGGCCCTGCTGACCTTCGCCGAGGTCGCCGCGGCGGACTGGGTCGCTTGCGCGCGGAACGAGAGCGAACGCGCGCTGATCGCCGCGCACGGTACGACGTGGGATGCTCCGCTCCTCCGCGGCGCCACCCGCCTTCACTACGCGACCCCGACGCCGGAGCAGTACGAGCAGTACTACTCGGTGATCTCGAACCCGGTGCTGTGGTTTGTCCAGCACTACCTCTGGGACCTGGGCAACCAGCCGGTCATCAACGGCCGTATCCACCGGGCGTGGAAGAACGGCTATGTAGAGGTCAACCGGCAGATCGCGCGAAGGGTCGTCGAGGTGGCTCGCGGGCTACCCGGGCGGCCGCTCGTGATGGTCCACGACTACCAGCTCTACCTGGTGCCACGGCTCGTGCGCGAGCAGCTGCACGGCGCGATCATCCAGCACTTCGTCCACATCCCATGGCCGACGCCGCAGTACTGGAAGGTGCTGCCGCGCGAGATGCGCGACGCCATCCTGTTCGGGCTGCTGGGCTGCGACATCGTCGGCTTCCAGACGAGCCTCGACGTGCGCAACTTCCTGATGACGTGCGAGGAGAATGCCGGGTTGGCGGTCGACGAGCGCGAGCGCGCGGTCCTGGTCGAGGGCCGCGTGGTATACGCCCGCGCCTACCCGATCTCGATCGACATCGCCAGCACGACGCGCCTCGCCTACTCGCACGGGGTGATGGTCGAGGAGCGCAAGCTCCGCGACTGGCGGCCGGAGCACCTGATCGTACGCATCGACCGGACGGACCCGTCAAAGAACATCGTCCGGGGCTTCCTCGCCTACGAGAAGCTGCTTGCCCACCACCCGGAGCTCAAAGGCCGGGTGCAGTTCTGGGCGTTCCTCCAGCCTTCGCGCCAGGACGTGCCTGTTTACCGCAACTACGTGCGCAAGGTGCGCCAGGTCGTGCAGCGGATCAACGCACAGTACGGAGCGGCAGGGTGGCAGCCTGTGCGGCTCGAGCTCGGCGAGGGCATGCGCAAGGCGATGGCCGCGATGCGCAGTTTCGACGTCCTGCTGGTCAACTCCGTCTACGACGGGCTGAACCTGGTCGCCAAGGAAGGAGCGCTGGTCAACCGGTCGGACGGGGTGATCGTGCTTTCAGAGAACGTGGGCGCCCACGAGGAGCTGCATCAGCACGTGCTGTCGGTGAACCCGTTCGACATCGAGGCGACTGCGAACGCCATGCACCAGGCGATAGTGATGGGAATAGACGAGAAGCGGCGCCGCAACGAGGGGGCGCGGGAGGTCGTGCGGACGAACGACATCGCCCGGTGGATCACGCGCCAGGTCCAGGACATCCGGGACCTGGCAGCTCAGCCGGGACTTCGCGCCGGCTAGAAACCTTTCGGCCGGAGGCCGCTCGAGCGCCGAGCCACCATGACGTTGCGGTAGAAGATGACCTCGACCAGCCTCGCGATCGCCCACCCGAGGAGCGCGTAGACAAGAATCGCCACAACGAGGGACATCTCGAGCAGCGAGTGCTCGTTGCCGATCGTCGGGAGCAGATTCTTGAACGGCACCAGGAAGAAGTCGCTCACGCCGTAGACGAAGCTGGCGAAGCCGGCGTGAGCGTTGGCCCCCAGCAGCTTGAGCACCAGCCGGATCACCAGCAGTCCGTCGATCACGCCGAAGACCAGATACACGAGCTGCGTCGCGCGCCAGCCGGGGTTGAAGGTGCTGACCACCTCAGATTCCGCGGGCGCCACTCCCGGCTCAGCCACGACCCTCTGCTCGTGAACCTGCCCGGTTCCCGGCTCCCGATCGATTTCCGCATCCCTGCGTTCCATTGCGTGTCACTCCCTTGAACGGTGAAAAACGATGAACTGGAGCAACAACGAGAACGCCCGGGCGCTTATCGCCACCCGGGGCGCAACGGGGGGAGAGCTGTCGAGTTCAGGCCGAGTTCATGAGGAGGGGTACCAGAGGGGCAGGCTGGACAGCGCTTCGTCCTGGTCGACGTCGACGACCGCGCCGCCGCTCAGGACGTACTGCCAGGCCACGGTGTTGCCGCCGCAGCCCGGGTCATAGGGACCGTAGCCGGGGTTGGACACCTTGTTGTAGGAGCCCATCAGGGACGGCTCGAACGACCAGAGGGCAGAATCTGTGGCGATGTTCGGAAGCGTGCTGACCGCCGCACACCAGGCCGCTGCGAACTCACTGCCTGCGGTGCCGTTGCCGTAGTAGACGGGAACGTAACCGCCATTGTGAATGCCGTCGTACCAACCCTCGATGAAGCCTGAATCGACGTTGGCCGCGCCTGGGCAGGCGTCGCCCGGTGGCTCGATGTCGATCGCGATCGCCCGTCCAGCCGGGATTCCGAGCCGCTGCGCCGCCGCGACCGCGGCCACCGCGTAGCCGTTGCCGGTCGCGTAGAAGCTGACGTCGGAGCAGTTGTAGTCGTTGTAGATCGGAAGAATGCCCATGTGGTAATCCGCGGCGATCGCGATCTCCCTGGCGCTGATCGCCGGACACACAGTGTCGGTCAGGTAGCGGCCCCAGAAGTCGGGCGTGCCGAGCTTCCGTGAAACGGCCCAGAAGAGGTCGCCGGTCGGGTCGCCGATGAAGGCCTTGCAGGAGTCGACGCCCCAGAGCAGGTGCGCGGGCTCCACCGGGCCGGACTTCGCCTGGATGTCGACAAGCGAAAGGGCCGACGGCGCCCCGACCCTACGCGCGATGCCCTCGATGATGCCGGGCCTGGTGTCGGGGAGCGCGCCGATGTACGCGGTGTAGACGGGCTTGCTCGTGCCGTCCATCCAGGCGGACACCTGGCACGTCGTGCCGGTCTTGCACGTGTGTTCGACCAGGTGCCCCTGCTGGTCGTAGACGCCCATCACCCACGGCGTGTTGGTGAGGTCTGCGTTGGTCGTCGCCTTGAGCGAGACCGTGCCACTGGTGCTCGATCCGATGGAGGTCGCCGACAGGCTCACGCCCAGCCAGGTCACATAGATGGGGGTGGAGACTGCCTCCGGCGTGCCCGTGACGTAGCCCACGAGCTTGTGTGTGCCGCCGCCGGTCATCTTCATGGTGGTCGCGCACGCTGTCCCGCGGCTGCAGTAGGTGACGCGCGTGCCCGCGCTCACGTCGTAAATCTCCAGCCAGCGCCCTGACTGCAGGACGTCGAGGGTCGAGGTCGCCGTGATGGTGACCGGCTGCCCTGGGCTGACGACGGCCTGGCTTGCCGCGATGCCGCTGCTCAGCCAGCCGATGCGGAGGTGGTTGGACGCCAGGGCAGAGGGGTCGGCAGGAACGGTCGGAGTTGGCGTCGTGACGAAGGCGGCGAGCTCGTGCACGCCAGAGCCGGCAGTGTACGCCACGATGCACTGGCTGCCCTGCCCACAGCCGCCGATCAGGTTTCCCGACGTGAGGTCGAATATTTCGATCGATCGGTCGCCCGTGGTGACGCTCAAGTTCGCCGTCGCGGTGATGGTCGCGGCCTGGCCGGCGTGGAAAGCATCCGAGGACGAGGTCAGGGTGAGCTCGTCCGGGACCTTGACCCCGGACGCATCCACCGAAGAGCTGGGGGGGAGCGTGCCGTCACTCGGTCCGGTGGTCACGTCGGTGCAGGCGGCCAGGTTGGCGGGAAAGACCTTGCCAGCCACCGGGACGCAGGGGTAGGTGCCCGGGGGCGTCGACGCAGTGCCCGGAGCCGACGCCTTTGCGTCGGCGGTGGAGGCGCACGCGGCCGCGGGCCCAGAGTCGTGACACTGCGACATGCCGGTCGGGAGGCTCAAATTCGGGTTCTGGTCGGCCGCCACGGGCACATCGCAGCTGCTGTCAGGTCCGCAGGTCGATTGGGCCGGCTGGAGAGCCGGCATGCTGAGCACAGCCGGTGCGGCCGCCAGCGCGACGACGCTGAAGTGATTGGAGACGGCTACCAGGACGATTGCCAGGTGCGCCTTGGGACGCGACCGGATATTCGATAGAAGCAGGCGAAGTGAGCGCACAGGTACCCCCGTTCGGCCGGCGCCCGTGGCTGGGCGCCGCAAAATGACGGGGCGAAGCTACCTGTGACGTGCCTGTGCACCCACGGCCTCGAGGTTAATTCGGCTCAAGCGATGTGAATCGGCCGAATTCGGCCGTCAAACGTGGCTTTTTACGGGGTTAGAAGCGCCCGGCGGGCTATCCGCCGCCCAGGACGTTGCCGTACGTGACGCCCAGGGCCAGCAACCCCAGCAAAGATAGAAGGACGAGGATGAACGTCCTCGCGCACGCGTCCATCAGCCAGGGCGCGTCGCCGGGCTCGCGGGGGTTGGTCGAGTCGGCGATGGACCAGCGCTGTCCGTAGACCCCGGCCCGGAGCGATAGTCCGATCGTGGTGAGCAGGATGATCCAGAGGACTGCCATGTTCTAACCCAAAAGAAAGAGGCGTGGACGCCGAGCGGGTCAGCGTCCGCGCTAATCGAGACAACGCACGGCGGGTCATTTCTGAACAACCCGCTTTTACAGATCCATGAAACGGAGGCCGCGGCGGCCCGCCAATACTCGCGCCCGGGCCTGCGTTCCTTTGGCGTGGAGGTACCGGTGCTCCAGTTCTCGATCGCGCTCTTCACGGGCATGGTGGCGGCGACGTTTCTGCCTCCCATCCGGAGGTCGATTCCCAGGCCGGCCGAGATCGTCCTCTGGGCAGCTCTCATCACGGCTTGCGTGCTCGGCGTGATGAGCGTGGCCGACAAGAACGCGCGCGAGGTCAGCATGGCCGCGATCTGGGCCGCCGAGCAGGTCGTCACCACCGTCCTCGGACTCCTCCTCGGCGGCGCCGGCGCCTGGATCTCCGAGCACCGCTTCACGATCGCCAGCTGGCTCGTCATCGTTGCGGGCGCCGACATGCTGGCGCTGATGCTGATCCGCTCGATGCGAAGCGCGGCGCCCTGGACTCCGCGCGTTCGCCTGGGCGAGTGGATGGAGCTTCCACTGCCCGGACCGGCGGCGCCGGCTCGCCAGCCGGCGGCTGACCCACTTGTCGGGGTCAACCGACGGCTCGCGGCCGCGAGGTCAGCCCTTGCCACGACGGCGGTTGCGCGCAAGGACACGTTCTCTGTCTGGCTGAGCGGCGCCCTGCAAACGCTGGCGGTGCGGATGCGCCACGATCGCCTGCAGGCTGGCTCGCGGTGGGATTCACTGGGGGACGCGACCGCGCACCTGCGCTTCGCCGTGCGAGCCTGGTACGAGGGCGCGGGAAAGCCGGCCAGCAGCGGTCTTGCAGAGAGGGCAGGCGGCGCCGCCACCTGGTCCGCGCGCCGGGCTCGACGCGGGATGAAGCCCGCGGCCGAACGCGCCGGCCATGTGATCGACATCCGCGCGCTCCTGGGCGCGCAGTCGCTCGGCTGGTACGGACCGATAGGGCTACGGATGGCAGAGACGTCGAGGGGGGAGATCGGTGAAGCCGAATCACAGAGACCAGATTCCGTGGCCTCATAGGCCCAACGGGATGCGGCGGCGCGCCAGCGCCCCGCAGGTCCTGAACAACCGTCATGTCGTCAGGCGGCCGGCCGGCTGGCTGCTTCGCCTTGGCGTCCTCGTGGTCGTCGCCGTCCCGAGCCTGATTATCACTTCGCCGGGGTACGTCGCCTTCGCGGACAAGCTTCCCGACCCGGCGCAGGTGACGTCGGACATTCCCGAGGACACGCTCGTGTACGCGTCCGACAACCGGACGCTGCTCGTTGACCTGCACCCGCCCGGCTACCAGGCCTACTACGAGCCGCTCTCGGACATGGGGACACTTCTGCCGGCCGCCGTGATCTCGATCGAAGACCGCAACTTCTACGGCGAGCCCGGGATCGACCCGCAGGGCATAGTCCGCGCGGCGACGGTTGACTTCAAGTCACACTCCAACGTCGAGGGCGCCTCGACCATCACCCAGCAGCTGGTCAAGCTGCGCCTGGTCGGCAACCAGACGAGCCTTGACCGCAAGGTGCGAGAGGCGCTGCTGGCGTTCGAGATCGAGCGCCGCTACACGAAAGACCAGATCCTCGAGTGGTACCTGAACAGCGTCTTCTTCGCCAACACCGCGTGGGGCACGGCGGCGGCCTCCAAGATCTACTTCCGCAAGCAGACGAAGGACCTCGACCTCGCGCAAGCGTCGATGCTCGCGGGCGTCATCCGCGGGCCGACGATCTACAACCCGCTGGTCGACTGGACCTCGGCGAAGAACCGGCAGCACACCGTGCTCGACGCCATGATCCGCGACGGCAGGATCACGCCCCAGGACGCGGCGAAGGCGTTCGCCGAGGACATCTCGCCTCCCGCGCACATGTTCATGCCGGCCAATCAGCCAGCGGCGCCGGCATTCGTCCGCTACGTGACCGCGCTGCTCATCAAGCAGCTTGGCGAGCAGGACGTGTACACCGGCGGTCTGCACGTCGTGACCACGCTTAGCCCGACGCTTCAGAACATCGGGCAGGCCGTGGTGTCGGCGAACATCAGGTCACTGGCCTGGCGGAACATCACCCAGGGCGCGCTGGTCGCGATCGATCCGACGACAGGGGCGATCGTCGCCATGGTTGGATCGGCCAATCCGAACCTTTACGGAGGGCAGTACAACCTGGCGATCTGGCCGCCGCGCAACCCCGGTTCGTCGATGAAGATCTTCACGTACACGGCGGCGATCGCGAGCCGCAAGTACACGATGACCACGCCGATCGCCGACAGCCCGTTCAGCTACCGCGAGCCGGACGCGACCGAGGTCTACTCGCCGCGCAACTACGACGGCCGGTACCACGGCACCTGCCAGCTGCAGGCATGCATGGGCAACTCGCTGAACATCCCTGCGGTCAAGGTCGAGCTGGGAATCGGCGTCTCGTCGGTCGTGACGATGGCGCGCAACATGGGCGCGCCGCCGTGGGTGCCACACGGGATCGACGCGAACGGGTACCCGATCTACACGAACGACGACCAGCTCAACATCTTCGGGCCGTCACTGACCCTGGGCGGATACGGTGAGACCCCGCTTCAGATGGCCACCGGGGCTTCGGTGCTGGCGACGCAGGGATTGCTGCGACAGCCCTATGCAGTCGAGCTCGTGACCAAGCACGACACGCTCGTCTACTCACACTCGCTCGAGCTGGGGAAGCGCGTCCTGGACCCGCGGGTCGCATTCATCATGGAACAGATCATGTCGAACGACAACAACAGAGCCATGATCTTCGGGCGCAACTCTCTGCTTACGTTCCGCGGCCGGCACGTGGGCGTGAAGACCGGCACGTCGGATTCGTTCGCGGACGCATGGACGGTCGGTTACACGCCGCATCTCGCGGTCGCGGTGTGGGGAGGCAACGCCGACTGGCGGCGGAAGATGACAAAGGACTCCGACAGCTACTACATCGCCGTCCCGATGTTCCACAGCTTCATGCAGCGGGCGCTCGACGCGCTGGGCATCGGCGACGAGTGGTACAGCCAGCCGTCAGGACTGATCAAGACCACGTGCCGGGGCCAGGTCGCGTGGTATCTGCCGGGCACTCACTGCTAGGCCGAGCGAGTTAGAAGTGCAGGCGCGATTCGACAAGCTCGGCCGGCGCCTCCCCGACACGGGGCGGGGATGTGGATGCCAGCAGTGCGCTGACGCCGAGGCGGCGCCCTACGAGCGCCGGGCCGACCCCGCGAGAGGATCGCGATGGAGCCCGGTGCGCCGTCGGATGGCGCTCCTCTTCAGTCGAGCTCGCCGTCAGCTGGCGTAGACAAGACAGAAAAGGAAGGCCTGGCCGCGATGGCCAGGCCTCTCTTTTGAAAGGGTCGAGATCGATCAGGTACTGGTCAGTCGGCCATGGCGAACCCGCGCTCTGGCGGCTGAGCATCCTCTGCTTCCGCCTGCGGTCCGTACGAATGCTTGAGCATGACCCGCAGCCGCTCCTTGGCCACGGCCAGCCGCGACGCCACCGTGCGTTCCGGAATGCCCAGCGCCTGCGCGATGGCGCGGTTGGTGTAGCCGTGGTAGTGGCGCAGCACGATCGCGGCCGCCTGCTTCGGTGGCAGCTTGGCGAGCGCCGTCGCCAGGTCGCGGTGCTCCACGATCTCCTGCGGGTCTGGCGCCAGCCCCGGACGGCCCAGCCGGCGAATGACCTCGCCGACCTCGCGCAGCCGCATCTTGCGCTGATACGAGACCGCGGCGTTGATCGCGATCCTGTGCACCCACGCCTCGGCGGGCGCGATCGGCTGCCAGGTCGACCACTTCTTGTACGCGCGCTCGAACGCATCCTGCGCGCAGTCCTCGGCCGCCGCCCGATCGCCGAGCATGGCCGTCAGCGTGCCAAGGATCTTTCCGTACGACGCTTGATAGAGTCGCTCGAAGTCCGCCTCGTTGCCCGCCTCGTACGTGTTCGCAGGCTCGCGAACTTCATCGGCGGCCGCGGCCGAGATCGGCTCTGCCATATTCGTTCCTTACACCCCCCTAGAGTTCGGCGAGTACTCCTCTCGCCAGCCCTAACTGTCGGCCACCGGGGGCGTCGCGGTCGCCGTACGGATGGGCGGATTTTGCCTAACTCACTTGAGGTAGCGGCTCAAGCGGGTGTAAGTGCGCCCCGCGCGTTTCTATGAGTGATGAACCCCGGTGCCGAATCGGGCGATAGCTACGCGGTCGATGTCCTCGGCGCCCTGGCCAGCGGCCTCGGTGTGGATTCGCTCGAGAGCGGCCGGCAGGCTCTCGAGGTGGTTCGCGCGCGCTCGCCCGACCTCGTCACGCTCGTCGAGCGGACCGGCGAGGACATGGTCTCGACTTCCGCGGGATTCATCGACATGCTCCTGGCGTCGCTTCGCAATGACATCGAAGCGCCGTGGGGTGACTTCGAGCAGCGGTCCCGCGACTACGGCCGGCTGCGGGCTGCGCAGGGACTGCCGCTCGAGGTTCTCATCGATGTCGCCGCTGTCTACCGTCGCGCGACGATGGAGCTGCTGTCGCGGCCGATCCAGGGCAGACCGCGCTACGACGAGATCGTCGCCCTCGCCCAGAGCCGGCTCGAGGACGTAACCGAACGATTGACCACCGCGATCGCGCGCGGTTATCTCGACCACATAGCTCAAGAGCACCGCGCCCGCGAAAGTGAGATGTACGGACTTACGGCCATCGTCACGGCGATGGGCCGTTCGCTCGACCTCCTCGAGACGGCCGAGGTCGCGCTCGTCGAATCTCTGGCCGCGCTGCGCTTGAGCACAGGCGCGATCTGGCTGCGCGAACGCAGCTCCTACAAGGTCGCGCACACGGTCGGGCTGGAGCACGACGAGGTCGACGATTTTGCCCGTCAGGCCGGGCCTCACGTCAAGGCATCGTCCTCCGCGGTGGGTCGCTCCGAGTCGCAGGTCGACGGGATCTCCGGTCGGAGGTGGAACGCGCTGCGGGCGCTGCTTAGGGTCCACGGCCGCACGGTCGGCGTGATGACGGTTGCCACGATGGGGGAGCGCGTCTTCAACGCGTCCGACCTTCTGTTCATGGCCGCCGTCGCCGACCAGGTCGCGATCGCCATCGACCGCGCGCGCCAGTTCGCGAGCGAGGCGCGCACCGACCACCTCACCGGGCTCGCGAATCGACGCGAGTTCGAGCGTGTGATGGAGCGCGAGGTTGCGATCGCGGAGCGGCACGATCGCAGGCTCTCGCTGATGATGATCGACCTCGACAACCTGAAGCGGATCAACGACCGCTTCGGCCACAGCGCCGGCGACGAGGCGCTGCGCCTGGTCGCCCAACAGCTGCAGCGTGTCGTGCGGGCGTCGGACGTGTGCGCCCGCGTGGGTGGGGACGAATTTGCGGTCGCGATGCCGGAGACCGACCTCAACCGCGCCCGCGAGGTCTCGACGCGCCTTCGCGGCGCGGTGGATCAGGGCGCGCTCCGCATGCGGTCGTCGGAGCACGTCGAGGTCAGCGTGGGCATCGCGGGTTGGAGGCCGGGCCAGGACTGGCAGACGGTGTACAAGGCTGCGGACGAAGACCTCTACGACGACAAGCGAAGGCGGAAGACGGTGCGGCGCTGGCGGCAGGAGGATGAGGCGCCCCCGATCAGGCTGCTGGGTCGGGCAGGCAGGAGGCGCGTCTCCGGAGCCTAGCTACAACTACTCGACGAGCGCGAGCTCCCTGGCTTTCACAATCGCCTCAAGCTTCGAGTGCACGCCCAGCTTGCTGCCCAGGCTGCGGATGTGCGTGCGCACCGTCGTGTAGCTGATCCCCAGCTTGCTCGCGATTTCCCGGCTGGACGTGCCCTCGGCCATGAGCCGCAGCACCTCTTTCTCGCGTGGCGTCAACCGCTCGAGCTGCGCCTCGACCTCGCGCCGCGTGTTGAGCAGCTGCGCGATGGAGCGTGGCGTGAAGAGCGTCCCGCCCTGGGCCACGGTGCGAATCGCGTCGACGACATCTTGCGCCGCTCGCGACTTGTGGATGAACGCGCTGGCCCCGGCCTCGAGGGCCGCGATGCGCGCCGCGTCGCTGTCCTCGCGCGTGAGAAAGATAAGCCTGGTGTCGGGCCGCACCTGGCGGATCGCCACGGCGGCGTCCGCGCCGGTCCCGTCGGTGAGCCGGAAGTCGATCAGCACCAGGTCGGGCTTCAGCTCGGCCGCGCGGACGATCGAGTCGGCAACCGAGACCGCACTCCCGACCACGCTCATGTCTTTCTGGTCGTTGATCAGCGCCGCGAGGCCCTCGGCAACCACCTGGTGGTCTTCGACGATCAGCACCCGGGTCAGGTCGGTCCTGGATTGGGCCCTCAACCGCTAAACCTTAGCCTGGGCGATCGGCAGCCAGAACTCGATCGTGGTGCCGAGCCCGGGCTCGCTCTCGACCTTGTTCCAGCCGCCGGCGAGCAGGGCTCGCTCGTGGAGAGCGAGAAGGCCGAGATGCCCTGGCAGCCGGTCGCGCTCCGCGACCACGAAGCCGCGTCCGTTGTCCTCGACCCTGCCGCGGATACCGCCTTCCTTGGCCAGGAGCGCGATTTTGATCTGGGTTGCCGCCGCGTGCTTCTCGATATTCGCCAGGGCCTCGGTGAGCTGGCGAAAGAGCATCGAGCGGAAGTCATACGAGAGCTCGTCGGGCAGGTCGAGCTCGGTCTCGACCTCGGCCCCTGTCACCGACTTCAGGATCCGGATGCGCTCGCGGATCGTCGCCATGAATCCGCCGGGAATCTCGAGCGCGGGCGGCCGGACCTCGAACAGGAGACGCCGCAATGCCTCCTCCGTCTCAGCCAGCAGGGAGCGGGCCTCATTAAGCGCGGCGCTGCCGTCGCCGTTGGGCTCATGCAGGCGCTGCAGCTGCAGCTCGGCCGCGGTGAGCTTCTGCAGCGCGTCGTCGTGCAGGTCGCCCGCGATCCGCTTGTGCGCCTTGTCGACCGCCGTGGATACGTTCTTGAGCAGCACCTGACGGGCGGCGTCGACCCGCTGCAAGCGCTCGACCGTCTTCTTGAGGTCGGTTTGCGCGTACTTGAGCTGCCAGACCAGGCCAGCGGCCAGGCCGGCTTTCTGCAGCACCCAGGCGTCCTCGCGGGTGAAGCCTTCAGAGCGCCGCGAGTCGTATGCGGCGACGAGACCCAGCCGCTCGTCGCCCGCGCGCCACGGGACCGCGATCGCGTCCTCGACCTTGAGGGTGTCGAGCGCGAACTGATCGTCGCGCGAGCCGTCGCCGCGGCCGGCCCGGAACATCAGGTCGTGAAACACGACCCGGCTGGCGAGGTCGTCGCGGTCCGGCGCGCAGGGCACGGGGTAGAGGCGGGCGATGAACTCGTCCCCGACGGCATGGGCGCCTCGGATCGGCCGCAGCAGCCCGTCCTCGTCGAGCTTCCAGAACAGCACTTTGTTGGCGGCGACGAGCTCTGCGATGCTGCGGGTGAGGCGGCGGTAGAACTCGGACAGGGCGGGGCCGGTCCGAGCATGGCGCGAGACCGCCAGCAGGGCGTCGACCGACGCCTCGTGCGCCCGCTCCACCCGCTCGGCGCTGCGCGCTCGCTCGAGGCTGATGAGTCTTTGCTTCTCGCTCCTGTCGAGGTCCGCCCGGAGGTTGACCAGCGTGTCCACCATCTGCTGGCGACGCTCGTACTGCTGGGCGGCGCCGAGCGCGGCGGCGACCTGCGCGGCGAAGATCGCGAAGGTGCGCTGCTGCATGGCCGTGAAGCCGCTGGGCGAAGCCACGCCGATCATCCCGAGGGTCCTCCCGCCGGACTGGAGGGTTTGCGCGCACGTCGAGCGGACGGCCGGGACCGCAGAATCGGCCAGGCCACCCCAGTTGGCGGTGATCACCGGCCCGTCATTGGAGGCCGCGGCGGCGAAGATCCGCTCGATCTCCTCGTCGGAGACGCTCAGCCCTCCACCCTCCGACGCACGCGAGAAGACGCGCTTACCATCGCCGTCGTCTTCATAGACCGCCAGGAAGGCGACCGCCGATTTCGTCAGCGCAGCCGCAAGCTCCAGGGCGGCCTCGGCGATGTCCGGAACCGTCCTGAGCAGGGACAGCTGGATGGAGGCGGCCTGAAATTCTTCGAGGATGTCGCCGAACGCAGCGTCGACTTCGACAGTCTCCAGTGCTCCCCCCTTCTAAACAGGAGTTTACTTCCGTGCTCTGTGCATTGGCGAAACATCTTCATCTTGCGCGGCCGAGTACTTGACGAAACGACGTGCGTTGACCTAGCGACGGAGTCACCACCGGCTGCTTCGGTGGGGCTCCCTAGAAGGTTGGGAGAGGCATGGCGGTGGAGGCACTGGAAGGATCCCCGGTTCGGCGGTACTCGTCGATTTCACTGCGTTCTCTAATCACAATGGTTCCGGGCCGCCCACCACATCGCGGCAACGGTGCGGCGAGTCACCTCCTGGTCAAGCCTTTCGTGGTCATGGCAGCCCGGGTTCTCGGACCCGGCCCGACACGCCTGAAGCTCGTCAGGCTCGCCCACAACCTGAGCCCCAACCCGCTCGTGGTCGATGAGCACCCGACGCCCGGTCAGCCCAGCCAGCGCGCGGCGTAGGCTCGTCCTCGGCGCCTTTCGGGGTCTGTGCCGGGGGCCTGGCGACAAATTTGTAGGAGACGCGGGTACTCCGGTTGCAGGAGGCGTTTCTGCTACAGATGAACGACTTCGACCGGTTCCTGGAAACCCAGCTGCGGCGCATGCTCGACCCGGTGGTCGACACGCGGCCTCCCGCTCGAGGGCGGGGGCACAGGGCACCTGAACCGAGCCTGGCGGTCAAGCCGCCGGAGCTGGTTGCGGCGGTCGAGGCCGTGCCGGTGACCATCGCGGTCACGCCTCTGTCCCAGCTCTAAGACAAGAACCCCTTCCTTCCTCTCGCGAGGCCGGGCCGCAAGGCTCGGCCTCTTGACGTTCGTAGGGGGAACCTTGCCCTGTTCCCTACGCTCGCTTTGCGCAAAACACTCCCCAAAAGGCGGGCGGAAGACATTGTTTTGCGCAAAACGCTCCTCAAAAGGCGGGGGGAAGACAGTGCTTTGCGCAAAAGCGCTCGAGATCGTTCTGTGCGAACCCCTTACTGTTTGGGGGCGGTGAGCCCCAAGACCTCCAGTCTTCGATTCAGGGTCACCCGTGCCCACCACCGCGTGAGCGCGGCCGAGCGCGAAGAGCTGCTCGCCGACCCTGGCTTCGGCCGGATCTTCACCGAGCACATGGTCCGCATCCGCTGGACCGTGGCAGGCGGCTGGCAGGACGCCGAGCTGATTCCGTACACGCCGCTGATCCTCGACCCCGGGACCTCGGTCCTCCACTACGCCCAGGCCGTGTTCGAGGGGCTCAAGGCTTTTCGCCAGGCGGGTGGCGGCGTGGCCGCGTTCCGGGCCCGCGCCCACGCCGCGCGGTTTCGCAGCTCCGCCCGGAGGCTGGCCCTGCCGGAGCTGCCGGAGGAGACGTTCCTGGACGCGATCGACGTCCTCCTCGAGGCCGACCACGAGTGGGTCCCCTCGGCGCCCGACCACAGCCTGTACCTGCGGCCGATCATGTTCGCCAGCGACGTGAGCCTCTCGGTGCACCCCGCGCCGGAGGTGACCTTCCTCCTCATCGCCTCGCCCTCCGGCTCGTATTTCCCGCGCGGGATCAAGCCGGTCACCGTCTGGCTGACGGAGGACTTCAGCCGGGCCGCGCCCGGCGGCACGGGCGCGGCCAAGACCGGTGGCAACTACGCCGGTGGGCTGCTCGCCCAGGCCCAGGCAACCGAGCACGGCTGCGACCAGGTCGTGTGGCTCGATTCGCACGAGCACCGGTGGGTCGAGGAGATGGGCGGCATGAACCTGTGCTTCGTCTTCGGCCGCGGCGTGAACGCGCGCGTGATGACGCCGGCGCTGACCGGCACGCTGCTGCCTGGGATCACGCGCGACTCATTGCTGGTCCTCGGCCGCGACCTCGGCTATGTCACCGAGGAGGGCAGGATCAGCGTCGAAGAGTGGAGGACCGGTTGCGCGGACGGCTCGTTGACCGAAGTCTTCGCCTGCGGCACGGCCGCCGTGATCACGCCGGTCGGCGCCGTCAAGTCCGCGCACGGCTCATGGACCGTCGGCGACGGCGGGCCGGGCGAAGTGAGCATGCGCCTGCGCCAGGCGCTGGTAGACGTACAGCGAGGCGCGGCACCAGACCCGCACGAGTGGCTGTACCACGTGAATGTATCGAGGTGAGGCGATGAAGAGTGTGGTGATCGTCGGCGGGGGTGGGACGGGGGACGCGGCCGCGTTCGCACTGCGCAAGCGCGGATTCGACGGCCAGATCACGATCCTCAGCGCCGACCACGACCGGCCCTACGACAGGCCATACCTTTCCAAGGAATTCCTCCGCGGCGAGATCGAGCAGGCCAAGGTTTTTCTTCACGACACAGCCGACTACGACAAGGAGCGCATCGAGCTCAGGCTCTCGCAGCGCGTCACGGGCGGCTCGCTCACGGAGCGCAGGTTGACCCTCGAGGGCGGGCAGGACATGCGCTTCGACGTTCTGGTGCTCGGCCTCGGAGGCACGCCGCGTCGCCTGCCGGGCGTCCCGGAGGCCGACAACCTGATGACGCTGCGTTCACTACGCGACAGCAAGGCGATCCGTTCCGCGCTCGAGAACGCGAAGCGGCCGCTGCTCATCGGTGCGGGATTCATCGGCGCCGAGGTGGCCGCGTCCGCGCGCAAGCTGGGCAAGGAGGTCCTTCTCCTCGAGGCCGCTGAGGTTCCCCTCGAGCGTGCGCTGGGCCGCGAGGTGGGAGAAATCTACGCCGGCATCCACCAGGATCACGGCGTCGATCTCCGCACGAACACGCGGGTCGAGAGTTGGCACACCCAGGGCGGCCGGTTGACGGGGGTCACGCTTACCGACGGGAAGCGCGAAGAGGTCGACCTGGCCCTGCTTGCGGTTGGCATCGAGCCGAACCTCGAGCTGCCAAAGGCACTCGGCCTGAACGTCGAGGGCGGCGGCGTGCGCGTCGACCAGAGCCTGCGCGCGGCTGAGAACGTCTACGTCGGCGGTGACGTCGCCGTTCACGATCACCCGGTGCTCGGCCGGGCGATCCGCGTCGAGCACTGGGAGGTTGCCAAGGGCCAGGGCCGGGGCCTTGCGGTCTCGATCGCCGACGGCGACACGCCGTACCGCAAGATTCCCTACTTCTGGTCGGACCAGTACGACGTGAACCTCGAATACCGGGGCAACGCTTCGGGAGACGACGTGGCCGTCTGGCGCGGCGACCGCGAAGGGAGGAGGTTCTCGGTGTTCTACCTGCGCGAGGGCATCGTCGCGGGAGTGCTCTCGATGAACGACACCGAGACCAACGAGCTGGGCGGCAAGTTGATCGAAAGCCGGCGGCCCGTCAAGCAGGCGACCCTCGAGTCGGCGGAGGACCTGGCGGAGCTGGTGCCTGCCCAGCAGGCATAGAGCTCAGCTGACCGGCTGGTTCTCCTCGGGGAGCAGCCAGGGCAGCGCCTCGGCAAGCGGACGCACCAGCGTGTCGGCCTTTTCCTTCGCGATCAGGTTTCCCGCCACCAGCCCCAGCGCAGCCATGAATGCCGCCTGCTCGGCCTTGTGCCCTACGTCGCCATGCTCGGCCTTCCAGCTGACCAGCGCCTGGCCCGATTCCGTCATGCCGAAGAGGTTGCGCCGCACCTCGTCCCACGCGGGCCCGCGGTCGGCCTTCTCGATCGCGTGGAGCGCGGCTTTCTCAGCCTCGTGGACCTCGCTTTCATGCAGCCGAGCGTGACGGTCCCAGCCCTGCGCCGCGCGCTCGACGCCTGCCGGCGAAAGGACGCGGAGGTCGTCGATGAGGCGAGACAGAGTGCGTGAGTGCTCGGGGAACCCGTATCCCTCGGCGTCGATGCCCACCCGGTTAAGTTAGCGCAACCAGGCCGGGATCCAGCCGAAACGCCCAAGGGCGATCGAACCGGCTCCCGAGACGATGACCTGCGCGTTGAGGAGCACCGCCAGGTAGTAAAGCCACCGGAATCCGTCGTCGCGGACGCCGAACGCGACCGTGAGCGCGAGGTTGGCCGCGAGCAAAAGGCCAAGCACAGCCGCCCATCGCGTCGCGAGGCCGAGGATGAGCAGGATCGCGACCACGGTCTCCGCGACCGCCTGGGCCAGCGCGAACACGAACCAGTTGGGCACGACCACGGCGACCAGGAACTCGTGAAGGCCCGGGATCGGGTTGCTGTGGGCGGAGCTCTCGATGAGGGGCCTCATCCAGCCGACGCCCTGCCATTTCTGGCTCGCGAAGTAGAGCCAGTACACCCCGACGACGAAACGGACGACGCTCGGCCAGGCCTCAGCCATCGCCGAACAAGGTAGCTACTTCATCACGCGCAGCATCGAGTCGGTCGCCAGCTGAAACGCCCGCGCGGCAGGCCGCATGTGCATTCGGTTCAGCCTGTGCTGGATCGCGCCCTTCAGGATGGCGGCACGCAGCTTGTTCTCCGAGAAGTCGGTGTTGAAGAGCAGGCGGTTGTGGCGCACCTTGTGCCACTCGCCGTGCATGCGCCGCTCGCGCACCCGCTCGTAGAAGCCTGTACCCGGGAGCGGATAGGCGATCGTGTAGCTGACGTAGTCGAGCGGCAGGCTTGACGAGAAGTTGATGCTGCGGATCAGTGAGTCGCTGGTCTCGCCGATGTACCCCACCATGAAGAACCCGGCGGCCTTGATCCCGGCGTTGACGCAAGCCGTCACCGCGGCGCGGGCCTGGTCCGGCGTTATGCCCTTCTTCATCTCTTTGAGCACGCGCTCGTCGCCCGACTCGATGCCGAAGAAGATCCGCTTGCAGCCGGCACGGTGCATCTGCTCGAACAGCGCCTGGTCGACGTGGGTCACGCGGCTCAGGCACTCCCAGGTCAGGGGAAGGCGCGCATCCTCGATCGCTTTGGCGAGCTCGAAGGTGCGCTTGTAGTTGAGGGTGAACAGGTCGTCCGACATCCAGATGTGGTCGTATCCGAGCTCGGCGATCTCACGCATCTCCGCCACCACCGATTCCACGGGCCGGGCGCTGAAGAGGTCGCCGAAGACGGACTTGTGGCAGAAGTCGCAGCGGAATGGGCACCCCCGCGTCGACATCAGCGGCGTGGTCGCGTCCTTCCAATGCTTGCGCCAGTAGCGGATGTACTCGTCGTTGGGGATGTCGCCGCGGTACGGCAGCGGGAGGTGTGACATGTCCTTGCTGCGGTGACGGGCGGTGCTCCTGACCACCTCGCCTTCGCGCTTGAAGACGACGCCCGGGATCTCCTCGAAGCGCCGGTCGTCGAGGTGTTCCATGATCGAGACGATCGTTTCCTCGCCCTCACCGACGGCGACCAGGTCGAACTGGTCGACGAACGTCTCCGGCTCGCCGGATGGATACGGGCCGCCGACCACCGTCAACGCCTTGCCGCGCACCTGCGCCGCCAGCGACAGCGCCTCGTCCTGCATCGTGATCATGCAGTAGATCCCGATCACCGACGGCTTCAGCCGGTCGATCTCGGCCAGCACCTGGTCGCGCTCGAGGAACGTGTGGTCGAGGTGGCGCACGGAGTAGCCGGCCCCGCGCAGCGACGCGCTCAGGTACATGAGGCCGAGCGACGGCATGATCCAGTGCCGGCCCTGCTTGGGCGCGCGCTGGGGATACACGAGAACGACGTCGGCGCGTTCCATCACCTGGCCTCCTGCACGTTGATCCGGTAGGTCGTGCCGCTGAACGATCCGGTGAAGATGTAGTCGAGGCCGGCCCAATCGAAGTCCGGCGTGACCTGCTCGCGGCCCGCGTAGAGGGCAGCTCCCGCGACCTGGGCGGCCGACCACTCGACGTCGAGCGATCCCGAACGCAGGCGCGCCCACCTGCCGGTCACCGGCACCCAGTTGCCGAACGCCGCACCGACACGCGTCGGCTGGCCCGCGGCGGCGAAGTCGTCGAACGCGGCGGACTGCTCGTTGAGGATGCCGACCTGCGAATAGCCGGGCGCGAGCCACACAGTCTTGACCGTGATGGCGACGCCCGACGAGTCGAGGACGTAGGTGACATCGATCTGTCCGCGCGAGTCGATCGGGACGAATGCGTAACGATGGGCGGCGTCGCCACCGATCTCGTCGAGCATGAACGTGCGGGTCCACGAGGTGGGGGAGGCCTGGACCGTGGTCGACGTGCGCGAGTAGACCCATCCGTCTGGGTAGTGGACGATCGGAACACCGAAGCCCATCCCCTCGCCGGTCGCGGCGCCGCCCATCGTCATGCCTTTGGCCAGGGGACCGGTCTTGCCCTGCACGGTGACTCGCATTGAAAGCTGCGGCCACAGCCTGTACGCGTAGACGGGCTTGCCGCCTTCGACCTGGTAGGCCTTCTGGTCGCCGATCGAAATGAAGGGAAGCGTCGCGTCGCCACTCGTGAGGTCGGGGAACAGAGTCGTGGCGCGGTAGTAGCTGATGTCCTCGACCACCACCGCGGTGACGTCGTGGTCCTGCATCCAGGCGACGGCGTCGTCGCGGTTGGCCGGGAGGGCGTTTGAGCCGGCGATCCTCGCGGGCCGCTTGCCGCTGTAGTAGGCGACCACCGGCGAATCGGTGAGGAGCATGCCCGGGCTGCCCGCCGACGCGCGCCCGGCGGCGATCAGACCAGCGTTCAGGTTGCCGAAGCTCCAGAAGATTGGAAGGAACCCGACGGCGAGCAGCGAAGTGGCGCCAACCGCGAGCAGGCTGACCGCCCTGCCGTGCCTGTCCAGTCCTGCCGCCGCCAGCAGGGCCAGCGCGGGCAGCGCCGGGTAGAGGTAGCGATGGCTGCCGGTGTAGACGCCGAGCGCGACGAGACCGAAAACCGCCGCCAGGTAGACGAGGGCCGGCCCGTAGACGAACTTCCATGCCGCCGAGGTGTGCGTTCGGCGCGCCGCCACGATGCCGAAACCTAGCAAGGCGAAAAGGGGCAGCGCCGCGAGGCCGAACGTCGAGCTGAGCTCCACGAGTCGGGCCAGTCCCCCAGCGGGCACGCTGCCTCGGGCCGACGCCGACACAACCTCGATCGTGCCGCGGGCGAAGGAGTGGTTGGCGGGGGAGAAGCCGAGCTGGAGAAGCACAAGCAAGCCGACGGCCGGGACCGCCCAGCCGACCGCCACACGAGAGCGCAGAAGGCCGCGCGAGCCGACGAGCTCGAAGGCGGCGAATGCGACGGCGGCCGCGACCCAGATCCACGCTTTTGTCGAGGTGACGACCGCAGCCGCGGCGAGGAACGCGGCAACCTTCATCCGGCCCTTGACGGCGGCCAGCCCCGCCCCCGTAATCAGGCTCGTCATGAGTGGCTCGACCACCGCCGACCCGGAGGTGAACAGAAAGACCGGATTCAAGACCAGCAGCGCGGCGGCGATGCGCGCCTGTCGGGCATTGGGCGCGAGAGCGTAGACGCAAGCCGCCGTCGCGGCCGCAAGGAGGGCGCTCATCGCCTTCAGGGCGCCGAGCTGCCAGACGCCGAAGATCCGCAGCACCGCGGCCGCGAGCACGTGGTAGCCCGGGAGCCACGTGTCCTCCATGCCGAACAGCGGGTCATGGAGATGGCCGGTGGTGGCGAGGTTGGCGGCGATCAGCCAGTGCCCGTACCCGTCCTCGAACGGCTCGGGCATGCGCGCGGCGACCAGCAGCACGGCGGTCGCCAATCCGAGCAGCACGAGAGCCGGCCATGCCGCCCGCAAGCTCGAGAGCGTGCGGCGCCCAAGCCGGCGCAGCGTGAACACCTCGAGGAAGTCCACCAGGCTCAAAGCCGCCACCGTGAGAAATCCCAGCGCAAAAAGGAACGAGTAGACCGCCAGCAGCCACTGGCCCATCACGATCGCAAACGGGACGATGGACAGCGCACCGATGCCAAAGGCGGCCTCGAGCAAAGCTCGTGGGTCACCGACGCGCACGTAAGCCTGATCGCGCCATTCCTGGCCGCGCTGAACGATGTGGTGTTTTGGCGTCCGCACGAACGCGCCGCCGGAGCGGATCGAGGCCAGAAGCGCGATCAGCACGTTCACCGACATGCCCGCGCCGATGACCTGGCAGTACAGGGACGGGATCGCCGTCCACCAACGGCGGTCTCGGCGGGTCTGCGCAACCATGAATCCGATCCACGGCGACACCGCCACGCATGCCCCGAGGAGCAATGCAGCGCCGAGCTCCCACGGTATCCTCTGCCGGCCCACGGTCATCAAAAGGAGCGGGTAGCACACGAGCTGAACGAGCATCAGCGGACCGACGCTGTATGCAAGGAGATGGATCGTGGCCTGCGCCTTCATTGCCGGCCGATTCCGGCTTCGCCAGACGGGGCCCAGCAGCTTGAACGCGCATTGAAAGCTCCCGGTCGCCCACCTCGACTGCTGGTGCCGATAGGCGTCAATGGAAACGGGCAGCTCCTCCGGCACCACAAGATCCTCGACGTAAACGGCTTTCCAACCGTGAAGCTGAGCCCTGTAGCTGAGATCCAGGTCTTCGGTCAGGGTGCTGGCGGTCCAGCCTCCGGCGTCATCGATTGCGACTCGCCTCCAGACACCGGCCGAACCGGTGAAATTGACGAAGTAACCGGCCGCCGATCGCACGGACTGTTCGACCAGGAAATGGAAATCGATGAACAGCGCCTGCAGCCTGGTGAACCAGGAGTACGACTCATCGAGATGCCCCCAACGAGCCTGGACGAAAGCGACTGTTGGATCGTTGAAGGGCCCTGTCGTGCGCCAGAGGAAATCAGGCGGCGGAACGAAGTCCGCGTCGAAGATTGCGACCAGCTCAGCGTCCGTCTGGTTGAGCCCGTCCGCCAGCGCCCCCGCCTTGAACCCCGTTCGCACACTGCGCCGAACGTGAGCGACGTCAACGCCCGCACGTCGCCAGTGAGCCACCCGAGCAGCCAGGATCCGGACGGTCTCATCGTCGGAATCGTCCAGGACCTGGACCTCAAAACGATCGCGTGGCCAGTCGATCGCGCAGACCGCGTCCAGCACGCGCTGTGCGACATACCGCTCGTTGTAGATCGGGATCTGGACGCAAACGGTCGGTGCGGAATCCATGCTTGCGGCACGCGCAGGCACAGGTCTGAGACGAGACGCGCGAATTGTCAGATAAAGCAGGTTCACCCCGAAGAGAAAGAGCAGGATCGAAGTCGCTGTCAGGACTCCGATGACGAGGGCAGCGATCAATTTGCGTCGAAGAGGGTGTAGGGGCGCATCGTCGCCCGCACGAATGCGACGCGCGCGAGAGCCTCAGGATGCTTGCGCCGGGTCCACTGCATGTACCGCCAGGCCGCCTCGCCGAGAGCTCGCGCCGGCCGGTCGAGCAACGCGGGATACCATTTCGCGCTCACGCGGCGCGGCGAGTCGATGACCAGCGGCGCGGGCCGCTCGGCGAGCTGGGGGAAGTGCTCGAGCAGGCGGGGATTCGCTGTGATGACCTCGTTCAACGCGTCGAGCCCGAACACCGGCTCCGCCATGAGCAGCTCGAACGCCATGTCCGCGTCTTGCCTCGCCAGCGGGTGGCACTGCGAACGCTCGAGGACCAGGTTCACGGTCATCAGGCGAGGCGCGACGGGCCGGCGCGTGAGGTCATCCACCGGCTTGGCCCGATGCCGCAGCGCGTGCAGGACGCCGAGGAAGTTGACCACGACGTAGGCGAGGTGGCGGTGGCCCTCCTCGACGATGAGGTTCAGGTCGACGTCGTCGGAAGCGCGGAAGCCGCCGCTGGCCAGCGACCCAGCTATGGAGACGCTCGTGATGAAGGGCGCGACCGCGACCAGCCGGCGGACGAAATCGACGGCCATCGCCAGGTACTCGGGGGAGGCGGTGGCGTGACCGTCGGCCCGCTCGCGGATCGAGCTCGCTTCCGCCGAAGAGATCCTCTCGACGACCAGGCCCTGGGCGAGAGCGAGCTCCGGGTCGAGCGCGATCGCCCAGCGCACCTGTTGCTCCGTGAGCGCGCCGCCTATGCAGATCGCGGCGAGGCGTGAGGGCGCCAGCGCGTAGCCGCGGCGCTGCAGAAGCGCGACGGTGCGGCGCACGCGATCTCCGATCGCTGGGATCTCGGCGCTGAGTTGCCCGACAGCCACCTGTTTTCGATACGGCCCCTGGTTACGTGGGATGATCGACGGCAGGCGACAACAGGATATGAAAACCAGGCCCCACGCGGAGGAAGCCAGATGACCGCCGACGGACATTTCCAGGTCCCCCTTCCCGCCAACGAAGCGGTCCGTTCGTACGCGCCGAGCGACCCGCACCGAAAGACCCTCAAGTCCCGGCTCGCGGAGCTGACGGATGCCAGGACGGAGGTCCCCATGCAGATCGGCGGCGAGCGCCGCTGGGGCGCGTCACGCGCCGACATCCGCTCTCCGCACCGCCACGAGCTGGCCATCGCCGAGTACGCGGTGGGCGGGACGAAGGACATCGACGACGCGATCGCGGCCGCCCTGGCCGCGCGCAGGATGTGGGCCGCCACCTCGTACCACGAGCGGGCCGCGGTGCTCCTCCGCGCCGCCTCGCTGCTCGCCGGTCCGTGGCGGGACACGATCAACGCGGCCACGATGCTCGGCCAATCCAAGACTGTGCACCAGGCCGAGATCGACGCCGCCTGCGAGACGATCGACTTCTGGCGCTACAACGCCTACTTCGGCGACCAGCTCCTCCGCAACCAGCCATACAACGATGGCACCGCCTGGAACCGGCTCGAGTACCGGCCGCTCGAAGGATTCATCTTCGCGGTCAGCCCGTTCAACTTCACGTCCATCGCCGGCAACCTTCCGACCGCGCCGATGCTCATGGGCAACACGGTCGTGTTCAAGCCGGCGACGCAGACCCTCCTCGTCAGCCACTTCCTGGTGGAGCTGCTGCTCGAGGCGGGCATGCCACCGGGCGCGATCAACATGGTCAGCGGGAGCGCGTCGGAGATCTCGGATAAGGTGTTGAACCACCGCGACCTCGCCGGCATCCACTTCACAGGCTCGACCGAGGTCTTTCAGGGCATGTGGCGCGAGGTTGGGCAGAACATCGGCCGCTACCGCACCTACCCACGACTGGTTGGTGAGACCGGCGGCAAGGACTTCGTCGTTGCGCATGACTCCGCCGACACCGACGCACTGCGCACCGCGCTGGTCCGAGGCGCCTTCGAGTACCAGGGTCAGAAATGCTCGGCCGCGTCGCGCGCCTACATTCCGCAGTCGATGTGGAAGGCGATGAAGACCGAGCTCGTCGACCTGGTCGAGGCGATCCCCCAGGGCGACGTCGCGGACTTTCGCAACTTCATGGGCGCGGTGATCGACCAGCGTGCCTACAGCAACCACATGAACGCGATCGATTACGCGAAGAAGACCGACACGGCGAAGGTGATCGCCGGCGGCAGAGGCGACGACAAGGTCGGCTGGTTCATCCGGCCGACCGTGATCGAGACGACCGACCCTGACTTCAAGCTCCTGCGCGAGGAGCTGTTCGGGCCGATCCTCACCGTCTACCCCTACGCCGATGGCAAGTTCGACGAGACGCTCGACCTGTGCGACCGCACTAGCCCGTACGGGCTGACCGGCGCGGTGTTCGCCCGCGACCGCCAGGCGATCCGCAAGGCGTCGGAGAAGCTGGTCAACGCGGCCGGCAACTTCTACATCAACGACAAACCGACCGGCGCGGTCGTCGGCCTGCAGCCGTTCGGCGGCGCGCGCGCGTCGGGCACGAACGACAAGGCGGGCTCGTTCCTCAACCTGATCCGCTGGGTGAGCCCGCGGATCATCAAGGAGACGTACGTGCCGCCGACCGACCACCGCTACCCGTTCATGGAAGACGACCACGAGCGAGGCGCGCTCTAAGGCTCGAGTTCGGGTCGAGGTCGATGGGGCGGTCCTCACCGTCACCATCGACCGGCCCGAGGTCCGCAATGCGGTCGACCCCGAGACCGCGGACGCGCTGGAGAAGGCGTTTTTGGGATTCGGCGAAGACGATTCGCTGTTCGTGGCTGTGCTCACGGGCGCCGGCGGGAACTTCTGTGCCGGCTTCGACCTGAAGGCGCTGGCCAGCGGGGCGAACTACGGCCTGACCGACATGGGTCGAGGGCCCATGGGACCGACTCGAATGCAGCTCGACAAGCCCGTGATCGCGGCGATCGAGGGATACGCGGTCGCGGGCGGTCTCGAGCTGGCGCTGTGGTGCGACCTGCGAGTCGCAGCCGACGACGCCACGATGGGCGTCTTCAACCGCCGGTTCGGCGTGCCTTTGATCGACCTCGGGACGGTCCGCCTGCCGCGCTTGGTCGGCCAGGGCCGCGCGCTGGACCTCGTCCTCACCGGACGTGCGGTCAAGGCCGACGAGGCGCTGCGCATCGGCCTCGTAGAGCGCGTGGTCGCTTCGGGCACGGCGCTGGCGGAGGCGCACGCGCTCGCGCGCGAGATCGCCTCGTTTCCTCCGGCCGCAATGCGGGGCGACCGCCGGAGCCTCCTGAACCAGTGGTCGCTCAGCCTCGACCAGGCGACGCTGGCCGAGTACGCCGCGGCGGCCGATGCCATCTCGAGCGGGGAGGCGGTCGACGGAGCCAAACGGTTCACCGGGGGCGCCGGCCGGCACGGAGCCTAGGCCGTCGCGTTCTTCTCCAGCGTCGCCGGGCTGCCGGCCTCCAGGTGCTCGGCGACACGGGTCATGAGCCGCTTCAGCTCCGCCCGGTCCTTTGGCACCAGCTGGGCGATCGCTGCCGAGATCCGCGCCGCGCCCATGCCCCAGAGGCGCTTGAACAGACGGTCTGCCTTTGGCGTCAGCTCCAGCCACGTCAGCCGGCGATCTTCCTCGTCTGGCACCCGGCGCAGGTAGCCCTGCTCCTCCAGCCGGTCGACAAGCGGGACCAGCGTGCCCGGAGTGACGTGCAGGCGGCCCGCCAGCTCGCGGCCGGTCTGCGGCCCCCAGCGGCGGATCATCACCAGGGCGCGGAACTGCGCCATGGTCAGCTCCACGTCCATGAAGAACCTCATCGTCTCGTCTGAAAACGCGAGCTGCTGCCGGCCCCAGGCCCTCATGATGGATCGCAGCTCCGCCTGTTCCATAGACTGATTCGAGTCTACCAAATCGATTGACTGCGGTCAATCATTTGATATACTCAAACGGTCGTGCTCGTCCGCCTGCTGCGCGTCTACCTGCGTCCCTATGTCCGCGAAGTGACGATCGTTGTCGTCCTCGTGCTGATCCAGTCGATCGGCAACCTCTACCTGCCGAACCTGAACGCGGACATCATCAACAACGGCGTCGCCAAGGGGGACATCGGCTACATCTGGCGCACCGGCGCGGTAATGCTCGGCATCACGCTGGTGCTCGGGGCCATCGCGGTCGCCGGCGTGTACTGGGCATCGCTCACGTCGCAGGGCCTCGGCCGCGACCTGAGGGAGATCGTCTTCAGCCGCGTCCAGAGCTTCTCCGCGCGGGAGATGAACCGCATCGGCACCGCCTCGCTAATCACCCGCAACACCAACGACGTGCAGCAGATCCAGCTGTTCATGCAGATCGCGCTGACGATGATGGTCAGCGCGCCGATCACCGCGGTGGGAGGCGTGATCATGGCGCTGCGCGCGGACGCGCAGCTGTCGGTGGTGCTCATCTTCGTCGTCCCCGTGCTCGCCGCGATCTTCGCGTTCCTGTTCATCAAGGCGGTCCCCCTCTTCCGGTCGGTGCAGGGCAAGATCGACCGCATCAATCAGGTGCTGCGCGAGCAGATCACCGGCGTGCGAGTCATCCGCGCCTTCATCCGCGAGGACTTCGAGACCCGACGCTTCGAGGAGGCGAACTACGACCTGACGGCGACCGCGCTGCGTGTCAACCGCCTCTTTGCCGTCGCCTTCCCGGCGGTGCTGCTGGTCATGAACCTGACGACGATCGCGATCCTCTGGTTCGGCGGGCACCTGGTCGATAGCGGCCAGCTTTCGATCGGCAACCTGACCGCGTTCATGCAGTACGCGCTTCAGATCCTGTTTGCGTTGATGATGGCCATCGCCCTCGTCGTCCTCGTGCCGCGGGCGGAGGCCAGCGCCGGACGCCTGGAGGAGGTCGTAAGCACGACTCCCTCGATCGATGAGCCGGTCGAGCCGGTGGACCCACAGATGTTGACGGGCGAAGTTGAGTTCCGCGACGTGACCTTCGGCTACCCGGGCGGCGAGAAGCCGGTGCTGCAGAACATCGGGTTCAAGCTCGAGCCCGGGCAGACGACGGCGATCATCGGCGGTACCGGGTCGGGCAAGACCACACTGCTGAACCTGATCCCTCGCTTCTTCGACGTGAGCGAGGGCGCCCTCTACGTCGACGGCGTCGACGTGCGCAGCCGGCCGCTCGAGCGCCTGTGGAGCCGGTTGGGAGTGGTGCCGCAGCGCGCCTACCTGTTCAGCGGCACGGTGGCGAGCAACCTGCGCTTCGGCAAGGAGGACGCCACCGATGAAGAGCTGTGGCACGCCCTCGATATCGCCCAGGCCAGGGACTTCGTGGAGGCGATGCCCGGGGGTTTGAACGCGCCGATCGACCAGGGCGGCACGAACGTTTCGGGCGGCCAGCGCCAGCGCCTGGCAATCGCGAGGGCGCTCGTCAAGCGCCCGGCGATCTACCTCTTCGACGACTGCTTCTCTGCTCTCGACGCGGGGACTGACGCCCGGCTGCGGTCAGCGCTGCGCACGGTCACGCGCGACGCCACCGTCCTGATCGTCGCCCAGCGCGTGAGCACGATCATGCACGCGGACCGGATCGTGGTCCTGGATGAAGGACGCGTTGAGGCCATCGGCACCCACGACGAGCTGATGGCCTCGAGCGAGCCCTACCGCGAGATCGTCGACTCGCAGCTGGGCGAGGCGGTCGCATGATCGGCCGACCAGGAGGCCGGCCAGGCGTGGCGGATCAGCGCAGGCAGCCCGGCGGCTGGATGGGCATGGGCGGGCCACCGCCGGCCAAGATCCAGGACACCGGCAGGACCCTGCGGCGGCTGCTCGGCCGCCTGCGGCCCGAGCTGCCGCTGATCTCGGTCATCGCGGTTCTGGCGACGGCAAGCGTCGCCTTCTCGGTGATCGGTCCCAAGATCCTCGGCAACGCGACGAACCTGATCTTCGACGGCGTCGTCGGCAAGACGCTTCCGGCCGGCCTCACGAAAGCGCAGGCGATTGCGCTCCTCCAGGCCCACGGGCAGTCCCAGGTCGCCCAGCTGCTCTCCGGCATGAACGTGACGCCAGGCGTGGGCATCGACTTCAACGCCCTTGGCCTCACCCTTCTGCTCGCGGCCGGCGTGTACCTGTTCGCGTCGGCGCTGCTCTGGGCCCAGGCCTACCTGATGGCAGGCGTCGCTCAGCGGGTCGTCTACGCCATGCGGCGCGACGTGGAGGCGAAGCTGGCGCGCCTTCCGCTCAAGTACTTCGACAGCCACTCGCACGGCGACATCCTCAGCCGCGTCACCAACGACGTCGACAACATCAGCACGACATTGCAGCAGGGCCTGAGCCAGATCGTGACGTCGGTGCTGACGGTGGTCGGCGTGCTCGCGATCATGATCTGGATCAGCTGGCTCCTCGCCCTCATCGCCCTGGTCACCGTGCCCCTTTCGGTGGTGGTGACGTTGCTGATCGCGCGACGGTCGCAGCGCCAGTTCGCGGCCCAGTGGAAGTGGACAGGGACGCTCAACGGCCACGTCGAGGAGATGCACACGGGCCACGGGCTCGTGCAGGTCTTCGGGCGGCGCGCGAAGGCGCAGGAGGTGTTCGCCGAGCAAAACCACAAGCTCTACGAAGCGAGCTTCCGGGCGCAGTTCCTCTCCGGCGTCATCCAGCCCGCGATCCAGTTCCTGGCCAACCTCAACTACGTGTCCATCGCGGTCATCGGCGGCTACCGGGTGGCGACGGGAACCATGACGCTCGGCGATGTCCAGGCGTTTATCCAGTACTCGCGCCAGTTCACGATGCCGATCATGCAGATCGCGGGCCAGCTGAACCTTCTCCAGTCGGGCCTTGCCTCCGCGGAGCGCGTATTCGAGCTGCTCGACGCGGAAGAGGAGAGGCCCGACCTCGACTCCGGAGCGCGCCTCGACGACGTGCAGGGCGAGGTGGCCCTGGAGCATGTCAACTTCCGGTACGAGCCCGAGAAACCGCTGATCGCCGACTTCAACCTGCAGGTCAGGCCGGGCCAGACCATCGCCGTCGTCGGCCCCACGGGCGCGGGCAAGACGACGATCGTCAACCTCCTGATGCGCTTCTACGACATCGACTCGGGCCAGGTCTGCGTCGACAATATCGACACGCACGACATCCCACGCACCGAGGTGCGCAAGGCGTTCGGAATGGTGCTGCAGGACACGTGGCTGTTCGCGGGCACCATCCGCGACAACATCGGCTATGGGAAGGAGGGCGCGACCGAGGAGGAGATCATCGCCGCGGCCCAGGCCGCACACGTCGACTCGTTCGTACGCACGCTGCCAAGGGGCTACGACACCATCCTCGACGACGATGCATCCGACCTGTCGTCGGGCCAGCGCCAGCTGCTGACCATTGCGCGTGCGTTTCTGGCCGACCCGAGCATCCTGATCCTGGACGAGGCCACCAGCAACGTCGACACGCGTACGGAGGTCTTGATCCAGAAGGCGATGGCGCAGCTGCGCCACGGCCGGACCAGCTTTGTGATCGCCCACCGTCTCTCGACCATCCGCAACGCGGACACGATCGTGGTCATGGACGGCGGCAAGATCGTCGAGCAGGGCAGCCACGCGGAGCTGCTGCGGCGCGAGGGGTTCTACTACCGGCTCTACAACAGCCAGTTCACCGAGGCGTGGTCGGCTGACGGGAACGGGTCGGCGCCGATGCCGCCAATCCCGGCAGCGCCGGCGCGGGCGTAAGCGCCGCGACGGAGACGAGGACCAGCGCCCCAAGCTCCGCGACGATGACCGGCACCGGCCCCCAGATCGGCTCGCCTTCGATGGCAAGGACTCCGGCCAGGACGTAGACCCACGCCCAGGCAGGCACGCCCGAGCGCAGCAGCAACCAGGCGGCCAGCCCGAGCATCGCGAGGTCGTCGAGATGGGCGTATGGCGTGGCGAGCATGCCGCCGATCAGAGCGCAGGCGAAGGCCCACTCGGGCCCGCGGGCGCGCAAGCGATACGCCATGAGCATCGTCCAGGCGGCGATGAAGACCTGCGCCGGCCGTGCCCCGCCGCCCAGCACGAACGCGAGGGTCAGCTCGCGGTTGACGGCAACGTTGGAGGCGAAGCTAAGGCGATCGAGGTAGGCGCGGACTCCGTCGGGCCCGAGCGCGAGCAACGACGCGGCGGCCAGGACCCCGAGCGCGACGGCGCCGCCGGCGAAGGCGCGGTAGCGCTGGGTGGCGAGGAGCGACAGCGGGACCAGGAGGGCCAGCTGCGGCTTGAGAGCGAGAGCGCCAAGCGCGAGCCCGCCGAGGAACGGCCGCTCCGCCTTCAGCAGCGCGTACGAGCCGGCCACGCCCATAGCGACGAACAGGCCGGGCTGCCCGAGCTGCAGGCCGTAGATGATCGGCAGCCAGCCCACCGCTGCGGCCAGCAAGACGAGGCGCGTCCGGCCCTCTCCGGGCGCGGCCAGGTACCAGGTCCCGGCCAGGGCCGCCACGAGCAAGACGCTCCAGGCCCAGTAGGCCACCTCGTACGGCAGCGCCGTGAATGGCAGCGCCAGCCACGCCACCGGAGGCGGGCTGATGTAGCGCGCGAGCTCGGCGATCGTGATCCGCGAGCCCATGGCATCCAGCTGGGCCTGCTGGAGGCTCAGGTCGTAGATCGTGCCCCAGCCATGCGTCAGACCGATCCGGGCCGCCGCGAAGTAGAAGGTGAAGTCGTTGTGGAAGTGGTCTGAGGCCCAGGCGGCCGCCCACTGGTAGAGGTCGAACGCGGCGAACGGAACCGCGGTGGCCGCGCCGGCGGCGACGCCGAGGTTCCGCCAGCGCCGGGAAGGCGACATCACGCGCGGAGGTTACCTTTTGCGTTGGTGACTTCCACCGGTTTTGAGACCAGGGTCGTCGAGCTGAGGGACCGGACGAAGGTCCATCTCCGGCCGATCGTGCCCGAGGACGAGCCGCTGCTCCACGAGGCCGTGGCGGCGATGTCCGAGCGCACCGTCTACTTCCGATTCTTCTCGCCGATCAAGCGCATGTCCGACGCGATGGCGCACCGGCTGGCGGTGGTCGACTACGAGGAGCGGTTTGCGCTGGTGGCGACCACGCACAAGCCCGGCGCGAAGGAGCGCATCGCGGGCGTCGCTCGCTACCGCGCCCGGGGCACCGACGTGGCCGAGGTCGCCGTGGCGGTGATCGACGAGTTCCAGCGCCGCGGCCTGGGCAGCATCTTGCTGGCGGAGCTCGCGGGCGTGGCGCGAAAGCATGGGATCAAGACCTTCCAGCTGATAGTGCTGCCGGAGAACAGCGAGATGCTGGGCCTGCTGCGCAAGATGGGCTGGATCCACCAGGCCAAAGTCGTCGGCGGCGTGTACGAGATCTCGTTCGACCTTCCGGACCCCAGGTGATCGACTCCACGCTGCTGGCTTTCGCGGGAGTCTCCCTCCTGCTGGCGGTGACGCCGGGCCCGGACATGGCGGTGGTGACGAAGAACGCCCTGGCGCACGGGCGGCGAGGTGTCGTGCTGACGACGAGCGGGATCGCGCTTGCGTTGATCGTCTGGGTTGCCGCCACTGCGGTCGGCCTGTCCGCCCTTCTGCGCACGTCGGGCGAGGTGCTCTTGGCGCTGAAGATCGTGGGCGCGGCCTACCTCGCCTACCTCGGCATCAAGACGCTGCTCGAGTCGCGGACCCGTCCTGGTGATCTCCTCGCCGGGACGCCCGCCGCGGCGCCCGCGCACGCCGTCTTCCGTCAGGGCTTCCTGTCGGCGATCAGCAACCCGAAGCTGGGTGTGTTCTTCGTCACGTTCCTGCCGCAGTTCGTGCTTCCCGGCCAGCAGGTCCTGGCCCGACTGTTGGTGCTGGGCGTGACGTTCGCGGTGATCGGGTGGCTGTGGATGAACGTCTACGGTTTGTTCGTGACACGGCTGCGCGAGGTGATCACCGCGCCACGGGTACGACAGTGGATGCAGCGGATCACCGGCGTGGTGCTGCTCGGATTCGGGGCACGCCTGGCCCTGGAGCGCGGCTAACCCCAGTCGAACTCCGTGCACAGGTAGTCGACCGCCTGGCCGTCCAGGATGCCGTTCGGCACCTTGGTGTCCGCCGGATCGGCGACGAAGACCACGACCGTGACGTCCCGATACTGCGCGGCGACGACCCCGATCCGTGTCTTGACGGCGGTCTGGGACGTGCCGATCAAGTTCGCGGAGTAGATCCCGCCCACGCCCTGCACCTCGCCGAGGTGCGCGCCCTTCAACGTGGTCACGGTGGTGATGTCCTGCCACTGCGACGAGGGCAGGCCGAACACCGTCTGGCGCACGGCCTCGTCCGCGCTCTGACCCTTGACGCCCTTGACGATGACCTCGCCGATCCTGGTCCCGAGCGTTATTCCGGAAGCGTCCGAAGACCGGACCGTCCACCGCGATGAGTAGTTGACGGTGAATCCATAAGCCGTGCTGCGGAACGAGGCCTGCTCCGGCAGCGGCGTGACGAACTTCGGGGCGCAGTTCGCTTTGCATGTCGAATGGCCGCCGCGGGCGAACTGGGAGACCGCGATGCCGCCCACGACCAGGCCTACGACCACGAGCACCGCGATCAGGCCGCCCGCGATCAAGGCCGCGCCGAGCTTGGGCCGGCCAGGCGCCGGATAGGCGACGCGCGGCGCCGGCGCGTAGCTGTACGCCGGCCGCGGCGCCGGCACCGGCTGCATGAGCACTGGCGTTCCGCAGCGTCCGCAGAAGCCGGCGGCCGGCGCGAGTGGCGAACCACACCGTCCGCAGTAGCGCACCGGTGCGGCGACTGCCATCACACCCCTCCCACCACACGAGGTTGCCTGGCCTGCTTGGGTCCAGCGGCTCGAGCCGCGCCGCACGAGGGGCAGAACGCCATCGTCGGCACCATGCGATGACATTCCGGACACGGCGATTCGGGTCCGATCTCGTGCTCAGCGCCCTCGACCAGCAGCGCGTCGTGGATCACCAACCGCAGGTACAGCAGCAGTGCGATGGCCGCGACCGCGAAGATCGCCACCTCCACGAGGAGGTCGCCGATGACGAACGCGAGCATGCCGAGTGCGATCTGCACGCCGAACGCGACCAGAACCGTCGCGAGCAGGCTCGTGGACCACGGCCTTTCCAGGCGCCGCACATCGAAGCGACGCAGCCAGACCGCCGCCGCGACCACCGCCGTGGTGCACGCATTGATGAGCGCCACGAGCAGTCCCATCCGGGCCAGGCGCACGGCCCAGTCCAGCGGCGAGCCCGAGGCGACGAGCGGTCCCGCCAGGAGGGGCCAGAACGTGGTCAGCGAGCTCGCGAGCGTGAACCCGAGCGCGGAGGCCGCGCCGAACGTGAGCCCGTCGAGCGGCTCGCGGAAGCGGCCGCGCACGAAGTAAAGGAAAAGCGGGCCGGCGAGCATCAGTCCCTGGGCGACGATCGGGATGGCCAGGCCGGCGAGCACGAAGCCTGTGTCGCGATCGCCGGTGATGACGAGCTGCGACAGCGCGCCTCCCACAAGGTTGGTGAACAGGAAACCCAGCACCGCACCCGCGAGCATGGTCGCGCCGATCACCAGCCACGGCTCGTCCTCGTAGATCTCGACCTCGTAGAGGTACACCAGGTAAAGGACGGGAAGCACGCACACCGCGGCCACCGTGGCGGGCGCGAAGAGGTGCAGCCCCGCCAGCAGGGCGACGAGCGCCCCACCCGCGACCAGGGCGAAGCGAAACGGTCCCCCGCGACGGTGCGGCAGGTGGGGGAAGAGCGTCGAGATGATCGATAGGTGCGTGACACGCTCGGAGGGCACGGCGCTGTAGGCGTTTGTCCTGCGCGTGTTCGCAGCCGTCAGGCGCGCGCCGCAGTGGCCGCAGAACTCACCGGTGGGAACCACCGATCCGCAGTGCGGACACGTGTCGAGCGGCGGGCCTTCGGGCGTCTCGCTCATCCGCCGCCTGACTTGAGGTAGCGAGCCCAGGCGGCGTCGAGCCCGACGGCGTCCATGCTCCCCCATCCGGTGGCGAAGTCCCATCCGGGAGCCGCGCCGTAGCCGAGGTTGTTGCCGGATGTGACGTCGTGGAAAGGCTTGGGGTCGAACTTCGGCAGGTTGTCCCCCATCCAGTACAGCGCCGGGTTGGCAAAGCCGACCTCGCGCAGGCCCCTCTTCTTCATGTCCTGGTTGATCAGAGCGATGGTCGCCGCCCAGACCGGCGTGGCCGCCGAGGTGCCGCCGACCTGCCCGTCGCGGCCCCCGAACACGATGTGGAAACCGGTCGAGGGATCGCCGTCCGCGGCCACGTCGGGCACCTGCCTTTCGCCGTGGCCTAGCGGCGACGTCTCGTTCTTCTGGTAGTCGGGCTCCGCGTAGAAGGCGCTCGCCCCTCCGCCGCTGCCCGCCTGGTCGAGCGGGCTGCTCCACGCGTACTCCTTGAAGTACACGCCCTCGGCGGACTCGAACAGGCTCGTGCCGCCGACCGCGGTGACTGTGGGAAGAGTCGACGGAAAGCTCGCGGCCGGGTTCTGGTCGAACCCGCACGTGAAGGCGCCGTTGTCGCCGCTGGCGACGAAGTGCGACATGCGCTGCGCGATGGCGCGGTCCTGGATCGTCGCGTAGACGTTGCGCGGGCCGCTGGGCGTGTCCGGCTCGCAGGAGCCGAGGCTCTCCGAGATGATGGAGCCGAGGTGATCGGTCACCAGCTGGTCGAAGGCGCGGTCGGAGTGGCCGAAGTCGCCGGCGGCCAGGTAGACCACGAGCTTGGCGCCGGGGGCTATGGCGTGGGCGATCTCGAGGTCGAGGACGGCCTCACCCTCAGGCTTCAGCGGCGTGCCCCAGGCGGCGTCGCGCTTGACCGTTAGGATCGGCGCGAACGGCGGCAGGCCGAACTCGGTGGCGAACTTCTCCAGGTCGTTGAGGTTCGGCAGGTCGTCGATCTCGGGGAAGAGGATGGTCTGGCCTGTGCCGTCGAAACCGGCGTCGCGCAGCTTCGTGAGGTTGTAGTAGGTCAAGACGTCAGCCGGGGTGAGGCCGCCTGCGCGGATGGCGAAGGACCGAGCGCGGCGATAGTTGTCGAGGCCGCTTACGTCGTTCGCGATCGCGGCGAGTGTCGCCGGAAGCGCCGGGCGGTCGAGGGTGGCGTAGAAGGTGGAGCCGTTCGCCATCCGGTAGGTCTCGATCCGGACGCGCAGCAGGGTGGCGGCCGCCGGCGCCGGCCCGTCGGCGCTTACCAGGCTCGAGGGCGAGCGCCACGAGGCACGGAGCCCGGCTGCGTCGAGCGTCGCCACCGCGCGTTCGACCTGGCCGGGGGCTGGGTGAGTGGCCTTCAGGCCGAAGTCGAGACTGACGGTGGTCGAGGGGCCCGCGGGGCCGAGGTCCGCCGCCCTGGCGATGGCCTGTGCGAGCGTCGGGGGCGGCTTGGGAATCGGGAAAGGCGTGGTTCGGGCGGTCGGTTCCGCGACGCTCTGGCAGGCGGAAAGACCGAGCACCGCGACCAGCAGGGCAACCGGAATTTTCACGGGAAGGTAGCTTCCCAGACCTCGGTCTCTTTCGCGACCTCGAAACCGATCTTTCGGTAGACGTCGAAAGCCTTGACCGGGCTCGAACCGTCGACGTAGAGCGACGCCGACCCCGCTCCCGCGTCGCGCAGGCGCCGCAGGACCTCCGCCACCAGCCAGGTGGCCAGGCCCTGGCGCCGGTGCTCCGGAAGCGTCCCGACCGAGCTGATCAGACCGACGGGCTGCGGCCTAGGGTCGCCGCGATAATCCTCGAGCTCGCCGATGGCGATCCCGGCCGGCGTTCGGTCAGAGCCTGAGACCGCCATCAGGCACAGCTCCGGCAGCCGGCCGCCGATGATCTCGCCCTCGCCGCGCGGAGCAAACCGCCAGTGGTCGGCGAACGTCCGGTTGAACATCTCAACCCAGGAGCTGGGCGGCAGAGCCGACGCGTCGGCCAGCGCGAATCCGGGCACCGCGGGCACCTCCGGCAGATCCTTCATGCCGCGGTCCATCCGCCACCACATCCTGACCGGCCGCAAGCCGCTCCGCTCGAGACCGTCGCCAAGGCCTTTGCCCACGAAGAGCTGCACCACCGAAGCCCCGGCCGCGTGCGAAAGGGTTACGCCCCACTCCACGAGACGCACATACACCTCGTGCTCGCCCGCGGCGTGGAGCGTGGCGATCACGCCATCGGGCGAAGGCCGGCTGATGACCATCACCGAGCCGGCGATCCGGCCGCCGTGCTCCACGACCCTTGTCTGCGCCTCCCAGTCGTACCGCGCGAGGACGCGGCGCAGCCGTTCTTCGTTGGGCGGCGTGTCCTGGCGTCCGGCCGCCACCTCTTCGCGCCACAGCTCGATCAGCTGCGGCAGATCATCGGCCCGGCCAGGCCTCACTAAGAGGGAAACGTCATGCCGTCACGCGGGTCACCACCTCGTAGGCTTCGGGGACCTCGCGCCGGATCGTCTCCTCGAGCTCGCTTTCGATCTTGTGGGCGTGTTCGAGGCTGATCTCACCCGCCACCTCGGCGACCACGTGGACATGGATGCGGCCGTGGCGGTCGCTGAGCTCGACGTCGAGGCAGCGTTTCACTTCGGGATGCGATTCCACAAGTGCGCGAACGCGTGCGGCGAGCTGCGTGTTGCGGGCGGTGACGTCCTGTCCGGGGATGACGTCAGGATCCGTCGGCTCGAGGTGGATGTCGATCCGGGTCGCCTCCGGCAGCTCGGCGCGGATCGACCGCTCGAGGGAGCGGCTCGCCTTCGAGGCCTCGGCGAGCGGTTCGCCGCCGGGAAGCTTCGCGTGCATGGTCAGGTGCAGCGAACCGTCCGCCTCGCGTTCAACTGTGACGTTGTGCAGGTCGCGCACGCCTCCGTTGCGCGCCGCCGCGGCGTGTACGCGCTCGACAAGGTCGCCGCGCTGCTCCTGCCCCTCGACCGCGACCGCGAGGTCGAGGCGCGGGAGGACCGCGCGCGCCTTGGACTTCACGTCCTTGACCAGCGCGCTCGCCGCCTCGACCGACAGCATCCGCGCGGTGGCGATGCTTGCGTCGCCGATGAGGTTGGCTCCGGAGCGGCGCACGCGCACGGCGCGGACCTCGCGCACGCCGTCGACGCCGCGAATCGCGTCGCGCAGAGCTTGTTCCGCCCCGGCAGGCGCGCGGTCGATCAGGATGTCGCCCGACCGCCAGGCCAGCATCCCGGCCGCCCGGAGGATGATCACGGCGACCACCAGGGCGGCGGCAGCGTCCGCCCACGTCCAGCCCGCGCGGACGCCGACGAGGCCCACGAGCACGCCGAGATTGGCCAGCACGTCCGCGATCCGGTCGACGGAGTCGGCAAGCATCGCGTCGCTGGACACGGCGCGACCAACCCGCCGCATGACGACAGCGCGCCCAGACTCGATCGCGATCGTGCCCACGACGAGCGCGAACGCGTAGCCGGTCGGATCGACGGGCGGACCGCCTGAGACCAGGCGCCTGATCGCTTCGAAACCGATGGCGATCGCGATGACGAGCAGGAGGATCCCTTCGGCGAACGCGGCGAGGTTCTCCGCCCGGCCGTGGCCGTATGGGTGCTCTTTGTCGGCCGGCTTGCGCGCCGTGCGGACGGCGAACAGGGTGAAGACGCTTGCGGCCAGGTCGAATAACGAGTGAACGGCCTCGCTCAGGATGCCCAGGCTGCCTGTGAGGAGGCCGACCACGACCTTGGCCAGCACCATGGCCACGCCGATGCCGACAGAGGCCAGCGCGACGAGCTCTGGTCGCCGTTCGAGGAACTTCATGGACTACCTCAATAGTGAGGCGGTCGCAAACAGCTGGTCTTCGGTGCCCAGGGCGATGACGAGGTCGCCCTCATCGAGGCGGATGCTGGGCGGCGGATTCACGCTGACGGTGCCGTCCCGCTTCCGCACGGCAAGCACCTTGGCCGTGTTCGGCGCCAGGAGCCCGGCCTCTTCGAGGGGCTTTCCGACCGCGTCGGTTCCGGGTGTGATGAGCATCTCCTCGACGCCGATGCCGGCCTCGCCGTGATGCAGGGTGTCGAGGACGTCGACCATCGCGGGGCGGATCGCGAGCTCGGCCATGCGATGGCCCGCCATGACGTATGGCGAGATGGTGCGTGTCGCGCCCGCCAGCTCGAGGCGGCGGATCGAATCCGGCCGTCCCGCGCGGGCGACGATGTAGAGGTCCGGGTTGAACGCGCGCGCGGCGAGCACGATGTAGACCGCGCGTTCGTCGGAGTCGACCGCAGAGATCAAGCCTCGGGCGCGCTCAATCCCGGCGAGCTTGAGAATCTCCTCCTTCGACGCATCGCCCTCGATGTGCAGCCGGTTCTCGGTGCGGATGCGCTCGAGCGCCTCCTCGGTCTGGTCGATGACCACGTACGGGATCCTGTGTTCCTCAAACTCCGCCACGACCTGCGTGCCGATTCGGCCGTAGCCGCAGATGATGAAGTGATTGCGCAGCTGGTCGAGGTCGCGTTGCAACTGTCTTTCCCTCCGGTACCTGCCGAATGCATTGTCGGTCAGCGTCTCGGCGAAGACGCCGAAGCCGTACAGCATGGTGCCCACGCCGACGACGATGAGTCCCGACGTGAAGATCCGACCCGCCACGCCCTGCGCGTGCACCTCGGTGTAGCCGACGGTGCTGATCGTGATGATGGTCATGTAGAAGGAGTCGAGCAGGCTCCATCCGTCGATGAGCGCGTAGCCCGTGATGCCGACGGCGACGACGATCACGAGCAGGATGCCGGGAAGACGAAAGCGGAGGAGCGGATGCTCCGTGCGCCTCACTAGCCCCCTCCGCCTGGTCCCTCCAGGCCCGGCTTCGTCATCTTGCCGAGGTCCAGCACCCTGTTGAGCTCTTTCTCGCCGACGCCTTTGGCGCGGGCGAGCTGACGGATCGACTTGCCGGTCCGGATCGACTCCTTGGCCAGCTTGGCCGCCTCGTCGTAGCCGATCACCGGATTGAGCGCGGTAGCCAGCATCGGGCTGCGCTCGACGAGCTCCGGTCCACGGTCGGTCGCCTGCAGGCCCTCGACGCAGCGGTCGGCGAAGTTGCGCGTGGCCGCGGCGAGCAGCGTGATCGACTCCAGCATCGCCACCCCGGCGACGGGCATCATCACGTTGAGCTCGAACAGGCTTCCCGCCTGCCCGGCCACGAGCACCGTCGCGTCGTTGCCGTACACCCGTGCGACGACCATGAGCATCGACTCGATGATCACCGGGTTGACCTTGCCCGGCATGATGCTCGACCCGGGCTGCGTCTCAGGCAGGCGCAGCTCGCCCAGCCCCGCGATCGGACCGGTGCCCATCAACCGGATGTCGGAGCCGATCTTCCACAGGCTCGTGCCGATGGTGCGCAGCGCGCCGTGCGCGGCGACGAGAACGTCGAGCGTCGCCTGGGCGTGGAAGTGGTTTGGCGCTTCTCTGACCGGAACTCCGCTCGCCTTGGCCAGCCGCGCCGCGGCGACGCGCGCGAATTGCGGGTGGGTGTTGATTCCCGTGCCGACGGCGGTGCCGCCGAGCGGAAGACGTGCGAGCTCTTCGATCGCCGCCCGGGCGCGCCGCACCGACTCCTCCATCTGCCCGGCGTAGCCCTTGAACTCCTGGCCGAGCCGGATCGGCGTCGCGTCCTGGAGGTGCGTCCTCCCGGTCTTGACGACAGGCCAGAACTCCTTGCTCTTCGCCTGCAGCGCGCGCTCCAGACGTTCGAGAGCGGGGATCAGCTCGTCGTCGATCGCCATCGCCGACGCGAGCTGAATCGCGGTCGGGATGACGTCGTTCGACGACTGTCCGAGGTTGACGTGGTCGTTGGGATGGACGAGCTTCGAGCCGCGCTCGCCTCCGAGGATCTCCGTCGCGCGGTTGGCGATGACCTCGTTGGCGTTGGTGTTGGTCGACGTGCCGGAGCCGGTCTGGTAGACGTCGATCGGAAACTGGTCGTCGAGCTTGCCGTCGCTGACCTCCAGCGCGGCCGCCGCGATCGCCCTCGCGCGCCGTCGCGGCAGAAGGCCCAGCTCGCGGTTGGTCTGCGCCGCCGCTCGCTTGACCATCCCGAGCGCGCGGATGAAGCGGCGTGGAAGCCGGTCGCCTGAGATCGGAAAGTTCAGGACCGCGCGCTGGGTCGAGGCGCCGTAGTAGGCGTCGGCCGGAACCTCCATGTCGCCCATGGAGTCCCGCTCGACGCGCGTGCGCCTCGCCATCGCCGTGATTCTAGAGTTCACGTGCAGTGCGCCTCGCCGCCCTCGACATCGGCTCCAACACGGTCCACGTCCTGGTGGCGGACGTGGTCCGCGGCAAGCTCGAAGAGGTCGGTCACTACGTCGAGATGCCGGAGCTCGGACCGTCGGTCTCGCGCACCGGCGTCATCGGCAGCCGGGCCGGGGCTGCCCTCCGCGCGATCCGAAAGGTGTACAGGCAGGCGCGCTCACACGGCTTCGACACGCTCATCGCGGGCGCGACCCAGGCGGTCAGGCAGGCGAGGGACGGCGCGGCGTTCGTCCGCCAGGCAGGCCAGATCGTCGGCGTTCCGATCCGCATCATCCCCGCCAGGCGCGAGGCGGCGCTCAGCTTCCTCGGCGCCGCGAGCCGCCACGCCATCCGCCGGGAGTGGGCGCTCGTCGATCTCGGCGGCGCCTCGACAGAGATCGTCATCGCCCGCGGGCACGAGATGCTGCGCTCGGTCACCCTGCAGATCGGTTCGGGTGTGCTCACCGACACCTACCTGTCAGACCCGCCACGGCCGGAGGAGCGGGCGCGACTGCGCAAGGCGGCGCTGCGCGAGCTGACGAACGCGCCGGACGGCGACGTCGAGCGGCTGGTCGCGACCGGCGGCACGGCGTCCAACCTGCCCGGTGTCCTTGCTCGCCGCAACCCGCCCGCTGTGCTCACGACCGCCGACATCCTGGCCTGCGAGGCGCGCCTCGACCGCGGGCGCGCGCGCCGGGTCGCCGAGTCGATCGGCCTTCCCGCCAACCGCGTCAAGGCGATGCGGGGCGGCATCGAGGAGCTGCTCCTGCTGCTCGACTGGTTCGGGCTGGCGCTGCTCCACGTCAGCCACGAGGGGCTGCGCCACGGCATGCTCCTCGCTTACCTCGAACGAGGAGAGGATTGGTGGCGCGGTGGGTAAATTAGCCTTGTGGAGCGACTGAGCCAGAGCGGGACGCGGCTGAGGCTGAGCCTCGGCCTGACCCTGGCCGTCCTGCTCATCGAGTTGGGGGGCGGCCTGCTGTCCCACTCGCTGGCCTTGCTGTCCGACGCCGGCCACGTCCTGACCGACGTCTTCGCGTTGGGGCTGGCCTGGTTTGCCGTGGAGCAGTCCAAGCGGCCGGCCGACAAGCGTCGCAGCTACGGCTACCAGAGGGTCGGCATCCTGGCCGCCCTGGTCAACGCCGCAACTCTGATCGTGGTCGTCGGGGCGATCGCGGTCGAGGCGGTGCGTCGCCTGATGGCGCCCGAACCCGTCCAGGGCGGGATGGTGGTCGCCACCGCGCTGGTCGCGATCGCGATCAACGCTTTTGTGATCCTCACCTTGCGCGGGTCGGGTTCCAACCTGAACCTCCGGGCGGCGCTGCTTCACGTCACCGGAGACGTCGCGGCGTCGGCTGGCGTGGTGGTCGCGGGCGTGGTTATTCTCTTCACCGGGTGGCTCTACATCGACCCGCTGCTGTCCCTCGGCATCGCCGCGTTGATCGCCTACAGCGCCTGGGGAATCGTCCGCGAGACCGTGAACCTGCTGATGGAGGGCACCCCTCGCGAAATCGACCTCGCGGAGGTGACCCGGCAGATCACCCGGACGCCACGCGTGACCGGCGTTCACGACCTCCATGTCTGGTCTCTTTCCTCAAACGAGACGGCGCTGAGCTGTCACGTCGTCGTCGGCGACATATCACTGGGCGACGCCGAGCACGTCGTCCGCGACCTGGAGCACCGCCTGTGCGACGGCCTGGCGATCGGGCACACGACGATCCAGGTCGAGAGCTGCCACCCCTGCGGCGAGATCCATCACGGTCCCGGCGAGCACAACCACCCGCACGAACATGCGGTTTTTACCTCTTCTACTTCTTCGTCTCGACCAGCGCCTCCTCGCGCTGCAGGATCCTCCGCGCCACCGCGATAGCCGACGCGTAGGTCGAGTCCATTCCCCGATAGCTGAGCCCGCGGGCGCCGAGCGTGCGCGCCTGCGTGTAAGGGGTGTCGGATGCGTAGTGGACGATGCCGAGGTCGAAATGCGCCTGGGCCATGTTGACGCTCTCCCCGACCGGGTAGCGGTCGGGCTGGCCGATCTCGTAACCGGCGTCCAGGTACGGGCCGGCCTCCATCTCGACCACGGTGTAGCGGCCCTGGTAGTAGAAGTCCAGGTAGTCGCGATTCTGCAGGAAGGTCCCCCGCACGGTGACGGCGCGCTGGTTGTCGAGCGCGGATCCGTAGACGAGATTGGGCTGCACGTCGCCCGCGGTGAAGCAGTTGTCCAGCCAGTAGGTGTTGCCGGAGTGCTCGTTGTAGACGACGTTCGGGATCATGACGTCGCCGACGTCGGCATTGAGCGTCGCGGCCTTTCCCAGCACGTAAACGCCGGCGATCCAGGCGGACTGCTCCGCCACCTGGCGGAGTATGTGGTAGGCGGCCTGGCCCAGCGGGTAGTCGATATTGACGATGCACGCGGTGGACTGGTGGAGCTTGCTCTCGTCGACGGCGCCGACGCGGGGGTCGATGGCCGCGGCGTCGAGCTTCGACAGCATGAAGATCTGCGCGGCGGAGTCGACGCCGGTGCCGACCGCGGGGATGTGCCTCACGCCGTTCGCCGCCTCCAGCTCCGCGCGCCATTTGCGCAGCCGGTCGCGCTCCGGGCTCGCGTCGAACAGCTGACGAGCGCCGTAGTAGAGCCAGTTGTGGCGCGACGCGCGGCTGTGCCCGGCCTCGAGCTTGCGCAGCTCGACGTCCAGTTCGGGGTCGGTCTTGCGGATCCAGTCGACGATGTCGCCCTCGATCCGCCGGGCGACGCCGGTGAGCACGTTGACCAGGCTGTGCGCGTTGGACGAGACGAAATAGATCGGCGCGTCGCGCGCGCCGAGCTCGTCCAGCGCGGCCGCGATTGGCAGCCACCACCGGCTGGCGTTGCGCGCGAACCCGAGGTGGCTGCCTCCGATCAGGCGGAGAACGATCCGGCACTCGTCGCGCTTGATCGCGGCGAGGTTCGCGTCGAAGGAGTCGCCCCAGGCCTCGCGGAGCCTCCGCCAGTCGTCGGGCGTCGCTCCGGCGGCGTGCATAGCCGCCTCGTCGGACAGATGCACGTCCTGGAGCGAGCGGTGCAGCTTGTTCCACTCGATCTGGAAGGCGACGAGCGTGGGCACGAGGTCGTCGATGTCGGAGCTCGAGGCGATCAGGACCGCGAGCGTGTTCTTGCCGTCGTGGTACCAGCGGCGACGGCGGGCGGGGGCCTTGACCGCCTGCCAGCCCAGGATGTCAGCGCCGAGCACCGAGCGGAAACCCTGCGGGCTCTGGCCCATGATCACGCGGCGGCAGCCGATGATCGCCGTGGGCAGGCGCCGGACGGCGTACAGGAGAGCGCCCATGTCCGACTGCGGTTGGGCGGCCAGCGGATGGAGGACCGAGCCCATTCCGAGGTGCGCCTGGACCAGCGACTCGACCCGGATCTCGCCGGAGCTCTGGAGCATGGTCGTGTACGTGCGGACGTAGAGCTCGACGGCGTGCCGGCCCGTCCAACCTGGGGATAGGGCTGTGGTCGGAGGCCCTTCCATCACTCTTTCACTCGGACTTACAAAACCATAAAGATGGCGCCTCGGCGCCGTGCAAGAGTGGTTGCATGATCGCAAGACTCGCCAAACTCCGCTATGTCCGCGTCGCAGCGCTTGCCGTCGGAGCGGTCGCCGTGGCGGGCGCAGCCGTGGTCGTCACCGCCTCGGCCGCCGGCGTGAGCTTCGGCTTCAGGCCCGCTGCGTCGACCCAGAGCGCCGTCGAGGCCAACTCCTCCGCCTCCACCGCATGCGCCGCCTTCATGAAGCATTTCGCGGTCGAGATCGGCAAGAGCCAGGCCGAGATCAACGCCGCCTTCCAGAAGGCGCTCGCCGACACCCTGGCCGACGAGGTGAAGAGCGGCCAGATCACCCAGGCCCAGGCCGACGCGATCAAGAAGAAGCTCGCCAACCAGACGCCGTGCACGCTGCCGAGCCACGTTGGGCACGGTCATGGCGACAAGGCGCTTGGCGCCTACATGCAGCAGTACCTGAGCGCCGCCGCCGCCGCGCTCGGGATCAGCGAGACACAGCTGACGGCCGACCTGAAGAACGGACAGTCGCTGTCCCAGGTCGCCGCGGCACAGCATGTCTCCGAGGCGGATTTCCGGACAAGGCTGGTCGCCAACCTCAAGCCGGCGCTCGACCAGGCCGTGACCGACAAGAAGCTCACCGCGGCCCAGGAGCAGATGATCATCAACCGGCTCCAGACGGGTGAGCTGCCGCTGTGGAATATGCCGGCCAAGCGTCACAAGCCGGCAGCGACCGCGAGCCCCTAGCCCCTCCGGCCCTTCGGGCCACCTCCCCATAAATGGGGAGGACTAGGGGCGAGCCCTTAGCCCCTCCGGCCCTTCGGGCCACCTCCCCATAAATGGGGAGGACTAGGGCCGACCGTTTCGGGCCACCTCCCCCATAAATGGAGAGGACTGGGCGCTAGTTCAGCTCTTCGCTCGGGGGGGTGCCGCCCAGCCGCCGCATCAGCTCCTCGAGGAGCTGGCGCGTCTCCGGGTCGGACATCAGCTTCTGCTGCATCTCCTCCGCCGAGCGGCGGATCTCAGGGTCGGACATCAGCCGCTCGGACATCGCCTGGAAGCGCGAGGTCATGTCCTTCATCGCCGTCTCCTGGGCGACCTGGATCAGGATCGGCTGGCTCGCGGCGGCGACCACCGCCTCCGCCTGCAAGCGAACCATCTCGATTCCCTTGCAGCCAAGGCACTCGCCTTTCAGCCCGCAGTGGCAGAGCTGAGGGCGTAGACGGTCCAGCGCCGCGTGCAGCTCGGATAGGTCGATCGGTCCCGCCACCTAAGGAAGGCTACGAGTCTTTGGACTTCCCCGTGTACATCGCCTCGATCTGGTCGTGGTAGTGGTCGGCCACCGCCTTGCGCTTGACGTCGAGCTTCAACGAAAGCTCGCCCGCGTCCTCGGTGAAGTCGTGGTCGAGCATCGTGAAGTACTTGATGGTCTCCCAGTGCCCGAGGTGCGCGTTCATCTCGTCGATGGTCTTCTGGATCGAGGCCCTGACCGCGGCGGCGTCGAGCCCCTGTTTCCTGGCATCCTCCCAATCGGGCACCACCAGAGCGGTCACGTACGGCTTGCCATCGCCGATGACGAGCGCGCGGACGAGGAGCTGGTTGCCCATCAGGCCCTGCTCCAGCGGCACCGGCGCGATGTACTTGCCGCCCGCGGTCTTGAAGAGCGACTTCTTGCGGTCGGTGATCTTCAGGTAGCCGTCGCCGTCGAACTCGCCGATGTCGCCCGTGTAAACCCAGCCGTCCTTCAGCATCTCCGCCGTCGCGGCCGGGTTGTTGTGGTAGCCGAACATGTTGCCAGGGCCCTTGACCAGGATCTCGCCGTCGTCGGCGATCTTGATGTCGACGCCTGGAAACGGTTTGCCGACGGTCAGGAACCTGTGCTCGCGCAGGGTGTTGGAGCACACGCCCGACGAGGTCTCGGTCATCCCCCAGCCGTTCAGGATCGGCACTCCGATCGCCCAGAAGAACTCTTCGATCTCGCGCGACAGCGCCGCTCCGCCGCTGATGAAGAACCGCAACCGTCCGCCGGTCAGCCGCTGGCGCAGGCCGGCCAGGACGAGCCTTTCTGCGACGCGGTGCTGCAAGCGCAGCAACGGGCCAGGCGACTGCGCGTGGAAGTGCTGCTTGCCGACGTCGAGTGACCAGCGGAACATGGCGCGTTGCACTGGGCTGAGGCCGCGGACCCGCGCTAGCACGGCCGCATACATCTTTTCGTACACGCGCGGGGCGCTGCACATGACGGTGGGCTGGACCTGCTGCAGCTCCTGGGCCAGGTGGTCCGGTCCGCGCGAGATCCAGGTCTGGCCGCCGTACACGATGCCGATGAAGATCTCGTTGATCCGGCCGAAGACGTGCGAGTAGGGAAGCCACGACAGCGAGTGGTCACTGTCGGTGATCGGGTGCACCTTGACCGCGGCGCGGCTGATGTCGACCAGGTTGCGGTGCGCAAGCTCGACGCCCTTGGGATCGCCAGTCGTGCCTGACGTGTAGACGATGGTGCAGAGCTGGTCGGGGTCGATGCGCGCCATCCGGGAAGCGATCTCGTTGGTCTGGGTCGGCCCCTGCCGCACCCACTGCGCGACCTCCTCGTCCATCAGCGCGATCTTCTTGAGCGTCAGCTTGGCGGCGAGTCTGGGGTCCGACGCGATCGCGTACGTCGCGCCCGAGTTCTCGATGATCTTGGCGACCATCTCCGGCGTCGAGTTGGGATAGATGGGGACCGTGATCGCGCCCGCTGCCTGGATGCCGAAGTCGCACCACAGCCAGGCGAGGCTGTTCTCGCCGATCAGGATCACGCAGTCGCCAGGTTTGACGCCCGCCTCGATCAGGCCGGATGCGACCGCGAGCACGTCGCGGCGCATGTCGTTCCAGCTCTCGGTCTTCCACGCCCCGTCGACGAGGTGATGCAGGATCGCTCGATCCCCGTACCTTGCCGCCTGGCGAAAGAACACTCCGACGGTGGTCCGGTCGGCGATCGTGTTGGGGTCGATCCCCGCGACGGTGTCGGTGGTGGTAGCTATTTGACCGCCTTGATCGTCAACGTCAGCGTCCCCGACGGCACGCTGACCGTCACCCTGTCGCCCTTCTTGTGTCCGACGAGCGCCCGACCGACCGGCGAGTCGACCGAGATCCTTCCCGCCGACGGGTCGCTCTCGACCGCGCCCACCAGGTGATACGTCTCGCTCGCACCGTCCGGCTCGACGACCTCGATCGTCGAGCCCGGGCCGACGACGCTCGAATGCGTGTCGCGGATGATCTGGGCGCGGCCAATCATCTCCTGCAGCTCGTAGATCCGGCTGTCGAGCATGCCCACCTCTTCCTTCGCCTGCTCGTACTCCGGGTTGTCCTCGATGTCGCCCGGCTGGAAGGCCTCCTTCAGGCGCTCGCCCGCCTCGGACCGACGCTGCAGCGCGACTTCGAGGTCACGCTTGAGCTTTTCCAGGCCCTCCGGGGTCAGCAGTACAGGTTCGGTTAGGTCCATCACTCCAGCCCTTGACTGAATAATAGCCGGGCGTATGGACCCCTCCGATCTCAGGGCCGATCTCGCCGAACGGCTGGCGAATAGTACGCCGATCGACGCCGCGACGTTCAACGCGGCCTGCTTCTTCCTGACCCGCGCGCTCGAGGACCTGGAGTTCAGCTCGCCGGAGGCGGCGCCGCTGGTGAGGCGCCTGCTGCGGGTCGCCGGACGTGTGGTCATCGACACAGCCGCGCCGGATTCGTCGCCAGACGTGTGGCCGGACACCAAGGAGATGGCGCTGCAGTGGATCGACGAGGCGCTGCGCGCGCTGGGCTATGAGGCGACGCCGGGCGGCGGTTAGTTGATCAGCCGTGCCGCCGGTGGCGCGGGCGAGTAGTTGGGGTTGAAGTCGATGCCGACCGCGCCGGAGCCGCTGACCTTCGCCGTGTAGCAGATCACCTGGCCGGCGAGCGGCGAGCGGTCGCCGCCGTTGATCGTCCAGTTCTGGCCTGGCGTGTAGATGGTGCCGATGTACTGGGTCGCCGCGCCTCCGTTCATCGTGTTGCTGCACGTGTTGGAAGCAGGCGCGTAGATGACGATCCAGTTGTACTGCTCACCGGCGAAGACGTACGTGGCGCCCTGGGCATTCTGGGTCATGCAGGAGCCGTTCGGGAAGTAGAACTGGACGGCGCCTGGCGTGAGCGTCGTGTTCGCGCACGGCGCGATCGTGCTGCCCGGGTTCTGCGAGATCTGGCAGTAGTTCTCGTTGGCGACGTCGCCGCCGGTGTGAGGCGGATACTGCAGGTCCATCGGCGCGTTTTCCTGCGACAGGAGGTTTGCCGGCGGCGGGCAGTTGCTGAAGCACTGCGGGGGCGTCTCGTCGTCGGGCGGCCGGCAGTTCAGCGTCCTCACCTGGGCGAAGCAGTAGGCCGACGGGTTGGGGATCATCTGGTCCGTCAGGTCGTAGACGCTCGCGCCGGCAGCCGGCGGCAGCGCGGGCGCGGCCGCGCCCAGCGTCCAGGGCGTGCCGTTGGGGAACGGACCGACAGGCGTTCCGTTCGAGAACCCGGGGGCGTCGAAGCGTCCGACCCAACCGAAGTTGGCCTGGTTGCCGTCGCACCCGGCCGGGTTGATGTACACGTTGTAGTACTCCGCGCCAGGCGCGTTCTTGGTGATGTTGACGCTGATCCCGACCAGCGACGGCGAGCCTGACGTGCCCGTCACCTGGTTGGGTGTCAGCTTGCACGCCGACGGCGCGCTCTCACGCCGGCATCCCGGTGCGGTGTAACAGGGGTTCGGCGTGACGTTTGTGTTGTCCAGGAACCTGTCGAACCGGATCGAGGTCAGCTCGACGCCCCATCTGTTGTTGCGCCCCAGGGTGTCGTTGACGCCGGTGTGACAGCCCGCGGGTGTGCTTGGGTTGACCTTGATGCAGGCGGGAGCCAGCAGGACGTTCTGGGCAACTCCGTTCGTGACCGTGAAGTGACCCGCGCATCCCGCGCTGTTCATGTCCCAGAACTGGGGGTTGGCCTCCGCCGTGGTCCCGGGACCGGCGAACGTGTTGGGATCCACGTACTCCTCGTCCGGGGCCTTGAGCTCGTTGCTGAGCAGGCTCCCGGTGGCGTCCGACTGGTAGCCGCTGGTCCAGGTGTAGACCCCGGCGTCCAGGAAGGCGCAGCTGGCGGAGCCGCCGCTGAGGTGGAAGTTGCCGTACGAGCCCGGATACATCTCGGTCCACGTGCCGCGGTTCCACTGGTCGTAGCCCTGGGCGAGGGTGTAGTAGCCGACCGAGGGCGCGAGATAGCCGGGGTCGGGCAGCGTCGGTGCGGGAACGACACCCCTGCCGTAGGTGTCACCCGGCTGGCAGGGGGGCGGGTATGGGATGAATCCCGGAGTCGAGTTGTAGCAGTAGTACTGAGCGACGTCGCAGTTCGAGCCGGCCGCGCCATAGCAGTTGCCGGCCTCGTGCAGGTTGGCGTCGAGGCACGCGGTGCCGTTGGTGTACACGTCGCCGAGCACGGTCAGCTGCGCCGACCCGGTCAGGTCAGAGGCGCAGTTGCTGGTGCTGAGCGTCAGCAGGGCGGGGGTCTGACGCTGGTTGCCGACGATCGATGTCGCGGTCGCCGCGATCGGCACGTTGAGCGGCCCGCCGAAGATCTGGATGAAGGCGAGCGGCAGCTGATGGTTGCTTGTGAACGCGAACTCGTAGCCGTTGAACTGGGTGTCGGTGGCCACGACCGTCAGCGTGTAGTTGCCGTCGAAGGTGTAGGTGTAGGTGTCCTGCGGCAGGTTGTTCTGCGGGCCGACGGTGGTCCAGGTGTGGCTCTGCGTCTGCCAGCCGTTGTAGATCCGCAGGTCGGACTCGTAAAGGGCCACCGACTTCGGGATGACGGTGTTGTTCAGGTCGGGGATGTTCTCCCACCAGTCGCCGGCGGCGAGCGCGGCGGCGTCGACGGCGGTCTGCTGGTCGCGCCTGTCGACGTAACCGCGTCCTGAGTCGATGGCGAGGCCGAGCATGCCGAACAGCACGAGGATCAGCAGCGCGATCAGGACGATGGCCTGCCCACCCTGAAGCGTCGCTTTGCGCGCGCTAGTTCGAGTATTCGGCTCGGTAAACCGCATATGCCGTGATGACGATGTTGTTGCCGACAACTTGCTGAATGATTGGAGTGATGGGCTGGAATGTGTACCAGAGCGTGATCTTGATCGGCTCGTTGCCGGTCGCAGGCGTCACGTTGTTGCAGCCCGCGCCGACGTTGGGCGGCGGGTAGCTGCCAAGACCTCCGCGCGGGCCGTTGGGCGTGCCGTTGCCCGCCGTGCTCGGGTCGGTGATGAAGATCCAGCCGGTGTTGGCCACAGGCTTGGTTGGCGAACCCTGGGCGATACCGTTGTTCGGCAGCGGCCCGTTTGGACAGGCCGGGTTGTTGGCCAGGTTCATGATCACCGCGTGGCCGGTGACGGCGTTCGCGACGTCTGTGTCCGTCGGCCACGTGTGAGAGTTGCCGTTGGGGTCGATGAAGTACGAGGCTCGAACGGCGACACGCGCGCCTTCGTTGGCGGCCTGCTGCAGCGTGATGTAGAGATACAGCGCGCGGCCGAAGTCGATGATGCCGAAGGTCAGCAGGAGGATGACCGGCGCGATGATCGCGAATTCGGTCATGCCCTGCGACTTCTGGCTCTTGAAGTACGACAGAAGCTTCGCCTTCATGGCTTGCCCTGGATGGTGAAATGCTCGTTGTACGCGAGGTCGATGCCGGAGCCGAACAGGCCCTGGATCAAAGGCGTGATGAGCTGGAAGTTCATGAGCAGCGAGACGTTGATGTCGCCGAGCTTCCATGAGTTGTCGAGCGGCGGCGAAAGGCGCGATCCCACCTGGTTGCCGCTCGGGTCCGTGTAGCAGATGTAGACGTTGACTTCCTGTGGGTTGTTCGGATAAGCCGCCTGCGGGTAGGGCTTGTTGCCGTTGACGTTGCTGTCGGAAGGGGCGAGGCAGCCGCCGTTCTGCATGAGGTGGATCTGCGAGTCCTGGAAACCGGCGCCGTAGAGCGCCTGCTTGACCGCGGTCAGAACGTCAGTGTCATCGAGGAAGTTGTTCTGCCGCGCGGCGGTGTTGAACCACGCGCCGTGGCGGGCGCCTTCGCGCGCCGCGCCCTGGAGGCTGACCGAGTAGTAGAAGGCCCGGGAAAGGTCGATCAGTCCCATGGCGAGCAGCAGCAGGACCATCGAGGAGATCGCAAACTCCACCAGGGACTGGCCGCTGCTTTTGCGGCGTCGAGATTCAGGCACTTTGGCCTCGACATTTAAGCAATCGGGAACGCATTCTGTTGGCGCTAACGCGGAAAAACTCGTTTTCGCGCGCTAAAAGGGCAATGAATCTGTAAGCGGGCGCATCGGCCGGTCCGCGCGGCGATCTAACTTGCCCTGGAGGCGCCGCCGGCGGTGCTCGAGCTCGCCGGCCTGCTCCGGCATCCGCCGCTGGGCGTCCTCGACGACCGCCAGCGCCGAGCGAGGGTCCCGGCGCCGCCATTCCAGGAGCCGGGCGCGGGCGACGGAGACGCGCACGTCTTCGCGGGCGTTCGTCTCGAGCCAGTCGAGGAGCCGGTCGGCGCCCGCGACCGCCCCGCGCCGGACCAGCCTGCGCGAGAGCAGCAGGCCCGCCGTGGCGGCCGCGTCGCCTAGCGCAAACGCCGTGGCGTTGCGAAGCGCCCGCCAGCCGTCGGCCCGCGCGCCGCGCCGCCAGCGGTGCCGGCCGAGCGCGAGCCAGTCGTCGGCGTCCATGTCGACATCGCCACCCTGCAGCCGGCGCAGCATCCGCGAATGCAGGTGGACGAGGCTGATGACGTCCAGCCGGTTGTGCTCGAGTGCCGCCTCGAGGAACTCGTGCGAGCCAAGTCGTAGATAGCCGAAGTACGCCTCCGGCACCAGCGCGCTGGGCAGCGGATCCTCGCGCTCATAGCCGAGGATGCGTTCTTCGACGTAGCGCAGCGTGCAGTTCTCGAGCCGGTGACGGTAGAGCGCGCGTACGAGGGTCAGCAGGTCGACATGCGGCGCGTGGGTGAACTCGCCCGGCATGCGTGCCATGACCCAGCGCGTGCGCAGGATAGGCAGGTCGAAGGAGCCGCCGTTGAAGGTGGCGACGCCGTCCGCGGCTTCGATCTCGTCCCGCAGCACGTGGAGGAAGGCGGATTCCATGCCGGGTTCGGGAAGGAAGAACTGGGCGACGCGCAGGCCGGCCGTTATCGGCGTCGCGACCGCGGCCGCGAAGACGTACGTCCCCGCACCGCCCGCGAGGCCGGTCGTCTCGGTGTCGACGTAGGCGATGCAGCCCGGGTCGGGCTCGAGCGCCGGCAGGCCGATGACGTCCTGGCGCATCGCCGCCACGCCAAACGGAGTCGTGGTCTCCTCGAAGCCACGCGGCAGCTCCCAGCTGCGGACCGGCCGCGGCCGCGGCGGAGCTCCTAGACGGTTAAGACGCTCGCCGAGCAGGGAGGCCGGCGTCGGGCGCGTCGACGGATCTTCGACGTCCATGTGCGCGATCTGCGTTGTTGCCGTCTGCGCTGCTCGCACACGCATCAACGGATGCGCTTAGCTGCGCTGCTCGACGGCGCCTAGCAGCTCACGCACCTGGGCCGCCGAATCTCTCGCCGCCGGCCCGCCGCCGGCCTCCAAGAGCCTCAGGCAAGCCTCTTTCGCTCCCTCCACGAGGTGCAGCGGACCGATGCAAGAAGGGCAGCCCGCCGCGCATGGACAGTCGCGCACCAGCGCCGCCGCGTCGTCGAGCAGTTCCCGGTGCAGCTCGTAGAGTCGCGCCGCGAAGCCGACGCCGCCGGGGTAGACCTCGTAGACGGTCACGGTCGGCAGCTGGGTGCTGATGGAGCGCACCTCCGCGACCGAGCCGAGGTCGCGCGGGTCGCACATCAGGCGCAGGCTCGCGACGTGGCGCAGCGAATGCGCCATCCCCTGAAGCCCCGCCTCGAGAGACTCGCGCCCCAGCGCGATCCACATAGCGGGATCGACAGTCACCCAGTAGCCGGTGGTGTGAAGAGTTTGCTCGGGCAGGTGAATCGGTCCGGAGCCGATGTTCTCGTGCGTGTGGAACCGGATCTTCTTGAACATGCTGGCTAAGGACGTGATCTTCACTTCGCCGTGGCTGCGCGAGAGGCCTTCGCCTTCGGCGCTCGCGAAGGTCTCGAGGACTTGCACCGTTACCGACGCGAGCGCGTCAGTGTAGTAATCGACGTCGACCGGTCTCACGTATGCCTTCTTCTCGTCCCAGTCGAGACGGTCGACGTGGTACTGCGCACCCTCGTGCAGGTACACGGCCTCTTCGTGCAGGAGCACCGGCGCGGTGAACTGGTCCATCTCACCGATGACCGAAGGGCGCGGCTGCGAGGTGTCGATGATCACGACGTTGTCGGCGAGGATCCGGCGCAGGTGCACCTCCTCGGCGGGAAAGGCCTGCCGGCTCCAGAACCACCGGCCGGCTGAACGCGTCGCCGAGCCGTCTTCCTCGAACAGGCGCAGCAGCTCCTGGACGTCCGCGTTGCCCAGGCGCTCATCCTCCGTGAACGGAAGCTCGAAGAGCCCGGCTTGCAGGTGGGCCGCGAGGAGCAGCAGGTTGTTCGGATCGATTAGGCCTTCCTCGGGGTCGGTGCCGAGGAAGTACTCGGGGTGGCGGACGATGAACTGGTCGAGCGGCGAGCTCGACGCGACGAAGACCCCGATCGAGCCGGAGCGACGACCGGCGCGGCCGAGCTGCTGCCACGTCGACGCGATCGTGCCCGGATAGCCGACCAGTACGGCGCACCGGAGGCTGCCGATGTCGATGCCGAGCTCGAGCGCGTTGGTGCTCACGACGCCGGTGATCTCTCCACCACGCAGCCCGGCCTCGATCTCGCGCCGGTGGAGCGGCAGGTAGCCCGCGCGGTATCCGCGCACGCGTCTCGACGCGTCAAGCCGCGGCGCGAGGTCCTGGCGAAGGTAGCTGAGCATCACCTCGACCTGGAGGCGGCCGCGGCAGAAGACGATGGTCTGGATGCCGGCGCGGATCCAGGGCGCGGCGACGCGGCGAGCCTCGAGCATCGAGCTCCGCCGCATGCCGAGGTCGCGGTTGAGGAGCGGTGGGTTGTAGAAGATGAGCCGGCGCTCGCCGCGGGGGGCGCCGCTGCGGTCGACCAGAGCGATGTCGTCTTCTTCGAGGAGCCGGCGCGCGAGCTCGAGCGGGTTGCGGATCGTCGCCGACGCGCAGATGAACGTCGGGTGCGAGCCGTAGAAGGCGCAGATGCGCCTGAGCCTCCGGATGACGTTGGCGACCTGGCTCCCGAACAGGCCGCGGTAGGTGTGCAGCTCGTCGATGACGACGAACTCGAGGCTGGAGAACAGGCGCCGCCAACGCGTGTGGTGAGGCAGCAGTCCCGTGTGCAGCATGTCGGGGTTCGTCATGACGATGTGGCCGCCTTCGCGGATCGCGGTGCGGCGCCCGGGCGGCGTGTCGCCGTCGTAGGTGTCGACTCGAAGGTCGATGGGGAGGCCCGCCTTCAGCGCCCCGAGCTCGGCCAGCTGGTCCTGCGCAAGGGCCTTGGTCGGATACACGTAGAGGGCCCGCCTGTCGGGGTTCTGCAGCAGCTTCTGGAGGACCGGGAGGTTGTAGCAGAGCGTCTTGCCGCTGGCGGTCGGGGTAACCACGACCAGGTGGCGACCGTTGCGTATAGCTGTATAGGCCTCCGCCTGGTGCGAGTAAAGTCGCTCGATACCTCTCCCCTGGAGCGCCTTGATGAGCTCGGGGCGGAGGTCAGTCGGAAGCGGGCCGAAGTCCGCGGAGGCTGCGGAAATTACGTGATCGAGCGTTATGTCACCTGGAAACTCGGACGGGTCGAAGCGCGGTGTCGAGAACATATGTTTGAGGAGGTTAGACGAACGTCCGTTTGGCGTCAATAGAAGAACCGCCGATCGAGGCGAAGCCACCCCCTGAGTCGTACGAGCCAGGCTCGGAGGCAGACTTCGAGAGGCTGTACCGCAACAGCTACCGCCGGATCCTGGGCACTCTGATCACGCTCGTTCGCGACCGGGCGACGGCGGAGGACTGCGCGCAGGAGACCTACGAGCGGGCCTTCCGGCACTGGAAGGAGTGGCGACCCGAGGCTTCGGCCGAGGCCTGGCTGCACCGGATCGCGATCAACGTGGCGATCTCAGACCGGCGCCACCAGAGCCTGCGCCAGGCGGGCGAGCTCGTCCGCCGTCTGGGCCGGCCTGCGCCGGGCCCCGATCCGTCCGCCGTGGCCGAGCGCTCGGACCTGTTTCGGGCGATCAGGAAGCTGCCGGCCAAGCAGGCCGCAGCTCTCGTCCTTCGCCACTACCACGGCTACAGCAACCGCGAGATCGCGGCCGCGCTCGGCGTGCCCGAACAAACGGTCGCTTCGCGGCTCGCCGCCGCCCGCCAGCACCTCCAGGCCGTGCTGGGGCGCAGGTGAGGCGAAAAATGGTTGCTGCCGAGATGCTCGGCGTTATGGCTTCTCACAGATGAGCGACATCGAACGCGACCTGGAGGAGGAGTTGCACCGGGTCCTGGACCCGATCTCGGCAATGCCGATCCCACCTCGCCGCAGGGCCGGCAGCCGCACCGCGGCACGCACCGTCCTGGGCGGCGCGGGCGCGGCGCTTACGATCAAGCTGCTGACCGGTGTCGCCGTCGCGGCCGCGGCCGTGACAGTGGCCGGCGCCGCGACAACGGGAAGCATCAACCCGGCCGTCTGGGGCCAGCAGGTGAGCCAGCACGTGGCCGACTGCAAGGCCAAGCTCGCGGACGGGCAGCACGGAATCGGGGACTGCGTCAGCGATTTCGCGAACCAGCACGGCCAGGCCGTCGCCAGCGACGCGCGCCACCACGGCGCCGGCACCGGTACAACGAACGGGCACGGCAACAACCCGAACGCCAACGACCACGCCAAGAACAAGAACAGGGGCCGCAGCACGCAGGGCAAGGGCGCGTCGAGCCAGCAGGATCCGACTGATCCGCCAATACACGCGACGGTGACTGCCTCGCCGCAGCCTTAAAGAGGCCGCGTTTCTCCAGACCCCTTCCTCTCGTGGGGCCGGGCCGCAAGGTTCGGCTCCTTACTTACTAGGGACGTAACTTTCCCGCCTGCGGTCACGGTTAACGAGACAGGCGACGATGAAGCTCAGGGGTTGGCTAGCCGGTCTAGTGTTCCTTGCCTCAGTGGGACTGATGTCCTGCGGGCCGACGTCCCCCGCATCAACGGCAACAGCGGCTCATATGTCAGCAGGACCGCCGCCACTGCCGCGCCTTCCCTCACTCGGTCTGTGGCCGAGGCCTACCAACCGCGCGAGCGTGTTTGGTACATGCCGCCTACCTATCGTGGTCCCCAATTCCGCGGTCGGCTGGTTGGACGTTCCGACCGGAACCTTCAGGCCCGATCTCGCGAGTACGCTCGATGCAATCAAGGAGAGCAGGGCCAACATTCCACTGCCATACACCTGGGATCCGGCTGTCGAAGAGTGGGTGCCGGCGCCTCCGAAGCTGATATCGCCTGATGGCAGGAGCTATGTCTGGGGCGACGACGTGTTCAACGCCAAGACAGGCGCGATCGTGCACCGTATACCGTTTCCGACTCCCCCCAACCACTCGACCGGAGCTTTTTACACGCTTGCATATACCGGCGCTGCGATCTATTTCGCTGGAACCGGCATGCAGCCGCCCCCGGGCTTATGGGTAGTCCAGACCACGTCCTGGAAGGTGACACAAGTCTCCTCGGCCGAGGGCGAGTGGGACCTGGTCGATGACAAGTCGGCCTGGGGCACTAATGGGTACACCGTGAGGCGTCTCGACCTCGCGACGGGCAAGGTCTCCGACCTGTACCGCGGGAGCCCAAGCTTCGAAATCCCGGAGCTGGTGGGTTTCGTTGGCTCCGGCGTCCTCCTGCTCGGTCCGAATGGGAGCGGGTCCGACTCTCCCGTCCTTTCTGTGCTCGTCCTCCATCCCAACGGCTCAGTGGCACATGTCGTGGTGCCGTCTGCCTTGGGTGACGGACGGCTGGGCGCGGGTGTCCAGGATGGGAGCGCGTTCATCTTCACTGTCTACTACCCGCTCACGGCCGGTGGCCCTCCGGCGTCGCTCCATGGCTGGGGCCTCGCCGCGTGGGATCCGACCCACGGATTGCAGTTCCTGATGACCAAAGTCCCAGAGGGGCTATCCGTCGCCGGCCCGTGCATGGCCGTCTAGACCATCTAGCTCTGGGTCGGAGTAGCCCGTCCGGGTCCTTTTTGCAACCGCGGCCGGCTCTCGTGTGTTCTGTCCCCAGTGAGTCGCGTCGATTCTGTCTCGGCGATCGCGCCTGCGCGCCTCGATGCCCAGGCCCTGGCGGCCGGAGTCTTCACCGTGACCCTCTGGGGCTCTGCGTTCGTGGGCATTCGAGCCGCGGGCACTGCCTTTTCGCCTGGATCGCTGGCGCTCGCCCGCCTGCTGGTCGCCTCCGCGATCCTGGGCGCGCTGGCGTTGCGTCGCCGGGACCCGATACCTGCGGCACCGGACCTGGTCAAGATCGCCGTCTACGGGGTGCTGTGGCTTGCCGTCTACAGCACGGCCCTCAACGCGGCCGAGCGCATCGTCGACGCCGGGACGGCGGCCTTGCTGGTCAACACCGGTCCGGTCGTGATCGCGATCCTCGCAGGGTTCTTTCTCCACGAAGGGTTTCCGCCCCGACTGTTCGCCGGGTGCGCGATCGCGTTTGCCGGGTGCGCCTTGATCGGCCTGGCGACAGCCCAAACAAGAAGCGGCGCGTGGGTTGGCATCGTCCTGCTTGCCGTGGCGGTGCTCGCCTACTCCACCGCAATCGTCGTGCAGAAGCCGGTTCTTGCCCGCGTCCCATCGTTGCAAGTGACGTGGATCGGCGTCCTGGCTGCGACGATCGCGTCTCTTCCATTCGCGCCCTCGCTCGTGGTCGAGATCCCAAAAGCCAGTGCGGGCGCGATCGTATGGACGATCTACCTCGGAGCATTCCCGACAGCCGTCGGCTTTGTGACCTGGGGGTTTGCGCTGGGCCGCACTCGGGCGGGCCAACTCGGAACGCTCACATACCTCGCGCCTGTGGTCGCGGTCTTGTTGGGCTGGTTAATGCTGGGTGAGACGCCGCCGGTACTTGCGCTAGTCGGAGGCGCGCTCGCGCTGGCCGGCGTCTACTGGGCGCGGCGGTCGCGAACGGTGCGGTCCTAACTCTTCTCGACCGGTTTGTCCATGACCTCGACGCCCAGAGACTTGAGCCTTTCCCGAAGCGCGTCCGCGGTGGCGAAGTCTCTGGCCGCCCGGGCCGTTTCGCGTTGAGCGATCAGCTCGGCGGCACCAGCGGGCAGCTCCTTGGGCGAGGCACCGCGGTCCAGGTCGAGGCCTAGCACCCTGTCCCAAGCGAGAAGAGTCGCTGCCTTCTCGCCTGGTCCCAGGTCCGATTTGACCAGCTCTGAGACCAGCGCCATGGCGGCCGGCAGGTCGAGGTCGTCGGCCAGCGCAGCGCGAAACCGCGCGTCCCAAGCCTCATCGAGGGACCCCCCTTCACGCGACCACTCGGCCACCCGCTCTCGCAGCTGCCGCACCGCGCGGTCGGCCCCGGCCAGCCCTTCGGTGCTGAAGTTCAGCGGCGCCCGGTACCTCGCCTGCAGCGTCAGGTAGCGGAACGCAAGCGGGTCGAATCTCTGTTCCTCGAGCTCGGTGACGCGGAAGAAGTTGCCCGCCGACTTCGCCATCCGCGATCCCGCGAGCATCAGCAGGCCGCCGTGCATCCAGATGCCGACGACGGGATGGCCGGCGATCGACTCCGACTGCGCGATCTCCGCTTCGTGGTGAGGGAACACGTTGTCGGCGCCACCAGTGTGAATGTCGAACCGGTCGCCGAAGATCGACATCGACATCGCCGAGCACTCGATGTGCCAGCCGGGGAATCCGGGTCCCCAGGGGCTGTCCCAGACCTGCGCCCGGTGCTCGCCCGCCGCCTTCCACAAAGTGAAATCGCCCGGATGCCGTTTGCGAGGATCCGGCGCGTCCCGGTGGCCGGCGATCAGCCTGTCGGTGGTGTTGCGCGAGAGCTTGCCGTAGCCGGGAAAGCTCGCGATGTCGAAATAGACATTGCCGTCGACAACGTATGCGTGCCCGTTCGCGACCAGTTGCTCGACCAGCTCGATCATCCGCGGGACGTAGTCGGTCGCACGCGGATACTGCGCTGCTGGCCGGATGTTGAGCTTGCGCGTGTCGTCGAGGAACGCGTCTGTGTAGGCGGCGGCGATCTCCTCGGTGGACTTGTTCTCCAGGCGTGCCGCGACGAGCATCTTGTCCTCGCCGCGGTCGAACATGTCGTCGGTCAGGTGGCCGACGTCGGTGATGTTCATCGCCTGCTCGGTGCGGTAGCCGAGGTATTCGAGGCTGCGGCGGAGCAGGTCGGGGAGCATGAACGTGCGCAGGTTGCCCACGTGGGCGTACCGGTAGACGGTCGGGCCGCACGAGTAGATGCGGACGAGGCCGCCTTCAAGCGGCTGCAGCTCCTCCTTGCGCCTCGTGAGGGTGTTGTAGAGGCGCACCGTGGGTAGGTCCATCGCCTCTCTATGCTCGCATTCAGATGAGAGCCGTTCGCCTCAACGGGGCTTCCGCCACCCCACAACAGATAAAAGGACGCGTGCTTGTCCACGACCTCGGACCCGACCTGCGCAAGGGCACCGTCCTCGAGGAGAAGCACATGGACCGGGTGCGCCACAGCGGCGAGATCCACCTGGTCGAGCTCGAGCCTGGCGACGTCCACGAAGACGTGGCGGCGGGCCGCCTGGCGGCAGCCCTGGCCGGGCCCGGTCTCGAGCCGGAGCCGCCCGTGCAGAGCCAGGCTCGCCTGGTCGCCGGCCACCGCGGGCTCCTCCGGGTCAGGGTCGAGCTGGTCGACGCGATCAATTCCCTCGGCCAGATCTCGGTGTTCACGCTCATGGACGGCCAGGCGGTGGCCGAGGGCGAGGAGGTGGCGGGCTGCAAGGTGACGCCCGTCGCCGTCTCCGGGAATGTGATCGAGAGGGCCGAGCGCCTCAGCCGCGAGGCAGGCCCTGTCATCGAGCTGCTTGCGTTCAAGCCTTTGAAGACGTTCGTGGTCGCCACCGAGCGGCTGAAGCCGAAGGCGCGTGAGCTGTTTCGCGCCGCGGTCACCGCCAAGCTCGGGTGGTACGGCGCCAAGGTGATCGAGGTCCGCGAGGTCGCGCGCACCGCGGACGCGGTCGCGGCCGCGTACCGGGAGGCGCTGAAGCGTGACGCGGACCTGGTCCTGTTCGCCGGAGCCTCGGCCATCGACCCGCTCGACCCCGCGTACGCGGAACTGCCAGGCGCGGGCGGCGAGCTCCTGCAGCTGGGTGCGCCGATGCATCCCGGCAGCATGCTCTGGCTCGGTCGCCTCGGCCACGCGGCCGTGGTGGGCGTCGCCTCCTGCGCGGGATTCGGCCGCAACAGCTCCCTGGACCTCCTCCTGCCCTTTGTCTTCGCCTACGGTCGCGCCGACGCCGGCGACCTGCTCCGGCTCGGCCACGGCGGGCTCATCGAGTCCGGGGCCGGCCGGCGCTTCCCTCCCTACACCTGAGCCGGAGGGGTCGAGAGCAGGCGCACGATCGATCCCGACTTCGGGTCGATCAGCGCGTCGAGAAGGTCCCCCGGCCTGATCCGTCCGTTCCAGCCCACGCCGAGGATCGTGGTTGCCGTCTTGCCGTTCAGGAGGTCGTACGAGACCTGGGTGTCCTTGCCGCTCTTCCCGACGCCGGACTTGATCTGGCGCACCGTGAGGGCTCGCCGGTCCGACGTTCGGATGACGTCGCCAAGGTATTGCCCGGTTATCCAGGCGGAGGCGGCTAAAGTGACGACGAAGGAGGCGACAAGGACCGGCACCGCCAGGCGGTACTGCGTTGAGCCCATGAGCGGAATCGCAGCGAGCATGTCGACAATGAACCAGGCCAGGAAGCCGTACGGAGCCCAGTATCCGAGCGCGACCCGCCAGATCAGCCGCCGGTCGACCAGGCGCGGCGGGTCCGGCCATTTCGCCAGGGTGTACTTGACGAGATCATCGACCGACATCGGCGCTTGCCGATACAGCAGCCCGCCTAGGAGGAATGACACCGCCGGGACGACGACGAAATCCAGGAGGGCAATCTTCGGGCGCAGCTGATTGAACGGGTGCAGCTCGGTGACGACCAACGGCCGCGATTCGGCCGCGCCGAACAAGACCAGCTGACCTCGCCACCAGCCGGCGACGATCGGAGTTCCGGGCCTGAACGAGACCGCCGCGCACGCTCCGGCGGGTGATTCGGCGCAGTCGTAGCCCAGGTCATATGACGCGCCGCCAACCGCGAGGGTGACGTGGTCCTGGCTCTTGCCGTGCGGCATGACGGCGGTGATGGTGCCGTCGAACTCGCTGAGGCAGTTGGAAGCCCCGTCCTGCGTGGGCGTCGCGCAGACTGGTATCGCGCCGAGCGCGTCCGCGTCGGCCACGCCGGCAAGATATGAAGTCAGCACCAGCGCGGCGGGGATGCAAAGAAGCGCTCCGACGCCGATAAACAACCAGGCTAGCCGCCGCGGTGACATCGGTCACGAGCCTACTCGGATGAGCGGCATTTTCAGCCGCGGCCAATCGGTGCTTTTCATCGCGTCGAGGAACCCGTCGACCGCCTCCACAAGCGGCGTCAGGGCTACCTCGCGGTGCGCCGGTAGGTAAGGCCGCAGGTAATCGGCGCCGCTGCGCCATTTGTTGAGGGCGCCGCGCCGGTTGTGACGCGTGTAGTGCAGACAGCCGGCAGCGACCTGGATCAGGCCCTTGTAGAAGCCCGAGTCAGGACCTTTGCGGTCCGGAGTCCACTCCGCCTCCCACACCTCGTGGGCCTCCCAGTACTGCCCGCTGTTGAAAAGGTCGACGCCCCGCAATAATCGGGGAGTGGCAGACGCTCGATCCGAATACTCCCGGGTCAACCTTTCGTCCGACCCCATCTATCGATACCTTCGCATCACGAAGGGCGGTCCGGGCGGCGTGGCCGGCGCGGCGTCGGAGCAGGACCTGGTCGACGCAGCCTGGCTGCAGCGACTGCGGCGCATCCACCAGCTGCAGAGCGCGTGGTGGGTCTTTGCCACCGCAGAGCACTCGCGCTTCCAGCACGCGCTCGGCGCCATGCACCTTGCGGGCGAGTGGGCTCGGCACCTGTACCCGTCGCTCAAGGCTTCGTGTCCGGAGGTGCCGTCCCCCCAGCTCGTGGAGGAGACCATGCGGATGGCCGGATTGCTGCACGACATCGGCCACGGCCCGTTCGGACATTTCTTCGACGAGAACTACCTCGACACGTGGGAGATCGACCACGAGGTCATGGGGCGCGCCCTGATCACGGGGCCGCTGGCGGGCGTGGTCGGCGAGCTGGGCGCGTCACCGACCGCCGATTTCGAGGCGGGCGAGCGCATCGACCCGCGCTGGGTCGCCTTCCTGATCTCCTCCGAGCAGCTCGAAGGCTTCGATCCGCCGCCGTGGCTCGGGGTGCTGCGTCCGGCGCTCGTCGGCGCGTTCTCCGCCGACAACATGGACTACGTCCCTCGCGACTCTTATATATGCGGCGTTTCGGCCGGCCCCGTCGACGTCCAGCGCATCGTCCACTACTCGTTCATCTCCGAGCGCGGCCTGACGCTCCACGCCCACGGCGCCGAGGCCCTGTACATGTTCCTGAACTCGCGCCTGTACCTGTATCACCAGGTCTACTTCCACCGCACCGTGCGCCGGATCGACCTGCAGCTGCGGGAGGTTTTCCGTCCGACCCTGGAGCTGCTGCTCGGCGGCAATCCCCTGGAACGGCTCGATCGCTTCCAGGCGTTGACCGAATGGTCGTTGCTTTCTGATGTCGACCGCTGGGCGCGCGGCGACGGCGCCGACGGCGAGCGTCGCGAGCTGGGCCAGGCCTGGGCAGACGTGGTCGCGCGGCGATTGAAATGGAAGCTCATCTACCAGGGCCACACCGACGCGCGCGACATCCCGAGCCAGGCGCTCAGCGTCACGCGTCAGGAGTTTGCGCAGCAGATCCGGGAGCACCTGCCGGCGAAGCTTCGCGACGTCGTCTTCGAAGTCGACGTCGCCGCGCAGGAGTCGCGCGCGTTCAACCCGATGACCGAGACCGCGGACATTCTTTTCTATGAGCCGCTGGAGGACCGGTACCGCCAGAGCCGCGTGCTCGACCTGTTCCGACGATTGCCGGTGCGCATGGCGCTGTTCCGGATCTTCGCCCACGACGAGACGCACCGCCGGGAGCTGATCAAAGCCGCGAACGAAGTCTTGGGCCTGGCATAAGGTGCATTTGCTATAGTCTTACATATTCAATATGGAGGGCTATAGCAATGACGTATGCGGGACTGGTCCTGGACGAGGGCGACGAGCGGATCGAGTTTCTCGCCACCGCGGCAGACACCGCCGGCGAGCTGGTCAGCTGCCGCATCTGGGTGGCGCCGTCGCGGCCCGCGCCGCCAGAGCACTGCCATCCCCGGCAGGAGGAGACCTTCCGGGTCGAGCAGGGCCGATTGGGTTACATCGCCGGCACGGCCGCGGGTGAGGGGAAGGTGGGTGAGACGGTGGTGGTGCCCGCGGGGACAAACCATACGTTCTGGAATGCGGGCGATGAGCCGTTGGTCGTCGTCGCGGACGTCCGGCCCGCGATGCGCTTCGAGGATTTTGCGGAGACCATCCACGTCCTGATTCGCGACGGAAAGCTGGCCGCGGGCGGAACCCGTCCAAACCCCCTGCTGCTCGCGGTCGTGGCCCGCACCTATCGCGAGGAATGGCGCCTGACGCATCTGTCGCCAGTCGCCCGGGCCCTGCTGCCCGTCCTCGCCTTCATCGGCCGGCGCGTGGGCTTTCAAGGACACTACCGAGCTGATGGCAAAGCAGGTTCGCGACCGGCTGCGTCGACCGTATAGCTCCCCGATCAGACGGGCTCAGGCCGGCGAAACCAGACGCGCGGTCGTCACTGCCGCGCGGAAGGTGTTCACCGAGTCGGGCTATGCGGCCGCTACGGTCGACGCCGTCGCAGCCGAGGCCGGCGTTTCGGTGCCGACGATCTACGCGGTCTTCGGTTCCAAGCCGGCTCTGCTGTCCGCGGTCGTGGCCGACGCAGGCGGCGATTCAGACATCCGGGCGTTGGTCGATCGAGTGCTCGGCGAGGTCGAACCTCGGGCTCGCCTGGCCGGCGCGGCGAGGGTCGTGCGCACGATCATGCAGCGCGAAAGCAGCGTCCTCGAGCTGCTGGAGGAGGCCGGGACCGGCAATCCTGAGCTCGCGGCCGCGTCGCGGCAGGCCCACGAGCAGCAGCGTCAGGCGATGGGTAGAGTGCTTCGGCCTCTCCACGAACGTAAGGCCCTGCGTCGCGGCCTCGACCTGTCCGAGGCGATCGCCACGTTCAGCGTTCTCGCCAGCCCTGAGTGCTACCGCCTGTTGGTCGGCGAGCTCGGCTGGTCCGGCGCCCGCTGGGAGCGCTGGCTCGGGGAGTCGGCCGCGCGGCTGCTTCTGAGCCCGAGCGGCTAGAAGTCGTCGTCCCCGCCGCCGAAGTCGTCGTCGCCCCCGCCGTCGAACTCATCGCCTCCGGCGAAGTCGTCATCGCCGCCATCGCTCTCCGACGAGCTCACGGTGGCGAACGTCGAGACGAGGCGGCGCAGAGCCGGCTTGCCGCAGTGCGGGCAGACCGGGTCGGGCGACGAGTAGCTGCCCAGGAGCGCCGAGGACCGCTTGCCGCACTCCTCGCATCGGTACTCGTAGATGGGCATGAATAGGATTATCGGGATGATCCCGATCGAGCGCATCCGCGCGGCCGCCGAGCGTGCGCGGCCATACGTTCTGCGCACGCCGCTGCTCCCCGTCGAGGGCGCCCAGCTCAAGGCGGAGTGTCTGCAGCCCACCGGCAGCTTCAAGGTCCGCGGCTTCTTCGCGGTGGCGCTGGCGCTTCCGCTCGACCAGCTGAAGCGCGGGCTCATCACCGTCAGCGCTGGCAACGCGGCACAGGCCTGCGCTTACGTCGCGCACGAGCTGGGTGTCCCGTGCCGCGTGGTCATGTTTGACACGGCGCCCGCGATCAAGGTCGACGGCGTCAAGCGCTGGGGCGCGACGCCGATCCCGATGGGCCGCGAGGACCTGTTCAGGTGGATCCAGAGCGAGGGCTGGACGAAGGAGCCCGAGACCTTCATCCACCCGTTCAACGACGACGAGCTGATGGCAGGCCACGGCGGCCTTGGCCTGGAGCTGCTCGAGGACGTTGGGGACCTGGCGCGCGTCCTCGTTCCGGTCGGCGGGGGCGGCCTGGTCACCGGAGTCGCCTCGGCGCTGAAGGGTTCGAAGCCCGAGATCGAGGTCATTGGCGTCCAGTCCGACGGCTACTCAATGTGGCCCAGGGTCTTCGAGGCGGGCGGGCCGGTGCCGATGGAGGTGGAGACCATCGCCGATGGCACGACCGCGCCGTTCGACGCCAAGATGCTCGGCCTGCTGAAAGAGGTCGTGGACCGGTGGCTGATCGTGCCCGAATCCCGGCTCAGGGCCGCGATCCCCGAGCTGGCGGCGAAGGTGAAGGTCGTGGCCGAGGGTGCTGGGGCGCTCGCCTACGCGGCCCTGGAGCAGCTGCCTGTGGGCCCGCCCACGGTGGCGGTCGTCAGCGGAGGCAACATCGACCCCGTTCTGCTGTCGACGCTCCTCAGTAGCTAGCCGGGCGCTTCATCGCCCAGGGTCCACGTGTGATCTGGGCGATCAGCATCCACGCAAAGAGCGCAGCCCCGGGCAGGCCCGTGACGACATTGACGACGTAGAACCACGAGGGCATGGTGAAGCTCGACGCCCCGCTCAGCCGCGGGCCCATCGCCGCGTCGAACATGTCGATCGGCAGCAGCAGCGCGCTGAGCCCGAGCAGCACCATCACCACGTAGAAGATCCATGTCCATCGCCGGAGCGCGCCGATGAAAGGCACCGCGTAGATCGCCACCAGGATTCCGACCCCGATCCACATGCCGATGGTGGTCGCGTTCTGCATCATCTCCGCGAATCCCGCCGGAGGCGGCGGCTGGTCAGGGTGGATCGCTTCCTGGTTGGCGATGCTCTGGTTGATGATCTGGGACATCAGCCCGCCCATCCAGAGAGGAAGGGTCAGGCTGTAGATCGCCGACCACACGTACCAGCCCGCGACCGCGTACTGCAGCGGCCGCGTCCACGAGGTCGGCTGCCGCGCGGCACCGGCTTGCTGCCCGGGCACTGGGATGTACGGCTGGCCCGGGACCGGCACCCAGGCCGCGCCGTTCCAGCGGTGGCGGCCGTCGGGCGACAGCGTGCTGACCCAGCCCTGCCCGTCCCAGTAGTACATCCCGTCCGGCGACACGCGCGTGCTCACGCCGAGAGCACCTCGTCGCATATCCGCAACGTCGACTGCACGTCTTCGGCCGTAATCCCGTAGTGGGTGACAAAGCGCATCGTGTGCGCTGCCGTCGGAGCGGACAGCAGCCCGCGCCTGGTGCACTCGTCCGTGAACGTTGCCGCGGGCATCGTGTCGAGGTCGAAGTAGACGAGGTTGGTCTGCACTCGCGAGAGGTCGCACGTCACGCCCCTGATCTCGGCCAGGCCCTCCGCGAGCGTGCGCGCGTTGGCGTGGTCCTCGGCCAGGCGGTCGACCATCTGATCGAGCGCGATCAGCCCGGCCGCCGCCAGGACTCCGACCTGCCGCATCCCTCCGCCGAGGCGCTTGCGCCAGCGCTTCGCCTCCTCGACGTCCTCCTCAGAGCCGCAGAAGATGCTCCCGATCGGGCACGCAAGGCCCTTGGAGAGGCAGAACGTGACGGTGTCGGCGCATGCAGCGATGTCGGAAGCCTCGACGCCGAGAGCCACGGAGGCGTTGAAGATCCTGGCGCCGTCGAGGTGGACGCGCAGCCCCTGCTGCTGTGCGGCGGTGCCGGCGGCGCGCAGCTCGGCGAGCGGCCACGCGATCCCGCCGTGGCGGTTGTGGGTGTCTTCGAATGTGACTGCCGCCGAGATCGGCTCGTGCGGATCGTCGCGGGGTCGCACTGCCGCAACGATCTGGTCCGGCGACATCACGCCGGCCTCGGTGGCGATGGGCCGGATCTGCACCCCGCACACGGCCGCCGCCCCCGCCGTCTCGTAGTAGAAGACGTGCGAGTCGGCGTCGGCGATCAATTCCTGGCCGCGCTGGGCGTTCACCGCGACCCCGATCAAGTTGCCCATCGTTCCGCTGGGGACGAACGTGGCCGCCGCCTTGCCCATCTTCTCGGACGCGACCTCGAGCAGACGGTTGGTGGTTGGGTCGTCCCCGAAGACGTCGTCGCCCAGCGGCGCGTCGACCATGGCCCGGCGCATGTCGGGGCTGGGCATGGCGACTGTGTCGGAGCGGAGGTCGATCGGCACCTCCCGACTAATCTAACGGCCGGTGCGTGCCGAACTTATCCTGGCGCGCGGGAAGATCCGCACGCTGGGAAGAGCGGGTATGACCCCCCACAGCCACCTGGCGATCGCGGGTGGAAGAGTCCTCGCCTGCGGCGGCCGGGAGGTGATGGGCCTTCGCGGACCGAAGACGCGGGTCGTCGACCTGGCCGGCGGCGCCGTCCTCCCCGGGTTCAACGACGCCCACGCCCACGTCGTCTATTACGGCCTGACCCGGTTCGCCGCCGACCTGACCGGGTCGCGGGGGATCGACGACGTCATCGAGCGCCTGAAGGATCACGCCGTCAGGCTCAGACCCGGCGACTGGCTGCAGGGCATGGGCTACCGCACCGACGAGCTGACCGAGCGGCGCCAGCCGCACCGCACTGAGCTCGACCGAGCCTCCGGCGACCGGCCCGCGTTCATCGACGAGCGTGGTGGCCACGCCCGGGTCGCCAACACGGCCGCCCTGAACGCAGCGGGCATCGCCTCCGACACGCCCAACCCGCGCGGCGGCCGCATCGGGCGCGACCTCAACGGCTCACCCAACGGCCTGCTGCTCGAGTCGGCGATGCGCCTGGTCGCCGACGTGCAGCCTCCGCCAACGCTGGAGCGGCGGATCGAAGGCGTCCTTTTGGCGCAGGAGCTGCTGGTGTCGCGGGGCATCACTTCCGTGGGCGCCGCCGTCAACCGGGGCTTCGCCGACGACCTCCGGGCCTACGAGACGCTCGCCTGCGACGGCCGGCTGCGCCTGCGTGTCAACGAGTTCCTGTCCTGGGAGCTTCTGGAGGCTTCCTCGAACCTGGGTGTGCGGGCCGGCTTCGGCGGCGGCATGGTGCGGGCGGGCCCGATCAAGGTTTTCGTTGACGGAGGCGCTGAGCGCGTCGCGACGCGCGGCGGTGGCGGGGTGTGGCGCACGACGCCCGAGGAGCTGCGCGAGCTCGTCGGCCGCGCCACAGCGGCGGGCCTCCAGGTGGCCGCGCACGCGATCGGCGACGCGGCGATCGAGGCGATGTGTGACGCGGTCGAGGCCGCGCACGGCGAGCACATGCGCCACCGCGTCGAGCACTGCACGATCTGTCCGCCGGATCTGCAGTCGCGCCTGGCCGATCTCGGCATGGTCGCGGTGATGCAGCCGATGGCCGCACGTTTCGGCCGCGTCGCCTCGACCATCTTCTTTCCCGTGCGCGACCGTACGCATTTGGCGCCGCACCGCGGCCTGATGCGCGCCAGGGTGCCGGTCGCGTTCAGCTCCGACCTTCCGGTCGCGACCGACCCGAACCCGTGGCCAGGGATCCGTGTCGCGGTCGAGGACCAGGTCAATGGCATCAGCCTTGGCGCCGCGCTGCGCGCCTACACCTCGGCGGGCGCCTACACGAGCTTCGAGGAAGGGGTCAAGGGGACGCTGGAGCCCGGGATGCTTGCCGACCTGCAGGTCTACACAAGCGACCCGCTGGCCGAAGAGGCGGAGGTCGATTGGGAGTCACTCCGCCCACGAGCCGTGCTCCTGGGCGGAGTGAGGGTCTTCGGTTCTTATTAGATGCGCCCTGCGCTAGGGCTCTATGACCTCGATGATCTCGACCTCTCCCACCTCTGCGACCGGCGTCACCATGAAAGTCTCTTCCGCCGGCGCCGTACGTCGCCGCCGTGCCGGCGCGCGCCGAGTGGTCGGTCGGGTGGTGGATCTAGAGGTCGCGGCTTTCCGTGTCGATGCCGGCTTGCGCCGGGTGGTGCTCGCCGCCTTGCGCGTCCCGGTGGTCGCACGCCTGGTCGTGCTCGCGGCGCGCCGACGCGACGTCGTGGCGCGCGCGCCGGTGCCTCGCGCGATCTGACGCGCCTGCTTGGTCAGCCCGTCGATTCGCTTGAGGACGCTGTTGACGTCCGCGCGGGTACTCGCCTTCTTGGCCTGCGCCTGGAGCTGTTTGATCGCGGCCCGAGCGGTCTTGTCGGCGTCCTTCAGCCGTCGCTCGACCTGGCGACGGACGTCGGGCGGGACTCTTTTCTCCGCCTCGCGCAACGCCCGCCGGCCGGCGCTGACGGCGCGCCCGACGATTCCAGAACGGCTGCTCGCGCGCTTCCTTGTAGCCATGCCTCACCTCCACAACGATGCAGGGCGGCGCGCTTGACGCACCGCATTAGAATGGGCCATCCGAGTGACAGCAGCCCCTGAAAAACACCTTATCAAGAAGTACGCAAACCGCAAGCTGTACGACACTCGCACCAGCCGCTACGTAACGCTCGACGAGATCGCACAGCTGGTGCGCGACGGCCACGAGATCAAGGTCGTCGACCGCGACAACGGCGGCGACCTGACCAAGGTGACGCTGTCGCAGATCGTCCTGTCCGAGGAGAAGCGCGGGCCCGCGCGCATCGTCGACGCGGGCGGTGAGATGCTGCACGACCGCGGCCAGGCCCTGCTCGACTACGTGCGCAGCGCGCTCAACGTGCCGGCCGACCTGCGCAACCAGGTCGAGCGCCGGCGCGAGGCTGTCGAGACGATGGCCGACGACGCCATCGAGCAGACACTGCGCCGCCTCCGCATCCCGACGCGGCGCGACATCGATCGCATCAACGAACGCCTCGACCGCATCTCATCCCAGCTGAAGAAGTTGGGTCCAACGAATGGCGTTCCAGCGACCACAAGGCGCAAACGAAAGTAACCTGATCCCGAGGGTCTGCGTTGACACCTCGACCGAGATGTTCAGGCAAGCCGGAATCGCATTGCTCCTTGGGATCGCTTTTATGACCGGCTGCGCCAGTCCACAATCAGCCGCCTCTCCGTCAACTCAGCCGGCCATTTCGAGTGCGGCCTCACCCAGCCCGATTCCGACCAGCGTCCAGTCTTCACCGCCGTCACCACCATCGTCGGCGGCGGCTGAACCATCCCCCACGGCGCCTCCGACGCCAAGAGTTGATGCGGCGGCAGCGTGGGACTCGGTCAGGAGTCAGCTGCTTATCTTCGGAGGCTTTGACGGACAGAGCGTCCTGAACGACACATGGGTCTGGAGTGGGACCTGGGCCAAACAACCAGGGACTGGTCCTTCCTCGCGGCGCCAGGCCGCCATGGCCTTCGATCCGATCCGACGCGTAGCTGTGCTGTACGGGGGTGATGCCCCTCAGCAGCTTCACGACACGTGGCTATGGGACGGAAGCTCCTGGCAGGCTGTAAGTCCTGCACACGAGCCGGCGATCGGTGGAGTGATGGCATTCGACCCCGCAAGCCAATCGATCCTGCTCTGGGGGTTTACCGGCACCGGATTCCCGCCGACAGGTGCGGAGACGTGGAGATGGACCGGTACTGATTGGGTCCGGCTAGATGTCCAGCCGGCAGGCTCCTCAATGCTGAAGCTCGACGGTTACGAGTTCGTCCTGAGTCCGGATCCGGTCACGGGACGCATGATGCTTGTGGGACACATCACCGCGAACACTCCCAACACGTGGGAATGGGACGGTTCGAGGTGGTCGCTACTGGGCGAGGTGGGGCCGCCGGGCTATCAGTTCAACCTCGCCGAGGACCCCGCCTCCAAGACGGTGATTGCGGAGGACCGGTTCGGGACATGGATCTGGGACGGCACTCGATGGGGCCAAACACCCACGAGCGGCGGACCTGGCCACTTGCAGGAGGCGGGGATGGCGTATGACAGTCACGATCAGCTGGTCCTGCTGTTCGGTGGTTTGGATCCCGATGTTGCTTATGGGATGAGGAGCAACCTATGGGCATGGGACGGGCACACATGGACGAAGCTATAGTGACCGCCGTCCCAGGCTACGACGGGATCGCGTAGACGAAAGGCTTCTCCCGGATCACCGACGAGATGACGATGTCGTTCACGGTGCGGTAGCCCGCCGCCCGCACTCGCCGGTCGGCGAGAAGCTGCTGCGTCATGAGGTCCGCGACCTCGGCGAGCTTGACCGGGTCGCCGATCACCGAGATGGTCCATGGCGGCGACACCACCGCGCCGCCGACCGTCACGTTCCCGCCGTCCTGCTCCACCGCGACGCCCGTCACCACACGGTGATCGTTGACGTCGATCGCCTCCGCGCGCGCGGCCATGAAGTTGTTGAGCGCGTCCTGGAGATCGAGCGCGGTCAGGCCACGCGCATCGAGCTCCATGACGACGCCAGGACCCTGCACGGGAATCAGGCCGTCGATCGCGCGCAGACGTTGCGCCTCGTCGGTCAGGGCCTGGTCGGCCGCGCCCGCCTGCCCCGACTGCAGCGTCGCGCGGAGATTCGTCAGGTCCGTCTTCTGCGATGCGAGCGACTCGTTGGCGCTGTGCAGGTCGTCGATCAGGAACGCGAGCGATGTCGTGTCGACACCGACGAGGCTGCGTTCGACCTCGGCCTGGCTGCGGATCTGGACCGTGGCGACGAGCGCTACAAGCAGCGCGATCAACCAGACGCTCAAGCCTCGCACCCCCCGCACCGGCGGACGGCGGGTCCTAGGACGCCGTGACATGCGGAACCTGAAGGCTGGAGTCGGACGCGGGCACGGAGATGTCCGGCAGCCCTGTGAATGTGAGGTGGAGCGAGAACTGGACCTGGCGGGCGCGGACGCCGGGGAGCGATGAGGGGTCGTCGAGCGCCGCCAACATCCGGTTGCGGTCGCCGATCGCATCGACCTTGACCGGTGAGGCCAGGGGCGGCCCCTGGTCGATGACGATCTGGCCCCCCGAGCCGGAGAAGGCGCTGAGCGGCGTGATGCGCCGGCCGCCCACGGCCACCGCCTCGGCGCCCTGGGCGAACAGGAGGTTGACGAGGTCCTGGACGTCCTGGAAGTTGACCTGGTAGCCGCTCCCCGAGCTGGAATCCCGCCCAGGAACGCCGTTGCGCAGGAACACCTCGACGCCCGGTCCGTGCATGGCGACCAGTCCTGCGTGCGCGCGAAGGTCGGAGACCTGGTTCTTCAGCGCCTGCGTCGTCGCCGAGCGCGCGGCCGCGTCTGACTCCAGGGCGTCGATCTGGGCGCGCAGGTCGGCGATCTGGCCCCGCTCGTCCGCATTCGCCGCCTCGAGCTCTTGCACGCTTCTGACGAGGGCCTGGTAGCGGGCCACCTGGTTGGATGGCGTCAGCAGCTGCGCCCGGACCTGGCCGGCGAGGACAAACCCGACGGCGAGCGCGACCAGCGCCACGGCCGCGACGCCGGCAAGCCTCGACATGAGCGCAAATTCTGGTCTACCCGGGCGCTACTATCGGGAATCGCCACATGGCGGTCGATATCCGGGCCTCCGCTTTCGAGACCGCTCAACGCCGTTTCGACGTCGCTGCCGACCTCATAGGCCTGTCGGAGGACGCTCGGGCCGGGCTGCGCGAGGTGAAGCGGGAGCTCACCGTCCACTTCCCAGTCCGCATGGACGACGGCACCGTGCACGTCTTCACCGGCTGGCGCGTGCAGCACAACATCAGTCGCGGACCGGCGAAGGGCGGCATCCGCTACCACCCGACCATCGACCTCGACCTGGTAAAGGCGCTGGCGATGCTGATGACCTGGAAGTGCGCCGCCGTGGGCATCCCGTACGGGGGCTCAAAGGGAGCGGTCGCGGTCGACCCACGCAAGCTCTCGCAGAACGAGCTCGAGCATCTGACGCGCCGCTACGCGACCGAGATCTCCCTGCTCATCGGGCCCGAGAGGGACATCCCGGCGCCGGACATGGGCACCAACCCGCAGATCATGGCCTGGATCATGGACACCGTTTCCATGCACCAGGGTCACTCGGTGACCGCCTCCGTCACGGGCAAGCCCGTCGACGTCGGTGGCTCCGAGGGACGCGTCGAGGCGCCCGGCCGGGGCGCCACCTACCTGACGCTCGAGGCGCTGAAGTACCTCCACATCGACGAGGAGACTCCGACCGTCGCCGTCCAGGGCTACGGCCAGGTCGGCCGCTCGGCGACGCGGCTGCTTTCCGAGGCCGGCCTGAGCATCGTCGCCGTCAGCGACTCCAAGGGCGGTGTCTACAACCCGAAGGGTCTCGACCTCGCGGCGCTGGACGAGCACCGTCAGGTGCGAGGCGGGGTGAGCGGTTTCAAGAAGGCGGACGCGGTCACGAACGCCGAGCTGCTCGAGCTGCCGGTCACGGTGCTCGTGCCAGCCGCGGTCCAGGACGTGATCACCGAGGACAATGCGGGACGCATCCGCGCGCGGCTCATCACGGAGGGCGCCAACGCCGCGGTCTCGCCCGAGGCCGACCCGATCCTGCACGAGCGCGGGATCTTTCTCGTCCCCGACATCATCGCCAACGCCGGCGGCGTGATCGTCTCCTACTTCGAGTGGGTGCAGGACCTGCAGGCCTTCTTCTGGGAGGAAGAGGAGATCAACACCAAGCTGCACCACGTGATCACGCGCGCGTTCTACGAGATCCTTCACACCTCGGTGAACAAGCACGTCGACATGCGCGCGGCGGCGTACGCGCTCGCCGTGCAGCGCGTGGCCAACGCCACGACGGTCCGAGGGATCTATCCATAATCGGAGGCTGATGCCTCCCAACCGCGTACTGATCACGGGTGTTTCCAACCCTCTCGGCGCGGAGGTCGCTCGCCGGCTCGCGCCGCAGGTTCCTCGCCTGTTCGGCTGCGACGTCGCCGACCCGGTCAGCGCGCTCGAGGAGATGGACTTCGTCCACGCCGACACGCGTCTTTCCGTGATCGGCAAGCTCGTGCGCCAACTGCGCATCGACACCGTCGTGCACCTCGCGGTGCTGGTGGACTCGCCGCACGACGAACGCACCATCCACGAGACCGACGTGATCGGCACGATGAACATGCTGGTGGGGTGCTCGGGGCCGTCGAGCCCGGTGCGCAAGCTCGTGGTCAAGTCGAGCCAGGCCATCTACGGCGCGGGCTTCGGCGATCCGTCCTTCTTTTCCGAGGAGATGATCAATTGGGACAGGCTCGCGTCCGGCATCACGCGCGACCTCCTGGAGATGGAGCAGATCGTCAGCGAGTTCGCGCTGCGCACCGACGTATGCGACGTCACTGTCCTCCGGCTGGGTTACCGCGTGAGCGAAGACACCAGCCTCGCTCGGTACCTGTCGCTGCCCATCGTCCCCGTCTTCGCCGGGTTTGACCCGCGCCTCCAGCTCCTGCACGAGGACGACGCCGCCGAGGCGATCGTCCGCGCGACCGTGGGCCGGCGCCCGGGCGCGTTCAACGTGGCCGGCGACGGCGTGGTCCTGCTCAGCCAGGCGATCGACATCATGGGCGGCCGCCCAGCGCCGATACTGCCGCCCTACGGACGTTGGTTCTCTCGGTTCGGCCTGAAGACGATCGCGCGCGTCGACCTCCCGAGGCACCTGGCCGACTTCCTCGCGAATGGGTCGGTGATGGACTGCTCGCGACTGGAGACTGCGTTCGGCTGGAAGCCCGCCTACAGCTCGCGGCAGACGATGGACGCTCTTGCGCTCGGCAAGACGGTCGAGGCGATCGAGCCGCCGTCGCCACCGCAGGAGTACGAGCTGCAGAAATACCTGCAGGCCCGGCGGCGGCGCGAGCTCAGGCTCAGCAATTGATCGAGACCACGCCACGAGAGCGCCGGCGCAACAGCCAGAAGGCTGAGATCGTCGCGCCGCGCCAGGGGTTCCGCCTGCCCAAACCAATCCGCAGGCTGCAGCGCCAGGCCCCCATGTACGCCATCCAGGGGCTCAGCTCGCTGTCGACCCGACTGCGCGACCTGACCGGCCGCGAGCTCATCGACATGGGCCGGATCATGGAGGTCGTCCAGTTCATCTACCAGCAGCGCGAGCTCGCGCGCCGCGGACCCAATTACGCGGTGGACGATTTCGGCTTCGACCCGCAGTGGACCGAATCGTTTCTGACCGTCTTCAAGGCGCTCTATCGCGACTACTGGCGCGTCGAGAGCACGGGCGTCGAGAACGTTCCGTCCGCCGGCCGCGCGCTGCTCGTGGCCAACCACGCCGGCGTGCTGCCGTGGGACGGCACGATGATCAAGACGGCAGTCTTCACCGAGCACCCGCATCCGCGCCACGTGCGCGCGCTCGTCGCCAGCCAGTTCATGGGCATGCCGGTGATGAGCTGGTTCTTGCGCCGCAGCGGCCAGGCGGTCGGCCATCCCGACGACACACGGCGGCTGCTCGACCGCGACGAGCTCGTGCTTGTCTTTCCGGAAGGCACGCGCGGCACAGGCAAAAGCTTCAAGGACCGCTACCGGCTTCGCCGATTCGGCCGCGGCGGCTTCGTCGCCACCGCGATCCGAGCGCACGCGCCGATCATCCCCATCTCGGTGGTCGGCTCGGAGGAGATCTACCCGATGATCGGCGACCTGGGCCCGATGGCGCGGTTCTTTGGCCTGCCGTACTTCCCAGTCACGCCGTTCTGGCCCTGGCTCGGGCCGCTGGGCATGATCCCGCTGCCGAGCAAGTGGCGGATCCAGTTCCACGCGCCGGTCGACGTCACAGATCTCCCGCCGGCGGCAGCGGAGGACCAGCACGTCGTGATGAGCCTGGCCGACGCGGTGCGGGACACGATCCAACAGGGGATCTACGCCAACCTCAAGCTACGGAGAGGAGTCTTTCTCTAGCCCAGTCCCGGCGAAAGGTATCCGTGTTCACTGGGAAGATGTCCCGCCGGACGTGCGTGCGTCGCTGGAAGTCCGGTTGGGCTCTAGAGTCGTCGCGGCGGTAACGCAGCCGACGGGCTTCTCCCCTGGGCTTGCCGCGCGGTTGCGGCTCGGGGACGGTCGACGCGCCTTCATCAAGGCTGTCAGCGAGGCGGCAAACCCGGACACACCTGACATCCATCGCCGCGAGGCACGCATCCTCGCCGCCCTTCCCGCGTCGATCCCAGCGCCTCGGCTGCTGTGGACCTATGACGAGCACGGTTGGGTCGCACTCTGCATGGAGGACATCGACGGACGGCATCCCGACGAACCGTGGACCAGGCACGACCTCGACCTGGTCATCGCCACCGTGACCAAGATGGCGCGCGACCTCACACCTTCGCCCATCGACGTCGACGTCTCCGCCGCCGACGCTTTCGCGCGCCAGATCAACGGCTGGCAGGAGGCGCTCAGTCGGCGCGAAGATCGCCTCGATCCATGGTGCTTGCGCCACCTGGAGCGACTGGCCGAGCTCGAGTCGCGAGCCCCGGCAGCCGCCGCGGGCGAGACCCTGCTGCACTTCGACGTTCGCGCCGACAACCTGCTGATCGCAGGCGAGAAGGTGTACGTCCTCGACTGGCCGTGGGCGCGGACCGGCGCCTGGTGGATCGACCTGGTCGCGATGGCGCCGAGTGTCGCCATGCAGGGCGGCCCCGACCCGGCGGAGTTCGTCCACAGGATCGGGGTCAACGCGGTACCGAACGAGGCTTTGGACGCGGTCATATGCACGATCGCGGGTTATTTCGTGGTCCATGCTCTCGACCCTGCGCCGCCGGGCATCCCTACCGTCCGCGCGTTCCAGGCGGCCCAGGGAAGGGAGGCGATCTCCTGGTTGCGCGAGCGCACCGGCTGGGATTAAGGTCAACTTAAGTTTCGGCAGCTCGCTGGGCACAAAGGGGGAATGTGACTTGATAAGCAAGCCGTTATTGATTGGCGCGCTCGCTGGGGGGTTGACGCTCATTGCGTCCGTCCAGGGGCTCGCGAGCGTTTCGGTGGTGACGGTTTCCAAGGAACCGTCGCCGCTGGCAGCCTGTCCGAATGACAGCCAGCCGGGCAGGAACTACGTCAGCGGTGAAGAGGAGCCCCAACTCGCGGTCTTCGGCAGCACGATGATCGGAATGTGGCATCAGGACCGCTGGTCGAACGGCGGCGCGCACGGCATCGGCGTCGGCACCTCGACTGGCGGTGTGACATGGAGCCAGTCGGTGTTCCCCGACGACACGTGCTCGGCCAACGCCGGCGTGACGACTCCGAGCTTACTGAGCTTCTACCAGCGCAGCTCCGACCCGTGGGTCTCGTTCGGTCCCGACGGGGTCGTGTATGCCTCTGCGCTGTCGTTCGACGCCACGGACAACAAGAACTCGGTCGCGGTCGGCACCTCGAGCGACGGCGGGTCGACGTGGACCAACGTGCAGCCGATCCTGGGCTCGATCTTCACCTCGATCGACCAGAGCACGGACAAGAACGCGACCACGGCGGATCCGGTGCATGCGGGCACGGCGTACACCGTCTGGGACACGCTGATCAGCCCCACCATCCACAACCCTGACGACAACCCGGAATTCGCCGCGTACACAGGCCCCGCGTACTTTTCCAAGACGACCGATGGAGGCGTGCACTGGAGCCAGGCCAAGATCATCATCAACACGACACAGCGGCAGCAGACGATCGGCAACATCATCGTCGTCGACCCGCGGAACGACACGCTTTACGACTTCACGGACCTGATCGGGCCGCCGAACACACCTATCCAGGGCACGCTCAGCAATGAGATGCTGGCCTTCGTCAAGTCGACGGACGGGGGCGCCACCTGGACGCAGCCGCAGATCATCGCGCCGTTCAGGAGCCTGGGCGTGATCGACCCCAACACGGGCCAGCGTCTGCGCGTCGGTGACGGCCTCGAGGAGGTCGCCGTCGATCCGTCCAGCGGCAAGCTTTACGCCGTGTGGGAGAGCTCGACCAATTACAACAAGGCCATCCAGCTTTCCAGCGGTGCGTGGGACAACGAGATCCTGCTCGTCAGCTCGAGCAACGGCGGCTCCACGTGGACCGGACCGACCGTCGTTCATCAGCTAGATTCAGGCTTGCCGACATACACGCCCACGGTGGCGGTCAACGGCGGCCGTGTCGCCGTGACCTACTACGACAACCGCTTCCTCCAGTCGGGCCAGACGAACGTCTTGCCCACCGACTACTGGGTCACCTTCTCGACCGACGGCGGGGCGACCTTCGGCGGCGAGGAGCACATCGCCGGCTCGTTCGACGAGCTGTCGGCGCCTGTTGCCCGGGGCTTCTTCCTCGGCGATTACGAAGGTCTGCAGCCGAGCGGCAGCGGGTTCGAGGCCTTGTTCGTCACGACGAACTGCGACGGGCCTGCCTACACGGGTCCGCTCTGCGGTCCGGCGAGCAACACGCTGCACCCGAGTCCGAACACCAATCCGACGGACGTTTTCGCCGCCGCGATCTCTTAGCGACCAGGAGGGCGGGCGTGCGAGCCCGCCCTCTCGTCAACTGATGGATGCGGGGGCAGGCTTCACCGGCTCGGGCAGCTCGACGATGTCGAGCGCCGTGGCCTGGCTGATCCAGTACTGGACGTCGCTGAGGCTCGGCGCGCCAGCCAGCCCGATGGCCTCGAGCAGCCTGGCGTGCAGCGTCCTGGCGTCCTGGGCGCGCAGGTCCGGCATCGAGCTGATGCCCAGCCTGCGGACGAGGGGCAGCCAGCGGTCCATGCCCGAGACCTCGAGCAGGGTGCACTGGTTGACGAATTCGAGCAGCCGGTCTGTCGAGATTCCCGTCTTCCTCGAGAGGCGCTTCCGGTCGATGTCAAGGGATGCGCGGTGGAGAAGCTGGTTGGTGTGCCGGATGCCGACGGCGCGCAGCCGGCGGACGTCGTCGTCGGAGATTCCGGGCAGGTACTCGAGCGTCCTGTACACCGTGAACAGAATAGTGGTCGGGTATAATTCCCCGAACCGCCCCCATTCAATGGAGTAAGCACACCCTGAAGGAGACCGGACTGGAAACCCGAGAGCAAATTTCCCGGGAGCAGTCTGGCTTCGAAATCGGTATCGGCCGGCGCGCACGCCGTGCTTACGGCTTCGACGAGGTCGCCCTCGTCCCGGGCGGCGTCACGCTCAACCCCGACGAGGTCGACATCACTTTCTCGATGGGCGAGCGGTTCAGCCTGCCGCTTCCGTTCTGGGGCTCGGCGATGGACGGGGTTGTCGACGTCGACTTCGCGATCGCGATGGGCAAGCTCGGTGGGGTCGCGGTGCTGAACCTCGACGGCGTGCACACGCGCTACGAGGACTCGGCGCCCGTGATCCAGAAGATCGCCGAGGCCGACCGCTCGACCGTCAACGCCGTGCTCAAGGAGGTCTACCGCGAGCCGGTCAAGCCGAAGCTGATCGCCGAGCGGATCATGGCGATCAAGGCCGCGGGCGTGCCATGCGCCGTTTCGACGGTGCCGGCTCGCGCGGAGGAGCGCGCCGAGGTCGTGCAGAAGGCGGGCGCTGACGTCTACGTCGTCCAGGGCACGGTGCTCACGGCGCGACATTCCTCGCGCTCCTATCACCAGCTCTCGTTCGACCAGCTCGTGCGCATGTGCGACATCCCGGTGGTCGTCGGCAACTGCGTCCAGTACGACACAGCGCTCGGGCTGATGGAGACCGGCATCGCAGGCATTCTGGTCGGCGTCGGGCCGGGCGCGGCATGCACGACGCGCGGCGTGCTCGGCGTCGGGGTGCCGCAGGTGACCGCGACGGCCGACGTCGCGGCCGCGCGTGACGAGCACATGCGCCGGGGCGGGATGCGCGTCGCGGTCATCACCGACGGGGGCATGCGGATCGGCGCGGACGTCTGCAAGGCGTTCGCTGCGGGCGCCGACGCAGTCATGATCGGCACCCCGCTGGCCGGCGCGGAGGAGTCGGCGTCGAAAGGCTTCAACTGGGGCATGGCGACGCCGGACCCGAACCTCCCGCGCGGGACGCGGATCCATGTCGGGACGAAGGCCACGCTGCGCGAGATCCTGCTCGGCCCGGCCAGGGTCGACGACGGCACGCAGAACTTCGCCGGCGCGCTGCGCTCGGCGCTCGGCGTGTGCGGCGCCCGCGACATCGCCGAGTTTCAGCACACGGAGATGGTGATCGCGCCGTCGATCGTCTCCGAGGGCAAGGTGTTCCAGCAGGCCCAGCACGTGGGGATGGGCAAGTCCTGAGATATCCCCACGAAGTCAGAGGCTGCGCCGTGACTTCGCGGGGACCCCTTTTGTGAGCACCACCGCCCCGGCGAGGCGGGAGCAAGTCAAGACCTCGGCACGCGAGCACACGATCCTGGTCCTCGACTTCGGGTCGCAGTTCAGCCAGCTCATTGCCCGGCGCGTCCGCGAGGCCAACGTCTACTGCGAGCTCGTCCCCGGCGCCACCTCATGGTCCGAGCTCGAGAAGAAACATCCGGCCGGCCTGATCCTCAGCGGCGGACCGGCCAGCGTCTACGACCCCGGCGCCCCCCAGGTCGACCCCGCCGCACTGCGCGCGGGCGTGCCCGTGCTCGGCATCTGCTACGGCATGCAGCTCATCGCCCACCACCTCGGCGGCAAGGTCGATCCCGGCCACGCACGCGAGTACGGACCCGCGCTGCTCAGCGTGCGCGAGCCGAACGCCCTGTTTCGCGGCCTGGTCGGCGAATTGCCCGTCTGGATGAGCCACGGCGACCACGTGAGTGAGATGCCGCCGGGCTTCGAGCTGCTCGCGACCAGCGGCAACTCGCCGGTCGCGGCCTTCACCGACGGCAAGGGGATCTTCGGCATCCAGTTCCACCCCGAGGTCGTGCACACGCCCAGCGGCCGTGAGGTGCTGCGCAACTTCCTGTTCGGCGTGTGCCACTGCACACCTTCGTGGACGGCCGGGTCCTTCATCGCCGAAGCGACCGAGAGCGTCCGCGCGCAGGTCGGCGGCGGACGCGTCATCTGCGCGCTCTCGGGTGGCGTCGACTCGGCCGTCGCCGCGACGCTCGTCCACCGCGCGGTCGGCGACCAGCTCACTTGCGTGTTCGTCAACAACGGGCTGCTGCGCAAGGAGGAGCCCGAGCGCGTGCTCGACGTGATGCACGGCAACCTGGACATGAACATCCGCTACGTCGACGCGACCGAGCGATTCCTCGGCGCGCTGCGCGGAGTCATCGACCCAGAGCAGAAGCGGCGCATCGTCGGCCGCGAGTTCATCTCGGTCTTCGAGGCGGAGGCGGCGAGCCTGGGCCAAATCGACTTCCTGGCCCAGGGCACCCTCTACCCCGACGTCATCGAGTCGACCGCGCCCGACGTGGCGACGACGGCTTCGAAGATCAAGACCCACCACAACGTCGGCGGCCTGCCGCCGGGCCTGCGCTTCCAGCTGATCGAGCCGCTGCGCTACCTCTTCAAGGACGAGGTGCGTGCGGTGGGGCTCGAGCTGGGGATGCCGGAGGAGATGGTCTACCGGCAGCCGTTTCCGGGCCCCGGGTTGTCGATCCGCTGCCTCGGCGAGATCACGGCGGAGCGCCTGGAGATCCTGCGCAACGCGGACTGGGTCGTGGTCGACGAGATCAAGCGCAACGGCCTGTACCGCCAGGTGTGGCAGTCGTTCGCGGTGTTGACACCTTTGGAAACAGTCGGCGTGATGGGCGACTACCGCACCTACGCGAACGTCGTCGCGGTGCGGGTGGTGACCAGCGAGGACGCGATGACCGCGGACTGGGCTCGCGTGCCGTACGAGGTGCTGGCGCGGATCAGCAACCGCATCGTCAACGAGGTGAAGGGCGTCAACCGGGTGGTGTTCGACATCACGAGCAAGCCACCCGGCACCATCGAGTGGGAGTAGCCGACCACGGCGGATAGTCCGGACTATCCGCCGTTTTTGGGGCTTGAGTTCAATAGGTCGTCGCAACACCTTTGGAAATGGGGAGGTGTGGCGAGCGATGGAGTTTCGTCGAGCCCGTGAACAGCGGCGTAGGTTTTGGCTGCTCGTCAAGTTAGGCAGGCTCCGAGGCGATGCGGCAGCGGAAGTAGGCCTGCATCGGCAGACCGGGGAGAGTTGGTTCAGGCAGGCTGGCGGTGTGATTCCAGCCCACGTCATAGAAGAGCCCTGTGGTCGTTTCTTGTCACCGCTAGAGCGAGAGGAGATCTTCGCCGGAGTGGAGCGCGGGGAGTCGATTCGAGCTATGGCGCGCCGGCTTGGACGGGCGCCCTCGACGGTGCTTCGGGAGCTGCGCCGGAACATGCATCACATGTACCGCACGCGCTGGCGGCTGGCGGGCAGGGCAGGTCGACC